>Ga0265297_10000383_pt1 | contig 137421 bp, 116 predicted proteins | sample Munlanlwell13791_FD_192502 | JGI IMG/M metagenome (GOLD analysis project Ga0265297, IMG submission 192502) | Leachate microbial communities from a municipal landfill in Southern Ontario, Canada - Leachate well 137-91 | ecosystem: Engineered > Solid waste > Landfill > Unclassified | place... | reverse complement strand
TACTGACATTGAGACCAAAGCTACGATAAATATGAGAGAAGCTACAAACTACACTTATGCAAATGCGGGCACTCATAAATTCAAGGTTGATGTTACATGGGGCACAAGTGATAACAAAGAGAAACCTTTGGTTTTCGCTCTTTATCAGAACTATCCTAATCCTTGCAAAGACAGAACAACGATTCAATATTGTATTCCGAAAGAGTGCGACGTAAAATTAAGCCTCTATGACCTCTCGGGAAGGAACGTAAAGACACTTGTCAATGCAAAGACAAAGCCGGGCAGATATGTTACTACAGTAGAGAGTAAAAACTTTGCAGCGGGAGTCTACTTCCTGAAGTTCAAAGCAGGAGATTACAAAGAGACGAAGAAGATAGTGTTAATGAAATAAAAAGATAATGGAAAAGCCCTTCTCAGTGATGGGAAGGGCTTTGTTATATATGTATTATCCTAAATATAATTTTAACTAGGAGGAAAAATGGAATGTCTTTACTGCGGAAAAGAAATAACGACAGATAAATTAGAGAAAAGTGATAATTGCCCTCATTGTGGGCAACAAATATATAGCGAATGTCTTGAATGTGGGCTACCCTTTCTCTTACCAAAGAATCGTAAAACAGATAATCTTTATGTACATCATGCATGTAAGAAATTAGTATTTCTTCTGGGAAATTATAAATTAGAAGAAAACGACAAAGGAGAAACAGACATCAGTTTTAATGATACCCCCCCAGCATTTTATGTAGTGCCGTATACTCGATATAGAGAATATGTGAAAGAAAAAATGGGAAAAAAATAAAGAGAAAAATGCCAGATATTTATATAATTATGGGAACTAATAACACAAGAAAGTCTTCTGTTGTAAGAGCTTTGACTGGCGTATGTCAAAGAGGAATATATCAAATTTCCACAAGGAGTGGAGACATTGATGTTTTTGTTCAAATATCTGCACTTCAGGAAGCAGGAATTTTACCAAACCAATTTACAAATGAAATTAAGGGGATTGTTTGTGGCGCTGTTTTAGTCCCTCTACATGTTGGGGGCAAAAATAATGGGCTTCAATATATTAATGCCTTTGTAACAGCTGGATGGAATATAAAACATATTAGTCTATTTGGTATTACTGCCCTGCCTTATCCATTACCTTCGGGGATTTGTTCGCCATTCCCTATTTCAACTACACGAACAGACCCTGCCAATAAAACGGCTAGTGTACTTAGAAACAATTGGATGTGGTTATAAAAAAACTCATTAGTGTATTGTTAAGAAAAAAATTAGAAAAGGGGCGAGTATGAGTGGAAAGAAAGAATATATAAAATTATTCTTAGGAGTTATCTCATCTGTGCTTATTGCAGTAGAAAGTGTTTTGGCGCAAACTGCTCAGCCCCTTCCTCCAGCAACTGTAAGGAAACTTGAAACAGGTATAGCCAACATAAGAACTACTTGTTCAAAGACTGACGATATTGAGTCAATAGGTTGGAGTATAGGCGATGCGATGAATGTTTTTTCACAAACTGGTAAAACATCTATACCGTATCTTACAAAAGTGTTATTGGATAAGAAAGAAGATTATAAAACCCGATTCTTTATGGCTGTAATATTAGGAGAAGTAATTCCGGATACGCAATCTACGCATTATCTAATAAGTGTATTGCAGGATAAAAGTGAAACTGAATTATTACGGGGAGAATGTGCTACTGCTATAGGTTTTATTAAGGATACTACTGCTACAAATGTTCTTATAGATAATTTATATAATTCAAGCATTCCGTTTCGAATAACTGTAATAAATGCGATAGGACCGCTTAAAGACAAGAGAAGTGTCCCGCCTCTGATTGAGTTGTTGAACGATAATAATAAAGATATTCAAATGGTATCAGCAAAGGCACTTGGGATAATAGGTGACAAAATTGCAACAACTGAATTAATGAAAAAGGTTTTGGAAGGGAATCCTAATGATGAACGGTATATAAATATCGTTAAAGCTAATGCAATAAATTCATTAGTTTCTATTGGCGGAGCGGATGTTGAGGGTTTTCTTATAGAACTTTTAACGAATAACAAGAGTAATGATTTGAAAATAGATGCTGCTATTGGGTTAGGTACGTTGAAGTCTAAAAAGGCTGTTCCAATTTTAATAAAACAATTAAAGAGTAATAATCAATTATTAATAATGCATACAGCAGAATCACTTTCTTTAATAGGAGCAGTAAGCGCAGAACAACCTATTAGAGAAACCTTGAATAATGTAAAAAGTGAGTATGTTAAATCTAGGATGAACAAATCACTGGACAAACTTTTACAGAAATAATGAGAATAAAAATATACATTAAAATGCTTTTGGTCGGCATTAGTTTAGTTTTGGTAAATACCTGTAAGCTCTATAGTTTTGTTGCTCCTCAATCAACTAATCAAAACGAATATCCTAATAGGGGGAATGCAATTTATAGAGATTTGCACGATCCAGTATTAAATATAGTTAATTATGGGCATACTGCGATATTCTATAAATATGGTTCTCCGGGGGATAGTTTTAGATTAGTTATACAAGCTAACGGTAAGAGTGGACCAAGTGGTATTAACACTTGGTCTGGCTTTTTAGGGCAAGGGAAAAGCACCTATGAGTATTGGGGAGCATATACTCAAGAAAGAATTGATTCAGTTAATGCAGATGAAATCATACGCGTAGCAGAGGAAGAATGTCTAAATATAACTTACGCTTTTTGCTGGGGACATTACAAAGACCCTACTGGTTATGGAGGCACTCCCGCACTTAGATGCGATGGGCTTGTAGAATATTGTTATGAAAAAGCTTTTGGAGAAGGGAATATTCCATCCTATAAGAGTCCAAACCAAGGAATAGTACCGAATGATTATTCTGTTGATAATATTTTTGAATGGATACTTCCTTACACGGTTGCCGCTTGTTATGCCCATAATACTACTCATACTATGTGTCCTTGTCTCCAGATGGAATGGATTAATGAAGGGTATAATGATGGGCATGAAGGGGCTTCTGCGTATGGAAGGCAGGGGCGTAACTCGGTTCCTAATATTGTCACCCTTGATACTACATTGGTATTTGATTTTAGCAGTGGTAAGAAGGGACATAAAGAAGCTAAAGGCAAAATAAGGGAAGCGAAGTCTATCCGAATCAATAAAATACCGTCTTTCGCTCAACCTATGAATTCTAAGGAGCACAAACTCTATACCTGTAAAGAAATTGACTTGAATAATTCTAAAAACTACAAAGAAATTACTTTGAATAAGCCAATAAAAAAGGGAAACAGCAAAGGTGAGGTTACTTTATCTAATGATTTTGAAGGTCCTTTTAAAGTCTATGATGAGGGAGCTCAGGTTGGTTTTGAAATGACAAAGATGGTTCCGGCTCAGCCCTGTACACTTAAATATTTTTATGTATGGTTTTATAATTACGACTCTTCTCAACAAACCAAGAATTGCGGCTTTGTCGTGGCAGAGGATAATGGCGGAGTGCCTTCTTCCACCTTTCTATTTGCTATCAATGCTGATATAACTCAAGATGCTGGAGAATGCCTCTGCTGGAAAATACCTGTAAGCAATGGGCTTGTATTTAATGGCCCCTTTTGGGTAGGACATTGTGAAACTACGGATGGAGCGCCAACTTCAGTATATGATTCTATAGTTACCCCGGGAACTAATTTTTTTTGTGACACAACGATGAGTAATGAATGGACGGAAGATGCGTATGATTATCTTCATGCGGCTGTGGTGGCATATGGTACAGGAGGAGATACAATTGGGCAAATTGGACAGGATTTGAGGATTACTAATAATGGATTGGCGCCTCTAAAAATTAATTATATATATTCATATGAGCCTTGGGTGAAAAAGATAACACCAGATGCTCTCTTCATTTTACCTTATGATACTGCAATTGTGAACGTTAAAGCAGCGAGAGGAACGTATACCACTTCTCAAGAAGGTTGGCTTTATGTGAGTCCCCAAAACGATGTTGAAGCGAGAGTAAGGCTTCGTTTGGAACTGGGTGGTCCTCCGGTAAAAGATACTATTCCTCCTTCTATAATTATTTCTCAGCCAGATAGCGGAAACATATGGAAAATAGGGGAAAATGACACAATTTTATGGGCAATGTATGATAATAATGGCACAATTATCCATTGCCAAATAGAATATTCAACTAATAGTGGGACAAATTGGAATACCCTACTCGATACCTCAGATAGTTTTTCCAGTGGTGTGTGGTATCAGGATTGGAATATACCAAATGTTTTTTCGAAAACTTGTCTGATCAGGGTTTCTGCAACTGACAGTAGCGGTAACGGCAGTAAAGATACCAGCAACTTATTTACAATCAGTAATGATACCACTCCTCCACCGGCGCCTGTTAATATTACTGCCAATGGTTCAAATCCAAGTCCATTGCAAGATTCAGCAACATTTACTATTAATTGGACTAATCCGTATGATAATAGTGGTATTGCTGGTATGTGGTGCAAATTAGATAGTTTGCCATCGTATTCAAGCGATGGCTTTTACGGGGATATAAAAGATAAACCATTTAAGGCGATTATAGATTCCCTGTGGGGGACACATATGTTGTATGTCTGGCTTGAGGATAGTTCCGGGAATAAGAATCATTTAAACGCTGCATCTGTGGAATTACGACGGCAGCAAGTTGGTGTAGAGGACAATAAATTCCCGGATAAGTTTGTGCTCTTTTCGCCTGCTCCTAACCCTTCGCTCAGAAATGTTATAATTAAGTATGGCTTGCCGGAGGAAGCAAGTATCTCTTTGAAGCTTTATGACATATCGGGTAGAGTAGTAAAAAGTTTTCACACAGAAATGCAGGCAAAAGGATACTATAATGTAAAAATAGAAGGACTCTCTCTGGGAGTATATTTTATCAAATTTGCTGCGGGCAATTTCAAAGCAACGAAGAAACTTATGATATTGAGATAGAAATTAGAAGTCAGACAAGAAACCCTGCTTGGAATTAGGGATGGTTTTTGTTTTAAAGAGTGATAAAAATAGGTTTCCATAATATTGCAAAACTTGTTGTTAATTCTGCATTACATATTAAAACCCTTGATAAAACATGGGAACCTAATAAAGAATTAGATACTCTTATAAAAGACATATCTATTCTAGGAGGTAAAAAATGTCTTATAATAGGTTAAGCAGACTTAATTTTTTGGATATGATATATTGGGATGAGAATGTAGTAGATATCCCGGGAGTATATATTTTTTATAAAACAAAAAGTGGACCTCCAAGATATGTTGGAAGAGCAGATACAAATTTATATAGAAGAATGAAAGGACGTCATTGGGAATATAAATATTACCGATTTAAACATTGTGAGACAGAACAAGATGCTTATCATTGGGAATGTATATATTGGCATAAATATCAGGATACAATAGATAATTCACGTCAAAATGGTGGAAATCATCCTGCTAACCCTAAATGGAAGAATATTTATTGCCCAATATGTGATTTTTAATGGAGAAATATGAAAAAATATTATGCACATAGTTTAGAAGGCAGACCACAAGAGGAATGGCAGGAACTTAAAGAGCATCTAAAAAATGTTGCCAAACTTGCAAAACAATTTGCAGAACCAATAGGGGCGGGAGATTGGGCTTATGTAACGGGGTTGTTGCATGATATTGGAAAATATTCGCATGAATTTCAAAACATGCTGATTAAGTCTGCGGATAACAATACTAATGTGGAAACAAAAGTTGGACATCCTGACCATTCAACAGCTGGTGCGCAGTTATCTAATAAATCACTTCCTAACGGCTATGGTAAATTACTATCTTATGCAATAGCAGGACATCATTCAGGGCTTCTTGACGGAAAGTCAAATGAAGCATGCCTGTGTGATAGGTTAAATAAAGTTGTTTCTAGTTATTCTGCCTGTCCCCAAGATATCCTTGAATTTAATTCAAAAATTGAATCATTGCCGTTTGTTCCTACTAAAGGGAATAATGAACGTATTGCATTTCAACTGCAATTTTTTATCCGTATGCTTTTTTCCTGCCTTGTGGATGCTGATTTTCTAGACACCGAAGAATTTATGAACAAAGACAAAACTTTAATAAGAGGTAACTATCCGGAACTTTTACAAATGAAAAAGAAATTGGATGATTCCTTAAACAAAAAATGTGATGAGGCATCCGATACAGTGGTAAATAAGTATCGTAAAGAAATTTTACAACAGTGTATTTCTGCCGCAGACAAATCATCAGGATTATTTTCTTTAACTGTTCCAACTGGTGGAGGAAAAACTTTATCCTCGCTTGCTTTTGCAATGAAACATGCTATTAAATATGGAATGAAAAGGATTATTTATGTAATTCCTTATACCAGCATAATTGAACAAAATGCGGATGTTTTTAGAGAAATATTCGGCGAGGATGCAGTTATTGAACATCATAGCAACTTGGAAATAAATGAAGATGATTATAAATTACAACTTGCAATTGAAAACTGGGATGCGCCTTTGATCGTTACTACTAATGTGCAATTTTTTGAATCGCTTTTCCATAACAAGACTTCAAAATGTCGTAAGATACATAATATAGCCAACAGTGTTATTATTTTAGATGAAGCACAAATGCTCCCTGTGACCCTATTAAAACCCTGTATGGAGGTTTTAAGGGAATTAACAAATTCATATAAGGCAACCATAGTTTTATGCACTGCAACACAACCGGCTTTATCAAAGACTAACGAATTTAAAAGCGGTTTGGAAAATGTCCAAGAAATTATTTCTAATCCAATAGAATTATATGACAAATTCAGGCGTGTACAAGTATCTTGCTTGTCAAAAAAGCAGGAACCAACTACGGATGAGGAATTGGCAAAAAAGATTTTGGAGCATAAAAAAGTTTTATGTGTGGTTAATACACGAAAACATGCAAGGGAACTTTATGAAAGAATAAAAAATGAAGATAAAGAAGGTTTGTATCATTTAACTGCTTTGATGTGTCCTGCACACCGCTCTGTGGTTATTCAAAATGTAAAAAACACCCTTAAAAACAAGAAAAAATGTAGAGTAATTAGTACACAACTGATAGAAGCAGGAGTAGATATTGATTTCCCTGTTGTATTTCGCTCTGCTGCCGGTATTGATTCTATTGCTCAATCTGCGGGTAGATGTAATAGAGAAGGTAAATTGCAAATGGGTAATGTTTATGTATTTTATCCAGAAAAGCCTCCGTCTGTCGGATATTTGCGTCAAGGTGTTGAAGAAGCTGGTGAGATAATGAGAAAATATGACGATTTATTATCTATAAATGCTGTGAATGAATATTTTCTTAATCTGTATTGGAGAAATGGTAACAATCTGGATAAGAATAAGATTTTAGAAAGATTAGCAGAAGATATTGCTAAACTGAATTTCCCTTTCAAAGAAATAGCAGGTGATTTTAGGATGATAGACAATGTTATGGAGTCAATAATAATTCCGTATAATGATCAGGCAAAAGAAATTATCAAACAATTACGTTATGCGGAGTTTACCAAAAATTTAGCTCGCAAGGCACAGCGGTTTTGCGTACAGGTTTATCCGGAAGTATTAAAAAAATTAGAAGGGGTATCGGTTGAACGGATACAGAATAATTATTTTGTTTTAACTAATTCAGATCTGTATCGCGATGATATCGGATTAACTTATGATAACCCTATATTCCGGAAAATAGAAAATAATATTAGTTGAGGGGGCATTATGTATGGTATAAAATTAAAAGTTTGGGGTAATTATGCCTGTTTTACTCGTCCAGAGATGAAGGCGGAACGTGTGAGTTATGATGTAATAACACCTTCATCAGCGCGTGGAATTTTAGAAGCAATTTACTGGAAGCCATCTATTCGCTGGGCTATTGATAAAATTCACGTATTTAATCCTATTAAATTTGATAATATCAGACGAAACGAACTTGGGACCGAGGGGGAGAGTGGCACAAAAATATCTATAAACAAAATAAAAAAAGCAATGAGTGACAAAGTATCTCCCGTTGAGATTTTTATAGAAGATGTTCGACAGCAAAGAGCATCAATGATATTAAAGAATGTTTGTTATATTATTGAAGCACATTTTGAAATTGTGGGCAACGAGGATAATAATCCGGCGAAACATAAAGAAATGTTTGACCGTAGGGCAGAAAAGGGGCAATGTTTTCATAGCCCTTATTTTGGATGCAGAGAGTTTCCTGTTAATTTTGAGCTTGTAGAAGGCGAAATTCCTAAGTCTGAATTAACGGGAAAAATTGATTTAGGATGGATGCTTCACGACATAGATTTTAAGAACAATATGGAGGCAAAGTTCTTTAAGGTTCGGATGGTAGATGGGGTTATTACTGTCCCTCCATTTAAAGAAGGAGGCGAGCAATGATTATTCAGGCATTGAATGAATACTATGGACGATTAAAGGAAGATGTAAATTCAGATATTCCATTGTTTGGCTTTTCAAGAGAAAAAATTCATTTTGCATTAGTTTTAGATAAATCGGGGAAATTTCTGGATGTAAAAGATTTACGTGAGAAAAAGGACAAGAAAACTATTGCTAAAGAATTAGTTGTTCCTCAAGGTACTAAGAAATCAGTTAATATTGAGCCAAATTTTATGTGGGGGAACACAGATTATGTTTTAGGCGCAAGCAATAAAGAATACAAAGAGAAAAATCGTCCTAAAGAAATGTTTAAAGCATTTAAAGAATTTCAGACCGGATTAAGCAATGAAATTGATGATATAGGCATGAAGGCGATGTTGAATTTCCTTGACTCATGGAAGCCAGAAAATGCGGAAAAATTAAATGATTGGAAAGAAATGGCAGGCATGAATGTAGTTTTTCAACTGGATGGTGAACGAGAATACATACATGACCATTTGGATATTAAAAACAAATGGATGAAATATTGCGAAGGAAAACAATCAGAATATATAGCTTTTTGTTTAGTGAGTGGAGTAAAAAGACCAATCGAGCGATTACATTTTAATATCAAAGGGGTTTATGATCCAACAAATACGAAGGGGGCAAATATAGTTTCTTTCAATCAAGATTCTTTTTCTTCATATAATAAAATTAAGGGATTTAATGCACCTGTTAGTAAAACAGTGGCTTTTAATTATACAACTGCCCTTAATCATCTTCTGAGGTTTGACAGTAGACAAAAAGTCCAGATAAGTGATTCTACAACTGTATTTTGGGCAGAAGGAGAGACACCAATTGAGGGATTCTTAAAAGATATTTTAGACCCCAAAGATAATCAGGCAGACTTAACTGATTTACGCAGATTTTTAGAAGCAGTTCGTGAAGGGAAAAAGCCTAAAGAGATTGAAAATGCCCAAAATATGAAATTTTATATTTTGGGGCTGTCACCTAACGCATCTCGCTTGTCTGTGCGTTTTTGGTATGTAAGCACTGTTGAGGATATTAGTTATAAAATTGTCCAGCATTTTAAGGATTTGGAAATCATTAAAAGTTATGAAACTGACCCTGAATATCCGGGGATGTGGCATCTACTTCACGAAACAGCAGTGCAAGAAAAAACAAAAAACATTTCGCCACTTTTGGCAGGTGCATTGATGCGTTCAATAATTACCGGAGCATCTTATCCGTCAACACTTTTAACCGTGGTTTTAAATCGTATCAAAGCAGACCAAAAAATAAATTATCTGCGGGTAGCTTTAATAAAAGCGTACTTGGTAAGAAATTGGAGATTAAAAAATAAAAAAGAAAAGGAGGTCAATATGGCATTAAATAGGGAAGAAAAAGACATTGGTTATCGTCTGGGACGACTTTTCTCAATTCTTGAAAAAGCTCAGAAGGATGCTATCCCAGGTGCAAACACCACAATAAAAGACCGTTTTTATGGATCAGCTTCTGCAACGCCTTCGGTGGTGTTTCCTCAATTATTGCGTTTAGCACAGCATCACATCCAAAAGTCAGATTTTGGAGCAAATATTGAAAAACATATAGAAGAAATTATGGCGGATATTCCTAAATTCCCTTCACATTTAAGCTTAGAAGAACAGGGAATGTTTGCTATAGGGTATTATCAACAGAAACCAGAACTGTATAAAAAAACAGAAAAAAAGGAGGGATAAAATTATGGAAAACATAATAAAAAACCGCTATGAGTTTGTATATTTATTTGATGTAGAAAACGGCAATCCAAACGGAGACCCTGATTCAGGTAATATGCCACGTATTGACCCTGAGACAAGTTACGGAATTGTCACAGATGTTTGTTTAAAAAGAAAGATACGTAACTATGTAGATATAGTAAAGAAAAACGAAACACCACATAAAATTTATGTTCGTGAAAAAGCCGTGCTTACTACAGAAAGAAGTGGGGCGTACCAGTCTCTTTCTAAAGAAGAGAAAAAAGATAAACTTTCATCTGCAGAAGCAGGACGCAAATTTATGTGTGAAAACTACTTTGATGTCCGTGCATTCGGTGCTGTTATGTCAACCACAGAAAATAACTGTGGGCAAGTCCGAGGCCCTGTGCAGTTGAATTTTGCTCGTAGCATAGATGCTGTTATCCCTATGGAATTAACTATTACACGAATGGCAGTTGAAACAGAAGCTGAAAGAGAAAAAGAGAGAATGATGGGACGCAAAAATATTATTCCATACGGATTATATCGTTCCGAAGGATATATTTCCGCCTTTTTGGCTGAACAAACTGGATTTAAAGAAAAAGACTTAGAGTTATTCTGGAATGCACTTATTAATATGTTTGACCACGACCACTCAGCTGCAAGAGGGAAAATGAATGCCAGAAAATTGTTTGTATTTAAGCACGAAGGAACTGATACAAATCAACAGCAAAAAGAGGAACAAGCAAAACTTGGCTGTGCACCGGCACATAAATTATTTGAGCTAATAACGGTAAAACCAATAAATAGTTCAAAGCCAGCTAGAGCATTTTCTGATTATAGTATAGAGGTAAGCAAGGCTGTTCCAAGTGGTGTCAAAATGGAAGAAAAGTTATAATATGTTCACTGAAGACGATTTTTTACAGTTGTCGGCATTACAGCATTTTGTCTTTTGTAAAAGACAATGCGCCTTGATTCATATTGAGCAAATCTGGGTTGAAAATGTTCTTACCGCAGAAGGCAGGACAATGCACGAAAAAGTTCACGAAGAACATACAGAAAATCGGAAAGACATACGAATTGAAAGAGGAATGCCTTTACATTCTTTTGAGTTGGGATTAAGCGGAAAAACTGATGTTGTGGAATTTCATAAGACAGAGGGAAATGAGAACTGGGTGCCGTTTCCTGTGGAATACAAACGGGGCAAGCCAAAACCGGATGATAGCGATAAAATTCAGCTCTGCGCACAAGCTTTATGTCTTGAGGAAATGATGAATGTTAAAATACCGTCGGGCGCTATATTTTATGGTAAAACAAGACATAGATTGGATGTGCAGTTTGATGAGACTTTGCGCAATGAAACAAAAGAAACAGCAAAGCAACTTCATCTTTTTATTGACTCTGGTAAGACCCCTGCACCGGTTTATACTCCAAAATGTGACTCTTGTTCATTTATTGATGAATGTTTACCCAAAACAATTGAACGAAAGATTTCGGTAAAAGAATACCTATCCGCTGTCAGACGAGACTTGTTGAAAGAGGAACAATGAAAAAATACTTAAACACATTATTTGTTACTACACAAGGAGCGTACCTTTCAAAAGAGGGTGAAACTGTTGTTGTTTCTGTTGAGAAAGAAACAAAATTACAATTACCAATTCATACGATTGGAGGCATTATTTGTTTCGGAAATGTTTCTATAAGTCCCTATCTTATGGGATTTTGTGCAGAAAATAAAGTGGCAATTAGCTTTGTAACTCAATACGGACGTTTTCTGGCAAGTGTTCACGGGAAAGTGTCCGGTAACGTTCTTTTGAGACGTGAACAATATCGCCGTGCGGATGATTTGATAGCTTCTGCGGAAATAGCAAAGTCCCTATTGACAGGAAAGATATCAAATTGCCGAACAGTATTGCAAAGAGCCTTGAGAGACCATCCGGATAAAATAAATACAGAAGAAATAAAAGAGGCATCTATACGACTCAATTTTTCTCTTGAGCAGATTCAAAACAATAATTCCTTAGATGAACTTCGTGGTATAGAAGGAGAAGCGGCAAATACGTATTTCAGTGTTTTTGACCATTTAATAATTGCCCAGAAAAGTGATTTTAAGTTTGAAGAAAGAAATAGAAGACCACCGCTTGATGAGGTAAACTGCCTAATGTCTTTTTTATATACTCTTTTAATGCACGATATCAGGTCTGCATTAGAAAGCGTAGGGTTGGATTCCTGCGTTGGTTTTTTACACAGAGATAGACCGGGCAGACCCAGCTTAGCATTGGATATTATGGAGGAGTTTAGACCATTTCTGGCGGACAGATTGGTTCTTTCGCTTATTAATCGTGAGCAAATCCGTAAGAAAGGATTTCAAAAGATGGAGTCAGGAGCTGTTCTTATGAATGATGATACACGTAAAGAACTTCTGGTAGCATATCAAAAACGAAAACAAGAAGAAATAATACATCCATACTTAAAAGAGAATATTCAGGTAGGTTTATTGTTTTATATTCAGGCATTATTATTGAGTCGTCATTTACGTGGCGATATTGACGGATATCCGGTGTTTATTTGGAAATAAAAGAAGGAAATTATGCTGGTATTGGTTAGCTATGATGTGAACATAAAGAGTGATGGGGGACCCCGTCGCTTAAGACGAGTTGCAAAAGTTTGTAAAAATTATGGACAGCGTGTGCAGTTTTCGGTCTTTGAATGTGTTGTTGACCCTGCACAGTGGGAAGTTTTTCGTAAAAAGTTGATTAATGAAATTGAGCCGGAGAGGGATAGCTTGAGATTTTACTTTCTTGGCTCAAACTGGAAACATAGAGTAGAACATATCGGGACTAAAGAAACAGTTGATTTAGATGGTCCGTTAATTGTATAAAAAACTATGTGCGAACCTATAGTGATGGTAAAAACATAGGAAGGTTCGCATTGTGCAGAAACACTTGAAATAATGCAGGTTTATGAAAGTTATAAAATTTGTGTTCTTTGAAAAACAGAATAGGAAACATATATACGCGAAAACAATGCAATACTTCCTTATACTATAAGGGAATATTGTAGCACAGTCGCCCCTCGCGTAGGGGCGTGGATTGAAACTGTCTGCTAATGCCTTAAGTAAGATCTTAGCAAAAGTCGCCCCTCGCGTAGGGGCGTGGATTGAAACCTCTATGTGTGCAGGTTGCTTAAAAAAATGGATTGTGTCGCCCCTCGCGTAGGGGCGTGGATTGAAACCCTTTAAAGATAAAAAATGCAGCAGCAGCTATAACGTCGCCCCTCGCGTAGGGGCGTGGATTGAAACATCTGATAGTATGTCAGCAATAACTGGCCGCTGGGAGTCGCCCCTCGCGTAGGGGCGTGGATTGAAACATAAAATACTGATGCGTGAGAACCTACTAAACACACGTCGCCCCTCGCGTAGGGGCGTGGATTGAAACAAAATATCCATCATTGGCTTCCCTACTTTTGCTAAGTCGCCCCTCGCGTAGGGGCGTGGATTGAAACATAATACTCAGGAAACGGAGTGTTTCTAATATCCGGTCGCCCCTCGCGTAGGGGCGTGGATTGAAACACAGCAATAGCGGGACTCAATCTAAATGTTTGGAGTCGCCCCTCGCGTAGGGGCGTGGATTGAAACATTATTAATAGGTTTAAGCATATCTAATAATTTTGTCGCCCCTCGCGTAGGGGCGTGGATTGAAACCTGGTCTTTTCATTCTTTTAAATCCTCTATGGCCTGGGTCGCCCCTCGCGTAGGGGCGTGGATTGAAACGGGCAGGAGATAGATAGTACTGCGTGGAATAAGGGGGTCGCCCCTCGCGTAGGGGCGTGGATTGAAACAATCATTCCACACCTCCCATAATCTTTAGACTGCAAGTCGCCCCTCGCGTAGGGGCGTGGATTGAAACATGGTTTATAGTTAAGACATATGAGGAAACTAAGGTCGCCCCTCGCGTAGGGGCGTGGATTGAAACAAAGATAAAAGAACTCCGTACTCTTTAACAAAAATGTCGCCCCTCGCGTAGGGGCGTGGATTGAAACCATCATTATCTTCGTCCCCTGTCATTATCCCAAACGTCGCCCCTCGCGTAGGGGCGTGGATTGAAACAAACATATTTTTGACGGGTGACTGTGCAGCAAGAGTCGCCCCTCGCGTAGGGGCGTGGATTGAAACTAAATATGTCCTGTTCTCGAGGTAATACGTTAGAAGGTCGCCCCTCGCGTAGGGGCGTGGATTGAAACATTTAGAGGTATAAAACCTAATTTTCTATCTCTGTCGCCCCTCGCGTAGGGGCGTGGATTGAAACTAAAATATATGGTAAAACATATAGACAAACGCATAAAGTCGCCCCTCGCGTAGGGGCGTGGATTGAAACTACCATCCGGAAGTGTTGAAATCAGATCAACACAAGTCGCCCCTCGCGTAGGGGCGTGGATTGAAACGAAAAGAAGTATCCAGACGATAAGCGACCACGACAGTCGCCCCTCGCGTAGGGGCGTGGATTGAAACAGGCGACAGTAATTCAGGCGACAGGAATTCAGGCGTCGCCCCTCGCGTAGGGGCGTGGATTGAAACTTTGAATATAGTCAATATCGCGCGGCTCTGTAAACGTCGCCCCTCGCGTAGGGGCGTGGATTGAAACGCTTATGGAACAGAAAGTCAAGCAGACTTAGCGGCGTCGCCCCTCGCGTAGGGGCGTGGATTGAAACCGTCCAAACGCCATCAATTTTACATCTTGCTTTCGTCGCCCCTCGCGTAGGGGCGTGGATTGAAACAGGGAGTATATCGGGGTAGTAATGGGACGTTATGGGGGTCGCCCCTCGCGTAGGGGCGTGGATTGAAACAATGATATTCCGTGTCCTATTCGCGGCTCTATCGCATGTCGCCCCTCGCGTAGGGGCGTGGATTGAAACTATATAAATAGCAGGAGTTGTTTTAAAACCTCCCAGTCGCCCCTCGCGTAGGGGCGTGGATTGAAACGTTTCGGCGCTCTTAACATATCCCACGTTTTGAGTCGCCCCTCGCGTAGGGGCGTGGATTGAAACTATGATGATTTTGATTGTGTTTGTAAAAAAATATGTCGTCTATCTCGCGTAGGAGCGTGGATTGAAACTTAGTGGCTTCAATTATGGCGTTTCCGATTGCCTTTGTCGCTCCTTGCATAGGGGTGTGGATTGAAACCGGCAGATATGGTCTTTTGCTAAGTCTACGACGTCGCTCCTCGCGGGAGTTGGAAAATTAAATGTAAAGTATGTGGGTTGCAGGGAAATAATATTTTTCTTGCAATGTGATATAATTAGAATATTATATACGAAAAGAGGAAAATTAAAATGAATAGCAAAAAAATAGGGGATTTCTTCAACGGAAGAAGATTTTTTGAGATACCAAAATACCAAAGAGGTTTTGCTTGGGAAAAAAGGAATATTAGAGAATTGTTTGATGATATAAAGGAAGCGATAGATACTACTTCAAACCACTACATAGGGACATTAGTTCTCTCTAAAAAACAAAACAAAGATGAGCATTTTTATATTGTTGATGGGCAACAAAGAATAATAACGATAACATTAATAATTAATGCATTACTTGAGTATCTCAGCGAATCTGATGTTAGTTTTTATCGCAGGCTCTATATTAAGGAAGACAAAACATTTAGATTGAAAATGTTGGGAAAGGATGATAACTATTTTATCAATTTGTTGAATGAGATAATAAATGAACCGGAAAATAAAAGCCAAAGATTATTGAAAGAAGCATATGAAGAAATCCAATTAATAATTAAAGATGTTGGCGACAAGAAAGGCTTTCTTGATTCTGTGGGGAATTTAGAAATGATGGAATTCATTGAAGAAAGTGAAGGAGATGCGATAAGAATATTTCAAACAGTTAATGACAGAGGTAAGCTTTTATCTAATATGGAAAAAGCCAAAAGTTTGCTTATCTATTTTTCAAATAAATATTTAGAGAAAAGACTTGACGATAAGGTAAACGAAATATTTGGCGAAATATTTGAAATATATGACGACATAAAACATATTGGTGAAACCGTTGGCATCACTTTAATAAAGAATATGGATTTTAATGAAGATGATATTATGAGATATCATTTTATCTCGTTTAGCGACGAAAATTATGATCCTGCTGCTTCATATGTTTTGAATTATCTTAAAAGCAAGCTTGCCGAGTATCGTAGAGATGATAAAGTAAATGAATATCGGAATATGGAAACCTTTATTAATGACTATGTAAAAAGTCTCTATACCTTTTTCAAATCGTTAAAGGATTTATTGGAAAGAACAAAAAATATAGAAAAATATTATAAAATACTTAGTATTTTAGGGATTTCAGCAACATTATATCCCTTGATTGTAAAATTGGAAACATTAGGAATTTTAGAAAAGAACCTTTCCGGGAAGGAATATAGTCAATATACATTCCTTGATCTCTTGGAAATAATAGATGTTCGAGTTTATAAGATACCAAAGTCCGACCCAAGGGCAGACATTTCAAGATTTGCGTATATGATAAATGATGAATTGAAAGAAGATAAAATACAAGACTGGCTGCTATCGTATAATAAACAATGGACGAGCAAAGAAAGATTCTTAACATATCTGAATGAAGACATCTATAGAAATAGTGCTTTGCCGCATATTTTCATAGAATACTGTGAAGAAATCAATGGTAGAAAATACTCAATTGACGAACTAATAAATTTTGTAAACAAAATCCCAACCATTGAGCATATATTATCAAAAACGCCTAAATTTACTTATAAATCTGTTGGTTTCAAAAATAGCGAACATTTTTTAGAATATGAAAATACATTGGGCAACTTAACAATTTTGGAAAAAAGTATTAATAGCACAATTCAAAATAAGCTTCCATTTGATAAAATTCCATTTTATGATAAAAGTCTATTCAAAATGACTAGAGAATTATCTTCATTAATCCATAGAAATAAAAAGTTTGTTATGAAAAATATTGAGGAAAGAACGAAGTATTTGGTTGATAAAATATCAGCACGATGGTGGTGCTAACGATAGAAAATTACCTAATTTTTGCTATACCTGACAATGCTTTTGTAATTTTTTCCTTCTAACCATTTTCTCTTAAAATAAATTTTAAATTCCAACTTCAAAATTTCCCCTTGCAAAAAGTTAAGAATATATTATTCTTTCCCAATGTTAACCAACTACATAACTTTCCAAGACATTCAAAAAAGAACTCACGAGGAAAATAGAATGGTTATAATCCGGTGCAATAACTGCGAAAATAAGAAAATCGGGAATCATGTAGATTGGATAAAAGATTGCATAAGAGACCAAAAATACTATTTGCTACATAGATGCTCAGTTTGTAAGGCTGGAACAAAGCTGAAAGAGAGGGATTTGACGAAAATTAAAAAAACACTGGAAATATAAAGTAACAAATTATAACTATTGCAATTATAACAAACTGGTGGAATAGTGGTTTTGGGGAAGAAAATATTGTATAAAGATTAAAATTAAATCTTAGAAAATGACTTTACTTAAACTTATAATCGTTTTTTTTCTAGTTCAATGTTTTTTTAAAACGGAAAGTATTTTGGAGAAATTTTACTACAAAAAGGTACAAAAGAAAGAGATTTTGCTACAGGAAAAAACTTCTTTAAGAATATTTAAAATAATTTTACAATTTTTAATTTTCTTTAGCAGTATAGAGGAGATTTTATCTGGGAAATTGCTCCCTCCAATAAATATTATCCCTGCAATTGTATGCATTGCTTCCATTATTGTCGGAATAACATTAAGAATTTTAGCTATTAGAGAATTGGGAATATATTGGTCGTATAATATTGAAATACTAAGAAATCACAAACTAATTAAAAGTGGTATTTACAGGTATCTATCACATCCAGCATATTGGGGTAATATTTTTATTCCTGCTTTCTTTTGTCTTGTAGGAGTATCTTATACAACATTTCTAAGTCTTATATTTATTAGTTTTTTTGGATATTGGCGTTCCCACTTGGAATGTTGCTTATTGAAAAATAATAGCTGTTGACCTTCTATTTTTTTAGTATTTCAAATTCTGATTTTTAGAATTGAGATTTTAACATATTATCTATAGCTTTTTTTAAGTCGCGTAGGATTTTAAAAAGTAATTTTTTGACTGATGGTGTCCATTAATAAGTTAATAACATCTAATAAAGTTGACTTATCGGATATTTCACTATGATGAATCATGTTTTTTAGTATCCTTTCTTTGTTTTGTATATATACATTATGGTTATTTAAAGCCCGTAGATTTCTAAAACTATGGTTTAAGTTAATCAAGAAAGCTGGTGATTCCAATAGAAGACTTCCAACATTAGAAATCGCAGAAATAGGATTAAAAAATCCTGCAGTACCTAACCCTATAGACAAAGTGTTTTTTCCTAATACTTTAACATTTCCCAATGCTTTTCGCTTTAGAAGATTTTTTAATTCTTTTTCAAATATAACTTCAAACTCCTTGGTAATCTTATTCTTTATTAATAAAAGCTCCTGGATATTATAAAGAAACCCTTCGTAGCTATTTTTATTTACAAACTCAGTAGATTTCCTAACTAATTCCTCATAACTATTTCTAAAAGAGCTATTTTCAATAGGGCGTCGTAATTCATATATGTCTTTAAACGAAAGCAAATCTATCAATTCTAGAGGAATTGCCCTTTTGTGCATAGTTTCAAAAGCCAATTCCAAAAATATTTTGTAAAATATTTGTAACTCAGATAATAAAATTTGGCGATGTTCAATATCTGCAAGACTATAATCTATGTAGTTTTCTTGAGGTAAAGCACTTTCACAATTTACTACACGTGCTCCGGATATATGATAAATCAAGTTAACAAAATTTAACAAAATTTTTTGTTCGTTTTTAGGTAAAATTGATATGGTTGTTATAATAAATTCACGAGATAGAACTTGTTGAGATTCTAATTGGGTAATTAAAAAAAACAGTGTCTTATGTGGCATATTTGTTAAGTTTCTTCTAATAATTGAATTTTCATTTTTTAATTCTTTTACAAGATTGTTCTTGAACCATGATGAATTATCTATTACTTCCCAATTTACAACTTTATTTATATTTTCTTTATAAAACGCTATCATATCTATTTTTAAAAACTTCTTAATCTTTTTTGTGTCCAAATAATCTATTACATGTTCCTTGTCTTTTCGGAGGGCGGGAATAATCATCTCATTATTTAATAGTATAGGATTATCTTTAAAAAGATTATATGCAAACTCATGTGTTAAATGTGATGCAGCACACACAACTGTATTTTTTGTGAGGAGAATAATTTTCAACTTTCTTTCTATTTCTTTCCGAAATTTATTTTTGTCGTGTTTTTGTCGGACAATTTTATAATCAAAATCTGTAAAATAAGCTCGTGGGCCATAAAAATTAGCAGGAATTATTTTTTCCATTATCGTTTAGTATATAATATTTACCTAATACTTGTCAACAAAAATAGAATCCTCTTGCTATAACAGGAGACAATTCCCTGTTTCTTGTATTCTCCATACTTTTATTCCATTCCCGCTAACAATTATTGTTGCCACTATGTCGTAAGATTTGATAAAAGAAATGAAAAAAAGGAAGCTAAAGATAATAGATTACGATAAAAAGATTGACATATCAGAATAGAAGAGATAATGAAAATCTTATAAAAGGTGAAAACTATTCGGACTAACAAGTATCAATAAAATAAATTTTAAGCATGAGACACTTATTAAATACATCTTGGGAGATTTGGAATTTTTTGAAAGAAAATGCAGGGCTTGATGTAGAGAATTATGATTCTCATATCGTTAAAGAACTTTGTGAAGGGCTAAGCATTCCTTTCCCTTGCAAAGATTTAGGGGTTGAGCTTCAAGAACAAAACATCTCTTCGGGACTTTTTATAGGAGCTTTCTTAACAGCTATCCAACCATATGCTCAAATGATGACAGACATATGTGCATTTTTCTATCTGCATGATGTCAAAAAAACTAATAAGGAGATGAAAATACTATTTGATTTTGGGAAAGGGATAGAAGATTTAAAATTTGATATAAACCACTTTAAAGAAACGCTTTGTAAATATAGAAAAATTTCTGAGCGTATGACCATTTATGGTTGTAGTCAAAATGAATTATGGAAGCTCGCACAAATATTTAGAGACCTTTGGGAATATAAGCTTCAAACTTCTGATACGGGAAACTGGTTGTTAGATTATGAGCAAAATAAAAAATTTAACTTTCCACTTCCAATTTTACCATCTACGGGGATAAAAGAGATTGATTCATGGCTCCAAAAAGTATGGCATATTTTGGAAACTATTATTCTTGAATGTAGAAAATATGGTTCAAGCCTTGATGACCTTAAAAAATATGCCCATACATGGCAAGAAGAAAATTCAGAAATAAAAAATGAACAAGAAGAATCTTACGAGTCTATAAAACATTCTCAAGAACTTCCAAATTTCAAAAAATGGGATCCGTGGACACTTTATATTTTAAACAGTGATAGATGGCCAAGAAATATGTTACGAGGGCTTTTTGGCTTTAGCGAGAAACTTGTAAAAATTCCAGAAATTGAACGTATAAGCGAAGCTCAACCCATTATTCAGCAGATACAAGAATTCTTCTCTAATCTTCCACATTGGGAAGGGAAAAAAGAATTACTTATAAAAGAACTGTTAGATTTGTTAAATCTCCCAATTTGGAATAAACGCCATGAACTCTATCAAACATGGGTTTTAACGCAGATAGACAAGGCATTGGAAAAATATCCACGGACTATTTATCATGTAGAGGGTGTGTTAATTCTCAGGTTTTCTGGTACACATGTGGGAAGTATAGAAACAGAAAAAGGAAGAATCCACATTTGGAGTGAGTTACGTTCACCATTAACTAACCCTATTGGAGAAGGCCGTAAAGGGCATATTCAACCCGATTACTCACTAACTTTTGAGCCTATTACAGAACCATCTCAAACAGTTTTGGCAATAGAATGTAAGCAGTATCAAAGAGCAAAGTCTAAAAATTTTGTTGATGCACTTACTGACTATGCAAATGGTAGACCTAATGCTAAGGTTATTCTTGTAAATTATGAAAACATACCAGAGAAAATGTTGAGTCAAATAGATGAAAATTTAAAGCTAAGGACTTTGCCAATAGGGAACTTTATACCTGATAGATTAGAAAAGTTCAAGATTTTTAAAGATGCTTTTATCCAATCAATGCCTAACTTTACCAACTTTGGGAGAAAACTCGCCCTTAAAGAATTGCAATTTGACTTAATTGCCGTAGATATTTCAGCTTCTATGGAAAAAATTCTTGATGAACAAAGAGTTTTGAAAACTCTCCAAGTGATAATCAATGCTTCTCCTACTGCTAAGTTACTAGCAATTAATACATCCGCAACAAGAGAATGGCCAAAGGCAAATATTGGACTTAATGAACTACTTACTCTACCAAGAAATGGTAGTACCGATCTCCCCTCCGCCCTTTCAATTTATGATTTATCAAATTGCTCGGTTATACTTACGGATAATGATGGTTGGAATCAGTTAAACAAAATAAGTATTTTACCTTATTTAGTTATAGAGGCAAGAGCTGATAAAACTTTAGAGTTTTATTTCAGAGATTAGGAAAAAGGATACGACAGGAGTGCTTGCTTACTCGGCATCTTTAATTAAGAGATATGCTTGATATATGAAAGTTGTATCACAATCCTAATAATCGGTTAGCAAAAACAACAGGCAAATTCATGGGGATGGAAAAGTATATCTGTATGCAATTTAACTGTTTTTCAAGATGTATCAACTGAAAACATCCTTTTGAATAAGTTTTATTGACGAATTGTATGAGCTTGAGTTCATAAAAGGTGGTTACGATGCACTTGTCTCAGACATTCCGGGGGATTTTTTATTTGACATAATGTAGAAATAAATGTAAGGATGTAGGGGAGGAACCGATGGAAATAGAATTCTCTCAAAATAAGGCTATTTGGGAACTCATTATTAGACATCATAATGGGGCTCAAGAGATAGAACCATTTTTTGTGGATGAAATTATTAGTCTAAGGGGTTTTGCGGAAACAGGGGAGGAAGGATATACAGGTTTGTATAATTGGCTTAGAATACATCACAGTAAGTTTTTTCAAAAATATGTAATAGACAATGCCCAAAACGGGGTGGTAATTAAAATAGTTAAAGCGTTGAAAAAATATTTTGGAATTTTATAAAACAATGTAAACTTACTTGAATTATAAGGGAAAAATTGATTTTTAAAAAGAAATAATAATTTAATACTTATGGAGGATATATTATGGCATGGGTGTTGTGGTGGGATGGAGTAATTGAAACAATTAGCGGAATAACTAATGCTTGGCAACCAGAAAGATGTAAAACTGAGAAAGATTTTGAAAATTCTTTATTAAAAAAGCTACAAGAAGAGTTAAAAGACCAAAGAATTCAATCACAATATGGATCGGGAGCCCAACGTGTTGATATTGTTATTGATAAAAATATAGCTATTGAGATAAAAAAAGACTTAAAAAATACTTCCGTATTACAGCGACTTATTGGACAAATGGAATTATATATTAAAGATTGGGAATATTTATTTATTATCCTTTGTGGGAATATAAAACCTGATTTGTTAAAAGATTTAAAATCTTACATTGAGAATAAAAATTCTGAATTGGGTTGCATCTTTAATGATAGAGTTGTTTTGCTTATTAAAAATTAATTGTTTCCTCTTATTCTCAAATCCATTGCTTTTACTCCCAAAACTATTATTTTTTTATATTGGTTCATTTATCGGACTATTTGCAACCACTGTTTACCCCACTTTTTTATATTTTGGGGTGTTAATGGCAAAGCAAGGACATCACTATCTTTCTCCTTTAAAGTAAAATAACCGTCCCGCTTTTCCTTGACTGTCAATATAGTCCCGGGTAGCCAAATTTGTCTTATTCCTTTTTCTTCGTCTACCGCATGAATTTCCCCGAATGTTCTATATTTTTCTCCGATTTTCATTTTTCTCCTTTTTAAGACTTCCGAACAAAAACAATCTCACTACTCCTCTCTTTTTTGAAATAAACCCCTCTATTGTCAAAAAAAACATCTCTATAAAGAAATTTAAGCAATAGGTATAGTGTTATTTTCACAATCTCATCTTTTTGAGACATTTTTCCCATATCTTCCAATTCGGGTGGTAAAACTATAAACCGTTTTTGTAGCCAATTGTTATATTGCTTTACGTAAGGCATCTGCTGTTGATGTCGAATTGGCAAGTTTTCTTTGCATTCACCCAGCAGTTCTACAAAAAATTTTAACCTTCCCAATGCTCGCCTATATTCAATGTATTTTTCCTTAAACCTTGTTAAATTTCGGTTAAATATATCAAGCTCAAACTTATTAATCAGGAAAGCCATTATCTCTACGAAGAAGCAAAATCCCTCTAAGTATGCTTCAAAACTACTTTTTACTTCCTGTCCCAATGACATACTTGTCTTTCGTGAAGGTAAATTCTCCGAAAAATATTTGTTCTCCATCAACTTTTCCTCCCAATGTTTTTACAATATCCCCAAGGATAGAAAATAGTTTTTTCTTATAACTTTCCTCTATCCCCGCATATTCTTTTAATTGTTTGTCATACCGTTTTTCCCAGCTTGTTGATTTAAGCATAAAATCCTATCCTTTTTGTCGGTTCTTTATGTATTTTAGAATATTCTGCCTCCGAAGCACTCAATAAATCCTTCATATTAATTGTAATATCTTCTTTTGACCGTGATACTGCTTTTATGATTCCGCATAATACTGCATTCTTTATATATCCTCCCGAAAATGGGAATTTAGTCGCAAGAGCCGAGAAATTAACATCTGTAGCTATAGTTATATTTGTAGGAATCAGCATCCTCCATATCTTTTCTCGCTCATTAGCTCCCGGAGTATCAAAATTGATTTTGGAAGTAATCCGCCTATTTAATGCATCATCCAACATTACTTCTCTGTTTGTTGTCATAATTAATATACCTGTAAATTCCTCTATTTTCTGTAAAAAAAGCAATAGTTCCCTGTTATATGAACGGTCAATATGTCTTTCCCCGTCCACCCGCCGGGATAAAAGCGCATCCGCTTCATCTAAGAGCACTACGGGCTCTTCTTTTTCGGCAATCCGAAACATTTCTTCTATATGTTTTTCCGTGTTACCTACCCATTTTGATATCATTTTACTATAATTTACCACATATAATTTTTTATTTAACTCCTTGGCAATTCCTTCCGCAAGCAAGGTCTTCCCTGTGCCGGGAGTGCCACTGAACAATAGAATACAACCATACCCTTTCTCTATAGTTTTAGAAAGCTGTATCTTTTCGTTGATTGCTTTTCTATTTTTGATATAATTAATTAGCTCTTCTACTTGTTGTTTGTTTGATTGAGAGAGAACCACCGATGAAATGTCAGTTCTTGGGTTTCTTATGGTAAAAAGAGTTTGTGTATCTTCTTCGGATTTAGGTTTCTTGCTTTCAGTCGCCTGAATTCCAAGAATATAGTTTAGAATTTTGGGGTTAATTACAATATTCGTCTCTAAATAATTTTTATTTCCAAACATGAATTCACTGGCAAGAAAAATCTTATCTTTCATCAGTTTAGCGGAAGGTGCGAAGAATTTAGTTTTTTCAATAACTTCATTGGAGTTAGAGGCAAAGAATCGGAGAACTTTCCCAATTTCTATAAAATGGTCTCCACTCAAAGTCATAATTAAAGTAAGCATAAAAAATTCCTGCTCTTCTGTACACAGGGAATAATCTCTAATTACACTCAAAACAGGAAAGTCTTTGTTTCTCAGCATTGACAGTTTCATTTTTATCTGCATTCGTTTCCTCAGAGCCGTTGTTTGTTCAATATCAGTTTCCCCTCTCACAAACTGTAGCTTTTTAAGCATAGCAGTAAGTGTCTCCCATTCAGCGAATAACTCCTCTTGTGATTTATACTCCTTTATATCATTTGTAATTATTGTCTTTTCATCCATTTTAGTTTTTCCTGCCTTCCACAAATTGTTTCATTCGCAAATATACACTTTTATCTATTAAATGCTTTGATTTTAATAGAGTTTTCATAGTCAATAATTGTCCCTCCGGGTCAGCAATTAATACTTCTAACCTCGGACAGCCAAGGAGGAATCCGTTTGCTTGTTTCCAAGCATTAGCATTTTTGTTATCCAAATTAAACTGTACCTCAACATATTTGAATTGCTTCTGCGAAGCCGCCCACTGCCCTTTCTTACCCCTTATCCAGCCGGCAAATCGCATTAGTCCATGCCTGTTTCGGTCGATATTTTTTACTTTATATTTATCCAGAATTTCTAAATGGCTGGCGATCCAATCTTGATGCGTATCTGATACAACAAACTCTGTCCCATCAGGAGCTATCCAAAGTCTTGCTACCTTACCAAATTCTATTTTATTCATTTTATTATCTCCCCAACCGCATTGTCCCAACAGAACTTCCATCCGACCTAAATTTTACAAAATGTTTATTTATTATTTCCATTGATGGAACATAATGAATCTCATCTACTTTTCCGTCAGGCTCTATGTATAACCCAAGTAAACCGGGATAATTGATACAGCATCTATGGGAACCTTCAGTTTTCTGTATCAATTCAATGGCGTCCTTCTCGGAAGTACAGTCAGGTAATTCTACGGTTTGGTAGAATGCTGCCATTAGTCTGCGGATATAACAGGCAGGGAATCGAGGTAATTTAATTGCCTTTTGGTAGTTTTCATTGTCTAATTCCACTACATATTTTAATATTTCCATATCTACGCCTATTGCTTCCAAGTAACTGATTGGAATTTGTCTTTTTAGATAATGCCATTGTGCCCGATGAAATTCAAATTTTCTGAGATTAGCGTATCCTGTGGCAAGCATAAGTTCTGTATCATCCTTCCCGCAAGTCTCTAATTTCTGTTTTAAATAAGCTCTGATGTTCCGCCCATACTGATAGTCTTTTATCGTATTAATGGGCGGATTACTTAACCCCTGCACATTAAACGGAAACTTAGTTTTTTGTTGTTCCATTTTCCTCCTTATGCCCCCGCTGGACAAAGCCCGGCAGTTTTGTTTTTTATAAGACTATGCTTGCGTACATATATCCCAAGACTTAGCGAAAATTGATAGCACCCATCGGTTATAAGCATTACCTTATTATGTTTCTCTAATGCCGTATAACATATTTCTTTTATCTCCCGAACACCACCATTAGGAGTATTTTCACAACTTGAAGAACCCGTCAATCTCCCGCCACCATAATCAAACTCTACATTCGAGATGCAATCGATTGCACCCTGCCAATATTTTGATTCCACTGCGATTAAATGTTTGCTTTTTCTGACCTGCTCAAAAGTTAATTTATCAACAGCCTCTTTATTTAACCAATTGTTAGGGTTGTTCACTTCTCTTTCAAAATAGCACTTTAGGCACAATCTGTCCCCATCTACATCTACATAGTAGTTTTCCCATGTGTAATTTTCTGCCATAATTCTCTGACAGTCAGAACAAGTAAAATACCCCTCAGGTGTTTCATCCTGATGCTCCCCGCATAGGAAGATATGTCCTTTTGGAGTCTTGCTAAAAATGTCATAATAGTTTTTAAAGATAGTAGCTTTGTTGCCACATATTTCACATTCCTGTCCTTTTAAGATATCCTTCTTTTGTTTCCTTTTCTCTGCCCTCCACTGCTTTACTGCCTCATCGTTCATTTTATTTATATCTGGCAATGACCACATATTTTAATTACCTCCTTTTATTATTCAACCGTAGCTGTTATTTTATCTCCATGGTATTCACATTCTATTAGTTCTTTGGTAGCATTAATCTCTCCCTGCATATACCCATCGAAACTAATTCTTACCCGTTCTATCCCGCGTTGATTCTTAAAAACAATCCACTTGATATCTTTCATACTGCCCCCGCTTTTTGGTTTTTGTGCATTAGAACTAATTCGTCCGATGCTTCTTTTACTGGGATAAACCATTCAAGTATCCCCAGATTATCACAAGACCAGAATATTTCTTTACCTATATGACCCGTACCATTTACAGTATGGTCTGGGGTTATAACATTTTCGAAAGCCGCCTCTAAGGCTCTTCCCGTTGAGCTATTCTCACAGGGGACAGATTCAATAGTATGCGTCTCGCTGTCTTCTATAATCAGGAAGCCAAGACCGCTACACCAGCTCCCGCCGAAGCCCTGGATTTTGCCCTTATACACCGTGACATGGTAGCCTTTTACAGCCGAGCAATGCTTATTCACTTTTATCTCCTACAGGACTCCGGCGAGAGTGCCCGTTATCTCCTTCGTTCTTTTTATTATCCTGTTTCCCGATTTCTTTACCTATCACCATTTTCATATCTTTTACCTTGGCACCGAATATCTTTTCAATCATCTTTTGAATATTTGCACAGGCTTTGTAGCTTTCAGATTCAGGGTCTTTTTTGCTCAAACCATAATACTCCCCATCAAAACCTGCCATAATTTGGGATGCCCCGTATTCAGGATGATTCTGAAAGTCTTCGGGTTTAATTGTCCGGCAGAATTCGCTGACAGACCACAGGCATCTTGGCGGGTAATACTTGCTCTTATATTTTTGACTTATTTCATAGTACTCTTTGGCGGAAGATTCTACTTTAGCTAACAACTCCGTATCTGTATTATAAGCCGCGTCCCATTTCCGCGTTAACCACCACCCGATATCTTTTATAATCTTATCCTGATTTGGCATTGCATGTCCTTGTTCCATAATAATCGGACAGATTAAATACTCGCCCTCGTCTTTTAAATCGATAGAGCAACTGACTTTTTTGCTAACCTCAGCAAGCGCCCCCGTAATTATAGCCGCATTCAATTCATTCCCGCCCACTTTGCAGAACCCGGATAATTCCTGTTGCCATTCGGGGTTATGTAGAGATACCAATTTTTCTTTAACCAGTTGAAAATTAATATCTACAGGATGCATTCCTTTTTTCTGTAACTCATCATATCGGGCATTCACTTTATCCCAACTACTCTTGGTTTCCCAATTCGGATAAATTCCAACACTTAAATCGAAGCTCTCGCAAGTCCATTCACAAGCCTTATCAGCGGTTTTATCTATCTCGTACATAATCTTCAAATCCTGTATATCAAATAATTGTTTGCCTTTTGGTCGTATGTCCCAATGAAGCGTTCTTCCCATTTTTTTTGACCTCCCTCTAAAGTGTAGATCAAGAAAAAAGTGGGATTGGCCGGGACAAAATGAAAAAATAATGATTTTTATACAAATATGGGTTAATTTAGGGGTTTTTCGACCTATTTAGTAGCAATTTGAGGATAATCCGAGGATAAAAACAGTAAAAAACAATCTTTATCTAACAATTATTACTTTCTTCTTATTTAATTTTTTATTTCCTCAATATTCAATTTCCACTGACCTTTACGCTTAATAAAAAGGAATATTGCTGTTTCTTCTGAAAACCTGTTTTCATAATTAGATATACATTTTAAGGTCAACTCCTTAGCGTTTTCACCTATTTCTTTGTCATAAAGAACAACAAACTGCGTTCCCTTGAATAGATTCATTAATCTTTTTATAATCTCTTGCATTTCTGGAGTAGTCATTATTACTTCTATGAATCTTTTTTCTTCTATTTGCTTATTGCCTAACTTCCCGGAAGAATACATGGCTCTGAAATAATCTAAATCTATACCATTAAGAAATTTCCTCATATTCCCCTCTTGGGATGCTTTAGTTAATACTTCAAGTGTTTTCTGGGGAGTGCTAAACTCATTATATAACTTACAACCAATAAGAAAAATTACTATTGTAAATACATATTTACTTTTTGTCCCCATATCTTGCCTCCTACTTAAAATTATGTTTCAACAAGACAAATAATTAATCCCTGACGCACCGGACACTAAAACCAAAAGTCTCGTAGCAGCCATAAGAGTCAACATAAGCGTTAAAGTAGCGTATGTGAAGTGTCAATGCACCTACCCCGTAACTGTCCTCCGTAGTAGACCACCAGTAACCGCAGATCCCCATATCGCTGAACGCACCACCATCGTAGAACACACCTCTAAAGGTGCCGCGACCACCACCCGGAAGCGCCGAAAAACCACTTTCGTTAGTTGCCTCACCGTTAGGGCTTTTCCAATGTGTTGTGCCTGCTTCTTTCATTTCTCCTCCTGCCACATATCTTCCACGCAAACAGTCGGTAAGAATTGTCCATTCATTATGGGTAGGTATGTGCCAGCCTTCAGGGGCTAAACCACGTGGGTCGTTTACAGCGTACCAATTATATAACTTGCCATAAGTTTTCCCATTTTCCGCATTGTTTTCATAATAACACCATGCGCCAGTGTTTAAGTTTGTCCATTCCTCTGCGTCTTGCACTTGCGGTATGGGGTCACCATTGCGATAATAGCTTACGTTCAGGTTTTCTGCCATCCATTCCTGTTTACCTATCTTTACCGTTTTATAGGTATTTCCGTCTTTATCAGTCATTTGAGTTAAGGAAAAATATTTTACCGGACGACCCTTGACGCAACGAACGCTAAGACCAGACTTCTTGTTGAGATTACCACGGAACACACCATCGTCATCGCAGGACATGTAACGGGTACATCCATCCGTGGTATTGTACTCCATAGTAGACCACCAGTGACCAAGGATTCCCATAACGAGGAACTTACCTAAGCGACAACCATCCGGAAGCGCCGAAAAACCACTTTCGTTGGTTGCGTTGGCGTTAGTACGTAACCAATGACTTCTGCCTGATTCTTTCATTTTACCGCCTGCCACACTTTCTCCACCTAAACGGTCTGTAAGAATTGCCCATTCGCGATCGGTAGGTATATGCCAACCTTCGGGTGCTAACCCACGTGGGTCGTTTACTGCATACCAGTTATATAATTTGCCGTAGGTTTTTCCGCTTTCCGTATTGTTTTCATAATAGCACCACGCACCTGTGCTTAAGTTGCTCCATTCATTTGCGTCTTGTACTTGTGGTATGGGGTCACCATTGCGATAATAGCTTACATTCAGGTTTTCTGCCATCCATTCTTGGTTACCTATTTTTACCGTTTTATAGGTATTACCGTCTTTATCAGTCATTTGTGCCATACTTACTTTACCGGTAAAACCTATAAACAAAAGAGCTATAAAGATTAATTGCCCTTGTTTTGAAATATAGTTACCTATTTTCATATCCACCTCCCTATTTTTTTAATTTTACATACAAACTCATTACTATTGCCCGTATTACCTATCCACAACCGAAACCGTAACTGCCCTTAAATAGACTTAAGAGTAATAGAGTACCCCGAAATTATCGGGGCAATTGCACTTGGCCATTCAAGGGTTTTGCCAAGCAAATGAATTGCTAATCAGATTTCAAAAAATAATACTAATCTACTTTTCACTCTTTTTTCTTAGAAGGTACAAAAAAGTTACATTTTTCTTTGCTACCACATTCATCTGGTTCTTTAAGAACATAGGAACAAATTTGAGGATTAAACACTACACTAGTATTATTACATTTAATCTTACCATCTGCTAATCCCCCATTCGATTCACACTTCATAATATCTCGCCTCCTTTTTGGCTAATGCAAATTTTAGTTTCTCAAACTTTATCTTATTTACATCCTCTTTCTCACTTGTTTAACGGGCAATTACTATTTTTTCTGTTTGGCTAAAATTCTCTGTTGTAAGTTTTATAAAATAAATTCCAGTTGAGAAGCCTTTAGCGGAGAAATTGATATCATAATTTCCTGCCTCTTTCTGCTCATTAACAAGTGTTTGCACCTCTCTGCCAGTAATATCGTGGATTTTAAGAGAAACTATGGTTTTAATAGGGAGTGAATATTTTACGGTTGTGGAGTAATTAAATAGATTAGGAGAAACTTTAAATTCTTCTTTCTTAGCAGTCAATATTTTTTCTTTGATTCCTGCCGGTTCCTTACCAAGTCTTATTAAATATGCATCATCCCCGCCGGCACCAAAAAACCATTCCCATCCTGCAACTATGAAACCATTGTCGGAAGTCTGTTGAACTGAATTAGCATTAAAATACATTCCACCATAGGTTCCCGTCCATAAAACATCCCCAGAAGAATTTGTTTTTATAAGATTCTCAACACCATTTTCTGCGATAATAAATCCCCCATCTGAAGTCTGTCGAACTGAATAAGCCATGTTTTGACTAATTCCACCATAATAAGTTTTTGTCCAAAGAGTATTCCCTAAAGAATTTGTCCTGATGAGATAAACATCCCAATTACCTGCTCCAAAAGAGCGTGTATAACCTGTAATAATAAACCCGCTATCAGAAGTTTGCTGAACGGAAGTACCCATATCCTGATCAGTTCCACCATAAGTTTTTGTCCAGACTGTGTCACCTGAAAAATTCGTTTTTATAAGATAGACATCGGCTCCGCCTGCTCCGAAAGAGCGTGTCCATCCTGCGACAACAAATCCTCCGTCATAGGTTTGTTGAACTGAATAAGCGCCATCATTGCTTGTTCCACCATAAGTTTTTGCCCATATTGTACCACCTGAAGAATTAGTTTTTCTAAGATAGACATTTCCGCTTGACTGTCCTGCAACAATAAATCCAGTATCAGAAGTCTGTTGAACCGAATAAGCATATTCCCCACTCGTTGTCCAAAGTATATTTCCATTAGAATTGGTTTTTATTAACATATCTCCTCCGGCACAGGCAATAATAAATCCGCCGTCAAAAGTCTGCTGAACTGAATTGCCCGACTCATCGCCAGGTCCGCCGAAAGTTCTTGTCCAGACAGTATCACCAGAAGAGTTAACTCGAATAAGATAAACATCCCATCCACCTGCTCCGAAAGAATTTGTTGCACCTGCAACTATAAACCCTCCGTCCGAAGTCTGTTGAACTGACATTCCCTCGTCTCCACCTATACCACCATAAGTTCTTGTCCATAGGGTATCCGGGGCTGATGCGTTTACAATAGCAACAAAGTTAATTAAACATATTCCTATAAAACCCACTCTCGTTGAACGTTTTAACATTATTTCCTCCTATTTGTTTTCCCTAAGAATACTCCGACTTATCAATTAGTTAACTTCCTCCTTGCCCCGTAATAAAAAAAGGGCGCCCGCATTGCTCAGCCACAGCCGAAGCTATGACTACCATGTCACTGACTAAAGAGCAACGAAGCACCCCGAGTTTTCGGGGCAACCCACTTGGCAGTGACATGGTTTTAGACAAGTGAATCGCTAAAAATACTTACTTTTAGATATCAAAGAACATTAACTGTTATCAAATTAAACATAAATTTCAAACTGTCAACTAAAAACAACTCTGAACTTGCGTTCAAAACCTAAATTCCCATTTTATTGAATCTAAAAAGGAATTTTTTTAGGTTATAACACCTTATATGTTATGGTAAGGCTTGTCATGGCTCTAAATTTTACAATCTGGAAGATGAATCAATAATTCTATCTTCCCCAATAGATTATTTTGAGTCTCTATGTGGTATGAATTTGTTTTTCTTATTAACTGGGAATAATAAATTGTAAACTTAAATTATATAGTGGGTATATTCTTTAGATTTTGTCTCTTCTTCTTAAAGAAATCATGCCTTTTTAATACCCCGTAGACTCCTGTATGTCCTACTTTATACCCTAAGCTGATAAAATGTTGTGCTATTTTATTACATCCTTTTTTTCGATGCCTTCTCTTATAGTCTATTATTTGGATTTCTAACTCTTCTGTGATTTTTCTTGCCATGTGATTAGGAATACTACGAAATTCTAACTGTTCCCACCATGGTTCCGGAAGCTGGTCGTCACGGACAGGAAAACGATAATCCTTTGTCTTTGCCATTGAATCTATTAAAAATTTTTTCCTTTCACGCCCATCGGGAGTCTTACAAATAATTTTTTCCCCAAATACTTTGTAAAAGCTTTTTTCATTGAGTCCTTTTTCATAGTTTTTGAACCATTTTGTTTTTTGTAAAAAAGAAAGCATATGCTTTCTATCAAAGTATCCTGAGAAACGATACTGATATTCCCTTCTTCTTTTTTTCCAATAAAGGAATTGTCTCTTGGTTATAGAAAATTTCTTACAAACCTCCTCAACTGATGCAAAGTTTTCTTCCTGCCAATCAAGAATTTCACATTTTTTTCTTGCCTTCGCCTCTTCCCGGTCTGAAATCAAACTCATTTCCTACCCTTTTAAAACAAAAAAGCACGTCTGTCAACGAAAAAACAAGTGTCTCAGGATAAAAGTGAAATAATTGTTTATTTTGGGGGATCAAAAGGGTTGTTGTTCAAGGGAAATAAAAATATTGGGCCAAAAATACGATTTTTTGGATTTTAATATATAGGAGGAGGTGGCATGAAGCAAAAAATCGGCAGTATTATAACAACTGTAGCCGAACAGTTAAACAAAAAAGCACGTCTGTCAACGAAAAAACAAGTGTCTCAGGATAAAAATGAAATAATTGTTTATTTTGGGGAGTCAAAAGGGTTGTTGTTCAAGGGAAATAAAAAATATTGGGCCAAAAATACGATTTTTTGGATTTTAATATGTAGGAGGAGGGGAATATGAAGCAAGAAATCGGCAATATTGTAACAACTGTAGCCGAACAGTTATTAGATAGTTGGACTGATGCTCAAAATGAGTATCAGAATTGCGGGAGGGGAGGAAATATGAATAGCACATCAAATGTGTTAGAAAATGAGGGTGCAAATGTATGCACCCTAAATATGCTACCTGAAGTTCCACATAATGACATCAGGCAGGAGATTTTACAACTTAGAGATACAGTAGAAAGGTCTTACTTGCGGCTGTCTAAATTACTATTTGAAGTCAGACACAAGGGGCTTTACAAGGATTGGGGGTATCCGACATTTAAAGATTATTGCGAAAAGGAAATCGACTTCGGTTTTCGGAAAGCGCGATATCTGACTTTGATTCAGGAAAAGTTACCTGAATTTACTGACAGTTCTACAAGACAAGCGGTTGAAGATCAGTTTGTAGAAATTGGCTGGTATAAAGCAAGTAAAATAGCACGAATTGCAAAAAAAGAAAATGTGCAGGAATTAATAACCGAAGCAAAACAGTTGTCTGCTCGCCAAGTAGATGAAAAAATTAGAGCCTTGATAAATGGCAAACCCGAAAGGAAAACATATCCTAAGAATTTTGTTCTTTGTGAGGATCAAGCCAAAACTGTAGATGAAGCCTTAGAAATGGCTCAAAGACTTGACAAAACATACTCGCCAGGTTGTGCATTATCCCTTATCTGTTTGGAATTCATGAGTAATAGGATAAAAGAATCCAATGAATTGGAAAGTTTACTTATGAAACTAGAAGAAAGATTTCATATTTTCTTGATCGCCCTTGACAAAGAGAGTGGGAACATAACATATTCCCGCGAAAATGCATTTGAAACACAGGGGGAAACAGAACTTCCACTATCTACCAAATCTACTTTGTCTGGCAGGACCACACAGGCCACGGATAACAATAATGAAACTTATGACTTTGTTTATAAAGTTGTAGAAATAGGTGATTTGATAACTTCTGACAATTCAAACTATCCATCAGAATATCAGCCAAGGGACCGAGATAGGATACCTTCACGAGGTCAGATAGAAAAAATTGCAAGGCACCTTAATCCCAACAGATTGCTTGCAGATAATGGCGACTTAACAACAGGAAGTCCGATTATAGGGTCAGACAGTATTGTTGAAAGCGGCAATGGAAGAGTAATGGCTCTTCGCGAATCTACTCTTTACCCCAAGTATAAAATAGCTTTATTCAATAGAGCTTCTGATTTTGGACTTAAGCTGAATAACATTATTAATATGAATAAACCCATATTAGTTAGAGAAAGAACTACTCCTCTGACTCCTGCCGAAAGAATTACATTCACACAAAGAGCAAATGTCTCTAGTGTTGCACAACTGACAAGTCCCGAATTAGCAGGAATAGATGCACAAAGGTTGTCTGATGACATTTATAATAATTTCTATCAACCTGAAGGGAAAACAGCAGAAGAATCTCTGCGTATGGGTAGCAACAGAGCTTTTGTAAGTAAATTTTTTAGTTTAGTGTCTGTAGAGGAAATGTCGAAATATGTTAACTTGCAGGGTGAAATAAATAAAGAGGGAATATATAGGATTGTCAATGCACTGTTAGTAAAAACTTTTGGAGCGGGGCAAGTAATTAGTAATTTTATTGAAAGTAGTGATATTGGTATTAAAAACATAGGCAATGGCATCATGAAAAGTCTTGGCAATCTGAATAAAGCACAACTGCGCATAGAAACCCAAGAATATGATCCAAACCTTTCTATTTCCAATGATATATTGACAGTAGCAAAAGAATTACAGAGAATGAGAGACAATGGAATATCCCTTGACGAACAATATTTGAATCAAGAGCAACTCTTTGAACGTGCTTTAAATCCATTACAAGAAGTTTTATTTATAGAATTACTAAAGAGAAAAAATAGTGCAAAAGCAATTGCATCTCTATTTAATTATTATGCTGAAAGAATAAATAGAATGCCTGTAAAGGATCAAGTATCTGCCTTCCCTTTTCCAAAGGTAAGTAAGGAAGAAATTTTCAATGAAATTAAGAACCTCTCCTCATATCCCTTATTAAAAGCAGTTCAACTTCCTGACCCTCAAAACTCGGATTCTATCAGCAATCTTTGTCAGACTTGTCAAAAGCTGGGGGAGGAATCAAGTTCTGAACAAAAGGTTTATCAGAACTAACAAACCTTTTGTATATGCTCCCTCTGCCTTTGTTGAATTCATCAAAGGCAGAGGGAGCTCAAATCAAAAATGGGGATAAGATTAGGTTTTTAACCCCAAAATCTGACATTAGAAAAGAAGTATCCCTTGCAAGAAAGAGGTTTTTTACCACCAACCCTACTGCTTCGGGCTTGACGAATGGGCAGAAAAGTTTCAACATTTTGGTATCAACACAGAATATAAATTTTTGGATATGACCACAAATAGAGAATATTAATAATAATTCCGGCCGGAATAAAGACTTTTTTGATCTCTAAGTAATATAGAAGAGAAAAATATGAGAATTAATAATGTAGTTATGAATAAGATTAATTTGGTTTGTCTTAAAAAACACCCGACCCGGCCAAAATTGAACTTTTTTTGATCTCGTATTGTAGAAGATAAGAATCAATTTATTGAATAAAATGCATATTTTTGAGAAAAGGTTAGAAGGAATAATAATATATGAAATATTAATACGATTAACATTTATCAAGAATAATAATTCAAGATACGATAATCCCGGTAAAAAAGGAACATTTTTTGATCTCGTATTTTAGAAAGATGCCCATAATAAAAAAATATAAAATAATTAAGGAGGTGAGGTAGTATGATATTGAAAATAAGGAATAAATAGTAGATATTTGTAATTAATGAGACTTAGTTATAAAGTTTTCACTTGGACACATCAGTGTAGCACCGTGCCCAACACAGAAAACTTTCTTTAAGTAACTTTGTTGCGGTTACCCACACAACAAGTTTGATTCAAAGTAAACTTTTTTCTACACCTTAGCCATAGGCTGCTAATTACATGGTAGAAAATTAAACTTTCAGCAGTTTAAAGGATGCCAAATAAAAAAATAGGAGAAAATATGAAAAAGCCAAAGGGAAAAAAAAGGTATATAATCTGCGGGTTCTGTAATAGTAAAATACCGATCCCACTAGTGGAAGTGGAAGAAAAAAGAATTATAAAATGTGATTGCGGAATTAAATTGGTTATTACAAAATTACCAGGCGGAAAGGAAATGGTAGAATATTCGACTTTTTGACGAAGTCGAAAAAATCCTTGCCTTTGAAATTAGTTCAGGTTGGGGTAAAAAAATAGGATGAAAAATGGAAGAGAAACTTTTAATACAATAAGTAAAAAAGAGCAAAAATAGACAAAAAAATCAAAAAAAGTAAGAGTTTATTCAATTTTAAGAACAAAATGGAAGAAAAAAGAATAAAAATAGATAAAAATAGGGTTCCTGCTATTTCGCTATTTTTGAATTTAAGTTTAAATTTCATATCTGTTATAAGGGAGAAAAATATACCTATATATTATATATATATAATATAGCCCCCCAAAAAGCCCTTAATTTGTTATTTTAAACAAAAGTGTGTTACAGGGATATAGTATATGGGAAAATATAATTTGAATGAATTAAAATATCTATGAATGAATTAAAAATAACCGAAGTAAGGCTTTCGCTATATGGTAAGAACGGTATTATAGCCTTTTGCGAAGTAGTTCTTGGGAATCATCTCCGATTAAATGATATTGCTGTAAAACGAACGCAGGAAGGCAAAATACTTCTGTCTTACCCACTAAAAAAGACTCCAGGGGGTGTGGAATACTTTTATTTCAACCCTATTTCTAAGGAATTGGGAGATGAAATAAACAAAGCTGTATCAAACAAGTTGAATGAATTAAGGAGTGAGTTAAATGAACAACATAAAATTCAATCAGGAAGAAATTGTTAAATTTTATAATCTTCTTGGACATAAAGATTTAGGGCTTACTGAAGTCCGAATAATCAACCCGAATGACGATTCTAAACCAAAAATTAAAGGACTTGGTTTTTTTGACAATATAGATGAACTAATAAAAGAATGTGAACAGTGGAATGGTCTGGCTAATATTTATGTTGGTAGAAATCCTCGCCCTTTCAACTTCAAAGACGAATACCCCGGTGCTTATAATAAGATACCCCCCATGCAAACAACAGGTGGAAAATCCATTGATGTAGAATTTATAACCTGTTTTTCCTTGGATATTGATCCAATTAGGGAAAAGAACACAGCATCTACGGAAAAAGAGCATACTACAGCAATTGAAAAAACTATAGAAGTTGCACAAAAATATCCGGGTGCATTTGCAGTTGACAGTGGAAATGGTGGATTAGTTGTTTTACCTATAGAGCCATTCAAACTTGATAGTAATCACAATGAAATAAAAGAAAAAACTCGGCTATGGGAACAAGAAATAAGACCTTTAGTAGAAGAAAACAAACAATTAAAACTTGATGCTACACATGATATTGCAAGGTTGGTAAAACTTCCTGGGACTCTGTCAATTAAAGGAGAAGATACCCCCGATAGACCTCATCGCATTGCAAAAATTGTAACTGAACCCACACAATCTTATTCTACAGTCTTGGAAGAAATATTAAAATTTAACATTACCCCCAATAATCTACTTCAAGGCAATTCGGGGAATATTAAAAATATTCCGACTGAAATTCCAAAACGGTTCGAGAACTTATTAAATGAAAATGGAAAACTGAAAGCTACATGGAATGGCACAAGAGATGACATTAAAGACAAGAGTAGGTCAGGGTTTGATATGGCATTAGCGGACATTCTGGTTACATATGATTTTTCTAATGAGGAAATAGCTGCTATTATGTTAAAAAACCCAAGTGGAAAAGGCAAGGAAGCAACTCCACAATACCTTACTCATACAATAAATAAAGCAAGGAAAGAGAGAATTGGCTACAATGTACCAAGTGAAACAATTCAAGATATAAAACAACAAATTCAGGGATGCAGGATTACTCCAAGACTCAAACAAATTGAAAGGCTTCAAGAAATCTCTGAGTTAGTAAAAACAGATTTGAAAAATATTGGAGTTTTTTATACTACCGAATACGAACGATTTTATTTTGATAAAACTTCCAAAAACTTAATAAATATTGAAAGTCCGGATTTTACAACTTTATTAAATACACAATATGGCATCAATAAAACTGAAAAAGAACATAACTTTGTAATAGAGGATATTAAAGCAGAAATTCAGACAACAGGTCAAAAAACAGAAATTTATAAGTTTTCATATTTTGATAAAAATAATTTTATTTTATACATATTTAATTTTGAGTCTCAAATTTATAAAATAACAGAGAATAGCATAGAGTTAGTAGACAATGGAACTGATGGTATTTTGTTCCTCAAGACATTTGGCTTTGAAAAATTCGAGTTTATCAAAAATACTAAACCGAACGAATTCTCTACAATGTTAATGGAGCACCTTATAGAAAAAATAAATTTTGTAAGCGGTGATGGGGTTAATATAAAACCAGCCAATCAAATTCTTCTCTTTTATTATTATATAATGTCTTTATTTTTTGAATCTCTTTTGCCAACCAAACCAATTTTGCTACTTGTTGGGATAAAAGGTAGCGGAAAGTCATTTACGCTTAGAGCTTTGGGAAAATTACTTTTCGGGAAAAGATTTGATTTGATAAGCCTTTCTAAGGACCAGCGGGACTTTATAAGTGCTATAAGTTCGAATTACTTTGTGGCAATTGATAATGTAGACAGCAAAATAGAATGGTTAAATGATGTCTTAGCGAGCACTGCTACAGGGCAGGCAATATCATATCGCAAACTTTATACCCCTAACGAAGAAATAAAGTTTTATCCAAGGGTTTTTACAGCGATTACTTCCCGGACACCTAAGTTTAAGAGAGACGATGTTGCCGACAGGCTTCTAATACTTAAGGTAGATAAGATTGAGAATTTTATCTCTGAAAATGAGCTATTGACTAATATTTTGCAAAATAGAAATCTGATTTGGACAGAAATTATACAAGAGTTGCAAAAGATTATTAAAAAATTAAAAGAAACATCCGCCACCCAATATACATCTGGCTTTCGGATGGCAGATTGGGCTGTGCTGCTTTTTAGGATGACAGGACAACAAGACTGTATTCAGGAAATTTTGGATAAGATGGAAAAAGAACAGGCGGAATTCACCCTTGATGAAGAACCTATTTTTCAAACTTTGACTATGTGGATAGAACAAGGGAACGAAGGTAGAAGTATTACAACAGGGGATTTATATAAAGAACTTAAAGCAATTGCTGAGCGCGAAAAGATAGACTTTTATTACAAAAGTTCACAGTCCTTTGGAATAAAAACAAAACATATTCGCAGCAATTTAGAGAACTTCTTTAAGATAACAACACACCGGGAACATGGTAACAAAACTACCTACACATTTTTTCCCAAGGAACAAAAATGAAACTTAAATTCACAAAATCAGTTAATAGTCTATCCACTGTAACCAAGTGTAACCACAACTGTAACCATATAAAAAGACCTATTATCAAAGGTTTAGAGGTAATTGGTTACAATGGATAGAGTACATCTACTAAAAGTGTTTTAAAAAAATAATATATATATAATAGAGACATGTAATACAAGGAGATTTATGAGCTTTTACTCTATCCACTTTAACCATAGCCTTTAGATTCAACAATGAATAGGGTTTTGATTGGTTACACTATAAAAACAACTTTAACCCAAGTGTAACCAAGTCTAACCAAAACAGGTTAGAAAAAGGAGGTAAAACATGAACTTAAGCGCGAAGACGGGGCAACAGATTTATAAGGATATAATAAATACCCTTAATAGAATAAAGTTACACATATTAATTTTTGGGATTGATGAGAGAGACCCAATCCTCCAAAAAAAGTTAAAAGAGGTGGTCAAAGGAATGAAAGTTGGGAGAAAGTAAATGATTGTTAAATCGCTTAAAAAGGGGCAAAGTGATAACTAAAAGGTCATCTAAACAGGCTTATACCTATAAAGATACCCCCCTTGGCAAGAAAAAATACCATAAAATCTCTATAAATAAAGGGATTATAGAATTTCCTGTGTTTGTCGCCGGGACACTTCAAGTGCTTAAATGTCTTATATAGAAAGGGGGGTGGGACATATATGAAATTGTTACAAAACTGTTACATATCTTATAAATAACAAAAAAAGGAGGAAAAAGTGGAAAAGATAAAGAAAGTTGAGGAGTTAGAAAAATTTGAATCAGAAATAATACAATTGGTGAGTAAATATGGGAATAACAAGTGGACAAAAATCGCAAGGATTTTATCATCAATGCACCTGCTTGAAATTCGACCATATCAGGTCAAGAGATTTTATACTACACTTGACGTTGCCAAAGTTGGGAATATAAAAAAAGATATACCCGAGATGATTCCCCTGTATACCGACTTGTTATTTACTATGCTTGGTGCCCTTGACCGATTGGAGGCTGTAACACCAGAAACTAAGGCTGCCCCTGGGTATTATATGGCATTTACTACTTTAGTAAAAACCATTATAGACCTAAGAAATGAAATTGCGGAAGCAACGGGGGAAACTGCATGGAACACAAGAGTGATGACGGTCATTCGTGAATGCACCGAATTTTTTACAAAAATCCTGCAAAAACATTTACCAAAGGAGAAGGTGCTGGAAATAATACTTGATTGGAATAATATTATTCCGGCGGTGAATGAAAGGAATCGGATATAATAGGCAAAAATAAAAAAAGTAAAAAATAGTTGGCCAAATAAGACTTTTTTCTGATCTACTATATAGGAGGAGATTTAAAAGTAGATACAGGGCAACCTGAGTAGGGGAGCAGTTACAAACTGCGTGAGTTCGAGCCTCACCTTGCCCGAATGGATAATAGACTTTATGGTATAAAGGAAGTATCGGAACTGTTAGATGTAGAAGAGGCGACAATTTATGCATGGACGCATTACAAAAAAATTCCATTTATAAAAGTTGGTCGCCTCGTAAAGTTCGAGGCTTCTAAAATACAAGAATGGAAGGATAAAATGCCTTCATGTGAAGGTAAAATCCTTTCTAATAGGGGTATGAAAATACTGAGGAAGGAAAAACAAGATTTGAATTCTCAACAATTCAAAACTATAAAACCTTGTAAACTATCTTCAGGCAATAGTAGGAAGGGTTTAACGAAAGGCGTCTATAGATTAGTAAATAAGTCTGGGGTCAAATACGGAATTGATTATTTTGACCCAGTATCATGCAGAAGGATAAAGAAAATCATTTCTTCAGATCCAAAAGAGGCGGAACGTGCTTACAGAAAAGTTCAGGTAGAAATTGAAGATGGAAACTGGGAAGGAAATAATCATAAAGCACCATTATTTGAGACGTTTGTTGCTACTTATCTTGAATGCTGTAGAACTCAAGACAGTAAAACCCATTATATTGCCAAGGTGCAATGCCTTACAAAAGAGGCGGCGAAGGCATTTAATGGGATACGGATTGATCAGATTTCTATTGCCATGATAGAAAAATTTAAAAATCAAAGAGCAAATACCGTCAGTAATGCTACGGTCAACCGAGGTTTGTCTTACTTGAGGCATTTCTTCAATAAAGCTATTGACTACGGTTATCTCAAATCTAATCCATGTTCTAAGGTTAAATTCTTCAAGGAACCGCCGGGTTTGGTCCGTTGGCTTACAAAAGAACAGATTGTTATACTCCTTGATAATTGTCCCGAAGAGATAAAACCTGTGGTAATTATTGCCCTGAATTGCGGTTTAAGAAAAAGCGAAATATTTGCCCTGAAGTGGCAGGATGTGGACATGCAGAACAGGTATATCACCGTCCAACATAGTAAATCCAATAAGAAGAGAATGATTCCAATAAACGATTCTGTTTATAAAGTTTTTGAGAACTTACCCCAAACAGAGGATAAAATATTTAGGATACACAACTTTCGGATATTATTTGAAAGAGCGGTAAAGAGTGCTGGGATTGAGGACTTTACATTCCATTCACTAAGACATTGCTTTGCCTCGCACTTGGCTATGTCAGGAATCAATTTGGCGACTATAAAAGAGCTTATGGGGCATAGCTCGATTCGGATGACATTACGATATGCACATTTGTGCGATGGATGCCTTGAGGACGCAGTAAAGAAACTGCAAATTACGCCATAATATGTAGTATATCCATAAAACAGGGACAGTTATCGCCCCCCTGTTTTTATGACTTTTCTTGACAAGTGAATTATTTAATATAAATTTCATACTAATAAAATTAAAATGTACTATAAAAATGGAAGAGATTTAGAAGAAAAATGTAAGAAATTATGTAAGAAATGGGTTTTATCAATTTTGGAAAAGTATGTAAAGCCTTGTAAATAAACAAATGGAGAGATGGCCGAGCGGCTTAAGGCAAACGATTGCTAATCGTTTGTAGGGGTAATTCCTTACCGAGGGTTCGAATCCCTCTCTCTCCGTTTATCTCGAGTATAATCGAAAGATTTATCTCGAGCGTAGTCGAGAGACTTCAAAATTGGAACTTGAGAAAATTGAATTATGGTATGTGTATGGTGTTCCGATAATAGTTTATATATAGGGATAACCAACAATTTAGACTCAAGAGTAAAAGAGCATAATAAAGGAATCGGAGCACAGTATACAAAAGAGAGATTGCCTGTAAATCTTCTTTGTTATGAAGCAGTTGGAGATAAATTTTTAGCAAGGAAACGTGAAGCACAATTGAAAAAATGGAGTAAAGCAAAAAAGGAGTTGTGGGTTCATGGGTTTCCTTCGATAGGCTCAGGATAAACGAATCCCTCTCTCTCCGCCAAAAATTACTTTGCAATTTTTGGCGAGATCTCAGATAATTTGTCCTGAACAAAATTTAAGAAAACCAAGACTATGGACAAAAAAATTGCCGGGTATATTAATAAACAAAAATCACCTCAGAAAGAGATTTTAGAAAAAGTTAGACAGATCTTTCTAAAAACACTTGTAGATTGTGATGAAAAAATGAATTGGGGCGTCATAACTTTTGCAGAAAATAAGTTCTATATTGTCGCTCTTAAAGAACGAGTACACGTGGGATTTGCAATTAACGGATTAGATAAAGAAGAAATATCCCAGTTTGAGGGAAGCGGTAAAACGATGAAACACATAAAGATTCAAACGCTTAAAGATATTGATGAAAAAAAATTAACGAAACTGATAAAACTGGTGAGTGAAAAGGCTGTATGTAAGCATTGTTAAAGTTAAAAAGGGGGGAATATGAGCAAAGAGAAACCTAATACAGAATGTTGTCCAAAATTTAATCCTGCGCCATGGGATAATAAAATGTTAGAGTGGGATAATAAAAAGTTCATCAAGGACAAGGTTTTTACTATGTTTTTTATGCCGATTAATTTTGGCTCGGTTGTCAAAAGAATGATGGCGAAGATAGAAAAATCCGGAGGGAAAGCACTGGATTGGATGGGACTTTCCGACCATACTTCAAAATGGAATATGGATTTGTATGTGGCAGTTGATAGGGAAATTCCGGATATCGAAAATATTAGTTTAAGTGGAAAATTTTTCAGCAAGGTTTATGAAGGGGATTTTAAAGACACTGGCAGGTGGTGCAAAGATTTTGAAAGCCAAGTAAAAGATAAAAATCTTAAAGTCAAAAAATGGTATATGTGGTACACGACTTGCCCAAAATGTGCCAAGAAGTACGGCAAGAATTATGTAGTAATTGTCGGGGCAGTGGAATGAAAAAAACTTGTTATCAAAACGAAGTGAAGGACTGTATTGAAAACTAAAAAGAGTAAGGTATGGTACGTTTATGGAGTGAGATGTTCGGACAGCACTTTATACGTTGGGATAACAAATAACTTAAAAGCAAGAATAGAAAAACACAACAAAGGAACTGGGGCGAAATACACTCGTTCAAGACGACCCGTGAAACTTCTTCGCTCTGAAAAATGCGGGGATATAGGAACTGCGATGAGACGGGAAAAAGAGCTGAAAAGAATTGGTAAGGTAAAGAAGGAATTGTGGGTGGGAAACAGAAAAAATATTAGCCACGGATTAACACGGATAAAAACACGTACGAAGACAGGGATTAAAGGAGAATACAAAAGACAAAAAATAAAAAGCAAAAGAATATTAGCCACGGATAAAAAACACGGATTGACACGGAAAACAGAGAACAAAAAATTTCTACAGGGACTTGAAGAGACTTTCAAGAGAAAAAAGAAGTTTAACCGCGAATGAAGACGGATAGAAAAAATTCTCACGCAAAGACGCTAAGGCGCAAAGAAAAGTCAAGAAGGGTTTTATGAAAAAATTATTATTTTTAGGGGTAGTTGTTTTATTCTGGGGATGTAATCACTCTACTAAAAATGAAACAACAGAATATATTTCTCCGAATTGGACATCTGATGGGAAAATAGTATTTGTAAAAGATTACAATTTTTGGAAGGATGAAAGTGGACCTTTCGTTGGACATAGAACAGTAAGCGCTAAAGAAGAGCTTACAATTTGCGAAATAAATAATGATGGCAGTGGATTTAAGGCAATACTCGAGGTTGCGGAAGCATCGTCTGACCACTCTTTGGGCATCGGTGCGACATCAAGCGTTGGGGAATGGATAGCATTTTCCAGAGGAGATGTAAATAAGACTCCTTATATATATGTGCTAAAAAGAAATGGTGACTCATTAAAACAGCTTAGTACAGGCAGGTATCCTGATTTTTCGCCAGATGCGAATAAAATAGTATATGAGAAACCAAATCAAGGAATTTGGATTATGAACAAAGATGGAACAAATGACCATCAGATAGTATCAACGGGTAATAGCCCTGCATGGAGTCCTGATGGGGGAAGAATAGCGTATGTGAAAACATCTCAAGAAACTTTATTTATTGCGGATACAAACGGCACATTGATAAATACTTATATCCCTAAAAATGGAGGGGGTTTTGAAGTCCCAGACTGGGGACCCATTGATTCCAACACCGTTATTTGTGATGTAAATGGAAGGGATAGGTCTGAAATTATTTACCTGTCAAGTTCTTCTATTGTTATGTTGGGTTGGCTCAGAACTCCTAAATGGTCTATAAATGGTGGATATTTTATCGGTTATGATGAAAATGGTTATTTTATTATTAAAAGAGATAGCACTAATAAATGGTATCTTAAGCCATAGGGGAAGTTTTTCTTTAAGTTAAAACAAATGAAAGATTTGAAAGTTGAGCAGAAGTTTCATGACTCGAAAGTTCACTTATTCGTGGAAGATGAGGGGGAGAGCTTTTTCAAAACTCCCCCGAAAGAAGCCATAAAAAATGATGTATGGCTTAAACATTTCCCCGAGATATTGGGCGATTTCACCGGTAAATCCGTTTTGGACTGCGGATGCGGAACCGGAGTTATCAGCGCCGCTTTAAGTCAGAACGGTGCTAAGGTGACGGCATTTGATTTGTCCAACGGGATGTTGAGAATTGCCCAAAAAAGGGCATTAAGCTGGAAGCTTGACATACCTTTAGTTGAATCTGCTTTTGAAAACCTGCCTTTTAAGAATAATAGTTTTGATTTTGTAATCGGGGCTATGATTCTTCATCATACCGAACTTGAAGGGGCGGTTAACGAAATAAAAAGAGTATTAAAAAAAGGCGGAAAAATATTGTTTTTGGAGACACAGTTAAGAAATGTGTTTTTACGGGTATTGGTAGAGTCTCCGATTTATAAGATTAGATTTTTACGACACGGGTCGCCTTGTGAAAAACCATTGACTTTGAAGTCCCTAAAGTATATAAAATCGGAATTTACGGGTGTCAGGTTTCATTATTTTTCGTTTATTTTTTTACAGCTTATAGGGAGTATTATTGCGAGGCCGTTGAGGAAAACAATACTGGAAAGAATCGTTCTTTCGTTTTTTATTGCCCCGGATGGGTTTGTTGGAAAGTATTTACCGGGATTGAGGAAATATAGTTACTGGGTGATGATGGAAGGGGAGAAGAGGAAATGAGGAAATGAGGATTTGAGATTTTGGATTGCGGAATTTGGATTTAACAAATTAAAAGAAGAAGATTTGGATTTTCCGGCAGAGAGGGATAACCACCCTTAAACAAGTTAAGGGTGGCGGAATTAAAATATTAACAGAAATAAAAATAGATAACAGAAATTTTCACCGCAGAGTCGCAGAGCTCGCAAAGAAGAAAAAACAACATACACAGAGAAGAAATAAAAACTTGAGTTGAGATAAAAAGACAAAAAGAAGATAAAAGATTTTTACTACAGAGAGCACAGAGTTTAAAACATAGAGAGCACAGAGGAAAGAATACAGACCTTTGCAAGAAAAACAAAAGAAGCAGAAAAAGGGCACAAATTGAATTTGTGCCTACAAACTACTACAAAGAATATTTGGAGTATTTTTAGGAAAAAGGTATAACAACGAACAGGAATTTATACAAAATTTTATATAAAGCATCTTCAATTGTTGATATAAATAAGATAAAAGAGACAGACAAGAATGTCTGTCCTACCACTGAATACAATTTTGCAAAAAATAAAAAAAACGAGTAAACTCTCGTAACAAAAAATAGTTGACAAACTATAGCATTATGGTTTAAGTAGGATAATGCAAAAGGTAACTTGTAATTTTTGTACTCTTGGATGTGAAACCTCTTTGAATGAAAGCGATATAGGCGTCGTAGACATTAAATATTCAAAATCCGGCGCTAATGAGGGCAGACTTTGCAGCCGTGGGAATGCACTTCCTATTTATCTTTCCTCAAGCCAGCGGTTAACTTCTCCTTTGAGAAACGGGCAAGAGATTAATTGGAAAGATGCATTAAATGAAATTATATCGGCATTAAAGAATTATAAAGCTTCGGAAATTGCAATCACTTATGACACAAATCTGACTATTGAAGAGTATTCGCTTGTATGCGAGTTTGCAAAGATAAAAGGGATAACTAAACTGGCATCAAGTTATATTGAACCTGAACATTATTTTAATTATGTTTTACCTGATGTTAAAATTGCGAATTTTGACGATATAAAAGACAGTAAGACTTTCTTTATTATAGGGGATTTGTTCAGCCAGTTTCCGTTAATAGCGAAAGCCATACTTGACGTAAGGTACTGCAGTAAACAAAACAGGATTTTTGTGCTGGATTCGTTTGTTACTCCTACGGCAGGTTTTGCCGATACTTTTATTAAAACAGATGTAGGAAAAGAAGCTCTTGTTTTGCTTGATATGGCGAATCTTGCTAAAGGTAAAACAGGCGAATTAAAAGGTGGAATAGAACAGAGCGTTTTAAGCGGAGTATTAAATTCGTTGAACGAAAGCGAAAAAGCGGTAGTAATAGCGAGCAATTCATTTGGCAGGACTACAGACCCGATGGTATTTTCCGGGATGGCACAGTATTTTGCTTCATCCTTGAAAGGGGATAAGAAATTTTTATGGCTTGGCGAATCGGCAAGCGTCCCCGGGAATGTTGATTTTAGCGAGATATTATCGGGCATTAAAAAGAAAGAAATAAAATGTTTATTAAATTTCGGAGCGATGTCTCCCGTGTATTATCCTCAGATATGGGAATATTTAGATGAACTTGAGTTTATGGCTTCCACGGTTACGATGATGCCGGAACTTGCAAAGAACAGGCTTTCGTATTTATTTATGCCGACGACTTTGCTGACGGAAACCAGCGGTACTATAAAGACGTTTTTCGAGGGAGAAAAGAAAGTAATAAACGGAGTGAAGCCTTTAAGTGGAACGAAATGTGTTGGGGAAATAGTATATGCATTAGCAGAAAACAAGATTAGTGTGGTAAGTCCCGGGAAAACCGTCCTTAAGGAATTGAAATTGGAAGAAGTCTTAAGCAGGGTGAGTAATATGGTTATTCCGCAAGGGGATTTCGTACTTATGGGAGAAAAAACCGCATATCAGTTCAAGGGTTTATTCTCCGAGCCGATAGTTATAATGAATAGTCATAATGCAAAGAAATTAAAAGTAAAAGAAGGTTCCATCGTCGAGATAAAATCTTCAGTAGGCGAAAGCGAATTCAAGGTAAATATTTCCGATAAAGTTCCTGAAAGAGTTTTACTTGTGTCTACGGAATTACCCGAAGCAAGGTCATTATTTGAATTAAATATAAGTTCAGGTATTTGCGAGTTTCCACCGATTGAGGTGAGCGTATGCAAAAGAGATTAGTCGTCGATTTAGATTATTGTATCGGTTGTAAGAGCTGTAGTTCAGCCTGTAAACTGACGTTCAAGGGTGAGAACAGAATTATCGTGTCGGGTGTAGAAACGGTAGCTTATTTGCCGCTTGCTTGCAGACACTGCGAAGACGCGTTATGTTTGAAGGCGTGTCCTAAAGAGGCGATAAGTAAAGACAAGGAAACCGGTATAGTAAGTCGTTCGAGTTTTAAGTGTGTAGGTTGCACGAGTTGCATATACGCATGTCCTTTCGGGGTATTGGATTCTATGCTTTTGAGACACATACCCGATAAATGTAATTTATGCAAAGGCGATGAGGATGGTCCGAATTGCGTATCAAGTTGTCCTACGGGCGCATTAAAATTCTTAACGGATGAAGAGATAACGAAGGTTCAGGTCGGGAAGCAATTTGTGTCGCGGTTAGCATTCTGGAGGCGTAAATGAATAAATGGGCATTAAAGAAATCGATATGGGTATTTCATTTTGCGGCGGCATCGTGTAATAATTGTGACATAGAGATACTTGATACGTTAACTCCAAGATTTGACTTAGAAAGATTCGGCATAAAATTAGTTGGTTCCATCAAGCATGCAGACGTGATGCTTGTAACAGGCTCATTAACTTTAAAAACCAAAGACAGGCTTATGAGAGTGTATGAACAGATGCCGCAGCCGGGGTTAGTTGTGGCAATTGGCGGATGCGCGTGTTCTGGCGGTATGTTTGCGGATGCATATTCCGTAGTAGGGCCGTTCGACAAATGGGTGCCTGTTTCTGCGTATATTCCTGGTTGTCCCCCAAAGCCCGAAGCTATGATAGCAGGAATAGTAAAACTGCTGAATACGCTTTAAGAAAGGGCGAGAAGAAAATTCAGAGAAGAGATTGCAACCACGAGATTTCCACAAGAAAAAACAGAAAGAATACAAAAAATTAGCCCAGCATAGCTGGATAGAAATCTCTCCGGCAAAAGATTCCGGACAACAAGCTCTAACTAACGTAAGAGCTTGCAAGTAATCCGCCTGAGGCGGAAAGAGCTTTCTAATAAGGATTTTCACGGATTAACACAAATACAGAATAAACAATTTAGATAATAAGATACAAGACGAAAAAAGATAGAACAAAGAGATTCTTCGTTACGCTCAGAATGACAAAAAACAACAGGTAAGATGGATTCCTGCTTTCGCAGGAATGACAAAGGAGATGTCTTCCGATAAACAAGCGAAGATTAGCCGCAGTTGATGAATTTTTCTATATATTTTTGAATGTCTTCGGGAGTAGTGCCCAAATCTTTAGTATCAAAAGATTCAAGTCGTTTAATTAATCCGTCGATGATTTTCTGGCTGAAGACATTATGTTCAAGATAAATACTTTCCTGCTCTTTTAGTTTTTTAGCGGATTCTTTGCAGGAGACGGGAAGATGTTTTAGTTCATTTCGTTTTTCGCTGCGGAATATGTTTTTATCAACATAAAGGTCTTGAGTTAGTTGCAATGAAGCGTCATTCATTAAACCGTGTCTTGCGGCGACTGCAATGCCTGCGAGTAAAAGGTGTATGTTAGCAGAACCGTCGGGCGAGCGGAGTTCAAACGTTTGTTTTTCCGGGCAATCCGTTGGCTTTGTGGTATCTTGTTTGTTGACTTGTTTACTCATAGAGTTTTTTAATGCCCAGCCGAGCGGAATTCTGATAAGAGCAGAACGGTTTTTTTCGCCCCAGCAAATGTATGTGGGAGCTTCCTGATGAGGGACCAATCGCATATAAGAAATCGGGTTTGTATTTCCGAAGGCAGTAAGGCTCGGGGCTAATTCCAATAACCCACCAATAATTTTTTTAGCGGTAACGCTTAGTTTTCCGTTATTATCAAGAGTAATATTTTTGTTATTTTTATCGGCTTCAATATGAATATGTAAGCCTGTGCCTGCGTGATTGAAGGCTAATTTAGGGGCAAAGGTAATCCCGACTCCATATTTTGCGGAGATGTTTCGCATAATCCATTTGGCAATAACAATATGGTCTGCCATATCTTCAAGAGGTTCGGGGAGAAATTCGATTTCATACTGTTCAAAGCTTCTTCCATTGAGTGTTATGTTGCCGACTTCAGAATGTGCATATTTTACTTTGGCGCCGATAGATGAAATAGTGTAAAGGATTTCGTCCCGAAGATTTTCGAATTTTACGAAAGGAGAGCTTTCGTGGTAGTTTTTCTGTGGGATTCCGGGGAACCAGTCATTTTCTTTTTTATCGAATATTACATAGTATTCAAGTTCGCCGAGTGTATTGAGGGAGATGCCGGTATGTTTTTTCAGTTGTTCGTGAGCTTTTTTTACGATATATTCGGGAGCGATATCAAGTTCTTTTCCGTTGGAATCAAAATATGAGCATAAGATATTCAGGGTAGGGAGTGGGGCAAAAGGGTTCAAAAATGCCGTTTTGAAGCGAGGAACGACATATACGTCACTGTTAGCGGAATCTATGTATGAGAAAAGGCTTGAGCCGTCGACTCTTTCGCCGTATTCCAATAGTTCGTTAAGGTGGGATTCGTTGTTGATGGCGAAGCTAAGAGTTTTTAGCTTCCCGTCGCCGCCGACGTAGTTAAAATTCAGCATAGGGATATTATTATCTTTTATGAATTTTATGATATCTTTTTTAGTAAATTCCTTGCGTGGTTTTTTAATAGAACAGACTAATTTATCGGCATTTAACTGCATTTTATCCCTCCAATTTTAAGTAGACATTGTTTGGTATAATAAATGTTTTAGGGGAGTTGTCAAATGATTTTTAATTAAATAGAAAATCATTTTCCTGCGACAACAGACTCTAAAATCGCATTGGCAAGATAAGGGGAAAAGAATTGCTTGGCGTACGATTATTATCTATTTATTTCATCAAAATTAACTTCTTTGTTGTTTTGGTGGCCCCAGTGGAAAGGGTTAAGAAGTAGACTCCTGTTTTTAGTCCTTTTGCATTTAGGGTTATATTATAACTACCTGCTTCTTTCTCTCCGTTGACAAGTGTTTTCACGCAACTGCCTGAGATATCGTATATTACGAGTGATGCCTTTGCTTTGGTAGAGATGAAATACGTAATGAGTGTGGATTGAGTGAAGGGGGCAGGTTGGTTTTGAAGCGATAGAGGTTGTGTTTTTTTATTTATTTCTTCTGCGCCTGCGCCATCGCCTAATTTTATAAGATAAACATCATAACCCCCTGCACCATAAGAGGAAGTTTCTCCGACAATGATGTACCCCCCATCAATGGTTTGCTGTGTAGAATGTCCCCAATCGTCTCTGGTCCCGCCATAGATTTTTGTCCATATAGTATCTCCCAAAGGGTCTGTTTTCAGAATCCATAGGTCTTTTTTTGTACCTGAGAAAGTAATTCCTCCTGCACCGACATATCCGCTATCGGAGGTTTGATTAACAGACTCAATAAAATCGAGGTCCGGTTCACCATAAACCTTTGTCCATAAGACATTTCCGATTGAATCTGTTTTGACAAGGTATGCATCACAATAACCTGCACCGTAAGAATAAGTTCCCCCGGCTATTATATATCCTTTATCATTAGTTTGGCGGATGGAAAACCCATAGTCGTCACAATTTACTGCTCCACTATAAACTTTATTCCACGATATGTTACCGGAAGAGTTTAATTTTAGAAACAAGATATTTGCATGACCTAACCCATTTCCATACTCGGTGGCCGTTTCTCCGGTAATAATATAACCATTATCAGAAGTTTGGTGAACAGAATAGCCACAATCAATTCCGGGCATACCATAAATTCTTGTCCATAGGACATTTCCGGATGGATCTGTCTTTATAATATAGGCGTTACCATTTCCTGCACCATAAGAATAAGTTCCTCCGCTAATAATGTAACCGCCATCTTGAGTTTGTTGAACCGATTCGCCCCAATCAGTATAATTTCCACCGTAAGCTTTTGTCCATAGGGTATCCCCTGAGGAATTGGTTTTTATAAGATAGATATCGCTATTTCCTGCGCCGTAAGAATCCGTATATCCCGTGATTATGTAGCCATTGTCATTAGTCTGGCATACCGAATTTCCACAATCATCTTTAATTCCGCCGTAAGTTCTTGTCCATAGAGTATCGCCAATTTGGTTGGTCTTTATGAGATAAGCATCTTTATAACCTGCGCCATAAGAATAAGTCTCTCCTATAATTATATATCCACTATCAGAGGTTTGCTGGACACAATATCCCTTATCATTTTTAGTTCCCCCATAAGTCTGTATCCACTCTGTTGCGGGGGCACTGATTAGTGAAGTTGTTCTTACAAAATAGAAAACCGTTCCTATTAATATTAATGTAGACGGTGGGTGATTATTGAAATTATGAATCCATAGATGGCGGGCTATGAATTTTGATGAACGCAGTATAAATTGTTTTAACATCCAAACCTCCTATAATTCTTTGAATATCCGTAAAGCTTACATGAATTGAATACATTGGATGAGAGTTTTTGTCAAGGAATTTTTAGACGGGCAGTGAGTAGTGGAAAAAAGAGACATGGGGAAGGAGAGACAAGACAGACGCGGGGGAAATTTGGATTTTAGACTTTGGAGTGAAAAACAAAAAGGAATAGGAACTGATATTATCTGTTGTGTTTCTTTAGGAATTCGGTGATTTCGGGGAGACCGCCCTGGTAGATTAGATACCCGTCATACGGCTCTCTGGTTGTTATTTCGCCTGCTATTGAAGTAAGCATTAGTTCTTTTACTTTTTTCAGGTCTTTTGTCTGTCCAAGCACCCACCCGAGTTTCATATAAGCTACTTCAGGGAGCATATTTGCGGCGGGAACAATTCCCATATCCATTAAATCTCTTCCGGTATCATAAACGTACATCTGAACGTATCCCCACAGCGTTTGAACGGTCATATATACGGCGATACCTTTTTTGCAGGCTCTTTTTATGGGTTCATAAAGCGGTTTGTTGACGTGGCCAAGTCCGGTTCCGGCAATGATTATGCCTTTGTAATCGTGGTCAATAAGCGATTCAATGATATCGGGTTTCATATTTGGATAATAATATACTATAGAAACTTTTTCTTCAAAAGCAGTATTGATGGTTACTTTTCTATCTTTTCGTCTGTGATTGTAATCGGTTTTTAACGGAGTGATTTTGTCGTTATCAACGAGCGCAAGAGGAATATCGCCAATAGTCCTGAAAGTTGACCTGTAGGAGGAGTGCATTTTTCTGACTCTTGTCCCGCGGTGAAGTAAGCCATATTCGTCGCTTGTGGGACCGAACATACAAACCATTACTTCTGCGATATCGGATTCGGCGGCAGTTTTTGTCGCGTGCATCAGATTGAGCGCAGCATCTGAAGAAGGTCTGTCGGAGGAGCGCTGAGAACCAACCATTACTATAGGGACGGGGGAATTTTGTACCATAAAAGAAAGAATAGCTGCTGTATGGTGCATAGTATCGGTTCCGTGACCGATAACGATACCGTCAATGCCTTTTTTGATTTCTTTTCCGATGGCTTCGGCCGTGCCTCTCCATTGGTCAGGCCCCATATTTTCACTAAATACGCCGTAGAGTTTTTCCGTGTTGAGGTTGCAAATATCAGCGAGTTCCGGGACGGAGCCATAAAGTTCGCCGGGCGAGAAAGCAGGTATAACGGCTCCTGTCCTGTAATCAAGTCTGCTTGCGATAGTTCCGCCCGTTCCGAGAAGTTTTACGTTAGGTTTTTTAGGGTCATAAGGAAATTCTTTTTCGGGAATTTTGTAAATGGCTTCTTTGTAGGACATTTCTTTGATGTGTTTTATGGTATCAACGGCAAGACCGACATTGTAACCGGTACGAAGTTTTACAACGATATGTTTGTCATCGGCGGTTTCGGACCTCGGGAGGATAATCCCGATGAATTCTCCGCGTGTAGAATCTATTACGACATCGCTCCAGACACGGACTTTATGTTCGATGAGGGTGCCTTTAGCTTTTCCCCGATAACCTTTATAATCGTCTGCCATAGTTATTTTTGTTTGAGAAGCACGAGCAATAATTTTTTCAGTTCGGTATTTATTATTTTCCCGTCAATTGCGCCTACGAATTTATGCATTAATTTTCCCATTAAGAATCTTTCTGTTCTTAGTTTAACGTTTTCTTTTTTCTTTGGTTTATATAAAGTTTTTTTATATTTTGCATAAGAATCTTTTATTTCCGATTGAAGTTGTTTGATGGTCAGGGGTTTGATTTTCAGGTTTTTAAAAGCTTTTTCAAAAGTAGTATCGGGCATTTTTTGTAAAAGGAGGGGGATTAATTCTTTGGCGAATTTTTTATTTTTATAAGCTTCAAACATTTTATATATTTCGGGTTGAGGTATATTATTTATATTTATGCCTTCTCTTTTGAGGTGTTTAAATTTCTGGATGATTGTGGCAGCGGTGAGGACGGGGTCTATTTTAAGGTTTTTTACGATTTTATCAAAAAGGATAGAGTATTTCGAAGTTATGAGAGGAATGATAGTATCTTGAGGGAGGTTCATCTGTCTGTATCGTTTTTCTCTATCCCATGGGAACTCGGGAAGGTCGGACATTATTTTTTTGATTCTTTGCGGGGAGACGGATATGGGCGGAAGGTCAGTATCGGGATACATTCTATTAGGTCCCGGGAGTATTCTTTCGAAACCGGTGGTGTTATTTGTGAGCGCCTGACGGGTTTCGCTTGGAATACCTTCCATCGCTTCTTTTATACGAATTTCTATTTCCTTTATGGCCGTTTCGGAATCCTGTTTATCGCCCCAGACGATTATAATGGCGTCGGTTGGTTGGGCGGATAGTTTAGTAGATATTGTTTTCCATTCTTTTTGAGATAAATTTTTGTTTGCTGTTTCGGAAGATATTATATTTGGAAGAGTATTGAGACAAGCAATAACTCTGACTCTGTCGGAGATTTCGTTTTCAAAAGTCTGCTCGGGTTGAGTGGGGTAGGAGAGGAGATTTTTGAATTTAGGCAAGAGCACGGCATTCACGAGAAGGTCTTTTTTGAGCGCTTTTTGTATGGGGTCGTAGGTTGCATTTTTGAGCAAGTTTGAGACATTAAGAGTTTTTATTTTATAAGATTTTTCGGATAATTTTCTTTTTTTGAGTTCGGCTTTAATTTCGAGAAGTGCTTTTTGGCGCATAGCTTCGTTGTGGACGAGTTCGGGGATAAGAGGAATTCTGGAAACGCCTTTAATTTCTATACGGGTTCCGCCGGTGATGCTAACGTTTACGTCCTGTCTTGTGGCGCCGATGCCCGTGCGGACTTTTCCTGTGACGCGTGTCAGGCGTCTAATAATTTGAGCTACTTCAGCGGCTTCGCGGGGATTTTTCATATCCGGGTAAGTAACGGTTTCAATAAGCGGCATACCGAGTCGGTCTGTTTTGTATATTCGCAGGTGCCCTTTATCGGATATTTCCCTGCAAGCGTCTTCTTCGAGGCCAAGCTGGCGGATTTGAATTTTTCTATTTTTATAGGGTATGGTGCCTTCGATTCCGACGATAGTAGTTCGTTGGAAGCCTGTTGGGATGCTTCCGTCGAGGTATTGTTTTCTTGCTATATGAAGTTCGCTAACGAGATTGCATTTGAGTAGGATTGCGATTTCGAGGGCAATATCAAGGGCTTCGTCATTGAGGGGGAAAGGGGGAGTATCATCGAATTCATAGGTGCAGGCGGTTTCGTGGTTTAGTCTATAGAGAATATTTTTTTTGGTTTTGAATTCCATAAGGGCGGTACCGTCGTAAACGCCGAGTTCCGATAGAGTAGGACGCATATGTCTGAGAATTTCGGCATCGTATTCGTTTGTATAAAGGCCTGCGGGGCAGTGGCAGAAGAGTTTTTCTTTAGTAAATAGCTGCTGGTGGATTTCGAGACCGCATTTAAAGCCGAGTTTTTCGTATTCTTTATCGGTTAGTTCGCCAAATTTTCTTATCATTTATTTTTACAGATGAATAAGATTATATTGCATTTTTTTAGGAGTTGTCAAATGTTTTTTTGGGAAAAACAGAGGAAACCTTTAACCATCCCGCCTGCTAAGGCGGGATAAACTCCGAGCACAGAGAAATATAGAATTAAAGATAAAAGCAGGAAGAAAAAACGGGAAAGAGTTGCTACAGAGTACACAGAGCTTGGCACTACACAAAGAGATATAGGGGACACAGAGAAAGAGAGAAAAGACATAGCTATTCCCTTCATAATTTTTATTTTGACAGAATGAGAAAACGGGTTAATCTATTAATTATGAAAGTTTATCTGGATAATGCTGCGACTTCTTACCCGAAACCTGATTGCGTGATAAAGGCGATGAGAGGGTATTTTAAGAATATCGGGGCTAATTGCGGACGTTCTGCTTACAAATCGGCGCAAGAAACAAGCAGGTTAGTTTTTGAGACAAGAGAAAGTATTGCGAAACTTGTAGGTGTGAAAGATTCTTCGAGAATCGTTTTTACGGCTAATGCCACGGAAGGAATAAATACTGCAATTCTCGGTAGTGTTAAAGAAGGGGACGAAGTCATTACCACAAGTATGGAACATAACTCGGTTATGCGTCCGTTGCGTTTTTTAGAAAAAGAAGGAAAGATAAGGTTAGAAGTCATTAAGTGTTCGGAAAAAGGTGAGTTAGACCCGGATGATATAAAAAATAAAATTACTAAGAAGACGAGGATGGTTGTTTGTACATCAGCGTCGAATGTAGTGGGTACGATAATGCCCATTCGCGAGGTAGGGAAGATTGTAAAGGAGAAAGGCGTGTTGTTTCTTGTGGATGCGGCGCAGACTATCGGGAATTTACCGATAGATGTGAAAAAAGACAATATTGATATGCTTGCTTTTTCCGGGCATAAGGGGCTTATGGGACCACAGGGGACGGGGTGTTTATACATAGGAGAAGGGGGAAATCCTGTACCGTTAAGGTTTGGAGGCACCGGGAGCAAATCCGAATGTGAATTTATTCCGGAGTTTTTGCCTGATAAATATGAGAGTGGGACACCTAATACTATCGGGATAATTGGGTTGGGAGCGGGAGTGGATTTTGTATTGAAAAAAGGAGTGGAGAGTATAAAGGAAAGGAATCAGAAATTAACAAAATTTTTACTTGATGAATTAAAAAAAATAGATAATGTAATTATTTACGGAGTGCAAGATTGTCTGAAACAAACTTCGGTTATTTCTTTTAATGTTAAGGGGAAGAGGCCGTCGGATGTGGGGGAGATGCTGGATAAGAAATATGGCATAGCGGTGAGGTGCGGGTTGCATTGTTCACCGATTGCGCATAAGACTATGGGGACATTTCCGGAGGGGACTATAAGGGTGAGTACGGGGTGGTTTAATACGAAGGAAGAGGTGGAGTATTTTATTAATGCGATAAAGTTAACTAATTGAGGATAATTAATAGTATATCAGAAAATCAGAGTATCAGTGGAAAGAGTATCAGGAGATCGGGGTATCAGATTAAAAAAATAAAAGATCGGTAGATATAAAAAAATGTTTAAGAGAGAGAAAAAGGGCGTTTCAAAGAGGCAGAAAAAGTATTCGATTGTTATAATTCCTGATGACGGGAGCAAGATAAGGAAGTATGCTTTTTCGCAGAGGGGAGTAAATGCGTTGAAAGTAGTATTTGTTTGTATTATTCTTGGTATTTTGGGGCTTGTTCTTGAGTATGGGAACATGATAGAAAAAAACTTAAGAATAAAGGAGCTTGAGGAGCATAATAAGGAGCTTGTCGAAAGGTATGGTAAGCTTCAGACTTTTGAAGAGGAATTTGCCCAATTCAAGGAGCGTGTTTTTAAGTTGGCAAATATGTTGGGAGTAGAGTCAAAAACATTGAGTTCGTCTGCAAATATTTCCGTGAATCAGGAGGAAGATGGGAGTGGATTATCCGAAAATGTTTCTGAAAAACCTGTAGGGTTGCCGTTTTTGAAAGGAACAAAAAATTGGGTAAGCCGTTCTTTTTCGGATTATCATTCGGGGATGGATTTTTCCGCTTCTCTTGGGACGACGGTAATTAGTACTATGGATGGGGTAGTAAAATTTGCGGGATGGAATGATACTCTTGGAAATATAGTCAATATTGACAATGCGGGAACAGGATATGGAACGGTTTACGGACATTTAACGAAATACAGTGTAACTAGCGGAGAAAAGATTTCCAAAGGGAAGGTGATTGGGTATGTAGGTTCGACGGGGAGGAGTACGGCACCGCATCTTCATTATGAGGTCTGGTTGGACGGGGAGTCAAAGGATCCGAGGCTGTATGTGGGGGAGTGAGGGAGGCAGAGAACAATATAAACCAAGAGATTTTACACGATTTCCACGAGAAAAAACAGAAAAAAGAATACAGAAAAATTGGCCACGTCTGCCTGCCGGTAGGCAGGGATTTACACAGATTTACACGGATAAAAGGAATTAAGGAGTTGACAGAAAGCGGAGAAAAAGATGAAAAGATATAACTTGTTATTTTTTGCGGTTTTTGTTTTTAGTGTGATTGCATCTAACTGCTTTGGGCAATATGCGGGGTGGACAAGTTATAACTACGGTGGAAAAAATATCAGAGCTATTGCTGATAGCGGTAATGAATTATGGATTGGCACTGTCGGGGGACTAGTAAAGATGAACAAAACTACCGGGGAAATGATGTTTTATAATATCTCAAATTCTGGGTTGCCTGATAACCGTGTCAGGGCTCTTGCAATAGAAGGGACGACTGGCGATATCTGGATTGGCACTGAAGGTGGTGGTCTTGCAAAATTTGACAGGACTAACTGGACTGTGTTAAATACTTCAAATTCGGGCTTATCTTCTAATAAAGTTGATGCTCTTGTAATGGAAGAAAGTAATATATGGATTTGTACTCTTGATAATGGTGGTCTTGTAAAGTTTGACGGAACGAATTGGACTGTGTATGATACTTCAAATTCAGGTTTACCTTCTGCCCTTGCAGTAGAAGGAAATAACATCTGGATTGGAATACTACAGGGGGTAGAAGAAAAATCAAATATCAAAAATCAAATATTAAATATAAAGACAAGTCAAAATCCATTTGCTCAATCGACAGCGATTAGCTACCAAATACCCGCAAAGAGTAAAGTATCGTTGACGTTATATGACATAGCAGGAAGTTGCGTGAAGACATTGGTTGATGGGGAGAAGGAGGCGGGGAGTTATAGCGTTAAATTGATGGAAAAGAGTTGAAGACGGGGGTGTATTTTGTGAGGTTGAGTAGCTGTGGATTTACAGAGAGCAAGAAAATAATTTTGATGAAATAAAATAAAAAAGATAAGACATTATAAGCCGTATAGGACAGATAGGACAAATAAAGCAGAAATATTCACCGCAGAAACGCTGAGTAAAGATAACACAGAGGAAAAACATAAAATAGTGCAAATTAGAAACCTTTGGTTTTTGAGTTAACAGAAAATAAGAAAAAGATTGACATTTTAGCGGCTATAATTTATGTTAGTTAATTAATTCTGTAAGAGGGGGGAAAATTATGGCAAAAGGTAGCAGTAAAAAAGAAAAAATGGGTAATACGGGTAACGTATACTTTTTTGGTGGCGGTGAAGCAGACGGCGATGCCGGGATGAAGAATTTGTTGGGCGGCAAGGGCGCGAATTTGCACGAGATGACTAAAATAGGTATTTCTGTCCCTGCCGGGTTTACTATTTCTACGGAAGTATGCAATTATTATTATAAGAATAATCAAAAATATCCCGATGGACTTGAGAATGAAGTAAAAGAAAAATTACAAAAAGTTGAAAAAGTAATGAACAAGAAGTTTGGCGACAAGAATAATCCATTATTAGTATCCGTGCGTTCGGGAGCAAGAGCGTCTATGCCGGGGATGATGGATACGGTTCTTAATATAGGATTAAACGACGATGCGCTTGATACTTTAATTTCCGAAACAGGCGACGTTCGTTTTGTTTATGACTGTTACCGCAGATTAATACAGATGTATGGAGACGTGGTGCTTGGCGTTCCCAAGACTGAGTTTGACAAGTTAGATGCAAGCAAATTTTCAAGAGAAGCGCTTATCGTTGAATATAAAAAAATAATAAAAGAACACACTAAGAAGGATTTTCCGCAAGACCCATTTGATCAATTATGGGGAGCTGTCGGGGCGGTGTTTGAATCATGGAATAGTGAGAGAGCAAAAACATACAGGGAACTCAATAAAATACCATCTGAATGGGGAACGGCAGTAAACGTTCAGTCGATGGTATTTGGTAATATGGGAGATACTTCCGGGACCGGGGTTGCGTTTACGCGTCATCCGGCTACGGGAGAGAACGTTTTCTTTGGAGAGTGGTTGCCAAATGCGCAGGGGGAAGACGTTGTAGCAGGTATAAGAACTCCGTTTCCCATAAACATAGCACAGAATTCAAAAGAAAAGGCAAATAGTTTAGAGCAAAAGATGCCTGAAAGTTACAAAGAATTAATGAACATTCGTTCAAATCTTGAAAAGCATTATAAAGATATGCAGGACATAGAATTCACGATAGAAAAAGGCAAATTATGGATGTTACAGACTCGAAACGCGAAGAGAACGCCGGTTGCGGCTGTAAAAGTTGCAGTAGATATGGTAAAAGAAAAGATGATTTCCAAAGAAGAAGCGATAATGCGTTTATCTCCATCGGATATAGATTTAATGTTACATCCGATGCTTGACCATACGGCGAAACTTGAAGTTCTTGCGGTTGGGTTGCCTGCTTCACCGGGCGCCGTATCAGGGGAAGTAGCTTTTACACCTGAAGAAGCGGTAGCATTGAAAGCGAAAGGTCGTCCTTCGATTCTTGTAAGGTTTGAGACTTCACCTGAAGACATAGCAGGTATGGCTTCAGCAGAGGGAGTTTTAACGCAGAGGGGCGGTATGACTTCACATGCAGCGGTAGTTGCGCGTGGAATGGGAAAAGCGTGTATTGTTGGTTGCGAATCGATATCAATTAACTATGATAAAAATGAATTTACTGCGGGAAAGAATACAATTAAGGCAGGGGAAATAATTACAATTGACGGTGGTTCTGGGAAAGTTATCAGGGGAGAGGCTCCGAGAGTTCGCGCATCATTAAAGGGTGAATTCGGAGAATTTCTTGAATATGCGGATGGCATAAGAAGGCTTGGAATTAGAACGAATGCGGATAATCCCGAGAGCGCTAAAGTGGCTCGTGAATTCAAAGCGGAAGGCATTGGTTTATGCAGAACCGAGCATATGTTTTTTGGGAAAGATAGGATTAAAGCCGTGCGCGAGATGATTCTTGCCGATAATGAGCCACAGCGTCGCAAGGCACTGGATAAGTTATTGCCGATGCAAAAAGAAGATTTCGTTGGAATATTTAAAGAAATGGCAGGGTTCCCGGTTATAATCAGAACGTTGGACCCACCATTGCATGAATTCTTACCCCACAAAGCATTGCAAATTAAAGAATTATCGGATGAAATGGGAATAACGGAAGATAAGTTGAGAGACAAGATATCATCGTTGTCGGAGTTAAATCCTATGTTAGGACATAGGGGATGCAGGCTCGGGATTTCGTATCCTGAGATAACGGAAATGCAGGCCCGTGCAGTTTTTGAAGCGGCTTGCGAAGTAAAGCTAAAAGGGATTGAAGTTATCCCCGAAATTATGATACCGGTTGTCTCCGAGGCGCGGGAATTCCTAAATCAGCGCGAAATCGTGGACAGAGTGGCAAAAGAAGTGATGGCGAAGTACGGTATAACTATTAAGTATATGGTAGGAACGATGATAGAGATACCACGTGCGGCTTTGACTGCGGAAAAGATTGCCGATAAAGCGGACTTCTTTTCTTTCGGGACGAATGATTTAACGCAGACCACTTTTGGGTTCTCCAGGGATGATGTAGGAAAAATTTTACCTGATTATATTGCTAAAGGGATATTAAAAAATGACCCATTCCAGCAGTTAGACGTAATTGGAGTCGGGGAGCTTGTTCGTATGGGTGCGGAGCGAGGGAGAATAGCTAACCCCAAATTGGAAGTAGGTATATGTGGGGAACATGGCGGAGACCCTCATTCAATAGAATTTTGTCATAAAGTAGGTCTTAATTATGTGAGTTGTTCGCCGTATAGAGTTCCAATAGCAAGACTTGCGGCGGCACAAGCGGTATTAAAAGAAAAAGGAGGGGAGTCTTATGGGACTGCTTAAAATAGCTGCATTTATGTTGCCATTGACATTGATGGCACAGACACAAGATTGGGTTAAAAAGTATAACGCTTCTGGGGACTATAGAGACTGTGTATATGCGATGGCAACTGATAGTTATGGTAACGTATATATAACCGGTCAGGGCTTTGGTGAAAAGACGCTTTGCGACATTACAACTATAAAATATAGTCCTTCAGGCGAGGAAGCATGGAAACAGATTTATAATGGTCCGGGTAATGGTCCGGATAAACCGTATGATTTAAAACTGGATAGCGAAGGAAATGTGGTTGTGATTGGTATTAGTTGGGGCGGTGATGAGACTTTTGAGGATTTTGTAACATTAAAATATTCTGCAGATGGACAGTTAGTCTGGGAAAAGAGATATGACGGACCTGCACATGATTATGATGGTCCGATGAAAATGGCTATAGATAAACACAGTAATGTATATGTGACGGGTATAAGTTGGGGTGGCGAAGAAACTTGGGAAGATATGGCTACTGTTAAATACTCTCCTAGCGGTGAAGAAATATGGATACAGAGATATAATGGAGAAGATAATGATATGGATATTCCACATACGATTGCAGTTGATGATAATTTTGATGTTTATGTAGGCGGTAGAAGTATCTCTCTTGATACGGATGAGGATTTTGTTACGGTTAAATATTCACAAGCGGATGAGGTACAAAAGGAACAGGAAATACAAAGAGCTAAATTTGTGGCGGATTCTATAGTGGCAGAAAAAGCTAAACCCAAGAGTAAATGGAAAACTTTTTTCAAAAAAAGAAACAAAGAGTAGAGTTACAAGGTGCTTAAAAAAATATGTTGAATAAAAAATGCTTTCTGATGGTTTTATTGGTGAGTATCATTATTCCTGTTTATACATATGCGGAGGAAACTCCTAGTAAGGAATATCGTGAAACGCCTACGATTCCTTATGGAGGTCCGCAATATAATGTATATCTTGATGCAAACAGAGAGTTGCAAATAGATGTTCAAATATGGGGAAAAATTGTTAAACCTGGACGTTATTCTGTTTCTAAGACAACAGATATTATTGGACTGATATCTTTTGCAGGTGGGCCAACAGATGGCGCAGACCTTAAGAAAGTTAAGGTATTAAGGAATAATCCTAAAGTTCAGGTGATTAAAGTGGATTTGGGAAAGTATCTAAATAATGGAGATATATCAAAATTACCCTTACTTAAACCTGGCGATATGATTATTATTCCGGAATCTCCTTCGTATACTTTTTTCCCAAAATTTTTGCAATGTTTTGCACTAGCTGCGCAAACAGCATCTATAGTAACTGCATATGTTACCATGTATTATTTAATTAAAAAGTAATAATATAATATCATTGAGTTAAAGGAATAATAAAAAATAAATGGACGTAAAAGAGTCTACATTGCAAGAGTATATTTATATATTACTTACAAGAAAATGGGTGATAATAAGTATGTTTGCAATAACGGTTCTAACTGCAATTTTTTACCTTATTATTACCCCTAAAGTTTACGAATCTATTGCTACAATAATGATAGAACCGCCACAACTTTCTGGCTCAAATACAATGTATCCGGGGAATTATCTTACGAATAGTAGAAATTATTGTGAGATACTAAAAAGTGAAACTGTAATGCAACATGCTGTTGATAAGTTATTGAATGCAGGATTAAAATTCAAATTTTTAAATTCATCTTTTCCTGCAGATAAATTATCACAAAGAATTTCCATCAGACCTATTGTGGATAGTGATATTATAAAAATCTACGGTAGGGGCAGTACTATTGAAGAAGCAATGGCTCTTACAAATGCAGTTGTGGATGGCTTTATTAAAGAGCAACTTTTAGTTGCAAGAAAAGAATTTTCTGAACAGAGAAAGTTTATAGAACAACAAATTCCTGAAGTAGAAAGGGGATTAATAGAATCTGAAAGAAGTATAAAAGATTTCAAGGAAACTAATAAAATAATTGGGCTTTCGGAAGAAGCAAAAGAATTAGTGCGCAAATTAACGGATATTGATGTGCTTTATGTGCAAAGTGAAGCGTTTTGTAACGCTATAAATACTCAATTAATCTCACTCAAACAACAATTAGATAAACATAAAAGTTCATTTCTTGAAGATGTAACAAGTGTATCAACTCCATATATATTACAACTGAGAAAAGAATTGTTATCACTTGAAACAAGCTTTTCTTTATATGTAGTGCAAGGATTATCGGAAAAAGATCCAAAACTTATGGATATAGAAAATAGTATTGAAAAAACAAAGGAACAATTGATAGAGGAAACGCGAAAAATTATTGATAAAAACGTTTCTTCTAAGGATCCGTTGTCAATTTCGGAAGAATTAATAGATAATGTTCTTAAGTTAGAAGTAGAGTTATCTGTTGAGACTGCAAAGAAAAATTCTTTTTACACTATTTTAACATCCTATGAAAAATATCTTTATTCATTCCCTACAAAAGAATTTCAACTGGCACAACTTGAAAGAAAGAGGAATTTAAATAATAACACTTATGATATTTTAATGAAAAATTTTGAAACAACAAAACTTGCGGAAGCTGGAAGATTATCTGATATAAGAATAGTAGATAGAGCAGACACTCCTAAAATACCCGTAAAACCTAAAATAAAACTTATTTTAATATTAAGCATATTTATTGGATTATCAATGGGAATAGGAAGTGCTTTTTTAATAGAATATGTTGGTAGCACAGTTAAAACATCTAAGGACGTTAGATTACATTTTAATATGTCCGTTATAGGAAATATTCCTAAGGTTAAGCCAATGAAAGCTGGTAATGGAAATGGATTACTTACTCATTATCCAATTAACTCTCCTGTATATGAAGCATATAGGTCGCTAAGAACGAATCTCGGTTTTATAAGTCCGGATTTGCCGATAAAAACAATTCTTTTGACTTCTGCATTACCTGGGGAAGGGAAAACTACAGTAGCTTCTAATTTAGGTATTGTTATGGCACAATTAGAAAAAAAGGTTTTGCTTGTGGACGCGGACTTAAGAAAGATGAGTCTTACAAGGTGTTTTGGAATAAAATCAGAAATTGGAGTAACGGATGTTTTATTGGATGAAAAAATGTTAAAAAAGGCAATAGTAGAGACAGAAATTGAAAATTTAAGTATATTACCGGGTGGAAAAGTCCCTCCTAATCCTGCAGAACTCATTTCTTCTAAACGTATGTGTGAGTTGATTGAAAGATTAAAGGAAGAATTTTCTTGTGTAATATTTGATAGCCCTCCTGTTTTATCTGTAACAGATTCTGCTATTTTAGCTTCTAAATTAGATAGCGTAATGCTTGTAATACAGGCAAGTAAAACGAATAGATTGGCAATTGCACGAGCGAAAGAAATGCTTGAACAGACTAATGTCAAACTTTTGAATATTATACTTAACATGATACCGCTTAATTTCCCTATGTATGGGTATCCTTATTATTACTCATATTATTCTACTTCTCAGGAACCTAAACCCCAGAAAAATAAAACCATTTAATATATGGCAAAAGTTGTAGTTACCGGTGCGGCAGGATTTATTGGTTCATGGCTTGTAGATTCTCTTATAAAGGAAAGACATACAGTTTATGGATTAGACGATCTTTCCGGTGGGTATACAAGAAATATAAATCCCCGGTCAAAGTTTTTTAAAATAGATTTAAGAGATAAAACTGCTACTAAAAAGCTAATAGAAAAAATTTCTCCTGAAATTCTTTATCATTTAGCAGCAGATGCTACTGAAGGAAGAAGTCAATTTACTCCTATCAATTGTACCGAACGTGGTATTATGGCATATCTCAATGTTTTAATCCCAAGTATAAATAAAGGAGTAAAAAGAGTAGTTTTAACTTCTTCAATGAGTGTATATGGCAGTCAAGTTACACCATTTGATGAATCTATGGAGACTAAGCCCGATGATGTTTATGGTGTGAATAAAGCATCTATGGAAGAAATTACAAAAATACTTGCAGATGTATACGGTTTTGAATATGTGATTTTAAGACCTCATAATGTTTATGGAGAGCGTCAAAATCTTGCAGACCCTTATCGTAATGTTATAGGCATTTGGATAAATGCTTTGCTCAGAGATAAACCTATATATATATATGGGGATGGGGAACAGCAGAGAGCGTTTAGTTATATACATGATGCAATATTATGTATTAGTAAATCGGGCTTTGAAAAAAAATGTTACAATGAAATAATAAATATAGGGGGAAAAGAACCAATAACATTAAATGAAATGGCGAAAATTGTAATGAAAGAATTTGATAAAATTGTAAAAGTTGTATATTTAGCCCCGAGGCCGAAAGAAGTGAAATATGCATATTCTACCTATAAAAAATCGGAAAAATTATTAGATTATAAAGAGAAATTTCCTTTAGTAGAAGGCGTAAAAAGAATGATAGTATGGGCTAAAGAGTTAGGTCCTCAAAATCCTTCTTATTTAAAAACCCTTGAATTAGAGACAGAGCAAGTACCTAAAACCTGGAAAGAAAAATTGATTTAATTGTTTACGTAGGGTAGATTAATTTGTATAAACACATCTTAATGCTGGAATAACTTAAGATTAAAGAGATATTACGTGTTTAATCAAGCATAATATTTTTAAGGATGGAATTAATTCTTTAAAAGATTTTTCAAAAATTGATTACAAAACTTTTTAAAATAATCAGTCGGATAATCAGAATATATTATTTTTTTTTGGATTGTTTTTACTTATTAATAATACCCCCAATTAAACTATTTTTATCAAAAAAAAGTAGTTTTGCACTTATGGAATTAATAAATAAATCTTATATCGGATGGGACCGCTTTAATAAGAGTATTATAAACTCTCATCAAGATTTAGAAACATACAGGGCAAGTTACGATATGGGGAGTTTAGATTTTTATGATAGATATATCCCGAGAGAAAGCTGGCTTTATAATAAAAGAATTTTGGATTTGGGATGTTTTGTTGGAGGGAAAACTCAACTTTTTTCCGAAAGTGGGGCAAAAGAAGTAGTTGGTATTGATTTGTCGAAAAGAGGAATAAAAATAGCAAAAAAATACGAAAACGAAAAGCTCAAATACTATAGAACTTCGTCTACAGAATTAAAAAAAGAGTACAAAGGATATTTTGATACGATTATATCTTTTACTGTTTTTGAACATATCCAAAAAGAGCTATTACCGACTGTTATAGATGATTGTTATGAATTATTAAGTAAAAATGGTATATGTATCATAGTATATAATTTCTTTTATGATAAATATGGAGCTCATGTAGAGCATTGCATATATCATCCGTTTCCACAATTCTTATTTCAGAAGCAACATTATTTAGAATACTGTGATAAAAGATTAGAAGAGTTTCATAAAAAAGGATTATATGGATATTTTCCGTTAGGATATTCATATTGTAAAAACACCCACAATGAAGATTGTTATATGGAATTAAATCGGTTAATATCATTTAAGTTCAAAAAATTATTAAGAGAATCAAAGTTTAAAAAAATAGAAGACTTTCAATATAGTAGAAGTGAATTTGTGAAATTATTATTTAATACATTTCCTAAAAGTAGATTATTTGAATCTTCTCATTTTTATATATTGTACAAATAAAATGTAAAAAAATATAAATACAATACATAAATTGATAACTACGAATGAATAAAATGAGGTATTTCTACAGAAAGATAATAGGAAAACTAACATTTATAACAGATAGTATTTTTTTTAAATTGTACAAGAAATGCTTTATTTTCCGTTTTTCATATCCTCAGAAAATATACTGGACTAAAATGGCACTCAATATTGATAAGGAGTGGGGAACGATGAAACATGATTATGCGATATTAGAAAAGATACTTTTATTTATTAAACCTAAATATATACTTGACTTTGGATGTGGAAGCGGAAGGCTTTTCCCATTATATCAAGAAAAAAGAATTGAAGAAGTATTGGGACAGGATATTTCTAAAAAAGCACTTGCAATTGCTAAAATACGTTATCAATTAAATTCTACACCACCTCCTATTTTTACTTTAACTAACAAAGATATTTTTAAATTACCGACGAATCACTTTGATTTAATAATTTCGAATAGAGTACTACAACATATTTTTCCAAATAAAATTGAAAAAGTTATAAATAAACTTACAAAACTGAGTGATAAAATATATATTAATGAAATGTCTGATAGTGATTATTCTAATAAAACATTTTATTTGTTCAAACATAATTATGAGAAATTATTCAATCAATATGGTTTTGACCTAATTCAAAAAGGGAAAATTGAAAATCAAACATGGTGTCTTTTTAGTAGAAAGAGTAAAGATTTTTATAATGGGGTAGAAAACGAGGATAGAAAACCGAAAGAATAGCATGAAAACATCTATTGTAATTTGTACTAAAGCTCGTATTAATGACCTTCTAAAGTGTATGGACAGCATTTTACTTCAAACCCGCCCCCCGGGAGAAATAATAGTTGTTGATGGTAGTGAAAAAGATACTATCTCGAATATTCTCAAGATAAAAATGAAAAATAACTTTAATATAGATTTTTCTTACATTCAGATGTCTGGAGGACTAACTCATCAGCGAAATGCAGGAATTAACGTGGTTAAAAATGATATAGTTTTATTTTTAGATGATGATGTAATTCTTGCACCTGATTATCTCTTTGAAATTATGAAAATTTATGAAAATGATAAAAAAGGAGAAATTAGGGGATTAACAGGTTGTATAGAAAAAATGCCAAAGCCTTCTCATAAACAACTCTTTTTCCAAAGACTATTCTTATTGCCTCAATTCCGAGATGGAAAATTTTTGGATTCTGGCCAACCAACTTGGATATGGAAGCCGACAAGATTAACAGAAATTGAGGTAATGTTGGGATGTAACATGTCTTTCCGTAGAGAAATATTTTATGAATATAGTTTTGATGAGGGATTAAAAGGATATTGCTATATGGAAGACGATGATTTTTCATACAGAGTTTCTCGTAAGCATAAATTATATCAAACACCGTTTGCAAAACTAGAACATTCCGTTTCATCAATTTCCCGAGATAATATAGCAGAATTTCACAGAATGCAAATCTTGAACTATTTTCTTTTTTTTAAAAAGAACATACCTAAAAACATTAAAAGTGTTTTATGTTTTTCTTGGTCAACAATAGGTATTATTATAGTAGAAGGAGTATTTGATAAAAACAGGAAGATTATTTTAAAAGGATTTTTGGGCGGAATATTGGATATAATTAGAACCCTTAATGTTTATTTTATAAAATAATATGAGTATTTATCGTAAATTGTTGAAATCTTCTTCTTCCGTTCTGCTTTCGCAAATTATATCTTTTGCTTCTTCTTTACTTGTTGGCATAATTTTTGCACGTGTGCTTGGTCCTGAAGGTAAAGGGGCACTTAAACTACTAATATTAGTGCCTTCAATGATAGTAGGCTTTGGAACAATGGGAATAGAAATTGCTAATATATATTTTATTGGGCAAAAGAAATATGATATTCAACTGCTAATGGGAAATACAATATTAGTAACTATTGGTATGAGTGTGATAATTATGATATTATATCCAATATTTATTCCCCATTTCTTTTCTGTCTTGAAAGTGGATGTTCCGTATTATTTAAAACTGCTTACTTATTTTATAGTGCCTCTTGGATTATTGGGAACATTCCTTTCTTCTTTTCTTTTAGGATTGCAACGTATTGTAATAAGAAGTATTATAGATATAATAAGATCTGTATCTTTGCTACTTTTTATTATAATATGCATATTTGTATTTCACGCAGGACTTCACTCTATCCTTATTATTAATATTTTTATCTCCTTGCTTCCAGTTGGACTAATGTTCTTAGTTCTTAAGGATGTTGTGAAAATTTTTCCTAGCTATGATAAAGAAGCTTTTAAATCTGTATTTTGCTTTGGTATTAAAGGTTATGTGGGCAATGTAACTCATTATTTTAATATAAGATTGGATCTTTTTCTTGTTGCATTCTTTCTGGGACCTAAAGAAGTAGGAATTTATTCTGTAGCTGTCGGCTTAGGGGAGCTTATATGGTATATCCCGAGTGCTATTTCTACGGTTATGTTTCCTGCAATTGCAAATTCTACAATGGGGGCAAGCAAAGTTCTTGCCATTAATACAGTTCAAAAATTATTTATTCCCTTTATAATAATAGGATTGGGAATAGCAGTATTCGGGAAATTTTTTATTCATTTTCTGTATGGGGAACAATTTATTACCGCTTATCCAGCTCTTGTATTACTTTTACCAGGAATACTTATAATGGGGATTTGTGGTCCTTTTTGGGATTATATTACAGGTATAGGTAAAATAGAATATAATCTTCTAACTGCTCCCTTGTCATTGGGGGTAACTGTTGCTCTTGATATTATCCTTATTCCAAAATTTGGCATTATTGGTGCTGCAATAGCTTCTTCTTGCGCATATATTGTAGCAACCTTAGTTATTATATACCTTTACTTAAAATTCTCGCATAGTTCAATAACTGATTTAGGAAAATCAAATTCTTCTACTGATAATTAAGCGGATATGTGATTTGAAACAATGATTATAAAGAACTTGAGGGAAATTAACAAAAGAGGGGTATATTGTAAACTTTTTCATTAACTATCCAACTTTATTATACTAGTATATATAATTTGTCTCAGGTAAATTCTGAGAATATTGAACAAGAAGAGGGAAACAAAGTGCTTGACATTGAGGCATATTTCTATGAATCTTATCATAGTTGGGGGGATGAATTGCTTAGAATAAAATATGCGTAATATCCTAGGAATAGAGATTAAGATTATAGGAAGATAGAAAAACGACTTAATAGCAAATCAAGAAAATGTTTGAAATACAAAACACCATTAAATGAAAATTTGCTTTATTGGAGATCCTTCAAGTATCCACTTGACACGGTGGATGAATTTTTTTTCTATTTCAGGGCATAAAATATCCCTTATTTGTTTTAACAATACGGTTGTAAAAGAAATAAATGGGGTTCAAATATATAGAATAAGATTGTGTGATTTCAGATTTTTACCAATTACCGTACAAACAGTTTTAAATATGATAATTATTCCATTGACTATACGAATAATTTGCAAGAAAATAAAACCCGATATTTTGCATGCCCACTATATCTTAGATTATGGTTTTTACGCTGCTTTTGCATTGTTTCATCCTCTTGTAATTACTGCATGGGGAGATGATGTTTTGGTTTATCCTAAAATTTCCCAATTTAGTAAATGGAAACTGTGTTTTGCAGTAAAAAAAGCCCAATTGGTTACGATAGATTCAGTGTATATAAAGGAAGAAATACTAAGATTGTATTTTTCCATGTATAAGACATATTTAGTACGTAAAATATATAATATACAATGGGGAGTAGATTTCGAATCTCTTCGCATCGAGCAAAGAGTAACTCCTGATTCCCAATTGATTATTATCTGTCCAAGAGGTTTTCAGAAAATATACAATACAGAAATAATTATAAAAGCTATACCTAAAGTTATTTCTTTGTTTCCAAATGTAAAATTTGTTTTTTTGGGGGCAGGGGATAAAACAAATTTCAAAACACTTGCAGAAAAGTTAAATATATATAAATATACAGATTTTCAAGGCTGGATAGAGCATGGTAAATTATTGGATATTTATCAAAGAGCTAAAGTAATGATATCTATTCCAAGTTCCGATGGAACTTCTGTTGCACTTTTAGAAGCAATGATTTGTGGGTGTATCCCTGTTGTTTCTAATTTACCTGCCAATAGAGAATGGATAAAAGATGGAATTAATGGTGTAATTGTGGATATAAAAAACGTTGAATGTTTAAGTTCAGGTATTATAAAAGCTTTAAATATGACGGAAACACAGGTTAAAGAAATAAAAAAATATAACTATCATTTTATAAAAGAAAAAGGGGATTATAAACAAAACATGTTAAATATGGAAAAATTGTATTTCAGATTGATAAATAAAAGGTGATTTTTATGTGTGGAATAGCGGGAATATATAATTTTGATAAAGTTCCAATTAATGAAATAGATTTGCATAAAATGATAGCTGTTCAACAACACCGTGGGCCGGACGATAATGGCTATTTTGTTGATGATAATATTGGATTAGGTCATTGTAGATTAAGTATAATTGATTTATCAAAAACAGGGCATCAACCAATGAGTGATTCGAATAAAAGAATCTGGTGTATTCATAATGGTGAAATATATAATTATTTGGAATTGAAAGAAGAACTAAAATCAAGAGGATATCATTTTGAGTCAGAAACAGATACGGAAGTGATCATATATTCGTATAAAGAATGGGGAACAGACTGTGTTTCTAAATTTAATGGTATGTGGGCGTTTGCAATATGGGATGGCGACAACAATAGCTTATTTTTGTCGCGTGATAGGCTTGGAGTTAAGCCTATTTATTATTTGAAAAATTATAATAAGTTTATATTTGCTTCTGAAATAAAAGCTATATTAAAAATTGCTCCCAATGAAAGAAGTCCCGATTATTCCGAGTTATATCATTTTTTAAAAACAGGGATTTTTGCTAATTCAGATAATACATTTTTTGAACATATTAAAAGTCTTTATCCCGGACATTCTATAATAATAAAAAACTCTGATGTAAAAATTTGGAATTATTGGGATATTAAAAATAAACGTATTGTAAATAATAATAAATATGAAGAGAATTTTGTTTCTCTCCTGGAAGATTCAATAAAATTAAGGTTGCGAAGTAATGTTGCGGTTGGAACTTGTTTAAGCGGCGGATTAGATTCAAGTAGTATTGTAGCAATTCAAAATAAAATTTTTAAAGATGAAATACAAACTTTTTCTGTCATTTGGGAAGATAAAGAATGTGATGAGAGTAAATATATAAATCTTATCAGAAAGAGCAATAGAATAACTCCCTTTTTTGTTAAACCAGACAGTAATAATTTTTTTGATATATTACAAAAAATAGTATGGCATTCTGATACACCAAGTCAAGGTCCTGGAATTTATGCCCAATGGTATTTGATGAAAATGGCGAAAGATAGAGTAAAAGTCTTGTTAGATGGCCAGGGCGGAGATGAATTGCTTGCAGGATATTTTAATTATTTCTTTTTTTATTTGAAAGATATTTTAAAGAATGATTTTCCTTCTAAATTTATGAAAGAAGGGAAAAAAATATCAAATGTTATAAAATCTAATGCTTTTAAGGGAGTTTTAAGATTTTTATACCCTCAACTCTATAAGATTTTTGACAACAGTAAAAAAGAGAATATTTTTGATACAAAATTCGAGAAAGAATATAGGGGAATTCCAGGTTACATAAAAAAGAATAAAAACTTTAAAGGTGAATTAAATAACGCTTTATATCAAAGCATTAAAAGAGATTCTTTACCAGCACTTCTTCACTATGGAGATAGAAGTTCCATGGCTTTTTCCGTTGAATTTCGTAATCCATTTCTTGATTATCGAATGGTGGAGTTTTGTATGAATTTACCAATTTATGAAAAAATAAATAATTCTACCACGAAATATATTCTTAGAAAAGCCATGAAAGATATATTACCGGAAGAAATTTTATCGCGTAAAGATAAAAAAGGTTATCCTACACCTGTTGGCAAATGGTTTAAAAATACACTCAAAAATCAAGTAGAGGATATAATTTATTCGAACTCTTTTAGAAATAGGGGAATATTTGATTGTAACACTATAAGATTGTTATTTGAAGAGCATTGCTCTGGGAAGAAAGACCATACTTTTAAAATCTGGCAATGGTTGACTACAGAATTATGGTTTAGGCAGTTTATAGACACCCAAGTGTAAAGTATTAGTCTTATCTGGTGGTTTCTGATAAATCAGAGAGTCTATTCATTTCATATAGAATAGCAAATTTATATTGTTTAATAAGTTTTGGGGAACTGTATTTATTAAGGCTTATTTTGGACTCTCGCAAAACGCTTTCCAATGTTTGAGTAGGTTTATTTACTATTATTAATATATGAGTGCTTGAATTTAGATCCAAAGGGGTTAAATAATTAAGAGGTATATTATATAGTTTAAAATAATACATAAGTGGAGCACTTGAGGGGCAGATACCTAAAACCTTATCGTTAACGTTTAACTTTTCTTTCAAAAAAATAGTTATAGCTTTTGCATCTCTCAATGTTCCAGTATCTTCTGAGTAATAGACAGATTTTGTACGTATCACATTTATACTTAGCCCAATGGATAAGGTGAGAGCTGCGATTGAAAATATAATGTGTTTATAGTGATTAGATTTAATTATTTTCAAAATAGGATAACTGAGCCCTGCACTCGCAAACCCCAGATATAGGGGTAATAGAAATATCCATATGCGTTCGTATGGAACTACTCGCTGAAGTAGTAAGATGGGAACACACCATAGAATTATTGCCAAAACTACTGGAATGTGATGTGTAGTTAATTGTCGATGAAAAATTAATGAAATAAAGAAACCTACTACAAGAATGAAACCTAGTATAGTAGGGATATCTCTGTTCCATTGCAACCAAACCGAATGAAAAGAAGGCAATAAGTTTGTAATAAAATATGTCCAAATTTTGGGAGTTACGAATGAGTTGCTTATAAGTGTGTCTACACCAGAAACTATAAAAACCGGGGTATATAAGATAATTGTGAAAATTACTATACCAACTATAGAAAAAAATAGTTTCTTTAAGATAATAGTGCGAGATAATTTTGTATTTTCATATATTATGGATAAAAAAAGCCAGACTATTACTATTCCAACTGAATATAGCATAGTTGGTATTGTATAGAATCCTAATGCAGAAAGAGCAGCAAAAAATAGCCATCCAGAGGCTTGCCTATCCTTTTTGAGATGTGTTCCAAAGGTAAGAATGAGGAGAAAAATTAAAACTATTATAGAATAACCACGAGCATTCGTTGAAAATTCAATAAGTATTGATGAAACAGCAATGATACTAACTGTTAAGAGAGCAGCGTATTTGTTGTAAATAAGCCGTATTGTTATATAAGAAACGGGAATTACTGCTATTCCTGCAAGCAATGCAGGTAAGCGAATAGACCATAATTTGTTGCCAAAGAGTAACCAAGAGATATGCACCCAAAAGGTATGGAATAAGTGATTGTTTGGAAACGAATAATTTGAAAGTCCAATGTATAAGGGTCTTGAGGCATAATTTAAAAAAGTAAAAGCCTCATCATAACGTATTGGCTGAAATAGAAAAATTAACCTAACTGTTATGCCTACAAAGAGTATTATAAAAAGAGTGCATAGATGTATTTTATTTTCAGTTCTTACTACTTGAATAGAATGTTGAATAATGCTCTTACTCCAATAAAACAGTGCAGATAAAACATTGAAAAATAATTTTAAAATTTGTTGTCTCCAGATATAAAAGATTATGCTAACAATAAAAAATAGACTCCCAATCAATCGTAATCCTGTAACTATTTTATCAAAAAACGACAAAGTGAAGTAGTTGATTTGCCCATCTGCAGCAAAAGAATTGATTTTTGTTTTTACTATTTGGAAAGGTAAATAAGATATCCCTATCAGTGTAAATCCCAACAGAATGATAAAAGTTATGAATAATAACCATCCTATCTTAAGAAGTTTATAGTAGGGAGTCATTATATTATATAATCATGTGTCTTAGAATATAAATTAATTGATTCTAGCGATTATTGCTTCAATATTTTTTTTGTCAACCTTATATTTACTGGAGTTTATCTATTTTTTACCTTATATTGGAGATTATCAAATAGCAAGAATTAACATAGATTTTCTAATTTGAGGAAATAAATTTAATTTTATCATTTTTCAGATTATAATTAAGAGATATTTGATATATTGATATAGAAGTATACTTGAGTTTATAAAGTGTAAAATCTTATTTTTTATTAGTCCGTCTATAAATATTTCTTGCAAATGTTTTGTAATTCAGATATTCTAAAATATAAAAGTAAGAATGAATCTAAATATTTTTCTTGATAAATGAATCATATGGAAATTTGTAATATATGCGGAGGAAATGTTTTTTTGTCTCTTTTTAAAGCTAGAGACAGAGTATATCCGATTAATAAAGTTTTTTATGTTGTAAAATGTAAGAAATGCGAGAGTCTATTTTTAATGCCACAACCTTCCCCAAAAGAACTCGAAGAACATTATCCAAATACATATTATGAATCTATGATGCCTGTTAATTTTGAAACGAGAGACTCATTTTCAACATCGGTAAAATATAAATTAAGAGAAAAAGTGTTAGCGTATTATTATAATTATCCTTTTTCAGTGAAAAACAGGTTAAGTTTTATTGAAAAATTGTTGCTTTTTCCACTAAAATTCCATTTTTCTATACTTAGCAATACATTTATTCCTTGGAACGGGGAAGGGAAAGTTTTAGATATTGGCTGTGGAATGGGAGGGAACCTGAATAAACTTAAAAAATTAGGATGGGAGACTTATGGTGTAGAACCGGATGAATATGCGGCGGGATATGCAAAAGAGGCAAACCATAATATTATCTGCGGAACACTTACAGACGCCAATTTTCTTCCAAATTTTTTTGATGCTATTTTATTGAGAGAAGTTTTAGAACATTTGCACAATCCTGTAGAGACCTTAAAGGAGATAAAAAGAATTATTAAGCCAGGGGGGAGAATATATCTTTCTGTTCCTATAAGTAATAATTTATTTTTTAAAATATTTAAAAACAGATGGCATTCTTTAGAAATACCTCGTCATATATGGATACCCTCAACAAAGGCAATAAAAATCTTATGTTATAAAACAGGTATGAAGATTAACAGATTGAAATATAGAAGGGGTGGAGAAATACTGGGTAGTATACAATATGTTATTAATGATCTTGGGCGTCAAAGAATATACCTTGCAGACAACAAAAGAAATAAGATTTATCGGAATAAATTTTTAATGAAAATAATAAGTCCACTTGAGTTGATTCTTCAAGAGTTTCATTTAACCAGTGGGATATTAATAGAAATTATGAAAAAATGAAAATACTTTATTTAGGTGCAATAATGCCTCAAAATTTTCACGAACAAAATACTATTTTTACTTTTTTAAAGCATGGATATGAAGTTTCTGTAATTAACGTAAATAGATGTTATTTTACAGATGAAATAACAGGGGTTGGAAAAGTAGAAATCTGTAATATTTATGAAGAGGGAGATCCATATAAAGGTAAAATTGGTAGAATTTATTGGGAATTAAACAATTTTGGTGTAATAAGAGGCTATAAAGATATTAAAGATAGGATGACCCGCTTTATTAAAAAAGTTAACCCGGATATTATATATTGTTTTTTTGGCTCAGGGATATTTAATGAAATAAACATGATTTTAGAAATGAAATTAGGGATACCGCTAATTCATAATTTATTATGTTATCCAGCATCATTATCATATCAATTGGTAAAAAGAGAAAATAGACAGTATAGTAAAATTATTAATAGTATATCTGGTAGAATTTATCCTACGGAAACTATGTTTAATTATGTTAAAGCGGCTATTAACCCTAATAGAGGAGTTGATATTATTCTCATGGAGTATTTTAGTGAAAAATATTTTCCACATAAAAGGTTGCCATTGCTTTCTTCTGTAGATAATGAACCCCATTTGGTATTTCTTGGTAGAACAGATTTTTCTTCCACCAGATTAATTGATGATATAAGGGAACATATTTTAGAATTTGTAAAAGCAGGCATTCATATCCATTTAAGAGCTCCGGCAATGAATTTGCCCTCCAATAGATATATTCATATTTTTCCTACTTTTGATAGTAGTAGGACTTTTAATGGAGAATTGTCTACTTTTATGACTCAATTTGACGGTTGTTTAGTGCTATATAACTTTGTATCCAGATATTGTAGAGATAGGTTTTATAATACGTTACCGAGTCGTTTCCTTTTTGGAATGACAACAGCTATTCCTATCGTGTTACCAGAGAAAAGTTTAATCTCATGCGAAGAAATAGTTAAGAAATATAATATAGGGTTAATATACAAGGATGTCGATGATTTAAAAGAAAAATTATATGATGAGACAACAATGAAAAAATTAAGTAAAAATGTATTAGCAAATCATAAGAAATTTACATATGAAGATAATTTTTATAAATTAGATAATTGGATTAGAAAAATAATTACTAATCAATGAAAAATGTATTGATAATAGCTTATCATTTCCCTCCGATAGGAGGAGGAGCTGTTTTAAGAACACAAAAATTTGTAAAATACTTGCCTCAATTTGGATTGATGCCAACAGTTGTTACAACGGATATTCCTGTTTCTATAAAAGATGATAGTTTATTAGGAGAACTTGATAAAAGAATAGAGATTTTTAGAACAGTTACATTTGAAAAATTTGGCATAGAGAAAAGCTTGGATGAAAAAATTCATAAACAAAACAAAGAAAAAAGAGTGTTATTTGCAAAATTACTTATTATTTGGAAATTTTTTAAAAACACTATTATAAATAATTTTTTTATACCAGATAGGTATGTAGGCTGGACAATATTTGCATATAAAAAATGTAAAGAAATTATAAAAAGACAAAAAATAGATATGATATATAGTTCATCCCCGCCGGTTTCTGCTCATTTAGTTGCGTATCTATTAAAATGTCATAAAAAAATACCATGGGTAATGGATTATAGAGACTTATGGTTGAATCATAATATATTGGGGCCTAAAACCAAATTTAGTAAATTTATTAGTAACAAGTTAGAAAAAAAATTTATTTCTAGAGCAGACAAAATTATTTCAGCTACTGCTATAATAACAGAAGATTTTATAGATAGATATAAAAAAAATAATAAATTTATTACAATAACAAATGGTTATGATAAAGAAAAATTTGAAAATAACCATACAAGCAAATATAAAACAAAGAATAAATTTACTATTGTTTATAGTGGTAGTTTTTCTAATTATCAAACGCCCGAATACTTTCTCATAGCAATTAAAGAATTATTATTAGAGCACAATGATTTTAAATCGGATATTGAAGTTGTTTTTGCTGGTAGTGTAGAACAAAATCATCTTGTATCAACCATAGTTAATTTTGTAGGATTTATACCTTACCAGGAAGCTGTGGATTTGATATGTTCTGCAGATGTTTTGTTGCTTACAATATATGAATTACAGTGTAGCAAAAGTGTTTTAACTACTAAGTTATTTGATTATATTGGTGCGCAAAATCCCATACTTGCGCTTATTCCACCAGGGATAGCTTCAGAAATGATTAAAAATGAAAAGCTTGGAGTCGTTGTTTCTCCTAAAAATATTCCAGATATAAAAGACGCAATTCTTGAGTTTTATGTAAAATGGAAAGAAAAAAAACTTTATACGGGGGCAAATTATAGTGTGCTTGCTAAAAAGTTTGATAGAAAACAATTGACTTATGAATTAAGTAAGGTATTAAATGAGGCAATAAATCATAAAAAAATAATATGAATAATAGAGATAATATAAATATATTTATAAACAATTTAAAAATTATAAAACCAAAACGTATTTTGATGTTTTTAGGAATTATTATGCTTGCATTTTTTGTACAAAAATTATTTGGTATAATGCCTGCTTTTATATTTATGGTAGTTACTTTCGGTTTTTATTTATTTTTTATTTTTCGTGAACATATCAATTGGAGTTCTTCTCAGGTTTATGAATGGATAACAGTAGTTGTTATGGGAATAATAGCATATTTTATGGGGAGCGCAATTGCAAATGAAGATTTTTGGCCAGTACAAATTATAGTTGTGTATATTTATGTGATTTTTCTCTTCAAAAAACCTGAATATGTCTTTTTAATTTCGGTTATTTTAATTACAAATATGTTTTGTCTTATTAATCCTGATTATTTTAGTATAAAGGGGATATTTAAACTTAGAGATTTGTTATTAATAATTCCTTTTTTACCTCTTATGACAAAAGAACTTATTAATAGAAAAAATATACCCTTTATTTTTGGTTCTATTACTGCGAAAGCAATATTTGGGATATGTTTTATTATCTCTTTCTTTATTATGACTACTGTTGTACGCTATTCATATCCTATTGCCTTAAGTTTTAAAATAGCAAGGGATTATTTTTATTTTCTATTCTTTTTTTCTGTCCTCTATTCTGTAAAAAGCAGAGAACAATTAAATTTCGTTATTAAAACAATGGTTGTTCTTTCTGTTATATTTGCTATATTGTATAGTGTCCAGGCTCTTTCGGGTGGGAAAATAAATCCTTTTCCTTTTTATCGTGGAACTTCAGGGGTAAACTGGGGGGTTCCATTAGCTAGAGGATATGTTTCATTTGGTTTTGAAGGGGTTGTGCTTTTTGCACTAATAGGAGTAGTTGGATTTATAGATCCTAATCAAGTAAAACTAAAATTCTGGCTTATGGTTATTGTGGTGTTCCTTGGCATGGCATACTTTTTAAGTTTAGGTAGGAGCGGATGGTACTGTGCCATACTAGCTATTATTTTGAATTGGGTTTTATTGCCGGTTGAACGTAAACATATGTTTGCAAGGTGGATGATAAAAACAAGTGCAATGTTTCTTTTCCTCCTGTTTTTGATAGGAAGTATAAGATATAAATCTCCTGCTGTATTAATTACTGGTGGAATAGATAGATTCCGTAGTGGTTTCACTGAAATGCAAACACGTTCGGGAACATTTGGAGCAAGAGCAAAAGTGTTTGAGGGATTTTTAGATAAAGGCGTAAAAGAAAATCTTTTATTTGGAATGGGATTTTTATATCCGGATGAAGGGCTAACTAATACTTTGCCTTATAGAACGGTTATTTATGTGGATAGTGGATTAGTGACCCTTTTGAATACTATGGGAATAGTAGGGTGTTTATTTTATATAGGGTTAAATATTCTTTTTATTTGGAGAGCTTTTTATATTTTTCATAGATTACACACACCTGTTTACAAAGGGTTTCTAATAAGCTTTCTCGCAGGGTTGATAGTCGGATGGGTGACTATATTTACATATCCAGGGTTAACTAATTATTCAGATATTGTTCTTACTGCGTTGTATCTTGGATTGAATGAAGTGATGTATAAAGTTGATTTTATAGATACCAAAAATCATAATGGAACTCTCAATAATAATTTTAAATTATAACGGGAAACATTGGCTTAAAGATTGTCTGGACTCTATTTTAAAAAATACTACTAATACTAACTTTGAAATACTTTTAGTAGATAATGCCTCTACAGATGGAAGTATTGAATATGTTGAAAAAGAATTTCCTTCAGTAAAGATTATTAAAAATAAGACAAATGTGGGATTTACACGTGGAAACAATATAGGAATAAAAGAGGCAGTAGGAGAGTATATATGTATATTAAATAACGATACAATTATTCTTTCAGATGCTATTGAGAATCTTTTAGGTTTTGTTAAATTGCATCCTTTAAAAGTCCTTGCTGCAGGTAAGTTATTAGGATTTGATGGAAAATTTCAAACAAATTATACTAAGTATCCAGAGTTTTTGCAAGAATATTTAAATTTTACAATTTTTAAGCTTAAAGCGCCTAATTTTCTTATTAGAAAAAAAGCATGTATTAGTAAGGAAAATGGTAAATATATAGATAAAATTTGCAAAGTTGATGTAGTTACAGGAACGTTTTTTATAATTAAAAGGGAAGATATGTTGAAATTAGGCGGCTTTGATGAGAACATTTTTATATTTTATGAAGATGCGGATTTATGTTTTAGGTTTAGAAAAAATGGCGGACATATTTTTTATTATCCAGATGCTGTTATAAAACATTATATGGGAGGGTATTATAAATCTCACAAATTAGATGCAATAGAAAAAAGTTATCAAAGCATTTTGTATTATTTTAGAAAACATTATGGCAGGGGATATTGTTTCTTGTTTGATTTTGCTGTGAAAAAGACAATTTTTATTATGTTGTTCTATTTGATGGCTATACCGGCACTTATATCTAATGAAAATTCTAATTATAGAAGGAAAATAGAGGAAAAGATAAGAATGTTTCATTATATATTAGGAATATAATTATCCAATATATCACGATATTAAAATAAAAATTTCAATATGAGGGACCTTACAATTTTAAATCTTGCATTATATAGCCCTGATTTTTCAAGTAATTTTGGGGAAAGCTTGTTAAAGCTAGGGAAAGAACTTAAACTTCGTAAGGGGAAACTTATAGTTTGTTTTCCTGAGTTTAAGGATTGGATGAACATTTTTAAGATTAATGATATTCCCGTTGAAATAGTTCCTATAAGAAGAGTTTTTGATTTTAATGCCATTAAATTGGTTGTTAAATTGGTAAAAAAATATAACATTACCATTATTCATACGCATTTTGGAATAGAAACCCAAGTTATAGCCTGTATTTCTAAATGGCTATGTAAAAGAAATACCGGTGAGCCTTTGGCTCAAAAAATTGTCTGGCATTGGCGTAATCCTATTCGCACTGAAATCATATCAGATGATGCAAAAGGGATTAAGAAAATACTTTTAGAGATAAAGAAATTATCCGGAAATTTATTTTATAGGTTCTTAGATAGGCATTTTGTAACTACGAATATAGTTATTTCAAGCTCAATTAAAAGTATGTTATTAAAAAGGAAGCTAATTCCTGAATGCAAGATTGAAATCATTCCTAATGGAATAGATTTAGAGTCCTACAATGTTGATAACGTGGAAGATATAAGGAAGGGTTTTTCTATAAGTCGGGACACAATTTTAATAGGAAATATAAGTAATTTTAGACCCCAAAAAGACCATTTTACATTTCTTGAAGCTATAAGAATAGTATTAGAGAAACACCCCAAAAGTATGTTTATATTGGTAGGAGATGGTCCAAATAGATTAAAGGCAGAGAAATATGCGGATTCTTTAGGAATAAGGCAAAATCTAATATTTACGGGAGTGCAGGGCGATATTAAGCCCTTTATTAAAGCCTGTAATTTTACCGTTCTTTCGTCTTTTTATGAAGGGTTCGGAAATGTCATTTGTGAGTCTATGGCATTAGAGAGACCGGTAATTGCAACAAATGTTGGAGGAATTACGGACATTATAGTGGACAATGAAAATGGCTTTTTAGTCCCGCTTAAAAGTCCTGAAATAATGGCAGAAAAAATGGTAAGGCTTATAATACACCCGGAAGAAGTGGAACATTTTGGAAAAAATGGAAGAAGATTGATAGAAAAAAGATTTACGATTCAGATATGGACACAATCAATTATATCATTGTATCTAAAGATGATAAAGATTAAGTAATAATAACGGTGTATTTTATAAATTTAAGTTGCATAGTGAAAGAATAAGTTTATAATTAGCTTCCTGTGATGCTAAATAATAATATAGAATTTAAGAGTAAGTTCGCAGATATGAAACTTATTGACTCGTTAATTAATGATTTATACAGAATTGCAAAGCAAAATTATATTATTATGGAAGTTTGTGGTACACATACGGTAGCATTTTTAAAGTTTGGTTTAAAATCTTTATTGCCGAAGTCAATTCGTGTTATTGCCGGTCCGGGTTGCCCGGTATGCGTTACGCCTCAAAAACTAATAGACTATTCCATTAGTTTAGCAGATTATGCGATTATTGTAAGTTATGGGGATATATTTAGAGTGCCGGGTTCGTTTTCTTCTTTAGAAAAAGTAAAGTCTAAGGGGAAAGACATAAGGATTGTTTATTCTATTACGGAAGCCTTGGATATTGCGATTGATAATCCTAAAAAGATGGTTGTTTTTTTGGCAGTAGGATTTGAAACTACTGCCCCTGCTACGGCGAACGTACTGATTAGAGCAAAAAAATTAAATGTAAATAATTTTTTTATTCTTCCGGGGCATAAGCTTATCCCGCCGGCTATTGAATATTTGTGTTCTAACGGGGTAAATGCAAATGGTTTTATGCTCCCCGGGCATGTTTCGACAATTATTGGCTGTTCAGCGTATCAATCTATCGTAGATAAATATAAAATTCCTTGTGTTGTTACCGGATTTGAAGCAATAGATATAGTTACAAGTATTTATAAACTTGTTGAGCAGATAAATAACAATGATGCTAAATTGGATAATACATACTCAAGAGGAGTAAAATGGTACGGTAATCCTGTTGCAAAAGAAAATATAGCAACTGTTTTTAGAACTGCAGATTCTGAATGGCGTGGTATTGGTTCTATTCCCGATAGCGGGCTCGAACTCAATCAAAATTTTCATGAATTTGATGCTATGCAAAAATTTGGTATTAAATTATCAGATACCATAATTGAAGACAATGGCTGTAGATGTGGTGATGTATTACTTGGCATTATTGAACCTGAACAATGCGTAAACTTTGGCAACAAATGTACTCCTGAAGAACCAATAGGACCGTGTATGGTTTCTTCTGAAGGCACATGTGCGGCATATTTTAAGTATGGAAAAACTTAAGATTAGTTATATTACGTATATTTTTGGGTGTAATTAAAGATAAAATGAACTCTATATTATTAGCTCATGGAAGCGGCGGTAAATTACAGTCTGATTTATTGGAAAAGGTTATATTAAAATATATAAAAAACCCTATTATTAATTTGCTTGAAGATAGCGCATATTTGTCCGTGAGTAAAAGCAAAATTGCTTTTACAACAGATTCTTATGTAGTGAACCCATTATTTTTCCCCGGAGGAAATATTGGTAAACTTGCCGTATGCGGGACGGTAAATGATTTGTTATGTATAGGCGCAAAACCTTTGTATTTGAGTTTAGGTTTGATTATTGAAGAAGGCTTTGATTATGAAAGGTTTGAAAAAATAATTGCGAGTATAGCTTCGGAAGCAAAAAATGCGGGAGTAAAAATAGTTTGCGGGGATACAAAAGTAGTTGAACATGGGAAAGGGGATGGAATTTATATAAATACTGCCGGGATAGGGGAAATTAAACATTATTTTTCTCCACAAAAAATAGAAGCAGGCGATTTTATTATAGTAACAGGGAATATTGGAGACCATGGGATAGCACTGCTTTCTGAAAGGCAGAAACTGAAGTTTAAGACTCCGATTATAAGTGATGTTGCTAATCTTACAGGCATTGCGGATATATTATTTAAAACTTCCGGCATTCATTGTATGCGAGACCCAACAAGAGGTGGATTAGGCGGAATTTTGAAAGAAATAGCACTAAAATCTAATATAGAAATGGAAATAAATGAAAATAGTATTCCTATTAACCCGGGTGTTAATAGTATATGTGAAATTTTGGGGATAGACCCTTTATATCTTGCTAATGAGGGGAAATTCGTTATTTTCAGCAAAGAAGAAAAAGTAGTGTCTCTCTTAAGACGTACTAAACTTGGAAAAAATACGGCTGTTATCGGGAAAGTTGTTAAAAAGAAACAAAAAGGGGAAGTGATTCTGCTGACAAAAACAGGGGGGAAAAGAATTATTGATATCCCTCGCGGTGAATTACTTCCAAGAATATGTTGAAGGTGTGAATGTTTAACATAGAGTAATGACGAATTCTTGTCCCAAAAATAAGAAAGAAAAGAACGAGAAGTATATTTCCCGTTATCTTCCGCACGATGAGTTACAAGAAAAATTAGATAGACATTTGGATTATAAAAATTTCAATACAAGATTTCTTCATAGGCAAAGAATAAACAGTTTTTTAGAAATAACAAAATCGATATCAAATGTTAATAGGGCATTGGATATTGGGTGTGGAACCGGTATTTATTCTGAGTTATTGTTAGGCGTATCAAAAGAGATTTTTGCAACGGATATAAAAAAAACTGTTTTATTTCCAAAAAATAAAAGCTCTTTTATACAAATGGATTTGCAAATGTTGGGATTTAAGGAAAATACTTTTGATTTCATAGTATGCTCAGAGGTTTTGGAACATATAGAGAATCTTAACTCCGGATTAAAGGAGATTTATAGGATTTTAAAGCCTAATGGTATAGTGTTGATTTCGGTACCAAATAAAACAAGTATTTTTTGGGTTAAAAATTATATAAAATTTTACTTTACTTATTTTTTTAATAAAGCGCCAAGCATTATCAGACAGGAATATAAAAAACATATAGATTTTTCAGCTTTTAAGTTAATAAAATTAATGAAAAGCATGGGATTCAATATACTGAATGTATATGGTGTTTTTCTTATGCTGTGTCCCATTAAAATTATTGAATATTTTGCGAAAGAATTCCCCCAAATAGCATATAATATTTGTAGAATAGATGAATGCTTGTTGAAATTAGATATTAAAAGATATAGTGGTTATTTATTTATTTTAGGATATAAAAAATGAAAGTTCTTGTATTGAGTAATATGTATCCGTATGGACAATCGTATTATGGGGCATTTATAAAAAGGCAGATAGAGTCTTTAGAAAACAGAAATGTTGTAGTTATAAAGTCGATAAAGACAAAGAAAGGTAGTTATTTTATATTTTATTTGAGAAGCATTTATTATATTTTGTTTAAGAAATATGACATTATTCATGCTCATTATGGATTTCATTCGGCTTTTCCTACCCTGATTTTCAAGAGAAAAAAGCTTATAATTACTTATCATGGAAGCGATGCTTTATTGGAGCCATATCGTAATTTTTTATATAATTTTTTGCACAGGGTAACAATTAAAAGAGCTGATTTTATTATTGCTGTTAGCGAAGGGATAAAACAGTCACTTATTCGGAAATTTAATATTAATGAATTAAAAATTTCCGTAATTAGCTGTGGCGTGGATACAAACTTATTTTCCCCAACTCTTCATAAAAAAGAGTTAAGGAAAGAACTAAATCTTCCTGAATCTAAAAAGATAATACTATTTGTTGGAGAAGTTTCTTATAATAAAGGCGTGGATATCATATATGAATGCGCAAAAGTGTTAAAAGATTATTTGTTCATATTGATAGGGGATATAAAACATAGGACAAATCCTTTGCCTAACTATATTCTAACCGGAACTAAGCCTAATTCCGAGTTGTATAAATGGTTTAATGCCTGTGATTTATTTTTCTTGCCAAGCAGGAGCGAAGGAACGCCGGTTTCTATTTTAGAAGCAATGTCTTGTGGATTAACGGTTTTGGCGTCTAATGTTGGAGGTATTCCTGATATTATAGAAGATGGTAAAATAGGGTGGTTGATAGATAATTTAGACGAAAAGGATAAAATAATAAATAAATTAAGGACGATAATCGAGGATACGAAAATGTTAGAGAGTGTCGGTAAGAAAGGGAGAGAAAATATTATAAAAGATTTCAGCGAAGATAAAATTGCAGAAAAAATAAAGGGGATATATACTAAAATACTATGGGAATAGCGGGGATATTAAGCAAGTCGAGTTTGAATAAAGATAGTCTTGCAGCTATGTTAGAGACTATGAACCACGAAAGTTTCTACAAAAAAGAGTTTTATGAGTCCGGCTCTATTTTATTAGGAAGCGTAGGCATTACGCAAGGGAAAAAAATATTATTTAATAATGATAAAACTATTATGCTTTTATCAAATGGAGAAGTCTTTTACAATTTCAATGCGAAATCAAGTACCCGTAACTTGTTATCCCTGTATGAAAAAGAAGGTATAAACTTTGTAAATTATATAAAAGGACAATTTGTTATTGTAATTTTTCATATACAGGATAAAAAGGTATTTATTGTAACTGACCACTATGGGTTTAAGCCTTTATATTACACATATAAAGACGATAAATTTGTTTTTGCATCGGAACTCAAAGCTATTGTAAAATGTCTCGGATTAAGTTCTTCAATTAATATTTCTGCATTGGCTGATTTTGCGATGTTTAATTACCCGCTGGGAGATAAAACATTTATCAAAGATATTGAGCGTATGCCGCCTGCTTCAATATGGGAATTTGATTTAAAAAGATTGTCTGATTTTCAGCAGAGCTGGATAAGAATCCCTAAGGGCTGCGCCCAAGGGCTTCTTAAAAAAAGGGAATACTGGGAATTTAAGAATCTTCTCCATAAGGATCAATTAAGTACGGAAGAAGCTACTAAACAATGCGGCGAAGTATTTAAAAATGTAGTTGGTGAGTTATTAAGTAAAGATAAGAAAATTAGTCTTACCCTGACTGGAGGATATGATTCCCGGGCAATATTATCTACTATAGACTGTAATAGATATAAAGTTAATAGTTTTACATATGAAATACAGGATAAAAAACAATCTATTATTGCTCAAGAAATTGCGAAGGTTGCAGGATGTAGTCATATAATCCAAGAGATTGGTTCCGAATTTAATAAAGACGTTGATGAATTTTTAGAAAAAACCGTTTGGTTTACAGATGGTTTGTGTAATATAGTTCATACGGAATTATTGTATGTATTTAAGAAATTGCAGAATCTTGTAAATCCATGTTTTACAGGAATAGGTGGAAGTGAACTTATCAGAGGGTTACAGAATACGGGGCTTCCGTTTAGTGAAAATTTGAGAGATATAATATTTTCTGATACTCCATTACAGACATTGGATAATATTGGGAAAATGGATAATTCTTATGGTTTGTTTTCTAAAGAATTTATTGAACACAATAAAGATAAGATTGAGATGAAGATTCCATTGGAATTATCAATAAATGAGAGAGCGTTGTATTTTACGTTATATGAAATCTTCCGTAAATATTATGGGGGAGTGACATTGCTTGAAAGTTTTTATGCCCATATTAGGCTTCCGTATATGGATTATGATTTTGTAAATTTTATGGTCAATACGCCATTCTCTATTTTGCAGAACAAACAATTTTCTCAGAATCCTTTGAATAGATTAAAAGGGCAACAAATTTCAAGTAAAATTATTCAATATAATAATTCAAAACTACTACTCGTACCAACAGATAGGGGATATCTTCCTTTATTTAATTTATATCCGATGGCTTTGCCCGTAATTTTGTTTTATAACCTTAAACGAAAATTATCCGGTTCTTCTAATAAAAGTTCAACTGAAAATGTTATGCGTAGTGTAGCTAAAAGGATTATAGAAGAGGATAAAACTCAAAAAAGGGATTACTACAATGCCGGAAAATTAAAAGAATTATCTCGTATTTATCCGAATTGGAGTATTACGGACTGGCAAGAAATAACAAAAGTTGTTACATTTGAAATGTGGCTGAGGCAGTTAGAGAATACAAATAAATGATAAAAAATCCACTAATAATGATCTATTTATGAAAATTCTTCATATAAATTGGTCTGGGGAAATCGGGGGGGCAGAAACATTCGTATATAACCTAGCTTTTGCTCAAAAAGAGAGTCGCAATGACGTGACAATAGCATATATGACTAAAAGTTCCATATTGGGACTTAAAGCTCAAAAAACAGGCATTAAAACCATAGAATTTGATATGTGCTCAGGGTTTGATCTAATCAAGGGGCTTAATTATATAAAGTTCATAAGAAAGGAAAAATTTGATATTATTCATGACCATAACGGTCCTCCAATTGTAAGGTTATCAAAAGTTTTTTCCGGGAAGTCAACTTTTATTCAGCATATTCATGGAACAAAATGGGGTAATATAAAATGGGAAAAGAGAGAAGTCATATTATGGAAAACAATAACGAATAAGTTTGTTGGTTGTTGGATTGCTAACTCCGAGCATACTAAAAAAATTGCATCTTTGAAAGAACGAATTCCTTTGTCTAGTATTAAAGTTGTGTATAATGGCATAAAATTGTCAGAATTTAAGTTATTAAGGGATAAAAGTGAAATTAAGAAAGAGTTCAATATGGGTAAAAATGACTTTATTGTAGGAACGGTTGCCAGGTTGGCTCCACCTAAGGGTATAGATAATTTTATTGAGGTTGCAAGAAGGACAGATGATTCGGATATAAAATTTATCATAGTGGGGGAGGGGGAGTTAGAAAGTAAGCTAAAGTTACTTGTAAAAGAAATGAATTTGCAGGATAAAATAATCTTTACAGGTGCGAGAGAAGATATTCCCGATATTTTATCTATTTTTGATATATTTTTATCAACATCTAAGTGGGAAGCTTTTGGTATAACTATTATAGAAGCTATGGCAGTGGGTTTGCCCGTAGTGGCATTTTCGGTTGACGGGATAAAAGAAATAGTAAAAGAAAATTGTGGAATATTAGTCCCTTATCCGGATGTGGATAAGATAGTAGAAACTATAAGTTTTTTGAAAACTAATCCGGCCAAAAGAAAAGAAATGGGAACAAAAGGTATGGAATATGTCTCTAATTGTTTTGATATTAAAACAATAGAAACAAAAATAAAAGATTTATATGAAGAGGTGTGCTCTACTTCTTCGCAGCGAAACAAACTCCGTAAATAAACTTAGATTATCGTATTATAGCAACTTTTTTAGATGTATAAGTTTCACCTGCTTTTAGCGATACGAAATATACTCCGGAAGCAAGTCCATAGGTAGTAAATTTTAAGTTATAATCCCCAGCGATTTTATTTTCATTTGCAAGAGTTTTTATTACTCTACCTGTTATGTCACATATATTCAAAGTTATATATTGATTTGTTGATATGTTGAAACTTACAGAAAGGTATTGAGTAATAGGATTAGGAGATATTTTTAGATTTAATTTATTGTTAGAGATTTCTTCAATGCCAACATTTCCAACTTTTAAAGTAATTGGTACCAGCCAAGGATTATTGTTACTGAAATTTGACACTATTCTAAGTGTATCGTAGTAATAGCCTTTTGCTAATCTTGCTCTGGCAATAATAGTAATATTTTGGGCTCCTCCTGTTTTAGGAATAGAAAAGTTGGTAGGGTTTACTGAAAAAATCCAATTTGAGTTATAAGTTATATCGGAAACAAATAAATCGGTATTAGATGAGCTTGAATTATAAACAGTTACTATACCAGAATCACAAGGGGCAGATGCAATAAGAACTGCATTACGAAGGTTAGGTTTTCCATAACCATACTTATTGTCCCATCCCGTTGGTCCAAGATCCGTGGCGGTAGAATTTAATATTTTTCGCACCTCACGATTTGTAAGGGATGTATTTGCTGCCCAAACAAGTGCAGCACATCCCGAAACATTTGGACAGGAAAAAGATGTTCCGTCCTGTGGCCCATAAGTTCCCCCGGGACAGGTTGTTTGTATGCCTTCTCCGGGAGCTATAAGTTCCATAGCAGGACCATAACAACTAAAAGAAGACCACTGATTTGTTTGTCCGATAGAACCTACACATATAACTGAGGGATACCCTGCGGGGAAAGTAATTCCCAGGCTCCCTTCATTACCACTTGAAGCAACAAGAATACATCCGGAATCCCATGCTGCCTGGCATTCTGTCATACTGTATTGACCTGCTCCACCGGCATTACTCATAGAAATAACATTTACATGATTATCTATGCACCATTGTATTCCTTGTCCCAGCCATGCATCGGTTGTAGTGGAACCGCTTACTATTCGTACACTATAAAGTCTGGAATTTGATATGCCTGCAACTCCTATGCCATTATTAATAGTTGCGGCAGCAACACCGGAACATTCTGTCCCGTGAGATCCTGCCGGAGCTGGATCATTATTTCCGTCTACAAAATCATACCCTTTTATGGTAGTGAATCGGGCACTTAAATCCGGGTGAGTATAATCTGCTCCCATATCAAGAATTCCTATAGAGATAGAATCACTCCCATATCCAAAATCCCATGCACCAGGTGCGTTTAAGTTTGTTTTATCCCATTGTTGTCCCCAATAGGGATCGTTAGGATTCGCCTGAAGTTTTATTATTCTATTTGGTTCTACAGAGTTTATATTAGGTTTAGTTCTAAGGGACCGGATAAAAGCTTTTTCTTCTTCTATTCCTCCGGATATTTTAACAAGTATGAAATTAGAGCCTAAATTTCTATTTAATAATAACACATTTTTAGTTGTAACATTAAGTTCTTCTAATGTAGCATTTTTTACATTTATATTATTACTATAACCGATTATTATTTCTCCTGGAACTATATCTTGCCAGTATTTTTTATCTGTTTCTTTTAATAAAGGGACTGACGGATTGGGGAAATCCGTTTTAATTGTTTTTACTAATATAGCACTACTATCTATTTCTAGTGTAAGTTGAGAAGGATAAATACTCATTTCAGGCTCTTCATTTTCATACTTTACAATAACGGCTTGGAGATAATCACCAACATCATCTATCCATATCGGGGTTTTACTGGGATCATAGTATTTTGAGGGCGAACTTACTGTCTTATCCATAGCGCTTGTAGGATATAAAGTATCGGATTCAAAATTACCAACCCAGAATGGGAAATATGCATAAACCGGGGTAGGTAGTGTATACATTGTCCAATTAACGCCTCCTGAAGTTGTGTTTATGGTAGTAGAGGTAGAGAATACTCTCTGTCCCGGGTTATTAAATTCATTATTTTCCCATATAAATAGACTACATTGTTTTGATGAAGCTGTCTGACTATATACTCCATATAGAATTGCAATTATAGAGCAAGGTTTCTGTATTGTGAATTTAGTTGCTTCGTATTCGATTCGCCATTTTGCTCCGCAAGGAGAGTAAGGTGATGATACTTGGGGACTTAAAGTATCTAGTGTGCTTTTCCCGATGTTAGATGATGCAAATATAGTTTTATTGGAATATTTATCAGATAATAGGATAACGGGTTTACTTCCCCAGACTAAACTTCCTAAAGCAGTTAAAATTAACATAAATATAGATTTATTCATAGATTTATCCTTTTTTGGTTAAATTAATTTTCTTAAGATATACGATTTTAATAATGTGGCTGAATTAATTATTTGTCAAGGGGGTGTTATTTGATAAGTACCAGTTTTTTAGTAGCTTTGAAATTGTCTGTTTCTAATTTATAGAAGTATATCCCGGAAGCTACTTTCTTGCCATTGTTATTTATTCCTTCCCATCTTATCGTATAATTACCTGGTTTAACGTTACTATTGTCTATTAGAGTCTTTGTCAACCTGCCTGATGCATCGTAAATATTTAATTTAACTTTAGATGTTAATTCTCCTACGCAGTATTGAATAGATGTTTTTTCACGGACCGGGTTAGGTGTATTTTGCAAAAGTTTAAAGCAAAACAGTTGTTGTTTTTCTTCTACTGATATTTCAGATGTATCGAATGGGATAAAGCCATAAGTTCCTGTATGCCATCTGTCATGACAGAAAGTTCCCCATTCTACTTTAGTTCCTGCAACTTCCCATATACGAATTTTATAATCTCTTGTTGCAGATAAGAGTTCATTTTTACCGTCAAAGTCTATATCGCTTACTATTGGCGTTACGTCCGTTCTACCATTTGAATATATTGGGAATCCCGGTGTGATTTTACCGTTTGGTTCAAAGGCATATATAGTTCCATCAAGAAGTGAAATACCAATATAATTAGGTACATTGTCTCCATCAATATCTGCAAGTATAGGAGTTGCAGGGGATACTTGGTTCATAAGGCATAAAGTTACAGGCCAGCCCGTAACTATTGTTCCATCCCCTTTCCACAGATGAAATGAATTTATTCCCGAGAGAGCCACTTCTAATGCTCCATCACCATTGACATCTCCTATAGTTGGCCCTGACATATAAAGGTAACTGTCAGTGGAATTACAATTTTTGGGCCAGTTATTTACAGGAGTGCCATCGGAGTGATAAGCATAAATTAAATTATTAGGGGCACAAGTATGAATAACTACTTCTAATCCTGGGTACGAAGGGTCTATATTCCCTATTGCCGGGGATGAAGGCACACCTTTTATAAAGGCTGGCCATCCCGGAACTATGTGGCCTGTTATTCCATTCCATGCAAAGAGTGAAGATTTAGAAGTATCCCCGTTGAAGTTTGAAAAGCCCACGACAATTTCAAGAGTATCATCATTATTTATGTCTGCGATAGCAGGTGTACAAATACCCAAAGCAGGTGCCTTACTTTGGTCTATTACTATCATTGAAGTGTCACATATAGCAAAGACACCATCAGAGTTTAAATATCCTATTCCGTTTTCTTTAAATACATAAATTCTTCCACTCCTATTGCCAGTATTATCAAATTTCTCTATTGCCAGTATAATTTCTAATTTTCCATCTTTATCCAGATCTTGTACGGATGGGGATGAGAATAATATCCCACAGTCCATAATTTGTATTGGAAAATTTGCACGAACAGTTCCATCTTTTTTAAATGCCCATATTTTGGGAGTAATTGACCATGATTGTGTTCGTATTATTTCAAAACTTCCATCGTTATCTATGTCTGCAACGACTGGCGCCGTCCACGAATTTCCTAAATTTGAAGCGAAGGCTCCATCAGGTGCAAGAATGCCTTCTCCTGAAGCATACCATGCATATAAATTTTGATCATCTCCCATATTTGTAATTATTTCTAAACCAGGTTTTTCAGGTTTAATGTCGGCTACAACAGGAGAATTTACAAAAGAGTTTTTACCTGATTGAGGCCATCCCTGTTTGAAAGAAGGATTGCTTCTCCCTGATACAAGAGGCGAAAAGCTACTTTCATTAAGAGAATTATCAACAGAAGTTACCAAATAAGAGTAGCTTGTGTAGGGTGGTAGAAATTTATCTTCCCATGAGAATATGTTTTTTATTAGTTGAGAATTTAGAAGAGTCGTATCGGATGCCCTGTAAACATTATACCCATAAGCACAAGTTGAATTCCAATTAACTGATATGCCGTTAGGTTTAGCAAATGTAGCAAGAATAGTTGGCGGGCTAATGGAAGAGAGGGTAAATGTATCATTCCATATATGAGAACACGAATCCCTAAGTTCCAATACAAATCGAGGAGAGGCAGAAGTTCCGCTAAATTGAAAACAATCTTTTAATGTTAAAATAGTATCAGCTGAAATATCTCCTATATATTCTAATGAATCAACCAAAAGAACTCCTGGTGTAAGTGAAAATAGTGTAGCATTTACTGATTTGGCTTTACCTGTTCCTTCGTTTTTTATTCTTAGGGATATAAGGTGTGAAGAGTCTGCATAATGTGAGTAATGTTTTAATAATGGTGCCTGTATAGTTAGATTAAAAGTATCTCTGGAAGAATCAAGGCTATTATAAATATTTAGACTAAGATTAATGTCCCCTGGCGGGCAGGTTTTATCTATAAGTATTCTGTATTCTTTAGATTTTGCTTCTTTACTTAATAAGTTACCATAGGATTGAATAGTGTCAAGGAATGTGAGATAAGGCGATGAATTGAGAATTTTTGCAAATACATCAAAAGCTGTTATTGCTCCCGTATTTTCTAAAGAAAGACACAGTTTAATTTCTTCTCCTGATTCCGGAACTCCATCACCATCAATGGTGTAGTTTATATATTTTACATAAGCATAATCTGGTTGAATGAATATATATCCTTCGTAAGGTAAAAAGTCAGGTTTTGATATAACCAACTTTAAATTGCCACGGGTTTCCGGAGTTGTTAGAAAAATAATTTCTCCATGGCTGTTTGTAATTCCCCTTCCATATATTTCGCCTTTTTTATAGATGCATACCGATGCTCCTGAAACCAAGGATTTATCCTTTGTTTTTCTTGCTGTAATCTTTATCTTTTTTTCTCCTGCGGTTATCGTTAATGGATAACTTATGGTTAATGAGTCAGGTTTTTTTGTCCAGAATCTGGTACACGGATCACCATAAAGGTCGTAACTTAAAGCAACATCTCTGTAGTTACCATCAGTTTCTATACCACCAAGATAGATATCAGGGATTATTTTAGTTTTTGCCCATGCCAGAGCTTTTCCTACAGGGAATAGGCTGTCAAAAACTGCTTTATAAAAATAACAATTTAGTCTTGTTTCTTCAGAAAACCAACCTACCCTTGAACTGCCGAGGCAAGATAGGCTTGCATATGGATTTAGCATAAAATGACGGGACATACAATCTACTTCTATCCAGTGAGTATAACAACTTATGGTAACAATAGAGTATAACGGAGCGGTTAGATTGTCTATATCAGCTCTGCTTATGCCACCCCCACCTGCGTTCGACCAATTTTGTGTTGAGGATCCATGAAAGGCTCCATATAAAAAAGCATATCCTTTTGCCATAGAATCAATAATTGCGCCTTTAGAAGCTCCCCATAAAGTGTCTTTAGTAAAATAACTAGGAAAAGAATTTACTACCGGGCGAACATAAGGAGATTCATCCTTAGAGGCAAGAAACATTGCCTTTTCTAAAGAGGCAATATTGGGGGACTTTTCATAAGCGATTACTTTAGATACTAAGATATTTGCTTCTTCAAGAGTTGCTCCCGGCAATCTACTTACCCACATTAAGGGGGTGAAATTTGAACTATCTATAGTTGCTTCTGCCCAAGTCATATCTCCATCAGCATTCCATGTCCCATTTAATGCAGAGTAATATAAATCAGATGCAATAGTATAAAATGGAAAATACTGGTTTTTACTTTGAGCGATTCTTGTTGGAACTATACTAGGATCTCCTCCAAGTAAGGCATATCGTGTATTCCAATTAGTATAAGCTGATTTTAAAAAATTGCGAATTCTATCGGGAGTGTCCGCGCCGGGATAATTCTGGGATATCCAACCTACCGTTTTTATGTCACAATTTATTCCTTCCTCTATTCTCCAAGATTTTAGTGCCTCATAAGCAGGTTTTAATTCATCTGTTGTTATTATAATGAAATCTACAGGTTCACTGGATTTTGATGGGAAAACAGTTACATTATAAGGTCTGAGGCTAACAATATCAGCCTGTTGAATTATCCAAAATAAAAATAGTATTCCCATAATATTTAATTATAATATGCTTATATCTTTAGTATTTGTCAAGAATATTAAGCTTAAAATAAAATATATTAATTTTAGTAACAACTTTTTCCTTGATTTTATTATATAAGTAACCTATTATGATAACTTAATGAAAGTTTTTGAAATATTTAAATCGTTACAGGGAGAGTCAACCTTTCAGGGACTCCCATGTGTTTTTGTGCGACTTGCAGGTTGTAATCTTCGCTGTGTGTGGTGCGACACTAAATACGCTTATAAAGGCGGCAAAGAAATGTCAATTCTTCAAATTATGGAAATTATAAAATCGTATAAAACCCCTCTGGTAGAAATTACAGGTGGAGAACCTTTACTTCAGGAAGAAATTTACAACTTAATCACTAAAATACTGGATAATGGATACAGATTATTAATTGAGACGAATGGTTCTTTCCCCATAAATAGAATATCACGAAAAGCAATAAAGATATTAGATATAAAATGTCCCGGTTCAGGGATGCAGGGCAAAATATGTTGGCAAAACTTGAAAAAACTTAATCATAAAGATGAAATTAAATTTGTTATCTCGGATTACGAAGATTATAAATGGGCAAAATCTATTGTTAAAAAATATGATTTGCTTAAACACATTGTATTATTTTCTCCTGTGTGTAAAAAAGATAAAAAGTTAATATCATCACTTTCCGAATGGCTCTTAAAAGATAACTTAAACGTTAGATTACAAATACAATTACATAAATATATTGGGGTAAAATGAAAATTAAAACCAAAGCAGTTGTTCTTGTATCAGGAGGACTTGATTCCTGTGTTACTGCGGCAATAGCTAATCAAACTTGCGAACTGTCGTTTTTGCACGCAAATTATGGTCAAAGAACGGAGCAAAAAGAATTATCTGCATTTAGTAAAATTGCCGATTATTACAATGTAAAAAATAGACTTGTATCTGACTTAAAATGGTTGAAAAAGATTGGGGGGTCAAGTTTAACGGACGATAAAGTTATTATCCCAAATGGAAACTTAAATAGAAAAGGCATACCTTCAACGTATGTTCCGTTCCGGAATGCTGTTTTGCTTTCAATGGCTGTAAGCTGGGCAGAAACGATATCTGCGGATTTCATATTTATTGGAACTGTGGCTCAGGATATTCCGAATTATCCAGATACAAAACCAGAATTTTTTAGAGTATTCAATAAGCTTATTAAAGTAGGAACAAATACTGCAATTGGGACAAAAATAGTTACTCCGATAAATAATTTGGAAAAATCTGAAGTCATAAAGCTTGGAATCAAACTAAATGCTCCACTGAATTTGACATGGTCGTGTTACAAAAATAATAAAACTCCATGTAATAAGTGTGATGCTTGCATTAGGAGGGAGAATGCATTTAAAATTTTAAAATTTAAAGACCCTATCCTTGACTTTTAATTTTTATGTGTTAAAGTAAAAATTATGAACTTAAAAGCTCGTGATATACACAACGACAACCCTCCCGTAAAAGGCATAGGTATAGATAAAGTAGGAATAAAAAACCTTAAATACCCTATAACCGCTTTTGATAAAAAAGAAAAAAAACAAAGCACCATCGCAACCATAAATATGTATGTCTCCTTACCAAAAGAATTCCGCGGAACTCATATGAGCAGGTTCGTTGAAATACTTAATAAATATAAAGATACTATCGCAATTAAAAATATGAAACCTATGCTTGAATCTATTCGCAAAAAATTCAATGCTGATTCCGCCCATATTGAACTGCAGTTCCCGTATTTTATTGAAAAAACCGCTCCCTGCTCCAAAGCTAAAAGTCTTATGGAATACGAATGCGAAGTTATATGCTCGCTGTCCGAAAAAGAGGGTTTCAATTTTACGCTGGGCGTGAAAATCCCAATCGCTACACTATGCCCTTGCTCTAAAGAACTTGTTAAAAAAGGCGCTCATAACCAGAGAGGTAAAATAATAATATTCATTAAATCTAAAACGTTTTTCTGGCTTGAAGATATAGTAAAAATTGCGGAAAATTGCGCTTCTACCTCTTTATACTCCATACTAAAAAGAGAAGATGAGCAATTCGTTACTAAATGGGCTTATGAACACCCCGTCTTCGTTGAAGATGTAGTCAGAAATGTCGCTCAAAAATTAGATAAATTGTCCAATATAAATTGGTATTCCGTAGAAGTAGAAAGTTATGAAAGTATTCATAACCACGATGCATACGCTTTTATTCAGAAAAAATAATCCCATACTTGAAGTACTATGCAAAGATTTAATCTTTTTACACCCACAAGAATCATATTCGGCGAAGATAAAATCAAAACCCTCTCCGGGATTTTACCCGTAAATTCCAATAAAGTTTTAATAGTTACAGGTAAAAATTCTTCCAAAACTAATGGCATCCTTGATATCACCCAAACTATACTGACGAATGCCAATAAAAAAATATTCATATTTGATGAAATAGAACCAAACCCATTAACAAATACCGTGGATTCAGGAGCTAAAATCGCAAGAGAAAATTCCGTAGACCTTGTCTTAGGTATAGGCGGAGGTAGCCCTTTGGATGCTTCTAAATCTATAGCTATGCTTGTAAATAATGAAGGTCCCATTAAAGATTATATAAATGGTAAAAAAATAATAAATCCCGTCTTGCCCATAATAACTGTACCAACTACCGCAGGAACAGGTTCGGAAGTAGATCAAAGCGTAGTTATATCCGATTCGGAAACAAAAAGCAAAACTGGTTTATCTTCGGAATTTATGTTTCCACATTTTGCTATACTTGACCCGACATTTACACTTTCTATGCCGCATAGTTTAACTGTAGATACCGGTATAGATGCGTTAACTCATGTAATTGAAGGATATCTTTCAACTAAAGCCACAATCTCATCCGATAAATTGGCATTGGAAGCCATTGAAATAATTAAAGAAACTTTGCCGCTAATAGTAAAAACCCCTAAAGACATATCTTTGAGAACCCAAATGCTTTATGCGTCTATGCTGGGAGGGATTGTTATATCCAAAACAGGGACTATAATGCTTCACGCTATGGGTTATCCACTAACTACTTTTTATAATATACCACACGGTAGAGCTAATGGAATTTTATTGCCGACTATGATGGAATTTTTAAAAGGAGATAAAATAGATACTATTAACTATATATTTAGAAATAATTTAAGAAAATTTCTTAATAACTTGGGTATTAGTACTAATTTGAGAGATTATGGTATAATTTCAGAAGATGTAATGAAATTTTTGAATAATGTATGGGGGAGACGAAATTTTGTCGTAACTCCTAAGGTGGTAACCAAGAAGGATATTATAAATCTTTACAAACAAGCTCTTCAAGTAATTCAAGAGAAGAAGAAACCGTATAATACATAAAATCTTGACAATTTTTTTATTATATATACAGTCTAAAATTATCTTAACGGGGGCGTAGTTCAGTGGGAGAACGCCTGGCTGGCAGCCAGGAAGTCAGGGGTTCAAATCCCCTCGCCTCCATAGTATAAAAGGAGACAATATGTTAAAAAAAATATTACCATTTTTTCTTGTTTTTGTAATGGGATGTGAGCAAGGTGGGGGGTTCCGAGATATTGCTCTTGTTAGACAGGCAAAAAGGGAAATAAGAAGGATTCGTAATGCAATTGAGGAATATAAATTAGACCATAGTTATTATCCTTCGGAAAATAGTGACCTTAAAACATTACTTTCTCCTTATTTGTGTAAATTTATTTATTCAGAGGGGAAGGATGTTGCAGAATATACTTCAGTAGTGTTAAGTAGCAGAAGTAATTTAGACCAACTAATTAGTGGGTTGTCGGGGTGTGCAAGAATAAAAGATGCGGAAATTGAAGCTATATATGACAAAATTCAATCTGCATTTAAACTTTATGAACAACTACTTGCAGGAGAAGATGTGAAACCACCTTCAATAAGTCAGGATATTTCTAAATTACAAGAATTAATCTCCAAAATGAAACCTAATGAAAGAAAAAATTCACTTGGAGATTCTTTGATAAAGGCTACTTCTTTAGTTGTGAGTGTGGTAGATAAGTCAATTCAAGGTATTTCAAAAGAAGAAGATATGCATTTGAAAAACATAAGGTCTACTTTTGAATATTATAATTCAGAGTTGTCCGGTAAGAAAGTTTCTGAAAAACCGGAACTTTTTGATCCTGGAAACGAATTAAAAGCTTTAAAAGAAATAAATCCTGATTCCAGTGCTTTTCAATCTGTAAAAGATGCGCTTGCTTATTATAACGGTATTAAAGGTCTGGAAAGTTACTATGATTTTTTAACTACACTTGTAAAAGACATTGAAAGGTCAAAGAAAATTTTTGCAATGTTTGAAGCAAAAGTGTCAGGAGATTTAAAAGCGGCAAAAATTGTTCAAGCGCAGGCTGTTTTGCGTCGTATGGCTGATGCTTTAAGAGATTATAAACGAAAAGAAGGAACTTTCCCAAGTCAGGATGTTAATATTGAGTCGGTTCTTCATCCGTATTTTGTAGAAACAACTGTAAGCGGAGAGCGAATAGACAGATGGGAATCATCTGTAGCGTGGTTGACTGCGATACCTACTTATAAAACTACAGATCCTTCTTCGGAGTTTGTTTTGTTGGCACAAGTTAACAATGAAGCAAAAACTCCAGTATCAATTAAGCTTACTGTTCAAAACGAGTGGGATAATATAGTTAGCGCATTTGCAGTGCCGTTAACATATACGACACCCGATTCTTCACAAACCTATTTTATAAAAACCCGTGCAAAAGATACCGGCAATTCGTTTATAACCGACCGACCACCGGTCATCAAAAAAGGAGCTTAAATGAAACCATATGTTTCAAATGCTTACAAAATATTAAGTTGTTTAGTATTGTTTTGTATATTAACAAGTAATATTTTTTCTAAAGGGAAAACCGATACAACAGAGGAAAAACAACCCAAATTAAGTGAAGCGCAAAAAGTTTATTCATTTGGGTATGAGTATTTAAAAAATAAGATGTATGATGAGGCGATAAAAAATTTCGAGTCTGCGATACAGGAAAGTGCTTCTTACATTGATGCATACTTGAATTTAAGTCTTGCCTATAAGGGGAAATGCAGATTCGATAAAATGCAAGAGACTTATAATAATATGGAGAAGTTTTCTCCTATTAAGGCATATTATGCTCTTGGAAGTCTTTACACTGAGTTGGGCAAGAAAGATTCTGCCATAATAGAATATAAAAAAGCACTGGAAATAGACAGTGGTTATGTGGATGCCCTCTATGGATTAGGATATGTGTATGAAAAAATGAGAAAGGACACTATAATTGAGGTATATAAAGACTCTACTACATCTGAATGGAAATCTATACTTGTGAAAAAAAACAGCCTTGATGTTGCAATAGAATATTATAAAACTGCGTTAAGATATGCTCCTAAAAATGAGAGCGTAAGGTATAGCCTTGCAAATGCTTTTATATCTCAGAAAAAATATGAAGAAGGCATAGAGGAATTAAAAGCACTACGCGATGCTTTCCCTGAGGATTTGGATGTTAGAAAAGCGCTTGGGCGTGCATATTTATCCGCTAAAAAATATAATGAAGCGAAGTCAGAGTTTGAATATATTGCTCAAAAATCGCCCGATAACCGGGAAAATAAAATCAATTTTGGATATACGTATGAAGGTTTGAAAGAATATGGTTCGGCATTGCAATCATATAACGAAGCTATTAGTCTTGATACTTCGGACGTTTACTCGTATTTTCCTGCGATAAATTTGTGCTTGACTCTGAGTAATTTAAGTGAAGCTACAAGATATCTTCAAAAAGCAAGAGTTGTATCTCCGGACAATCAAATTCTACATTGTCTTGCAGGAGATATACAATTCCAATCTGCTATAATTGCATCAAAAAATAAAAACCTTGAAGGCTCTGAAAACGGTTATCAAGGGGCGCTTAATGAATATAGACTTGCCTTAAACGGAGAAGCTCCTGAATGGCAAGCATATGCTAAAAAATACATAAAACAGGTAGAAGATAGGTTAAAAGAGGTTAAGAAAGAAATATGGTGGCATAAAAAATCTCGTTAGGGTATTTTAGCCGGATACCTTAAAACATCTAAGTTAATAAAAAAATTTTTTTGGTTATTTAGTATGAAATTAGATAGAATCCACTTTATATTTGTAGAATAGCAGAAAATTATTGACAAACCCTTTTTTTATATTAGGTTAGCAGTTTAAGTTTAGATAAAAATAAACATAGGAAAATAGGAGGTTGTAATGGATGTAAGAGAAGAAGTAAAAAAGATTGTTATAGAAAAACTTGGAGTAGAAGAAACTCAGGTTGTTGATGCTGCCCGTTTTATAGATGACCTCGGTGCAGACTCTCTTGATACGGTAGAACTCGTTATGGCTTTGGAAGAAAAATTTAATATGGAAATTCCTGATGACGAAGCAGAAAAACTTACTACAGTTGGTAGTGCAATTAAATATATTGAAAGTAAATCAACGCCAAAGTAGTTAATTAACTTAATGGAAAATCGTGTCTTTGTAACGGGAGTAGGTGCAGTTACACCCATCGGTTTATCCGTCAAAGATTACTGGAATTCTTTAATTTCAGGTACATCGGGCGTATCTAACATTACGAAATTTGACACCACCGAATTCTCCGTCAAAATAGGTGCGGAAGTTAAGAATTTCGACCCGCTTACCTGTTTTTCCCCTAAAGAAGTTAAAAGAGCGGATACTTTTGTCCATTATGGCATAGCCGCTGCAATTGAAGCCGTAAAAGACTCGGGATTGCAATTTGACGATCCGTTACGTGCAGGCGTAATCGTTGGTTCGGGAATAGGGGGGATAGAAACGTGGGAAAGAGAATTCAGGAAACTTATAGAATCACCGCGTAGAGTAAGCCCGTTCTTCATACCGATGATGATAATTAATTCAATTTCAGGTGAAATTGGAATAAGATTTGGTATAAAAGGTCCTAATTTTAGCGTGGTATCTGCCTGTGCATCTTCTTCCCATTCAATATGTGATGCGTATAGGCTTATAAAAGAAGGACTTGCCGATGTTGTAATAACGGGCGGGTCCGAAGCTGCTATAAGTCCTATGGCCGTTGCGGGGTTTGCGAATATGCGTGCTTTATCTACAAGAAATGATGCTCCTACGAAAGCATCACGACCTTTTGATAAAGAAAGAGATGGGTTTATTATTGGGGAAGGTGCAGGAATTATTGTCCTCGAAGAAGCAAATCATGCAATTAAAAGAGGAGCTAATCCTTATTGCGAACTTGCAGGTGTCGGAATGAGTTGTGACGCATATCATATTACTGCTCCCGACTCTTCAGGTGAAGGCGCTGCAAATTCGATGAGAACGGCTTTGCAAAGTGCAGGTGTGAAACCGGAAGATGTTAGTTATATCAATCCTCACGGGACATCTACTCCTTTAAACGATGCAATAGAAACGAAAGCTATCAAAATGGTATTTGGTGACCTTGCTAAAAATATTCCTATTTCTTCTACCAAATCAATGACAGGACACTTATTAGGAGCAGCCGGCGCAATAGAAATTATAGCCTGTGCTCTTTCTATTCGTAATTCTATGGTTCATCCTACTATTAATCTTGAAAATCCTGACCCTGAATGCGATTTGGATTATGTTCCCGGGAATGCCCGTTCTGTGAATGTAAATGTGGCAATATCAAATTCTTTTGGTTTCGGCGGACATAACGCAACTTTAGTCGTTAAAAAAATATAATCCTCGCTGGTTTTCCTTTTACTATCTAAACTGTCTATACTATCTACACCCTCTATACTTCTGAAAAATATTGACAAAACACCTTATTATCTGTAATACTTTTAATTAATGCTTAAAAATTATAAATTATTACTCGCTTTCGTTCTTCTTTTTTGCACACAACTATCCGCGGACACATGGACAAAAACTTATGGAGGAACGGGTTATGATGTGGCGCGTTCAGTCCAGCAGACCAAAGATAGTGGGTTTATAGTTGTAGGGTATACAAACTCTTTTGGTGCAGGCAATTATGATATCTATCTAATCAAGACAAATTCTTCAGGCGATACTCTATGGACAAGAACTTTTGGTGGAACAAATGATGATAAGGGCTATTCAGTCCGGCAAACTAAAGATAGTGGATTTATTATTGCAGGAACAACATATTCCTTTGGAGCAGACTCCGGAGATGTATATCTTATAAGAACAAATTCTTTGGGAGATACTTTGTGGACGAAAACTTTCGGCGGAACGGATAAAGATTATGGCTATTTAGTTCAACAAACTCAAGACAGTGGTTTTATCATTGCAGGAACAACATATTCCTTTGGAGCAGGCTCTGCTGATGTTTATTTGATTAAAATAAATTTCTCAGGTGATACTTTGTGGACAAAAACATTTGGCGGAACTAACTGGGATTATGGCTACTCCGTTCAACAGACTTTTGATGGTGGTTTTATTATTGTAGGAGGAACTGGCTCTTTTGGTGTAAGCGATGGGGCTGTATATCTCATCAAAACAGATTCTTTAGGGGATACTCTCTGGTCGAAAACTTTCCCCGGCGAAGGTCGGTGTACTTCGGGAAATTCCGTTCAACAAACTTCCGACTCCGGTTTTATTATTGCAGGAACGATACTCGTTGCCGGTGAAGGACCTGGTGCTTCATTTGTTTATCTAATTAGGACAAATTCCTCAGGTAATACTTTGTGGGCTGGAAATTCGGGGACAAACAACTCTGCAGGAGAGTCCGTTCAACAGACTCAAGACGGTGGTTTTATTATTACAGGACATCTATCCAATATGTATGGGGGAACCTATCTTATCAGGATAGATTCTTTAGGCAACAATTTGTGGAAAAAAGTTTTCAGTGGCAGCGGCGGATATTCAGTTCAAGAACTTCAAGACAACGGATTTATTATCGCAGGTTATACATATTCTGGCGATGTTTGTCTCATAAAAACAGATTCTTTAGGATATGTTGCTGTCGAAGAATCTTCCACTCCGCAATCCGCATTCCAAAATCCGCAATTACAAATTTCCCCTAATCTGTTTACGAATCAAACAGTTTTGATGTATCAAATACCTGCCACAAGTAAAGTCTCCTTATCTTTTTACGACATAACAGGTAGTTGCGTTAAAACCCTTGTTAATGAACTCAAACCTGCCGGAACTTATAGCATACTCCTGAATTCAAACGGACTAAAGACAGGAGTTTATTTCTGTAAGATGCAAGCAGGTGACTTCAAAGCAACAACAAAACTTACTCTCCTTAAATAAAACCCTTGCCTGCTATTTATAATCCTGTTAATCCTGTCTGAATTTTTTGTATTCTATTCTGTTTTTCTTTTATCCGTGGTAGAAAGCCCTTAGCGATTTAGTCTTTAGAAATTTCTATCCTGCTCAGCGGGGCTAATTTTTCTGTATTCTGTTTGTATGTATTTTTCTAAATCCTTTTTTTATCTGCGAAAATCTGCGTCCAAAAATTGGATTTTTCCCCTTGACATTTCCCCGCTTTTTATATAATTTTTTTGACAAATGTTTCATCTTTTCTTTTGCGTATTCACTACCATTCAAGCCTCCATTCTCCCAGCTGTTCCCGACGACAGTATCCCATTCGCTGTCAAGATTACAACTTCAAACCTTAATCCTACCGACACTTCTTACGAATTTTCTGCCTGGATACGTGATACTTCCACGGATAGCAGTATCTCACAAATTTGGACTCCGGACGGATGGAAGTCTAATTCATACCAGCCATTCTACTCTAAAACAGGGCAGACCAGAAGCAATTGGATATTCTTAAAAATTTACAGACACTATAACCCTGCAAGCTATTATTTTTCTTTCAAATATAAAGACGGTGATACTGACCAGATTTATCTCTATTACCCGACTTTCCGGATAATGGATATGCATACTTCAGGCGGTTGGCTTCAGGGAACGCTCTATAAAGATTCCCTCCTTACCACTCCTTATCCCAATGTTATCGTAATTGCGAAAGATTCTTCAAATAACCCGCTCGGTTGTTATATAACGGAGGATAATAAAATCTCCGATAATAACCCCTCAAGAGACGGCTGGCTCTCAATTGCCGTCCCTACCGGAAACATTGCTACCCTTGAATTTGAAGATGTCTCAGGAAATACGCTTAATGCATATCTCGCTACTACCCCTCCTTTCAACATTAAACTCTACGATACTACCTTTACAGACCCTGTAATCCTTAATAAAGTGTCTTTTTCCCCGGAAACGCCAACTCCCGGCGATAGTCTCTTAATTAATGTTGAACTTTATAACCCGGGAAATACTGTTAACAATGTTCAAATAGATGCTATGTCCGATAATGTATTGGTTGGAACAATCACGGTTAATACTCTTGCAGAACACGCTTCCTTCAATGGAACTATAGTATATAAAAATCTGCAATCCGGAAAACATAAAATAGAAATCAAACTCACCGTTAACAACTGTGTTACAACTAAAACGTTCTACATTCAGGTAGGTACGGGAAATATTATAATAAACGAAATTATGTATAAACCCTCGACTTCAGGCGAATGGTTGGAACTTACGAACAAAAGCAATGAAGAAATAAACATCGCAAACTGGACTCTTGATAATCAAAAGATAACCGATACAAACTATTACCTGAAACCTTCTTCTTTTGTAGTAATCGCAGAATCTTCTTCTCAGGTTTTAAATAGTATCTATGGTAATTGCAATGTCATATCGCTCGGAAGCAGTTTCCCGAATCTAAGAGACGGCATAGACACTTTAACAATAAGAGACAATTCGAATCTCGTTCAGGATTTGCTAACGTATGATATTAACTGGGCTTCTAATTCTGACAACGGCATATCGCTTGAAAGAATAAGTTCTGTCTCTTCTACGAATGATGCGGACAACTGGAATTCTTCCACTGCCCCGTTAGGCGCTACTCCCTGTAAAACCAATTCTATATGTTTAGGGGGAAGTTCTATAAGCGCAACTCTTACTGCTCAACCTAGAATCTTTTCTCCGAACAAACACGACTCACCCGCAACTCGTATATTTTATACGTTACCGTTTACGAAAGCAATAGTAAAATTGTATGTATACGACCGCAATGGCAGATGTATCAGGAAGTTATTGGATAATTATTCTTCAGGTTCCCAGTCAAAATATATATGGCAGGAAGGTTGTGTATGGGATGGGAAGAATGACAATGGTAGTTTCTTAACAACCGGGATTTACATAGTTTATCTGGAAGCAAAGGACGAGTTTTCAACTAAATCCGTTTCAAACAAAACTACCGTAGTGCTTAAAAAATAATTCCTTTTATCTTTCTAATTTGTTCTCTGCGAACTCTGCGGTTTACTTGGACTTTGCTCCGCAAGGAAAATTAGTCCAAGTTATCCTGCTCAGCTGGACTTTTTGTAATTGTGAATTCGTAGTATCTATTTTTCATTCTCCAAACTAGTTCCCTTTTTCTCCCGGATTATCTTCAATGTCGCTGCCACTCTTTTATTTCGCTCTATTTCTATTTTATTATTAAATGCTTCTTTTGTCGACTTCAATAATAATATTACAATAATTGCAATATCTAGAATAAGCCACATATCAGTTAATTTGAATCCATGTGTGATAATATTATAGACTCTTCCTGCTAAACCTAATATAAATATTACAACAGTTAGCATTCTTACCCAGTTAATCATTTTTAATATACCAAACCCTAAGAGTAAATATACTATGCCCCCCAACAGCCCTGCTGCTTTTACCATTAGTGCTTCATTTCCCTCCAACTGTATCTTCGTTGAAAAAATTGATACAAGACCCCAAACTGCGAGAGCAAATAATAAAATAGCAACTATAGTTACTTCTTTTGGACGACTTATGTTTGTTGTTTTCTCTTCCATTTTGCTCCTCCTATTTTTCCTCCTCCGAACTAATTCCATCCTTCTCCCGGATTGCCTTTAGTGTTGATGCCTCCATTTTTTTCCAATTGCTTTCTAGTCTTGCTGCCGCTCTTTTATTCCGTTCCGTTTCTATTTTATTAAACGCTTCTCTTGTTGATTTCAATAATAATAGTGTAATAATTCCAACATCTAAAATAAGAATTAAATCAGTTAATTTGAATCCATGGAGGATAATACCAGAGATTCCTACAAGTAAATTTAATATATACAGCGCAATAGTCAATATTCTTATTCCGACAATCATTTTTAACATACCAAATCCTAAGAGTACATATAATATGATTCCCAACAATTGTGCCAGCGCTTCATTCCATTTCAATGGTATCTTTGTTGAAAAAAATGATACAAGACTCAAAACTGCGAGAGCAAATAATAAAATAGCAACTATGGTTACTTCTTTTGGACGTTTTATGTTTGTTGTTTTTTCTTCCATTTTCCCCTCCTATTTTACCTACCCTGATTCGTAGTATTAATAATCTTCTTATATTTGTCAATCAAAAACTAAATCAGAAATTTCCCCATCTTTTCTCCCTTTATTTTTTTCTCCTCTGCGAGCTCAGCGTCTTTTTGTCTCTGTGCTCTCTATATATTTTTCTGTTTTTCGTTGTTTTTCACTCTAAATCCCTTTGTATTCTCTGTGTTCTCTGTGGTTGCATTTTTCTGTATTATTTGTTTTTTCGTGTAAATTCGTGTTCATTCGTGGATATACTCTTTTTTTTCTTTTGACATCTCTCTTTTTTTCTTTTAGTATGATTTTTAGTGTGATATTGGAGGGAATATGAACTTTAAGGGGCATCAACCGTTGTCTTTAATTGATTATCCAAAAAAAATGTGTACTGTTCTGTTTACGGGAGGCTGTAGCTTCCATTGTTATTTCTGTCATAATCCTGAACTGGTGGTTGATTACAAGAAACTACCCGATATTCCCGGCGCTCAAATCCTAAAATTTCTTGACGGAAGACGCGGTTTCCTTGATGGAATTTGCATAACAGGTGGCGAACCGACTTTATGGAAAGAATTACCCGAATTTATGAAACAGGTAAAAGATATGAACTTCCTTATAAAATTGGATACCAACGGCACCAACCCGGAATTTTTAACATCTGTTATTGAGAATAAACTTGTCGATTACATAGCAATGGACATAAAAACAACTCCTGCAAAATATCCCGATGTTGTGGAAATAGAAAATATCGATATCTCAAAGATTGATGAAAGTATCAAAATTCTACTAAACTCGACTATTGAATACGAATTCAGGACTACGGTATTCCCGGAGTTCTTCAGTCAAATTGATGCCCAGGAAATCGGGCACTGGATAAAAGGGGCTAAGTCGTATATCCTCCAAAAACCAAGAACCATAAAGATGCTTTCTAAAGGCAGGTTCAAGGAAAAAGACATCCCTCTTTATACGGACGCCGAACTACTCAAACTCGCCACTTTCCTCCCCAACTGCACCATACGTTAAAAAGGAGGTAAAAAAGATGTTGAGGAAAACGATTACAAACCTTTTCACGATAATTCGTAATAGCTATATAAGGAAATTTATTCACACGAGGTGGAGTATGAATAAATTCTTAATCTCTCTGATTTTAGCTGCCATTTTTTGCGTAGGAACGGGGTGGAGCTACATACCTCATAAACTGGAGTTGAATAAAAAAACATCTTATCGCAAAGGAGCAATTACGAATACTCCGGCAGACTTCTGGAAGTTATACTGGACAGGTGTCGGTAATTTAAGTGACTGGGTTGTCTCTAATACTTTGCAGTGTGGGTTATTTGGCCGTGATTCTCTGGATTCTATAGGGAAATACGATGGATCAGATGCGCAGCAAATCAGAATGCAAAGGTATTATAATATAACTGAAACTCGAGGAAAAACCGCGGAATATCCCGTAGGCTCGAAACAATACTATACCTATGAATGTGGAATATGGATAGGCGCATTATACCCCATGATTGATTCTATAACAAAAGATACAATATGGACTCCTAATCTTAGTAGAGGTGCATATCAATCGGATATGGGGGCAATGAACATTCCTGAACTTCAGAACGCCGGTGAAGCAGGAGATGTTGGGATTAACGGTCTCACTTTTAGCACCCAGAGAATTCGTGCAGGCTTATTGCATCCCGGCAGTTTCCTTTTTAAACAGCGTAATATGCCTCGAGAACCTTATCAGACATTATGGTGCTTTGCAGATACAACCTTAAATTCCCGTCGTCCGGTTGCTGTTCAACTCAATCCTGCAAAAGGAGATATCGTTTCGGACGAAGATACTTATGCAGTATCGGGCGACTGGATCCCAGCTGAAAATGCAACTGTTATCTGGGTAAGCGATGCGGGACCTTATGGTGGATTGGGACTTGGTGTTAGGGTGGAACAGAGAACTTATTCTTTTAATATGTCGGAGAATAAAAATTATATTTATACCAATTATAAAATTAAAAATATGAACTCTTTCCCATTGAAAAATGTTTATTTTGGATATTTTATGGATAATGATATAGGACAGGGATCAGATGACTCTTTAGAGGGGTGTATGGATGATATGGTAGGTTACGATAAAACTTTGAATTTAGGCTATACTTATGATTTTGACAGTTATGAACCGGGATGGACAACACCGGCCGGGTATATCGGTTGCGTATTATGTGAAACTCCGGGGGATATCGGGTTTACAGGCTTTAATTCATGGCTGTATGTAGGACCGGATTCTTTAGTAGATATGAATTTGCAGGATTCATTAAAATATGAAAAACTTAAAAGTACTGCATTTTTTACAAGTACTACTCCGAACGAGGTAAGACAATTATCTTCTTCTGGACCTTATTTATCATTACAACCGGGTGAAGAAGTGAATTTTACTATTGCTGTTGTTTGTGCAGATAATTTAACAGACCTAAAGGAAAATGCGCAAAACGCAATAACACAATTTAATAATGGATATTTGCCACAGTGTCCGCTTGTCAACGGCATAAAAGCTATCCCACCTGTTGCGAACCCGGGAGATTCGGTAGTAATAACTACGCATAGTTATGATAAAGATGGGATACAGACAATTAGTGCGGATATTGAATCACCGGATGAAAGTTTATGCGGGAACATACAACTATATGATGATGGGCTTCATCACGATAGTCTTGCCGGTGACCATATTTATGGGAATATATGGAAAACACCCTCTCAGGGAAATAATTATTTTGTAGATGTTTTTTCAAAAGATAATACGAACGATACGACAGTAGTGAATAATGGGACAACGTTTACTACTTTGGGCCCTCTTGTAATAACTGAGTGGACAATTCAGGGAACGGATACTATCCCATCGCCGGGTGATTCCGTAAATATCCAGATTACGGTAAAGAATAAAGGAATGTCTCTTATCAACGGAGTTTCAGGAGAGTTAACATCACCGCTTTATGTCAAAATATGCGACTCGCTGCATCTACTCAACAATATTGATTCCGGAGCAGTTGTAATCCAGAACTATAAAATAAAAGTTACTGAAAATGCACCGGATACTACAATTTCCTTAATTCTTAAATTGTCTGATTCGATTGTCGGTAAATGGGAAGATACTATTGCTTTGAAAATCACTGATGATAAAGCCCCATTTCTTCATTATCCCTCAACTTTGCCAAGGCTACTTTCAGCAGGTTCTACGGTTAATATAAGAGCTAAACTTATAGACGGTTCGGGAATAGATTCTGTTATTGCTATTATTGAAAACCCTATAGGAACTCCTATAACAAGTGTTGAACTTTATGATGATGGCTCGCATCTTGATAGTCTCGCAGGAGACGGATTTTACGCTAACTCGTGGATAACTCCAACTGTTCAGGAAAAGTTTTATAATATAAATCTTTATGCTAAAGATAAAATGGGAAACAAAAAGCAATATACTAATCTTATGGAATTTACGACAAAACCTCTTACAAAAACGGCTAATATTCTTCTTTTGGATGATGATAATTATAATAGACCGCCATTGGGAAATATAAAACCCTATCAACAGTATTATAGCGAAGCTCTTGATGCCAATGGCTATAATTATGATATATGGGATGTATTTTGTTATGGCACCCCGGATACTGCTACATTAAACCAGTATGCTATTGTTATTTGGCTTACGGGAACAACTTCTGACAGCATTTTGTGGGAGCCGGAATATTATAACCACTCATCAACAAACCCGGATACTGAACAGCAAAACATAAAGACTTATCTTAATGTACATAAAGGACGATTGTTCTTTTCAGGTCAGGCAGTATATAGGGTAGGTAATTTTGGTATTCTTGGAGTTTCTAAGGCGTTTACCAGAATTAACGCGGATACTGTAATAGGAATTGCCGGGAACCCTATTACCAGTGGTCTTATGTTTACGATAGAAGGCGGGACAGGAGCAAATAATCAGTTTATACAATCAGCAGTTAAAAAATACAGCGCATATTCGGATTCTATTTTTAAGTATAAAGACTATACGGGAGAAGGATATGCGGGTATTGCATTCCACGGCCCATGGTTAGCAGTTACTTTACCTTTTGGTTTCGAAGCAATAGCCCTTGCCCAGACAAGAAATACCCTTATGCATAACATTATAGAATGGCTTCTTAACCCTGCAGTTGAAGATGCCGGGCTTGCAATTCCTAAAAAATATGAACTGTTTTCAAGTGTCCCGAATCCTTTTAAATGTGCGACGGAAATTAGATATAATCTGCCCAAAGCATCAATTGTTGACTTGAGTATCTATAATTTAGTAGGACAAAAGCTAATTACTCTGGTAAACGAGTATCAGACTCCGGGATGCAAAAAAATAAAATTAGATAATAAGAATTTGTCTTCAGGTATTTATTTTTATAAGCTTAAAGCCGGAGAATTTACTGCTGTCAAAAAAATCGTGCTTACGAAATAGTAAAAATGCCTACATTTTCTGTTTATGGAGTGCAAACTTGTCCGCCAGTCTTTTTGGAGAAAACGGTGTTTTTTGTGTATGCGTCTTCTGTTTGTAGGGACTTGATTCATCAAGTCCTTTTGGGTTGACACATATGTCACAAGATAAATACATCTCAGGAATATACAATTACTGTGATAAATGGTGTGAAAAATGCACCCTCACAAAGAAATGCTTCCTCTATGCGAAGGAACAAAAACAACTTGCCAAACACAAAGAAAAAGGCGAAAACCCTAATGATTTGAATGTTGTGATGCAAGACATAAAAGAAAGTTTTAGCGAAACATTGAAACTGCTCCGTAAAGACGCTAAAAAGCATGGGATTGACATCGATGCATTACCAAAAGAGGAGTTTGAAGAACACGACCCCTCCGGGCATCCGCTTATGCAAACTGCTAAGACATATCTAAAGTTGGCGCATAGTTTCCTTGAAAAATTAAGAAAGATAATACAGGAAGAGGGAGTTGACCTTATTGAAAGAACTGAAATTATCCCTTCATCCGCGAATGACATAGGAATACTCCGACAAATTGTTTCGAGTTATGATGTTATATTGTGGTATCATGCTCTTATTTCAGTTAAGATTCATAGGGCATTGCAGGGTAAAATGGATGCAGATGAATTTTCCCAAACTGATGCGGATGCAAGTGCAAAAATTGCATATATTGGAGTTATGAAGTCAATGGAAGCGTTAAAAATAATCTATAACTGGAATAAAGACCTTCAGGATGATGCTCTAACGCTTTTGGCTAAAATCGAGAATCTTAAAAAAGGTATTAACGAAGAATTTCCCGGTCACATCACCTTCAAACGTCCCGGATTCGACACCTAATTTCTATCGTGTTGCTGTCATTCTGAGTCGAAGACGAAGAATCTCAATTTAACAAATTAAGCTACTCAAAACCTTTTTATGAGACCAAATTGCCAGTCACTAAGGTTAGTCAGGTTTCCCCTGTTGGATAAATCTATGTTTAGTTTATTAGCAGGAGAAAAACCAATTCCAAAGTAATAGCTGTTCCAGCGTTCAAAGTCGCTGTATTTTCTTTTTGCATACATTGTAACACCCGCTCTAACTATTAATTCTTTAAAAACTTTGTATTCCATACCTAAGGGAAGAAAAAGCCTTTCCCATTCATCATCTTCTGAAGTATTAATAGATAACTTAAGCCCCACAAATACTGATGTTTTATCGTTTAATCTGTTCTCTTGTCCTATCCCCGCAGATATTATTGCTAATTGGCGGTCCGGATAATATAATCCATCAAGACCACCACTTGTTTGGTCAACTTCCAATACTGTATCTTTTATAACAGTTGAGTCTTCCAGAATCCATGTTCGTTTTATGTCACTGGAATCTTGATTAAAGTATCTGTAAGCAAAAGATTTTCCTTCTGTTCCTGCTTTGATAGAAATAAATAGGTTTGTTTTTCTGTTTGGCGAAGGGCGAAGACTACTCAATAAAGTTATTCCCCATGTTGACCAATGTTCTTCCTTTTCATCTTTAATGTTTTCATAATGACTATACCAGTCTTCATAAGTATAACTAAGAGTATCACCATGCCGGGAACTATCAACATAATAATAGTTATGAAAGTACCAACCATAATCGTAACAGATAGAATCAATTTTGCAACTTTGGTATTCTATGTTTATTTTTGCGGGAAATCTGCCAGAGTTTTTAATAATGTTGGCAAAAAATTTCTTGTTGTCATATGTGTATGTCGAAGTGTAGGGTAAATATATGCCAAAGGGAGCATATGTGATATCTCTATCAGTTCCCTTTGTAATATCTCCACCTGCGGATATTGCCATTTTACCTTCATTGAAAGCGTATCCTAATGAGAAGATGCTTCTTATCCATCCTTTGAAAGATGCTTCATTGTATAATACCGGGTCCTGAAAGTTTTTAATCCCGCTCTCAAAATAAACTCCACCGGAAATCTTACGTATTAAGGATGGAGAGAAATATCCGATACTATAAACCGGACTACTATCTGCAGAAAAATCTACGAATAATAAAGATTGAGATAGAAAGGATGCTGACCCGGGAGTATATATAAGGTCAGTAATTGTATCATGTATCAAATTAGCAAAATCTGGACTTAGTCCCTTTAATCTTTGGGAAGCTTCGAAAAAACGAATATTCAAATTACCGGAATAACTATAATTGGAATAGCTTGTATTTATAAAATAAAGAATTATTAATACCATATTTTCCTCCCTGTCCCCCTTTCGTTCTCTGTTATTATCCTGTTAATCCTGTCTTGTTTATCTCTTTTTCTGTTCTCTGCGGTAATCGATATAAAAATCTTTTTTTATCTGTAATATTCTATTTTTTATCTGTTTTTCTTTTAATCTGTTACTTTCTGTTGATCTGCGTTTATCTGCGTCCCCAGAATTTTGTTATTTGTTTCTGATTCTCTGATGTTCTGATATTCTGCCCATAGCAAGCTCTTTGACGATAGTCATTAGAGATTTCTATCCAACTCTGCGGGACTAAAAATTCTCTTATGTTCTCTGTTCATTTTTTATCTATTAACCCTCAAATTTTCTGTTATCTGTTTCTTTTTTCCGTGAAAATCTGTGTTTTTCTGTGGCTAAAAATTCTTTCTGTTTTCCGTTTCCTCAGTAGTTTCTATTTTTTAATCTGTTACAATAAATTACTATCAATTACTATGAATTACAATGAGTTACTATCTTTCGTGTCCTACATCTTCGCCCTTAATACGCTTCCTCTTGGTGTTCCCAGGTAAATATAACCCTTATGCACTGCAAGACAAGACACTCCCACTTCTTTCGGGAATTCCAAAATAGTTTTAAAGTCTTTTAAGTTCGTAGTACTTACTATTGCCCGGTTTTCTTCCTTATTCAGCAAAAGATAAAGAGTCCCGTCAGCTATGAACATATCGTCAATCATCAACTCTTCGCCGTCGAACACTTTTACCGCTTTTCCTTTCCCGTTATACGCATATAATTTTGAAATTCTCTGCGGCGGAATATCGTAAAACCCGACATTCAGTATGAGCTGGTTATTGAAGACATCCGCTCCCGTAAGCATTATCACGCCCGGTTCGGTAATTATGTTTTCTTTTGACCAGTTTTTTCCGTCATACACCATTGCTTCTTTTTCTCCCAAAGCGTCTGGGACAAATACCTGTTCGCCAAACTTAGGAACAAAAAATGAAAACCCGAAAGCGTATACTTTGCCGTTGAATTCTTTCATAGAGCTTGCTCGGACTGTTTTGTCTTTCAGCGGTTCTAAGTTGTACACCGGCTTCCAGCTTGCGCAGTTGTCATTGCTTTCATAGATACATCCTAAATTTTGAGACCAGTCTTCATTTGCTGTTCCTGCGGTGCAGAAGAATTTATCGTTTAATTTTGCAACGTCCTGTACGTTCAAAGTTCTTGGAATGCTGTGATATTTGACAAAACTCCCGTTCTTAAACAACCTGAAAATACTCCCGAAGTCAAAGTTGCGGTTAAAATTTCTGCTTGTAAATCCTTCGTATGGTTTTCCTCCCATAATATATAGTTCGTCTCCGATTTGACGGAAGTTTACTATCGCGTGTTCCTGCGCCATAAAATGATAGTTCCATTCCCCTTTATCCGGGCGGAATGACATAACCGCAACAGGTCCCATATTATTTACTCCATCTCCGTAACCCAAATAAATTTCATCATTGAATACCTGTAGATTAAGCACACGAGCTGCCGTCATCGGAATCGTATCGCCGGGAACACCTACAACTTCAAATTCTTTTCCCCCGATTTTTGTCTTTTCGCCGGGGTTTTTCCAGAAAGCGCGTTTCTTTTCGGAAACTTTTATTTTATTAAGCAGGGTATCCATAAGCGCTTTGAATCCGGGTTCTTCACGGATATTGTTTAAGTCGGTATCTTTGCTGATATGGTCATAATTATCCCATCCTGTTCCGATAACGCTTTTAAATGTTTCGATGGCTTTTTCCTTTTGTCCTGCCAGTGAGTATGAACACATTGCGTCGTATAATTCGCCGGGGTTGTCTTTTATGTATTTAGCTGCATCATCAAAGTATTTAGCGGATGTTACGTAATTTTCCATTGTGTACCAGTCGTGAGCGGCTTTCAGAGTGGAGTATACCTGTTCTTTTGTTAACTCTTTGACTTCTGGTTTAGCAACTACTTTTTCTTTTGCCTGTGCCGAAATTATGGAAAATATTGATAATAATATGGATAAAAATGTTCTCATCTTTCCCTCCCTTTTTCAAAAAAGACAATATATAAGTTAAAACACAAGTGTCAATAAAAAACCTCCCACTTTTCTTTTAATCTTTAACAATCCTGTTAATACTGTCTTGTTTCTCTTTTTTTCTGTTTATGTGTAAATCGCGTGAGAATCTTGTGGTTAATGTTCTTTTTTGTTTTCGTGTTAATTCGCGTTCATTCGCGCTTATTCGCGGATAATCTTAACTTTTGTTTTTGTTTTTTTTATCGTGTGCTAATCTGTGAAATCTCGTGGTTTAATGTTGTTATTGGTTTTTCTCCTAATATTAAATATTGACAATCCCAATTTTTTATTATACATAATTTTTTATATTGATTGAGGGAAAAATGAACCTACTCTTAATTTTAAGTTTTTTTATAAACACTCCCGATAGTTTACACAGGATTGTCGGTCCCCTCGGCTTATGGGGTGTATACGATGACTCCGTTTTCAGCGCCCCGGGTGTTCCCGAAAAAACTCCTTTCCAGGATGCTTTTAAGTTTGGCGAGTATTTGTTTTTGAATGTGCCGACGGAAGGGAAATTACCTTTTAAGGACTGGCTCAACAATGCCTGCGAAAAATGGAACGTAGAAAAAGTTGTAGCAATTATAAGACCTCCGTATATGAGCGGTGTCGTTAATTTGCCTTTGGATACGCATCTTTTGACACCTAATTGGCCCCCAGGCATTATTCAGGGAGCCGCAAGAATGTCAAGATTATCAAAAATTTACGGTCAGATATACGGTATAGACATTGACGACTTCTCCGACAGGGGTGGTTTTGATACGGCGAGTGTTCAGGATATCCGCGACGCCTTAAAAGGAAAATACATAGATTCCGCCGGTGTCGTTCATCACGATACGCCCGAGACTACACCCGAACTCAAGTTTTTTACCGTTTTATATCCGGGCAGATTTGGAATTGCGTCCGAATATGTTCGTTATGTGGATGGGTTTAACTTATGGATATACAATCAGAATGCGTATTATGAATATATAGACAAAGCCATAGACAAATATCGCGCGAAATATCCCGGCAAAGAAATCACCTGCGGAATTTATCTCATAAACAACGACTACGGTTGGCAAAGCCCTCAAAGCGTCAGGTATATGTATACGCATCTTTTCGACAGGTATGACGACGGCGATATTAACGGTATAATCCTTTTTGCAGGGTATTGGATAGGTATGCCGCATACTCCGAGGAATAGATGGGAAAGTAACCATATTATAGCGTTATTAGATACGATATATTATCCTTATCTCGGTGAGGGAGAGGGCAAAGTTTATAACCAATCTCATCAACCTCTGGACAGTGTTTTCATCTCCTGTTTTTCCATAGGAAGAGTCTCAAAGGATACGCTTATAAGAAGCAAGAAACGAACTAACTCCGACGGAGCTTATAAGTTAGGGCTATGGGCAGGAAACAGAAAAACGGATTCTACTTTATATTATATAGTCGCGCGAAAAGAAGGATATCTTCCCGATACCGTCTCCGCATGGGTCCCCAGACAAAAGATATCTACCTTCCCCGATATTATTCTTAAATCCAAATAATCCTTATTGAATGAATATCAGGAGTTAAGTTAAATTATGTCTATCTTTAGCGGTTTTGGAAAGAAAAAATCCGGCAATTCAAATGTTAATCCTTACGAAGAAGAAATTCGTTATTCTGATGAGGCAATTACGGCAAACCCGAAAGATTCCAGGGCTTGGTATAACAAAGGTACTGCTTTAGGAAATCTTGGCCGTCTTGAAGAAGCGATTTCCTGTTTCGATGAGGCAATTAAAATAAACCCGCAATACGCAACTGCCTGGGGGAACAAAGGTGTTTCTTTAGGAAGGCTTGGCCGTAACGAAGAAGAACTTCATTGTTATGAAGAGGTAATCAAAATAAACCCAAAAGATGCTCTGGCTTGGTGTAATAAAGGTACTGTTTTAGCTAAACTTGGCCGCACCAAAGAAGAAATTTTTTGTTACGATGAGGCAATCAGGATAAACCCGGGATATGCAAGTGCATGGTACAATAAAGGCACTGCTTTAGGAAAACTTGGTCGTTATGAAGAAGAAATTCGTTGTTACGATGAGGCAATTAAGATAATCCCGGGATATGCGAACGCTTGGTACAACAAAGGTATTGCCTTAGCAAAACTTTGTCGTTATGAAGAAGCGATTCCTTGTTATGATGAGGCACTTAAAATAAATCCGGAAGATGTGGATGCTTTACATAACAAAAGCTTTGCTTTAAAAAATCTCGGTCGTAATAAATAGATTTTGTACCGCGTTCCCTTCTCTGTATTCGGAGTTTACTACAATCTTAATACTACGGTTTATATGTCAAGCCAACCGAAAGAGCCAATGTTTTCAACCAGTTGTTAGTATAACCTCCTCCCGGCCGATCAGGATTGTTTTCATTCCCTTTAGCTCCGCCGCCTATATACCTGGCATTCAAAAAGGTTTGCAGGTGTTTGTTCAGGTTAACTCCCGATTGTATCGAACAATCAAGAATTGCTCCTTCGAAATCGTTTTTGCTCCCGGTTATATATTTGCCCGACGCATAGAATCCGTCTAACTCAGCGCCTACCCAGTATATATTTTTGAAAGGTATTTTTCCTCTGAATTTTAATATTGGAACGGGCCCTATATTACTATTCCTTTTCAACAAAGACTTGTCTTTTGAAGTGAAACTAATGTCGGCATTTCTTATCTGAAAAGATGCGCCTAAAGAAAATTCTTTGTCTCCATTCTTGAAATCATACAAATAACTTATGCGATAAAAAGTAAAACCATACTTAAAATCTACTATCGTGCCTTTTGGAAATAAGAGGGAATCAATCATAATGTCTCTTCTTAAGATTTCTGTCGTTAGAAGGTCAAAAGGTTGTGCTAAAAATATAAGCGAATGTTTTTCCTTAAAATTGATTTCCGCCGTGTAACGCTCATAAGGCAATAATACATCCTGTCCTGCTTCTTTTACATAATTAATCTCGCTTCCATCTATACCAAACTGAATTATATGGCCTAATACGCCGATAAATCCTTTTTCATATGTAAAACTAATATCGGGATTGTTCGAGGTTTTAAGTTCATCTTCAGCAAAAATATTTGTAAAAAATAACCCCAAAAGAGACAACGTCCCTATCAATCTATTCATAATCTTCCCCCTTTTTTATTTTAATTATAGAATATTAGTCTTTTAAAACAATTTTGCAACTTATTTTTAGAAAAGGGAATAAATCTGATTTCTAATCCTTATGTATTCTATCTTTCTAAATTCGTAGAAATAAACCCTTAGTTCGCTTGAGGCGAACTAAGGGTTGGACTTGCAATTCTTATTTTGTTCTCTGCGTACTTTGCGTCTCTGCGGTGAGATTTTCCGTTCTCTATTTCAGTATCACTGTCTTCCGCGTGAAAGTTTTCTGATTGCTTTGCAATCTTATGAAATATACTCCGCTCGATAGTTTTCTGTCGTAATCATTATCCGCATTCCACTGCACGGTATAATACCCGGGCTTATATTCGCCGTTAACGATTGTTTTTACTAACTTGCCGGATATGTCATATACTTTCAAACTTATTTTTTCGGTTGCCGGAACGGAGAACTTTATAAAAGTCGAATTGTATGCCGGGTTTGGATAATTCTGATTCAAGTAAAGAACAACGGGAGCTAAAGGTTTTTCTTCTACGGATATTACCGTAAAGACTTTTGATGCGATATTGTTTGACGTATTACTTTCGGACGGACTAACACCCGAAACCTTAACCCATATCGTATCATTTCCCATTGTCTGTGGTGTCCACATTGCGCTTAATATTGCAGACTTGTTTGCCTCTATGAACATACTGTCGCTCTTGAGTAAATGCAACGAATCCAATCCATTTAGATATATTGATACGAGACAGTTTGCATCTCTTAAAGTATTTTTCACGGTGCAGTTAATCCAGCAGGTATCATTGATTACGGGAGACTCGCTTGTCGTTATATCGTTGCTTGTCACATAAACATCCGTAAGCGTATCCGCTACTACGAACAACGTAATGGCATCACTACTGACAAGTCCTCCGCTGTCTTTTGCGCTAAAAGATATGGTATGCGTTCCAACGGATAACGTCTTGCTTATTGAATTCCCGAATCCAATTGTGTCATCTATGCTTGAAACCCAAACAAGCGAAGATTCCGGTAAAGTCTTTTCTTCCGGGTCGATTGCGCTTCCCGATAATGCGACTATCTGGCTGTGCGAAAAGTTTAAGCTATCGGAAGGTACGCTTATAAATACAAAAGGCGCTTTATTTTGTACGCTGGACGATGAACCCGAAGAATCCGATGCGCTGTTAATCCCGTCCGTTGCGGTTACTTTGAACTTTGCAGTGCTTCCGAGTAAATGTGCGTCTACCATATACGAAGTATCTTCTATGTTAAATACAATTGGAGCCCAATCATCGTCGCTTCCTTTTGAAAATAATGCATATAACAATTTATCCCCGTCGAGGTCGCTTCCGCTCCACACAACTTTTACGCTGTCTCCTATGGAACCTCCGTTTGGAGAAATAAGGTCTACTGAAGGAGGATTAGTGCTGATGGTTCTTTGAAATATAATGTTGGAGTTGTTTTTTAATGCTATTTTATTTGTCCCTGCAGGATATTCAAGAACAACACAATTGGAAAAGACTTCAACTCCTGCCGTAGTGTCCATTTCCCAGAAAGGAGTAGAGAATTTAACGCCGGATAGCGTAGCATTACTTACATTCAAACACTCAAGGCTATAATTTCCGACTGTGCCCGTATCTGTTGCGCCGTTTCCAATCTCATAAAAAGGCAAAGCGAAGACCGAATCGTTTTTGTATATGGAAAGATTTACAAGTAATCTGTTAGTTGCCGTTTTCTGGCTTTTAATTGCTGAAATTGCAGCGTTCAAAGCATTATAATCGCATCTTGGTACCCAGTGCTTTATCGGAAGAGTGTTTCCCATAAAACTATACACGTTGTTGAACTTACTGGCAGTATCCGCGGGATAAACATTATATATGCAACCATCTTTTTTCTTGTTTACCCACCATCCGTTTGTTGCCATATGCCCGTCAGGTTTTCGGACACAATCCCAGTTTTCGTTGCCATCCGGCGGTGGAGGCGTTTTCTCGTAATATTCATCTAAAAGTCCAAAACTGTGTCCCAACTCGTGTGCAGTCCCCCATGAATCGTCCTGGAAATCATTTCTGTAACCAATAAGCGCAGTATAATGGTAAAGTCCCACGGAAGTATAAGCCATAGTACCAACGCTGCCGCCTAAAAAATCCCTCGGCACGATTCCAATGGCAAAAGCATTGCCTGATGTAAGAGCCAGATAAGTCTTGAGATATGATATTGCTCCTGTTTGTGTAAAGGCAAGCCAGCGAACCGAATACCCGCGGAACGTAGACTCGAATTTTATCGGAAATACACCCTCAAGAAAACTTTCGTTATCTGCCGCAAATGTTTCTATCACCGATGACGCAGGTCCGGAACCATCTGACCACCAATCGCCTACACGTAAAGCGGTATAGTAAATTCTCCATTTGGGTGTGGGTGCTTTAAAACCTACTTTGACAGTGTCCTCGTTGTTTTCCGTGTCGTCCCTTTCTTCGCCCAAACCCGGCGTTATCTTAACCGTTACGTCCGAACTACAGGCTGTGGCGGGTAACCCGTTTATATCACTGATAAAACAATTAACCGAGTTTAAGCCTTTTCTGACTTCTTTTATTTTGTCCCAGCATCCTTTGTATTTTACCGAATCGGGATTAGGGTCGGGTGTACAGGGATATCCTCCCAGCCAGGTTTGTATCCCAAATGATGGAAAATCTGTGCTTTTGCTTCGCCCAGGAGAAACAAATACTCTTACTACCGTTGGTCTGGCTGCAAAAAGGTCGGCGCTGTCGATTATTTGCGTTACTATTACGGTATCTACCCTGAAGTCGGGGAGAGGTAGTGTTAACAAATCGTAAGGACAAGTTTTGAATCCCTGGAAATCAACGTCCCCCGATAATTTATCGCCTTCTCCTTTTGGATTGCTATTGTCTTTCGGCCCGCTTGGATATCCCCACCATGAATCTTTGGCGGATATTTTTAAAGCAGAAGTATTTGCTATTGCGTAGCTTTTATTACCACAAAAATTACTGCCGGTTACCACGGGAGCAGCATCTTCCATAGCAAAGATTCCGCAAGTATTATATGCAAATTCGCTTGAAGATACTTGTGGAGAAAAGCTTCCCATACAATATATTCCATATTCGCAGTCTCCGATAAATCCATTTGAAAAAGTTACCGAATTGGTCCCGCCATATTGACTGTAAATCCCAACGGAATCATTCCAGAACCAGGAATTGTAAACTGTAACCGTATTAGTTTTATTTAAGAATAATCCTTTATTTGCGTCGTTTAGTTGTACCCAGTTGAAATCGATACAAGAAGTATCCGCCGTTATGCCTCCCCAGTCACCCATTTTTCCGTCTCCTTCAAATACAATCATATCACTTTGCGTCCCGTTGGCATAAATTGCACTACCGAACATTCCTATATAATAATCTTTGTCAAAGTGAATCTTAACACCTTCCTCTATTCTTAAGGTGCACCCGGGCTGTATTGCAATCCCAAGAACTCCGGTATATGAACTGTCTCTTACAAAAAAGGGACTATATGCTTTTTTCCATGTCGTGTTTCGCATAATCCAGCCACTTACATTGCCAGGTTGGGCAGTAAGTAAATCGGTCTCTCCATCGAGAGAGTCAGTGCCCGGCCAGTACATTTTTATCTGGTACGTATAAGTGCCGGGAGATACGGTTGAATCTCTATATGACCATCCGGTACCGGAATCCCTAAGAAAATAGTCAATTCTTACCCCGTCACGCAGAATTTCATAATCCATAGGCCATAAATAAACAATTCCGAGAGTTATGTCCACTTCACTGTTTCCCTGATAGATTACATATATTGGAGAATCATCCTTTGGTTTTTCCCCTTTTTTTTCTACAACGTGAACCGGCGGTAACTTACTATGTGTATGAAAACTATTTGTTACCCCTAATAAAAGATATATTATTAAACCCGTCATCTTTCCCTCCCCTTCCCGCTTTGGCGGGAAAATCCAATAAAAGAGAATTGAATTCTACTCTGTGTCCTCTATCTTCTCTATGTTTTTGCTTTAATTTTTTTTATTCTTTTAATCTGTGTATATCCGTTTATTCTTTATTTCTTTTTGTTGTAGGGCAAAGCTTTAGCTTTGCGTATTTTATATTATTTTTTTAACTCTAAAAATTTTTTTGTTCTCTTTATCCGTGTATATCCGTGTCTGTTATCCGTGGCAAAATATCTTTTTGTTACTCACCTCAATAATATTGTTTTTCTTGTTGTAATATCGCCTATACCTTTTACGCGAATAAAGTATATACCGGTGGGAACCTTTTCTCCGTTTTGGTTTTTGCCTGTCCAATTAACTGAATGAACCCCGGGTTTTACTTTTTCATCCAATAAAGTTTTTATGTTCTGCCCGGCAAGATTAAATACGCTTATTTTAACTTCTGTCATTTTGGGAACTGAGAACGAAAGTAAAGTAGTTCCCTTGAATGGATTTGGTAAAGGTTTACCAACCCAAAAAACTAAAGGAGTTTTTGTTTCTTCTACGGCAATGGGTTTCCCAAATTCATAACATCCTGTATGCCTTACATCGTGCTTATATGTAGGCCATTCACTGAGTTGTGGATTGCCTCCCCTCGTATTAAAAGCAAAAGTATAATATTTACTGCACCATACTACATCCATACGCCCATCTTTATTCAGGTCAACAAAAGTTCCCGCGGGACTTTCTACACCATCATAAACTTGAGTTAATATACCGCGGGGATAACTTGGGACAAATGTCCCATCCGCATTATAAGCATAAACTATTCCTGAAACAGTGTTTACCATAATTTCCTGCTCAGCGTCACCATCCATATCTCCGATAATTGGAGACGTTGCAAGATTCATATAAATTGTATCAGGCCATCCCGGAACAAAAGTTCCGTCCTGGTTAAATACGGAAATAATAGAGCCTTCACCACAGAAAGTTGTAATAACAACTTCAAGAAGAGAATCGCTATCTAAGTTTCCTAATGTAGGCGATTGGAATACTCCCGGTTTGAACCCAATTTCTATGGGTATAGGAGTCCAGCCTGTGAAGACGGTCCCATCTTTTTTTAGAATATAAAGTTTTTCTGATGTGGCAACGACTATTTCAAGTTCCCCGTCTTTGTCTATATCACCAAGAGTAGGTGTCAGAACTTTGCCGTCCAAAGTAACAGGCCAACCGGGAAGCGAAGACCCATCACCGTTTACTGCCCATATCTTGCCTGTACTGTCTCCGAATACTATTTCCATCAAAGAATCCGAATCTAAATTTCCAACCGCAGCAGTTAGAATCCCGGGGGTGTACTTTGGCCATCCCGAAAGGATTTGTGTGCTGCCGGATATTGCATAGATACTATCATTTGAAGAACAATGAATTATTTCCAGGCATTCCGTAGTGTCTATTTGTGCAAGTACCGGAGGACTATTTAGTATCCCCGGTATCGGTAAAGGGAAACCTACAACGGGCTTCCATGTACCCAAAACCCCGGATATATAATGTATCGCAAACAGAGAATCGCTGCTTGACATGACAAATTCGTCATACCCCTCATAATAATTAGTAATGTTTCCTATGGAAGGTTCGGTTAAATTGCCTGTGTCAAGAGCTGAGGCCCAATGAGTAGTACCGCCACCACCGGAACCGAAGACATAACATCCGGTAGGGACACTAATAAAAACCTCCAAATCGTTATCCCTGTCAATGTCATATACTACGGGAGAATTGCATCCTGCGTGCCACGCTATAGGCCATCCCGAGAGGAAAAATTGCTGGAACTTTACCTGGATTTGGTCTGCTCCCTCTGACCCTACATATAATCTAAGTGTATAAGTAGAGTCAGGAATCATTCCGGCAGGATTTAACGTCCCAAGCATTCCTCTTCTAACCGGGAGAGTGCCTCCGCTATCTAATGTAATTCCTGCAGTATCCCAGCTTGTAGGTGCTGCGCCTAATCCGTATTTGATATTGTAATATGTGAAATTCGGATGTGCCGCATTACCCATAATATATACGGGTTTATCCATTCTGAGAACGTCTCCATTCTTTGGCATCATCAGGAGACAATTATCAACGAGAAGGTTGCCGGTCTCTGCATAAAAAGTATCTGCTCCGTTTACGGTTAATCTGACGGTATATGTCCCGGTATTAAGTCCATCAAGGTTCCATAATGCAAGAGTATCCCACAGAACTTCACTTGTTCCGCCATTTTTTATGTTCATCATACCTACGGTATCCCACCCTCCCGTGCCTTTTGATTCAACTTTATAACTGGTAAAGTTTTTTCCTGCAGCACAGCCCAATACCAGCACTGTATCTCCTTCAGCGCATGTTTTTACGGAAATTAAAGCTACTTCACAATTTTTAGCCTGGAAATATACTCTTGAGTTTGTTGTCCTGCCCGTTGAATCTTTGACAACAAGCTTTATAGTAACAGTAGAATCTTCGGGTAATACTCTTGTATCAATATAACAAAGAGTATCATTTGTTACGGGCGTATAAAATGTATCCGATATGGAAACCCATACGGAAGGATTTGTTCCAAGCCCGTATTCTATGTGATAATTAAAAAAAGTTGCTCCCGCCATATCTCCTGCTTTGGCAGTTCCTATTATTCCCGCAGTGCCATAGTTATGGGGAATTGAAGATATGTTTGCAACCGGAGCGCTATATTCTGTTATAATAGGTGTCTCCGGGTCGCCTAAAAAGTTAAGCTCAAAATAACACCATCTCATAGTTCCGGTGGCTGATATTGAAGATGATAAATCTTCTTTCGCATCCTGTAATGCGTTTCCTAAGTTAGTTATCTTTTCAGTGAATAAAGCGTCAAAAAATTCCCTGTCAAATTTTTCCCCGGGACCTTCGTAAGAACCTACTCCATACCATCCGTATCTTGAATCCCCTATATAAGCAAATGCGCCGTGTTCCGCAAATATAAAGTTTTCCGAAAATGCCCCTCCGCTCCCGGACGTAGCATTATCAAAGGCATTAGTATAACATCCTTGCGAATATAATAGGAAATATTCCGTATTGGTTAATCCGTGTACATTTGCCCATCCAGCAAACATTATATTCCAGTTGGCATGTCCAAGGTGATTTACGATATAAGGATTTGCATTCAAACGGGATTCAATACTGTCGAGTACTATACCTGCACCCATTTCCGGGTCATATAGTCGTGTTATATTGCATTGCGGCATAAGAGAAACTACCGCATCTTTTTTCATTCCTCCCGTGGTAGATGCATCTAACTGTTCTCCTACAAAAAGAGCCTGGTTGAGATAATTTGCGTCAGGCGCGCTTTCGCAATGAAGCAGTTTGTTTATATAATTATGTGCTTCTTCAGGCGTATCTACGGTAACTCTCCCGACTGCAATTTCGGAAAGCAAATCTGCTTCCTCGCCTGCCGTTCCCGTTCCTCCACCTGATACGTCTCCTTCTCCATAAGCACCGTCGCCGTCTGTATCCCAGTTCCCGTCAAGTCCCGAATAATAAAGGTCACAGGGCATAGTAGAATCTAAGAATGCGATTGTGCCATCCGTAGACCATCCGAAACATCCCCTGATGGGAATAACATCTTCATCCCCGCCAAGAACTACCCATTTTAGCGGATGCGCTGTTGCGCTCCATGTTGTATAGCAGTCTTTTATGAAATTTCTGATTTTCTCCTGGTTGTCTACTCCGGTAAAATTCGCATATATTGAATCCGTTGTGAATACGTGCGCTTCCAATCCTCTTGAAATCTTCCAGTTTACAATCCTTTGAAAACTGTCTCTCAAAGCCGCATTGGTTATAATTATATAATCGTAAGGAGGTGTGGAACTCTTGGAATTGAAAGTTCCAAACCCGGAAGAATATGATGATAAAGTATTTTTGTTTTCTACCATATTTCTTACTCTGGTGAGAGTTTGATTGTTTGAAAGAAGCATTTTTCTCTGCTCGTCTGCGATTGTGAAATTATCTGTCAGAGTTATCTCTATTTTTATGTTTTTATAATAAAATAATTTCCCTTCGCTAGGAATATATTGAACGGGATATAACCTGCAAATTAGTATGTCATATCCTGAAACCCTTTGAACGGTGTAAGATGACGATATCTTCTCAGGATAGGGGAATGACTGGGAATAAATTTTGTAATCTTTTACGGTATTTATTTTTGCATTGCTTGAAAAAGTAGGAGCTATCGGACTACCGGGCTCGACGTTATAATATCCGGTTATTGTTTCTTCTCCCCGGGGGATAAACTTAATACCTATAACCTTCTTGCCATAGGGGATAAGAATATTTACCGACTTGAATGGCAAAACGGGTTTACCCGGCTCTACCCACTCTTTCAGGTCTTGTATTGAAATACGGTCGCTTCCTCCTATGGATTTGCCTTTTTCTACCGTAGGTCTTTGGAAAGCGTAATCAAATGTTATGACCTCTGCTCCTGCGCTTATGCAGAAAAAAAACACTGCTAAAAAAATTATCTTTTTCATATAATATCCTCCTTAAAATAATAGTTACTTTAAAGTCCCAAAAATTAACTTTTTATCCCAAAAGGCAACATATAATTTAAAATACAAGTGTCAATAAAAAAACGGTTTTAAGCAAAACAAATATTGACAATCAAGATTTCATATTATAAACAATCTTCAATAGTGGTTTAAGAAAACATGAATATATTTTTTGTCTTATTTTGCATAAATGCGTTACAAAAACCTGTCGGTCCTCTTGGGGTATGGTGTTCAAGCAATGGTGTCGTTTTTAATGCGCCGGGCATTCCCGAAAGCACTTACGTCCAGGATGCTTTTAAGTTCGGGGATTTTTGGAATGTAAATAGACCGGGTGATTGTGGGTTGACTTTTAAAAACTGGATTGATAGCGCTTGTGAAAGTTGGAATGTAGAAAGATATACCGGAGTTATACTGCCCCCGAGCGAAAATGGTGTGATTAATGTCCCGTCGGACACTAATGTTTTTATGCCTAAATCGCCTCCCGGTATGATTCAGGGAGCTGCAAGATTTTCAAGACTGTCGAAAATATACGGACAGATATACGGAGTAAACATTGATGACTTTGAAGGACTGGATACATCGGTCGTTCACGACATCAGAGATGCCCTTAGAGGAAAATACGTTGATTCCGCAGGTGTCGTTTATCATAACACGCCTGAAACTACGCCTGAACTTAAAATGTTTGTCGTTATATACCCCGGTAGAAAAAAGCTTTCAACTATTTTTGCTCCTTATATAGACGGAATTAACTTGTGGATATATAACCAGAATGCTTATTCAAAATACACTGACCAGGCCATAGATAAATTTCATTCTAAATTCCCGGGCAAAGAGATTAATTTTGGCGTTTATATACTAAACAATGATTATGGATGGACATCCCCGGGGTGTCTGAATTATATGTATAAAACTCTTTTTAATAGATACGACAATGGAGATATTAACGGGATAATTCTTTTTGCGGGCCCCTGGGTAGTTACTTCTAATACACCAAGGGATAAGTGGAATGATAATCATATTACGGCTTTGCTGGATACGATATATTATCCTTATCTTGGCGAATGCGAAGGCAAAGTCTATAACCAAGCGCATCAACCTCTGGACAGCGTTTTTATTTCTTGTTTTACCATAGGAAGAGTCTCAAAGGATACACTTATACGAAGCAAGAAACGAACGAACAAAGAAGGAGTTTATCACTGCGGCTTGTGGGCAGGGAACAGAAATACGGATTCTACTTTGTATTATGTAGTAGCGAAGAAAGAAGGGTACGTCCCCGATACCGTCTCCGCATGGATATCGAGGCAAAAACAAACTACTTTCCCCGATATCATTCTGAAAGTTAAATAATATTTCTCTAATTTGTCATTCCCGCGAAAGCGGGAATCCATTGTTTTCCCTGATTTTCTGATAATCTGATTCCCTGCCTACTGATATTCGGATAACCTGATATACTATTTCTCCCCTTCCCCTAATAACTAATATCCTATTAACGAATTCCTTTCCCCGACATTCTCCTTAAATCCAAATAATATAAGACTTTGTTTATTCTGTCATTCTGAACGTAGTGAAGAATCTCCCTGTAGTATAGGTTCGTCTATTTCGTTGGGGAGGTAGTCCGCCTTAGGTTGGAACTCATACAATTTGTAAGGAACGGGGTATATTTATGAAAACCTTTAAAAAAAGAAGCGCAGGATTTTATCTCCCGCGCTTCTTTTTAAAATTTCAGAATTTGAATTATTTGCTTTTCTGCAGTTTTTCCAATTCCCTTACCGTATTTATGTTCACGCCTTTCACCGGGTTTGCCAGATCCTGGTCTATGCTCGGTTCATTAAATGATTTGGCTAAAGCGTCCCAGAGATTACAGCGGGTAACATCGTATGCGCAGAAGACTACAAGCCCTTTCCCGCCGCCATCACGTACTGCTTTTATCGTGCTTGTCAATATTTCTTCAGGATAAAACCCTTTTGGTGCATTTGTTAATAAAATCGCAACTTTGGCATCCAAACTGTCGATTACCTGATTGAGCTTTATCGTATCTTTTTCAGCTAAATTCTTTATACCTGCGCTTATTTCCTTATCCAATGCCGGTGCTACTTTGACTAAGTTTTTATGGATTTCTTTGAAGTTCTTTTGTATCGCTTCCATTTCATCGGTTTTCTTTTCTTTCATATTCTTTAAGCTTTTTCTCATCTCGTATATGGGTTTGCCTATGTCACCGTAAATATAAGCGATATCAATTCCCATAGATATATTTGTTACGCCTTCACACCATTTGTTGCTGTATCTTGTATATTCCCCTAAAAACTTCTGGAATGTCGGCAAATCTCCTGCAAAATGACTCTTATAAGCCATCGGCATAACGATATCAACGTATGGAGCAAAATCCGTCCATCTTTGTCCTATATTTCTTCCGCTGAGCGCAGGATTCTTGAAAACGGCTGCCGAAAATTGTATGTTCGGTTTTATCTTATGCGCTGCTTCCCATGCTTCGCGGGCAAATTTTGTAATCTGGTCACACCTGTATTCATAATAAAAATAATCCAAATCTGATGGACCACCTTTCATTGAGCTCCCCTTGAAGATAAAATCTACTTTTTCGGCTCTGGTCATTTTATTCCAGTTGGCAGGTTTAATTGTATTATCCTGTGACCAATTTGATATCCAGATAGGTAATTTTTGAACTGCTTCAATCTGTGTATCGGGTTTGCATTCATAATAAAGATGATTATATTTTAAGAAATTCTCAAGACAGTAATCGCAAAAGCAATAACCGTCAGGAGAAACGTCGCCGGGGTATCTTATGTAATCGTGATGGATTCCGTCAACGTCGTAATTAGTTACTATTTCTTCTATCATAGGAATTAACCACTGGTCTGTATATCCTTTCCTTTGTGCCGGGCACATCCATAAAATAAAATATGGTGTATTATTAGTTAGAAATTCCGATGTGGTAGGTTTTCCGTCTTTATTAAGCATTGCCCATTCGGGATGTTCTTTGTACGCAGGCAAGTTTGCCTCATCTGTAAAATCACATAACCATGCGTGAACACGAATACCGTTTTTGTGGGATTCTGCTATTAGTTCTTTTAATGGGTCAAATCCCTGTTCAAATTTCTTTTTGAAATCATCGGGAATGGCTCCTGAAAATTTCTTACTATCCCATAAAACCTTACCGTAAAGCTTCATACAAGGAATTATTAAATTTATATTTGCTTTCTTGCAATTAGCAACGAGACTTTTTACCGATGCCATATCCTGTAAGTCGGCTGTTGGATGTATCCAGATTGCTCTTCCTTCCACCTTTGGTGTTTTAGGTGTTTGTGAAAAAATATTCTTAGGCGATAAAGCAACCGTAAGAAGTAAAAACAAAAATGCCCCTTTCCTCATTTTCTCCTCCTTAGTTGGACTTTCCCGCTTTAGCGGGATTAGACCAACTTATCTGGTCTTTTCTAGGTTAGTTGGTCTTTGCGACGTAGTCGCTTAGAGCAACTTATCCAGCTCAGCTGGATTTCTTTGTTAGTATGGTTATTGTAGGGAGCAAGCGTGCTACCCCCTGCAAGCAATAAAGTGGCATCTTAATTCAAAAAAAAATTAATGTCAATCTTTTTGAATTGACAGAGTTTGTTTTTATGTTAAAGTTTTTTTAATTATGTTTAAAATCGGAGTTTCTAAAATAGATATTACGCCTCCCGTTGGATTAGATTTACAGGGGTTTGTTGCAAGAGAAGGATGTTCGGTCGGAGTGCACAGTAAGCTTTTTACAAAAGCATTGGTAATTGAGTATAAAGGGAAAATAAATCTTATTGTTAATTGCGACCTTTTGGCAGTAAACGAAAAACTGGCATTAGATATTAAGACTAAAATAGAAAAAGAATGTGGCATTAAAAAAGAAAACATTATAATTTTTGCTACACATACTCACTCTGGCCCTGCTACCGTATTCTTAAGGAAATGCGGAGAACCTGATTCCAAATATATAAACTTATTAAAAGAGAAAATCGCAACCTGTGTATCTTCGGCGAATAAAAAGAAAAAAGAAGCTGTTATCGGTATTGGCAAGGGGAAAGTACAGATAGGAATCAACAGACGGGAAAAGAAAGGCAAAGAGATGATTATTGGTGAAAACCCCAACGGTCCGATAGACACGGAATTAAGCGTTATAAAAATTGATACTTCTGCAGGAAAACCGATTGCTTTAATTGTAAATTATTCCTGTCATCCCGTTATTCTTGGTCCTGAAAACCGCCATATATCTGGAGATTATCCTGCATTTGCAACGGATTTCATAGAAAAAAACACCGGCGCGCCTGCATTGTTTATAACGGGAGCTTCCGCGAATATAAACCCAATTTCCGGAGTTACTAATTCGTTTAAGGAAGTCGAGAGATTAGGTAAAAAGATTGCGTTAGAAACATTAAGAATTAAAGATAAAATTAAAACTAAGCCTGTTAATTATTTCAAAACTGCAAACTATGTGCTTCAGCTTTCTGCCGGTTTCTTATCACGTAAAGAAATCGAAAAAGAAAAGAAAGCATTTGCAAAAGAGAAAACCCTTGAAACAAGAGCTAAATCGGAATGGGCGCAACTGGCGCTAAAAGAAATATCCGGCAAAAAGAACCCGCCTAAAATAAATCTTGAACTTAATGCTCTGGCTGTCAATGATATTGTGTTTTCAACGTTTCCTGTTGAGTTATTTGTAGAAGTAGGGCTTAATATCAAGAAGAAATCCAAATTTCCGAATACGATTATAGGTTGTTATGCGAATGGATGTGTCGGGTATGTTCCTACAAAAAAGGAATACCTAAAGAAAGGTTATGAAATAGAAGATTCATATAAGTATTTTGGAATTTACCCCCTTGCCCCGGGGACAGGTGAACTCCTGCAAAAAATCGCCCTCAAACTAATAAATAACCTGAAGTAAATTCCTTATTCACGCAAGTTCAGCGGAGAGTCGGATAATAATCCTTAAATAAAACAGCAGGTTAAGCTCTCATAACAGAATGAAAATTAGTTTTACTTTAATGCTTTCAAAAGTTTTTTAAACAATCCCAAATAGTTAAGCAGACGAGAATATACTTCTTCAGCATATTCCTCTTTATATAAATGGGTAGTTAAATTACGGTCATTTAGCATATTTAACCATATCTCATCGTAATCAATCAAGTTTAATTGGAATGCACTTTTGAAACACTCTTTCGGAGAATAACATTCAATTCCCTGTCCATTAGCATATACCTTAATTGATTTCCACGCCAAATCAAAACATAACTCAAATCTTTTAATAGCAGAATCACGAATAACTCCGGTTCCCGTCATAGCAGGACATTCCGTTTTTTCTAAAGCTAAAACTTCTTCTAACCGATTAATAGCTTTGTCAAAGCTTTCTAAAATATAAATGTCAGACATATTCGGAGTATTTTAAAGCCTCTTTCTCAAATTTTTTAGAAACATCGCTAAAATCAACAAAGTCTATTTTATAAAGAGTAGAAATTTGTTCTAATTCATCTTCAATAAGAATTTTTATTCCTGCAGGAATTGTTTTAGGTCCTTTTATGCCAATGTCAATATCTGCATGAGTGGAATTATTTCCTCTGACTCTTGACCCGAAAAAGAAAATATGATATAAAGATATGTCCAGATACTTACTAATGATTTTTATAATTTCTTCCTTTAACTTTTCAACAGAATAATGCTCAAGATTCATACTGTATTGATATATAACATAACTCTCTAAAGTCAAGAACTAATTCGTATGTCGTTAAGGTAAGTTCTATTTTCAAAGATATACAGGATATATATTTAGGCTTTTTGTAATAAACAAATGGGGGCTGTAAAATAGAAGAAATCCAAATTCCCTAATACGATTATAGGATGTTATGCAAATGGATGTGTCGGGTATGTTCCTACAAAAAAGGAATACCTAAAGAAAGGTTATGAAATAGAAGATTCGTATAAGTATTTTGGAATTTACCCCCTTGCCCCGGGAACAGGGGAACTCCTGCAAAAAATCGCCCTCAAATTAATAAATAATCTGAAGTAAGTGATTCCTTACATATAGGGTAGTACACAACCTGATATATATCTTCCTGATTCCGAGCATAGAAAAGCAATTCCCTCGGCAATGTCCTGCGGGGAGACATTCTGTCGTTCAATCCATTTTTTTTCGCGGTTACACTGGTCAATCGCTTCTTTCAGGGTTTCAATAGCGGAAACAGGCCCGGGACCAATAATATTCAAGGTTACTCCATTCTTCCATGCCTCATCTCGTGCCAGAAACATAGCATTTGTCCTTGCTGCTTTTCCCACATTATAAGAATATGATGGACAGTTATAAGGTGGCATAAGCGATATTGCAATTATTCTTCCCCATTTTTGCTTATACATACCCGGCAATACAAGGGGCATCAAATTGTAAATTGGCGCTAACTCGTTATGTGTATCTTCTAATGCACCGGCAGTGTTAAGCTTTTCTATTGACTCAGGATGCCATCCGGCACCGGGGCCTATTATGCAGATATCAATTTGCCCGAACTGTTTTATGGTTTCCTCAACCAGTTTCTCGCATCCTTCCGTTTCAAAGACATCAGCAGGGACGGCTATCGCACTACCACCATGATTTTTGATGTGACTGACTATTTCATTTGCATTTTCTTTACTTGAGCGATAGATAG
>Ga0265297_10000382_pt1 | contig 137528 bp, 131 predicted proteins | sample Munlanlwell13791_FD_192502 | JGI IMG/M metagenome (GOLD analysis project Ga0265297, IMG submission 192502) | Leachate microbial communities from a municipal landfill in Southern Ontario, Canada - Leachate well 137-91 | ecosystem: Engineered > Solid waste > Landfill > Unclassified | place... | reverse complement strand
AGCCAAAACTTTAAAGAATGGAACATTAGCTAAAGCAAAAGGTGCTCCTGGCGTTTATTTGATAAGCAACGACACAAAACGTCCCATTAAAAGCGCTAAAATATTTGTAGCCCTAGGATATGATTGGGATGATATTATTGAAGTTGACGAGAGTATATTAAATGCTTATTCTTTGGGTTCAGACGTAACAGTATCGAAATAGGTAGTTTTTGATTAAAAAATAATAGTTCATTTTGCCCGAAAAATATGCCAGAGCAAAGCTTATCCCTGAGAAAAATATAAATTTTTCGGTATGTTTTGCTCTGGCATATTTGTTTTAAATAATTAAAATATGGATACAAAATCATTGGAAATTGTAATGTTCAATATGTCCAGCTTTTCCGAATGGGAGGGCGGCATTGTGAATCGCAATTATCATATTTTTAATAAATTATCTCAAGACGAAAACGTAAAACGAATCATTGCTGTTGATTTTTTGCCTTTTACTTTTAGGAGAGCGGTAAGGAATTATTTGGAAAATATTATCAGAGGACCGAAAGGAAAAATAATTTGGCGCGATTTGACGAGCGTTTTAAGAAAAATAAAATCTACAAGTGGCGCTGAAATTTATGTTTTTTCCACTATTGATTCAATATTTACCCGTCCGAATTTTTTGAAGAAAAATTTAGGCGGTTTTTCTTCGCATCAAATAGTGATAAAAAAATTAAACAAGATATTGATTAAAATCAACAAAAATCAATCAGAAAAAACCAAGAGAGTTATTTGGTCATATTTTCCGATGTTTATTGATTATTTCAACAAAATACCTGCGGATTTGACGGTTTTTGACGCAGTGGATAATTGGATTGAACATCCCTCTTTTGCGCGCTATAAAAAATTATTAGAGAAAAATTATAAAATAATCGCCCAAAAAAGTGATTTAATTTTTACCGTAGCGGATAATTTGGTGGAATTTTTTAAAAATTTAGGCAGAAAAAAAGATGTTTATTGGATTGCTAATGGCGTTGAACCAAAACATTTCGCCAAGGAACAATCCGTGCTTAAAAATGATCCTATTCTAATGATTCCGCGTCCGATCATAGGTTACATCGGGACAATTCAAAACAGGGTGGATTTTAATCTTTTGGAATACTTGGCTCAGCAAAATCCCGACAAATCCTTTGTTTTAATCGGTCCGCTTTGGCCGGTATTTTTAAGAAAACTGCGACGGCCGACCACGGAAATAAAAAAATTAAAAAAATATAAAAATATTCATTTATTGGGCCGCCGGCCGTATGATTTGACCCCGGCTTATATTAAATTTTTTGACGTGGCTATCAATCCGCACAAACTTGATGAATTTATAAAATATACAGATTCTTTAAAAGTTTTGGAATACTTGGCTTGCGGTATGCCGGTAGTGACGACGCCGCCTTCGGGCGTGGAAAAATTTTCTCATCTTCTTTATATTGCCGCAGATTACCAAGATTTTAATAAAAATATTGAGACAGCTCTTGCTGAAAATCAGCCGGAATTAAAAGAAAAAAGATTAAAACGAATTATAGAAGAGGATTGGGACAATAAACTTTTAGAAATGATGAATATTTTAAAAACTAAAGTATAGATTTTTATGCCCAGTAATACAACTTCCAGTATGTTCTTCTATTACGTTTATGTTTTAGAAAGCTCCAAAGATAGGGAAAGGTATATTGGGTTTACCTCAAATCTCAAGAAAAGGTTAGAAGAACATAAAAAAGGCCTGTCTTTTGCCACTAAATTTCGTTTACCTCTCAAACTTATTTATTACGAGGCATGCTTAAATTTACAAGATGCCAAACGCCGTGAACAATATCTAAAAAACACCCAAGGACGTCGATTCCTTGGTTTAAGAATTAAAGAGTACAAACGCAATCAAAAAGCGTTTGGCTCTGGAAGTTGATATACTGGGTATGATACTTTCTATTATTATCGTCAATTGGAATGTTAAAAAATTATTGGAAAAATGTTTGAATTCCATTTTTAAAAATGTTGACGGTTTGGATTATGAAGTTTGGGTGGTTGATAATAATTCAGCAGACGGTTCAAGGGAATATCTAAAAAATTTAATTGGCCAAAATGAAAATTTAAAAGTGATTTTAAACGAGCAAAATATCGGTTTTGCCAAAGCCAATAATCAAGCGCTTAAAGAAGCACAAGGAGAATTTATTTTGCTTTTAAATCCGGACACGGAGATTATCGGCGATACTTTGCAAAAAACCGTTCAATTTATGCAATATAATCAAGATTGCGGCATTTTGGGCAGCAAGTTAATCGGCAGAGATGATAAAATACAAAAGTCGGTCAGAAGTTTTCCGACGATTCCTTCGCAAGCAATGATTTTTTTAAAACTTCATCGTTTTTTCTACAGAGTGAAAATTTTAAAAAATTATTTCCAAACTGATTTTAATTACGAAAAAATAAGCGAAGTTGACCAAGTAATGGGCGCTTTTTTAATGACTAAAAAAGAAGTTTTGGAAAAAGTCGGTTTATTGGATGAAAAATTTTGGTTATGGTTTGAGGAAGTTGATTTTTGCAAAAGAGTAAGAGAGGAGGGTTATAAAATAATTTATTATCCCAATGCTGCGATATTTCATTACGGCGCGCAAAGTTTTCGCCAAATGTTATCTTGCCCGAAACAGCGCACTTATAATCGGAGCACTATTTATTATTTTAAAAAACATTCCCGTTTTATTTCATATTGGCCGCTTTTGATTTTAAATCCAATCAGTTTATTTTTAGCTTGTTTAGTTCAAATTTTTTCTTTCCGCCATGAAAGCCGTTAATTTAGACAAAAAATTTTTATTTATCGTTTCAGGTTTTTTTCTTTTTCAGATTTTGTCATTTCTCGGTTATTTATACCCCGTTTTGGCAAATATTATTTTTCTATTGATTATTTTATCAGCAATTTTTTTGTCCGTATATAAAATAGAATACGGATTTTTTATTCTGGCTTTTGAATTTTTGTCCGGTCATGGCGGACTTTTATTTGAATTTAAAGGAATTTCTTTGAGACTTGCTTTATTTATAGTCGTAATGCTAATTTGGGTAATCAAGAAATTCTTCTCGGAAAAATGGGAAAATCTGTTTTCTCAAAAAAAATCCCCGTTTTTTATTTTATTTTTAGTTTTTTTATTTTTGATTTTATTCGGTTTGATTCAGGGAGTCATCAGAAATGACAGCGTTTTAGCTATCAAGGATTTTATCAATTATTCTTATTTTCTCTTGTTTTTTCCTTTGATGGATATTTTGAAAAAGGATAAATCAGACCAAAAAATTTTAAGTTTGGCTCAAGGCGCGACTATTGGTATTGGAATTTCAACCATTATTGTCTTGATTCTATTCGGCTCAGGTTTGGTTCAAGTCCATGACAGTTTTTATTGGTGGTGGCGGAACGTAGTGGTGGGTAAGGCGACTTTTATGAGCGGAAATTTTTTTCGCATTGTTACGCCGGCCCATTTGATTATTTTGCCTTTATTTCTGGTTTATTTGAGCTTGTTATTTGAAACAAAGTTAAAATTAAAAAACCAGCGCTTTTTTGTCTGGCTGGCAATGTTCAGCAGTTTGGCAATTTTGATTAATTTTTCCCGCGCTTATTTATTGGGATTTTTTGTCGGGTTGATATTTTTGGCCAAAGAATTAAATAAGAAAAAATGGCTGATTTTTTCTTTATCAATTATTTTAATTTTAATTTTTGAATTTTGTTTTGTTTATACTCTTTTCGGCGGAGAGGGGATATTGAGCGGATTCGGTTTTTTTAAAAATCGGCTAGGCACAATAATTTCACCTGAAGAAGAAACTAGCTCTTTAACGAGAATGGTGATTTTGCCGATTTTAGCTCAAAAAATCAAACTTGATCCGATTTTCGGTTCAGGACTCGGGGGGATGGTTTCTTATTTAGATCCGGTTACAAACCAAATCCAAAATACTTTTCATTTGGATTGGGGATATTTGGAAATTTGGTCGGAGCTCGGATTAATCGGACTTTTGATTTTTTTGTCGCTGTTCGGATTTATTTTTTATCAGGGTTTCAAAATGATAAAGATTTTTTCGCAAGATATTTTTAAAAAACGAATAATCATAGGATTAATGGGAGGACTGGCCGCTTTAATGGTTGCCAGCTTGACTGGTCCGTTTATTTTTCATCCTCTGGGTATTTTTTATTTTACTTTTACAGCCGCTTATTTGATAAATTCAAATCAAAATGAAAGAACAAATTTCTAAAGTCTCTATCCAAATTGTTACTTGGAACAGCAGGCGATTCATCAAAGAATGCCTTGATTCAATTTTGGCGCAAACTTATAGAAATTTTTCAGTTTTAATTGTTGATAATGCTTCTCGCGACAGCACGGTTGAATTTGTTGAAAAAAATTATCCCAACCCAAACAGTTTATTGGCAAAAGCTAAAAAAATATTAAATCCCAGGCCTTCTATTTTTATTTTTCGCAATATTAAAAATTTGGGATTTTCCAGAGCTCACAATTTAGGCTTGACTTTGGGCCAAGCTGATTTCGTCTTGGTAATGAATCCGGATATAATTTTGGAGCCTGATTTTTTGGAAAAAATAATAAAAACCGCTCAAGAAAATGAATCAGCGGCCAGTTTTGGCGGCAAAATGCTTAAAATTAAATTTGATCAGGAAGAATTGGCGGAAAAAATCAAAACAAACATTTTGGACAGCACAGGGCTTTTATTTTTAAAAAATAGCCGCATAATTGACAGGGGAGAAAATGAAGAAGATAAGGGACAACATGATAAAAAAGAAGAAGTTTTCGGCATTTCCGGCGCTTGCGTTTTGTACAGAAAAAGCGCGTTGGAAGAAATTAAAATTAAAACCGATTCTTCAAAAGCGGGAAGTGAATATTTTGACGAACAATTTTTTGCTTACAAAGAAGATGCTGATTTGGCTTGGCGTTTGCGCTTGGCGGGTTTTAAGGCGATTTATGAACCGGAAGCAAAAGCTTATCATTTCCGCCAGGGAGCGCCGAAAGACAGGCGTTTTTATCAGTCGCAAACAGTCAATTTTTTTTCATATCGGAATCATTTGTGGATGGTTTTAAAAAATATTTATTGGCGAAATTTTTTATCCCAATTTTTATTTATTTTGTGGTATCAGCTTTTAAAAACATTTTATCTTTTTTTCCGCCAGCCCAAGAATTTATTCTTGGCCAAATTGTCTTTTTTCAGAGGATTGCCGGAAATATTGAGAAAAAGAAAATATATTATTAAAATGGCGAAAGTCGGATCAGAAGAAATTAAAGAATGGACGAAATAATTACTTATAATATGTTATCCATTATCATCGTTAATCACAATCATAGAAATTATTTAAAACAATGCTTGAAAAATATTGCTGAAGCCAATATCAATCTTGATTTTGAAGTGATTGTCATTGATAATAATTCAAAAGATACAAGCAAAAAGTTTTTGTCAGAACTTAATATGCCGTCTTTAAAACTTAGGGTTATTTTAAATAATAAGAATTATGGTTTTGCCCGGGCGAATAATCAGGGGATTAAATTGGCTCAGGGAAAATATGTTTTAATTTTAAATCCGGACGTGATTGTTTTAAAAGATTCAGTGGAAAAACTTTATAAATTTTTAGAAGAAAATAATGAAGCGGCGATGGTCGGACCCAAACTATTAAATCCCAATGGAACAATCCAGTATTCCAGCTGTCAATTTCCTTGTTGGTATATGCCGATTCTCCGCCGAACTTTTTTAGGAAAACTTCCTTTTTTGAAAAAGAAATTAGGCAGATATTTAATGTCAGATTGGCAACACAATGAAACAAAAGAAGTGGATTGGCTTTTGGGCGCGGCCTTAATGATTAAAAAAGAAGTTTTGGAAAAAATTAATTATTTTGATGAAAGATTTTTTCTTTATTTTGAAGACACTGATTTGGCGCGGCGGATTTGGAAATTCGGCAAAAAAGTTTATTATTTTCCCGAAGCTCATATGTATCATTTCCATCAGCGGCTTTCTGCGGAACGCAGCACTAGTCCGACTTTATTATCTAAAATTACATGGATTCATATTGCCAGCGGGATTAAATATTTTTGGAAATGGCGAGGTAAATAATTTGCCAAATTTTTAAAATTTGTTATAATAATTTGAATATTGCGGGATCGTCCCTCCCTCGGTCGTAACCTACGGGTGAGACGGCCGTAGCCAGTAGGCTACTGCCTACGGGCGAGGCTAATGGTAAATAAAACAATGCATACAATCTATGTTTTAAGAAGTCTAAAAGATGATAATTTATATATAGGCTGTACTTCTAATTTACAGAAGAGATTAATAGAACATAAAAGTAAAAAAGTTTTTTCTACTCGTAGTAGGTTGCCGATAAAGTTAATTTATTTTGAAAATTACCCTGATAAATATGAAGCTTATAGAATGGAAAGATTTTATAAGACCGCGAAAGGTAAAAGAATACTTAAAAATAAAATAATATAAAATATATATTGCGGGATCGTCTAATGGTAGGACTCCAGCCTTTGGAGCTGGCTATGATGGTTCGAATCCATCTCCCGCAGCCAAAAAATAACCGTTTATTTAAGCGGTTATTTTTTAAAATTAGAGATAATTACACTTGACAAAAAGTGAAAAATGTGCTATTATTTAAATATAATATAAAAACTAACAATAGTTTTTTAAAAAGCAATAAAGGGGGAGAGATGACTAATTTTTTTCTCGTTAAGATGGGTTTGGGTATACTGATACTTTCATTCATAGTATTCGCTATCTCAATGTTCACAGACGGAGTAAAAGGGAGCTACTGGCCAATTATAAAAGATTGGGCCAAATTTCATCAATCATTCAATGTTACCTGTATCGCCGGAATCGGAATGGTTTTTGGAAGTATCCTGGCTATGATAGGCATGTTTGTAAAGTATGGATGGACATTTCTTAAAATGTAATTAAATTCGAATTTAAACCGCCACTAATGAAAATTAGGGCGGTTTTTTTAATCTTTATTAAATTAAAGCCGCGGTTTCCAAATGAGGCCAAATTGTAGGAATGGAATAATTAAAATTTATAATACCAAACGTAGATTCGCTATTTTATTTCACCTTGTTATTTTTTCCATTTTTGCTATGATTAAATCAATCTTTATAAATAAATATATTAATCATATGAATAAAATTATTTATTGGCTGCCGAGAATTTTAAGCATTGGATTTGTCGTATTTTTATCTTTGTTTTCGCTTGATGTGTTTTCTGAATACAGCGGCTGGAGAGTTATTCTACCTCTTTTTATGCATTTATTGCCGTCATTTGCTTTGCTTATACTGATTATCGTTGCATGGAAACATGAGCGACTGGGAGGATTTATTTTTCTTATCATTGGATTATTGATGCTTATTCTTTCCCGTTTTGAATCAATGATCATATCTATTCCGGCTATTATACTGGGCGCTCTTTTTTTGAGCAGAAAATATCTTTCAGAAATTAAAGTTTTTAGAAAAAAATAAAGCCGAAAGTTAAAATTATGAAATTTTTTCCTTTAATTTTATGCAAGATACTTCTGATAATAAGCATTATTTTTTGGAGCATAATCGCCGTTTATTTTTCATTTTTTAAATTTGCTTCCTACGAAAATTATTTAATACTTAAAATATTATTATTTCTTGAACCCTTATTTTTTGCCATTGCGCTTTTTGGATTAATAAAAAGAATTAAAATAATTTTCGTATTCTCAATTATTTTCTCCCTATTTAACGCAATATTATCAATAACAGATGAAGTCGGTATTTTTGATGTCATTTCTCTGATTTTAAATATTTTAGTATTAATAAGTTTATTGTTGGCACAAAAGCAAATTTTTAAAAAAGAGCCTTCATAGAGGGCTTTTTTTGATATTGACAAAAAAATATTTTTATGTTATCTTTTTATCTAGAAGGAGGTAAAGATGAAAAATTTAAAAAATGAGTACCCTAAAAAATTAGGCGAATTGCAGGGCGTAAAGCTTAATGGCTGGAGGATTGTCAAAGGTGGATTGATAGAGAAAAAACACGGTATGGGAAGTTTCCTTCCTGCTCTTGTAAAGCTTAATGGTCATAAGTCGCATGAGCCGTTTTTCTGCGCTGATTGCAGTTTATTTCCGGAAGTGCTTAAAAAACTTCCGAAAACAAGGAATGAGATAAAAGAATTGCCGCTTCTCGTTAGTCCCGATAGTAAGCAGGCTATTTCTCTGGAATATCTCAGTATTTCTAATCCTGATTGGGGTGAAAGACCGGTTATGACCGTTCTCTCAAAAGAGGATATTGCGAAGTTGGAAAATTCCGCTTTCAGGTGGGCGTAATAAAAAATAAGTATTTACCGGGTTAAGCGATTAACCCGGTATTATTATTCAAAATTTATTCAAATGGTTTTCGTGCAATCAATAATACCTGCAGTAATAATGTCTTTTTTTGATATTGACATTTTCCAAAAAATAAATTAATATATAAATAATTAAATTAAAGGAGGAATAGTTGTTCATTGAAAAAAATTAAATTTAACCACAAGGAGGTGGGAGATGGATTTGAAAAAAGCAAAGGAATACTCTGCGGAGTTAATTGAGATTTTGAAAGAAAGGCCGAAAGAATTTATTTTGTCAGAACCCACAGAGGTACTCAAGGAAATGATGGACAGTGTTGACTATTTTCTTATAAATGATAAGAAAATCAGAAATCAAATTGCAAAAATTATAATTGCAATTGATTTCAATGTGCCGGTTGATTTGGCAGTGGAATACGCGGCCAGAAGAACCAATACGGCAGGTGCTCAACTGCCAAAAGATGACGCCGTTAAGTTGTCATTTTTTTATTCGCTGGTCGTCCGTCCATGTCAGGATGCGATTCACGCAGCCCTAAAAGATGTCTGTATGGCATGCCCTAATATTTTGGCGTTTGATGAAGAAAATTTTATTGCCGAGGCCGGATACAAAATAGGCACGCTTTTTGATGATCTTTTCAGCAAGTGGTGGAAATGGGTTGTCATTCCGTTTCGGACAAGCAAGTTGAGTGCGGATGAACTTAAGGAATTGATTCAAAAATTTGGGAAAACCGATAAGTATTCAGTACTTGCCAGGGGTCCAAATAATCCTTATACCAAACCGCTTACTGCAAAGCAAATTGAAAAGGCAAAACAAATTCCGCTTGTCGAGATGTTTCCGATTGAAATTAATGGAATTGCCAAGATTCTAAAACAACTGGCAAAGAATTTGCCGGATGATACTGATTATCGGGAATATTTTTTAGCACTTCGCACTGCTTTGATTAATAAGGATTTGGAACAAATGGAAACTCTTTGGATAGAAGTTGATAAAAAATGGATAGAAATCAGTTCTGACCGTCGTCTTATTCCTGTTCATATGATGGAAAGTGATTATGAGGTTCCAATTCGCGTAGCGCCGGAATACCGTTTATTATGGCGAACAGGTTGTCATGCGAAAGAATTGGGTCTTATGCGCAAAGAAATGAGCGATCTCGCAAAGAAATTTGACCCAAGGGCCGTTGAAAAGATTAAGAGAACTGATGTGGGAGTTTTTCTGACTATTTTGGCTAGCGGTTCCAATATTGATTTTCGTTTAGCCGGTCAGTCAGTGCCAAATTATCCGGAAGCGCAAGCACTGGGAATGAAAGTTTTTTTAGATCAAGAATCCATGAAACAGCGTTTTCACGGATTTCAGAGTCTTATTCAAAAAGTGCTTGACCCGGAAAGTTCAACTTGGGCCATGAAATTTTTGAAAGAAGAATTCGCTTACTTGGACGTCTTTGGCCACGAATTTGGACATTGTTTCTGTATTAATGAACGTTTAATTGAGGTCTTTGGCGATAATAAGTCAAAGGTTGAGGAAATGAAAGCAACACTGCTTGATATTGAAGGGGTTCGTCAGGCAATTGAAAATGGTTCGCTCAGTGATGAAATTAGAAAAGAAGCTTTCTCAAGTCTTGCTGCCATGATTATTTCTCACTTAATCAGAATGTTGGAACAGAGTAATTTTAATAATCCAACCGTGGCTCCATACGTCAACGAATGCATGGGAATTTTGAATAAGCTGATGGCCGCAAGTATTATCACGGTCACAGAAAGCGGGAAACTTCACGTGGATACAAAAAGGACAGACAATGATTTGATAGCAGAACATCTTTTTGTTCTTACTCGAAAGCTTATTTCTATCTACGATGAATACGATCTTAAAGAACTCCACAATTTTGTTTACCATCTCTGTAATAGAGATGGCTGGAATATTCAAAAGGCTTATAAAGCGATAAACGATAATCTTAAATGAAAGGAGAGAATTATAAAGGGGCGAACTTATGTTCGCCCCTGATTTTTTTTAAATCTGGTACTTTTGAACAAAAAATGATATTATAAAAATATGGAAATTAAAAATACACTTTACGTAACCAATAGGAAAAATTGGCGGAAATGGCTGATAAAAAATCATAAAAACCAAAAAGAAATATGGCTTATATATTATCGCAAAGAAACCGGGAAACCTCGTATTTCATATGACGATGCGGTCCTGGAAGCTCTTTGCTATGGGTGGATTGACAGCACTGTTAAAAAGATTGACAAAGAGCGTTTTGCGCAACGTTTTTCACCGCGCAAATCAAGAAGCGGGCTTTCGCAGATGAATAGAGAGCGCATATATGAGCTCATAAAAGAAAAAAAGATGACAAAATATGGACTTAAAGCTATCGCGCATGCATTCAATCCGAAAATAGATGAAACTAATAAATTTGCAGTTCCCAAAGATATTTATAAGGCGTTGCGGAGGAATAAGAATGCTTGGAAATATTTTCAAGCATTTCCGCTCTCATATCGGCGCATTAGAATTGCATATATTGAGGATCGCAAACAGCACCATATGGATATGTATAAAAAAACGCTCGCTTACTTTATAAAAATGACAGCACAAAACAAGCGGATAGGATTTGTGAAAGAAAGGAGAGATGCCACTGTATAAAACTAGATTCTTTAAATCTTTTTTTATTATTCAAAAATGTCTTGACAAAAAGTAAAAATTATGATATATTTTAAATAATTAAAAAAAGGGGGTGATTGAAATGAGCAAAGAAGTTCTTTATCAAAAACAGTGGGAAGAGATAAAAGAAATTCTGGAAAGAGAACAAGATGTATTAAGGTTAGCCCAAAAAAATAGTAATTTTTATACAGTAGAAGTTAAGCGGATTCAGGAAGATACCTTAAAACATATATACCAGGTCTTGCAAATTGTTAAATTCTCAAATCAGCCTGCCAGGATAGATGGTTTGGTAATGAGCATCAAATTAGGACTTCAGAAATATCAGGATGAACTTAAGGAAGTAGAAGACGAAATGGGTCACCGAGCTCTAATTGGTAATACATTCGGGATGTTAAAAGTGGCTATCCAAGAAGAGAAACCATTTTTAGAAGTAGAGGCTGATTTTCGGCGCCGTATTATTGAGGCCTTGCCTGCTTTCTTCTCTTCTCTGACATTTAGAAAATAATAATTGAAGGAAATGGGGAAAGGCAAAAGCTTTTCCCCATTTAAAATTTATTCAAAACAAGCTGCTATATTTTTTTATTTAAATTTGCTATACTAAAAATATAAAATATTATAAGCAAAATTAAATTATGAAAAATTCTAAAGATATAAAACAAATCGTAAAAAGTAAATATGAAGAATTGGCGAAGAGCGGTTCTCAATGCGGTTGCAGCTGTAGTTGCGGAAAAGGCGTTAATATTTCAAAAGATATAGGATATTCGGAAAATGATCTCAAAGTAGCAGGGAGCGCGAATCTTGGTCTTGGCTGCGGGAATCCGGTAGCTCTAAGCAAGATAAAAGAAGGGGATACGGTTTTGGATTTGGGATCAGGGGCTGGTATTGATTGTTTCTTGGCCGCAAAAAAAGTTGGTGAAAACGGCAAAGTTATCGGAATAGATATGACCGAGGCAATGGTTGAAAGAGCAAAATCAATCGCCAAAAATAATAATTTAAAAAATTTAGAATTTATTTTAGGAGAAATAGAAAATCTGCCGATTAAAGACAATACCGTGGATGTTATAATAACAAACTGCGTCATAAATCTTACTCCGGATAAAGAAAAAACGTTTAAAGAAGCTTATAGGGTTTTGAAAAGAGGAGGCAGAATGTATGTTTCTGATATTGTTTTATTAAAAGAATTATCGGACGAGCAAAGAAATAATGAAGAGTTATTATCCGGTTGCGTGGCAGGAGCGTTATTAAAAGAAGATTATTTGAATAAAATAAAAAAAGTGGGATTTATTGCCAATATTTTATTGGAAAATAAAGAGATAAGCAAAAAGCAATATCAAGGAATCCCTCTTGAAAGCTTGTCTGTTGAATTGGTCAAAGAATAATTTTTGTAATAGGGGTTGACAAAAATCAAAAAATTTGCTTAAATAATAGTAACAAATTAAATCTAATAATTAAGGATTTAAAAGCATCTTTTAAAAGGAGGTGGGATGAATGGAACAAATTCCGAAACAAACAGTAGTATCCTATAAAGGAATGGAAGGTATCAGTTGTGGTAATTTAGTAGGTCCGATACAAGGTGTATTTTCTCATTGCAATTTGGACGAAACAGCGGTGTTGTTTTTTGGAGATGGCATTATTGCGGCAATAGCGGTAAAAACTGATGAACTGAAAGTTATAGAACTTGAAAAAGAAATAAAGATCACCGACATCAAAAAATGCGGAGGAGGCAGAGGGAAAGATTGCTGTATATTTCTGCGATTGGTTCAAAAACTTGGCAGTGTTCAATGTATAAGGTGCGATAACATTGAACGAAAGATTGCAATGACGCAAAATCACAATGGCGGGGAAAGAATCCCCACAGAGCGATATCCCGGATGTCAAATATAATCAATGGGCGACAGAAAATCTGTCGCCCATTACGCTTTTTAGATAAAAAAACGGGCCTCAATCTATACTATTATGTGTATAGACTAAGGCCCTAAAATTCTCACCTTATCAGAGGAACAGTTACATTGAAAATGCAACCGTACTTTGATTTATTACTGGATGAGTTATCAAATGAATTGCGGTCACATACATATTTGTATGTTCCGCCGAATTCCCCGAACACTTCCCAGATAAGACCCACTTCTATAATGAACCAAGAAGTGAATCTACCTCCCACTCCGGCACTTATTCCCACACCAGTAGTAGGAATCTTTCCTTTGGTTTCATTGATAGCTCCCCCTACAAAGAAATAGTCACAATCAGTCCCGGTAAGCAGTGTTCTGAACTCTGCTCTGTGAAGAAAGTTGTAACTCTTCTCGATGTTGTAATATATGGACTCCGAAATTTGTAGACCAACCTTTCCGTAGTCTACCGAACCCCTAAATATGAAACCGTCGCAACTAAGTCCCGGACCCCCTTGAACTGTATATGTCTTGGGAGCGGCTATAAGCATTGCTGCCACCAATAAATTAAACATGTTCACCTCCTCCTTCTTTCTTTACTTCTTACTTTTTTTTGGTTTTCAAATAACTGATTTATATACATTTAAAATATCATATTTTCCGATTTTTGTCAAGTCCCCATATGGGGATTATTATTTTTCTGAAAATTACAGTTAAATTTAACTATCTTGACATTTCTCAATTTTATGCTATGCTATTAATATAAAGGAGGAAAAATGGACATTTTTGATAATAACCATCCAGGTTATTGGCAGATTCCTACTAATCCCAATTCTGCGATTAAAGCGGATGAGGTTAGGAAAACTTTAAGGGGATTAGGAATTTTACCAATAGAACCAATTTCTCATTGTCCCAATGCGGATAAATCGGATAAAAGGACATTCAGAGAAATCTTGGAGGCCTGTATGAATAAGAAGGCGTATTAATTAAATAATTAAGCGCCTTTTTTCAATCTATTGACAAAAATCAAAAATATGCTATAATTAAAACATATAAAAATTAAAGTTCGTTGAATAGAAAAAAAAGGGGGGGGCAATAATGGGCGCAACAACAGCAGTGAATAATGTATTAGTAGATTCGGAAAAGATAGATGAGGAGCTGAATAATATTCCCGCGCTTAAATATATTTTATTAGAGCAGCGGAAAATAAAAGTGGGCAAGTTGATGTTCTATGGAGCCGAGAAAATTGAAGAGATAATGGATTATGAAGTTTTAAATCCTAAAGTTGCGCGAGATACCGGCATTATTCTTACTTTTCAGTATAAGCAGCACAGGAAGACAGCTTCATATGTAAATGTTGGGGATATTGATAATGATCAATTTAACATCTTTGACATGGAAGATATGTGCGTTCTGGTGCATCCGGTCATAGAACGTAAGAGTATGGTCATTATTATCTCCTGTCCTGATAACACAACGTTTCAGGACTTTCCAAAAGTAGAAGAATGTTTAAAGGCATGGATGAAGAAGCTAAAAGAATAGGAATAGTAAGTATTTAAACGGGGGGCGAGAAATCGCCCCTTTTATTTATCCCCAAATTTGCTCTTGGCCCCCTCACAAGGAAAACCATTGTCTTTCTTGGAAATTACAGTTTAATAGGCATAAAGTTAAAAATAAGCATATAGATAAGATAAAATCAGTGTATATATAAAAAAACGAAAGACAGTATGCCCTTTATGGTTTTCCACATGTGAGGGGGTTGACAAAATTCAAAAATATGCTATTATATATAACACAATAGTTCTTTGTAAATAGCCGAAGCGAATCCGGGCTAAAAAGAAAGGATTCGCAAAACTAATAAGACGGGAGGTCTTAAATGAATAAATTTCAAAAAATTCTGTTAGTTGTTGTTGTGTTTACTGCCATAGGAGCTTATGCTTCTACTACAAATTTGGAAAACAAATTTACACCGGTTGTAAGCAAGGTAACAACAATGCCAGAAGTATTGCCGATGAGTATAGAGATAAGTAATAATGATTTATCTACCGTTGCTCAGCCCGTTGAATTAGTTTCGCAGGTTTTAGTAAAACCGGTAAAAAAAGAGATTGGAAAAATCGAATTCAATATTCTAAAGGTGAATATAGTAAAACCGGTCAATTCTGTTGAGAACTCTTCAACTTTATCTTTGAATAAGGTTAGAATTGAAGATAAGAATTCTCTAGTTTTTCAAGCTAGAGACACACTAAGAAGACAACAGGAAGAGCTAAATATCCAAATAGCGAGTATATAACATATCAGGGTGCAGAACTAGTTTGACTAGTCTGCACCCAATTTTTTTTATTGACCCCGCCACCTAGAAATTATATTTTTTTAACGCGAAGTATAATTTCTTGGTGGTGGGGTGGACATAATTTTAAAAAATATTATACTAAAAATATGAAAATTGCGATTTGCGGCAGTATTGCCTTTTCAAAAGAAATATTGGAAACTCAAAAAATCCTTGAAGCAAAAGGATTAATTGCGATTGCACCAAAGGATATTTTAAAATACGCCGAGGGTGAAGTTAATCATGAAGATAAATGGTCAAAAATTGAAGGTGATGTTTTTAAAGAATATTTTGAAGAAATAAAAAAGTGCGACGCGATACTGGTTATTAATAAAGACAAGCAAGGTATTAAAAATTATATCGGCGGCAATAGTTTGATAGAAATGGCTTTTGCGCATATCTTGAATAAAAAGATATTTTTATTAAACCAGATTCCCAAAATGAATTATACGGATGAAATAGAAGCGATGAAACCGATTATTCTCAATGGAAATGTGGATAAAATTAAATAAAAAGAGTTGACAAAATTTTAAAATGTGATATACTCGTTTATATCATAATATAAAGGAGGTGGTTTTTATGAAAGCAATGGCTTAGCGCTAGCCAGATCCTGAAAGGGATCAAATTTGAGCGCTACCTAAATTGCTAAAAATAGGAGGTCCTCATGTCCCATTATAGGGGAATACCGCCTTAAAACACTAATATCGATATAACAGCTTTATACACTGTTATCCTCCAGGGGGGTGTGAGACAAGTTCTCTCACCCCTATTTATTTTGTTAGAGTTATTTGTAATTTGTCCACAGAGGGGTTGACCCCCACACCACAACTCAACGTAAGGCTTTTTTAATATGAAGAGATAAGAGCGAAGCGGCTTCCGTCTTACGACTTTTATAATATGTAAATCAAGCGCTAAGTTTGGTGTGGGGGTTGACGAAGATTTTAGATTAGCTATAATATGATTTGTATGAAGTATCATATAAATCATATTATTTAATATAAAAATTTATGAAAAAAGATTTTTTTGAAAGCATAATTTGTTTTGATACCGCCACAGTCGGCGAACGGGGACAGATTGTAGTTCCGGCCGAAATCCGCAAAAAATTGAAAATAAAAAGCGGCGATAAGCTGGTGGCTTTTTTGACTCCGGCAGAAACAATAATTCTTATTCCGAGCAATCAATTCGGCAAGATTGTTTCCGTGTTTCATAAAAAACTTGATAAATTAACAGAATTAATTAAATAATTAACAAATAAATAAAATATGCATTTACCCAAATTAAACAAAAAATTAATCATTTTAATAGTCATTATTATTTTGGCGATCGGCGGTTTTATTATTTCGCGCCGGCCGCAGAAACAGCAATTTGAATCCATAACACTGAGCAAGCAAAATATTATTCAAGAAGTCAGTGTTACCGGTCATATTAAGCCCGTGGAAACAGTTGATCTGGCTTTTGAAAAAAACGGCAAAGTAATTGAAATTAACGTAAAAATCGGCGATAAAATAGAAAAAGGAAAAGTATTGGTTAAACTTGATAGTACGGAAGTTTTAACCGAACTTCATCAAAACCAAGCCAATTTGGAAAGTGCCCAAGCCCAGCTTAGTCAATATCAAGCCGCGCTTGACTCGCAAAAATCAAAATTGACTGAAATGGAAAGCGGCACAAGAATAGAAGAAATTCAGGTTCAAGAAATCAAAGTGGCAAATGCCAAAATATCTTTGGCAAACGCCAAAAACGATTTGATTGATAAATTAAAAGATGCTTACACAAAATCAGATGATTCAATTAAAAATAAAATTGACCAAATGTTTGATGATCCGACTACCTCAGATCCGCAATTTAATTTTTCATTGAATAATTTCAGTTTAGAAATAAAACTTGAACAAGACAGGATGTTAATTGAAAATATGCTGATTGATTGGAATGATTCTTTAAATAAAATTTCCGCTTCAAGCGATTTTGATATTTATTCATCTCAGGCTGAAAAAAACTTAGATCAAATCAATTCTTTTCTAGAACAAATCGCCAATGTGGTTAACGGTTTAACGCCGGCGATTTCAGGAATTTCACAAACGACAATTGATACTTATAAATCAAATACTTCAATCGCCAGAACAAATATGAATACGGCAGTCGTTAATTTAAGCGCCGCGGAAGAAGGACTTAAAACCGCTCAGTCAAGTCTTAATTTGGCGGAGCAAGAGCTTATTTTAAGCAAGGCGGGAACAATTAAAGAACAAATTGATTCTCAAAAATTTCAAGTAAAACAAGCCGAGGCCAATGTTGTTTCGCAGCAAGCAAAAATTAATCAAGCTGAAGCAAGCGTGGAAAATACCAGAGTTCAAATGGAAAAACTAATTTTGCGTTCGCCGATTGCAGGCGTGATCACTAAACAAGAAGCCAAAGTAGGAGAATTTGTTATGGCCAATACCGTGATGGTTGGAATAATGAGCGATAAAAATTTTGAAATTGAAACAAATATTCCCGAGGCGGATATTGCCAAAGTTAAAATCGGCAATCTGGCTAATGTGACTCTTGACGCTTATGGCGCAAGCGTTGTTTGGCAGGCCGAATTGGTAAAAATTGATCCGGCTGAAACAATGGTTGAGGGAGTTTCAACTTACAAAACAAATTTTCAATTTAAAAATGAAGATGAAAGAGTTAAGTCCGGAATGACAGCCAATATTGATATTATTGCCGCTCAACATGAAAATGTTATTGCCGTTCCGCAAAGAGCGATTATTGATAAAGACGGCAAAAAAATAGTAAAGATTGTTGATGGTGATGGATTTAAAGAAATTGAAGTGGAAACCGGAATGCGCGGTTCGGAAGGAGAAATAGAAATTATTAAAGGACTTAATGAAGGAGACAAGGTTATTACTTCGCAGAAGTAATAACATAAATTGACCTAATTAACCTAATTTCTAAATAATGACCCAAGCTCCAAATCCCAAATTAGAAATTGAGAATTGATTGGTCATTGGGATTTATTTAGGTCAATTAGAAATTAAAAATTAGAAATTTTAATATGTCTTTAATTGAAGTTAAAAATTTGGAAAAAATTTATCATACGGACAGCGTGGAAACGCCGGCCTTGATTGATACTTCTTTTAAAATAGAAGAGGGTCAATTTGTGGCGATAATGGGACCATCGGGTTCGGGGAAATCAACCTTGCTTCATATTTTGGGATTTTTAGATGAACCGACCGGCGGCGAATATTATTTTGACGGAAAACCATTCAGCGATTATTCGCAAAAAGAAATAGCCATGGTCAGAAATAAAAAAATGGGATTTATTTTTCAGACTTTCAATTTGCTCAGCCGAACTACTGTTTTGGAAAATGTAAAATTACCCCTTCTTTATTCCGATGTTAAAGAATCGCTTTGGAATGAAATGGCGAAAAAGGCGATTGAGTCAGTCGGGCTTTCACATAGAATCAATCATTTGCCTTCGCAGCTTTCCGGCGGAGAAAAACAAAGAGTGGCCATTGCCAGAGCTTTGATTAATAATCCGCAAGTTATTTTTGCCGATGAACCGACCGGCAATCTTGATTCAAAATCAGGACAAATTATTATGGAAATCATTCAGCGATTAAATGAGAAAGAAGGCAAGACAATTATTTTAATCACCCATGAAACTCAAACGGCCGAACACGCTCAGAGAATTATTCATATGTTGGATGGGCAAATTGACAGTGATAAAATGGTTAGCGCTCCTCGTCGAGCTACGGATTCGTTTAGCAAATAAATCATGAACATAAAATACAGCATCAAAACATCTTTAACCGGATTGAAAACAAATAAATCAAGATCATTCTTGACTATTTTAGGTATTGTCATCGGCATTACGGCTATTATTTTGGTCATGTCTTTGGGGAGAGGGGCGCAAAATTTAATTTTAGGGCAGATTCAAAGCATGGGTTCCAAAACGATTGCCATTGCTCCGGGCCGCCAGCCCAGCGGTATGACTGATTCGCTTAACACTTTTACCGACTCGTTAAAAAATAAAGATGTGGAAGATTTGCAAAAAAAATCAAACGTGCCGCATCTGGCCAAAATTATGCCCATAGTTTTCGGTTCGGAATCGGCCACTCGGGAAAATAAAATTCATCAAACTACGATTTTCGGCGTTAATAATTTTTTCGCTCAAATTTATGATATTTATCCGGAAGAAGGGCGCCTTTTTACTGACGAAGAAATCGCTTCCAAATCAGCCGTAGTGATTATCGGTTCAAAAATAAAAGAAAAATTATTTGAAACTGACGAACAAGTTTTGGGCCAAAAAATAAAAGTTAAAAATCAGAATTTGCGCATTATCGGCGTTCTTCCGAAAAAAGGACAATTTTCTTTTATCAGTTTTGACGACGCTTTAATCGTTCCTTATTCAACCGCTCAGCAATATATTTTCGGCATTAAATATTATAATCGTCTTGTCGTGGAAGTTGATGAAGAAAAAAATGTTGATCGGACGATAGAAGATATTAAAATAACTTTGCGCAATAATCACAATATTACCGATCCGGACAAAGACGATTTTTTTCTTGAAACCCAAGCTCAAGTAATGGAAATGGTTGGAACAGTAATGAATACCTTGACTCTTTTTTTGACAGCCATGGCCGCTATTTCTCTGATTGTCGGCGGGGTCGGAATTATGAATATAATGTTGGTTTCGGTAACGGAAAGAACTCACGAAATCGGTTTGCGCAAAGCTTTGGGCGCGACCAATCAGGATATTTTAAGCCAGTTTTTAATAGAATCTATGATGCTGACCATTATCGGCGGAATCATCGGCATTCTTTTGGGAGCGGGTTTTTCGTTTTTGATTTCATTGATTTTGTCAAAAATAATGGCTTTGAATTGGACTTTTGCTTTTCCTGTTTCCGGCGCCTTACTTGGTTTGGGAGTGTCGGCTTTTGTCGGTTTAGTTTTTGGAATTTATCCGGCTCGCCGAGCATCTTTGAAAAATCCGATTGAAGCTTTGCGTTATGAGTAAATCCTTTATTTAGTTTTTGAAAATATGGATAGATTAGAAAAAATAAATCAATATTTAAAATACTGGCAAAGAGTTTTTGAATTAAGCCAGTGGAAATTAAAAGTTAAATTAGTTGACTTTAAAAGAACTGATTTTGTACAATCAGGTGATATTAAGATTAATTTAAAAAATAAATCAGCAATTATTTTAATCACCAAAGAAAAAACAGGTAAAGATAATACTATTATTTTACACGAGCTAATTCATCTTCTTTTATGGAAATATGACACCTTTTGCGAAAAAGAAATTAACAATAAAAAAAAGAATCATTATTTTGACCTTTTAGAGAAAACAGTGGCTGATTTAGAAAAAATATTTTTACAAAGAGATAAATAAAAAAACTAAATTTTAAAATCAAATCTCTGTATTTAGAGAGTAGACGAAACCTACTCTCTCGAATTTTTTGGAATATACACTTATTTTACACGGCCGTGAAAAATAAGTGTACAAATAAATGATGTAAAAGCTGTTAATAACTTTTTTTGACAATTATCTAAAAAGGTATATATTGGAAAAGTAGCCCTGTAGTTAATATAATTTAATATTACGCATCTAAATATGATGCGCGGTCGAGTTCAGGGAAAATTAATTTAAAAGAGTTGCGCTTATAAGTGTTAAAACTTACCCGCGCATAAAATGTTAGAGTTATATGGAAAAGAAACTTTACATCGGAAATTTATCATATAATCTCACTGACGATCAATTGAAAGAAACTTTCGGCCAGGCCGGAACAGTTGTCTCAGCGAGTATTATTACCGATAAATATTCCGGTAGAAGCAAAGGATTCGGTTTTGTGGAAATGTCCACAGAAGACGAAGCCGCAAAAGCCATTGAAATGTTCAACAACCAACCAATCGACGGCCGCAATCTTAAGGTCAGCGAAGCTAGACCAAGAGAAGAAAGACCAAGAACCGGTGGTGGAAGAGGATTTGGTGGTGGTGGCGGAAGCCGCGGTGGATACGGCGGTGGAAGCAGAGGCGGATACGGACGGGACAATTAGTCCACAGAACGTAAATTCGTTTAGCAAAGAGCGAGTCAAGCCCAAGGGGCCCCCTTTGGGGATGACTCGCTCTTTGTATTTTTAAAAAATTGACTGTCGTTGATTTTTAGTGTAAGATAAAAACATGGAATTAAGAAAAAGTTTTACAATTGAAGAAGCCAAGCAAATAGGCGAGTCATTGGGTATTGATTGGACTAAATTTGATGTTGAGCAATTTAGAATGGGAATGGATGTGGAACTAGAACACGGCTTACGTGACGATCACACCAATGTGACCAATGATGATTTGACAACCACCGGTAAAATTGCTTTGGCGCACTTAAACGAATTTCCGGATTATTACACCAGATTGGATAAAATGGAAAAAGAAGCTGACATTTTTTGGGTAAGTAGATAAGTTAATAAGTAGATAAGCTGATAAGTATGATAAAAAAAAGATTAATAATATTAAGCCCGTTGATTTTAGTAATTATTGTTTTAGTTCTAAGATTTTTAATCGGCGGACCGGAAGATAATTGGATTTGTTCAAACGGCCAATGGATAAAACATGGAAATCCCAGCGCGTCAATGCCGACTCAATCGTGCAATAGTGCTGTAAAAAATAATCAACAGACAGAAAATAAAACCGCTGATATAAAAGTGACAAAACCTCAGCCGGATGAAATTATTTCCAGTCCTTTGGAAATTGAAGGCGAGGCGAGAGGAAATTGGTTTTTTGAAGCAAGTTTTCCAATTAAACTTTTGGATTCTTCGGGTGCAGAAATTGCCAAAGGAATTGCTCAGGCCAAAAGCGATTGGATGACGGAAAATTTTGTGCCTTTCACGGCCACCTTGCAATTTAACGCACCAATCGAAACTAAAGGTATTTTAATTTTAGAAAAAGATAATCCTTCGGGTTTGCCGCAAAATGCCGATGAATTGCGAGTGCCGGTTGTTATCAATCCAACTGAAATGACGACAATAAAAGTTTATTTCAATAATAATAAATTAGATCCGGAAATTTCCTGCAATAAAGTTTTTCCGGTTGAAAGAAAAATAATTAAAACAGAAGCAATCGGCCGGGCTGCTTTGGAAGAATTATTAAAAGGAGCGACTGAAGCGGAAAAAGCGCAAGGATTTTTTTCCAGTATCAATTCGGGCGTAAAAATTCAAAAATTGACCATTAACAATGGAACGGCAAAAGTTGATTTTGACAAGCAATTGGAATTTCAAGTCGGCGGTTCTTGTAAAGTATCAGCCATCAGAGCCCAAATTATTGAAACATTAAAACAATTTCCGACCGTTCAAAATGTGACTATTTCCATTAACGGCCGAACAGAAGATATTTTACAACCATAAAAATATGTCCGAAAAGAAACTTGTGTCTAGCTTTATCAATAAAATAAAAAAGATAAAAGACGATCTTGAAATCGGCAAATATGACGCTGATTTTTTTTGGTGGACGGACTTGGGTTTTAAGAGAAGCTGTACTCTTCAGAAAAAAATGTTTGGAATCTGCGCTAAATTAATTCAAATTTATGACAAAGATTCTTTTTATTATTGTTTGGATAAAAAATCATTATTAAAATTGGGCCAGGTATTTTATTTGAAATATAAGAATAATCCAATTCAATTAGAAAAAGAATTTATTAATCTGACGAAAAAAAATTGGCAAGCTCTTGATAGATTAGAAAAATCAGCAAAGATAGACAAAAAAATATATACGAATTTTGTAGAAGTTATTCAGAAGTGGATGGCTTTATTAATGAATACCTGTGAAGCTGTTGAAAAATATTTGGAAATAAAAATCAAAGAAACCATTAAAGACGAGAAAGAATTAATGTTGCTGATGACGCCCTTACAGGACTCTTTTGTAATGGAAGAACATAAAAATTTATTAGAATTGATTAAAAGTTTGCCGTCTGAAGAATTTAAAAAGCTAAAAAGCGGAGTACGAGATTTGGCAAAATATGAGATTTTAAGTAAAAAAATTATTTTTCACGCTCAAAAATGGGGTTGGGTATTTTTAAATTTTAAGTCGCACGCTTTGCCAAAAGAAATTTTATTTATAGAACATGGTATAGATTTGGCACAGAATTTTAAAAATGAGTGGGAAAAAATAAAATGTTCGGAAAAACAAAGAAAAAAGAAGAGAAAAATTTTAAAAACAAAACCTGAAAATATTAAAAAATTGATTAATTTTCTTGATATTCTGTATAAATTAAGAGACCAAAGAAAAGCTTTTAATTTACAAACAACAATACCCATTAAGACTTGGCTTAAAAGAGTGGCAAAAAATTATGCGCTGGATTACGAAAAATTCAGATGGTTAACTTGGGAAGAGCAGTTGCAGATAAATTTAAAAAATAAAAATAATTTTTTAAATCTTATTAAAAAAAGACAAAAATCCACCATTATCTTTTTGGGGATTGATAAAGATTACTCATTATTAGAAGGTGAGTCAGCTCTGAAAATAAGATCAATTTTATTGCGCCAAGAAAAGAAAAAGGTTCTTTGCGGGGCAGCCGTTTATCCTGGAAACGTTATCGGCCAAGTTTTAATTATAAAATCAGAAAGAGATTTTTCTAAATTTAAAAAGGGAGCTATATTGGTTGCCTCCCACACTACGCCGGATTATATCTTTCTTATGAAGCAAGCAAAAGCGATTTTAACCGAAAGGGGTGGTATCACTTCTCATGCGGCCATTGTTTCGCGAGAGTTGAAAACACCTTGTATAGTAGGAATTCACGGTTTAACAGGGACATTACGTAACGGGGATTTGGTGGAGGTGGATGCGAACAGGGGAATTGTTAAAATTTTAAAACATTTAAACAATGATTAATTCACAAAAAAAACTTTGGATTTGGGGACCGATTGACGGGAGAATGATTTATATATCCTATTTTATGATAGGGATTGCCACGAACTTGCCCCGTTATTACAAATATCACTGGCCCGAGATTTTGTTTTATTTTACAAAAGATAAAATGACTTTTATTTCCGATGAAAAAAATGTCAGGACAGCCGGAAGAAAACATTTTAATACATGGATTTTGAATGATTTAAATTTTAAAAAAGTTCAAGCTGATTATAAAAAAGCCTTGAATAAATTAAAAAATTTCCAGACGAAAATTTCAGAAAAATCTCTCGGTTTATTGACTGATAAGGCCTTCGCCGATACTTACAATAAATGGCACAATTTGTATATAAATTTTTGGGGAGTGGGATTAGTTCCGGAACTTGCCAATTTGGGCGGTGAAGAAATTTTAAAAGAAGAATTATCCAAGCAAATTGACAACCAAAAAGAATTTATTTCAGCCCTTGAAAAATTAGCCGCTCCGGAAAATCTTTCTTTTTATCAAAAAGAAGAATTGGATTTATTGGAAATAAAAAAATATCAGGGAACAAAAAAATTTGATCAATTGATTGAAAAACATATCCGACGATATTTTTGGATTAGAAACAGTTATTTTGAACAAAAACAATTGAAAGCGGAGTATTTTAAAAAAATATTATCAGGCATCAGGCAAGTTAATCAAAAAATAAAGGAAATCAAAAATTTGCCGAGAAAAATAATTTTTCAAAAAAATCAATTATTCAGAAAATATAAACTTAACGCAAAAACCATTAAGACAGTTAAAAGGCTTTCGGCTTCAATCTGGTGGCAGGATACGAGGAAAAAAGAAATTTTTATCGCCAATCATTATGTTGATTTATTCTTGAAAGAGATTTCCAGAAGAAAAAAAATTAATTTTTCCGATTTAATGTTTTATTGGCCGAATGAAATTATCAAATTATTAAAAAATGGCGCAAAAGTATCTTCTAAAGAAATAGCAAATAGAAAAAAATTTGCCTTAATTCATTATTATAAAAATGTTTTGACTCTCAAGAGCGGGAAAAAACAGATAAATTTAATCAGGCCTTTCTTGAAAAAGGAAGTCAATAGAGAATCTGGGATAATAAATGGTATGGTTGTCAGCGCCGGTTGCGGTAAAATTCAGGGAAGAGTCAGAATATTATTAACACCCCGTAATCTAAATAAAATGAAGCAAGGTGAAATTTTGGTTGCCCCAATGACTTCGCCTGAATTTATTGTGGCAATAAAAAAAGCAGGGGCGGTTATTACCGACGAAGGAGGATTAACTTGCCACGCGGCTATTGTTTCAAGGGAATTAGGGATTCCGTGCTTGGTTGGCACCAAAATTGCCACTAAGGTTTTGAAAGACGGTGATTTGGTGGAAGTTAATGCAAATCATGGATTAGTCAAAATTTTAAAAAATAAATAAATAAATTAAAATAAAAATATATGAAATTTACTAAAAATTTTAAACAATTATCAAAAAAAGATGTTGGAATTGCCGGAGGCAAGGGGGCGTCGTTGGGAGAAATGACACAAGCGGGAATTCAAGTGCCGCCGGGATTTGTGGTTTTGGCTGATGCCTTTGAAAGATTTTTAACAGAAACTGATATAGATGTTGAAATTGAATCGGCTTTAAATAAAGTGAATTATAAAGATGTTAATTCGGTTGATCAGGCATCAAAATTAATTCGCGATTTAATTCATGACGCAAAAATGCCTAAAGATTTACAGCAAGAAATTTTAATTGATTTTGATAAATTAAAAGCAAAACATGTGGCGGTTCGGAGCAGCGCGACAGCCGAAGATTCGTCAGTCGCTTCATGGGCCGGAGAACTGGAAAGTTATCTCAATACAACTCGGCAGAATTTATTAGGTCGAGTTAAAGATTGCTGGTCTTCGCTTTTTACTCAAAGAGCAATTGTTTATCGCCGGGAACAAGGAATGAGAAAATCAAAAGTTTCCGTGGCCGTGGTAATTCAGAAAATGATTCAATCGGAAATTTCAGGCATTTGTTTTACCACTCATCCTGTTACAAAAGATAAAAACCAGCTGATTATTGAAGCCGGTTGGGGTTTGGGAGAGGCGATTGTCGGCGGACATATTACGCCTGACAGTTATGTGATTAATAAAAAAACATGGAAAATTATTGATATTAATATTTCAGAGCAAGAAAAAATGATTGTTCAGAAAAAATCAGGCATTGGCAGCGAATGGGTAAAAGTGCCGAATAAATTGCGTGCTAAACAAAAATTCAACAACAAACAAATTATTGAATTGGCTAAATTGTGCGCTCAAATTGAAAAACATTATAAATTTCCCTGCGATATTGAGTGGGCTTTGGAAAATAAAAAGTTCTATATCGTACAAAGTAGGCCGATTACGACTTTGTAAATAATTTAAAATTAAATTATGAAATGGATAGCTACAACACAAAAGGCCCTACCTCTGCTTCCCAGATATATAGCCACTAAATACGCCTTAGCGGGTTATGTTTCTAAAACACCCTTGCATAGCAGGATAATCCAAGATTATAAATATATAAATAGTCAGATTAAAGCTCAAGCTTATTTTGGGTTAGAAGATATAGAGGTTGCGCATCATGAAATATTGAAGAATATTAAAAATGGTAAATTAAAAAAACTTTTTGCTGAATACAAAAAATATGGAAGGAAATTATATAAATTCAGTAAAAAGGTCAGCTCCTATAAAATAGAGAAGTATTCAAATAGAAAATTGATAAAATTATTTACAGCTTGGACAGATTATTATGCGCGTTTTATAGGTTATGTGTATACAGGAAATTTTAGCATTGATGCACTTACTAAAAATTTGCTATCAGTTGTTAATAAAAAACAAGAAGATGAAGAATTTGGGATATTAATGCAGTCCTCTAGAAAAAATTATATCGAAAAAAAGCAGGATGATTTGCAAAAAATCGTTAATTTTATCAGAAGAGCGAAATACCAAAAATTGTTTAATAGAAAATTGAATGAAATAATTGATAATTCCCCCAAAAGACTAAAAAAAATAATAAATAAATTTCATCAAAAATATGTGAGAATGGGTTGTGTCTTTTTTACTACTGATAAATACCCTACAATTATAGACACCATTGAGGAAATAAAAATTGCTCTAAAGAAAAAAAATTATCCCAAAATGAAAATTGATTTAGCTTCTGACAAGAAGGCATTATATAAAAAATATGCAATTGATAAAATTACAAAAAAATTATTTAAAGATTTAGCTAATCTGTCTTTTTATAGAACAGAAATGCTTTCTTTCATAGAAAACTCGGAATACTTAATGAGATTCTTTTTTTCAGAAGTTGGCAAGCGACTTTCTGTTGATTATACTGATTTAACTAATTTGACTTCAGATGAATTAATTGCCAGTTTAAAAATTGGAAAACTTTTAATTTCCACCCCCGAGCTTAAAAAAAGAAACAATAATTATTTTATAAGATTACATAAAGGAAAAATAAAAATTTTTATACCCAAGAATAAAATTGTTAAAGATTCTTTAATACGGATTATTAAAGGTGTGTCAGCCTCGGCCGGTTATGTTAAGGGTAGAGTTAGAATTATCAGAAATGCGGCCGAAATATCTAAAATGAAAAAAGGAGAAATTCTTGTTACTTTTATGACAACTCCAGATTTTATGGGGGCAATTTCAAAAACTAAAGCAATAATTACAAATGATGGCGGATTAACTTGTCATGCGGCTATCATTGCCCGTGAAATGGGAAAGCCGTGTATTATCGGCACCAAAATCGCCACTAAGGTTTTGAAAGACGGTGATTTGATAGAAGTTGACGCAACACACGGGAAGGTTATAATAATTAAAAGAGGGCGAAAATAAAAAATATATGACGAAGAAAGATTGGATTAAAAAATTAATAAAGATATTAAATTTTTTTAATTTAGTCAACAAGATTTATCTTAAGGGCCAGTCTTTAGTGGTGAATAAGTGGTATAATCATCTTTCAAAAATTGATTCAAAAGGAGAGGTGATTTTTTTGAATTACGGATATCAATACCGGGAAAAATTAAGATTGGAAAAAATTGATGAAGAAAACAGATATTGCGCCCAGTTGTATCATAAGGTAGTGAGTTCTATTAATATAAAAGATAAAAAAGTTTTAGAAGTAGGATGCGGGAAGGGCGGCGGAACTTCTTTCATTGCCAGATATTTCAAGCCCAAACTGATCGTCGGCATAGATAATTCCAAAGCAGAAATAAAATTTGACAGAGAGCATCATTATGAAAAAAATTTAAAATTTGAATACGGAAACGCCATAAAAATTCCTTTTGAAGATGAAAGTTTTGACGCGGCGATAAACATAGAATCTTCTCATTCTTACCCTAATTTTAATAAATTTTTACAGGAAGCGAAAAGAATATTAAAACCTAAAGGATATTTTTTATTCGCCGATTTCAGAAGCCGGGAATTAATTCAATCTTTTTTTGACTCCATTAATAAATCAAAATTGAAAATAATAAAAAAAGAAGATATAACGGAAAATGTTTTTAGGGCATTGAATTTGGATAATGAAAGAAGGATGAAACTTGTTAGGCAATTTTTGCCGAAATTTTTGCAAAATCTCGGCAAGCAATTCGCGGGAGTTAAAGATTCAGAGTTATGCAATTCATTTAAAAATGGAAAAAGAAAATATTTTTATTTTATTCTTCAAAAATATAATTAAAATTATTTTATGGCGACCCACGCCCCAAACCCGAAGAAGGTTCGTGAAAAAATAATTAATTTAATTCATGGAAACGCCTTCGGCTTACGCTATCTTTGAACTGATTTTGTTTAGAGGTTTGAAGCAGGGTGCTCATAAATTGTAGCGAAAATTTATTTCTCCGCCAGTTGGCGGATCTAAATCGACAATTATGGCAGAACCAAAAGTAGCTTATTATCACGCGCAAAAAATGGCACATCAATGGCAAGTTTATACTCCGCCCAACCGGCCGTCAAAAAGCGAATGCCAGATTATAGAAAAATTCATTGCTCAACATAAAAAACCGGCTAAAATTTTGATTTTAGGCGGAACGCCCGAATTTCGCGACTTGGTGCATCGCCAAAAAGCAGAAGTGACTTGCGTTGATATTAGTTTGGATATGCTAATGGCTATGACCAAATGGGTGAAATATCAAAAAAATGCAGACAAGGAAACTTGGATTAAGGCCGGCTGGCTGACTATGCCCGTGGCTCAAAATTATTATGATTTTGTTCTGGGAGATTTTGTTATTTGTAATATTCCGATTAAATTACAGCCGAAATTTTTGGCTAAAATCAGAGAGGTTTTAAAGCCGGGCGGTTGTTTTATTACCCGCCATCTTTTTCCTATTTTTCCCAAAAAATCAATTCAAGAATTTATTAATCTCGTGATTAAGAAAAAATTTAATCAAGAAAGTATCAGTGAATTTGCTTATGGCGGATTATTTGTTGTTTGGAAAGCAAAAGACAGTAGTACGAGTACGGACGGCATCAGTTCAGCGCTTAAAAAATCTTGGCAAGATGAAAAGAACGCGGCCAGAAAAAAGCAAATAGCCAAATTGATTAAGATTTTTCATCAACAATGGCCGTTGGGCAAAACTTGGTGGACTCTGCCGGAAAAAGAAGGGGAGAAAATGATGAAAAAATATTTCAAGATTTCTGCCGTTAAATACGGTACAGATCATCCTTTTGTTCACCAATGCCCAATTTATTTTTTAAAAAAATAACTAACATGGAAAAAGAAGCAATAAATAAAAAAGTGTGGCAAGAAGGGTATACTCAAACCTATGCCAAAATTCCGCCGCCTTTTGTGCCTTCAAAAAAGCATATTGCCGCTTGCGCTAAAATTTTAAAAATCATTAAAAAGAAATCAGGCAATAAGGCCTTGGTTTTAGGCTGTACGCCGGCCATTCGGGATTGTCTGGCAAAAATGAAATTTAAGGTCACGCTTTTGGAATTCAGCCAAAATATGGTTGAAACAATGAACGGTTTAAAAAAAATAGAAAGCAAAGAAAAAATAACCAACGGTCTTTGGACAGAAGCGACAAAATATTTTCTTCCCAAAACATTTGATTGCATTATCGGCCATGCCGTAACCAATAATTTGGTCAATCTTGAGTTGTACGAACAATTTTTTAAGGCAATGAAAACTATTCTGAAACCGGGAGGAGAATTGATTATTACCGTTACCAACGCGAGTCCGATATTGCAGACCGCGGAAAGCGTGATTGAAAAATGCAAGCGCCAGCCGAATTATTTCAAATCATTGAATAATAAAATTTATATTTGGGAAAGCTGCGCTTATTCAGATCCGCGATTTTACAACAAGAAAGAATACACTACCGAGATGAACAAATTTAATCTGTTTTTAGGCGAGAAATTAAAAAACAAAGAAATCACTCAAAAAGAATATGATTTAATGACTTTTGATTTTTACAATCAGCCGCATCGCGTTACTATGCTGCCGGAAAAAATGTTTGACCGGCTGGTTAAAAAATATTTTACGATTGTTAAAAAAATAAAAGAGCCGGTTAAACATCCCGCTTTTTCCAAATTCTACACCATTTATCAATTAAGAAAAAAATAAAAGTGTTGCAAAATTCACCTTCACTCAACGCTCTAAATCCTTGAAAATTATATTCGTTTTATTCTGAAAAATTCATAACTCCTCCCAAATAGGTCGTCAAACAGATGAGTTTTTCAATAAAACTCCTTAATTTTCTAAGGTTTTTCCGCGACATCGTTCAGGCGAATTTCGCCACAAGCGTGGAGGGATGAAGGATTAAAAATCAAAGGCCTGCAATTTCTTGCAGGACCTTTTTTGTCTGGGCTATTTTACAACAATACAGGTAATACTGGATATTACATTTTCTATATTACTGATTTTACATGCAATAAGTTCTCCCAGCGTTTTGAGATTTTCACTCTTAACATTGACAATCATATCGTAAATCCCCGTTACCATATTCGCCCTAACCACTCCTTCAATAGAGCGTAATGTTTTCAATATTTTTTCCGCTGCCTCTTCCGAAGTTTTTACTTTTAAAAAGACATGAGCCTCTACTTTTTCCATTTCTCCTCCTTTTAATTATTTTGATTTTTAAAATAATTATTTATATATAATAGCATATTTAAAAAATGTGTCAACTAATAAAAGGGGACTAAAATTTACGGTAACCCACGCCTCAAATCCAAAAAAAGTTTTTTAAAAATAATTTAATTTATCCCGCGGAAACGCCTTCGGCTTACTTTGGTTTTTAAACCAATTTTATTCAGAGATTTGAAGCGGGATTCTCAAGGTTATAGCAAAAATTGCTTTGTTTTTTAAACTCGCAATTTTTGATAACCTTGGAAGTTATCCACAACCATCCCCACCCTTTCATTTTTTAAAGTGTTATAATAAAAAGACATTAAATTTTATATTTTCTTCATTTGAAAAAGTAAATTAATTTTGCTTTTCTTTCACTCACTCGTAAATTAAAATAAGATTATTTAGATAGGGGGAGTTTTTACTAATTAGAAATTTTAAATATATTTTTATTAAATTTATTTTTTAGAAAAACTATGAACAACACAAAAAAGTTTTTTTCAATTTTTGTGACAGCCACGACCATGTTGTGGTCAATGGGGCTGTCCACATCAGTGAGTGCATTAGCACCAATAGCCGTGACCGATATTACGGTCTCGACAACTTCAGCGGAAATTACATTCAACGGACAATTTTCCGCAGAAACAACCCCATCTTCAACAACCGAAGCAGGAAGTGCAACCAATTACGCGACAGATTTGCGTAATTTTATTTTTGAAACAGGAGCGGGATTAACAGACAGAACATTAAGTCGATTCAGTCCTTATGATATGTCAACTCAAAGTATTCAGGCGGGCGAGAATGATTATCGTTTAAGAATTTACGGTTTAAAAAATTTAAAATTAAGCGAAGGACAAACTTGGCAGATGACAGCCGGAGATATTAAAAATTTAGCAGGAACTCAAACTATAGAAGATTTTACTGCCAACAATACTGTTAGCGCTTCTATTGATCCGATTATCAATTATATAACCAATACTACTGAGTCTGATCTTTGCAATGGTTATCCGTGCGGCAATGTCGGCGATACAGTAACGATTACCGGTTCTAATTATTCCACCTCAACTGACGCAACAGAAATATATTGGAATTTTAACGGAGGAAGTGTAACATCCACGCCTGCAACTGCCGGAGCTACTGAACTTACGGCTACAATTCCAACCGGATTAAACGGCCGCGTAGATATAATAATTAGTGATTTGAATACGCGTCGTGTTTCAGATTCACGACCATTTATAATTTGGAATAGCACGCAAGGCATATTTATAGGTAGTCTTACCTCAGATACGGCCGGTGACATAGATAGAGTCCAGGTTGAATCTTTTACGCCCGGACAAATGGGAAATGTCGTGCTTGGGGAAACTCATTCCAATGGCAAATATGCTTTATTATTAAGTGCGACCGGAAGTTATAATATACAATTCAGCACCCCGGCCGGCGCGACTTATGTGGCGCCCTCCAAGTTAAGCAGTCAAACAGCTACGGTGGGTTCAGTGGCAACACTAGCCACCCAAGCTTTTAGAACAGCCACTCTTTCCGGTACGGTTAAATCTCCCAGTGGCGCAACATTATTGGAAGGCGTAGAAGTGGTTGCTCGTCCTTATACTTGGGACTATGAGCAAAGAACAACAACCGGTCCAAACGGAACATGGAAACTTTATGTTCCAAATGATACCAGCAGCCAATGTTATGAAATTGAAGCCAGACCCAAAGATTATCAAGACAGAGTTTTACAATATAAAAGCGTTAGAACTTCTCAATGTTTAACTTCAGGTCAAACTGCAACCGGCATTAATATCAATTTATCCGCTCAAAATGTTAAAGTAACGATTAAGGCTCCTGGTACTTTAGGTGATACTGCTACGGCAAGTAATCCTCAGCCTGGTTTGCCAGTGCCTTATGCCAATATTGGTCTTCATACTATGGATTGGTCTTACAATCAATGGGCACAGACCGATGCTGATGGCATAGTTTATTTTGGCGGAGTGACAGACAGTACTCATTATATTTTAGAAATTGAGCCGCCATACAGCGGCGACTTTAGAAGTTATCCAAGAACAAGAACTGCTGAATTTGCCATTGATGTTACGGATGGACAAATTACTGATTTGGGAAATAAAACTTTTGCTTTGCCAAATGTTTTTGGAAAAGTAAAATGCGGTGGTGTAACAACCGTCGCTTGGATAAATATGGATAAAGATGGTTCTTGGTATGGTGTAAATACTGATGATAGTGGTAATTTTTCTCTTGGTGGCGTGGCACTTGGTACTTATAATCTTCGAATTCAACCGGCGAGCGGCAGTGCTTGTGCCAGCGGTAATTTTTCAGTTTCCATTACTTCAACTACTTCTAATGATTTAAAAGATCAAGCTGACACTCTTGATAGCGTTGATGATGACGCATTTACTTTATCAGCACCCAATGTTACTGGTGTAGTTAAAGATCCAACCGGTACAACCGGACAAAGCGGAATTTGGATTGATTTTTGTCCTTATCAATCAGCCGGTAGTTGTTATGGCGCCAGTGCTCAAAGTGATGGAACATTTAGTTTAAATGTTCCTACGGGCAGCTGGAATTTTAATGTCAATACTCAATACGGCAGTCTTTATGCTGCGCCGCAAGGCATGGTAGTAAGTGTTGCCGGAACTACTATTACCGAGGTATCAGATCCGGGTACTGCTTTGACAATTGCTAATAATAGTTTACTTGTTTTGTTAAGCGACCCGACAGTTAATGGTTTAACCGGTCGTGTTTGCAAACCGAAACATGACGACAATTCAACTGTGACTCAAGCTGAATGCGATGATCCGGTGGGTTATCCTGATATCGGTGCAACTAATGTTGGTATTAATATGCGATCACAAGGTTCAATGTCCGGTTCTCAATGGTCACAAACAGATGCTAATGGAAATTATGCCATTGGCGGTGTGACTATTGGTACTTATGAAGTGGAAGCAAATCCTTGGAATGGTTGCGGAAATATTACTTGCGGGAGAAAACTTGTTCAGAATGTTACAGTTACCAGTTCTCAATCAAGCAGAACCAAAAATATAATTTTAAGCACTCCGAATATTAGCGGTACGGTTGTTATTCCAAATACTACTACAACTGTGGCTAATGCTTGGATTAATTTCCATATTGAAGGACCAATGCAAGGCGGTACTACGGGTGGTTGGTATGGCACAAACACTAATCAGAACGGTCAATTCTCTTTTGGTGGTGTGACAGCAGGAACTTATGCTTTAGAAATTGAAGCTCCACGTTGGGGGACGCCTGAAGAACAAGCTGTTTATCGTAATTATTCAACAAAAAAATATTCTAATATTACAATTTCCTCTGCCGTAGCTGCCGGAACTTCTAATTTAGATTTAGGTGTGACTTATGGAACCGGCGGTAAACTCATACTTGGTACGCCGCAAGTTACCGGAAGAGTAATGAATCCGGGTGCGGATGAAGTTGCCGGAACTGCGGATGATCAACCTGTCCAATGGTCTTGGATTATGATTCATGATCAAATGTGGCAAAATCAGGGTGGTGCTTCAACTGATGATCAAGGTTATTTCCGAATCGGCGGTTTAACCAATGCCACCGGATTATCCATGGAAATCAATTTGCCTTGGGGCGGTGAAAAAGCTTGGATTCAACCAAGCGGATTAACCGTTGATGTTGCTGATGACGTAGGCACAGTTAAAGTGGCCAATGTGGCTCAGGCAAATAATTTAATTACCTTAACTGTCCCAACAAAAACTTTAACCGGTACAGTGACTAAAAAGGGCAGCGGTGCATTAGTCGCTAATGCCCGCGTTCAAGCTAATCGCGATATGGGAGGTGGACATTTTGAAACATTAACAAATTCAAGTGGTGAATATACTTTAAAACTTGCCGGCGGCGGCTGGTGGTTAAGTGTAAATCCTGATTGGAGCATGGGTCAACCTGATTGGGTTTATAATGAATCTCCAAAGAGAACTACTTTTACCGAAGATGGCAGCACGGAATGCCGCGGTACAGTGGGAAATTGTCCGGGAGGCGCTACTATACTTGATGCTGGTTTGGATTTTGAAGTTCAAGTGGCCAATGCTATTATTACAGGTTTAGTTAAAGATCCAACCGGTGCTACGGCAATTGCCAATTCTTGGGTAATGGCCAATAGCGGCGGTATGATGGGTGGTGGCAATGGTGCCAATACTGATTCTGATGGACGTTTTACTTTTAAAGTTCCAGCTGGTACTTATGATTTGGTGGCTAATCCAAACTGGGGCGAACAAGGTCAGAGTTATGGCGGTTCCACTCCGGTTAAAATCAAAGCTATTTCTGAACAAACAACTGACGCAGGCACACTTATTTTAACAGCAAAGAATGCTCATATTAAAGGAACGGTTACAGATTCGGCCGGTAATGCAATTGGCAGTGTGATGGTTAATGCTTGGCAAATGAATGGACCGGGCTGGGCTAATACACAAACAGATTCTAATACCGGCAGATTTGATTTAACTGTCAGTGAAGGAAATTGGGGCGTAATGATTATGCCAATGTCAACTCAATATATTTATCAAGGTGGTCCGCAACAAGTAACAATAACCGCCAATCAAACTTCTGATAATAATGACTTTTTATTAAAGGTAGCCGATGGTCTGCTTAAAGTAAATGTAGTGGATGCTGACGGTAATCGTGTTTCCGATATTTGGGGTGGAGTTTGGGTTAAAGATACGGATCCGACAGTAAATGATTTTATTGATTTCGGTGATCCGAAAATGATGGCAGGTGGAAGCGGCGATGCAGGTAGTGGTGGAACAGCTGTAGGTGGCGGCAGCGGTGGCGGCGGAGCAATGGGAGCAGGTATGGATAAAGGTGGTTTTGCCGGCGGAGGATTAGCTAATGGTTATACTGAAATTAAAGTTCCGCTCGGCAGTTATGAATTAGGTTTAAATACGCCTCCGGGTTCTAAATATACTTTAACCGTAACTAAAACTGTTACTGTTGGTGAAAGCGATACTTGTACTGACGAAACAACCGGATGTAAAGAAATTGATTTAGTGGTGGCACCGAATAATGCTACGATTGAAGGTAAATTTTATCTTGATACTAATAGCGATAGTTCTTATACTGCAGGAACAGATACGGTTGTGACAGGAGTTCGCGCTTTTATCAATGGTGATAAAGAAAATGGCGGCTGGTCGCAAACAGAATTTGCTCCAAGCAGTGTTAATGATAAATATTCATTAAAAGTTTCAGCAGGCAGTTGGTACGTTGACGCTTTTATTGATCCGATGATGAATTTTGGAGATGATAATGATAAATACAAAATAGTAGCCGAAGACGTAAAATCAACCGTTATTGCCGATAGTACAACTACTCGTAATTTCCAACTTAAAAAACTTGATAAAACAATCAGCGGTACAATCACGGATCCGGATGATGTTGGTATGAGTGGAGTTTGGGTCTATGCTGACTTTGGTGATGAAACGACCAAAAATGATTTTAAGGGTCCGGGCGGTTTGGGTGTTGGTACTTTTACCGGAAATGACGGCACTTATACTTTAAATGTTACCAGTGGTACTTTCAAAATTGGTGCCGGTATTCCTCCTTGGGATGCGAGAGATTTGATTAACCCGCCATTACTCAGTGTGACGGTTGGCGATTCCAATGTAACAGGTAAGGATCTTCAATTCAGTTTATCAGATGCCACTATCACCGGTGAGGTTACTTTAGACAGCGTTAGAAAACAAGCAATGATACAAGCTTGGTCTGAGGATAAGGGAACCGGTACAATGGCTTCTGACGGAACTTATACTTTAAAAGTTAAGTCCGGTGAAACATGGTATGTTAAGGCCACGGCCAAAATTGATGGAGTCCTTTATGAAAGCGCTGCGACTGAAGTTATAACCGTAGCAGGCGCTCAAACTAAGAATTTAACTCTTGTTACCACAGGTCTTGCCGTTCCTGAAGCTAAAACTACGACTTTCAACGCTTCAGACAGTAAAACTATTGAACTTACAAATGGTCTGACGCTTGAAATTCCAGCCGGAGCTTTAGCCAGCAGTGGCACAGTTACCGTAACTATTACGCCGACTGTTGGTGATGAAAATCAAACTACGGTATCAGTGAAACCGGATGCTAAAGATAAACCGCTTGGCGTTAACTATGATTTCACGGCTAAGGACTCTACTGGTCAAGAAATCACTCAATTTGATAATGACGTAAAGATTACATTCCCTTATGATCCGGATTTAATTACAGATTATGGATATACTGAAGCTGATATTACGCCAAAATATTTTGATGACACCACAAACACTTGGGAAAATTATAAATCAGTGGTTCGCGATGCAACTAATAATGTTATAATTGTTACCACAAACCATTTTACACCTGGCGGTATTACCGGAGGAAAGTTTGTTACTGCTGGCGGAGATTCGACCCCAATGAGTGGCAGTTCAGGAGGTGGTGGCAATGCAGGTAATCTTGGTCCAAAAGATTTATCCTTAAAGATAAATAGTGGTGCCGCGAAAACTACTTCCAGAAATGTTACTTTAAACATTACTGCTACTGATGCCGCGGAAATGATGATTAGTAATACGATTGATTTTGTCGGTATTAATTGGGAACCGTATCAAGCTACTCGTTCTTGGTTACTACCAGTTGGTAAGGGAGAAAAAGTGGTTTATATCCGTTTCAGAGATAAGACTTTTAATCTCTCTTCAATAATTTCAGCAATAATTATTTCTGAATCAGAAGAAACAGCAGAAGTTATAACTTATAATCTCAAAAATAGAGATTTGGTTATTTGTCCGACTTGTACTGCTCAACCAGGCGCGGTTTATATGATTTTGGACGGCAAGGCGCACGTTTTCCCGCATCTTAATGTTTATCTCTCTTGGGGTTATCCATCCAATTTCTCAACAGTCAAGAAGGTTACTTCTGAAGAATTTGCGAAATATTCTGAAGGCGTAGCAATGACATTCCGCGACGGTTCATTATTCAGAGGCAAGACTACATCGCTTCACGGTTTAAGCGCTTCGGCAGTATTCATGGTTTCTGACGGCAAATTGAGACCGGTTAAATCTTCAGCGATTTATCAGAAACTTTTCAATGATCCGAAATGGAAATTGGTGACTTGGGTGCCTGATGATTTATTATCCAAATTCAATTATCCTTTAGGCGATACGATTGATTCCACGACTAAACATCCTAATGGAACATTGGTTAAATACACGGGAACTTCTCAGATTTATCTGATTCAGAACGGCAAGAAATATAAATTATCCGCCAAAGCTTTAACCAACAATGGTTACAGCAAAGTGCCGGTAATGACTATTTCTAAGGCTGAAACTTATTCTGACGGCGGAACAATTTCAGATTTTGCCGAGAATTTAGTCACGCCGAAATTCTTAGCCGCGAAATAAATTGTTAGAATAGGATATTAATTTTAAAGCCCTAGCTTAATTAAAAAGCTAGGGCTTTAGTTTATCCCTCACCCTTCGACGATGTTATTTTCCAAATACGAGCCTGTCTTTACTAATTTATTCAGTTTAATCTGGATTCAAGAAAATTTATTTTTATTTTATAAAAGGCAATTGGAAAATACGAGGGCGAATATTATCGTCGAAGGGTGAGGGATGAAAATAAAAAAATTAACCAGAAATTTTTATACTCGGCCGACTTTAAAAGTAGCCAAGGAATTATTGGGGAAATATATTGTCAGAAAAATCGGCAATAAAAAATTAGAAGGAAAAATTATTGAAACAGAAGCTTATGTCGGCCCAAAAGACAGAGCTTGCCATGCTTATAACAATCGAATGACTTCTCGAAATATTGCTGAATATTTCAAGGGCGGGCATATTTATATTTATTTGGTTTATGGCATGTATTGGCAATTGAATATCACTACTTCTAAATCAGGCAAGCCGGAATGCGTTTTAATTCGCGCTCTAGCTTCTAAAGAAAAAAATTTAACTTCCGGGCCGGGAAAACTTTGTAGATATTTAAAATTGGACAAATCATTTTACGGCGAAGATGTTATTGAAAGCAAAAGATTTTGGTTGGAAGACAGAGGAGAAAAAATAAATAAATCCCGCATTTTTGCGACTAAGAGAGTTGGGATTGATTATGCCGGACCTTATTGGGCAAACAAAAAATGGAGATTTTCGCTTAAAAATTAGCCCACCCTTATCCACTTGTCAAATGTTTTGTTTTGGGTTACTATTAAATATAGAAAGGTTTCTAAATATATTAAATAATAATAAATTTATGCAAATCAACAACAAAAAAGCTTTTATTCAAATTCCTTTAGCGATCGGTTTGGCTTCTATAGCCGCGGGCGCGGTTTTAATTAGCCGGACTATTGCTCAAAATGCTGAGATTTTATCACCCTTGCCCCCGATAAATCAGGAGCAGAAAACAATTATTAATCAACCAATGCAAAATCAGCAAGGACAAATTTTGCAAGGAAATGAAGGCCAACAAATACCCAATAATCAACCAAACAATCAGCAAAATTTTCAGCCTGGACAACCAATGCAAAGTCAACCAATGAATGGTACCCAACAGCCGGGAATGAATTTTAATCAAAATGGAAATCAGCCGAATCAGCCAATGAATCAAGGACAAAATCAAGGCCAGAAAATAATTATCAATCAGCCAGGACAACCCGGACAAACAACTTCAGGAGGCGAAGGCCAACAGACATCTCAACCCGGACAACCGATGCAAAATCAACAAATGCCTCAACCGATGAACAACACTCAATCAAATCAAATTAAACCAAATCAAACTCAACCAAAACAGGTTCAGGTAAATCAGAATCAGGATCAGAATGAAGAAGGACAAGATCAAAACGATTTTGTAGACCCTCAAGAAATTAAAGGAGTAACCAAACAGATAAAAGACATGAAAAAGCAGATTAAAACTTTAACCACTGCTTTGAAAAAATTACCGAATTTATCCGAAGAAGGAGCTAAATTACAAGAAATTAATAGTCAATTAGACATCTTTGCTCAAAATATTAAAACTCCGCCGACAGATATGACTCAACGTGAAGCAATGCAAGAATTTTATGACGCTCAACTTTGGGAAACTCTTAATGAAATAAGAATGAAAGTTGAATTTCCGAAAGAAACCAAACAAATAGAAACTCAGCTTAAAAAAACGGAGAAGTTGGTTGTCAATAAAAATTATCAGAAAATAGGTTTGGATATGGAAAAAATTAAAGCCGATGTTGTTGAGGTAAGAACCGCTTTAACTGAAGCCAATACTAAATATCAAGCCGGTGAAATAGAAGATGCAATGGAAGCTTTAACGCCAATGCGCGAAGGTATGCACCCGGGTGATATTTATTGCGTGGTAACTTCTTTTAAAGATATCAGTAAACAACTTTTAAGAGTGAAAGATCCGGAAATAAAACAATCCATTCAAGAGATTATTGATCCGATTATTGAATCTGTTGAAAATCAAGGTTACAGAGACGCTTGCCAGAGTATCAATGATGTCCGTAATGAATTAAACAAAGTGATGAATTATGCCACTAAAAACAGAACAAACATAGATCCTACTATTCAATCAAAGATAGACAAACTCAATCAATTAATGGATAAGAAATTCGGTACTCAAAACACCGATTCGACTACAGACGAAGAAAAAACTCAATAGATTATATAGGGTTTTAGATAAGCAAAAAGGCGAGATTAATTCTCGCCTTTTTGAATTTTTAATAAAGGGGTTGACAAAAATCAAAAAATATGCTATTATTTTAACATAAAAGATAAAGTTCTTTGTAATTTAATAACAAGGGTTTAAAAACAAGAAATCAAATTTTTCAGAAATTCCCTTGAAAAACAAGGGAAAAAGGAGGAAAGATGAAAAAAATTTATTTAAATATAAAGAATTTTCATTCCGTCTTTGGAATTTGGCCTCAGAATAGTGCCAGTGGAAGAGTTATACAGAAATTAAAAGAAATGGCTCTTAAAGTTCGGAATGCATGTGATAATCAGGATCTTGTTCAAGCACAAAAATTTAACGAAGAGTTTCAAAAGGCGACTGCAGTAGCGGAAGAATGTGGATTCAGAATTGGATCCACAATAAGATGGGCTTAAAAATTAACCCTTGCCAGGCCAGGTGTTTTTCAACATTGGAAACATCTGGCCTCTTTTTTTTACATTTTTATCATTGACAAAAGACTAAATTTTGCTATTTTTAAATTAAAGACTAAAAAAGTTTAAAATAATAAATAATAATATGAAAACAATATTGTCACGTTGGGATATAAAAAAAGTAGCTTCTTCCCGCGCTAAGCGGGAAGGGTCTTCAGCGCCGATAAAAGAAGAATTAGATATTTATAAAAAATATTTGAAATTAGCCATTAAGGGAAAAAAGGATCCGCGTGTTTTAGTTTTGGGCGCTACGCCGGAATTAAGAGACATGGCCATTGGTTTGGGCTGCGAAACTTTAGCAATTGATATAAGTTTTAATGTCATTGAATCAATGTATCAAACAATGAAATTTAGAGACGATGATAAGAATTTAATGATGAGATGCGATTGGTTAAAAATGGTACAATTTTTGCCGGAGCATTGTTTTGACGCAGTACTTGCTGATGCTTCTCTTAATAATATACCGGTTAAACTTCATCCTGAATTATTAAAAAACATCAACAAACTTTTAAAACCCGATGGATATTTTATTACGCGCAATTTTATTTATTTGCCGGAGAAACCGCAAGAAAATTTTTCTTATTTTCAAAAACAATATAATCAGAAAAAAACCACTTGGCTTATGTTTTGGTTTGCCCTAGGATACTATACAAAATGGAAGAAAAAAATATACAACGAAAAAACGAAAGAATGGTCTGTGAAAAAAATGTTTGATCTTTTTAATCCTGCCTTGGAAAAAGGGGAAATAAAACTTAGAAAAGAAGATGTTTGGAAAATACACAATATAGAGAAACACGGTGGTAAAATCATTCATATTACTTTTTTTAAAAAAGAATTTGAGAATATGCTTAAAAAATATTTTGCCATTAAAGCAATTGTAGAAGCTCCTCGTTGGACTTATACGGAATTTATGCCAATTTATATTTTAAAGATTAAAAAGTAGACAGTTGAAATTGTCATTCCTTAGCGTTAACTGAACGGTTAATTGACAAATTCCTTAAAATATGCTATTCTGAAAATAGATAAATAATCAATTAAAAGATTGTTTAAAAACAATCTTAATGAGGTAAATATATGAACGGAGAAAAACCAATTCCAGAAGAGATACTAACTCCGGAACAACAAATAGATCAAGAAAAAAATCCAGAAAAATTAAGTAAGGATTTTTTTGAAGAAAAACAAAAATCTGTCTTTGATAAAATAAAAAATGTTTTAAATATTCTCAGACCTCATGAATTGGAAGATACGGCTGCTAAATTTTTCGGAACCCTTAGTACGCTTGCTGGTTTAGAAATGTCCAGAATAGCATTTTTAAATCAGGAACAAATGATAAATATTATGGGACAAGCATTAACAAGAGGGGAAATTCATGCAGCAGAAACCCTTGCTATATCCGTTACAGGAATGGGAATACTCATTTTTTCAGAGGGGATAAAGAGCGCAATTCAACGTATCAAATTGGACAGAGAAATTAAAATGGAAAAATCAAAAAAAATATAATAAATTTTTTAGTCATTACAAATATATGAATATAGCCGCTGAAGAAATTGAAAAGATTTATAAAATTCTTAATGTGCTTGAATTTTCGGAAAGCGAAATTAATAATAGCGTAAAGAAATTGGGAGATTTAATATCAACCAATATTATTGTTGAAGCATTAACAGAAAAAGGTTATAAATCAAAGGACGGAAATTTCAACTATGAAGAAATAGATAATTTTCTTAAAGAAAATTATTCTGAAAAAGAAATTAAAGCCATAACTAAAAAAGTTACAAATGATGTTACTACTGACTATTTCTCAAAAATTTTAAAGAATATTTCAGGAGATAAATTATCTATAATTGAAAATTTATTAAATTCCGGTTCAAAATAGCTTAATTTTTTTTAAATATAATCAAAATTATGACAAATATTGAAAAAGGAGTTTCAACTGGCGACATTGTTTCAAGAGATACTTGGAGGATAAAAAATTATAGAGAATCCTTGCGTGGTTATCAGGCCAGAGAAGACGTATTAGAGAATATGTTTCGCGGTTTAGATCTTGAAGAAATAGCTAAGAAAAAAGAAATTATTTTAGCTGATATTGGTTGCGGTCCCGGAATATGCGGGGATTTTTTTAATAAAGAATTTGAGAAGAAATTAAAAGACAAAGGAATTAACATTAAAACAATTTTTATTGACAGGAATCTAGACATGCTTAATGAGATTCCTGATAAAAAGGGTTATGATAAACTTCCAGGGGATATTATTGACATTCCCCTGAATGATAAATCAGTCGACATAATTACCATAAAACAGGTTTTAGATTATCTTCCAAAACCCTTACAGATAAAAGCTCTATCAGAAGTGAATAGGGTTTTAAAAAATGATGGCAAGCTTATTTTATCCGCTTTAGTTTCACCGGCCGTTCGAAATAATCAAATGACTAATTATCTTTATACAGAAAGGGAAAAGATTATTGCAGAAAAAGTAGCAGTTGAAAAATTTATCACAGATGAACAAGCCTTATTAGAATTATTAAAAAATGCCGGTTTTATTAAAAACGAAATTTTATACAGATATGACATCCCTTTATCTACGGAAGATTTCAAAAAAGGTTGGAATCTTACTGATGAAAAACAAAATAGATTAAAGTTACTTTATGAAAAAATTAGTTCACAAGATAATAATGGCGACTTTGAAGCGAAGAAACTTCCTAATGATATTGAACTAGTAGAAAAAGCTATAATTGTACAATCTAGGAAGCAAGAAGAACAAAAATAGGGGATTGACAAAAATCAAAATTTTTGCTATTATTTAATTATAAAGGTTAGCCCATTATATAATGGGAAAAAAAGGAGGAAAAAATTATGGAAAGAGAAAAATTTGGTGAAAAAAATTTAGACGTTACCGGTACTTATGAAACCCTTGGTGAGTGGAAGGATGCTTTTGAAAAATATGGAAAAGGTGAACCGGTAGAGATTTATGCCCGTTATGATTATCCCGCTTTAAGAGAACGCCAGATGAAGGTTGCCCAAGAAATTGGTGCAGACAAGGTTTTACTTTATAATGACGGTATGGCGGCAGTTAATGGCGCCATAGAAAGTTTGCATTTGACCAAAGGTGATGTTTTACTTTACAGTCCTTCAACTTATGGCGAATCAAAAAATTTTATTGAAAAAGATTTGATGATTCGCGGCGTCAAATGTATTCCGATTAAAAGCGGAGAAAAAGACGAACTGAACAAATTGATTGACCAGTATCGTCCGAAAGCGATTTTTACCGAAACAGTCGGTAATGCTCAGGATATGCCGGTGGTTGATTTGAAAAATCTTTTTGAAAAAACAGAAGAGATGAATGAAAAATATCAAAAAGATTTAAATCTGCCAACCTTGATTGAGAAACAATTGTTTCATAAAGATTGGATTCGTGACTGGCTGACAGCCGGCGATTGGGAAGGAGCTGGACGAGGCGAAAAATATAGCCCTGAGCAAAAAGCCAAATTAGAAAATTTAGTCAAAGAATTTGAGGGAACTGCTCGAAAAATTAATAAAGAACAAAGTTATATGCCGCTAAAGGATTTACTGCGGGATTTAGAAGAAGAGGCAATTATGATTAGCGAGGATCGTCGAGGTGCACTTTTGGAATTAAAGTCTTTATTTGATACGGTTTGGCTGGCTAAAAGGGAAATGCCGATGACTCTAATTTTGGATAATACTTTGCCAACTGAAACAAATCTTAATTTGCCTCAAGAAATTAAAAAAACTAAAGCGTCGGTTTTAGTCGTTGATTCGGGAACTAAATTTTTTGCCAAAGACAAGACGACAATAGGTGTGGCATATAGCAATGATCCTAACAAATTACTTGAGCTTGAAATTGAGAGAATGAGAGAAGGTACATATCCGCCAAAAAGTTCAGAAGCGCGTTTGCCGGAAACGACCAAAAAAGAATTTAATATCCGCAATAAGCAAATCCTTAGTAATACCAAAATTTTAGCTCAGGGCTTCTCCAAAGCAATCGGAAGAATGGGAATTACAGCTGTTTCTCATCCCAATTTACCGACTCATCCCAATTATGAATACACGGAAAAGAATTTACCCGATGGAGCGACAGCTGTTTTTTACATCCAATGTGAAAATGCTTGGGAAACAGCGGACAAGCTGGAAAAAGGCGGTTTAAAAGGATTAGTTGAATACGGCGGCAGTTTCGCTTTTGAAAAAACCCGAGTTGGTGTTTTTGGCGATATGATTCGTATTGCCGGAGGCAATGAATCTCCAGAAGAATTGGAAAAGATTTTGGATGTGATTGAGACGGTGAAATAAGGAATTTACATTTTTAGAGCCTGCTTTGAGAAGTTATCAAAGCAGGCCTTTTATTTTATCCGAATTATTGTATAATTAAAGCATGAAAAAGAAGTTTAAATTCGGGCTTAATATTAAATTGATTTTAATATTTACCCTTTTTGCTTTATTGCCGATTGCTTTGATCGGTTTTATTTCCATTTCCAAAACAACGACAGAATTGGAGAATGAAGCCACCAATCGCTTGAAAAGTCTTTCACAGAGCGAGGCTGATAAAATTAATTTATCATTATCAAAAGTGAGTTCGGCCAGCAAAAATTTGGCTGATTTTGCCACCAATGTTTTCAATAACCCGGATCTTTTTTATCATCCGGACTATTGGTCAACAGACAGTTTATTTAGAGGACCGGAAGGGCAATACGGAAATTCGGCCGACGAAGTTTCATCAGTCATTGTTTTTAATTGGTGTCCGCTTGATGACCAAGTAAAAAATGATTTGAATTTATCAGCTGATTTGGATTTTATTTTTCCGACGATAAAAAATGAAAATCCGAATACTGATAATATTTATATTATCGGCAATAAATATTGCTGGTATCGTTTTTATCCGAATTCCGATCCTAATCCTGATAATCAAGGCGGTTTTGCCATGGATGTTTTACCGGCTGATGCCAATAAAGATGGCGTAGCCGCTCCGTTTTGGGATGATTTAACCGAGATTAACAATCCGAATAAACTTGCCAAATGGACGCCGCCATACGTTGACGTAACCGGTCATGGCTTGATGATTTCAGCTTTGGCCCCGGTTTATCAAAATGATAAAATGAAAATGTTAACCGGCATTGATTTGACTTTGGAAGATATCACTAATCGCATTTTGGACATTAAATTATGGAAAACCGGTTATGCTTTTATGATTGACAAAGAAGCCAGATTAATAAGCTTGCCGGTGCGAGCTCAGGCTGATTTGGGAATAAATGACGAACAATTGGGAATTTCCGAAATCAGAAAATCAAGTTTGCTGGAAACTTCCAATCCTGATTTGAAATACGCGGTAATGTCCATGATTAAAGGCAAGAACGGCATTGAAACAATTAAATTCAACCAATCAGAAAAATATATCGCTTATTATCCAATTAAAGATACGGGTTGGAGTTTGGGATTAGTGGTTCCGGTAAATGAGGTAATTGCTAGCGCTCAAAATACCAAAAATTTTATTTTTATTGTTTTATTGGTTTTGGCAATCATTTTGATTATTTTGGCTTTTTTCAGTTCTAGAGCAATCAGCGCGCCGATTAAAAAATTAACCAGAGGCGCGGAAGAAATCAGCAAAGGAAATTTATTTTATCAAATAAAAATAAATACCCGCGACGAAATTGAACAATTGGCCGACAGTTTTAATCAGATGACTTTGAAATTGAGGGCTTATTATGAAACTTTGGAACAAAAAGTAAAAGAAAGAACCGAAGAATTGAGAATAGCCAAAGCGGAAATTGAACAAGAAAAAAACAGATTGGAAACAATTTTAATCAGCATCGGTGACGGCGTTTTTGTGATTGATTCGGAAAAAAGATTGGCTCTTATTAATCCGGCTATCACGCGAATCACGGGTTTTCTGGAGAAAGATTGTTTAGGTAAGCCCTATGATCAAATTCTTAAAATTTTTAAAGAAGAAGATAAAACGGAAAATAAAGATTTTATCAGTCAAGCTTTAGTAAGCGGAAAATTAACCAATTTGATTGATCCATCTATTTTGTTTACCAGCGACGGAAAAGAGGTGCCGATTGCCAGTTCAGCCGCGCCCTTGAAAGATGAAAATGGCCAAATTATCGGCGGAGTGGTAGTATTGCGCGATATTACTCGAGAGAGAGAAATTGACAAACTTAAATCTCAATTTATTTCTTTGGCTTCTCATCAGCTCAGAACGCCGGCGACTATTATTAAATGGGGGGCGGAAGCCTTGCTTCAAACACTTGGTAAAAAATTAGACGACAAAGAAAAAGGAGAAGTTGAGAGAATTCATCGCGGAAGCGAAAGGATGGTGGAATTGGTCAATGATCTGCTTAATGTTTCGCGGCTTGATGCAGGCAGATTGGTTTTTAAAACAGAAGAAAAACAAATTGAAGAATTAGTGAATTCTATTTTGGACGAATATAAACCGTATTTGGAAAAGAAAAATATTAAATTAAATGTGGAAAAACCGCCAGTTCTTTTACCGAAAGTTAAAATTGACGAGGAGAAAATTCGCCAAGTGATTATTATTTTATTGGATAATGCCATTAAATATTCTCCGGATAATTCGGAAATAAAAATAAAAATTGAACAAAAAGGAGAAGAAATACTTTATCAAACTTCCGATCAGGGTATGGGTATACCAAAATCCCAGCAAGAAAAAATTTTCTCCAGATTTTTCAGAGCTGATAATGTTAGCCAAAAACCGGGAACCGGTCTTGGACTTTATTTAGCCAAGGGGTTAGTGGAAGTAAGCGGCGGAAAAATTTGGTTTGAAAGCGAAGAAAATAAAGGCACGACTTTTTGTTTCACCTTGCCGATTAGTAAATAAAATATATTAATTAATTAATTAATTTTAAATTATGGCAGAAACAATTAAAAAAATTTTAATTGCCGAAGACGAACCGGACATGCGCGGTATTTTAGCCAGCATGATTGAAAGTGCCGGTTACAATGTGGTTCAAGCCGAAGACGGCGAACGAGCGCTTAATTTGGCTATTAAAGAAAAACCGGATCTTATTTTACTTGATCTCTCAATGCCGAAATTGAACGGTTTCGAGGTTTTGGAAAAATTAAGATATGACCCGGTAGGCAGTACGATTCCGGTGGTTATTCTTTCAAATCTCGGACAGGATAAAGAAGTGGCCAAGGGCAAGGCGCTCGGGGCAGTGGATTATTTGATTAAATCTAATGTTCATTTGACCGATATTTTGGATAAGATCGGCAAATATATTGTTGTAAAACCGGAGATATAAATTTTTTTATGGCTCAAGAAATTATTTTATTTTTAACGGGCTTAATGTTCGTGTTGTTCGGCATGATCCGATTAAGTTATCGGATGCAAATGGTTTTTAATTCCAGAATCCGCCAATACATTAAATATTTGTCACAAAAACCGATTTACGGAATGGGGCTCGGCGCTGTTTCCACGGCAATTTTTCAATGCAGTGCGACGATTATTTTTATCACCATTGGTTTAGTCAGCGCCGGAGTTATCAGTGTTGAAAATTCATTGGGTATAATTTTGGGCGCTAATATCGGTACGATTCTTACTGCCCAATTGGTTGCTTTCAATATTATGAATATCGCGCCGATTTTTTTGATTATCGGCATGATATTTTGGCTCGTCGCGCCTACGGAAAAACTCAAGAACATCGGCAAGGTAATTTTTTATTTCGGTCTTATTTTTTTCGGTCTGAATTTGATTAACAACGTCATTATTCCTTTAAAAGGAAATCAAGATTTTTTAAATTTTTTTCAAAGCATAAAAAATCCTGTTTTGGGCATATTAATCGGAATTGCGGCGACAATTCTCATTCAATCCAGCTCAATTGTCACCAGTATTCTTGTTCTTTTAGGCCAGCAATCTTTGATAACTCTTGAAGTCGGTTTGCCTTTAATTTTAGGTGCCAATATCGGCGCGACAATAATACCGTTTTTATTCAGTTTGGGAGGGGGAATAAACGCTAGAAGAACTGGCATTGCCAATATATTTTTTAAATCCATAACTGTTATTCTTCTTTTTCCGTTTCTTAATTATTATGTCAATTTTATAAAACATTTGACCGGCAATACTGCCCAACAAATCGTAAACAGCCATTTCTTTTTCAGTATTTTAGTAGCCTGCTTGTTTATTTTTTTAATAAAACCATTTGCTAAATTATTGGAAAAAGTAATTCCAGGTCAGGAAAAAATATTGCCGCTTTGGTCGGAATTTTTAGACAAGCAATATTTAAAAGAACCGTCCCTGGCATTGGAAGCGGTTCAAAAAGAATTGAAGAGAGGAGTGCAGTTAACTGAAGAAATGTTTAAAAGAGCTTTTAAAATAATTTCCGTTTTTAGCGAAAGGGGATACAGAAATTTGAATTATTTGGAATTGGTTATTGATAATCTTCAAAAAGAAGTAATGAATTTTATAGATAAAATACCCAAGAATAAATTAACTCAAAAAAATGCCGCCCAACTGATTCAATGTTCAAGCATAGTTGACGACATAGAAAGAATAGGCGATCATATTATAAATTTGGTTGAATTGGCCAAATATCGCATTCAATGCAAAGTGAAATTTTCCAAAGCGGCCAAGCAAGAAATAGAAGACATAAAAATATTTTTGGATAAAATCATTAAAGATTTGATTATTTTAATTGAAATGCCCAATCAAGAATTAGCGGAAAAAATTTTAAGACATAATGAAAAAATAAAAGAAATGATAATTACGGCAAAAGAAAAACATTTGGAGAGATTTTACCGCCGAGAATGCAATGCGGCCGACGGCCCGATTTTTAATGATATTTTGGTTAATCTGGGAGGAATAGCCACTCATTGCGCCAATATAGCGAAATATTATCAAGAGAAAAATAGCAATTTGTAGTTCTTCCCGTCTATAAAAATATGTGTTAGAATAGGCTTGCCCCACCACAAGGAAATTATTAAAATTACTGTTCTCTTGTTTTTTTATATGCTTAATAATTTCAAATATCTAACTAAAATATTTTTTTTAATTTATACTTATTAAATCGTAATTTTACAGAAAAACAATAATTTCCATGTGGTGGGGCTTGCTTTTTAATTATTATATATTATAATATAAAGTATGAGTATTGAACTTAAAAGAAAACCAAACGAATCCTTAAATATTTTTTTAAGAAGATTCAGCGAACGCATTAAAAGAAGCGGCGTGCTTGACCTTGCCAAAAAAGGCCAATTTTATGTTAAACCGCAAAGCAAGCTTCTTCGCAGAGCAAGCGCTTTGTGCAGAAAATCGTCTCGCGAGAAAATGGAATATTTAAGAAAACTTGGTAAAATTAAGTAAAAGGTTCGGATTAGTCGCACGAAAAGACACGATCAATTTTCCCAGCGGGAAAATTGTCGCTTGGCTCTCGGGCTCTCCGCCCCAGCTGGCGAACTACTCGCCCGGAGTTTATCCGCCCTTTGGCGGAAGACACTTTTCTTAGCGACATAATCCTCGCCCCAATGAGGTAAATATGTTGCTCGAACGTATTGAAAAAGATTTTAAACAAGCCTTGCGTGAAGGAGAGGAAGACACGAAGGCTGTTTTGCGTATGTTAAAATCCGCCTTGGCGTATAAAGCTATTGAATTAAGACCCAAGAAACAAGAATTAACCGATGAACTGGCTGTTGATATTGTCGGCGGAGAAATAAAAAAACGCAAAGAGGCGATAGAATTATATGAAAAGGGGAATCGGCCGGAATTAGCCGCCAAAGAAAAAAAAGAATTGGAAATACTTTTTAAATATATGCCCGAACAATTATCGGGCGATCAAGTGAAAGAAATAGTTTTAAATGTTATTAAAGAAATCAATGCCAACGGTCCTTCGGATTTCGGCAAAGTAATGGGCTTGGTGGCGAAACAAACCAAGGGCAAAGCGGACGGCAATCAAGTCAGCCAAATAGTCAAAGAACAATTAAATAATATCTAAAATTTAAACCTAAAATTTTTTTATGAAAATTGAAATAATTCGCCGGATGGCGGAAAAAAAACAATTTAAAAAAAATATATTTTTAGGTTTTTTATGTTTATTGATGGCATCCGGATTTTTATTTTTTGTTTTAAATCCGGCTTTAACCAATGCGCAAGAAATGAATAACGGTTTGGAAAATTTTCGCACTCATGCGACTTATGGAAACACTGACCTCCCTTCTGCCATGGGTAATATAATGAGAATTGTTTTAGGCGTGCTCGGATTGGCGGCGGCGGTTATTATAATTATGGGCGGTTTTAGATGGATGACTTCGGGTGGAGATGAAACTAAAATTGCCGGAGCCAAAAAATTGATGATTGCCGGCATTATCGGCATTTTAATTATTGTTTTAGCTTACGCCATTGCCAGCTTTATTATGAGTAAACTTTCGGAGGTGACCGAACCTTCAACTTATTGCGTAGGAAGCAAGTGCTGCAAGCCGGATTCTTGCTGCGGCAATGGTATAGGCATGAAATTTGATGAGAATTGCGAATGTACTATTCCAGCAGAAGATACTTGTTATTTTTCTTCCGATTCAATGTCTTTACTTTTAAAGAGCGGCGAAGCTGCTTTCAGTACAGAGAATATAGTTGAAAATCCAAATGCGAAAGTTTATCGCTGCAGCAAGATAAAACCAGTTTTTAATCATAATTTAAATTCTAATGAGGTAAACGCGGTAATAACCGACGAAACTTTGAAAGTTGTTAAAGCCACTGATGCGGATAAAAAAGCTATTGAAGGAACTTGGAAAATTTCAGGCAGTTCGGTTTTATTTACTCCTAAAACTATATGGGACTCGGATACTAAATATAATGTTATTGTCCCAAAATCAATTAAAGATACTTATATTCCCAGTCTTCCTTTATATGGCTGCAGTAACGGATTTAATCCAAAATATCATTGCTCAAAAAACGCTGATACTGTTATTTGGGATTTTGAAACTAATAATATCGTAGACACAGAAGCGCCTTATTTGAATAAAACTTATCCGACTATTGATTCGGCAAAGCCAAATCAATGGGTTTCTCGAGCGCCGATTATTGATTTGAATTTTAACGAAAGTATAGATTTTGATACAGTGGCTGATGCTGACGGACATCCAATTTCCACAAGTTTTACAATAGAAAAATTAGCTTCTCGAGATGCTGAATCCGGCACGGCAATTAATGGAATATTAATTGTTAAAGATAAATATCAAGGATTTTTTGTTTCTTTAAGCAATCCTAATTTACTTGATCCGTTTACTTGGTATAAAATCACCGTGGCCAATGTTAAAGATTTATGCGGTAATCCAATGGCTGCGCCGCAATCTTGGAAATTTGAAACAAATGATATTGTTCCGGGGATCAGCGATTATTGGCCAAAGGATAAAAATGTTTGTCCGGACGAACCGATTGGCGTCAGCTTCGCCACCAGTATGTACGATAATACGGTAACGATTCAGGGTAAAATCGGAAAAAATATTGTTTTCCAAGGCTCTATTAAACCGAAAGAAATTGAAGCATCCGTCACGACCGAAGATGGCAAAAATACGATTGGAAAAATTAAAGTTATTGACGCTGATATTGAAAATATTTCCACTCAATTTAAGGTTTTTGAAATTAAATTAAATAATAATTTGACTGTCGGCACTTCTTATTATATCAGCGCAACTACTGATTTAATAATGGATGTTGATCAAAATAAACTCGGCAAAGATTGGGATTTTACAACCACTGATTTGACCAAATGCGCTTGTTCGCCGGTAATTTATAAAGTAACGCCCGATTCCGGTTCACGAAAAAGTTGCGTAACTGTTTTTGGCCGCTGTTTTACTGGCACCACTAATCGTCCGGCGACTATAACTAAATTTCAATTTGATGATAAATATCCGGTTATTCCGCCTGCTGAGTCCCGACCAAATGGAGAAGATGGGCCAATAAATGCAATCGTAGAATCATCCGGTCCGGATTTTATTACCACGGTTATTCCTGCGGTTTTTGGCGATCCGGCAACTGATATTTCGGATTCATTGGGCGTTAAAGTGGGGATTACTTATGATGGAGATGCCAGCAAATCAGAAACTGTGAGTTGGGATAAATTTTTGGTTAATGATAATAGTGAATCATCCGGTCCGTGTCTTTTGTCAATTAATCCTTCCAGCGGTTATCCAAAAGGCGATCCAAGCGAAACAAAAGTCAGTTTTAATGGTTTAAGATTCGGTACAAAAAATGACGGCAGCAAAATAATTTTTTATAATCAAGTAGTTGCTGATTTTTTAGATGCAAATTGGTCTGATACGCAAATTATAGAAGTCTTTGTGCCGGCTGACGCTCAAAAGGGTAATGTGGTGGTAAAAAATTCCAGCGGGACAAGCAATAGTTTGCCTTTTGAAGTTTTACATAGAGCGCCAAAACCCGGAGATAAATGCCAAGATGTATCTTGTCCGAATAATTCAGGCAGTTGTTCAGCGCCTTATAAATGTTTAAGCGGTGCTGACACTTGTCGTTGTTGCTGCAATCCTAAACAACAGAATTCTTGCGCTGTCGGTTTAACTTGTTTAGCCAATCAAGGTAATTGTAAGGGTCCAGAGGATAATCCTCGCGGTCTCTGTTGCGGTTGCAAAAATGATGCTCAATGCGGTACCGGCGCCGGTTGCGGTATCTTAGATCCGAATAAATGCTGTTATCCTCAACCAATTATAATAAATGCAAGCAAATCACCCGCTGATGGAGAAATTAATGTTTGTAAAAATGCGTCAGTTTCAATGACCTTCGATGATTTAATGGATCATAATTCTTTAAATGATAATATCAAATTATTGTCTTCTGATGTTGATCCGGGTTATGAAACTAATTTTGAAGAAGGAATGGTAGCGCTTTGGCATTTTAACAAAGGAGCAGGATTAATCGTTGAAGATGCGAAAGGGTTAAATGACGGAACAATTTCCGGAGCAGCTTGGGTTAATGGAAAATTTGGAAAAGCTTTAGAATTTGATGGTGCTCTAGGCGACGATGGTGATTATATAACTATTCCTGATAGTTCTTCTTTAGATTTGCAAAAATTAACATTAGATGTTTTTATAAAAATTAAAAAAGACACTTCTACTGATCCTGACAAGGGCAGACTGGTTATTTTAGCCAAAGGGGATGAGGGTATGACGGCAAGAAATAACTATGTATTGGATTTATATAGAAAAGGCCCAAACACCGGTCAATGGCAGCCGGGTTTCGTAGTGGGAACTGGAATACATCCTGATCTTACTAATGTACGCGGTTCAACATGGTTATCAGAAGATGTTTTTTATCGCATTACAGCAACTTATGACGGAGAAAATCTTAAAATTTATGTTAATGGAAAATTAGACGGTATTCAACTAAAAACATTTGGAGAAAAATCTTTAGTCAATGCCGGCAATTTGGTAATCGGCCGGCAATCTTACGCAGATTCTCTCTGTCCAGATCCAAAATTTGGATCATGCTATTACTCTAATTTTAGAGGCGTTATTGACGAAGTTCGTATTTATAATAAAGCTTTAACCGAAGAAGATATTTTAGCTCCTCATCAAGTTAAGGGCAGAATCACCAGCGTTGATGATAATATTAAGAAAGAAACAACTACTGATTTTTATCCTTCCGGCTGTCAACTAAATCCAAATTCTACTTATAAAATATGGGTCAAGGGAGGAATATATGGAAGCGGAGCTATAAGTAAAATGGGAGTTTCTATGAACGATACTGCTTGGGATTTTACTACCGGAGATGGAACATGTCGTATCACAACAATAAAAGTTATTCCGACTGATTTAACAGTTAATGGATTAAATCAAACACCGACATTTGGTGCTTCAGCTTTAGATTCAAATGGCCGCCAGATTTGCGTGGATAGTTTTAATTGGACTTCCGCAAAAACAAATATTGCCACAATTTCACCATCAAGCGGTTTATCTACAATTGCTAAACCCAAAGATTTTGGTCAATCTTTAATTATGGCTTCGACGGGCGATAATGTATGTACTTATACAGAGCCGCGCACTTGCGCTTTATTGACAGTTTCTCCGGGCGGACCGCCGCAAGTATCTGAAGAATCTGGTTGCAGTGAATGCAAATTGGGAGATCAATCACCTTCGCCATCCAGTCAATCTACTGACGCTTGCACTCAAGCGCAAATCAGGGCTCGATTTAATCGGGAAGTAGTGATTGATACCACCAATAATACTGATACTGCTGCCAATAAAAATATAATAATTCAAAAATGCGGCACTAGTGATTTTAATAATTCTGGATGTCCGGACAATGAGACAAGTAATATAGCTCTCGGCACTTTTACGATTGAAAAAAATGGCTTTTATTTCAAACCTGCTGCTTCTTTGGAAAAAAATAAAATTTACCGCATAATTTTAAAAAGCGGATCAAACGGCATAAAAGATAAATTCGGATTGGAACTGGATGGAGACAAAAATGGCGTTCAAGGAGATGATTATACTTGGATGTTTATCGCGAATAATGATGATTGTCCTTTGAATAAAATTTGTCTTGATTCCGCGGGTACAAACCAAATTTTACAAAATGAAACCAAAGTTTACACTCCTCAAATTTATACTTCAAATTGTAATTATTTGGAATCAAGCAAATATTCTTGGTCATGGGACGACGGTGACGCTGATCCGCCGAACATCGCTGAATTTGTCGGTACGCCAAACGAGAGTGCGACTGTTAAAGGTAAAAATTTAGGTGAAACAGATATTACAGTGAGCACGACAATTACCACTTCAAAAGGTGAACAACCGATTTCCGACAGTTCCCATCTAGTCGTCGCTACTCAGCCGACAGTAGTGAATAGTTATCCTAATGGTAATGTTTGCCGCAATACCGTAATTTACGCCACTTTTGACCAATTAATGGACAAATCCACGCTTAATTCAGATACAATTAAATTGTATAAATATTGTCCTGCTACAGCCAGTTTGGAGAAAAATAATATTTTTGTCAGATTTTTTAATAGTTTAAAAAATATTTTTCTGAAAAAAGCTGAAGCGGGAAAAACAGTTATTTATGATTTAAAAGCGGATATTTCCGCGGTTGATAATAATACCACAAAACAAACCATTGTTTATTTAAATTCCGGTTTAGGCTTATTAGATGCCAGCGGCGCTTGCACTTATCAAGTAGAAATTTCCGGTAAAGAAGAAATTGCCGGTAAAGAAAATATCGTAAAAAGCAAATATGGCATTGAGATGGCGGAAAATAATTCTTGGACATTTACCACTGGTGCGGATATTTGCAAATTAAGCAAAGTGGAAATAACCGCCGAAGAAGTGGATGAAAAAGTTAATCCTGTAAATACAGATCCGGGAAAACCAAAAATTATTTCTCCAGCATCAGTGGAGTTTTATAAGAAAGATTCAACAATAAAATTTTCAACAAAAGCTCTTGATAATAAAGGAGCCGAGATTCACGGCGTTTCTGATTATAATTGGACTTGGTCTTGGGATTCTTCAAAACCCAACGTGGTTTTAGTTCCAATCAGCGCTAATTCATCGCAAACGGCCACGGCCCAAAATCAAAACGGTGATTCGCAGATTAAAGTTACAGCTAAGATTACAGCCGATACTTCCAAATCAGATATTGGTAAAAGCTTTTCAGCCATGGCACAAGCCAAAGTTTTTCTTTGTGAATTTCCGTGGATACAAGGGGGATTTACAGATTCAGAAACTCATTTTAGATTGCAATATTGCCGTGGAAATTTAGAGAAAAATTTAGTTTTTAACGGTGCTATGTTTGATGGCACAAATGGTTGGAGTAAAAATCAAAGCGTAGACATTTCAACTGTTAAACAATCTAATTATAATGTTTTAAAAGTCACGAATAAGCAATCCAAAAGCACTCCCGGAGTAATATCAACAAATTGGATTAAGGTTTCTCCAAATACGCAGTATACTCTATCCATGTTAGTAAATAGAACAGGGACGTCTTTGGCATACATTTATGTTCAAAGTAAGATTGCTTCTTCATATTATAATTTAGTTTGGCCCGGAAACGCGATTTCTACTGGCGCTTTGGCTAAAATTTCCAATACTTTTACCACCGGACCTGATGATACCGCAATTAAGGTTGGGATATTATGGACTGCTTCCACAAAAGAAGATGTAATCCATATGACTAATATTCAATTGGAAAAAGGAGCGCAACCGACTGAATATCAAAATTTTCCATCCTTACCATCTCTTATTGCAACCGATACTACGAAATCAAATGTAGTTAAAGAATTTCTTTTTACCAATAATGCTAACAATGACGTGATCGGTCTTAAGGTTTTGAAAAATCCAGATTATCTTACTCCTTTTGAATGGTATAAGAAAAATGTGCCAAACCCCGGTTCACCGACATCGTTTATTGTTAATGGTTATCAAGCGGTAAAAGAGGGGAGAACGGTTTATGTGGGGGCAACAAATGTTAAAGATGACGGAAAAATTGAGGGTTTAATTTATCTTATCTCGTATTCTGATAGCGCTAAATCTGAGACAATTGATATTTTTAATCAATTGGTTAATAATTGGCAATTTAACACAAATAAAACTACTGATGAACAGCAAAAAATTCAGCGAGATTTATTCCGTCTTTATGATTTAAAAACAATAAACCAAAAACTGACAGATTATAAATCAACTAATGGTTATTATCCGAAACTTGAATCAGGCAGTTTTATAAAAGGAATGACCGTTTCCAAATGGCCTTCTTGGAAAAATCCTCAAGGGCAATTTATTTCCAGTATGCCGAATGATCCGACTAATCAATTTTCAAACCCGACAAGCGGTTATTGCGCCGGTTGCAGCGATACTAGCCAATGCGGCGGAACCTGTTATAATCAAAGTACAAGTAAATATGAATGTCCGGTTGGCTCATCTGTCTATCAGTATGTGTCCATAAGTGAAGACGATTATCGTTTATATCTGAATTTTGAAACAGATTCTTCAAAATGGCAGGCAAATTGCGGTGGTATGGATAGAAATACTTGTGAAACTCACTATTTATGTGGCTGGACGACTAAATGCCAGCAAAAATTATTCGGCTATAATTCAGATGCTTTTAAATGTTTTAATTCTGTTTATGGTCCGATTATTGAGAAAACAAAAAATGATCCATGGACTAGTGAAATAGGCGGCAGTGTTTTGCAATAATAGAATTTTTATAAATTTATAAAATATAATTTATTATGCCAGACGAAATAAAAAATTTAAATCCAAACTCCGCTAACCAAGTGGAAGATATTTTTGAAGACGTTGAACGTAAAAATTTTATTTCTGATGAAAATAAAAATTCCGGCAATTCATCATCAAATCGCAAGAAAATCAATAAAAATTTTATTCGCGTTATTTTGATTATTATCATTATTGCGATTGTCGGAGCGGGAGTTTATTATTACGCTTTGCCTAAAATCAAAAGTTTAACAGAACAGGCGAAAATAAAAAAACTCAATCAAACCGGTCAGCCTCAAATAAATCCGGAAGATAACAAGATATCACCGATAATTATTACCAAACCGATTGAAATGGCTCCTGACGCTGATGGAGACGGTTTAACTGATGAAGAAGAAACTACCTTGGGCACTGATAAAAATAAATCTGATACTGACAACGATGGTCTTTCTGATAGAGAAGAAGTTAAGGTTTATTTAACAAATCCTTTAAAACCTGATACTGACGGTGACGGCATCAGTGACGGACAAGAAATTAAAAATAATACCGATCCGAATAATTCCAATCCAAATGCTAAGTTATTGAATTTACAAAAAGAAATTGATAAATTAAAGTAAATAATTTTACTATGCCAGAAGAAACACCTATACAACCGGAATCTCAAAAAACAGACGCTTCTGCGGTGCAGGATATTTTTGCTAATCCTCCTCCTGCGGCTAAAAAGGAAATTATTGAAGAAGTGACTCAATATGGAACCACTGGAGAAATGATTTATGTGATGCCGGAGAAATTTCGCAAAGCTCAGCGTAAATTGTCCAAAAAAGATAAAAATAAATCTCTTATTTTAATTTTATGCCTTCTAATTATTATTGTCGGCGGAGGTTTTGCGTTTTATTTTTGGATCACCAATTACCATCCTAATATTCCGGTTGTCACTCAAATTCCTGCCATTACTCAGCCCGAAGAAAATAATTCTCCCTCTGTTCCGGCTGCGAATGTTTCAATTGAACAAACTTTGAAAGCCGAGATAAAAGATCAAACGGGCGAAACTGTTTCTTGGCTGGAATTTTATCTGCCTGCCGGAGCCGTTGACCAGAATTTAAAAATTGAATTAATCTCGGAGCCGATAACCAATGAAAATACATTCAATGATTACAAGGTTATTGGAGGGACTTATAAAATTCAATCCACTAATCTTATTTTGCAAAAATCAGCAACCTTAAGAGCTTTTTATCATAATAAAATTGTTGAAAGCAATTGGGAAAATGATATTGTTTTGGGCTATTTGAAAGATAATATTTGGACTCCTTTATCAAGTACGCAAGACGTGGAAAATAATTTAATTATTGCTCAATTGGATCTTTTGCCGTCCGACACTTTTGCTTTAATTGTTTCAAAAAGCAAGGCAATTCCTCAAACGGAAATATTTCAAATAGCGCCGCAAATTTCTTCCACTGTTGATTCGGATCAAGACAGTTTGACCGACACGGAAGAAACTATCTATCGCACCAGCGTTAATAATCCTGATACTGACGGCGATGGCATTAGCGACGGCCAAGAAATAGCCAATTTAACCGATCCGCTGCAAACGGGCGAGAATAAGCTTTCAGCCGCCGGTTTGATCAATATTTATACTAATTCCACTTTTTCTTACAGTTTTTTCTATCCGTCTTCATGGATAACCAGAGCAATTCCGGAAACCAATAATGAAGAGGTTTTAGTGATTACTAATACCGGAGAATTTTTCAGCGCGACTGCAGAAAAGAATCCCGATCAATTGTCTTTGATTGATTGGTATTCAAAACAATCGCCGACAACTGAAAAAAGTTCATTAACTGCCGTTATTGTCAATAATCAGCCGGCTCTTTGGAGTTCGGATCATTTGACGATTTATATTTCCAAGGGCGAAAATGTTTATGTGATTTCATATAATGTCGGCACTGAAAAAGAAGCGAATTTTAAGACTACTTTCAAAATGTTGATCAATAGTTTTCAATTTATCGCTCCGGTTTCGTCAAGGCCAAATGGAACTTTAATAAAATATCCGGATAGTGCTATGGTTTATTTGATTGAAAATGGCAGTAAAAGAGTTTTTAAATCAGGAGAAATTTTTGAAAAATTGGGTTATAAATGGGAAAATGTGATAGAAATTCCAACAACCGAAACTTTTCCGGATGGTTCTATTATTGATGAAAATGAATCAGAATAAATCTTTAAATAATCAATATGTCCATAAATGATTTAATCATTAAAAAAAGAGTGGTTATTTTTTTTATAGTAATAGTTTTGCTTTTTTTCGCTTTTTCCAATGGAGGAAAAAGCGCTCTTTTTTTCTTATTAACGCCATTTGAAAAATTGTCTTATAAAATTTCAGGCCATCCAAAAAATTTTATTGAATGTCAAAATTGGCAGAATGATAAATCGGTATTGGAAAAAGAAATAAATAATCTTAAAACCGAAAATGCCAAGCTCCAAATATATCAAACGGAAAATCAAGTTCTGAAAAATCATTTGAATTTTTTGGATAATTCCAAGAATTCATTTATTTTGACCAATATTGTCGGCAAAAGAATAGAAACCGGTTATACATGGTTTCTACTTGATAAAGGCGAAAAAGACGGCGTAAATGTCGGTTTGGCGGTTGTTGATGAAAATGGAACCTTGGTCGGTACGATAATAAAAGTTGAAGATTATCTCTCGTTTTTACAGCCGGTTTTTGACAGCCATTCGCAAATTACCGCTGATATTATCATAAAAGGCGAGAGTCCGAATTCAGTTTCCGGAATAGTGCAGGGAGAATACGGTTTAACTATGAAAATGAATTACATTCCACTTGATAAACCGATAAAAACAGGGGATATTATTATCACTTCGGGTTTGGAAGAAAATATCAGGAGAGGACTAATAATCGGCGAAATAGCCGAAATTAACAAAAAACCAAATGCTGTTTTTCAAGAAGCGGTTATCAAATCGCCCAAATCTCTTTCGGATCTGAGAGTTGCGGCAATAATATTAAAAAATCTTCCATAATGTAATTTATGGCTAAACTGAAACTTATTTTACTGTTTTTGTTAATAATCTGTTTAAATATTTTACAGATTTCTTTTTTATTTAAATCTCCGGTTTTAAAATATTTAAATCTGACTTTGATTTTAATGATTCTTTTGCTTATTTTTAATAAATTTAAATTCGCCCTTTTGGTCGCATTGGCAAGCGGCATTTTATTTGATTTATATTCCATTTTTAAGCCGGGCATTTTTTTTCTGACTTTTCTATTGATTCTGGTTATTTCTTATAAAATTATCAAGGAATTCAGCCAAATGTCCACAAACAGCGTTTTAATTGTGGCGATTTTATGCAATCTTGCTTATCAAGCCATTATTTTAATTATTGTTTGGCTGGCTTATTTTTTGAATTTTCAGGATTTTATGGTGGTGATGGACAAATTTTATTGGTTTAATTTTGGTTGGTCTGTTTTGGCAAATAGCTTGGCGATAATCATTGGATATTCAATTATTAAAACTTTGCGTCAAAAATAAAACAGTAATAAAAAGTATTTTTTATGGATGATCCGTTTAAAATTAAACAAGAAGACAAAAATATCAGAGATGGAAAATTAGAAGGGTTTAATCAGCGCCGATACGCGGGCAATTATTGGCCGCCGGAAGAAAATTGGGCCGGGCCGATAGTTTTGCCTATGGAGAAAAAATCTCTCAATATTTTTATTTTTTTAATGATTGCGATTTTAACCATAGTATTCGGCAGGATTTTTTGGCTTCAAGTTTTTTCCGGACATGAATTCAGAAATATGGCCGAGGGCAACAGAATCCGCGTTGAAACAATTAAAGCGGACAGAGGGCTTATTTATGACCGTTATCAGACGCCTTTGGTTAAAAATATGCCGAATTTTTCTTTGATAATAACGCCTTTGGATTTGCCTAAAAATAAAGAAACGAGAATAGAAATTGTTAACAAAATTTTATCTTTTTTGGGAGAATCATTGGAAAATTCAACTAAAGAGGAATTATCCAAGCTTACGGCTGAACAGCCCAATCAATCAATATATCCTATTATTTTAAAAGATAATTTGAGTTATGAAGAAGCGATAAAATTAAAATTGGAAGAACTGCCCGGCGTTTCCGTAAACATAGAACCGAAAAGGCAATATTCGGATCCCACGTATTTTTCGCATGTTATCGGCTATATGGGTAAAATTACTCCGGAAGAATTGGCTGATAATAAAGAATACTCAATGACTGATTCTCTCGGCAAAACAGGATTGGAATTAAATTACGAAAATATTTTGAAAGGAGAGAATGGAGAAAAAAATATTGAAGTTGATTCGCTTGGAAGAGAAAAAAGAATCGCCAGCCAAAAAACGCCTCAAACCGGGCAAGATTTGATTTTAACCATTGACGCGAGTTTGCAAAAAAAAGTTACTGATGTTTTAAGCCATTATATTAAAGCTGCCGGCGCTCGTGCCGGATCAGCCGTAGCAATAGATCCGCGAAACGGCGAGATTTTAGCTATTGTCAGCTGGCCGACTTTTGATAATAATATTTTTATTCAAGCAAGCGCCAGTGATTTCAAAACCTTAATAGAAGATCCATCCAAACCATTATTTTTCAGGGCGATCAGCGGCCAATATCCGTCCGGTTCAATTTTTAAGCCGATTGAAATAGCCGCTGCTTTTGCCGAAGGCATTATCAACGAGAAAACAACAATCCTTTCTACCGGAGGAGTAAGAATCGGACAGTGGTTTTTCGGTGATTGGAAAACAGGCGGGCACGGTGTGACTGATTTTAGAAAAGCTTTAGCCGAATCGGTAAATACTTTCTTTTATTATATTGGCGGAGGATTTGGAAATTTTGAAGGCCTTGGGCCGGAAAAAATTATTCAATATGCCGAACTTTTCGGTTTAAACAGCAAGACAGGCATTGATTTAAAAGGCGAGGCAACCGGTTTTTTATTGACTCCCGCTTATAAAGAAAATGTTATAAAAGAACCGTGGTACATCGGCGACACTTATCATTTGTCTATTGGTCAGAGCAATATTTTGGTAACGCCGATTCAAGTGGCGAATTATACGGCGGCAATCGCCAATGGCAAAACTCTTTTTCAACCTCGCTTGGTCAAAGAAATTGATAATCCGGAAACCGGCCAAAAAATAATTATTCATCCCCAAATTATCAGAGAAAATTTTATTGATGCAAAATATTTGGAATTAGTCAGAGAAGGAATGCGCCAGACTATCACGACGGGCAGCGCTCGCAGTTTAAATACTCTGCCGATTCAAGTCGCCGGTAAAACCGGCACGGCTCAGGTAGAAGGTAAGGGCAATCACGCTTGGTTTACTTGCTTTGCGCCTTATGAAAATCCGGAAATAGCTTTGACTATTTTAGTGGAAAATGGGGGTGAAGGTTCGTCTTTTGCCGCACCGGCTGCCAAAGAAATTTTATCTTGGTGGGCGGAACAAAAGAAAAAATAATATTTGGAGTAAAAAGTTTTCCACAAGGGGATTTGACTTTTGCAGGATACCTGCTATAATAATATAAACTAATACCAATTAACTCGGTGTTTTTTTAATTTTATTGTTTGTCTCCAGAAATACCGCCGTGTAGCGGCGGGAATGAATGGAGTAACAAACAATAAATAATAATGAATCTATATGACATTTTTCTTAACGCCTGAAGGGCGAAAAAAAATTGAACAAGAATTGGAAGAATTAAGAAGCGTAAGAAGGCCGCAAGTTGCGGACCGGATTCGTGCTGCCAAAGAACTGGGTGATTTAAGCGAAAATGCGGAATATACGACAGCTAAGGAAGAGCAGGGATGGGTAGAAAATGAGATAATAAGACTGGAAAATTTATTGAGAAATGTTGAAATTATTGACAGCCATCAGAAAAATAAAGATGTGGTTAGAATAGGTTCAACGGTCAAACTTAAAATTAAAGATGATTTTAAGACTTTCATGATCGTGGACAGTGAAGAATCAGATCCGGCGCAAGGCAGAATTTCCTATGAGTCTCCATTAGGGCAAGCCCTTTTAAATAAGAGACTTAATGAAAAAGTGGAATTTCAGGTTCCAACCGGTCTTACGACTTTTACAATTATTGAAATTAAATAAAATAATTATTTTATCAATAAAAATGACCCTTTAAAGGGTCATTTTTAGTTGTTGATAATATTTTATAATAATGTTATAATAATTACATCTATTTTAACCATAAATTTATGACTAACGAAGAACAATCAAGAATAGAAAAATTAGAAAAAATTAAATCAAGCCAAGTTAATCCGTATCCGGCTTTATCCGAGAGGTCTCATACCGTAAAACAAGCGATTGATGATTTTGATAAATTATCGGAAAAAGAAATTTTGGTAAGTTTAGTCGGACGCTTGGTTTTATTGCGGCTTCACGGCAAGGCGTGTTTTGCCAATCTGGAAGATGGAACCGGCCGTTTTCAGATTTTTTTCGCTCAAGATAATGTTGGAGAAAAAGAATATCAGTTTTTTAATGAAAATATTGATGTCGGCGATTTTTTGGAAATCAAGGGTCATCTTTTTATTACCAAAAGAGGCGAGAAAACAATTAAAGCGACGAGTTGGAAACTTTTATCCAAGGCTCTTTTACCGCTTCCTGAAAAATGGCACGGCTTGTCTGATGTGGAAACAAGATATCGTCAAAGATATTTGGATTTAATTGCCAATCAAGAAGTAAGAGATATTTTTGTCAAAAGGACGAAAATGATACAATTAATCAGAGATTTTTTCAATCAGCGGGATTATATGGAAGTCAGCACGCCTGTTCTTCAAGCAATAGCCGGCGGAGCAATTGCCAGGCCGTTTGTCACTCATAATCACGCTTTGGATATTGATTTATATTTAAGAGTTGCGCCGGAACTTTATTTAAAAAGATTGATTATCGGCGGATTTGAAAGAGTTTATGAAATTGCAAAATGTTTCCGCAATGAAGGCATTGATGCTTCTCACAATCCTGAATTTACCCAAATAGAATTTTATCAATCCTATGCCGATTATAATGTTTTAATGAAACTGACCGAAGAATTATTTGAATATTTGTTGTCTAATTTGGAAGGAAAACTGACCATTGAATATCAAAATAATACTTTGAATTTCAAACCGCCTTATCCGCGATTGGAATTCAGGCAAGCGATTAAAAATGAAACAGGCCTTGATATTGAAGAATACCGCGATTTAAAAGGATTGATTGAACAAGTGAAAAAACTTGGCATAACAGTTGAAAAATCATGGGACAGAGGAAAAATTTTAGATGAACTTTTTAAAGAGCGCGTCAGGCCGAAACTTATTAATCCGACTTTTTTAATTCATCATCCGATTGAACTTTCGCCATTGGCCAAAAAATGCCCTGATAATCCGAATTATGTGGAAAGATTTCAACTATTGGTGGCCGGAATGGAAATTTGCAATGCTTTTTCAGAATTAAACGATCCTTTGGATCAAGAATCAAGATTTGACGAGCAAGATAAACTGCGCGAAAAAGGGGACCAAGAAGCGCAAGGTCTTGATGAAGATTTCGTTAAAGCTTTAAAATACGGCATGCCGCCCACAGCCGGCGAAGGAATTGGCATTGATCGATTGGCTCTTATTTTAACCAATACTTGCAATATTCGGGAAGTTATTTTATTCCCAATTTTGCGCCCCAAATTATAAATAGCCGCGAATTTCGCTTTCACTCCAGCGCTCCAAAACCTTGAAAATTATACTCGTTTTATTTTGAAAAATTCATAACTCCTCCCGAAGAGGTCGTCAAACAGATGAATTTTTCAATAAAACTCCTTAATTTTCTAAGGCTTTTCCGCGACTTCGTTCGAGCTAATTTCGCTATAAATGTATAATTTTTTTTAATCATTATGTTAGATATTAAATTCATCAGAGAAAACAAAGAAAAAATCAAGCAAAATATTATCAATCGAAAAATGGATTTGCAAAAAGCTGATGTGGATGCGTTATTGGAATTGGACGAAGAATACAGAAAAAAATTAACAGAAGTGGAAAATATTCGCGCTGAGAGAAATAATTTAACTGCCGGTAAAGATGAAGCGATAAGAGCCAAAGGAAAAGAATTGAAAGAAAAATTAAAAACCACAGAAGAATCACTTGAAGAAATTAAAACTAAAATGGACAAATTGGCTGTTTGGGTTCCCAATTTGATGAGCGAAGATACGCCAATCGGCAAAAGCGAAGACGATAATATTGATGTCAGAGTCTGGACTCCGGAAAAAGGATATTTAGATAAATCTTTATTGGGAAAAGGATTTGAAGTCGTTGCTCAGATGCCGAAATCTGATTTTCCGGGCAAGGATCATATTGAATTGGGCAAAGATTTGGATATTATTGACGTAGAACAAAGCGCCCTGACTTCGGGTTCAAGATTTTGTTACTTAAAAAAAGAAGCGGTTATTTTGCAATTTGCGATTATTGATTTGTTATTCAAAGAACTTTTAAGAAGAAAGTTCATGCCAATGGTTGTGCCTTTGATGGTTAAAGAAAGAGTGCTTTTTGGCACCAGCCATTTTCCCGAAGGATATGATCAGGTTTATAAAATCAGCGATGAAAACGTGGAAGATAAAAATAAATTATTTTTAGTCGGTTCTTCCGAGCCGTCACTTTTCGGCTACGGAATGGATAGAAGATTTTCAGAAAAAGATATGCCTTTTAAAATGTGCTCTCTGTCTTCTTGTTTTAGAAGCGAGGTCGGTTCTTGGGGAAAAGACGTTCACGGAATAAAAAGAGTCCATCAATTTGATAAATTGGAAATGGACGTTATTTGCCTTCCCGAGCAAGCAGATGAAATTTTTGAAGAATTGGTGTCTATTAATGAATGGTTGCTGCAACAACTTAAAATGCCTTATCGGGTGATTCAAAAATGCACCGGTGATGCCGGTTATGCCGCCAGTCACAAGCAATATGATGTTGAAACTTGGAGAATAGCGGCCAATGAATTTATGGAAACAATGACTGACACCAACGCGACTGATTTTCAAGCCAGAAGATTGAATATTCGCTATCAAAAAAATAATAATGAAAAAGGATATTGTTATACTGTTAATGATACCGGCGTGGCTTTGGGAAGAATGATTTTGGCTGTTTTGGAAAATTATCAGCAAAAAGACGGATCAATCTTGATTCCAGAAGTCTTGCAAAAATATTGCGGTTTTTCAAAAATTGAAAAGAAATAAAATAGAATAAATCCCGCATCTTTTTTATTAGGAAGGTGCGGGATAAAAAAATAAGCACCCGATATTAAATGGATGCTTATTTTGTATTTTAGTGGTAAAGTTTTAGAAGATTTTATTTATTCCTATTAAGATCATGGCGCCTGCGCATATTATTGTTATTGGAGGCCCGTAATCTTGTATTAAATTGAGATTTAATGAACCAAGATTTTTTAAATCCCAACTAAAACTAACTTCAAATAATATAAAACCAATTACCACAAGAATTATACCGCCTATCATTTTTCACCTCCTTTATTTCAAATTTATTATAGCAAAAATTTTATACTTGTCAAATCGTTTATTTCTGATAAAATATAGACACGTTAACCCACGCCCCAAACCCGAATAAAATTTTGAGATAATCGTGAATTTAACTCACGGTAACGCCTGCGGCTTATTTACATTAACAATATTTATTTTGTTGACAGGTTTGGAGACGGGGTACTCAAATTTGTAGCGAAATTTATTTCGCTACTTCTTAACTCATAAATTTCGACAAATTTGGTATGTTCACTTGGATTGAAATTAAAAAACAGGCAATTAAACATAATCTCGGCCAATTCAGAAAAATTATCGGCCCAAAAGTGAAATTAATGGCTGTGGTTAAAAGCAATGCTTACGGCCATGGAATGGTTGAAATAGCCAAAATTGCCTTAAAATCAGGGGCTAATTGGCTGGGCGTGGTTAATTTAGACGAAGCACTGATGCTTAGGCGGGCGAAAATCAAAGCCCCGATTTTTATTTTATCTTATTGGGAAATGACAGATCAAGTGAAAGAGGCGATTAAACAAAATATAGATTTTCCGGTTTATACTTTTGAGCAGGCAAAGTTTTTATCCAATCTTTCTAAAAAGCAAGTTAACATCCACATTAAAATTGACACTGGCGCGACAAGAATAGGTGTCTCCACCGAAGAAGCGGTTAATTTTATAAAAAATGTTAAGAATTTGCCGAACTTGAATATTGTCGGAATTTTTACTCATTATGCCGAATCGGAATCAAAAGACCAATCTTATACCAATCAACAAACTGAAAAATTTCAAAAAATATTATCTCTGTTGCGATTTTTCGGCATCAAAATACCTTTGGTTCACAGCGGTTGTTCGGCTTCAACAATGAATAATTCAAAAACATTTTTTAATTTAGTCAGAGTCGGTCTTGGCATGTACGGCCTTTATCCTTCAAACAATACTGAATTATCGGCTAAAAAGAAAAAAATCAAACTTGAGCCGGCTTTATCGTGGAAAACAAAAATTATTCAAATTAAAAATGTGCCGGCCGGAACTTTTGTCGGATATGACAGAACTTATCAAACAGACAAGGCGACAAAATTGGCTGTTCTGCCAATCGGTTATTTTGACGGTTATGATCGCCATCTTTCAAACTGCGGCCAAGTTTTAATTCGCGGCAAATATTGCCCGATTCGCGGAAGAATCTGCATGAATTTAACAATGGTTGATGTCAGTAAAATACCGGATATCAAAGAAGGTGAAGAAGTGGTTTTAATCGGCAGACAAAATAAAAATGAAATTACAGTTGATGATTTGGCCAAGAAAATAGGCACTATTAATTACGAAACAGTTTGCAGAATTAATTCATTAATTTCGAGAAAATATGTCTAAACAAAATCAAAAATCACTCAAGTTGGAAATTTTAGAAAAATTATCTTCTTTAATTACGGCCGGATTCGGTTTGGTGGCGGCCTTGGCCTGGAATGAGGTAATTCAAGATTTTTTCGCCACAATTTTTCCCAAACCGAATATGCTCTTGGGAAAATTTATTTATGCCGTTATTATTACCTTGATTATCGTTATTATTACCGTGAAACTGGGTAATGTTATAAGCAAGCTTAAAGAGGCGATTAGCGAGGAAGAAAAGAAAAATTAACCCCGTTAGAAATTTTTGTATTAGCAAGTTATTTAGCGGGTTATTTATGAAATAAATTTATGGTAATTTCTAGTGGGGTGAACAATAAAAAATGGGAGCTATCCCAAAAAATGCCAGATGATTTTAAAGATAAATTTCCGGAAATCCATCCGGTGATTTTGCAATTGTTTTACAGCCGCGGACTTAAAACCCAAGAAGTGATTGATGAATTTCTTTTGCCAGATTATTCCCAAGATTTGCACGACCCTTTTATTTTTCAAGATATGGCCAAAGCGGTGGACAGAATTTATCAGGCCATTGAAAAAAAAGAAAAAATTTTAATTTACGGAGATTTTGATGCTGACGGAGTCACGTCTTCGGCGGTTTTATTTAATGCTTTTACGAAATTGGGAGCGGAATTTTTAAAAGTGTACATACCGGATCGCGAAAAAGAAGGATACAGTTTGCATAAAAAAGCGATTGAAAAATTCATTGAAGAGGGAATTAATTTGATTGTTACTTGCGATTGCGGTATTACGAATAAAGAAGAGGTGGAGCAAATAAATCAGGCAAAGATGGATATTATTATTACTGATCATCATCCCACCACTCAAGAATTGCCTCAAGCTTATGCCATTATTAATCCTCAATTGCCGCGCGAAAAATATCCGTTTCGTTTTTTGGCCGGCGTGGGAGTTGCCTTTAAATTGATTCAAGCTTTATTGAAAGATGAAAGATGCTTGATTCCAAATAAAGAATCTTTTGAAAAATGGATACTTGATTTGGTGGCTATCGGCACTATTACAGATGTTATGCCGCTTTTGGGCGAGAATAGAACCTTGGTTAAATATGGATTGGTTGTTTTAAATAAAACTTCCAATATAGGTTTGAAAGCTTTAATCACTCAGGCAGGTTTGACCTTGGGTGCGTTGGACACATGGAGTATTAATTTTCAAATCGGTCCCAGAATTAACGCGGCCGGAAGAGTCAGCCATGCCAAAGATGCTTTGCAGTTACTTTTGGAAACAGATCAAGAAAAAATCAATGATTTGGCTATACATTTAAATTCTTTAAATACAAAACGGCAAAATACAGTGGATAAAATTGTGAAAGATATCAGAAAATCAATCGGCGAGGAAATTAAAGATAAAATAATTATTGCTTGCGGCGAAGATTGGCCGGCCGGTCTTTTGGGAATAATCGCCGGAGGCTTAATGGATAAATATTTTAGGCCGGTAATAGCCCTCTCAATTCGCAAAGAAGAAACATCCATACATGGCCGGGGCAGATCTATTCAAGGTTTTGATTTGGCTAAGGTTTTGGAAAAATTTCATCATTATTTTTCTCATTACGGCGGCCACGCAAAAGCCTGCGGTTTTACATTGAAAGATAAAAATAATTTGGAAATTTTTATCAAAGAATTGATTCAATTGGCGAATAATGAATTAAAAGACGAAGATATGTGTCCAAAACTTTTAATTGACGCGGAAGTTAGCTTGTCCGAAGTTGATTGGAGTTTGTATGACGAATTAAAAAAACTTGAACCGTTCGGTCAGAATAATAATTGCCCCAATTTCTTGGTTTCTAATGTTAAACTAGACAATATTGAATCAGTCGGCAAGACCAGCCAGCATTCCAGATTAATTATTGAGAAGAGAAAAATGATTTATTTTAACGGCAATCAAAAAATTACTGAATTGAAAATCGGTGATAAAATAGACGCGGTATTTCAATTGAGCGTCAATCAGTGGAATGGCCAGCAAGAATTGCAAATGAAAATTGTTGATATAAGAAAAAATAATTAAATTTATATTATATGAAACTTATATTATATACAGATGGAGGCGCGAGAGGTAATCCCGGTCCGGCCGGCGCGGCAGGATTAATTTATGATACTGATAAAAAAGTTATAAAAAAATTCGCCCAATTTTTAGGCAAAGCAACTAATAATCAGGCTGAATATCAAGCCTTGGTTTTAGGTTTGGAATTAGCTAAAAAAATAAAAGCCAGTGAAGTGGATTGTTATTTGGACAGCTTGTTGGTGGTTGAACAAATGAATCAAAAATGGAAAATAAAAAATAAAGAATTAAGCGTTTTGTTTGTTAAGGTTTGGAATCTCTCGCAATCTTTTGAAAAAGTGAATTTTTATCACATTCCGCGCGAAAAAAATGAGGAAGCTGATAAATTGGTTAATGGAATTATTGACAAAAATACTCTTTGATATTGACAAAAACGAAATTTTCTGCTATTATCTAATAGTAGACCGGATAATTGCCTCGCTTCGGTGGGGAGGAAAGTCCGAACACTTCCCTGGCTTTAGTCAGGGAGCAGGGTAGCGGGTAACGCCCGTCCATAGTAATATGAGAGGTGCGAGCAGTGACGCCGCAATCCGAAAGGGTTGAGGCTTCCGGATTTATTCGGAAGAATCCCAAAAGTAATTTTGGGAGTGAAACGGCTAAATCCTTACCTGGGTGAAAGACCAAAGGCTTTGTGCTTTGCACAAGGCAAGGTAGGTCGCCAGAACCTTGATGCAAATCAGGGTCCAGATAAATAATTATCGTTTATCTGCTTCGCAGATTACGAATAATTACGAATTTTGGTTTGACAGTGTCAAATCTCACGAATCATACGAATAATATTCGTAAAGATTAGTGAGCTATCCGCTATTGAGGGATAGCCAGATTCGTATAAATTCGTATCATCTACAAAGTAGATGAATACAGAATTCGGCTTATAGGTCTACAATAAAAAAATGGGTATTCTTGCCCATTTTTTATTTTTTTGATATACTAATACTGTATTCTTATGAAAAAATCAGACCTCATATTTTCTACAATTTTGCTGCCGGTTGATTATCTAATGTTGATTTTATCGGGTATTTTTGTTTATTATTTAAGATTTGCCGCCTTAACTGAATTAAGGCCGGTAATCTACGAAATACCGTTTGGCAGATTTTTTATTACCATTATTTTTGTCGCCCTAATTTGGCTGGGAGTTTTTGCTTTAACCGGATTGTATGCCTTGGGCGAAAGACGGCACTTTTCTCAAGAATTTGGCAAGATTTTTTTGGCTTCCACGGTTGGGATAATGTTGATCGTTCTTTTTATATTTTTTAATGGCATTTATTTTTCTTCCCGCTTCATTATTTTGGCCTGTTGGATTATGGCGATCATTTTCGTCAGTTTGGGCAGAATTTCAGTTCATCTCGTACAATTGTTTTCTTATCGGCGCGGTAAAGGATTGGAGCCGATTTTAGTTTTTGGAAAAGGAAAAATTGCCGAAGAAATAACGCAAAATATTAAAAATAATTCAGGCTTGGGTTATAAAATTCTAGATAACCCGTTAACAATTGATGAGCTTTTGATAAAATGGAAAAATCAAGCCAGTAATATTACTCAAATTATTCAGGCAGATCCTAATCTTGAACAAGATCAAGCATTAAAATTAATTGATTTTTGCAATGAACATCAAATTACGCTTAAATATATACCCAATGTTTTTGGGACATTGTTCAGTAATATAAGAACTGAAACATTTTGCGGACTGCCGATTATTTCCATTAAAAGAACCGCGCTTGAAGGATGGGGCAGAGTAATAAAAAGATTTATTGATATAATTTTATCAAGTTTCAGTTTGATTATCCTTTCGCCGTTTTTTTTGATTATCGCGATATTGATTAAATTAAGTTCAAAAGGACCTGTTTTTGTAAAATTAAAAAGAGTGGGAGGACGCGGAAAAGAATTCAAACTTTATAAGTTTCGTTCAATGGTTGATAACGCGGAGTTTTTAAAAAAAGATTTAATGAAATATAATGAACGCACCGGACCGCTTTTCAAAATGAAAAATGATCCGCGCATTACCAAGATTGGTAAATTCATTCGCCGTTATTCTATTGACGAATTACCCCAGCTTTTCAATGTTTTAAGAGGAGAAATGAGCTTGGTGGGACCTCGGCCGCATGAACCGGAAGAAGTGGAAAATTATCAAAAACACCATAAGCAATTATTGATTTTAAAACCGGGCATTACCGGCTTTGCTCAAATTTCCGGCCGTTCCGCTTTGTCATTTGAAGAAGAAGCAGAATTGGATATTTATTATATTGAAAATTGGTCTCTAAGTTTAGATTTGCAGATTTTATTAAAAACAATTCCTATAGTTTTAAGCGCTCGAGACGCCGCTTAATAATTTAATAAAAAATGAAAAAATTAGAATTAGAAACAATAATTGGTTTGGAAATTCATTTGGAAATTAAAACTCAAAGCAAGCTTTTTTGCTCTTGTTCTAATAATACTAAATTAACCGAACCGAATGTTCAGATTTGCCCGATTTGTCTGGGCCAGCCCGGTGTATTGCCTATATTCAATAAAGAAGCTTTGAAAAATATTTTGATTTTAGGATTGGCGTTAAAAGGAAAAATAAATTTAATTTCTTGGTTTGACAGAAAAAATTATTTTTATCCCGATTTGCCAAAGGGTTATCAAATCAGCCAATACAGTTTGCCTTTTATTAAAGGCGGATGCGTGGAAATTGACAGCGCAGACGGCGTTAGAAAAATATCTTTAGAAAGAATTCATCTCGAAGAAGATACGGCTAAATTAATACATTCTTCCGATGATCAATGGAGTTCGCTTGATTTTAATCGAGCCGGCGTACCGCTGATGGAAATAGTGACAGAACCGTGTTTAAAATCGCCGTTTGAAGCAAAAATATTTTTGCAAGAACTCCGCACAATCGCCAGATATTTGAATATTTCCGAAGCAGATATGGAAAAAGGGCAATTTCGCTGCGATGCCAATATTTCTTTAAGGCCGAAAGGAGAGAAAAAATATTTTCCAAAAACGGAAATTAAAAATTTAAATTCGTTTAAAGCGGTGGAAGATGCCCTGGAATATGAAATAGTAAGACAAACAAAACTTTGGCAAGAAAAAAAACAGCCAAAAATATCATCTACCAGAGGTTGGGATGAAAAGAAAAAAAATACTTATTCTCAAAGAAGTAAAGAAGATATTCAGGATTATCGTTATTTTCCCGAACCGGACCTTCCATCAATTGATTTTAACGAACTTAAAAAAGAGGATATAGATTTGGAACTATTGGAAAAAAATATTATTGAATTGCCCGGAACTCGCAAAAAACGTCTTATTCAAATGTATAATTTTTCTTCTGTTGATGCGAATATTTTAATTGAGAATAAAGGATTGGTTGATTTTATCGAAGAAGCATTGATTAAATTAAGAGAATGGATTGTTTCCACGGATATAATTGACGGCACAGAAGAGGAAATTTGGGAAACATCTAAACATCAAATTTCAAAAGTAACCGCCAATTGGCTGATTAATCGTTTATTACCCTTACTTAAAAAGGACGGGAAAAACGAAAAAGATATTTCATTGGAAAAATTCGTTGAATTTATTGTTTTGATTTATGAAAAAAAGATTTCAAGCACTTTGGCGCAGACGATATTGGAAAGAATTTTTGTTAAAAATGAAAGCTTAAGCCAAATCATGGATCATCCAAGCGTTAAACAAATTGACAGTGAAGATAATTTGATTGATATTGTGCGGGAAGTTATTAAAAATAATCAAGACACGGTTGATAAATATAAACAAGGGAAACATCAGGTTGTACAATATTTAATCGGGCAAGTAATGAAAAAGACCAACGGGCAGGCAAATCCCAAGTTGGTCCAGGAATTATTTGAAAAAGAGTTAAGCTAGAAATTTTTTAATCAAAATTTTAGCTTGATTGATTTTTTTTATCCATTTTATGCGTTCATCCCGTTTGAACCAGGTAATTTGACGCTTGGCATAATGCCGGGTGTTTTTTTTAATTAAATCTGCAGCTTCAATAAGACTTATCTCGCCTCGCAGATAAGAAATAATTTCTTTATAACCGATTCCGCTAAAAGCCCGCGAATGAGCAGGGTATTTTTTTATTAATTTTTTAACTTCATTTATTAATCCTGATTTTATCATTTTGTCTACGCGTTGATTAATTCTTTGATATAAAATTGGGCGAGGCTGATTAATGCCTATTAAAAGAGTTTCAAAAAGCGGTTCTCCTTTTTGGCGTATTTGAGAGAACGGTTTTTTTGTTTTTAAACATACTTCCAAGGCGCGAATAACACGGCGAAGATTTTCTTTTTGGATGAATTTTTTCGCTTCAGGATCCAATTTGATTAATTTTTTCCAGAGATAATCAGGTCCATATTTGGCGGCCATTTTTTCCAGTTTGCTTCTTAATTTTTTGTCAGGCGCGATAGCCGGAATATCAAAATTATCCACCAGAGAACTAATATATAAACCGGTTCCGCCGACTAAAAATGGAGTTTTATTTCTTTTTTGAATATCATCAATAATTTCTATCGCTTTTTGTTTAAATTGTGCCACGGTGAATTCTTGATTTGGCTGTACGACATCAATCATATAGTGGGGGACTCCATCAATTTTATATATTTTTGCTCCATGTTCCATGTTCCATGTTCCATGGATTGGCTTTGCTGTGCCAATATCCATTCCCTTATAAATTGTTCGGCTGTCAGCGCAAATAATTTCTCCCTTGAATTTTTTTGCCAATTTTAAAGCTATATCAGTTTTGCCTGAAGCGGTAGGACCCAGGATAATTATGATTTTTTTGAGATTTGACATAACTAATACTTCATTTATACTTAAAGAATCAACTGAATTATATGAATATTTTTATAAAAACATTACTTGGTGAAACTCACCCTCTTAATTTATTGTTTTATTTATTGCTTTGCGCCGGCCCGACATTATTATGGTTCTTTTTTTGTTTAAGATTTGATCGCCGGCAGCCGGAACCAAAACGCGAAATTTTTAAATTTTTCAGTTTGGGAGCGATTATTACCATTCCATTGATTTTTATCGCCGGACCAATAACTAATTGGATAGAACAAAATTTATTTTTGAATTCAATTTTAATAATTTTTATTTTATCTTTTTTGGTTGACGGTTTATTTGAAGAATTAGCTAAATATGTTTTATTGAATTGGAGGCTTTATCGTTGCCGTTATTTTGACGAGATAAAAGACGGGTTTGTTTACGGCATGAGTCTCAGTTTGGGTTTGGCATTTACGGAAAATATTCTTTATGCTCTTTTTTCCAAAGATTTAGCCAATGGAACCATGATTTTATTATTCAGGGGTTTTACCACCACTTTTATGCATTATTTATCCGGAGGAATTATTGGTTATCATTTGGCAATGGCTAAATTTTATAAAAGCAATAGAATGACGCAAAGAATGTTTAAATTCAGAGGTTTAATTTTAGCCATTTTGCTCCACGGATTATACAATAGTATTATCAGATTTAATTTTATGTGGGGTTTTATACCTCTGGCGATTATTCTCTGGATTATATATTTTATTATTGTTTACGAAATGAAAGCGACTACAAACAACCTTCTAGGCCCCACGAAGCCGCTTGAGTAATTTTTACCTTATAAAACTCGTTAATTTTTATTAATGAGTTTTCACTTTTTAAAAGTATTTTAATGTGTTTAAAAGTGTCGGTTACACCGTAAAGATTATTTTTTTTGTCATAGCCGATTATTAACACTTCTACAATTTTTCCGATATATTTTTTATTATTTTCCAAGGCAGTTTTTTTTAAAATTTCATTTAAAATTTCTTCGCGTCGTTTTTTTTCTTCTTTGGGCACGTTATCTTTAAAAGTTTTGGCTGCCAAGGTTTGAGGGCGAGGGGAATATTGGGCAAGATAGGCCATATCAAATTTAAGAGAACGCATCAATTTAGCCGTATCGTTAAATTGATTTTTTGTTTCACCTGGGAAACCGACAATAATGTCAGTGGAAATGCTGAGATTTTGTATTTTTTTACGAAGCTTTTTGATCAGATTTTTATAATAAGATACGGTATAATGCCGATTCATTTTTTTAAGTATTTGGTCATTGCCGGCTTGGATTGGCAAGTGCATATACGGTCCGACTTTTTTGCATTCGGCAATGGTATTGATAAGTTCATCGGTTAAATCTTTGGGATGATTGGTGATAAATCTTAACCAAAATTTACCCGGCAGATTATCAACCATTTTTAAAAGTTGGGGAAAATTAATATCGTCTTTCTGATAAGAATTTACGTTTTGACCCAATAAAATTATTTCTTTGTAACCGTCTTTTAATAATTTTTTAATTTCGGCAATAATGATTTTTGGAGATCTGGAGGTTTCTCGGCCTCGGGTGTAGGGGACGACGCAATAAGCGCAAAAGTTGTTGCAACCGGTCATAATCGGCACGTAAGCGGTAATAGGCGAAGAAATAGCGGGTAAAATTGATAAATAATCGTCAGTTTGCTTGTTTGATTGTCTGGTTAAAAATTTTGTTAATTTGGGCAGATCTTTTATATCAAATATTAAATCAAACCATTTTTTTAATTTATTTTTGTCTTTTAAGAGAACACAGCCGGTTAAAATTATTTTAAGATTGGGATTTTGCTTTTTAATCCGATTAAAATTTTTAATCATTCCGTAAACCCGATCTACCGCTTTTTGGCGAACCGAGCACATATTAACAATAATCAAATCCGCCTCATTAATTTTTGAGGTTTCTTTATATCCGATATTTTCCAAGACCGCGGCGATTCTTTCGCTATCAGATTTATTCATCTGACAGCCGAATGTGATAAGATGATATTTCATATACATCAATTTAATAAATTAACGAGCCCCAAAGGGGCCCATTTTGGGTCAACGAATTAACGAATTTTTTACTCGTTAATCTCAGAGAGACCCCTTTGGGGCTCGCTAAACTCGTTAATTTATTTGCTTTAATTATTTTTTACTGTTAATTTTTTCTTTTATCTCTTTAAAAAATTCTTCTTTGCTAATTTCTCTTGTATCTTTACTGCCTCTATCTCGAATTATTAGTTTATCCGAGACAGCTTCTTTATCGCCAATTACTAACATGTATGGAACTTTTTCGTTGGCCGCTTTTCTTATTTTGTTGCCAACAGTTTCATTACTGATATCTAACTCAACTCTAATATTTTCCTTCTTAAATTCACTTGCCAATTTTTGAACAAATTCAATATGTTTTTCGTTGACTAAAACTAATTTTACTTGTACTGGTGACAGCCAGACAGGAAAAGCACCGGCATAATGTTCTATTAAAGTGCCCACAAATCTTTCCATTGAACCCAAGACAGTGTGATGTAACATAATAGGAGTTTTTTCTTTGCCGTCTTTATCAATATAAGTCATTTGGAAGCGACTTGGCAGGTTCATGTCCAGTTGAATAGTAGTTCCTTGCCATTCTCGTCCCAGAGAATCAACGGCTTTCATGTCCACAGCCGGTCCGTAGAATTTGGCGCCGCCAATATCTTTTTGAAATTTAATTTTTCTTTTGACTAATATCTCTTCCAAAATTTTTTCGGCAAATTTCCAAATGTGTTCATTTTGAATATATTTGTCGGTAATTTTTGGATCGCGAACCGATAAATAGACGTTTAATTTATCAAAACCAAAGACTTTATTAATATCAAGGGCAAAATCAATAATTTTGTTAATTTCATCAACAAATTGATCTTCACGGCAAAAAACATGAGCATCATCTTGGGTAAAACCGCGTACTCTTAACATTCCGTGTAAAACTCCAGATCTTTCAAAACGATAGACGCTTCCCAATTCACAAAATCTTAACGGCAGATCTCGATAACTTCTTAATTGCGATTTATATATCCGGACATGAAACGGACAACTCATTGGTTTAACATAATATTTTGTTTTTTCTATTTCGTCCTTCTCAGCCATTAACATTGGGGGATACATCCCTTCTTGAAAATTTTCTAAATGGCCGGAGGTTTGCCAAAGATTACTTAAGCCAATATGAGGGGTATAAACGTATTGATAGCCGCGTTGATAATGTTCTCGCCGCCAATATAACTCAATTTGTTCGCGGACAATTGAAAGTTTGGGGTGCCAAAGCACTAATCCCGGACCAACATAATCATCAATACTGAATAAATCCAGTTCTTTGCCTAATTTTCGGTGGTCTCTTTTTTCCGCTTCTTCTTGAAGCTTTAAATAATCGCTTAATTCTTGCTGATTTTCAAAAGCCACTCCGTAAATGCGCTGAAGCATTTTATTTTTTTCGTCGCCGCGCCAATAAGCGCCGGCGATTTTAGTTAATTTAAAAGCGCCTAAACTTTGAGTTGAACTAATGTGCGGACCGCGGCATAAATCAACAAATCGGCCAAGTGTATAAATACTCACTTGTTTTTGCTTATTATCTTCAGCTTGCCCGCTTAAATTTTTTTCTGAAAAATTTAGGCGGGTAGTGCCGTATTTTTTAATATCATTTAATAATTCTATTTTATAAGGCTGGTCAGCTTTTTGAAACAAATCAATGGCTTCATTAATATCAAGTTCTTGGCAGACAAATTTTATATTTTTCTTAAGAATTTGTCTGGCCATTTTATCTATTTTCGGAAGATCTTCCGGAGTAAGAGAGCGAGGCAAATCAAAATCATAATAAAAGCCGTTTTCTACGGTCGGGCCAACGCCGAATTTGGCATTGGGGAATAATTCCAAAATTGCCGCAGCAATCAAATGCGCGGTAGAATGACGGATAATTTCTATTTTATTTTCATTCATATTATCTATTTAGTAATTTTTATATTAATTTTATCCAGAGAGGTCGGCGCTTTTTTCAAGAATGGCGGCCAAAATTTTACCTGGACTTTTTTGATTAAAATATCACCGTCTTTCAAAGAAGAAAAATAATTTTTAATTTCAGTGGAATTTAATCCTCTAAGATGGCTTTTCTCCAAAATTTGATTTTCCGAATTAATAACCATGGATCCGCGCATTTGGATTTGAATGTCAGCTGTTTGCTTATTTATATCGTAATTAAGCAAGCGATAAGACAAGCTTGCGGGTTCATAAGATAAAAATTCTTTTCCTTGAGGAATTTTTGCTTTTAAAGCATTAAGGGCGATTTCTAAAACTTTTTTTTCATCAAAAGCTGCTGCTCCTATTTTAATTTTTTCAGAAACGGTAAATTCTGTTTTTTCTTCATTGGGTTTGGCATCGCAAGATTCTTCTAAAACAACTGATTTGGTAACGATTTTGAAATTAGATTGAGAAACCTGATTTTCTATTTCTGTTAGTCCCTTTTTGAAAAGCTTATCGCTTAAATCTTGTTTTAAACCATTAATGTCAGAAGCCATTATTATACCGGCTGTTTTTAAACCGCCAGTCATTGGTTTTTCGCTTACAACAGAGATTTTTTTTATCAGATCGGCGCTTTTTAAATTAGGAACAGTAAACGTAGATGGTCCGATTTCATAAGCCGCGCCCATTTTATCAGCCCGTACCATGGCTTTCATTTTGCCTTTGGCGGGAATTGAAGTTTGTTTTTCCAATCTGAAAACTAAGCCGTCCGGAGACAAAAATCTGGTCGTGGCGATAAAATTTACCGATGAAGCGGTATTATTAGTGATAATCACTTCTCCTTCGGCAAAATCCTCGGCCGAGACCGTAGATTTGGGCTGGCCTTTTTCTTCTGATTCTTGGATATTTTCCAAAATTGTCGCTTGAATAGAATCTGAAGAAGAAACAGCAGATTGAGCTTTTAAAGCCATATCAAGATCAATTTCTTCCGGCTCGGGCGTAAGGGTGATTGTAACTCCATAAGAAGCGACAAATAATCCCCAAATTAAACCGAGAATCATTAAAGCCACCAAAATGAAAAATATGTAGCTGATTTTTTGATGAGGAGAAATGAAAATTGTTGGCATAAATATTGGTTAATTGGTTTTTAAAACTATGTAATTATTTTACCATTTTTTACGATTTAAGCAATAACTCGTCCAATTTATTTTTGTTTATTTCTTTCACTTTTTCAGCGATTAATTTAGGCACTCCGTCTTTATCTGAAACGCGGCCGGTAACGGAAACTATTTTATTTTCTTGCCATAGGTTGGGATTTTCTTTGTATAGGTTGGGGAAAACAATAACTTCTATTTCGCCGGTATGATCTTCCATTTTTACAAAAAGCATCATTTCTTTTTTGGCCGTAATGATTTTTTTAATTTTACCGACCAAGCCGATAATTTTAACGCTTGAATTATTGCTTATTTTTCCAATCGGAATTGAATATTTTTTTAAAATTTCGCTGTATTCCTGCAAGGGATGTTCAGAAATGAACAATCCCAATAATTCTCTTTCCCAAAGAAGTTTTTGCTGATGTTCAGTGGGCGGCACTTGATGAAGTTTTAAACCCATTGTTTGTCCGACCGATGTTGCACCAAATAAATTTGATTGGCCGTTTTCTTTATCTTTTTGATTTTGTTTGGCGAATTCCAATATATTTTCCACATTGCCAAGAAGCTGGCCGCGCTCGCCGAAATAATCCATTGCACCGCTTTTTATCAAGCTTTCCATGGATTTTTTATTCAGATCTTTTGTTTGAACGCGATTTAAAAAGTCTTCTAAATTTTGATAGGCGCCATTTTCTTGCCGTTGTTCAATAATTGTCCTCACTATTCCCGTGCCGATATTTTTAATCGCCAAAAGTCCGAATCTGATTTTATTTTTATCAGTGACCGTGAAGTTCTCAAAACTTTCATTAACGTCAGGCGGCAGAATTTCAATTTTCATTTTTTTTGTATCTTCCACCAAAATGGAAATTCTATCAGTGTCGTTTTGATCAGAAGTAAGCAAGGCGGCCATAAATTCAGTAGGGTAATTAGCCTTTAAATAAGCGGTTTCATAAGCAATAGCGGCATAACAAGTAGCATGAGCCAAATTGAAACCATAACCGGCAAAAGGTTCAATAAAAGCGAAAATATTTTCCGCCGTTTCTTTGGTAATTTTATTTTTTACGCATCCGCTGACAAATTTTTCTTTCTGTTCTTTAAGCAAAGCGGGAATTTTTTTACCAACCGCTTTTCTCAAAACATCAGCTTCTGACAAAGTAAAACCGGCCAAATCGCGCGCGATTTGCAATAATTGTTCCTGATATACGGCTACGCCATAAGTTTTTGCCAAAATAGGTTCCAGCTTCGGATGCAAATAAGAAATTGTTTTTAGACCGTGTTTCCCGGCAATATAATCGGGAATAAGTTCCATTGGTCCGGGACGATACAGGGCCACCATGGCAATGATATCTTTCAAATCAGTTGGTTTTAACTGTTTTAAATAACGCCGCATTCCATCGCTTTCCAATTGAAAGACACCGGTGCATTCTCCTTTTTTGAACAAGGTGAATGTTTTTTTATCATCAACAGGAAGATTATTTATATCAATTTCTTTTTGTTGCGTTTTCTTGATTATTTTAAGTGCAGTTTCAATGACCGTTAAATTTTTTAGACCTAAAAAATCAATTTTTAATAATCCAAGATTTTCAATGGCATGCATTTCATATTGAGAAATAACTGTTTTCTCGTCGCCGGAAATATCATATTGAACAGGAAGATAATGATTTAATGGTTTAGGGGTGACTACCACTCCGCAGGCATGTTTTGAAGCATGACGGCAAACACCTTCTAATTTTATGGCAATGTCAATAATTTTTTTAGCATCAACATTGCTGTTATAAAAAGATTTTAAATCGCTGGCTTTATCCAGTGCATCTTTAAGATCGCTTCCAAAGGGAATCATTTTTGCCAATTGATCGCAGAAAGAATAAGGAATATCCAAAACTCGTCCTACGTCTCTGATACCGGCCCTGGCAGCCATGGTTCCAAAAGTAATAATTTGAGCAACATGATCGTGTCCGTATTTTTGTTCAACATAATGAATAACTTCATCGCGTCTCGTATCGGCAAAATCCAAATCAATATCAGGCATGACAATACGATCCGGATTAAGGAAACGTTCAAAAATAAGTTCGTATTTTATGGGATCAATGTCGGTAATGTTTAAAATATAAGAAATAATTGAACCGGGCGCGCTGCCTCGTCCGGGACCGACGATTATTTTATTTTCTTTGGCCCAGTTTACGAAATCTTGAACGATTAAAAAGTAAGAAGCAAAGCCGGTTTTTTCAATAACAGAAAGTTCGTAATTGAATCTATCCAAAATACTTTTATCAGGATTGGGGTAATGATTAGCCATTCGTTCTTGGCATAATTTTTCCAAATATTGATTGGCGGTTTTTCCTTCGGGAAGAGGAAAATGGGGGAGTTGAATTTTTCCGAGCTCAATTTCTACGTTGCACGCTTGGACAATTTTTTCCGTGTTTTCTATTGCTCCGGGATAATCTTTAAAATCTTCAATCATTTTTTCCGGCGAACGAAAAGAAAAATCATCAAAAAGCATGGAAAGCCGATTTTGATCGGATTTTTTCTTTTTAGTTTGAATGCAAAGCAAAATATCTTGAATTTCCGCGTCTTCAGATTTCACATAATGCACGTCATTTGTCGCTACTAATGGAACATCGTATTTTTGCGATAATTTTAAAAGAGTTTTATTGACTTTTTCCTGTTCCGGACTGTTGGGATGACTTTGAACCTCTAAATAAAAATCTCCCGGTTTGAAAATTTCTTTGTATTTTAAAATAATTTGTTCAGCTTTCTCCAGTTGATTATTAATAATTGATTGAGGGATTTCTCCTTGGAGACAAGCGGTTAAGGCGATAAGTCCGGATGAATGTTTGACTAATGTTTCATAGTCAATTCGCGGTTTATAATAAAAGCCCTCCAAGTGGGCAATGGTAGTCAATTTGATTAAATTTTTATATCCTTCCTGATTTTTTGCCAAGAGAACCAGATGATATGGTTTCTCGTCTATTCTTGATTTTTTATCTAATCGGCTGTGCGGAGCAACATAAGCCTCTACGCCGATAATCGGTTTAAGTCCGGCTTTTTTCGCTTTTTGATAAAATTCAATCACGCCATACATTACGCCGTGATCGGTTAACGCCAAAGCGGTCATTTCATATTTTTTCGCTTCGGCGATTAAATCATCAATTTTCGGTAAACCGTCCAACAGCGAATAATGGCTATGGATGTGTAAATGAGAAAACATAATTTTTTTATAGTTTATAGTTTTTGGTTGATAGTTATGGTTATTTAGTCATTAGTTGAAAACTAAAAACTATTTTTTATTATCTTTATTTTATTTATTTTCTTTGTTTTCGTTATTTTCTTTTTCTTCTTTTTTTGCTTTAACAAAAGAGAATATTTCTTTTAAACCCTGAGTTACCAAACCCATAAAAGCGATTGAGGTTACTTTTTCCTTTATTTTATCCATAGTATCTTCGGCTTTTTTGGAAACATTTAAAAATCGACCGGCAGCTTTAGCGATTCTTATAGCAATAACCACTGCGATAATACCCAAGAGAATATAAAAAAAAGCTATAAAAATAACAGCGACGCTGGTGGTGATATAGAAAAGATTTTGACTGGCCATATGATTTTTTTGATTATTATTTTATTAAAAAATATTATTTGACCTATCTTAATTTTAGTCCTTAAATAGAAATTTTGCAACCCCCATTGCCATATTTTAACATATTTGTTAAAATAATTACATGGGAGAAAATATTATTTTTAAACAACTCAGGGCCGCTCAATGGTTTTTGGAACACAAAAATGATATCCGCAAAGCCAAGGAGATTTTTTTAATTGTTTTAAACGCGATTTTTTGGGGAATTGCCATTTGGCAAGGCATAATATATTTTTCTCTGACCAAGAGCCATCAAGAAATGCTGGTGGAATTGACTAGAGAAAGAATAGATTGGCTCAGCATGCATGAACATTTTAAGCCGCAAGACATTATCATCAGCGATGAAACCGCTATTTTAACTTTGGCCAGCGGACAGGAATCGCAATATGATTTTGTAGTCCATGCGCAAAATTTAAATGAAAAATGGATGGTCTCTTCCATTGAATATTATTTTTCTTTCAATGGCGGCCAAACGCTTTCCAAAAAAAACTTTATTCTTCCGGACGAAAAAAAATATCTTTTTGTTTTGGGCCAAAAAAATGCCTCATCGGAAGATGTTAATTTTAAAATTTCAAAAATCAATTGGCAGAGAATTCGCCATCCCCGCGAGGCCAATTTGGAAATTTTATCAAAACTGATTATTCACAATCCTCAATTAAATTGGGTTATGACTTCTCAAGGCATTGAATTGCCTCAAGTTGCATTTACTGTAGAAAATCAATCCGTTTACAGTTTCTGGGAAATTAATTTCGCGGTCGCCCTTTACCAAAATACAAGAATTGTCGGCATTAATACCATTCCGCTTCAATATTTTAAAAGTGAAGAAAATAAAATTATAGAATTGCCGTGGGGGAAAACTGCGCCGCAAGCAACCAGTATTGATGTCAGGCCGGAAATTAATGTTTTGGATTTAAGTGTTTTTATGCCGCCTAGTTTTTAAATTATGTTATTTAGCCGTTTAAAAAATTTTGACAGCACTTTGTTTGTTTTAATGGTTCTTTTAATTATTATCGGTTTAAGCATTCAATACAGTCTTTCGCTTTCTCAAGTAAATTTTAAGTCCAGTAATTTTGTCAAACAATCTATTTTTGCGGTTTCCGGGCTTATTTTATTTTTTATCATAACTTGTTTGGATTTCCGTTTTATCAAAGCAATTAACTTGGTTTTTTATATTTTAGTCGTATTATTGCTCTTGGGCGTCTTGATATTCGGACAAGTTTCTCACGGCGTAAAAGGATGGTTTAATTTGGGTTTTTTCAATTTTCAGCCAATTGAATTGGCAAAATTGGCAGCGCTTTTGGCACTGGCTCAGTTTTGGGGTTTTAGTCGGCAGCCAATAAGAGTTAATCATATTATTGTCAGTTTTATCATAATTCTTCCCTTGTTATTTTTAATTATGCGCCAACCGGATTTCGGTTCGGCCATGATGATAGTAATTCTCTGGTTTGGACTTCTTTTAATGATGGATAGAAATAAAAAGCATATTTTGGGATTATTATTGATGATAATTTTGATTGGCGCCTTGGGCTGGTCATTTTTTTTAAAAGATTATCAGCAAGACCGTATTTTAACTTATTTAAATCCGCAGAGCGATCAAGCAGGCCGAGGATATCAGATTACGCAGTCGACTATCGCGGTCGGTTCAGGCCAGATTTTCGGACGAGGATTCGGCCTTGGAACGCAAAGTCAATTAAGATTTTTGCCGGCCAGTGAAACGGATTTTATTTTCGCGGCATTAACCGAGGAATTTGGATTATTGGGCAGCATTTTGCTTTTGGGTTTTTATGTTGCTCTTATTTCCCGTCTTGTTAAAATCGCCAAAAGCGCTTATGATAATTTCAGTCAAATTTTTGTTTTGGGAGCGGTGATTTATTTTTTCTCTCAAGCAATTATAAATATAGGAATGAATATTGGATTATTTCCGATTGTCGGTATTCCACTGCCATTTATCAGTTACGGCGGAAGCTCTTTGTTGGTCAGTATGCTGATTTTGGCAATTATTGAAAGCATACTTTTATATCAGCCCTTTACCCACACACCAGAACAAAAATAATGTTCGCCCCAGTATTTTTTTAAAATTATTTTTTAATATAGCAATAAGTAGATTAAGTATAGTTGAATTGGGGGCTCACATTTAAAAAATACATTTTTGTTTGGTGGGGGGTTTACAAAAAAAGGGGAGGTGATATAATAATTTAATAAAACTTAATTACTAATTACTAAAATATGTTAACTTTAAATGCAAAAAAGAGAGAATTAAAAGGTAAAAAGGTTCAAATCTTAAGAAAACAAGAAATTATACCAGCCGTAGTTTACGGTCACGGCATAAAATCCGAGTCAATTGAGATGCCTTATTTGATTTTTGAGAAAATTTTTAAACAAGTCGGCGAAAGTGATTTGTTGAATTTGGAGATTGAAGGCGAAAAACCGAGAAAAGTGCTTATTACCGAAATTCAGTATCATCCTTTGACTGATAAAATAGAACATGTTGATTTCTATCAAATCAAAGAAGGAGAAAAAATTCATGTTGAAGTGGAATTGAAATTAATGGGCGAATCTCCGGCAGTCAAAGAATTGGGCGGTATTTTATTTTCCAATATGACTAAACTGGAAATAGAATGCTTACCTGATGATTTGATTCATGATATTAAAATTGACATTTCCAAGTTAACTAAAATTGACGACGCGATTAGAATTAAAGATTTGGAAATACCCGCGAGCATTAAAGTTAAACATAATCTTGAAGAAATGGTGGTAATGGTTCAACCGCCTCATTCAGAAGAAGAATTAAAAGAACTTGAATCAAAACCGGTTGAAAAAGTGGAAGAGGTTGCCAAAATAGAAAAAGCGCCGAAAAAGGAAGCTGAAGAAGTTGATGAAAAAAAGAAAAAATAAATTTATTGAATTTTTTATGGCAGAACTTTTAAAGGAAAGAAAAGCCATATTTATAAAATTAATCCCCAAAATGAAATTTTTTTCATGGGGATTAATTTTTATTTTAGTGATTATTTCTTTGAGTGGCTGCCAGAAAAAACAAATTTTGCCGTCAATCAATAAATCAACGCCTGAACAATTGAATAATTCCAGTCAAAACAATGTTGTCCCGGAAAATAATAATGCAGCCGAATCTCAAACCGCGTTGATTTCAGAAGGAATAAAATTACCCGTGGCGATAATGCTGGATAATTTTATTGATTCGCGGCCGGTCAGCGGAATTAACAGCGCTTCAATAATTTATGAATCGCCGGCCGAGGCCGATATTACTCGTTTTCTGGCTATTTTCAATCAAGATGCTTTGCCTGATAAAATCGGACCGGTTCGTTCGGCCAGGCCGTATTTCGTCAGATGGGCCGAAGAATATGGCGCTTTATATATTCATGCCGGAGGAAGCGATCAGGCGCTTAAAACAATCAAGAATGATCAAAAAGAAGATAAAATTTATGATTTAAATGAAATCAGCGGAGACGGCGCGTATTTTTGGCGCGATCATAACAGAGTTGCGCCGAGCAATTTGTATACTTCAGGCGAGTTTATAAAAAAAGCCATAGAAAATAGAAATTTGCCGGAAAAAATAAAAACAAATTTCAGCGGCTGGAAATTTTCCAATGATATAAATCTTACCAGCCAGGAATCAAGTGAATTCATCAAAATTAATTATCTTGATCCGGTGGCTTGGAAATTTGATTCAAAAACCGATTTTTATCTGCGATTTTCCATTGATTCAAAAACAGGCACTTTAAATCCTTTTGTTGACGCGGACGGAACGCAAATTAAAACAAAAAACTTGATTATTCAAAAAACAGAAATAAATATTTTAGACGAAGTCGGTCGCCGGGAAATTACGACAATAGGGGACGGAGAAGCGATGATTTTTCAAAAAGGAAAATTAACCAAAGGCAAATGGCAAAGAGGCGATTCTCAGGAATCAACCAGATTTTATGATACATTTGATAAAGAAATAGAATTTTTACCCGGTTCGGTTTGGGTGGAAGTCGTTTCTCCTCGGCATAAACTTGTGTATTAATTTTGATAAACAAAAAGAGGAATGAAACTATATTCATTCCTCTTTTTGTTTATGTTAAATTGAAATAATAACCAATCGATTTAGGCCGGCCAGGTCTTTTTTTATTTCTATTTCAGCTTGAGGGAAATATTTTTTAATTATTTTTTTTATTTTTTCCGCCTGATTAAAATTTATTTCCAAGAATATTTTGCCGTTTGGCCGCAAATAATCAGCCGCATTTTCAAGCAGAGATTGATAAAATTTTAAACCGTCTTTTCCGCCGTTTAAAGCAATCTGCGGACTATGAAAAAGCAATTGAGCTTTTTGTGTAGGAATATAGGGCAAATTAGCGGCAATAAAATCAATTTTTTCAGGCAGTGGTTTTAAAAGATCGCCATTTAAGAAAATAATTTGTTTATCTGCTTTATGTTTTTTTGCGTTTCTCTTTGCCATTTTCAAGACATCTTTTGAAATATCAATGGCATAAATTTTTGCCAATGGTAAATGTTTGGCTAGAGTAATGGCAATATTGCCGCAACCGGTGCCGACATCAGCGATAAGAGGTCCAACCTCGGATTGCGGAGGTCGGACCTCCGCAGATTTTAAAATTTCTTCAATCATTAATTCTGTGTCAGGCGAGGGGATTAAAACATTTTTATCAACCATAAAATCCAAATCAAAAAATTCTTTATGGCCGACAAGATAAGCTATTGGCGTGCCATTTTTTCTTTGAGCGATTAATTTTTTAAATTTTATTTCTTCTGTTTTTTTTAATTTTTTTTCCGAATGGGAATAAAGCCATATCTTGGGCTTTTTTACAGTGAAACTTAAAAGAACCTCGGCATCTAAATGAGGTTCATTGGTTATTTTTTGGAGAGATTGAATAGCTCTCAATAATGCTTGTTTGATGGTCATCTTTATAAAATTTCTAATTTCTAATTGACCTAATTTCTAAATCGTATTTCAATTTGGGATTTTGAGTTTAGGTTATTGTTTAGGAATTAGAAATTAGGTTAATTAGGTTAATTTTATTCAGCATTTTCTTGTTCTTCAAATGATTCAACGATTGCGTCCAGATTTCCGTCCAAAATATTCAACATATTGAAAAATGACTTGTTAAGGCGATGATCAGTAATTCTATCTTGAGGGAAATTATAAGTTCTGACTTTTTCCGAGCGTTCAGCTGTGCCGATTTGTTCTCGTCTTTGATCACCTAAAACTTTATGTTTTTTTTCTTCATTAAACGCCAATAATCTTGATCTTAAAATAGTCATGGCTTTTTCTTTATTTTGTCCCTGACTGCGTTCGTCTTGGCAGGCAATAACCAGATTGGTCGGCAAGTGAGTGATTCTTACGGCTGAAGAAGTTTTTTGAACATTCTGGCCTCCATGTCCGGAAGCGCAGAAAGTGTCAATTTTTAAATCTTTTAAATCTATTTTAAGGTCCGCGGGTTCGGCTTGAGGCAATACCGCGACTGAAGCGGTGGAAGTGTGAAGCCGACCGCTTTTTTCAGTTTTAGGAATCCTTTGAACTCTGTGAACGCCGCTTTCATTTTTTAAAATTTGATAAGCATCAGAACCTCTTATTTCCAAAATAGCTTCTTTAAAACCGTCCAATTCTGTTTTGTGAGATGAAATTAGACCAACTTTCCAGCCCTTTTTTTCCGCAAAACGCGAATACATTCTTAATAAATCGCCGGCAAAAATAGCCGCTTCGTCGCCGCCGGTGCCGGCTCTGATTTCTAAAATTATACCGCGACTTTCCGGAATATTGGAAGATTTTTCTTTTTTATTGATTTCTGATTCAAGACTTTTTTTCTTTTCTTTTAATTGTTCCATTTCTTCTTTGATCAAGCTCAGCATTTCCGGCTGAGTTTCTTTATTTGATAATTTTTCAATTTCAAAAATTTTTTCGTTTGTTTCTCTGAGTTGATCAAATAGGCGATAAGTTTCTTTCAATTGATTGTATTTTTGAGAAATTTCTTTCAATTTTTCCTGATCAGCGTAAATCTCAGAACTTTGTAATTGTTCTTCCAATGATTTTAATTGATCTTTCAATTGGCTGAGATTATTTTCCATATTTTAATTTTACAACAAAAAATTATCCAAATAGTATTTTGGCAACAATTCAATCGATATGAAATTATTTTTTATCCTTTTTTTTCTTTGGCGGATTCTTTTTTAACTTTGGTTTTTTTGGTTTCCTTAATCGCTTTTGATTTGGTAACCATTTTATTGAATCTTTCCAATCTTCCGGCCGTATCAATATATTTCTGTTTGCCGGTATAAAAAGGATGGCAAGCAGAACATATTTCCACGTGTATTTCCGGAACAGTTGAACCAACGTTAAATTCCGAACCGCAAGCGCAAGTCATTTTTGCTTGAGGATGATATTTAGGGTGAATATTTTTCTTTGGCATATTGATATAATTAATTTATTAAAGTTATTATAATATGATATCATAGATAATATGTTTGTCAATCCCTCACCCTTCAGTGATGTCATTTTCCAAATACGAGCCCGTTTTTACTGATTTATTTAATTTATTCTTGATTTAAGAAGGTTTATTTTTATTTTTAAAAAAATGGTCGGAAAATGCGGGGGCGAGGATTATCACTGAAGGGTGAGGGACTGTGGTTAAAATAGGCTTGATTATTTTTAGGGGCTATGTTATTATTATACATAATTTAATATTAACTATTTTATACGTAAAACACTATGATTAAACTTCCAAGCTTAGATGAATTAGTTGAGGCCGGAGTTCATTTAGGACACAAAAAAAGCAGATTGGCCCCTAAAATGCTTCCGTATATTTACGGAGTCAGAAACACTTCTCATTTAATTGATCTGGAAAAAACTCTCGTAAAAATGGAGGAAGCGATGAATTTTATCGCTGACAAAGTCGCTCAGGGCGGAGTTATTTTATTTTTAGGCACCAAACCGGCGGCCAAAAAAATTATAAAAAAATACGCCGAAGAAGTTGCGGTGCCGTTTGTTTATGAACGCTGGTTACCGGGTACTTTGACTAATTTTGAAACCATTGTTAATTTGATTGAAAAATTCAAAAAAATGGAAAAAGAAAAAGCAGCGAATGGTTGGGAAAAATATACCAAGAAAGAACGGCTTAATATGGAAAAGACTTTAATTTCTTTGGAGAAAATGGTTGGCGGAATAAAATCATTAACAAAGAAACCGGATGTTCTTTTTATCGTTGATACGCAAGAAGAAAAAACAGCTTTAAAAGAAGCAAAGAGATGCAATATTCCGGTTGTTGCCCTGGTTAACACTAATGCCAATCCGGAAAAAGTTGATTGGGCTATTCCTGCCAATGATAATGCGGTTAAGGTGATAGAATTAATAACCAGATTCATGGCCGAGGCGGTTAAAGAAGGCAAGGCCCAAAAAGAAAAAAATAAAGTTGAAGTTAAAGAAAAGAAAGAAATTAAATAAAAAGTCGCGAATTTCGCCTTCACTCAACGCTCCAAAGCCTTAGCTTTTCCGCGACTTCGTTCAGGCGAAATTTGCTATAAATATAATTAAGAAATTAATTGAATTAATAAATATATGAGTTTAGATTTAGATATTGTAAAACAATTAAGAGAAAAAACAGGATTGGGAATAGTTGAATGTCAGAAAGCATTAAAGCAATCTGACGGTAATATAGAAAAAGCCATTGAAGCTTTGAGAAAAAGCGGAGAAAAATTAGTGGCGACCAAGCAAAGCAGAGATACAAATCAAGGCATTGTGGAAGCATATGTTCATTCCAATAAAAAAATTGCCGTGCTTTTGGAACTGGTTTGTGAAACTGATTTTGTTTCGCGCAATGAAGAGTTCGGTGAATTGGCTCATAATTTAGCCATGCAAGTGGCGGCTCTCAATCCAAAATGGGTTTCTCCGGAAGAAGTGCCTCAAGAAATTTTAGAAAAAGAAAAAGAAATTTACAGCGCTGATCTGCCCAAAGGCAAACCGGCTGAAGTCATTGAAAAAATATTAAACGGCAAGATGCAAAAATTTTACAGTGAATTTTGTCTTTTGAAACAACCGTTCATTAAAGATGATAAATTTGTCATTGAAGATTTGGTTAAAGAAAAAATCGCCAAATTCGGAGAAAATATCAAAGTTAAAAGATTTATTAGATTTGCTTTATAAAAATTATGTTCGTAATTTCTGTTCAAGTAGCGCCATGGATAAATCCTTATAAATTTATTCAGAAAAGAGGAGATTTTCAAATAAAGAAGGGGGAATTTAATGTTGGCGATAAAGTGATTGTGAAAACTTCCATTGGCGGAGATTTGGGAGAAATAACAAAAATAGATGAAATTAAAGAAACCGAAGAAGAGGCTGCTCGCAATGAAACAAGCGAAAATTTCATATTAAGAAAAGCCAGTTCGGAAGATTTGTCAAAATACGAAGAAAGGAATAATGAAAAAGATAAAACGATAAAGAGATGTGAGAAAATAATTAAAAAAACGAATTTGCCGATAAAAATCATTGATGTTTTATTCGCCTTTGACGGAGGAAAAATGACTTTTGCTTTCACTTCGCCGTCAAGAATTGATTTCCGCGAACTCGTGAAAGAATTGGTTCAGGAATTTCACAAATCAATTAAAATGCACCAAGTCGGCGCCAGGCAAGAAACGGGATTAATCGGCGATATCGGATCATGCGGAAGAGGGCTTTGTTGCATGAGTTTTTTGAAAAAATTGGGGAACGTAAGCACTAATTTAATTTTAGAGCAGCAATTGACTCAGCGCGGTTCAGATCGATTGACCGGCATGTGCGGACGATTGAAATGCTGTTTGGTTTTTGAAGAAGAAATGTATAAAGAGCTGGCTCAAAAATTACCGGCCATCGGCGTTAAAGTAAAAACAGCGGAAGGTGTGGGAGAAGTGGTTGAACGCCATGTTTTAAAACAAACCGTGGTAGTGAGAATTAAAGACGAAAAAATAGAAGTAGGAGTGGACAAAATTAAATTTTAATTATGAGGTCAAAAATTTTCCTTTGTTTTGCTATTTTTTTAACTCTGTTTTTTTTATCAGGCTGTACTAAAATAGAAAAGAAAAAAAATATGGAAAATTCCACTGACAAAAAAGCGGTTATTGTTATTGCAGACGAAGGTTTTCAGGATTTTGAATACAGCGAAACCAGGGCTGTTTTGGAAAAAGCCGGAATCGTTGTTGCAACCGCCGATTTAAAAGGCGATCAAGCTATTTCAAAATCAGGAGATACAATTAAAGTTGATAAAAAAATAGAGGACGTTGAAATTAAAAATTTTGATGCCCTTGTTTTTATCGGCGGACCGGGAGCGCTTGAATATGCGGAAAATAAAAATGTTCATCAATTGGTTCAGCAAGCGATAAGCGAAGGAAAAATTTTAGGCGCTATTTGCATTGCTCCGGAAATTTTAGCCAAAGCCGGAGTATTATCCGGTAAAAAAGCGACGGTTTGGACTGATGAATTTGATAAAACGTCAATTGACGTATTGAGAGCCGATGGCGCCGAATATATAAATCAAACAGTGGTTGCTGACGGAAAAATTATTACGGCTAATGGCCCGGCCGCTTCTTCCGAATTCGGACAAAAAATTGTGGAATTATTAAATCAATAATTAAATTTTTATGAATATGGAAAGAGGAGAATTTTTAACTCCCGAGCAAAGAGGGGCGATGAAAAAAGGCGAGACTGAAAGTAAATTAGATATAAATTTTAATGCTTTGATTAAAGAAAGAGAAAAACTAAGAAAAAAGAAAATATTAGATTCTCTTGATTTAACATTTATGTTATGTCCAGAGGAGAAGGAAGACAAAGATCTCGCATTAGATGAGACGCTTAGCGATAAAGAGGTTGAACAAGGATGGCCCAAGGTAGTAGAGAGAATTACCAAAGAAACCAAAGCTTTTGATGAGTTAAAAGAAACAGGTATTATTTACAATCTCAGTCAAGGCATTGAAAATGGTAAATATGGAGTATCACTTAAATTTGGCAAAGAGGATGAAGGAAAAAATGGAAAAGCTCATTCTTCATCCCCTACGATAGGATGGATAAAAAAGAGACTAGGACATCCAATTGTTTTTGTTAAAAATTCGGCGCCACCTAAAAGAGAAATGTGGGAGAGCATAGCAACTTATGGAAGTTTTATGAATGGTGAATATGATTATCCGAATGTTAAAGCTGTTAGCACTTTAGATCATGAGTTAACCCATAATCTGCAATGGTCTAATTCGGGCTATGAATCACATCATGCTTCTCAACTAAGCCCTATAACTCCCTTTGAAGCAATCTCTTTATATACTGTTTTACCCAATCTGTTACTTATTCTTCATAGTTTGGTCAAATATAGAAGAGAAAAACCTCGTTTTGCTCTTGAAGAAATACAAGCCTATAAATCAGATGAAATGGCTGGCTTTAAAAAATGGCCATCCTCTAGATTAATTGAGCACTTAGAGGAGAGGTATGGTTTTAAAGATATTGATGTTTTAATCAGTGGTATTACAGAAGTTGAAAGATTAAAAGCGCTCGGAATCAATGATGAGGAAATCGGTAAATTGGTCAAATCGGCAAATTGGGATAAAGAAACAGCCACCTTTCCTTCATTTGAAAGTAAGATTGAAGAATTGGCAAAAGAAAAAAAATTGGATATTGAAGATGTTGATAATCTTGTTTTAGCTCGCCGGCTTCAAGGAGAAATTGAGTTTGAAAAAGCAAGAATTATTGCTCAGGAAGAATTAAAAAAAATAGCCGAGAAAAAATTTCCTAAAACAGATGTCTTTATTGATCCTTTACTTAGAAGAAGATTTAAAATAAGAAAAAATAATTAAATAATTTATAATTTAAAAAATATGATTAAAATAGCAATTAATGGATTCGGCCGGATCGGCCGACCGAGTTTTCGCATCGCTTCTAAGTCTAAAAATATAGAAATTGTGGCAATCAATGATTTGACTGACACAAAAACTTTGGCGCATCTTTTGCAATACGATTCTCTTTATGGAAAATTTGATAAAAAAGTGAGCGAAGACGGAAAAAATTTAATTGTTGACGGAAAGAAAATTCCGGTTTTTGCGGAAAAAGATCCGGCTTTATTGCCTTGGAAAAAATTGGGCGTGGATGTGGTTTTGGAATGTACGGGATTTTTTACCGATTATCAGGGAGCAAAAAAACATCTTGAGGCCGGAGCGAAAAGAGTGATTATTTCCGCGCCGCCTAAAAATTCAGATATCCCGACTTATGTTTTGGGAGTTAATGAAGAAAAATTTGATTCAAAAAAAGATTTTATTATTTCCAATGGTTCGTGCACAACCAATTGTCTGGCCCCGATGGCGAAAATTTTAAACGATAATTTTAAAATCAAACGCGGATTCATGACCACAATTCATTCTTATACCAATGATCAGCGCTTGCTTGATTTGCCTCACAAAGATTTACGCCGAACTCGCGCGGCTGCGGAAAATATGATTCCCACCACGACCGGCGCCACCAAATCAGTGGCAGTCGTTATTCCGGATTTAGCGGGAAAATTGGACGGCATTTCTTTGCGCGTTCCGACTCCGGTTGTTTCAGTGGTTGATTTTATTTGTTCAGTGGAAAAACCGACAACCGCAGCGGAAGTTAATAATAAATTTATTGCCGCAGCTAAAGGAAAATTAAAAGGAATTTTAAATGTATCTGATGAACTTTTAGTATCTTCTGATTTTCGCGGTAATTCTCATTCAGCAATTATTGATTTATCCTTAACTATGGTTAAGGATAATTTAATTAAAGTAATGGCTTGGTATGACAATGAATGGGGATATTCATGTCGGTATGTAGAGCTTGCTGAATATATAGGCAAGAAAATAAGCAAGTAAGTAGATAAGCTAATAAGTAGATAAACAATGACTACCGAAATACTGCAAAAACATCTTATAGAAGCTTTAAAAAGGGCTTTAACAAGTCTCTCTTTTGATTTTTCTTTATTTAAAGAGGATCTAAAATTGGAAACTCCTCCCAATCAAGAGATGGGAGATTTTAGTATTTCTTGTTTTGAAATAGCGAAAGTTCTTAAAAAAGCGCCGACAGTCATTGCTCAAGAATTAGCCTCGCAGCTTAATTTGAATAAAACAAAATTTTCAGTTTTTGAAAAAGCGAAAAATATCGGACCTTATCTTAATTTTTTTATTAATAAAAGAATTTGGTTTAAAGCGATTTGCGAGGAAATTTTATCCAAAGGAGATAAATTCGGTTTTTCAAATTTTGGGAAAAATAAAAAAATTTTAGTGGAATATTCAGCGCCTAATACCAATAAACCGCAGCATTTGGGGCATTTGCGAAATAATTTTTTGGGTCAGGCCACAGCCAATTTATTATCAGCTATCGGTTATAAAGTTATTAAAATTAATTTGATTAATGATCGAGGTATTCATATTTGTAAATCAATGTTGGCCTACAAATTATGGGGCGAAGGTAAAACTCCGGAATCGGAAAAAATAAAAGGCGATCATTTCGTTGGAAAATATTATGTTTTATTTAACACCAAGGTTAAAGAAAATCCCGAATTATTAAATGAAGCGCAAAAAATATTGGAACAATGGGAAAAAGGGGATTCAGAAATAATCGCCCTTTGGCAGCAAATGAACAAATGGGCGCTTGATGGTTTTTATAAAACTTACGAAAAAATTGGAATCAATTTTGACAAATGGTATTTTGAAAGCGATACTTATCAATTAGGCAAGAAAATAATTTTAAAAGCATTAAGAAGAAAAATTTGTTATCGCCGCGAAGATAAAGCCATAGAAATTGATTTAACAAAATATAATTTAGACAAAAAAGTTTTAGTTAGGGCTGATGGCACAAGTGTTTATGTTACGCAAGATATTGGCTTGGCTTTTTTAAAAAATCGCGACTTTAAACCATATAAATCAATTTATGTGGTAGCATCGGAACAAAAATATCATTTTCAAGTTTTGTTCAAAATTTTAGAATTATTCGGTTTTAAGGGAGTGGAAAATTGCCATCATCTTTCTTATGGCTTGATTTTTGTTCCTGAAGGAAGATTAAAATCAAGAGAAGGAACAGTTGTGGATGCGGATGATGTTATTGCGGAAATAGAACAATTGGCAAAAAGCGAAATAATGTCCAGTGATCCGAATATCAGCCCGATTGAAGTTTCGCGAAGAGCGGAAATTATCGCTTTGGCCGCTTTGAAATTTTTCTTGCTTAAATTTACGCCGGATCAAGAAGTCCATTTTCAGCCCAAAGAATCAATTTCTTTTGAAGGAGCAACCGGTCCTTATATTCAATATACTTATACCAGAATCCACAGTATTTTAGAAAAAAAACCCGTGGAAGAAATCACGGATAAAGCAATTGATTATAAAATATTGGGCAATCCTGAAGAAGCGGCGATTTTAAAATTATTAGCGGCTTTTCCCGGAGTGACTAAAGAAGCCGCCTTGTCGTATAATCCAACTTGTTTGGCGACTTATCTTTTGAAATTAAGCCAAACTTTCAACGAATTTTATCACAAGCATAAGGTTTTAAAAGCGGAAAGTAAAAATTTGGTTAAGGCGCGTTTGACGTTGATTCAAGCAACATCGCAAGTATTGAGAAACGGTTTAAACTTGCTTGGCATTGACGTCTTAAATAAAATGTAGCGTATGTATTTACTGATTAATAATTTGGAAGATGATAAAAATTATTTGGCGTTGATATTGGATAAATCCGCGAAAAAATATTTTTTTCTAACTTTAAAAAATAAACGAGGACAAGATAATAATATTTTAAAAGGATTGGACAATCTTTTGTTAAAAGCAAATAAAAGATTGAAAGATGTTAAGGGTATTATTGTTGTTAACGGTCCGGGCTCTTTTGTCGGTATTAGAGTGGCCTTGTCAGTGGCGAACACTTTGGCATGGTTATTAAAAGTTCCAGTGGTCGGCCTTAAAAATGGAGATAAATTTGATTTGATTAAAATCGGAATTAAAAAATTAAATAAAAAAACTAAAACAGTCAGGCCGTTTTATGGGAAACTGCCCAATATAAGCCAACCTAAAGAGTTTTGTCTCCGACATTAAAGTCGGAGCAACAAAACCTTTACCCCCTCCTTTTAGACGCTCTCAATATTCTCTTCTAAATTAGTAAAAAAACTAATGTATATTCTTTCACTAAATTGCCCTACTACATATATGTAATAAGTTTTATTCCAAGAGCGCTCAAAAGGAGGGGGTACGCAAATTTTTAGTAAAATTTTTCGCCCCGCCCAAATTCCAATCTAAGATTTAATTGTCTAAATAATATAATTAACTATTTAATTTAAAAAGTTCAAATTATCTACTGCCAAAAATTTTGGCGGGTTAAAAATTTTAAAAAATTTACTATGATCAATAAAATAATGTTGCAAAAATTAAGCAAGGAATATAAAAATCACGTTTCAATGTTTTATTTGGTAAATCAGCAATCAAACGTCGCTTTGCATAAGTCAAAACAGGCCATTTTTTCTTTGCAGCGCGATCAAATCAGTGAAGCAGAAAAAAGCCTTGAAGAAGTTGAAAAGATTTTTATCAAGCTTCAGGGTTCGTTAACCAAGTCGCCGCAACTTTTATATGCCGGTGCTTATAAAGCGGCCTTGGAAGAATACGCGGAAGCTAAACTGTTTTGGCAAGCTATAAAACTTGGCCAGTTAAAGGAGATTTCCGAAATTAAGCTTGGTTTTGAAAGTTATTTGGGCGGTATTTGCGATTTGACCGGCGAATTGGTCAGAAAAATCGTCCTTTTAGCCACTGAAGATAAGGTTGAAAAAGCGCGGGAATTAAAAGAATTAATCACTCAAGTCGTGGGCGAATTGATTAAATTGGATTTGACCGGTTATTTGCGCACAAAATACGATGATGCTAAAAGAAATCTGAAAAAAGCGGAAGAAATATTATATGATTTAAAAATAAGAAGCAAATAATTTTTTATGTCATCAATTGGAAATATAGGGTCATTTTTAAAAGCAATAATAGGCGCTTTTATTTTTGGCATAAAAAATGCTCCTTTAGTTTATATCCCGATTTTGATTTTTATTGTTTTAATAATTATTTTGATTATTTTTACCGGCAAAAAAAAGTTATCTAAGACTGATTTTCCTGCAAAACCAAACACTTTGGTGAAGAAAAAATTTCCGCCGCGTCCGCCCTTTATTAAATAAAAAAGTCGCGAATTTCGCCTTCACTCAACACTCCAAAGCCTTGAAAATTATACTCGTTTTATTTTGAAAAATTCATAACTCCTCCCAAAGAGGTCGTCAAACAGATGAATTTTTCAATAAAACTCCTTAATTTTCTAAGGCTTTTCCGCAACATCCGTTCAGACGAAATTCGCTAAGGGTAATAAATATTATATGAAGAAATAAAAAGATAATTATGGCGCAAATTATTCCCGCTATTTTAGAAAAAGATTTTAAAGCAGTTAAAGAAAAAATAAATATTTGCCAAGGAATATTTAAATTGATTCAAATTGATATCGGCGACGGCATTTTTGTTAAAAATAAAACCTGGCAAAACGCTTCGGATCTTAAAAATTTTAATGTTCAAATGGATTTTGAAGTTCATTTGATGGTTAAAAATCTTAGATTGGCTGTTAAAAAATGGTTTTTTAAAAAAATAAAAAGAATTGTTTTTCATCTTGAAGCGGATAAAAATCCTGAACAGATTTTAAAATTGATCAAGCAAAAAGGTTTTCAAGCCGGCTTAGCCATAAATCCAAAAACATCTTTGGCAAAATTAAAAAATATTCCGTCCGATTTATTGGACACGATATTGTTTATGGGCGTAGAACCGGGATTCAGCGGACAAAAATTTAAAAAGTCAATTTTGAAAAAGATTGAATCTTTCCATAAAATGTTTCCGAAAGTAAAAATAGGCGTTGACGGCGGCGTAAATCCAAGAACCGCGCCATTGCTTAAAAAATCAGGCGCAGATTATTTATTTGTCGGTTCTTATTTTTGGGAAAATTTAAAAAAATATCCGGGTCAAGAAAAGAAAAAAATAAAAGAGTTAGTAAAACTCTTTTAAAAAATTATATGTATTTTAAAGCGCCAAAAAATGATTTTAAAACTATTTGGACTCGGCACGCTGTTTCAAAAATGCGCCAATACGGACTTTCGGAAAATTGCTTGAAAAGATTACTTCGCAATTCAATTCGCCAAGAAGAGGGGATTGCGCCGGACACCACGGCCATAATGCAAGTTTCGGGCAGCAAGAAACATCCGACTGAAATTTGGCTGATGTATCAAAAAGTAGGCGAGAAAATAAAAATTGTTACTGCTTGGCGTTATCCGGGCATAAGCCCCAAAAAAGAAATACCCATGCCCGAAGATATAAAGGGCTTTGTCAAAAATTACAAGCCGGAGACGCAGTAATTTTGGCAACAAAACCTTTACCCGCCCAAGTTTTTTATTAAAAAATCTGGGCGGGTACGCAAAATTATAGTTAAAAATTTTGCTCCGCCAGCTGGCGGATTAAATAAATTAAATAATTTTCGTATGAAAAGAAAATTCAGATTTATCAAAGCATTAGCGTGTTTTGCCGGAACCATTATTGGTGTCGGATTTTTTTGTTTGCCTTATGTGGCGCGGCAGGCCGGATTTTTTGTCGTTGTTGCGTATTTTATTTTAATGTCCGGTATAGTTATTGTCATCCATTCTCTTTTAGGAGAAGTGACTTGCGATACTCACCGCGTTGCCAGAATTCCCGGTTATGCCGAAGAATATCTGGGCAAAAGAGCCAAAAAAATCAGCTTCACTGTTTCTTTGCTTAGTTTAGCCGGCGCGCTTTTGGCTTATCTTATTATGGGCGGAGAGTTTTTATATTTATTGTTATCACCTTTGATCGGCGGCGCTGTTATTTATTATATTTTGGCTTATTTTATTTTAGGATCAATTATAATTTATCGCGATCGATGCGCCATGGTGCCGATTCAATTGATTTTAGGAGTTGTTTTCGTGCTGATACTTTTATTTTTCTTTTTCAGGGGCTTGCCTTATGTTCATTTGAATAATTTGGCCACCTTTGATTATCGTTTTTTAACAATGCCTTACGGAGTAATATTATTTTCTCTTTGGGGTATTACTTTGGTGCCGGAAGTTAAGGAAATTGTTGATCGAAATCGTAAAAAACTTTTTAAAGTAATCGGTTTTGGTATTATTATTTCCGCCATTTGCTATCTGCTTTTTACTTTTACCATTTTAGGCGTTAGCGGCACAGAAACAACAAATGACGCTATTTTGGGGTTTAGCAAAATCATTGACCCCAGATTGATTTATTTGGGTTTTTTGTTGGGATTAATCACTACTTTTACTTCTTTTATCAGTATAGGAACCACTTTAAAGAAAATTTTTTGGTATGATTTGAAATTATCCAAAAAGAAATCTTGGGCTTTTGCCTGCTTTATTCCTCTTGCTTTATATTTATTGGGTTTTAAAAATTGCATTGATGTCATCGGCTTGACCGGCGGTATTTTTTTGGGACTGGAAGGAATTATTGTTATTTTAATTTATCAGCATTTTGTTAAAAAAAGATTTCAATATCGCATACCGTTTTTTACTTATCTTTTGATAATTTTGCTTTTATTGGGTATGGTTTCGGAAATCGCTTATTTGTTTATCCGTTAAATTATTATGTGGCACCCAAGTGATCGTCAAAAATATCGTTTTTATGAAATGTTCCCGGGAATTATCGTTTGGGTAATATTATTGGGAAGCATTTTATTATCGTTCATAAGACCCATTTGGGTTATTTATTTTATTATTATTTTTGATCTTTATTGGCTGATTAAAGTTTTATATTTGTCAATTTTGCTTATTTACGCTTGGCGCAAATATCGCAAGAATTTAAAAATTAATTGGCGCGAAAAAGCGGAAAAATTGCCCGGTTATGCTGATATTCATCATTTGGTATTTTTTGCCACTTATAAAGAAGAAATAGACGTTGTCGGACCGACTTTTGAAGCTTTAATAAAATCAGATTATCCTTTGCATAAATTAATAGTGGTTTTGGCAGGGGAAGAAAAAGATAAAGATAATTTTTTAAAAATGGCAGAAGAGATTAAAAGCAGATACGCTGATAAATTTTTTAAATTTTTAGTAACAGTTCATCCGAAAAATTTACCTGATGAAATTTCCGGCAAGGGTTCTAATTTGCATTTTTCCGGACAAGAAGCGCAAAAAATAATTGATGAATTAGGCTTGCCTTATGAAAAAATAATAGTTTCCAGTTTTGATGTTGATACCTGTGTTCATCCTTTGTATCTTCCGTATTTAACTTATGTTTATCTTACTCATCCGGATCCCACGCATTGTTCTTATCAGCCCGTGGCGGTATTTAATAATAATATTTGGGATTCGCCGGCGCTTACAAGAGTGGTGGCTAGGGGAACCACTTTTTGGCTTTTAACCGAACTTACCAAGCCGCATATTTATTTTACTTTTTCCAGTCATGCTTTGAGTTTCAAGGCTTTAACTGACATCGGTTTTTGGCAAAAAGACGTGGTCAGCGAGGACTCCAGAATTTTTCTGCAATGTTACAATCATTATAATGGCGATTATCAAACAGTTCCTTTATATATGTCGGTTTCAATGGATACGGTTTATGTCGGTTCAATTAAAAAAACTTTGATTAATCAGTATAAACAAATATTACGCTGGGGCTATGGAGTTGAAAACGTTCCGTGGATGATATGGAATTTATTCAGAAACAAAAAAATGCCTTTTAAAAAAAAGATCCCGCCATTCTGGGTTCAGTTGGAAGGTTCGTGCACTTGGGCCACGGTGCCGCTTTTAATTTTTATTTTAGGTAATTTGCCGATGCGCATCGCTCATTTGCAAAATAAAACAGAAGCGATTGTTCACAACGCTCCTTTTGTCTTGGAAAAATTAATGACTTTTACTTTAGTCGGACTTTTCTTATCCGCTATTTTAAGCACTATTTTATTGCCTCCAAAACCCCAAAAACATAAAATTACTCAATATTTTTTTATGATTTTTCAATGGCTTCTTTTTCCGATTACAATGATTTTTTTCGGTTCTATTCCGGCCGGAGAGGGAATTACCAGATTAATGCTGGGTAAATATATCGGCTTCAGGGTGACTGAGAAAAAAAGAAAAGTTATAAAATAGCGTTGATTATTTTCGGATAACCATTCAAAAAATCACCGGCAGTCATGGCTTTTTTTCCTTCCAGTTGAATTTCTTTTAAAATTAAAGCATCTTTGCCGCAAGCTATTGCTAATTGTTTGTCTGATGTAAAAAATACTGTTCCCGGTTTTTTATTATCTTGAATTTCTAAAATTTCCGCTTTAATGATTTTTAATTTTTTATTGTCAAAATTGGTAAAAATTCCCGGCCAAGGATAATAAGCTCGCAGCATTTTTTTAATTTTTTCTGCCGGAAGAGACCAATTGATTAGACCGTCTTCTTTTTTAATCTGTCTCGTAAAAGTTACTTTGGTTTCGTCTTGAATAATTGGTTTAATTTCTCCTGTTAGCCATTTCGGCAAAGTTTCTATTAAAATTTTTGCTCCCAATTCCGCCAGTTCTTTGGATAATTTTGGCAATTGATAATCAGTAATCGGCAATTCCAATTGTTGCTGCGCGACGATCGGTCCGTGATCCATTTTTTCGTCCATTAAAATAATACTGACTCCGGTTATTTCGTCGCCATTTAAAATAGCTGCTTGAATAGGCGTTGCTCCGCGATAAAGAGGCAATAATGAAGGATGAATATTAAGACAGCCGTATTTTGGAATATCTAAAATTTCTTTTGGCAAGATTTTTCCATAAGCGGCGACAATAAACAAATCAGCTTGTAGGTTTGCAAGTTGATAAGTTAATAAATTTTCGGGCTGAAGAACAGGAATGCCATATTTGAGAGCTGATTCTTTCACTGGCGGAGCGGTTACAATTTGTTTTCTGCCCACGGGTTTATCCGGTTCAGTGACAACAAAAGCCGGTTTAAACTGAGTTTGACTTAGTAAATCCAAAACAATGGCGGCAAATTCCGGCGTACCCCAAAAAATAATTTTATTTTGACTGTTCGTGTTATTTAGCATATCATTAAATTATAAAGTATATTTAATCTCAAGGCAAGTCCTCCGGGTCCTCCGGAGGTCGGACCTCCGGACTCTCAAAACTTATATTAAAATATGATTGATAAATTAAAAAAATTATCTAAACTGATTCGCTATTATATTTTGCTTTCCACCACTGAAGCAGGTTCCGGTCATCCAACTTCCGCTCTTTCAGCGGCTGATTTGATGGCTGTTTTATTTTTTGGCGGTTTTTATCGCGCTAATCTTGAAAATCCTAAATTTGCCAATAATGACAGATTTATTATTTCAAAAGGCCATGCTGTGCCAGCGCTTTACGCTGTTTATGCTGCGGCTGGAATTTTAACAGAAGCAAATCTCAAAACATTGCGCAAATTTGACAGTCCTTTAGAGGGTCATCCGACGCCGCGTTTTAAATATAATGAAATAGCCACTGGTTCTTTGGGTCAAGGTTTGTCAGTTGGAGTCGGTATGGCTATTAATGCCAAATATTTGGATAAATTGCCTTATCGCACTTATGTTCTTTTGGGCGACAGTGAAATGGCAGAAGGTTCGGTTTGGGAAGCAATTGAATTGGCCAGTTATTATAAACTTGATAATTTAATCGGCATTATTGACGTGAATCGCTTAGGGCAAAAAGGGGAAACAATGCTCGGTTATAAAGTTAAAGAATATGCCAAGCGAATTTCGGCTTTTGGCTGGCAAACAATTGTCATTGACGGACATAATTTAAAAGAAATTGAAAAAGCTTTTAAAAAAGCCAATCAAATTAAAAACAAGCCAATAATGATAATTGCTAAAACTATTAAGGGCAAGGGAATTTCTTTTTTGGAAAATAAAAACGGCTGGCACGGCAAGACGCTTTCTGTTGATGAATTTAAAAAAGCGCTTAAAGAATTGGGCGAAATTGATAAAAAAATATGCGGTGTGATTGCTTTACCGGAGAACATCAGCCCAAGGCTGACCCGCCTCGGGCGGGAAATAATAGCAGTGTCAGATATTTTTTATTCAGACAAAACTTATTCTACGCGCAAGGCTTTTGGTAATGCCATAACTCGTTTAGGTGAAAAATATCCGGAAATTGTTGTCTTGGATGGAGAAGTCGGCAATTCAACATATTCGGAAATTTTTGAAAAAGTATTTCCAAACAGATTTTTTCAAATGTTTATTGCCGAACAAAATATGGTTGGTACGGCATTGGGATTGGATAAACGCGGGAAAATTCCTTTTGTGCCGACCTTTGGCGCTTTTTTAACCAGAGCTTTTGATCAAATCAGAATGTCGCAATATTCGGAGGCCAATATTAAATTTGTCGGCTCGCACGCCGGCGTTTCCATCGGGGAAGACGGACCGTCGCAAATGGCGCTTGAAGATATTGCCATGTTTAGAACGATTTTAAACAGTATAGTTTTATATCCGTCTGACGCGATTAGCACGGAAAAGTTAGTTGAAGAAGCGATAAAATTCAAAGGAATAGTTTATTTGCGCACTACGCGTTCGGCCACACCGATTATTTATAAATCAAATGAAAATTTCCCCATTGGTGGCAGTAAAATTTTAAAGAAAAGCGAAAAAGATGCGGTAACGATAGTTGCAGCCGGCATTACTCTTTTTGAAGCGCTAAAAGCTTATGAAATATTGCAAAAAGAGGGGATTAATATCCGAATAATTGACCTTTACAGCATTAAGCCGATTGATGAGGCCGTTTTAAAACAAGCAGCCGAAGAAACAAAAGCCATTATTACTGTTGAAGATCATTTTGCAGAGGGCGGAATAGGCGAAGCAGTACGAAGTGTTTTGGGCCCTTCGACAGGCTCAGGGTCAATTTATTCTTTAGCTGTGCGAAAAATGCCGCGCAGCGGTAAGCCGGAAGAACTATTGGATTTTGAAGAAATTTCCGCCAAGGCGATTATTAAAAAAGTCAAAGAAATTGTAAAAGTTTAGAGATAATTGAAAAATAACCATAAATATAAAAAGAGCCTTCTGTTTCGAAAGCTCTTTTTATATATTTAATTAATTTAACTTACTCGCCATTCAATTTCTTTGTCATCTCCGGCAAATTCGCGCCATTCTCCATCTTCGGCTACAACAAACCATTTTTGCTTGGTCTGGCTCCAGACCATAGGATTGTCAAGAAAAAATGGTTTTTTAACGATTTCTTTCGGCTGCAATTTATCAAGTTCCAGCCATTTTTTAAACACTGTTTCAATGGCATAATCAAGTCTCCGTGACTTGGCCCATTCGGACACTTTATTAATGGCTGTTTTGGCTTGTTCCACTGAACCGGCTAAATCCAATAATTGTTTTGCCGGCCGGGTAAACCTTGAATAAATTATTTTTTTCTTTTTCGCGTCATCTTTAATTTGTTCAAGCGTTAAACCTTTGCTGTAAAAATAATGATTAACTATTTCTTGAATAGCCGTTCCTTTGTCTTCTTTGGGAGCCGCCGGAGAGGCGACTTTGATTTTTTTATCTTTAGGCAGTTTTAATTTTTGTTCAGCCATAATAGAAAATATTCTAGCACTTTTATAAAATTAGGCAAGATAAAATATTCTATTTCTACAAGCTCTTGACAAATTTGAAATTTGTGTTATAATATTAAATATAGATAAATCATTCATCAAAAGTGAGTGAATTTTTTAAAAGGGGAGGGAAAAATGCCTAATATCACAGCTATAGCTGGAATAGTAGCGGGCATTTTATCCTTTGCCGCTTACATTCCATTGGTTCTTGCAATTAAATCCAAAAAAGCCAGACCAAACAGGGCTACTTGGATTATCTGGAGCATGGTGACTATTCTTATTACTATAAGTTATTATGCTTCGGGAGCGCGGGACACAATTTGGGTTCCGCTTATCTATGGCATCTGTTCGTTTATAATTGCCATACTTTCGCTGAAACATGGTGAAGGTGGGTGGACGCCGTTTGATCGGTGGTGCCTTGCAGGTGCGGGATTAAGTGCGTTGCTTTGGTGGTGTTTTAATTCACCGCTAATCGCGCTTTTTATGAACATCACTATTGATTTTATAGGTGCCTTACCGACCATTAGGAAATCTTACCACGATCCTGAGGGCGAAGATAAAATAACTTGGGGACTATTTTTTGCCGGAAGTATTGCGAATGTGTTTGCCATTAATGAATGGACTATCACAATCGCTTTATATCCGATTTTGCAAGTTGTTATTATCGGTATTATCACAAGATTGGTTTTTAGAAAACATAAATAAGGACTAAGCAGACCAACTGCTTCCCGCTATTTTTTAGCGGGTTTTTTATTCTCTAGACAAATTATTATTAATTGAGTATATTATTATTGTTACTATTTTTAAAAAAAATTAAAATATGAGACTTATTATTATTTCAGGAGCTAATGGCGCGCTTGGAATCGCTTATCTTAATTATTTTAAGAATAAGACAGATATTAAATGTGTTGCCATTGTTCGTTCTGAATTTCGGGCAAATATCACAAATATATCTGTCATTAATGCTGACTTGCTTAATGCCAAAAAAATAAAGGCAGAAATAGAAAATATTGATTTATCAGGAATATCAGATGTCATTTTTATTCATCCCGTTGGTAAATTTAAATTTGAAAAAACCGGAAGGCCGGAGATAGACGCAAATAATGACGGGATAGACGACGAAATATATAAATCAAACGTAGAAACTTTTTTGAATGTTGTTAATCCTCTTATTGTTAAGCTTGGAAAAGAAGCGAAAAATAATAATTTTATTTCTCTGGCAATATGCGCGTTCGGATCAATAAGCGATAGATACAATGTACGGTTTTGGCATTCATATACAAAAGCAAAAAATAAATTAAAAAATTTTATTTGGTACATAACCCAAAAAGATTCTTATAGAGGGCTTATCAGGGGCGTTTTCGTAAATGTCAGCACTACGGATACGGGAAATGAGAATAAGTTGCGTCCCTTCGCCGATAAAAAATATTGGCTTAATTGCAAAGAGATAGTTGAACAATCCGCGCCTTTATTATTGGAGACATCGGTGCAATGGAAAGAAATAGATATTTACAAGCCTGTGCCGGATTTTAATCCTAATTATTATACAAATATTGGAAAAATTTTAAAAAAATGGAATAAAGAAATGGGTAAAAAATAATTTGTGTTAAATTAACAAAAAAGCCCCCTCAATAATTGAGAGGGCTTTTAAAATTGTCTGAAATTTAGAATTCAACTTTCGGGGCTGTTTTAGCCGCTTCTTCTTTAAGTTCGAAAAACTCCACTGTTTTAAAACCGAGTTTTCCGGCGATTAAATTGGACGGAAATACTTCGCATTTGACATTGAAATCTCTGGCATTGCTGTTATAAAATCTGCGGGAAGCTTGAATTTTATTTTCCGTATCAGTCAGTTCGTCTTGCAATTTTTGAAAATTTTCCGAAGCTCTTAATTGGGGATAATTTTCAGCCACGGCGAATAAAGTTTTCAAAGCGCCGGTTAAACCATCTTCCGCTTCAGCTTTTTGCGATAATGTTTGCGCTCCCATGGCTTGAGTTCGAGCTTGAGTGACATTTTCAAATGTTTCTTTCTCATGAGCCGCGTATCCTTTGACGGCATTAACTAAATTCGGAATAAGGTCGTATCTTCGTTTAAGTTGGACGTCAATATCAGACCAAGATTCATTTACTCGATTGTGCCAAGTAATCAAGCCGTTATAAGTGGAAATAATCCACCAAACAAACCAAATAATTATGACAACGATAACCCAAAGATAAGTAGGCATATTTTTATAAATTAAAATTATTAATTAAATTATTATAGCACGTTTTAAGAAATTTTGAAATGAGCCACTAAAGTACCAACGCCAAACGGCGCTTCATAGGAAAGTATTTCGGGTTTATAATTTAAATTGTCCAGAATACCCAAAAGAACAATAATCGGACGCAAGCCGCATTCTTTGGCTTCTTGAACGAAATTCGGATCAAAATTTATGATTTTATCAGTATTTTTTTGTTTGAGAAATTTAATTAATTGCTTGTCAAATTTATTTTCAACGGGATTTTCCGTTTGGTTTAAGGCATGAGATAAATCTCCGGAAGCGATAACGGCGATTTTTTTATCGCTCTGCATAATTTCTTCTTTTAATCCTTGCCCGAATTCAAAATGCTTTTGATAATCCAGTCCGGAAACACCAATTGGAATAATAGAAAAATTTGAAATATAATCATTGGTTGATGGTGTTTTTTGCGTTAAATAATATAACGGTACCGTAACGCCATAATCCAAATTTTGTTCACTGATCATTGTTAAAAAAGGAGGGGGATTGGCAGTTTCAAAATGTTCTCTAATTCTGTATGTTAATTTTGAATCGCTTTTAAATTCCATCTTGGTGGTTAAATCACCGAATAATTCAAGGCTGCCGAAATATTTTTCAGCCAAGTTTAAACAAAAAGCATCGGCAAAAATCAAACCGTGAGGAGAAATAACAATAATTATATCAGGTTTAATTTTAACCAATTTATTTTTTAATTTTTCCATTGCTTCAACGGTCTTTTTGGCCATTTCAAGTTTTTCTTGGCCAATAGACGGAATGAGAATGGGATGATGAGGGATAATTGCGGCAAAAGAAATCATAAAATTAGCTTTTTAGGAAGTTAGCTTATTAGCTTTTTAGGAATTAAATTTTTAACGGTTCGCCTAAAGGATACATAAATAATACTGTTTCCGGAATGATTAAAATAGCGCTCCATTGATAACCCAAAGCGTCAAAAATTTCTTCAGAAGGAATAGGCATGCGCTGTCCTTGAGTTATTAAATAAACATTCGGTTCATTGGTGGTTTTAACCAGAGTCCCGTCTCTGAATTTAACCGGTTCGCCATTTTTAAATTCAGACAAGTATTTTGATTCAGCTTTAACAATGTGAAAATAGGGGAAATTTACGTCTAAAATGGACTGGTCAACAATAGGGTATTTTATGTCTTCTTCTACGTAATAAACGCTTTTAGAGGCCTTATCTTGAAGCAAGGCGCCTGAAGGATAGGGAGTGCGTATCGGCGCGCCGTATTTATAGGTCGTTAAATCGTTTGTTTCAACCTTGATAATTTCTTCCGGATTAAATCCAATAGCTTTGAATATTTTTTCCGATATGGAACGTTTCGCGCCGTCAATTAACATAAAAATTTCTCCACTGGAAGCTTCAACGAGCGAATAATTTGGAAACGTCATCGGCTCGCCGATTTCAAAACTCTTGAGCTCTTCAATGCTTACTTCTCTCACATTTTTAAAACTATGATTAAGCAAGAAAACAGTTTTTGAATAAAATGGCCGGCGCTGGTTGTTCTGAATAAGCCAGACGCCGTTGTCTCCTTTGGCCTTCAAAAGCGTTCCGTCGGCAAATTTAGACTCTGTTTTTTTAACAAACCATTTTTGCCAAATAGACCAAAATAATTTATTACCCGTAACGTAGGGCGTGTAATTATAAAGAGCGGCAGTGGCCGAGTTTTGCGGACTCACTTTTTGGCGGCTTATTTTATATGTTTGTCCGGCACGGTAAAAAAATTCCCAAGGATGCTCTAAAAAATAACGCAATCGCCAAGCGGCGCGATCAACTTGCGTGGCAAAACCGGAAAAACGCTGAACAGGCTTGCGATAATCATAACATCCGAATCCGGTTGCCCAATCGTATTGCGAAGATTTTTTTGGAGGCTGCGAAACAAGAGTTTGTTCTTTCTGAAGCACGGTAATGATAATTTGAGGATTAACTTTGTATTCTTGAGCGGCTCGATAAATTATTTCTGAAGCCAATTTTTTTCTGCCGTCTATATCCGTGCATTGATATGTATCAAGCGTTCCGCCGGCATTTTCCAAAAATTTTTGAATTTCTTCCAAGGTCATACTTTGATAATCAGTCAAATCATGATCGGAAATAATGGAATTTGGATTAAAAAAAACTTCGGCCCGGCATATTAACGGCCAATTAAAACTGGTTAAAACAAGAATTGATAAAACGGCAATTTTCTTTATAAGAGACATAGAATACTACATTTTATTATATTTATGACTTATGGTCAAGGGCTGAATTCTATGTTAAAATGTTTGAATGATGAATTTCAACAAAAAATCTATTTGTTTTTGGGAAGCATTTTTGTTTGTTTTAACTTTGGGATTGGGAATATCAGCTGTTTTTAAATTGCGTTCGTTTTTTACATTGGGCGCTGTCAGCCTTCCACCGCTTAATATTTGGCAGTTTATGGGACAATTCTTGTCAGCTACTTTATTTATTTTCATTATTTCCATATTAGGCGCAAAGGCTGGCAGAGTTAAAGATATAATATTTAAAATTATTTTTATTTTAGCCGTATTTTCGGGCGGATTTATTTTATTGAATTTATGGATGCCAAGTATTTTTGCTTTGATTTTAATAGTTATTTTAATTTCAATTTGGTTAATCAAGCCGACGGTTTTAATTCATGATTTATCGGTGATTTTGGCAATATCGAGCATTGGTGCTGTAATAGGCTTGGAGTTAAAGCCTTTGGAAGTGGTTTTGCTTTTATTGATTTTTTCCGTTTACGATTTTATCGCTGTTTATAAAACAAAACACATGATTAAAATGGCCAAAGAAATGATTAAAAGCCATGCTATTTTAGGTTTTATCATTCCGTCCAATTTTAGAGATTTTAAGGAAAATTTAAAAAAAGTGCAACCGGGCGGAGATTTTTTAATTTTAGGCGGCGGCGACATTATTTTTCCTCTGCTTTTGTGCGCGTCTTTGGCCGGAAAGGGGATTATAGATGTTTTGATCGTGGCCATCTTTGCCTTAATCGGACTTTTAGCAAGCTTTTGGATTTTTATCCGCCAATCAAATCGCCAGCCGATTCCCGCTCTTCCGCCCATTGCCTTATTTTCTATTATTGGATATTTATTAGGTCTGGTATTATGAACTTGACCCCGTCAGAAGTTTGGCACAAGTCTTGATATTTTAGATAATTAGAGTTGCAAAAACGGCTTCGCCTTAAGCATTTATATATCAATGGTTTATAGATGAACTTCTAACGGGGTTGACAAAAAGCTAATTTTGTGCTACATTTTTATTATATAGGTTCTTTACCAAAAAATAACAAAAAAATGAAAAATAAATAAAAAGGGAGGTGAGTAACATGTCAAATACAAATTCCGCATTACTCGAGAAAAAGGATAAACATTTTTCTTTAAAAGATGTTCCCGTGGTTGTGGAAAATAATTATTCGGAAATTCAAAAAATCAAGAAACTCTTTAAGTCAAAAAAAGAAGAAGAGTTGAATTTGACTAAAGAATTTGTAACAAAATTAGTTAAGTTTCTATTACCCCAAGATAATTTTAAGCAAAGAGTATGCTATATTGTTATTATTTTGGAGACATGGAAACTGCAATTAAAAGAAAAGAAGTTGATAATAGAGAAAGGGTGGGAAATAAGCGAGGAAGAAATTAAAATTGTGAAAAATTTATTTTTCCCAGAAGGACAAAAATTAAAATTATTATCTTGCAGATTGGCAGTATTCCTAGAAGGGAAAACTGCCGAAGAAAAGGAAAAATATTTTTTTCTTGTTTTAAAAGAGATAAAAGAGCGTTTAACGGCTCTTTAGACGAAAATAATAAAGGCTTAATCTTTAGTTTACGATTAGGCCTTTTATAATTTTAGATTATTTATCCACTTAATAAAAGACGTAAAAAATGATATACTTAAACCAGTAAAAATGATTTAATTACAAACAATGATTTCTATTATTATCACCACCAACAAAGAACCGAAGAGTTTGCCCCAAGCCATTCAGTCGTTTTTGGATTCCAATTTATTAAAAGCGGATGATGAAATTTTAGTTGTCGGTCCAGACGAAGAATCAGAAAAAATAGCCAAAGAATTTCAAATAAGGTTTCCTGTTATAAAATATTTAAAAGATGAAGGAAAAGGCAAGCCGGCTGCTTTAAATTTAGCCTTCCAACAAGCAAGGGGAGAAATTTTAATTTTAAGCGACGGTGATGTTAAAATAAAAAAAGAAGATTTGGAATATTTAACAGCTCCTTTTTCCACATCGGAATTTCATTCCGATGCGCAGACTTACGCAGACGAAACACAGACTTATACGGACAATTTCAGTGTAAGTCAGCGTCAAGTCGGTGTCAGTCCGCTTTTTGCCGAAGGCAAAGTGGGGGCGGTCAGCGGTCAGCCGATTTCAACCAGTTCTCGCAATAATTTATTCGGTTATTGGTCTCATTTCTTGACTTTTGCCGCTCATCAAATGAGATTAAAAAATAAAAATTTTCCTTGTTCCGGTTATCTTTTTGCCGTTTTGAAAAAAATTATTGATCAAATTCCCGAGAATATGCTGGCTGAGGACGCAGTTATAACTCAAATGGTCAGAAACCAGGGTTATCAAGTAGTTTACGCGCCGCAAGCCAAAGTTTATATTAAATATCCTAATAATTTTAAAGATTGGTTAAGACAAAAAATTCGTTCAACCGGCGGCTACACTCAAAAAGAAAGCGGTAAAACACGCGCTTTGGACCAAGAAATAAGCGATGGCATTAAATTATTTTTCACTTACCCTGAAAATTTGAAAGAATTTTTTTGGACAATCTTGCTTTATTTGGCGAGAATTTATCTCTGGTTGGCCATTTTTTGGCAAATAAAAATAAGAAAAAAAACCTTTGCTCATATTTGGCAAAGGATAGAAAGTACAAAATAAATTATGATTAAAACTCGTTTTGCTCCATCACCAACAGGATTTTTGCATGTCGGCAGTTTGCGGACTTGTCTTTATAATTGGCTTTTTGCCAAAAAGAACAATGGCAAATTTATTTTGCGCGTTGAAGATACTGATCGTCAAAGATATGTGGAAGGCGCGGTAGAAAATTTACTTAGAATGCTGCAAACTATGGGCTTAGATTGGGACGAAGGGCCTTTTATTGAAAATAATAAAATAATTCAGAAAGGAAATTGCGGACCATACATTCAATCAGAGCGGCTGGAAATTTATCAAAATTTGGCAAAAAAATTAGTTGAAGAAGATAAGGCGTATTATTGTTTTTGCACTTCGGAAGAATTGGATAAAATGAAACAGGATCAAATTGCTCAAAAACTTCCGCCAAGATATGATGAAAGATGCAGAAAATTAAGTAAAATTGAGATAGAAAATAAATTGAAAAATAAAACTCCTTATGTTATAAGGTTGAAAGTGCCGGAAGAGGGGACTATTGCTTTTACAGATTTAATCAGGGGCGAAATAAAATTTGATTTAAAAGATATTGATGATCAAGTTTTATTAAAATCAGACGGTTTTCCGACTTATCACTTAGCTGTGGTTGTTGACGATCATAAAATGGAAATTACCCATATTATCAGGGGAGAAGAATGGATACCTTCAGTGCCGAAACATATTTTGCTTTATCAATATTTTAATTGGCCATTGCCTCAATTCGCTCATTTGCCATTATTGCTTAATCCGGATCATTCCAAATTATCCAAACGGCAAGGCGATGTTACGGTGGAAGATTATTTATCAAAAGGATATTTGAAAGAAGCTATTTTAAATTTTATCGCTTTTTTGGGCTGGAACCCGGGAACGGAACAAGAAATTTTTACTCTTGAAGAATTGATTAAAGCGTTTTCTCTGGAAAAAATTCAAAAAGCCGGAGCTGTTTTTAATGTGGAAAAATTAGATTGGCTTAATGGATGTTATATACGGCAAATGGACACGGATGAGCTGACAAAAAAATGCATGCCATATTTGGAGCAAGCAGGTTTAATAAAGTCATCAAATTTTGACTGGATTAAAAAGATTGTCGCGCTTGAGCAAGAACGGCTTAAACGATTAAATGAAATAGGGGATTTAACCAAATTTTTCTTTTTAGATACCTTGGAATATGCATCGGAACTGTTGCGCTGGAAAAAAATGGATAATCAGCAAATTGAGGATAGTTTAAGTCAAACTGGCGTTATTTTGGAAAAAATTTCAAGCGATCAATTTACTGCTAAAAATATAATGGATAACCTATCGCCATTAAAAGAGAAAATCGGGGTAGGAGAGACACTTTGGCCATTAAGAGTGGCTTTAAGCGGCCTTAAATCTTCGCCTCCGCCTGAAGCGATAGCCGAAGTTTTAGGCAAAGAAAAAGCAATAAACAGAGTTAATCAGGCTATTGAAAAATTAAAATAATGAAAAAAAATATAAAACAATTTTTAACTATTTTCATTTTGGCAAGTTTTGTTTTTTTATTTAATTTTGCAAGGGTGCCGATATCAGCCGCTCAGGATTATACCCAGGAGATTGAACAAATCCAAAAAGAAATTGATGATTATCAGAGTTATCTTAAAAAATTGGAAGAGCAAAAAAAAGTTTATGAAAAAAATATAGAAATCAAGAGAAAGGAGGCGGTTAATCTGAAAAATCAATTAAGTATTTTAAAAAATCAAGTTTCAAAAACAAAAGTGGAGATAGAAGAAAAAGAGACCGAGATAACGACTACGGATTTATCAATCAAAAATATTCAATTTAAAATTTTGGAGAAACAAAAAGAAATTCGAGATCAAAAAGAAAATTTACAACAAATTTTAAGATTGATTAATCGATATGACAATAAAAATCTTCTGACAATTATCGTTTTGAGCGATTCTATTTCGGATATTTTAAGCCATGTGCGCTATTTAAATACCTTTCAGGGAAGTTTGGCTCATTCTTTGGAACAAATTAAATTAATTAAAGAAGGAATGGAATTGCAAGAAAAAGATTTACGCACCAATTTACAGAACATAACCAATCTGCAAAATGATTTATTGGACAAAAAATCTCAGTTGTTGACCGAGAAGAGCGCTAATGAAAATATTTTGGAAAAAACGCAAGGCGCGGAATGGAAATTTCAAAGTTTATTGGCTGATGCTGTCGCGGAACAGAGAAGAACGGAAAATGAAATTTCAAATTTGGAAACAAGTATCAGAACAAAATTGGCCGAAGAAGAAAAAAATAAAAATCAGATTATGGAACCTGAGGGCTCAATTGTCTTTTCCTGGCCCGTGCCGAGTAATGGCATAACTTGTTCTTTTCATGACCCTGATTATCCTTATAGAAAATGGATCGGAGAACATCCGGCTATTGATATTCGCGCCTCTCAGGGCACAAATATCAGAGCTTCTGCCTCAGGTTATGTGGCAAAAGCGAAAAATGGCGGAATGGGTTACAGTTATATTATGATTATCAATAACGACACCTTTTCCACTGTTTATGGCCATGTAAGTCAAATCTTAGTGGAACAAGATGAATATGTCAGAAGAGGCACGGTTATAGGAAAAAGCGGGGGACTGCCGGGAACCAGCGGGGCTGGAAATTTTTCTACCGGTCCGCATTTGCATTTTGAAATAAGAAAAAACGGCATTCCTGTCAATCCGGAAGATTATTTATTGTAAAAATTCATATTTGTCAGTTTTTATCTTATTGGCAGGATAGAGGTTAAAAATGAGAGGGAATAGCGTTTTTTCTCTATATACCACGTCGCACAATATTCCTTTTACGTCGCTACCTTTATCTAAAACACTTTTGGAGATAGTGCCCCAAAAGTGTTTTTTTTATTATATTCTTTAAGGTATTTGTTTATTTAAATACCATAAATCTCTGAAGCGCAGATCAATGTGGTCTAACGCTTGCCTATCTTTTAATTGATCTTTAAAAACTAAATTAAGACTCTCCTCTTGTTTCTTGAAATCCGTCTCGGAATTGACCAATATCTTCCATCCTTCCAATGTGGTGATTTCAGCCTCTAAAATACTCCCTTTTTCGCTAATTTTAACGATAGTGGTCTTTATATCATTTTCTCTTAAAACATTGCCTCTAATCAGGTTTAAGGTGGCTTTAATGAAGTTTATATAGGTCTGATTATGGAAATTAGCCGATCCTTGATCATAAAAAATTATTAAATCATTATTTTTTTCTTCATTATTGTTTTGTGTCGTAAAATATTGAATAGATTTTGGCGTTATTGCAATCACCTGGCCATTGGAATTAAAATAATACTCTCCTTCATAACCTAAAATAATTAGACGAGCAACTGGCTGATATTCTTCTATATTCAATTCCAGCGTATTGGCCATTTTTTTATTAATTTTAAATGAACGGATGCGTGAATCTTTATTAAGTATATTTGTCAGGCAATTTTTATTAAAAAGAATTAAATTGGAACCAAATGGCTTCTTTATTACAGAATCAATTAAATCTTTCAATTCCGCTTCAGAAGTTAAATTGAAGTCATTGATTTTGGTAATTGTAATATTTTTAATTTTAAAAATCGGGCTGAATAATAAAATATAGCCGCCGCCCAAAATTAAAACAGACGCTAAAATGATTAAAATCATTAATTTTAATCTTGTCATTTTTTTCTTTATAAAATCTTTTCTTGAGGCGCGCATAGCTTTAACCTCAGATTTAAAATTTTGTTTTTTTTCGTATCTAGTCGGTTTTCTGCGCTTGAACATAATAATAAATTTTATCCTATTTTTACAAAAAAAACAAGAAGGCAATCTTTTAAAATTGCCTTCTTGGTAAGAATTCTATTCAACTAATCAACCTTAGGTGCGTCTTTGGGTAAGATTTTATACATCTTGGTCCCGCATTTCGCGCAAGTGCCGGTGGCAGCTCTGCGCTTTACGCCGCCCTTGCCATTCATGACAACTTCTTTAACATCATTCATTTCACTGTCTTTGGCTTTACATTTTACACAATAACCTTTCATAGTTTTAAAATTTAATTAATTAATTTGATTATATTATATTAGCATAGATATAAGATCTTAGAAAGGGGTCACTCCGCTCTCTCTTCTTTAAATATATGACTTAATTATAACATATTCTAAAAGATAAAACAAGGGTTTAAAAAGGGTTTTTACGAGTAAAATCAGGGATAAAGACCCTAGAGCTATCCTTCTCTTGGATCCAGCCATTGTTAAAACCTAGGTTTAATGCGTATTTGCAAACCTTATTAAATTCTTCATCGCTGACACATTGATTAATTTCTTTGAAATCTTTAGCTTTATAGAGCGGATAATATTGATTCATTAAGCTTAAATGAATATTTTTATCAATCAAGGCTGTTTGTTCTAAAACTTGGAAACTATTTTGAATATTATTGGGTAAAACTAAGTGTCGTAAAATAATTCCTTTATAAGCGATGTTATTTTTTGTTTTTAAATAACCAACTTGCCGCAGCATTTCTTTAATTGCGCTTATGGCCGTGGCGGTGTAATTTTTAATCCCCGAATATTTAAAAGCTATTTCGTCATCTCCATATTTGAAATCCGGTAAATAAACATCCACCAATCCTTCCATTTGTTTAAGCGCTTCTACTTTTTCATATGCATTAGAATTCCATACAATCGGTATGTTTAATCCCCTCTTTTTGGCTGAGATGATTGCTTTTTTTATGTATGGCAGCCAAATAGTCGGCGTTACCAGGTCAATATTAATCGCTTTTTGTTTTTGCAGATTTAACATAATATCCGCCAACTCTTCAATGGAATATTCTTTTTCGGCCAATCTTTGCTGGGAAATTTGAAAATTTTGGCAAAAAACGCAACGCAGATTGCAGCCGCTGAAAAAAAATCCACCGGCTCCTTGATTTTTATCTCCAACCAGCGGCGGTTCTTCTCCAAAATGCTTGCCAAACCAGGCAATTTTAATTATTTTTTCGGTCATATTACGTCAATAATATCAAAAATTTTGTTTCTTGTCTTGGCCCCCCTGATTAATCTGATTTTAGATTCCGGCAAATTAAAATGCATCGCCAGCATCGTTATTACGCGCTTGGTGGCTTGTCCTCGTTCCGGTTTTTCTTTGGTTTTAATTTCAAAGCCATCTTTGCTTTTTTGGACAATATTTTCTTTCTTGGAATTGGGGAAAACTTTTACTTTAATTAACATATTGATATTTTTTAAAAAAGGTATATAATAACATTATACTTCTTTTCAAGGTTAGTGTAAAATATATTTATAAATAATAAAATAATTTTAAACATATGATTCTTTCAGATTGCGACATTAAAAAAGTCATTAAAAGCGGCAAATTAACGTTTAATCCCAAGCTTAAAGCCGATCAAATAGGTCCGGCTTCCATTGATTTGAAATTAAATCCCGCATTCAAGATATTTAAGACAAACCAGCAAAGCTTGCTTGATCCAAGGAAAGGGCTTCCTGCCAAATTTATGCAGACGATTAAAATGAAAAATGGCGAAAAGTTTATTCTTCATCCCAAAGATTTTATCTTGGCCAGCACTGATGAATATTTAAAAGTGCCTAATGATTTGGTTTTAAGGGTTGAAGGGAAAAGCACTTTAGCCAGAATGGGAATTTTAGTCCATACGGCCGGTTTTGTTGATCCTGGTTTTGAAGGAACGTTGACTCTTGAGATTTCCAATCAATCTAATTTAGCCGTTGCTTTATATCCTTATATGTATATTTGCCAAATTGCCGTAGAGTACCTTTCTTCGCCGGCGGAAACACCTTATAATAAACGAAAAAAATCTCTTTATTCAAAATCAGCCGGTCCGGTAGAAGCGAAAACCAAAAATTTATTTTAAATTAATTAAAAAAATACCCTTGGAGATTACCGAGGGTATTTTTTTAATTAAAGAAATTATTTTTTATTTTTTGATTCACCGTTATTATTACTGTCTGCCGCAAATCCACCGGCCAATATCATTATAATTCCCAGAAGTATTCCGGTTATTCCGCACCCGATAAAAACTTGATTAATATTCTGTTGAGCTTCAAGATATGGATCCATATTAATAATAGTCTGTTTCAAAGAGTATACTCCGTTAAATCCAATAGCCCCCAGAACAATACCAGCAATTAATAAAATTGCTCCTACCCAAACAAATTGCTGTTTAGGACCAAATCCATGAAAATAAATTCTGAATGGTTTCATATATTTATTATTTTTTTAAAATTAATTTGAATAACTGATGCAATTAATTATATCCCATTCACAGATAATTGTTAGTTGTTGTTTTCCACAGGCATTTGATTATTGGAATTGCGTCCATTTCTGATATATTTTATCAGTTCCACCCAGAAAACCGTAATTAGGGCTACGCCGATAACAATAAGCCAATAAAATGGTTTTAAGGGCACTGTTTCCAGGATTTTATTCAAAGCAGGGACATAAATGGCGATTAAAAGCAGCAATAGTCCGTAGATCACAGCCCATATTAAGCGTTTATTATCAAATAAATTTTTAGTTCTGAATAATGAATTTTTTAAGTCTTTAAAGGCAAAAATATAAATTAAATCCACGGTTGCCACAGTGGCAAAGGTTATAGTTCTGGCTAAATTTATCTGGTCGGTTTGTTTTAAGAAATGTGTAAATATAAAAAGTGAAGAAAGTCCGACAGTTAAACTGATTAAAATAATTAAGGCAATAATCGGCTTGTCTAAAATCTCTTCTTTTCTTAAGGTTTTAGGATCTTCTTCATGAAGGGCCTTATTTCTAGTTTCAAATCCCAAAACTATATCAGGCGGTCCGTCACAAATCAAATGAGCCCATAAAATCTGAATAATGGTCAAAGGGGTTGGCAGTCCCATTAAAATAGCGCCGAAAATTAAAACTATTTCGGCAAAAGAGTTGGAAAGAACATAAGCTACCACTTTTTTAATATTAGAAAAAATCAATCTGCCTTCTTTACAGGCGGCAATAATGGTTTTAAAATTATTATTTAATAAAATTAGATCTGCTGCTTCTTTGGCAACGTCGGTCGCATTGTTTACGGCTATGCCGATATCAGCTTTTTTAAGAGCCGTGGCGTCATTAATGCCGTCACCGGTCATTGCCACCACTTCTCCTTTTTCTTGCAAAACTTTGACTATTTTTAATTTTTGACGAGGCGTTACCCTGCTAAAAATTATAATATCGTCAATTTTTTCTTTTAATTCGTCTTCACTGATAATTTCCAGAGTGTTTCCTTCCATGATATTTTTTTCAGCAATATTAAATCCTAAACTGCGAGCGACTTTTTCGGCTGTCTTGCGGTAATCGCCGGTGACTATTTTGATTTTAATTCCGGCTTCTCTGGCTACGTTAATCGCCTCTTTAACTCCTTTTCTGATTGGATCTTGAATTCCTATTAAACCCAGCCAAGTAAAATTATTTTTATCTTTTAAATCCCCTTGATTTTTAGAAATAACTCCTAAAACTTTTAATCCTTCTTCCGCCCAATGGCTTATTTTTTCCAAAATATCTTGTTTTTTATCAGGTTCAATATCGCACATCTGTAAAATAATTTCCGGCGCGCCGATAATAGAAGCTGTTTCATTGCCATTTATCTGATTAATGCTTAACATGTATTTTTTTTCATTATCAAACGGTTCTTCAAAAGTTCTGGCCATGGAATTAAAAATATCCTGAGGATTAAAATGTTTCTTTCTGATATAGTCCCAAATTGCCGTTTCCAAATTAGATCTTTGATTGTTGGCCAAGGTTAATCCCAAAAGAGCTTTTTCTTGATCCATGAAATCAGTTTTTACGACTTTCATAACTCCTTCAGTCAGGGTGCCTGTTTTGTCAGTACAAATCACAGAAGTTACGCCGAGCGTCTCCATGGCTAATAATTTTTTAACCAATCCTTTTCGTTTTAAAACTTTTTTCATTCCCAGAGATAAAATGACCATAATTGCCACCGGCAATCCTTCCGGAATAGCGGCAACAGCCAAGATCACCGACATTTTTAACATTTGCAATATGTTTTGATGGCGTAAAATGCCGACTAGAAAAATAATAGAGCAAATGACAATTATCAAATAAACCAATCTTGTGGCGAATTTTTCCAATTTAATCTGCAATGGCGTTTTTTCTTCTTTAATTTCAGCCAAACTTTGGCCGATTTTTCCGATTTCCGTCTGAATGCCGATTTTGGTTACTTTCATAATTCCTCTGCCATAAATAACAACCGTACCCATAAAAACCAGATTATTTTTACCAATACTGGATTTTAAAACCGCCTCTTCTTCACCGGTTAAAATCGCCTCTTTAACTAAAAAATTAACATCTTCAATCAGTTCGCCGTCAGCCGGAATTTTATCTCCGGGTCCCAAAACGACCAAATCGCCGACGACAATATCTTTTGCTTCTATTTTTTTATTAATTCCGTTTCTAATAACAATTGCTTCGGGCTTTAAAAGATTTCTTAAAGCGATTAAAGTTTTTTGAGCATTATATTCCTGAAAAAATCCCATTAACAAATTAAAGGTTACCACCAATGCCATTAATCCGGCGTTTATATATTCTTTTAAAATTAAAGAAATGATTGCCGTAGCAACCAAAATATAAATCAAAGGGCTCTTGAATTGCGACAATAAAATAATAAACCAAGAATTATTTTCCTTGGTTGGCAAAATATTTTCACCGAATTTCTGCCGCGATTCTAAAACTTGATTTTCATTAAGTCCTTGTCTGATCATAAAAAATCGAAAGGTTTAATGAATTTATTATAATCTTTTTAGAGCTATTTGTCTATATTATAAAAGGAGTATTTCTGTATTGATAGAAAATACTCCTTTATTTTGTAATTTTTAGGTGCTCTGTCGGCACCATTATCGGGATATCTATATTTCCAAAAAGTACCATCACCTTACCTTGTGATAAGGAAACTTTTTTGTTGTCCGGTGCTTTTATCCTTTCTAGATTTATAGTTTCCCCTTTCAGTTTAGTAAACTTATGTTCTACTTTCACAGGAGAACATATTATCTGTATCTTTTCATCAGACATAAATTAGCCTCCTTGTCTATTTTAGATAATAACATATTTCTTGATTTTTGTCAACCCCCTCACCTGAACGCTGATAAACACTCAGTCTCGTATTTTTTAAAATTTCTAAGTTTAATTTTGATATAAATTAAAAAATATTTTGAATATAAATAAATAGACTTCGTGTTTGAAAAATACATCAGCGTTTGGTGAGGGGGTCAACCCCGTTAGAAGTTCATCGATAAACCATTGATATAGAAAGGCTTAAGGCGAAGCCGCCTTTGCGGTTTTGATTATTTTAAAATATAAAGATTTACGCCAAACTTCTGACGGGGTCAACCCCCTAAATTTAAAGAGTCGAAGCGTTAATTGGCTTCGACTCTAATCTATCATATCTTACTGTTTTACGCTCGAAAAAAGCTTTTTAAATTCATCAAGATTAATATGCTTTTCCCATTCCGGATCTGATAAGGTGCTAATTGCGAATTCTATTTTTCTCTCAAATCCCTTTGAATTTACCTTCGCACTAGGAAGGATTATTAAAACCCTTCTTAATTGCCGTTTTTTATCATCCCCTACCTTTTTTTTTAAAAATTTGGTATAGATGATTAAACTTTGAACCGGTAAAGACTTTAGAATTTCTCGAACCCCTGCTTGATAAGCAGACAAGCGCTTACGTTTTTTAAGCTGCTTTTTAAGCGCTTTAATAATTCTTCGCATACTCTTTCCTCCTTTTTTTAACTTTTTATAGATTATAGCAGGTTTAAAAAAAATGTCAATTCTTTTTATCCACAATTAAGCGTTACTTTTGATTTCAATCACGTCGCCGTCTTTAATAATGTAATCTTTGCCTTCGGTGCGAATTAATCCCTTTTTAAGCGCTTCGCTAAACCCGCCAATATTTAATAAATCAAGCCAATTAATAACATCAGCTTTGATAAAATGCGTTTCAAAATCACTGTGAATAACTCCGCCGGCTTGCGGCGCTGTTCCTCCTTTTTTTAACGTCCAGGCGCGAGTTTCATCAGGTCCGGTGGTTAAAAAAGTGATTAAATCAAGCAATTTATATGATTCTTTGACTAAATCGTTTATTTTTAAATCAGTGGGCAAATCAAAATCTTTTCGTTCTTCCGGTTTTAAATCAGCAGCATCAAACTCAATTAAAATATCAATGATCAAATAAGACCAATTATTTTTTTTAAAAGTTTCCATTGTCGCCGAATCAATTTCCGCTTCCGAACCGTTCAGTAAAAATAATCTCGGCTTCATGGTCAATAATTGATAATTTTGCAATATTTTCTTCTCTTCTTCTTCCCAATTTTGTTCACTCAATGTTCCCCCTTTTTCCAAAAAATCATATGCTTTTTTGACTACGCCCATTTCTTTGATTGCTTCTTTCTTTCCGGCCTTAACATCTCTGTCCAAAGCTTGTCTTCTTTTTTCCACAGTTTCCAAATCTTTAAGGGCTAATTCCGTATCCAGAATTTCTTTATCTCTGATAATATCAATGTTTTGCTGGGTATTGATGATTTTATCATTTTTAAAACCGCGCAGAACATAAACTATTGAATCAACTTCTCTGATATTGGTTAAAAATTTATTTCCCAAACCTTCTCCTTTTGACGCTCCTTTAACCAATCCTGCAATGTCAACAAACTCTACGGTGGCGTAAATTTTTTTGGCTGATTTGGTCAATTCGGCTAATTTATCCACTCTTTCATCCGGCACGGCCACGACGCCGATATTGGGATCAATGGTGCAAAAAGGATAATTTGAATGGTCAACTTGTTTTCTGGTAATTGCCTGAAATAAAGTTGATTTGCCGACATTTGGCAATCCGACTATTCCGACTCTTAAAGACATATTAAAATTAAATAATTAATTAAAAATTTTATAATTGAGATTTAAATAATTCTTGAACAAAATTAAGAATTTCCGGATGACCCTGATTTTTTAGCCAATACCACCATTCCACTCCCCAAAGATAATATTCGCTAAAACCGGTATGGCGGGCATAAATTACCACATTTCTCATATAATCCAGATTGACGATTTTTAATTGTTCATCAAGGGACATTGTTAAAAGAGATCCGCTGGGAGTCCATGGTTCGGCCTGCAGTTCCGCGACGACGATTTTTTTAACACCGGTTAAAAGTTTTACTATCTCGCCTTTCAAATAATAAGAAGCTTCGGGAAAAGGATAATAAAAATATTTCATGTATTTATTCCAAACCACCCGATACATGGTAATGCCTAAAACATCTCCGTAATGTCCTCCGCCCAGCCAAGTGGAAAGTTCGCCGCTTTCAGTAATAATAATCGGCCGATTATCAAGAGATTTTACCAAAGCCAATTCTTGCTTGAAAAAATCGCGATTAATCGGCGGACAAATGCCGAAAATCCTTAAAAAGGGCTCATTTTCCAGCTGCCAAGCCGAAATTTGAGAATCTGATTTATAACGATTGATTGTCTCCTTGATTAAATTTGAAATTTGTTCTTGACGTTCCTGTTCGCTTAAATTTGTCGCCCAATCAGGAGTATGGCATTCAGGCCAACCCGGCAAACGCCAGCCAACGGCTAAAATAATTTTTGCCTGATGATTTCCGGCTTCATCAACCATCCAATCAAGGTCGGAAAAATTATAAACATCTTTTTTCGGCATTATATCAGGCCAATAAGCGCCCAGGCGCAAATATTTTACTTGTAATTCGTCAAGAATTGATAAGTAAGTATCATGCCAATCGAGCCCTAAATATTCCGCCCTGCCTATGGAAAAAGTTACACCGAACTTGCCTTGGGGCATTTGACTGATTTTTTTATCGCAAATTTTGATTGCTAAAAAAACAGCTATTGTCAAAATAGCAATTACTGAAATTATAAAAATTAATTTTCTTTTAATTGATGACATTTAAAAATTTATCAAGAATATTCCCGCTCCGATCAGTAAAATGGCGATGATTTTTTGAATAATCACCGATTTATTGACCTCTTCAACCAAAATTCGCGGATATCTGACCAAAAATAAGCTGATTAAAAATATAAACGCGTATTGAACGCCTTGCATGGCGTTAACCAGCGCGACGCTAGCCATGGAAACCGCCCAATTGATAAGAATAAAATTAGTTCCGCTCATCAGCTGGTTGGAAAGAAAAAGTATTGATGTTAGTTTTCCGCTTTTGGCTGGTTTTTTTTCTTTTGATTTTTTAAAAACGGATTTGGCGACTGAGGGAATAAACAATAAGAATAAGGCAAAAATCACTCCGCCGAATCGAGACCAGACAAATCCGCTAATAAACGGCTGGTGAAGATAAATATATTTTGTCAAAATATAAAATGCAGAAAAAATAAAACTTGCTAAAACAGCAAGTAAAAATTTGCAATCAAATTTCTCTCGTTTTTTTGTCAGGCGAAGACTGATTAAAACGCTGCCCGCCAATAATAATAAAAATGCGGAAGTAAATTTTGGAGTTAAGGTTTCACCCAAAAATATCGTGCTTAAAATTAAAACAAAAACAGCGCTAAAACTGCCGACCACCGGCACTACTCTTGATGCTTCGTTTACTTTTAATGCTTGATAAAAAACCCAACAGGCCAAAATATAAATACCGCCGGCTAGAAAATCAATTAATAATCCATTTATCCCCGGAAAGCTTAATCCGCCGAACGGAATTAAAACTACGCCGATTACGCCTAACATACCGACATAAAAAGCGTATAATGCGGGTTTATCTATCCGGCCGCTGCCCAACAGATATTTATCAAATAAAAAAACTATAGCATTTAGAAATTGAGCAATTAAAACAACAATTAACCACATATATCTTCGCCGTTAAGCACTTTTTCTATATTAAAAACTCCTAAATTTCTGGCTTCAACAAAACCGTGCATTGCCGCGTCAGCTAAAGAGCCGGTTTTTAAAAAGTCAAAAAGCCATTCATTGGTGTAATTCGGATCGTTTTGTAAAATGGCAGCGTGATGCTGAAGAAGCCAATCACGATTAAAATTTTCCTGCGAACCAACAGAAGGAGCAATAATAATCGGCAAACCAAGCCCGGAATAGAAAGACAATTCGCTGGGTTTAGTCCATAAAATATCCGTTATTCTCAGGGCGGCGTTGAATTTAGCAAAGTATTCACCCATGTTTTTCGCGTAAATAATTTCAATTCCGCTCTTAGCGGGATCATTTTCAAAATCCAAATTTTTCAATTCTCTTATAAAGAAATTTTTAACCCAATTTTTAATGCCCGCGACTAAAATAATTTTAATTTCTTCCCGGTTGATTTTTTCTTTTAAACTTTTAACCACGCTAATGGCTATTTCTTTCTGAGCGCCGGCGCCGCCAATGGCAAACATCAAAGTCAACGGATGTTCTGATTTTGCCGGACAATTCTCCAGATATTGTTCAATTAATGTCGCATAACGTTGGTGGTAGAGGCCTTTAGGATCAAGATTGTCAATTCTTTGACAGAGATCGGATTTTAAAATTTCCATTTTTTCCGAACCGATATTTTCATTCGGCAAAGGATAACCGGTTAAAAATATATTTTCTTTTCTGACTCCGTAAAGCTGCAAACGGCTGGCTACTCGGCTGGTAGGCGCGAAATATTTGATTTTACTTCTTCTCGGGTTAAACGGAGCCCAAGCTCTGGCAATATCGGCATCGCAAACCACGCAATAAATATCACCCGGATAATTATAAAATTCAGCCATATAAGCCGGAACAAAAAAAGTGGTAATTATGGGAATGGGATTTTGTTTTAATTTTTCTATCAAATGTTTCCCCCACCCCTTTTTGATAGTACCAAGAGTCTGTTTGAGAAACAAATTCGGCTGTGAAAGATTCCGCCTGGGATAAAAATCGGCGATTTTTTGAAATTGATCAAAAATAAAAAAGCAAAAATCCCCTATCAAAGGCACTCTCTTAAAACCGGAAATAAATTCATAAAATTTTCTGCTTGCTTCCCAGATATTTTTGTCGGAATTTGGAATTCCGGAATAATTATTGGCGCTGATTACCTTCCCGTCAGGCGCAAGATGTTTCAAGGGATTAGCCGTTCTTTGATGGCCATAACCCATGCTGACATCAATAATCCAAGCTTGTTTGTATTGTTTTTTAAAAGTATTCATATATTATTTAATTCCCCATTTTTTTAGAGATAGTAATATTATCATTAACAATATCATAGACGATAATATCGTTAATATAACATACCAAGGAATTTGCATATAAAACATAAAATTAATCATTAAGCTGATAACGCTAATGAGCGGCACTAAATATTTTTCCATATTTTTATATTAAATTATTTAAAATATAAAATAGTTTAATACCTTTTATTCTTTTAACATCATTCTGACGATTCGCAATTCATTATATGAATACGCACCTTTAAATTTTTTAAAAACCGGCAGAAGCGATTTAGTTTTAAGCTCGCAAAACGCGGCATAAATTTCAGCAAGGGCGCAAGAAAGCGAGGGCGTAATAAGACGAGAGATATCCGCCGCATTAATTTTACCACTTAAAACAAGTTTTTCAAGATGGTTTAGGATTGTTTCTTCTTTCAGTCCGCGCGTTTTGGCGATTTGAGAAACAGTTTTTTCTTGATTCCATAAAACGAGAGTTTCATCGCGCGTATTGCATTTTTTATTTTTTCTTTGTTTTAACTCCCCTCCGCAAACAGTGATGAAGTTTTGATATATTTTTTCAAGTTCAGTAGGCGGAATTTTGGCAAATTCTATTTCAATTTGTTCCGACAATGATCTGAATAATTCATCTTTGGCGAGAATTTCCGGATGCACTTGAAAAGCGCGTTCATTCCAGCCAAGCAAATAAAGTCCGGAAAGTTTTCTTATCCGCGAGAGCGCGACATAGCCTTGTCCGAATTCAAAGACATCGGATAAATCCATTACTGCCTCATCCAAGGTCATCCCTTGGCTTTTATGCACGGTAATCGCCCAGGCAAGACGAAGCGGCAGCTGCGTAATTCGGCCGCGCACGCTGCCATTTTCTTCTATTGTCCAATCCATGGGTTCAACTTTGATTTTTCTTCCATCTCGCGTTTTAACAATCGGATTGCCGAGTGTTTGATTAAATTCTTCAACTATGCCGAGAGTGCCGTTTACAAATCCTTTAACGGGATTATTTTTCGTAAACATTACTGTCGCGCCGATTTTTAAACAAAGCGTTTCCGGCGAAAGACAGCCCTTTTTTAGAGAAGCGGTAAAAATATCATGGCCTTGCAAAAGCATGTTAAATTTTTTTAATTCGCCTTTGAGGTCGGCCAACATTTCATTATTAATGCGATCTACGTCAATATTGTGCGTAAAAAGTTTCGGTATATTATTCGGCGTTAAATGGTATTCAATTTTTCTCGTTTCAAGATGGCATAAATGATTGCTTTGAAACGAGTTTCGCCTGATTGAAGAAAGTATGGAAAGAAAATTATCATCTTCTTGGCGGTATTGCTCATTAAGATAACAAACAGCCAAATTCGCTCTTTCCCATGACGGAGAATCGTAAGCAAAATGAGCTGATTTATTTCCGAGTAAAGAATTTTGTGAATTATTTTCATTTTTTATCTTGATAATCGGCGGGAGTTGAAAAAAATCTCCGACAAAAATTACTATGATACCGCCAAACGGTTCTGAATTTTGCTTGACTTCGCGGCAAACCAAATCAATCATGGTAATTGTCTCGGGCGGGAGCATTGATACTTCGTCAATAATAAGAACTTTGGTTTGTCGGACGCGTTTTTCAATATATTTGGTTGAAGCGATTTTATTCAAATCATGCCTGTCCAGTTTGGTTTTAATTCCAATACCGCACCAGGAATGAATTGTCATGCCGCCGATATGCGTCGCGGCAATGCCCGTGGAAGCCGTAATTGCCGGTTCAATTCCATTCTCGCGCAAATACGCCACATATTGATTTACCAAATATGTTTTTCCTGATCCGGGTTCGCCGGTCAAATACACATTTGCCCCGGCTTTAAGTATTGAAAACGCTTGAGCTTGATTCATGACAATATTATAACTTTATTTTACTTTTAATTTATACAATTCCGGATCAATTGTTCTCGCAAAACAAGTTCGTCCTGTCTCGTGATTCCAATTTTGTTGAACAAGATCTCTCTGACTTAATAAAACAGAAGATTTTTGTTTAACAGAAATTGATTTTGGATCTTTGCTTGAAATTGTAAAATTGGCGCACAATTCAAAAGAAAGAGGGCTGGTTATATTATATTCGTATAAAGCAGCAGATTCGGGATCTTTGGGAACAACAAATCCGGAAATACTGTCTTCCAGTTCGCCAAGAGTTTGCGGTAATTTTTCTTTTTGCATCCAATAATTGACAATTCGGTCTTGAATTTCTTGAAGATTACTGATTCTTTGTTCATCAAATCTCCTATCTCGTTGGACAGCCGGTGTTCCAATAATAAAGAATCCCCAAACAATACTCGCTAAAACCACGCCGGAGATAACCCATGCGAGTATCTTCGGCAATTTAGATGTTTCCGGGTCTTTTCTTTTTAAATCCCAAATATAATAACCAAAAACGGCCGCGGCAACCAAAAGCACGATTAAAATTTTCAAAAAGAATTGAATGGTTAACTCGCCGCTTAAAAAATTATTGATAAAAACAATAAGATCTATAATAATAGTCATGGCTGATATAAAAAGAGTAAAATAAAGAAGCCATTTTCTCAATTTCATTTCTCTTTTTTCAGGGTTATTTTTAAGATCTTTTCCAAGCATCCAAGAAGTTAATATGAAAACAGGGATGGATATTATCAATATTGAAGTGGAACTTTGAATCGCCCTTGTTATGCCGTTATAATAAAAACTGAGAGCATCGGGAAAAATAACACTGATATATTCGGTTATGAGCAAAATAAAATTAACAATGCTTAAATAAAAAATAATGATGTTAAAAAGATGCAAAAAAACATCTTTTGGCGTGTTATATGCGGTGTTGGTTTTTTCCATAATTTTATTTTTTTATTAAATTAAGATGTGTTACTACAGAATATTATACAATTTTTTTAGCAAATTGTCTATTGATAAAAAAGTAAATTTGTTATAATATAATCCTATATGGAAATCGTTATTTTAGCCATTATTACTTTTGTTTCCACTTTAAGCGGCGGGTTATTGGCTATTAAATTTAAAAATCGCCTTCATTTGATAATGGGATTTACCGCCGGCGTATTGCTGGGCGTGGTGGCTTTTGATATTTTGCCGGAAATTATGACAGAAGTCGGTGTTAATAAATATCCCCCGATTGAACCGATGATTGCCCTGGTAATCGGTTTTCTTTTATTCCATATTTTGGAAAAAACAATTTTAATTCATCATACGCACGAAACTGATTATGCCGAACACAAACATCCGCAAGTCGGCGTATTTTCAGCCCTGGCTTTGATAGGACACAGTTTTATGGACGGAATCAGCATTGGTTTTGCGTTTCAAGTTAATCAAGCAGTTGGTTTATTGGTGGCCATTGCCGTTATTTCACATGATTTTACCGATGGAATGAATACCATTACTTTTATGCTGGCCCATAAAAATAATATGAAAAAATCAAAGATGTTTTTATTCTTTGATGCTTTGGCTCCGGTATTGGGAGTGTTTTCAACATTTTTATTTATTATTCCTCCGCACTTTTTAATTTGGTATTTGGGATTTTTCGCCGGATTTTTATTGTATATCGGCGCCAGCGACATTTTACCCGAAGCGCACAGCAAGCACAGCTCTCCTAAATTAATTTGTCTGACTTGTCTGGGTGTTTTATTTATTTTTATTATTACTCAATTAATTTAAAAAAATTATAAAAAAGCCTGCTTAGAAGCAGGCTTTTTTATTTTATTTAACTGAGAAATTAAATGTCCCATTTAAATCCATTGCCAAAATGTCCGTATTTGGCCGTCTCCCTAAAAATCGGTTTTTGCAAATCTAAATATTTAATAATTCCCGCCGGCGTTAAATCATATCCTTCAATGTGCGATATAAATTTTGTTGGTTTATTTTTAAAATATAATTCAGCTGTTGCCATAACCGGTTTTGCCACTCCTATGGCATAAGCCAATTTTACAAAAACTTTTTGAGCTTTGTATTTTTTAAGCAAGTCTACGGCTACTTTGCGCGCCATATAGGCGGCTGATCGGTCAACTTTTGTGGCATCTTTTCCCGAAAAACTTCCGCCGCCGATTGAAATATTTGGTCCGTAATTATCAACAATTAATTTTCGGCCGGTCAAACCGGTATCGGCCTTAAATCCGCCAAAAGTCCATTTTCCGGCCGGATTTTTAAGCCAACGCTTGTCTCCGTCTTTAATCCCCCACTTTGCCAGTAAATTAATTAATTTTTTAGGGTATTTTTCGCCGCAAACACTGGTAATAATTTTTTCTATTTTTTTGCCATTAAGCGTTACTTGGCTTTTGCCATCGCACGCGCCCATTGCTTTTATTAATTGACGAGACATTAAAACTTCCAGAGGAATCATTTCTTTGGTTTCATCACATGCATAACCTATCATTATTCCTTGATCTCCTGCGCCGCCAACATCAACTCCTGCTTTTATTTGCGGCGATTGTTTTACAACATTAACAAAAACTTTAACTTTGTCTTTGTATCCGCAATCTTTGTAAACTTTTTTCGCGATCAGAGCATAGTTTGGATTGGCATGACTGGTTATTTCGCCCATAATATGAACGCAACCATGTCCGCCCATAGTTTCTATAGCTACGCGTGAATTCTGATCAACCTTTAAACATGCGTCTAAAATTGCGTCGCTGATTTGATCGCAGACTTTGTCCGGATGGCCGATGGCAACGCTCTCGGCTGTTTTAATTTTGTGCATCATACATTTTTAATTATAATAAATAAAAAATTCATCCCCGAAAGAATGAAAGATTTGACCATTATCTTCCCTTTCGGGTTCTTTAGCACCTTTCCAGAGATATCGCTCCTGGAAGGTTGCTGGACGCATCATCGGGTTTTGTTCCCGCGTTCCGATTTACTCGGAAACTCCGCGCCTCTCTTGATAAGTTAATAAATTGTAAATTAATTGTAAAATAAAAAAAATTAAATGCAATAGCCTGCCTGTGGAAAATTACTGAATTCTTAATTTTAATTATTTTACTTTAGCGTAAAGCAAGCTGTCCAAGAATTTGCCGCCTTTTTTCTTATTTTTTATCAGTTTTCCTTCAAATTTAAATCCTGCTTTTTCCAAAACTCTTGCCGAAGGTTTATTGAATAAAAACACAGTGGCATACACTCTTTTTAATCCTAATTCAGAAAAAGCATATTTTGTAACCAATTTCGCGGCCTCGGTCATAATCCCTTGTCCTCGATATTTTTTCCCCAACCAATATCCCAATTCCGTGCAATGTCCTTCTATTTTATGCAATCCGATGCTGCCGACAACTTCATTGCCAATATCAATAACAAAAACAATTTTAGTTTTCTTTTTCTTTTTGGCTGATTTTAAATTTTGGTTAATCCAAGCGCGGGCATCCTTTATTTTATAAGGATAACGAATTGTCATTGTATTTCTGGATATGATTTTATCATTGATATTTTTTGTTAAAGAAAACTCATCGCCTTTTTTGAGCGGTCTTAAAATGAATTTTTTTGAATAAATAATTGCCATAAAAAATTGTCAATTGATAAATTTTAAAAAACAAAAGAATAAATCAGCAAAGAAATGATAATTAAAGGCAGATAAAGCAAGAAAACATGGGGACGAAATAAATGTTTTATTGTTTCAATTGTTTTGTGCTCGGGTAAATCCGGAGAGACAAAATTCTTCGGCAAAGTATCGGTTTGAAAATATATTTTTAGAGCGCTGGCGATTTCATCGCGCCTGTTTTTATAGTCCTGTCTGACATTTTTATTATAAGCGTCCAAGAACCAAAAAGTTAAAACGATGAAAATAGACAAAATCAAAATTTCTTTTGTTTTTGATTGAAATGACCAGCTGGATAAAGCGACCCAAATAGTGACAACCCAAGTTTTAATTTGATATAAAAGAGTGTCATATTTGTCCATTTGCTGCTGCGTCAATTTAAATTCGGATTGGATTAATTCAAATTGATTATTTGTATTCATAAATCTATTATAATAGTTTTTTATATAATTGTCCATATAAAAAAAAATAGGGGGGCATACTTGTTAGTATAGCCCCCTCTTTTGTTGTAAATTAGATTCCATATTTAAGCTGGAATTCTTCAAGCTCCATCCGAGTCAGCAGTTTGAAAATATTACGATACCTTTCTGTTGTTTGTTTAATGACTTCAGATGGCATCACAATATTCCATGCTTTATCAAGATCTGCTTGATTTTCCGGATTTATCTTATCAAAAACTCCTTTGCCCCATTCTCGCACCGGTTGTTTATCTAAACCGCTCGGCGGCGATTTGCCTTCTGTTCGAGCTTCTATCCATTCATCTTTTAACCAAAACCGAGAAGAATCCGGGGTAAAAATTTCGTCTCCCAGTGTTAGGCGGTTATTTAAACAATCGTGTCCGAGTTCAAACTTGGTATCAGCAATGATGATATTACGCACCTCGGCAAATCCCTGGGCAAAACGATAAATATCTAAAACCGTTTTTTCTATATCACTGTCAATTTGGCTGATATTTACGTGCTCATCATGGCCGTCTTGAGATTTTGTGGTTGGTGTACAGATGGGTTGAGATAGTCTTGAACCGTCATGAAGACCTTCTGGTAATAAATGACCGCAAACCACGCGATTTTGTTCGTTGTAAGCTTTTAATCCTGATCCAGTCAAATAACCGCGAGCTATGAATTCAAATGGCAGCATATTAAGTCGTCTAACTATCATTGCCCGCTTGAGAATTTCCGGCGATAAAGGTTTTGGTAAAAAATTATTAACTTGTTTGCCAAAAGCGATGAGATGATTAGGCACTATTCCGGTTATAATTTCACGCAGCCAAAAGGTAGTTAAGGCAGTTAATATTGCCCCTTTATCTTTGACTGTTTGATTAATAATCACATCAAAGATAGAAATACGATCAGTCGAGACGATAAGCAAAACGTCCGGTCTAGATGGTATTTCGTAGGTCTCTCTTACTTTGCCGGTAAATAAATGTTTAAGACCCGACTCTAACAGTGGCGTATGATTCCACATTACGGCTGGCGGAATTTTAGGCATCTTTCCTCCTTTTTATTTTTTTATTTACTCTTTTATTAGAGTAAATGATGTACTAAAAAAATTTTATCAAATTTTCAAAAAATGTCAACCCCGTTTTCAGTTAATAAGCTGATAAGCGAATAAGTTGATAAGCGAAAAAATAAAACACTACTTTTTCACGGCCGTGAAAAAGTAGTGTTAAGTGATTTAACTTTGATCTATTTAATATTTTTTAAATTGCGCCATCTTTTGGCCGCTTTGGAACGAGCCAATTGTTTTTCAATTTTGCTGCTGATTTCCGCAAATTGAACTGCGTCAACATCTTTGCTTTTTTTCATTTCTTCCGCTCTTTTTCTGGCTTCTTCAATTCTCTGTTCATCAAGCTCAATGGCCAATTCGGCGGTATCAGCTAAAATAACAATTTTATTTTTCAGGATTTCCACGAAACCGCCGGAAACAGAAATAATTTCATTTTCTCCGCTTGTTTTTTTAAGTTCAATAACGCCCGGATTCAAAATTGAAACCAACGGAATATGATCCGGCAAAATGGTAATTTCGCCCGATTGAGTCGGAATTGTAGCTTGAAGAACTTCTTCTTTTAAAACCACTCTTTCCGGAGTAACAATTTCAAATTCAATTGTTTTTTTATCAGTTGGCATAAAAAATTATTTTTTAATACTGGCAATGACGTCATCAATACTGCCTTTCATATAAAAATCGCCTTCTGTTTTGTCGTCATGTTTGCCGTCTAAAATTTCTTTAAAACTTCTGATCGTATCGGCTAATTTGACGTATTTGCCCGGATGGCCGGTGAAAGTTTCAGCCACGAAACAAGGCTGAGATAAGAATCTCTGGACTTTTCTGGCCCGAGAAACTATTAATTTATCTTCATTGGATAATTCTTCCATGCCCAAAATGGCGATAATATCCTGCAAATCGCGATAGCGCTGCAAAATTTTCTGCACGCCGCGGGCGACTTCATAATGCGTTGCTCCGACAATTTTCGGATCCAAAATAATTGAAGAAGAATCAAGAGGATCAACAGCCGGATAAATTCCCAATTCCGATAAAGAACGGGATAAAACCACGGTTGAATCAAGATGAGTAAACGTGGTGGCCGGAGCCGGATCGGTTAAATCGTCGGCCGGCACGTAAACCGCTTGAATTGAAGTAATTGAACCGTTTTTTGTGGAAGCGATTCTTTCTTGAAGTTCTCCCATTTCAGTCGCCAAAGTCGGTTGATAACCAACAGCACTCGGCATTCTGCCCAATAAAGCGGATACTTCAGAACCGGCTTGAGTGAAACGAAAAATATTATCAACAAAAAATAATACGTCTTGATTTTGTTCGTCGCGAAAATATTCAGCAATGGAAAGACCGGATAAAGCTACGCGAGCACGGGATCCGGGTGGTTCATTCATTTGACCGAAAACCATTGAAACTTTATCAATAACGCCGCTTTCTTTAAATTCATTATACAAATCATTGCCTTCGCGCGTACGTTCACCAACGCCGGCAAAAACAGAATAACCGCCGTGCTCGGAAGCAATAT
>Ga0265297_10000381_pt1 | contig 137592 bp, 138 predicted proteins | sample Munlanlwell13791_FD_192502 | JGI IMG/M metagenome (GOLD analysis project Ga0265297, IMG submission 192502) | Leachate microbial communities from a municipal landfill in Southern Ontario, Canada - Leachate well 137-91 | ecosystem: Engineered > Solid waste > Landfill > Unclassified | place... | reverse complement strand
CTTCGTCCTGCTCGTGAACTGCCTGCTGATACTGCCCTTCTTCACGGTGCTCCAGACGCAGATGTACATGGAGAAATACCCCCTCGCCAGATAAAGATAATTTTCCATATAAAATCACAATTTCTTTAAATGTTTCCAGATATATTCTGTTGTGGTAGAACCTATGCGCCACGACAAAAAAATCCTTACAGCAGTAATCGCAGCCATGGCCCTTTCCTCATGCATCCGCCATAGGAAGCCGATGGCCGAGCCGGCAGGGGGCATGCCGCTTCTCCGGCCCGTCCCCGCATCCGGCATAACCAGCCCAAAGCAGGATATGCGGGGGCTCCTGAACGCCATCAAGTTCGGAAATGAAGCCGAGAGGCTTGATGCGTCCAAGCGGCTGATGGAAACCGCCGGCGCTTCGGTATCCGCAATCCTGCTTGACGAGCTCCGGGGCAGGAATCCTGAAACGCAGCTCATATGCGCAAGCGCGCTTGCCAATCTCGCGGATGCGCGGGCAGTGCCGGTCCTCATCGGCCTTGTGGGGCAGGACCATCCATACGGCTTCGACCTGTTCGTCTTCCTGGCCGGATTCGGGGATTCGAGGGCCGTTCCCATTATGGAAAAAATGCTTGAAAGCGACGATCCCGCCTTCCGGGCAGCTGCCGCAGAAGGCCTTGGAAAAGCGGGTTCAGTAGCATCCGCAAATCGGCTAATCGGCATGCTGAAGGACAAGGAGGCGCCCGTGAGGAATAAGGCGGCCCTGGCCCTGGGCATCCTCAAGGCCCCGGATGCGGCGCTGCCGCTCGTTCTCGCACTTGAGGACAAATCCGACTATGTCCGGGCCAGCGCCATCTCGGCCCTCGGGAAACTCGGCGAACCCGCCATCCCCCTCCTTTTCAATGCCATAGTCTTCGGCAATCCGGATTATCATCTTCAATACATGGAATCCCTCATGGCGATGGAGGGCATGGCCGTCCCATCGCTGATTGATGCGCTTAGCCACCCGGACAATACCCTTAGGTCCTATGCAGCCCGTTCGCTCGGCAACATCGGCGACTCTCGTGCGGAGGCCGCCCTTATCAGTGCGCTTAAGGATAAGGCCCCCGCCGTCCGCGGGGATGCCGCAAATGCGCTCCGGATGATGAAAGCCCCCGGCGCCCTGCTAGTGCTGAAGGAACTGGCTGGGAACGACCCGAACGAATTCGTCAGGGCGGCATCAGAAGCGGCCATACGCTCGATTTCCGGGCAATAGCCCCCATCCTGTTTTTCCTGCGCGATTTCCATGGGCCCGGGCGAAAGGGGCTCGGTCAGGAACGATAAAAAATCTTGGCAAAGGATGTGTGTCATGCCAAAGACCCAGACCGAATCGCGCAAGAAGGACCACGTTGAGCTGGTCATAGCAAAGGGTGCCCAATACGCCAAGACCACGGGCTTCGAGCGCATGGATTTCATCCACAACGCGCTGCCGGAGATTTCCCTCGATTCGGTCGACCTCTCGGCCAAATTCCTAGGCAGGGCCTTGCGATACCCCGTTCTTATCACCGGGATGACCGGCGGCTACGACGATGCCGAAGCCATCAACCGCAGCCTGGCGGCGGCCGCGCAGAAATACGGCCTCGCCTTCGGCGTGGGTTCGCAGAGGGCGATGATTGAGAAGCCGGAACTGGCCAGGACCTACCGCGTCCGCGATGCGGCCCCGGACGTACCCATCATAGCGAACATCGGGGCATTCCAGCTGAAGAAATACTCGTTCGGGCAGATCGAGTCGCTAGTCCAATCGATAGAAGCCGATGCGCTCGCCGTCCACCTGAACGCGCTCCAGGAAGTCATCCAGGGCGAGGGGGACACGGATTTCTCCGGGGTTCTCGGCGCGATAGCCAAAACATGCGATAAACTGCAGGTTCCGGTCATAGCGAAAGAGACCGGGGCCGGGATGAGCCAGGACGTGGCCATACGGCTCAAGGATGCCGGGGTGAAATGGCTCGACGTCGCGGGCGCCGGGGGGACGTCGTGGAGCAAGGTCGAGTATCTCCGTGCGGATTCGGCCGAGGGCTTCGAGGACTGGGGAATCCCCACCGCTGAATCGGTGATGCAGTGCCGGGGCATACTGCCGATGATAGCGAGCGGCGGGATACGCAGCGGCATCGACGGGGCGAAATCGATAGCGCTCGGCGCGGACATCTGCGGCGCAGCATACCCCTTCATACGCTCGCTCCGCGAGCATACGCTCGACGCATACATAGAGAAATTCCTCAAGCAGATGCGCATATGCGCGTTCCTCTGCGGATGCAAAGGCGTGGGGGAACTGAAGAAGGCCAAGATGGCTTTCCGCTGATTCTTGCGATAATATACGAATTTCGGAACGTTTTTGTGACATACGTTTATAAACAGACAAAACATTCTACTTTCAGCGACCAGGGTTTGCGAAGGTTCAGACGTGAGCCCAATGAAAATGAGTGTGTTAAAAAATGGGAAAACATATGCTTAAAAGGGCTTCCGAACATAATTTACATATGGCTAACACAGCGTGTCTTTCCAGAGGCGTTGCCCGTGCCCAGCCCAATCCTTTTCCTATGCGCATAGCCCGGTCCCCCCAGGTGGAAACGATAGTGCCTTCCACGCCTGCAGGGCTCTCTTCATTATCCCACGAAATCCGGGCGAAGGTGGAAACCGCAAAAAGGCACTACGAAAGCCTCGGCGCCCAGGATGTCTACGCCCACGCGTGCGACGTCCTCCGCGCCGCTGTCCGCGGCAAGCTCCTGCTTCCCTCAACCAACGGCTCAGACCCGTTCTCGCTCCGCTTGGCCGAGCTGATACTCTACCACTCGTTCGAAAACGATTCCTATCTTCCAGGCCACGCCCTCACGCCCGGCTTCGGGAGCGTCTTCCCGGTGCACACCGCGCTTAAGCGGCTGGACAGCATGAGCGGCGACCGTTCCGAAGCCTACGTCAGCCTCCTCCGTGACCGTTCGATAGAGCCCACGGACATGGTCGTAGCCCTGTTCGCAAGAATCGCGGACATGATGACGGTCCACGAGCAGACTACGCAGCAGGCGGCTTCGGTCCGGATGCCCGGCGTTTTCGCCGTGCACGAGAGCTGGGACGAGGTCAAGACCTCATGGGCGGACCCGATGCTTCGCATCTACTGCCCCATCGCGGACTGGGGCGCCCAGACGGTGGCATACCGCGACATGCGCGACAACGCCATCAGGTACCTTTACCCGGATGAGTTCGTCCGGACGACCATCGCCATGCAGGAGCGCGCGACCGCGCTCGCGAGGACCAACGGCATCCTCCGCAACGTCATCGAACTTATGTCCCAGAAACTCGATCTCCGCGTGCTTGTGGCGAGCCACTACTCGGAAGTATCCCAGGCGTTCCCGGAACTGAACGACCGCACCGTGGCGGTATCCATAAAGCCGTTCAAGGGAATCGGCGGCCTGCTCAACAAGTCGCTCAAGAACGGGGTTCCGTTCGATAAAATCCACGACTGGACCGGTTTCACCGTCATAACCGACTCCGAGGCGCTGATGTACGAAGTCGCCGCATTCCTCCACACTACAGGAATCCGGATGGCGGTGAACGAAGCCGGGATAACCGACCTCGACATGATGCCGGTGGTCGACTACGCGAGCAACCCCAAGCCCATCACGCACTACCGGAGCGTCCACATAGACACGTTAAGCCCCGACCCGCGCATGGTGCCCATGGAAGCGATTGTGCGCACCTCGGCGATGCACGTGGAAGCGGACGAAGGAACCGCCGGCCACGACATCTACAAGCTGTCCCCGCTCCGGAACGGCGAGCGCAAGAGCTTCATACAGAGGCTTGGCGAGATAACATCGAGCTTCTGATTGGGGGCCGCGCGCGAAAAACGGCGATGGCGCCATGCCGGAACGCAACGGGTTTGCATGAACGGCATCCCGGAAAAGGGATAACATACATGATTAAATACTTTCTCTAACATAATATAGACTATGCATAGGGCCATTGATATCACTGCGCTGTCATCCGATATCCGGGAGCGCAATAAGCTCTACCAGACCGTAAGCTCCCTCTACCACCGAAGGTTCGGCAATGGCCACTGGGATACGCCTTTCCGCCACGCCCAGGTCGTGACCGAGGAGGTCGCCCGCTATTCCGCATCGTCCGTGGACAAGAATTGGTCCGGCAAATGCGTCTTCCTCGCCTCGGTCCATCCCTTCGGGATGGAGATGGCGCCGCACCTGGCGAAAATATTTCCCCCCGAAGAATGCGCATCGCTCATGAGCTCGTTCAGCCGGTTCAACATCCTAAGGGGGCAGGACGAGGCCCCGCCGGACAAGAAAAACCGGGACGTCTACCTGCCCATCATCACGCCCTACCAGGCCGACAAGCGCGCTTTCATCTGGCCGGAGGCGTTCGTGCGCGTCATTGACCTGTCCCAGCCCCAGTTTTTCAAGGGAATGGGTGCCCGCGAGCTGCATACGGCGACATCCCGCGGAAGCATCGACGAGGTGAACCGCAACCTCGCAGTCAGCATGCGCATGGTCTGGAGGTCGGCAGCCATTTCCCTTCTTCTGTTCAAGTGCTACGATGCCCAGTCGGACCTCGCGGCCCAGTTCCTGCATGAGGGGCTTTACCGCAAGGTCCGGGGGCTGATCAAGGAAGTGTCCTCGGAGATAAGCACGGTGAAAGACCGCTTCGAGGGCCACATGCGCCTCCTGATAAGCCTTGCCGAAAGGCGGGGAATCCCAATCCTGGGCCAGGTGGACCGTGAGACCGGCCGGAAGGCCGACTTCACAATCCGCGTCAAGACGGCCGGCTCCACGACGCTCAAGCTCGTGGACAAGTTCGGCGCCGACCCGCTCGGGAACGACTTCGACCCGGAATTCGTCCTTGCGAACATCCATGACCCGATTGGCAGTACGCTCGTATCCAAGGAGACCTGGGACGCCGAGGCACTTTTCAACCTCATCGAGAACGCCGACCATTCAATGCTCCTGGAGACCGAATCCCTCTTCCACGGCGGCGTGGTCAGGGCGGGCTCGCTTCCGGACTACCGCGAAGCCGGCCATATGGATTACAATGCGTCCAATTTCGGGGCCTCGCGGATGAAGCGCGTCGAGCTGCATATCAGGAGCTTCCGGGGGTATATGGATTACTACCTCTCGAGGACGTGCGGGCGCGGGGTGCGCGAATCCCCCCTGATAGCGGACGCGTGGGGAGACCTCAACTACAGCATCGTCGAAGCGCTCGGGACGCTGAGGGCGGAGAACCTGAACGGCACCGGCAACGGGCACTGACAATCCGGCTGGACGGCCGGATGCTAAACCTCGCCGAACTCCGTGAGCCTGCTCACGACATTCAGCACCATGTTCGTGTTCGTCTTCCGCACGCCTTCGGTCCCGAGTATCCTCTTGACAGTCGCGCTCAATTCGCCGCGCGTCTTGCACATCACCACTGCGAGGGCGTCGTATTCGCCGGTCGTGTCCCAGACCGCCGCGACATGCGGAAGCTTCGCTATCTTCTCCTCGATTGAAATCAGGTTCTTTCCGGACATGCTGATTTCGACGATGGCCATGAACTCGAACCCGAGCATCAGGTAATTCACCCTGGCCCCGTATCCCGTTATGACGCCCTTCCTCTCGAGCGATTTTATCCTCTCCACGAGGGCGGCCGGGGACAGGCCCACCTGCTTGCCCAGGCTCCGGAAAGACCGGCCTGAATCGGCGATAAGCTCGCGCATTATCCTGGCATCCATTTCGTCTATTTCCTGCGCCTTTTTGCTCATATTTACGAACATTTGATGGTGCATTTTATAAAATCTCCCTTTTTTTGTTCTGTTTAAAGGCATTTCAGCTGTATTTTAATATCTTCACGCGCACAACGGTATCCAGGGAGACCGGGTGAAATAAATGGATGCAAAATCAGCCAAAGCTCTTGCGGAAAAGGAAGGCCTTCAGCTTGTCGACGTCAAATTCTCCGACCTGTTCGGGCAGTGGCAGCATTTTACGATGCCCATCGGGATGATAGAATTCTCCGAAAATGACGTGCTGCCGTTCGACGGTTCGTCCATACGCGGCTTCAAGGAGATACACGAGAGCGATATGGAGCTCGTACCGGACTATTCCACGGCATTCATCGACCCCTATTCGTCTTCGACATTGTCGGTTACATGCGATGTCTTCGACCCCCACTGCAAGGTTTTTTACGAGCGGGACTGCCGGACCATCGCCAAGAAGTCCGAGCGGTTCTTGAAAGACTCCGGGGTGGGCGATATCGCTTATTTCGGGCCGGAGGCGGAGTTCTTCATCTTCGACGACCTGCGCTTCGACCAGACGGAAAACTCGGGCTACTTCTTCATCGATTCGGCCGAGGGCATATGGAACTCCGGAAACAGCGACGGGCCGAACCTCGCCTACCGGCCCAGGTTCAAGGAAGGCTATTTTCCGGTCCCCCCGAACGATTCCCTGCAGGAAATCCGCAATGACATGATTCTTACGATGATTAAGTGCGGCATCAGCATCGAAAAGCACCACCACGAGGTGGCCACTGCGGGCCAGTGCGAGATAGGAATCAAATACAGCGGGCTGACGCGCTCTGCCGACAACATCCAGCTCTACAAATACATCGTGAAGAACGTCGCCCGCAGGCACGGGAAGGTCGCCACGTTCATGCCCAAGCCGCTCTTCAACGACAACGGTTCAGGCATGCACTGCCACCAGAGCATCTGGAAGGACGGAAAGAACCTGTTCGCAGGCGACCAATATGCGGGGCTGAGCCAGACTGCCCTCTACTATATCGGGGGGCTGATTGCGCACGCGCCTTCCCTCGCGGCGATTTTGTCGCCGACCACCAACTCGTATAAACGCCTCGTCCCCGGGTTCGAAGCGCCCGTGAACCTTGCGTACAGCCAGGCCAACCGGAGCGCAGCCGTGAGGATACCCCTGACGAACCCCATCAATTCCGCAGCAAAACGGATAGAATACCGCCCGCCGGACCCCTCCTGCAATCCATACCTGGCCTTCTCGGCTATGCTGCTGGCCGGCCTTGATGGCATAAAAAGAAAAATCAGCCCGGGCGAACCGGTCTCTGAAAACATCTATCATATGCCCAAGGAGAAATCCAGGCATATCAGGCAGCTCCCCGGCAATCTATCGGCCGCGATATCCGCGTTGGAAAGCGACCACGACTACCTGCTACAGGGCGGGGTGTTCACCAAGGGCATCATCGACACCTGGGTGGAATACAAGCGGACCAAGGAAATCGACCCGATAAGGCTAAGGCCGCACCCGTACGAGTTCCACCTCTACCACGACGTCTGAGGCACGGAGCGGCGCGCATCTGCGGCATGGTTGCGGCGCAACCGCCGTTCCCCTTTTTTATCTCATTTTATTCCATTTTGCATAACTTTTTATTCACTTCGAACATATTCCTATGCGATGCAAAAGCAGTTCATCTACCCTTTCAGGAGCCAAAGGCCGCCGAAGTTCGCGATGGTGGTCGTGGACATGCAGGAAGCCTGCCGCGACAAGCTCGGATATTCCGGTGCCAGCGTCGAAGAAGGCATCGAGCGGACCTCGCGCGTCATCAGGGCGGTTCGGGAAACGGGCAGGCCGGTCATCCTCGTGACTTATGAGAGCTCCCCGCAGGTGCTGCGGGAGATACTCGAGGCTGCAGGCCCAAACCCAGTCCATTTCGCAAAAACCCTCCAAAGCGCCTTCACAATCGCGCCTTTCCGCCGCTTCCTGAGCGAAAGCCTTTCGGATTCCCTCATCTTCGCCGGCTGGGTCAAGGGCATATGCGTAAGGGATTCGATGCTAGATGCGATATGGAACGGATTCCGGGTGGCGACAAGCGACGAAATCCTTTTCCACCGCAGCGGTTTCCCGCCAATGGATGCGCTGATGATTCACGAGCGGATAATCCACGCGCCGGTCGTCACATACTACCAGACCTCGGGCGAGCTTGTCGCCGATATCCGAACCGGGGCGGGGGCGGGTGAGAAACCGATTGGTGAGAAACCATGACGATGGATGCACGGGTATACGCCGGCCCGGAAGGGCGGAAGAAACGCGTCGCGCTATTGCTCATCGATTTCCAGCAGGGGCACCGGGGCTCCTTCACGTACGAGCACGGCCCGCTCGGCGAAGGCATCGCCAAGACCGCCTCCGTGATATCCAGCGCCCAATCATCCGGCATCCCCGTCATACTGGTCAGCGGCAAGGTGCACCGCGACATTTTCCCGGAGATTTCCGAAGCCGCCGGCGCAGGCGCAATCCGGCTTTACAAAAAGACGCTGGACGCATTCAAGGAGCCGGACCTCGAAACAATCCTCAGCGCATACGACATCGACACCATCGTGGTCGGCGGCTGGATAAGGCACATCTGCGTGATGGCGACGACCGCAGAGGCGCTGAAGCGCGGCTTTTCGGTCATGACTTCCGACGAAATACTTTTCGGCAACCGGGAGATGGCGAATCTTGCCGCAAGAAGGATGTGCCTCGAGTATTATCGCAAGAACTGCCGCCTGTTTGAAACCACCGGAGAGCTTAACGCCAACCTGAACGGACCTGAACGGCGGGCATGAGAAGTAGTATCGGGCTCAGAGGGATTTGAACCCTCGACCTGCGGATTGCGCCTTTTGGGAAAAGGCGCCCTAAAACCGTTTGGTTATTGCCTTTCCCAGAAATAAAAGTCCGACGCTCTACCAAGCTGAGCTATGAGCCCTCAATATTGCCTATTGCAACGGGATTGACTAGCCTAGAATTATTTTTAAATGGATTAGAGCAATTCCAATTGGAAAGCCTGGTTTGTTCTGGCGGCGAATCGCCCCGAGCGCCCGGCGTTCCGTTTGAAAGCCGGGTTGGCAGATCGGCTATGCGCCCGCCTGCAGTTGCGCCTTTTTAGGAAAAAGGCGCCCCAAAAACGTGGGAATCATACTCGCAGTGGATAGCGGATTAGAGGGGTTCAAATCCCCGCCCCGTCAATCGGGGTTAGGAGGGCATTTCCTCTACCCGGCTTTCTTCTATTTTTTTCCGGGCATAATCCGGGAAACCGCGATTCCCGCTAAATGCTCCATAGCCACTCAAGCGACTTTCCGTACGGCTATGGATTTCGAAGCTTCGGCGGATACGATTCGCCGCGGGCCCTTCAACCTCCCCATGTCCAGCCTCATCCAGTTCTCCCGGTCCTTTATATCCGTATTGCTGGAGTCCTTTTCCGGCTTTGGCCGTATGACCGCGGTTCCGCTCCGCGTTTCATATATTAGTTCGGAGTGCCGGTCGTCATTTATGATTTTTACCCTCCGTATCTCATCTGGAAAAATCGCTCCGAGCACGAGGACCTCTCTCGAATTTCCGCATCCCCCAGTATCGTATGCATCGACCACGCATCGTTCCGCCTTGACCCTGAGTTCATATATTGTCGTGTCAATTTTTCTCAATGGGTAGGTGCTGGCGAAAACCTGGGCCATCGCCGGATTGAAAGTCGCCGATAGGAATGGGGTGAAACTATAATACGTCGTATGGCGGTCAAAAATATCCCTAATCTCCCTTTCATCCCCCCTCTCGATGATGTCCTTGACCTCTAACAGATGGTCTGAGCGCCCTTCACGCAACGCATTGGAAAGAAATCCTTCATCATGCAGCCCCCTGATTCCCCCCTTATACAAAACGATTTCCGCAGAAGCGAGGCCGGCGGCATGGTATCTCGGATGTGTCCTGGCGTAATCAAAAAGGAATAATTTGCGGTCGCCCGGTTCCGTCGAATCCTGAGGGCCTTCAAGCAGGCAATCCATATACATTTAAGACGAAAAGCAATTATATACCTTTCTTTTCCACTAATAATCACTTTTAAAAATCGCTTTTCCCGCTTTCTTTCGGCCTCTTCCACCTAATCCTGTTTAAGGGCCGGATAAGTATTATAACGCCGGAATCCTGGAAAAAACGGAAAAATCGACGCCCGGAACAAACTCCGGATTGCCCCCGTATTCCTCCAGGAACCGCATATGGTCTTCGGCATCGCAGGGCTTGAGGTTATCTTCCAGCTCATCCATGCTTCCCCTGTCATATCCGGAATAATACCTGCCGAAGGTACGGTCCTGGAAATCAATGAATATGTCTCCCCTCTCCCGGGATCTCCAGCGCGCCGGGCTGTTGACGATTATCAGCCTGCCGCCCGCTTCCAGCACGCGGGCTGATTCTTCGATGAGCCTTGCCACCGTGGCGGGGTCGATGTGGATGTCATTCGTTATCATGGTCATGATTATCCTGGCCGCGCTGCCATTCTCGAGCGGAATCATCCCGTCGGTCCCGATATAATCCCAGTAGCAGCTCCTTCCCGAGGCCCTCATCATGTCAATCTGCCTGCGGCCATGCGCAATGCTGTGTTCCAGCCATAATCGTTTCCAGGCATCGGCGTTGATGTCCAGGCCGAGATACACCTCGTCAACCAGCGGAATTTTTCGGAATACTGCGAACGCGGGCATTTCGCCGTGGCCGATTTCCACAAAAGCACGGGGCTTTCCCGACTTCGCTTTCAATTCATTCATCTTCATCTTGACGACCTCGTCTCATTCGAACGGGCCAAGGCCCGGCCCATGATGAAGGCTGGCGGAAGTGCGGCGCTTTTACCGGATTGGCAAAACCTAAGGTGCAGGCGGATTCGCATCATATTAAATATGCCCGGAAGTGTTTATAAATTGTGTTTTTTTATATAAATTCGTGTATATTTATGTCCCCGCCCTCATATAGAACTCGGCTGCCATCGCAATCAGGTAGAATGCGATTAGCGTCGCGCCGTCAATCCTCGTTATCGTGCCCTTGAGGGTGAACACGAAGAATGCGACCGTCACCAACAGAAGCGCGGGCGCGGTGACTACTGCCGTAATAACGTCGATCTGGAAAGGCCTGGCAATCGCGATGATGCCCAGCGTAATCAGCAGGGTGAAAATATTCGAGCCTATGGTTTCCGATACCGCGAGCTCGTCATAACCGCGCCGGACCGCTTGGAGAGCCGCGGCGAGGTTGGGTATGCTTGGGCCGAGGGCGCCGAGCGTGAGGCCTATCAGGATTTCCGAAACCCCCAAGCCGCTCGCCAGGGTGATGAGGGATTCCGTGAAAAACTCCGTCCCCAGGAGGAGCATCCCGATTCCCGCGACGAAAATCACCCTGCTGTCGTGGATGACTATCTCGGTCCCTGCTATCTTGCCCGTGAACTGGAGCGTCTTCGTAATCATCTCGGACTCCCTCTTCCTCTCCTTCAGCGCGAGCGCCTTCTCCTGCTCATGGATGTTGACCAGGTAAGGGATGAACAGGAGGAGGAAGACAATCCCGTCCCTCTGCGTGACCTGGAAGTCCTCGAGGACGATGAGCGAGACGACCATAGTGGCTATGAGCATGAAGACGGAATCGCGCGTTATCACATGGCGCGGGATCTTCAGGGGCCGGATGACCGCCGAGATGCCGATTATCAGCCCTAGGTTGACGATGATGGAGCCGATGATGACGCCTATGCCGATGCCGCTGTGCCCCTTCAGCATTGCCGAAACCGAAACGAAGAGCTCCGGAAGGCTCAGGAGGACTGAAACCAGCACGAGGCCCACTGCAACGTACGTGGTGTCCAGGAACCTGGCGAGCGGGACCGCCGCGTCCGTGACGAGCTCAGAACCTTTCAGGATGAGGAATAGCCCGATGACGACAAGCGCGATTTCGATTATCATTGGCTGGAAATTCTGCGGCAAGATTAAAAACAATCCCTTAAGCCGGAAATTAGACAGGTGTCAAACATTAGACGGATGTCTAACCGTTCGACGTAAGCTTTATATATGGATAAAACGCGTTATATTACGCATCCGGGCATTTCGGGTGTGGAAGCGACCCGTCGTGGGTTGCAACGGAACCGACTGAGGGCTTTTTCCCCTGAGGGCTCGCCCCGTCTCCGCTTGCTCAATCTGAGGGCGCTTGCCAGTAGGTGTTGGCCTGCTGCCTTTACTAGGCCGTGGGTTATGCCTCGCCCGAGCCAATAGGGTTTTCGGAGAGCGCCGGAATCTGGCGCACTCCGGTCTCCTGGGTGCAAAAATAAAAAAAATTCCTCTTCAGTGTTATCCGACTATGTAGAATATAGAATTCTTAATAAAAAACTGAAAAACCTCTAAAGAAATCGGTTTCATTCGCACCGATATCCCTTGCAACTTAATCCTTCGCGGCAATCATCAGAATCAGGGCCCGAACAGAAACCGCCTTCATTTGACTTCACAGACTCTTCCGCCATCTGCCCTATCCTTTTCGTCTGCTCGCCAATCCCCTTCTGCGTCTCCTTCGCCGTGCCTAGCATCTGCGTTGCCGCTATCGCAACTACCGCAAGCACCACCACTATCAATATCAGCATCTCCGCGGATAACTGGCCCTTCATACCCTACAACCTCCGTTTCGCCATCTTCCTGATTGTCAAAATCCATCTGCCCTGGAAGGCCCATCTTCCTTTTCATCGCGCGCAGCCTGAGATAGACCGCAAGGCGCTCCTCTGGCTCGAGTTCGACACGGCGCTTCCTGAAAAAAGGGAGGCGGGCAAGCGCGGCGGATGCCTTGTCAAGGTGTGGGGATAGTTTCGACTTCAAAACTACCAAGGCGTCCGACACTTCCATGCCCATCCAAACCCCTGTTTTTCTAGGGGAAATGCTGGGTATATATACTTTTTTCCCAATCCCATGTGGATAAGCAGACTAATCTCAAGGCTTACTGTGATTATGCCGGAATCCACCCCGAACCGCGCAGTTTACTACCCAACACCAATATTTATAACTATAAACAGGCAAAACGCGGTTATGGCTAACGCCCAGATTGACGCATCTGTAACCAAGTCGCTAGATAGGACCGATACTAAACGCAAGGATTTGCTTGCACGGGCCAAGGGCAGATTCGAGGCGTCCGCGCTGGCCAGCGGTTCGTACTGCGTCGGAAGGTCGGATGACGGTAAGCCGACCGACACCCGCTCCCCCTTATCGCTCGGCATCACCATCAGCGGCTGGCACGTGAAGACGGTGTTCAAGCGCGACGATGCCGCTATTCTCAGGGGCAAAGACTGGCGCGATGTGGAAAAGGAAGCGAAGGCGGGGAACATCCCGACGCGGATTGTCGTGACCGAGAACCACATAATTACTGCGGTGCGCGAGCTGAAGCATGTACGCGAGGGATATTTCGCGGAAACCGAGGCGACAAGGGCGCTCGCATCGAGAATAATCGCTCTCAACTTGTCCGTCGCAAACAAGCCGCACCCCATCGCCGATGCCGATATCTCCTCGGTGATTACGGGGCTGAAGGAGCTGCGCCCGATTATCGCCTCCAAGGACAACCCGCTCAAGCAGATAGTGAGCCTCGGCAGGATGGACGAATCCATCCGCAGGTTCGAATCTGTCCTCAACCCTTCCTGCAAGAACCGCGCATTGGAGCTCGGCCGCGCCTGCGCGGTCCTGACATCAGTCCCCGAACGCCTCACCGCATGGCGGGACAGCCGGATTGCCGGCGGAATTGCGTACACCGCGCTTCGGGAAACCTCGCTGCGCGTCGAGAGGGACAAGTGGGTATTTTCTCAGCTTGCGCGATTCACCTCCGCCCTGGGCAGAATCAGGGAATTCGTCGATATGGACAATCGGAAGAAGGATGTCCTTTTGCGCGTCAGAGGAATGCTTGACGAACTGGATGCATTGCACGGCCCCCTCAAGCGGCTCCGCAAGGCGGACAAATGGTCCGAAGGCGACGAGGCGAAGCTCGAAGCCGCAAAAAAAACGCTCGAATCGATGAAAACCGAGGCGTCCCAGACACCGTGGGGGGACGCAGTGAAAAGGAACGGCCTAAAAAAGACGATACGGAATCTCGGGCGGAGGGCGAAACGTTCTGCAGAGGACGAAATCGAGCTTACGGGCGCAAAAAAATCCCTCGATGAAATGAAATCCGAGGCGATGCGCCTGCCATGGTTCGACAAGGATACCAGGAGCCTGCACCGCAAGGCGGTCCGCCTGCTCGTGGAGAAGAAGGAGAGGGCCGTTTCGAATGCCGGGAAGCTGGTGAATGCCGAGAGGGCATTCCTGGCAAAACAGACCGAGGCCATGCGTTGCATCTGGGCGAATGCCGGCCTTTTTGGCGGCTCAGGCAACGCGACGAAACCCGGCCACCTCTCCGGGGATTACGGATGGCTGCACAGGCATATCAAACAGGGGAATGTCGAAGAAGCTCGTTCCCGGCTCGATTTCATGGCGCTGTTCCTCGACTCCAACAAGCCCCGCTATATCCTCGACGAGCTCTCGGAATCTCCGGACAGTTATCTCGCCCCGGTTCTCGGGCATATGGGGCCCGCTGTCACGGCCTTCGAAGCCAAAGACTTAAAAGCGGCGCAGGCGCATTTCGCCCAAGCCGCGCTCGAGATGCGCAAGATAGTCTACCCTGAACAACGGTGATCCCCTGAAATCCAAGACCACTTACCTGACATTCAAGACCGAGAAGAAGATACAGATTGTCCGCATAACCGACAAAATCGAGCTTGCAGTCAAGGAAAGCGGCGTCAAGGAGGGGCTCGTGCTCATCAATCCGATGCACATAACGGCCGCGGTCGTCGTGAACGACAACGAGTCCGGCCTCCACAACGACTATATCCACCTGCTTGAGAAAATCGTCCCGTACAACGCCGACTACAGGCACAACGACACGGGCGAGGACAACGCGGCGGCGCACATATGGCGCCAGTTCATGGGGCACCAGGCGGTCATGGCGATAACGAACGGCAAGCTCGACCTCGGCACCTACGAGCAGATTTTCTATTTCGAATTCGACGGAAGGCGCAGCAAGAGGGTGCTCGTCAAAATCATCGGGGAATAACGGTCAATAAGGCTCGTCCGAAAAGTCGTCTAGCGTAAGCTGTCCTTCGGGCGGTGGTGCCGCCGCCCCGTCCCCCTTGCCCGGGTATCCCCATCCGTTATCCCGCAGCCACCTCCTCTTCTCCTTGTGGTCGGGGATGATTTTCCCGACGAGGGCCCAGAACCTGGGGCCGTGGCTCCTGTACTTCGTATGCGCGAGCTCATGGACGATGACGTAATGCAGGATGTCCTGCGGCATGAACAGGAGGCGGAAATTCAGGCTAATCGAGCCGTCGACGGAGCAGCTCCCCCACCTGCTCGTATTGTCCCTTATCGCGACCTTCGGGACTGCCGAATGGAAATGCTCCTCATTCAGCCGGCGGACCTCGGCGACCAGCCGCGGCAAGGCCTCCTCGATTATCCTCCTTTTTGCATGCATCGCCGCCATGCCTTCCCTGTCCGGGTGGGTGTCGACGACTCCGACTTCCACCCTGTTTCCGGCAAGCCTGCTCCTGAACCGTCGTGAAGGCACGAACACGATTTCGAGCGGCCGCCCCATCGCCATCACTTTCTGGCCGTGGGAGAAAACCACTTTTCCGGCCTGCTCCTCCTTCCAGCGGCCGGTCTCAATCGATTTCATCGCCCTCCTGAGGAGGTTGGATGCAACCCTGGCCTGTTCGGAACCCGGCCATCTTGACGGGATGCTGAGGACGATGGCGTGGTCCCGCAACCTTGCGCTGGCCGTGCGGTTGGCGTTCGCTATCCGCCTGATTTCGAAAACGACGCCGTTTATTTCAACCGTTTCCACTCATGTCGCCCCTGTCCGCATTCGCAAAGAAAACTTAAAACGCTTCGCGCCCCCTTTTCAGCGCGGCGGGCTTTGCCTGGCGGAACAGGAGATATTCTTATATTTAACGGGGGGATTATCATGAATAACCATCCCAAGCATCCCAGGCGAATGAAAAACACTGGTAAGCGATATGGCTGACACGCAGACCGGAAACGGCGGAAGCCTCCAGAAGCTTCTGGCCACCCACATGCTTTACACGTTCATAGTGTCAGCCCTGGGCGTCCTCGTGCCGCTATACCTGCTCGACCAGAATGTCGACATCGCCATGATAGGCCTCATCCTTTCGCTCGGCCCGCTCACGTTCACGGTTTTCAGGCTCCTGTTCGCGGGCATCGCGGACGATGTCGGGACGCGGGCCATTTCGATATTCTACGCCATGGCGAACCTGGTGGCGCTCGAATTCTACCTGCTCGTCATCTCGCCATTCGGCTTTGTCGCAGCCATACTGTCCGAAGGCCTGAGGACATCCGGTTTCTGGGCTATTGCCCGCACGGACGTATTGTCCGGCAACGGCATTGCGGAACCGGGCCGGGAGCTCGCAAGGTTCTCGAACATGCGCCAGCTTGCGGACGGGCTGGGCAGGCTGGCAATCGGGTTCTTCCTCGTCTTTTTCGCATTCACCGGTTCATTGTCAATCCTTCTCGTGTGCTCGCTTTCCCTGACTGCGCTGATTATCTCCAGCTCCGAGCGGACGCGCGTCGGATTCCGGGTGGGGCGGAGCACCATTCGGCACATATTCAAGCAGCGCTCCCCCAGCTTCTGGAAGGCATCCTTCCTGCAGCTGCTCGTATGGCTTCCCTACAACATGCTCCAGGCGTTCCTCATCCCGGTATACCTCATATCCGAACTGAAGCTCGGGTACCCCGAGGTGGGGATGGTGCTCGCGCTGCTGTCGCTCGCCACGGCCGGCATATCGATAGTGCTGATGAAGCTCGGCGTCTCGAACCGGCTGCTTCTCATCCTGACGCTGGTCAGCGCCCCGGCCCTCGTGTTCATGCCGCTCCTGGGCCATGACGGCCTCATCCTCCTCGCGCTAGTGGCGGTGTCATTCGGATGCAGCAACATCGTGGGCGAGTATATCCTCGTGGACGTCGTCTTCAGGAGCAAGGATGTATCTGCGGACATCGGGGTGCTTTACGTGCCGCTGAAAATCGCCGAGGTCCTCTTCCTGTCATTGGGCGGGCTGGTCATAGCCAGCTTCGGCTTCGCCCCCCTCTTCTTCTCGCTCGCCGCATCCATCGGGCTTTTCGTCCTGTTCGGCCGCGCGGTCCTGTCCCCCACGAGCAGCGGAGCGGCGGCGGTCCCGGGCGGCCATGCAAGGGCGCCGGGGGCCGGAACCTACGGGGGTGCCGCGCAGCCTCCGGACTCAAAAAGGATTTAATACGCGAGCGCGTTACCTGCTTGTGAAAGCCGAAGAGAAAATTCCCGGGGGTAAGCTCGTCTGCGTAGAGGTCGCGGCATCGGGCGGCAATGTCGACAGCCTCAGGATAACCGGCGATTTCTTCCTCCATCCGGAGGACGCCATTGCAAGGCTGGAATCCGCTCTGGCTGGGGAGCCGCTTACAATCAGCGAAGCCGATGCGGAGTCGAAGCTGGCTTCTGCCCTCGGGAACGCCCAGCTCATCGGCGTGTCATGCCAGGACATCGCGCGCCTGTTCAGGAGGGCGGTCGGATGATGTGGCGCGTCATCGATTACCAGGAGAACGGCGCGTTCATGAACATGGCCATAGACGAAGCCGTGCAGGAATCCGTCGCCGCCGGCGGGCCGCCCACGATACGGTTCTACGGATGGAACCCGGACGCGGTCTCACTCGGCTATTTCCAGAGCCTGGAAAAAGAGGTGGATTCGGAAAAATGCGCGGCAAAAGGCGTGGACATCGTGAGGCGCAGGACCGGGGGCGGGGCGGTCTACCACGACAAATACGGGGAAATCACCTACAGCGTCATCGGCAGGGAATCGCTTTTCCCGAAGGACATCCTCGCTTCGTACCGCCTCATCTGCGGGTGGGTGGTGGATTCGCTGGGGCTCATCGGCATTAAGTCTGAGTTCAAGCCAATCAACGACATCGTCGTCAATGGCAAGAAGATTTCCGGCAACGCGCAGACGAGGCGCGGCGGCGTGCTCCTTCAGCACGGAACTATCCTATACTCCCTAGATGTCGAGCGCATGTTCTCGCTTCTCCGCGTCTCGGACGAGAAAATCAAGGACAAGATGATAGCCGGCGCAAAGGAGCGCGTCACGTCCATATTGCGCGAGCGCAACATCCCGCGCGAAGACGCATACGAAGCCATCTTCGAGGGCTTCACCCGCGGCAAGGATTTCGAAATCGCCGCAATCAGCGCGGAAGAAGCCGCGCGCGCGGCCGCACTCGCATCCTCAAGGTATGCCAAGCCGGAATGGAATCGCATGCGCTGAATCTATGCCCCCGTTCCCCCGCGTCAATTACATCAGGGACCTTGCCAGGAACGCTATATCGTCGTCGCCGAGCGTATGGTGCCCGGACATGGAAAGGCCGTATGCCACTTCAAACAGCGTCAAATCATCGACATCTTCCTGGGGGCCTGAGCAGGGGGCCGGAATCTCTACAAGGGCGGTCCTGCGTGCGTTTTGGCTAAGATAGCCCAATCCCCTCTCCGCCAGGTGGCGAATCGCCGATTTGTCCAGCCCGATGATGCCCGCGGCTTTCGCAAGCTTGCCGCTTTCCAGGGCCTCAAGGAGCCTCATCCCGCTTCCGAACGGCTTCGTATATTCGCCGAGGAAGTCTCGGAGGAAGAGTATCCTGCACCCATGCAGCCTGTAGAAGGAATCCGCGTCGGGGAACTTATCCGCAAGCTGGTAATCCCTCTCAAGGGCATGGATTTCGAGCAGGCGCGCATCCGGGTTCGCCTCAAGGATTCCGCATAGCAGGCCGAGCCTCAGCGAGGCGTCCTTCAGCCTGAGGAGCCGCTCCAGTACATTGCGCTCAGCCTTCGGCAGCTTCAGGCGGGACAGCTGCACGGAAAGCGAAAGCACCCGCTCCCTCATGTCCTCGATGGAATGCGTCCTGCATTCGACTCCGCCCTTGCGCAGGGCATCCGTCAGGTCCGATATCAGCGGGAACGTCGCCATGCGCTCGCTGGTATGGGGGGCGAAGAATACTATTTTCCTGCTTTTCGGGAGGCCGAACTGGGCTTCCGGCACGTCGGATAGCCTCGGAATCCTCTCGCCAAACAGCCCCATAAGCACAATATATGCAGAAAGCTATAATAATTCCCACTATTTATAACAAAACTCCCCTTCCGCCGCCGCCTCGGCCTAAAGGCACCGGAAATCGCAATTCTTATAATCCGCGACGGAGCATTGGACGGCATGGTGGCGCTCAGGATATTCCCGATGGCTGTTTTCGTCATGGTCTTTCTCGCTTCGGCGGCGTTCGCCGAATCCGACGACGCGAAGGCCCAGCGCGTGCTTCAGAAGGCCGCTGACAGCCTGGGCTGGTCCACAGCCGTCACGACCGATGAGGACGACAATGTGGGGACCGGAAAGACATACACCGCTTCGCCCCTCGGCACGGGGAGCGACGAGGATTTGCACGGCTCAGTAATCGTCTTTGCGACTGACCAGGAGCCGGGCATCTGGCTTGGATTCCTGGATGAGCAATTCGACATGGACCGCTCCAGTTACCTTGGCCGGGATGCAGTCATCAACCGCTTCGGGAAGAACTGCAATCCGACGGGCCTTGTGAAGGTGTTTAATGATATCGTCGTGGGATGGGTCGAAAGCATTTTCGGCGAATCCGACGACCCTGATAAGAACTGCGTGACCGAGCACGGGGCCATTGTCTACGCCTGCGGGAAAATGCTCTTTGCAGCCAGCGACGCCCGTTCCGACGAGGGCGGGGAAGAGGACAACATCGCGGCGGCGCTTTATTCCGCGGCGCAGGAGGAGGGGCTCTGCGATTACGGGGATACTCTCATCATCATGGTCGACACGCCCGAGCGGGCGGGGTCGGGAGTCATAGGCGATAAGGTGCAATTGGCGCAGAAGGTGAACGAGTACTACGGCGTCAATTCCTACGGCCAGCAGCCGCCGTTCCGCGTGTCGACCCTGGATTCGGACGGCTCGCGCGGGGATGTGGACTACTATTCCATCCCGACGCCCATGTCGTCATTCAATGCGGATGCGAACAAGTGGGATAATTTCGAGCGACAGGCCGTCCAGAAGGCGTTCAACGGCACCACCCTCGCCGAAGACCTCTATTTCGAGCGCATAGTGCTCGTATACGCCGGGCCCCCGCAGCAGGTCGACCGCTCCGTGCCGTTCTACGACGCCTGCGACTACAAGCGCGACAGCGATTATGTGGAAGTCGGGACCACCACCGGAACGAAGCGCATCTACAACAAGAACTTCATATTCCTCAGCGAGGACAGCGGGCTCGGCACATGGTCCCACGAATTCGGGCATTCCCTGACCTCCAGGCACACGCTTCCGGCGCCCTTGAATTACGACCGCATAAGCGACAGGTACAATATTGCCGGGCTTCCGGACCGGCAGTATGGCGAGGTCTATGACTGGGGGCTGATGGGCTATGGCGCATGGTGGCCTAACGACGCCAAGTCTCCGGTCCATATGGAAAGCTTCACCAAGAACGCCGCGAACTGGCTGGGCTCCACGGGCGCATCGCTCAACCAGTCCTACACAATAACGGCCCTGGAAGACATGAAGAGGGGTGACAATATCCTCACGCTCGACGACCCGGAATCCAACGACGCCAATTCCTACTATATTATCGAGGCGCGCGACACGACTGCCTCCTTCGGCGCCCCCGAATCCGGCGTCGTCATCTACAAGGTAAGCATGTCCGCCGGGCACCATGTGGTGAATGCCATCGAGCCCCAGTCCGGCGTAACATGGACCGCCAACGCCCAGGGGAGGCGGTACCAGAAGGCCACCCTCACAAGCACATCCGGCAATGCGTCGAACTACACGAATGTTCCGGGCAAGTTCACAATCCGCCTCCTGGACAAGGCAGACAAATCATCAACAGTCAAGGTCGAGGAATTCGCCCCGGCCAACCTCGTGGGCGCCTCCGCCGCTCCAAATGGCTCCGCCTTGGGCGCGATGCCGGGGATGAACAACAGCGTCAACGGCCCGCCGAAGGATTCGTCCGGCCCGAAGCCTGACATGGACTTGCACGCTTACGACTCTGCGGGCAACCATGTGGGCATGAACTACCAGGCCGGCCAATACGAGAACCAGATACCCGGCGCCTACGCATCCGGCGACCTCAGCGGAGATGAGGAGTGGATTTTCGTTCCAGAAGGCACCCAAGTGCGGTTCGAGGTCTCAACCTACGACACCCAGCAATTCCTGCAGCAGAATCCGACATTCGCCCAGGCATCAAAGCCCCTGGGCTTCTCAGCCACAGCGGTCAAGTACGACTCGGCAGGGGAGCGCTACGAGGCCGACCTAGGCTCCGGCGATGTCCCGGCCGGGCAGTCGTTGCAGTTGAAATCCCCGACAGACCCCTCTCTGAAATACGGGAAGAAGGGGATTCCGGGCGTGGGCAACAATTCGATATGTGCATTCCTGCCGGGATTCATGCTGCTCCTCGTCGTGACCGTGATGCGCAGGAAATAGCGGCAACCGGGCCTGACCCCCCGCCGGTCAGTTTCACTCGGATGAAATCTCTATTTTTCCGAACCTGCGCGGCAGGTCAAGCCGAACAGCCCTGACCAGGTTTCTGGCTGTGGCTTTTGTGAATTTCCGGACCTTCGCGTTCCTTTTGATGAAAGCCGAATCTGTTTCGGTATTGAACTGGCCGCCGTGCGTCACATACGTTATCCCGAACGGCGCGAGCACGCATCCCATCTGCTGGAAATAGTGGAAAATGTCATGCGCGGCCTTGAAGGCCCCGTCCTCATGGCCGGCCACGAGTATGGCGACCGGCCTGCCGGCAAGCGGGGCGACGCCTTTCGTAAGCTGCTGGTTCTGGATGCAGGTCGTGCGGTCGAGGAAATCCTTGAGCCTCGCGCTCATCTGGTTCCAGTTTATGGGCGAAGCTATCAGCACTCCCCTGCTTTTGAGGAGCATGTCGTGGAGGATGTGCATCTCGTCGCGCTGGTTCCTGCAGGGGAACGTGCACGCGTCGTCCCTGTTCGAGTAGCAGCACCAGCAGTGCTCGACGCTGACGCTGTTTAGGTCAACGCGCCTGTACCTTACCTTCTCCTTCTTCAAAGTTTCCTCCGCCCAGCCAACGAGTATATCGCAGTTGTTGGCCGCGTGGGTGGAGCCGTTGATGAGGAGGACGTCCAGCTCCTTGCCGTCGAAGGAAAGCGGCTCGATGTCGTTTTCCAGGATGAACTCCTTCCCCTTGCTCGAGCATTGCGGGCATTCGTGCGGCGGCGTTTTTCCGCTGTGCCTGTATCCGCACACCCTGCACACCCATGTCCTTGCCATATGGACGCTCATTTCGGTTTCCCGCCGCCGAGCGCGGCCTTGCCGCTCATGCAGAAATACATGCCCGAGAAGCCGAGGCTCTTTTGCACCGGGCACATGCCGCATATGCAGCCGTACTTCTGGAGCTTGCAGCCCGATTTCCCCTCCATGCAGAAAAGCAGCTCCTTGCCCTCGCGGGTGCATTCGTCGTATGTCGGGCACCGTGCGCATATGCATTTTTGCCTTAAATCCTCATTGCCCCCAATTCCGGATGACATTCATCTCCCTCCAGATTCATTCCTGCCTAGAAATACGCGGATAACGCCAATGTGGCATGGATAGCGGCCATGCACAGCCCCGCAACTGCGAGCCTGTAATGCCACTCTATCGGAATCCTTATCTTAGTGTAATTGTTAAGCCCGACGACCGCGGCGGCCGAGGCGAAAAGCGTGAGGGTGGCGAGCCCGAGCCATAGGACGACGGGCTTCCCGAAAACCAGGGTATACGCGATATCCCTCAACAAAGAGCCCAACCCCTAAAATTCATTTTACGACCGCCACCTTGCCGTGCATCGAGGGGTGTATCCCGCACGAATACGCGTAATCGCCCGGCGCCTCCGTGAACGTGTGGCTGAACTTCTCGCCTTGGGCGAGCGTGCCGGATTCGAAGCCCGCGAACTTGACCGTGTGCGGCGCGCCGTCCTCGTTGACCCACTCCACCGTGTCGCCCTGGCTGACCGAGATGTCCGCCGGATTGAAGGCGAAGCCCTGAATTTTCACCGCGAAAGTCTTTGCCGAGCCGCCTTCGGACGCGCCCCCGGTTTGGTTCCCCGGCGGAGTTCCCGTGCCGCCGGTCTGCGCGCATCCGGCGAGGAATAATCCCAGGACAAGCACGATTGCCAGGATTCTCATGCTCCTAATCCCTGCTGAAGCCTTTATAATCTTTTGAAAGGTTAGGATATCCCGGTCATCCACATGTGCGAACTGCTAGGCCTCTGCTTCAACAAGCCCATCGCCCCGAGCATATCATTCATCGGGTTCCGCCAGCGGGGCGAAGTCAACCGCCACGGCTGGGGGGTGGCATTCTATCCGGACCATTCCGCGCAGGTCATCAAGGAGCCGATAAACGCGGGCGCGAGCGAGCTCTCGAATTTCCTCAAGGGCTACAAGCATATGAGCTCCAAAATCCTGCTCGCGCATGTTCGCCATGCGACGGTGGGAAGCCACACGCGCATGAACACCCACCCGTTCCAGCGGGAACTGGGCGGGCGCGATTACGTGTTCGCACACAACGGCGACCTCCGGGGCGGCTACAAGAAAGGCCTCCCGCTCGGGATGTACCGCCCCGTCGGGGAGACCGATTCCGAGCACGCATTCTGCCATCTCCTTGAACTCGTCAGGAAAAGGGGCGTCGCGCAATGGTCGCACGCCGACTACGCATGGCTCGAGGACCGGCTCAGGCGCATAAACCGCTTCGGCGTCTTCAACTGCCTCCTTTCCGACGGCGAGCACCTGTTCGCCTACCGCGGTTTCGACGAGAAAAGGACACTGTACTTCCTGAACCGCGTGCCGCCATACGGGCGCGTCCGCCTCCTCGACCAGGACTTCTCGATAGACCTCGGCAAGGGCAGGCATCCGGGGACGTTCGGGTTCATCGTGGCGACGCGCCCGCTCACGGACGAGGCGTGGATACCCTTCCCGGGCGGGCGCCTCCTCGTGTTCCGGGACGGGAAAACGGTCTATTCGGACACGAAAATGCCCAAATCGGTAAGGGACAGCCCGGTCAGATAAAGTATTTAAAACCAAAAAGCGGAAGTGTCCAAGTGGCAAATTCACACTCAGCATTAATCATCGGGATTCTGGCATTCGCGGTAGTCGCCGCCGCTGCCATTTTCTTCTTTTCGCCCGGCAAATACGACGATTTCGCCAAATGCCTGAGCGGCAAGGACGTCAAGATGTACGGCGCCTTCTGGTGCACGCACTGCAAGGACCAGAAGGAGATGTTCGGCAAGAGCTGGCAGTATGTCAATTACGTCGAATGCTCTGCCCCGGACGGCAATTCCGTGCTGGATGTCTGCAAGGCCGCCAACGTCACATCATATCCGACATGGGTATTCGATGCGGAAAGCAGGCATTCGGGCCCGCTGACGCTGGAGGAAATCAGCGACAAGTCCGGCTGCCCCTTGCCCCCTTCATGAGCGTCGCCGCCGCTACATCCCGGACGCTGCACATATCACGGGATTTGTCATGACAGGTGCTTGTCCGAGAGGCGGGCGCCCTTCCCGGGTTTCGAGACTCGGATATCCTCCGCAATGCCGGAGAGCGCGCGTTTCGCCTCCTTCTCGTATTTCGCAAGCGTGAAAATCACCGCGTTCGGGCCCGCATCGAATGTATAAGCCGCCTTGATGCCGGATTCGTTCAACGTCCCGATGGCGTCGATTATACTGAAACTGCTTTCGTTCAGGTACCTCAGCATGGGGTATGTCCCGAAGCATATCTGGTGGAAGTTGTTGCTGGCTTTCATGATGAATTCCGACAACGCCGGGAAATCCTTCCGCCTAAGGGCGCCCAGCATGGAGGCCCGGAGGACTTTCTCCTCGTACCGCACCCATGCGTTATATACCGGATTCGTAGCCACGCTCGCCTGCATCCCCTCGCGGCTCTTCACCTTCTTCTCGCCGGGCTCGGTCGTCGCATAGATTATCCTCAAGTCCGGCCAGTAATCGTGCGGGTGCAGGGATTTTGCGACGCTGCTCCACATGCCCCCGCCCCTCTCCCAGAGGACCACCCCGCCCCCGGCCGGGATGCTCCTTGCCGCCGAGCCCGAGCCAAGCCTCGCGATGGCCGAAAGCCTGCCATCGCCGAGCCCGCCGAACCCGGGCACTTCTCCGGTAAGCGCCTTTGCGAGCGCAGCGAATCCGCTTGCCGAGCTGGCGAAACCGGCGGCTGTCGGGAAATTGTTTTCGCTGATTATCCTGAAATCGTAATCCGAAACTGTCGGGAAGAACCGCGAAACCTCCCTGAAAAAATCCCCGACATACCTGTGCTCGCCGCTGCCCTTCTCCCTCTTTTTCCCGTTCAGCGTCAGTGAAAGCTCCTGCTTCGGCCCCGCCCTCTTTTTGGATTCGAGCGTGGTCGTCGTCTCAAGGCCTGAAACGGTGAAGGATATGCTGCTTTTCGTCGGGATGGAGAGGCTCTCCTTTCCGGGCTCCTTCCCCCAGTACTTGAGGATTGCGATGTTCGTCGGGGCAACCGCTGTCGTCGTCATGTGCAACCTTGCCGGCCATCCCCCTCGCCCGGATCGGGCCCGGGTGAACGAATGGCTACTTTATCAGGGCGAGCTCCTTCCCGACCTTCTCGATTTTCGAGATTGCGAAATTGAGCTCTTCCTTGCTGTGTTCCGCGGTCACCATGGCGCGTATCCTGGCCTTGTCCTTGGCCACCATCGGGAACACTATCGGGAGCGCGTACACCCCCTCCTCGAACAGTCTCCTGCTCATGTCCCTCGCCTTTGCGGCGTCATACGTCATTATCGGGGTGATGGGCGTCTCGCTCCTGCCGGTGTCGAAACCGAGCTCCTTCAGCCTCTTCTTGAAGTATTTCGTGTTGCGCCAGAGCTTCTTCACGAGCTTGTCGCTCTCGGTCAGGAGCTCTATCGCCGCAATCGACGCGGCGACGGTCGCCGGGCCGTGCGAGCCCGTGAGAAGCCAGGTCCTCGACTTGTTAAGGAGGAACTGCTTGTTCACCTTGGACGTGGCAATCAGCCCGCCCATAGTGCCGAAGGCCTTCGAGAACGTCCCCATCTCGAAATCCACGCGACCTTCGAGCTTGAAGTGGCTGACGATGCCCCGGCCGTTCTCGCCCAGCACGCCGTCTCCGTGCGCGTCGTCCACGTACGTCACGGCGTCGTGGCGCTCCGCCAGCTCGACGATGCGGTCCAACGGGGCGATGTCGCCGTCCATGGAGAACACGCCGTCGGTGACTATCAATATCCGGTTCGGCTTGGCCGGCCTTGCGGAAATCTCCTTCAGCCTCGCCTCGAGGTCCGCAGTATCGTTGTGCTTGTATATCAGCCTCTCGGCCTTGCTCAGCCTCAGCCCGTCTATGATTGAGCCGTGGTTCAGCTCGTCGGATATCACGACATCCCCTTCGCGGAGAAGGGCCGGGAGCGCGCCGCTGTTCGCGGTGAATCCGGTATTATAGTATATCGCATCATCGGTGTGCTTGAATTTCGCGATGAGTTCCTCGAGTCGGATGTGCAGCTCCATCGTCCCTGCAATCGGGCGCACGGAACCGCTTCCTGCGCCGTACTTCTTCACGGCCTCGATGGCCGCCTTCTTGAGCCGCCTGTGGTTGGCGAGCCCGAGGTAATTGTTCGAGCAGAGCATGACCTCCTCGCGCCCGTCAATCGTCGTTTTCGATGACGAAGGCCCCATCAAAGTCCGCGGGTTCCAAAGCAGGCTTTGCTGCGAAAGCGCGTCCAACTCTTGCTTAAGCTCGTCTTCAAGTTTCTTGTTCATAGGAGTCACCTGGAGGACATCAGCCCCCGCAATAATTTAAACCTGCGCGAAAAAGGCTGCAAATTACGTCTTTCATCGTAACGTGGCCGGAAAGCTGTGCGTTATTTTTAACCCTTGCCCTGCTAATGCGCTCTACCCAAAAAACAACCCAGAGGTATTGATATGGAAAAAATGCTTGCAGTATGGAAAACAGCCCCGAAAGAAGGGCTCGAAATCAAGGACGCCCCGGTCCCGAACCCGAAAGACGACGAGGTCCTGATAAAGGTCAAGGCGACCTCCATCTGCGGGACCGACGTCCATATCTACAAATGGGACGAATGGGCGCAGAAGCGCATCGGCAAGAACATCCCGTACATCTTCGGCCACGAGGTCTCAGGAGAAGTGGTGGAGGCGGGCAGGAATACGCAGGGCTTGGCCGTAGGCGACCATGTCTCGGCCGAGACGCACATCTCATGCGGTTACTGCTTCCAGTGCAAGACCGGCAACGAGCACATCTGCCAGAACGTCAAGATTCTCGGTGTCGATGTCAACGGCACGTTCGCCGAATATCTCGCCCTCCCTTACCGTAACGCCTGGGTGAACGACAAGAAAATACCGCACTGGGTAGCTACCGCGCAGGAGCCCCTCGGCAACGCGGTCCACACCGTGTTCGACGGCGAGGTGGCGGGAAAGACCATCACCGTGTTCGGCATGGGGCCGATTGGCGCCTGCGCGGTCGCGCTGTGCAAGGCCGCGGGCGCCGAGAAGGTCATCGCAATCGACCACCACGAAGGCAGGCTGAAATTCGGCAGGGATTTCGGGGCCGATATCATCGTGCAGAGCGGGGACGGGGTGGATGTCAGGAAGCAAATAATGGACGCCACGGACGGAAAGGGGGCGGACGTTTTCCTTGAATTCGCGGGCGCGCCTGCAGCATTCAACGACGGCCTTGCCACGCTCCGGCCTGGCGGGCGCGCATCCATCCTCGGCGTCTTCCCTAAGCCTTTCGAGGTGGACGTGACCAATGACATAGTATTCCGAGGCATACGCCTGAGCGGGATAAACGGCAGGAAGATGTTCGACACGTGGTACAAGACGCAGTCGTTCCTGCGCTCGGGCAAAATTAACCTCGAAAAGCTCGTCACGCACCGGTTCAAGCTTTCGGAAATCGAGAAGGGGTTCGACGTGCTGAAAAGAAGGGAAGGGATGAAGGTAGTGCTCGAGCCTTGAAACCGAAAGCCTGCCCGGGCCCAGCCCTTCCGTCTCCCCCCATCGCCCCAATCAATCCTTGTAGACTTCGGGCTGGAGAAGCTCTATATCGACGACTTCCTCGTAGCTCCTGGGGTCGAACGAGTCGCCTTCCCATATAAGGAAAATCGAGTTCCTCGATACCTTCGCCGCGAACACGACCTCGCTCCTTTTTGACAGCCGGTCCCCGACGTTCTTCATGGCGCGCGGGCCCATGTCGGAAAGCAGGTAGTCCTTGATATGAATGACCGCCGCCTTCCTCTGCCCGTTGAATTCCCGGCCAAGGACGATGTTGAATCCCCGGATTACGCCGTCCTCCTTCATCTTGTTGAACCTGAGGTAGACCGTCGGCCTGGGGATTCCAATCAGGTCTGCGACCTTCGAGAGCGGAGTGCTCGCATCCTCTTTCAGGATATTCACGATTTTTTTGTCTAATTCGTCCATTTTCTAACCTTTTTAGAATTTTTATATCTCTTCCTCCGCTTTGACGAATAATCTACATCTCAAAACAAATAAATATATTACCTATTCCGCAAACATAAAAACATGAAAACAGTCGCATTCCCATCATTGGACCCGGTTCTGAAGGGCGGAATCCCGCAGGGAGACCAGATTCTCGTATCCGGCCCCCCGGGTTCCGGAAAGAGCATCATGGCGATGCAGTTCATCCATGAAGGGATACAGAAGGGCGAGAACGGCGTGTTCTTCACGCTCGACAGCGAGAGGGAATACCTCATCAGCCAGATGGAAGGGGCCGGAATCGACGTGGCCCGGCTCATCGCAGAGGGGAAGATGGATGTCGTCGAGCTCGACCCGCAGGACATCTACGTCCTCCTGGACGACATGGAGCGCCATGTGAAGCGGCTGGACGCCAAGCGGCTCGTCCTCGACTCGCTGTCCATCCTCTACGTCTATTGCGGCTCTTACCGGAACCTTCCGGAAGACCTGATATCGTTCCTGGAAAAGACGAAATACCAGCCTCCGATAACGCTCGGCAGCGCCGTGAAGAAGCAGATGCTGTATTCATTGATGACGAAAATCAGGCATCTCGGCTGCACGACGCTCCTCATATCCGAGCTCGCCCGGAACTCGAACTGGTTCTCCCGGGACACCATCAGCGAATTCGCCTGCGACGGGATAATCCTGCTCGACTACCACATCATGGGGGCCGCGGGCGTTACGCGAACCCTTTCAATCGTGAAGATGCGCCGGAGCGACTACCTCGAAGGCGTGCACGAGTTCAAAATAAATGAGAAGGGCATATCTATCGAGGGCGATTGATTTTTTCCCGGAACTCGAATACGCATTCGGACGAAATGCCCGTTGCCATGCAGGATATTTCGTTTGCCTCCACTTCCACATTTCCGACCCCCTCGACGATCCCCATAAGCAATCCCTTAAGATGGTGGCAGACGGGCTTCCTGCTCTTTCCCCGGATTTTCAGGTATTCATGGGCATAAGGGGAATTCCTCGTGGTTAAAATGACGTGCACGGGATTTCGATTGACCTTTGAAGTGTCTATCTCGCCCATGCCGATGAACTTCAGCATATCCCTGCCCATCTCCATGCCGGCATCTCCCGTGTGCGGCACTTTTTTTACCATGCTCGCAAATTCTCGTTTTCTTTCCAGATACTTCCTGCTCCCCCCCTTCGTCTGTTCCTTTCCCATATCGCGGATTATCCGGTCGGCAGCATCCTCCCCCGATTCTTTTTCGATCAATTCGTGCAGCTTAATCATCATTTCGGCCGGAAGAAAAATCGCGCTCCTGCCGAAAATCGTTATCCTGCCATTTTTCATCTCCATCTCTTTCATGGCCAATAACTTCGTCAATACGAGAATGCTCAAACGAAACACCAGGAAAATATTTGGATAATCATGATATACCTGAAATAACCGAGCACTTTTTTAGCGGTATCTCTTTTCGGATCCTTCATCAATGCATACCCCAGCATTATCTTCATTGCCGATGCGGATAATGCGATAAGAAGGAACACGATTGAAAGCTTAAAAATAAACCACGGAAACCAGATCAGAACGACGGGAAGGCACATCCCCGCGAACGTTATCTTCGAGGCGCATTCCGGACTGAACACCACGGGCAATGTCCGCACCCCCATTTTTCTGTCCCCTTCGACATCCTTGAAGTCTTTGATTGAAATGGAAAAGACCTCCGAGATGTAAAAAAATACCGCTATGACCATAATGAACGGATGGAAGCCTGAAAAAATCAGGTATCCCGTAACCACCGGAAGCACCAAGTGCGTGGTCACCAGGGTGATATACGACATTATCAGGATGGACTTCGTGTATTTTGAATACACTATGCCGAGCACGACGCCGATGGCGTTGGATACGAGCATCAGCGGGCTCGTGAGGGCGGCGAAGATGAACGAAAGGCAGACATATGCGAGCATTATCCATCTGGCGGCCCCGATCCCGAGCCTCATGTCGCTAAGGGGGGAATCGTTCTGATTGATTTTATCCCCATCCACGTCCTTTATGCAATTATACACTGCCCCCGCGCTATAGGTCAGGATGATTGTTATGGTGCCCATCACGGCCGCATTAGCGTCCCACCCCCCCGCAAGCACCATTCCCGTGTTGAAAGAAGCGACTGCTGCAAACGACCTGTCCGGCATGCTTATCTTCAAAATATCATTGAAAATGCATGATAGCGTGTAAACTGGAGCCGTAGTCGTCGCTATCGATGAATTGATGGAACCACCCCGCTATGGTTTTCCCGTGTACCTGACAAGTTTTCGCGCTGGCATCAATGCCTTGTAAACGTGGAACGGCGGCCTCTCGTATTCTTCCATGATGTGGGCTGTCAATGAAAGCATCCGCCCGAGCAGGAAGAACGCAGTGCCATACCCCGGCCTGCGGAAGCCCAAATCGACAAGGATCGCTCCGTTGATGGCGTCGATATTCGGGTGGATTTTCTTTTCCCGGAGGATTCTCGCACCCATGATATCGTAATTACCTACCGCTTCGCCCTCGACACCCAACTCCGCGGCTATTTTTCTAAGAACATCCGGGCGCGGATCTTTCTTCACTGATGGGTGCCCGAACCCGGGAATTACCATGTTCGCAGCGAACATCCTGTCCATATACGCCATGGGGTCCTTCTCTTGGAGATGCGCCTCCATGACCTTTTCAATCGCGCCAGCGTGCGCGGGTCCGGATGCGCAGAATCCAGCCGCAAGGCATTGGGACATCGGGGCCTTGGTGGACGCGGCCAACCTTGATGCCATGACCGTAGGCGGGAAAAATCCCCATCCCCCCGAAAAGCTGACTATGACGGCGTTGAGCATTTTTTTCTCATTTTTACTGGGTTTTTTACGCAGCCAGGAATGAAAAATCGTGTCGATGAAATCCGCTTCGCGTATGAGCCCGGATAACTTTCTGGTCCCTATGAAAAGTTCCCCGCTTTCATAATCCGCCCAATCGACCGAACTCTCGATTTTCGATGGTGAAATCATACTCTCCCTCCTTTTTCGAGCGCGCCGGGAATCCCCAAACCTCATTCAACGAAATCGAGCCAATCCCGGAATTCTCCGTCCAGTCCGCGGGTGATTCTTGAGTACCACTCCCTCATGATGCACGTGAGGGGGCCCGGGGCTCCCTTCCCTATCACCCTCCTGTCTATCCCGATTACCGGCGTGATCTCGGATGCGGTCCCACAGAGAAATACTTCGTCCGCGAGATACAGCTCATCCCTTAAAATCGACTTCTCATGGCAGACGATTCCCCTGCGGCATGCCATTTCGAGGATGCTGTCCCGGGTTATTCCAGGGAGGATGCCGTCTTCTGTCGGCGGCGTGATCAATTCCCCGTCCCGGACCAGGAAAATGTTGGCGCTGCTTGCCTCTGCGACATGCCCGTCATGGGAGTACAGGATGCATTCGGATGCTCCGGCATCCCTGGCCTCCAGCTTCGCCATGGCCGAATTCAGGTAGTTGGCGCTCGATTTCACGTGGGGGGACAAGTATTCCGGAGCCATCCTCTTCCAGCTCGATGATACGCATGTAATGCCTTCTTGTGCCCGCGCTCCGAAATATTCCCCGAGTTCTAGCGAGCATATGGCGACTGATACCCCCGCGTCAGCCATATCCGGGCTGATTTCCCCATATCCGGTGAAAACGATCGGGCGCACATAGCTCTCTTTCAACCCATTTGCCTTCAGAAGCCCCTTCGTCGCATCGCATAAGTCCCCAATGCCATACCCCATCTTCATCCGGTATACCCTCGCCCCGTCTGTCAGGCGCTTGTAGTGGTCGTTCATCCTGAATGCCGCCAACCGGCCTTCGGACGCATAGCACCGAATCCCCTCAAAAATTGCCGTTCCATAATGCAAACCGTGCGTCATGACGTGTATGTTGGCGTCGTCCCAATCGATATACGCGCCATCCATCCATACTTTCAGCTGCGGGATGATTTTCATATCCAATTCCTCGGGATGCTGGATTGATGCCAGATTCTTATATATTCAAATATAATTATTATATTTTTCTCATCATTATTGTTCACGTCGTAATGCATTGCATTATTGAATAATTACAGGCGTAAAACATGAAAAAAGACCAATTATATTATTTATCTAAAAATGATATAAAAAATCTAATTTCTATTCAATGTTTTTATACCTTTCCATAGCTATTTCATCAACATGAACTCCCGCAAACTAGCTCAATTGCCGCCCATGGCTGCAAGCGACATCCGCAGCCTGGCGCCCGTGCGGAGGCCTTCATTCGATTCCATTTCTTCCCTGGCCCCCCTGCTCGAAGAGATGACGGACAAGATGGGTGGTGGTATCGTCATCAACAGCGGGGGGGCCGAAATTTTCCGGACGAAAGGGTATGACCCCAAAATGATGATTGCCGAAGACGGCGTCATAGAGCTGGAGCTGGGCGGCCGTACGGCGTATTTGCGATTCCTCCGCCAGACTACGGCCGCCTGCCCAGCCTTAAGCCGGATGATTCTGCTCGGCCAGCTCAGCGCCGGAATGGCCCATGACATCAACAATATGCTCACGGTAATCTCGGGCAACCTGGAGATGCTCGCGCATGAACGGGACCATGGCGGCGACGAAAATTCCTGCGGAAGCGCCAGGGACGTCATCGGGGAAATGTCCGAAGCGGTCAAGAACATCGCCGCATTGTGCAGGCGAATCCAATCCATGGGCTCGCAGAAAACCGACGTATCCGTCATCCGCGTATCCGACGCGGCCGCAGACTCGCTGGCGCTGCTGAGATTCACCCTCAAATCCGCTAAAGAGCGCGGGCTGGAGGTCGCCATCGACAACCGCATTCCGGAGGACATCTGGTGCATGGCGATATCCGCTGAGCTCCAGTCCTGCATGCTGAACATCCTGAAGAACGCGGTCGAGCATGGGTTCCGTGGAAAAGACCGCGGCGTTATCCTTATGGACGCCAGCAAGGAGGAAGGCCTCGTCCGCCTGGACATATCGAACGACGGGCATATCATATCCCCGGCGGTGTCCGAAAGCCTCCTGAAACGGCCGCTGGCATCCGAATGCAACAACGGGATAGGGTTGTTCTCCGCGGCGGAGCGCCTCAGGTCGTTCGGTTCGTGGATCACTTTCTCGAGCGAGCCCGGGATGACGACGTTCTCCATCACGCTCATCGAGGCGCACGCGAGGCATTAGGCATGGACCTGGGTTATACCGAGAGCATCGCAATCAAGCGCGCCATGCATGAGGACTTCTATGCATCGATGGAGCTGGAATCCTGCCTGAACCAGGGTGACAAAAACCCGCAATCCGCCCTAGGCGGACGGGGAAACGGCTCGGCTAACCCCCTTTCCCCCTATAAAGATGCACCGCCCTGCCCAATGCGTCCTCAGCGGATTCCATAAGGCTTTCGGGCATGGTGGGGTGCGCGTGGATGGTGGCCGCGATGTCCTCCAGGCGCGCGCCCATCTCAATCGCGAGCGCGCCCTCGGCTATCATCGTCCCCGCATCGGCGCCGGCGATATGGACGCCAAGGACCGTTCCCGATTCGTCGGCGACGACCTTGACGAAGCCCTCCTTTTTCCCCATGGATTTGGCCTTTCCCGATGCCGTGAGCGGCATCCTGCCGACATTGACCTTGTATCCCTGTTTGGCGGCGTCCTCGGCGGTCAGCCCGACCGATGCGAGTTCAGGCTCGGCGAATACCACCATGGGAATTGCGGTGTTGTCGTATGCGCTCTTCTGGCCGGCAATCGCCTCGGCCGCGATTTTGCCCTGACGGAACGCCTTGTGGGCGAGCTCTGGCCCGAAGACGACGTCGCCGACCGCATAGATGCCGTCATCAGCGGTCTTCATCGAGGAATCTACTGCAATCAAGCCGTCCTCCCCTAGCTTCACGCCGGTTTTTTCAAGGCCGAGCCCCTCGAAATGCGGGGACCTTCCGGCCGCCACCAGGATTTTGTCGAACTTCAAGGCCTTCTCGCCGTTTGCGGCCGAGATGCGTGCCTCGTTGCCCGATACGCCGATAACCCGGCTGGTGAATAGGACTTCCACGCCGAGCTTCGCCAATCCCTTCGCGGCGGCGTCGCCAAGGTCCGCGTCCATGTTCTTGAGCAGGCGCTCGCCCCTGTAGGCGATTGTGACTTTCGTCCCGAGTTTCGCGAACAACGCCGCCATCTCGACCGCGATATATCCTCCGCCAACAATCAGGAGCGACGAAGGCAGTTCAACAAGCGAGAAAACGTCGTCAGAGCTGATTATCCTCTCATGGTCGAAGGGGAGGTTCTCAAGCGCGTTAATGCCGGTCCCGGTAGCGATGACCGCTTTCCCGAATTCGATTTCCCTCAGGCCCGACTCGGTCTGGACCGACATCTTCCTTGATGAGGTGAAGAACGCGCTGCCTTTGATGACCTCGATTCCATTCAGCCTGCACAGCGTCGCTATGCCGTCCCTCATCTCCTTCACGACATTGTCCTGGAACGCGCGCGCCTTCTTGAAGTCGATATGGATTGGCGGGATGAATCCCATCTTCGCCCCCTGTTCGTTCCTCACGTCATATAATAAGTTGGCGATGTGGGCGAGCGCCTTGGACGGGATGCATCCCACGTTCGTGCAGCAGCCCCCGAGCCTGTCCTTTTCGACAAGGACGACCTCGAGCCCGAGCTGTGCCGCCCGTATCGCAGCCGTATATCCGCCCGGGCCGCCGCCAATGACTGCGACATCGGTTTTCGTAGACAGTTCCCCCATTACCATGTGTGACTCCCCTCCTTTTCCGCGCCATTCTTTCGCTCATTCTTAAATCATGTCCACGAGCATGAGGCCCGGGTCCTCGAGGTGCTTCATGACTACGTTCATGAACAGGGTGGCCTCGGCCCCGTCCGCGACGCGGTGGTCGAAGCACATGGAAATCCCCATGGCCTTGCGGACTTTCACCTTGTCGTTCACCGCAAGCGGCATGTCCTTTATCCTGTGCACGCCCATTATCGCCACTTCGGGCGGGTTGATTATCGGGGTGGAATACATGCCGCCCACGCTGCCGACATTCGTTATCGTGAAGGTCCCGCCGCGGATTTCGTCGAGCTTCAGCTTCCTCTGCCGCGCCATCTCCGCAAGGTGTTCGATGTCGTTCGCTATCTCTATTATGGATTTCTTGTCGACATCCTTAATGACCGGAACCATCAGCCCTTCCTGCGTATCGACCGCGATGCCGATATTGTGCGATTTCCTGATGATTAGCTCGCCTTTCTCCTCGTCGAAATGCGCGTTGAATTTCGGGTATTCCTTGAGCGCGATTGCGACAGCCTTGACTATGAAGGGGAGGTATGTCAGCTTCACCCCTTTGGGCTCGAAGTTCTTCTTCTCCTTCTCGCGGACCTCGACCAGCTTCGTGACGTCAGCAATGTCCATGCCGCAGGCGTGCGGTATGTGTGTTTTCGAGTACACCATGCGCTCGGCTATGAGTTTCCGGAGGCGGGTGAGCGGGATGCGCTCATCGCCTTCCTCGTAAACGATTGTCGGCGCCCCAGGCGCCCTTGATGCCGGCGCCAATTGTTCCTGGTTCGCTGGGCCTGTGCCTGGTTTAGCCCCGCTAACCGGGGCTTTCTGGGCTGATGATGGCCGCGGCGCCGCCTTTCTCACGTCCTCGTCCATCACGCGCCCGCCCGGGCCCGTGCCCTGGACACCCTCGATGTCCACGCCCAGCTCCCTCGCGAGTTTCCTCGTCGAAGGCGCGGCCATGTGGTGGCCGGGTGCTGGCTGCGCGATGACCGGGGTTTGCTGCGCGGCTGCTGAAACCTGCGCTTCCGCCGCCGGTTTCTGAGCCGTGGGCTGCACCTGCGGGGATTGCACCGCTTCCCCGCTTTCCCCTATCACTAGCAAAACCTCGCCCACCTTGACGGTCTTTCCCTCTGCGAAATTGATGCGCAGGAGCGTTCCGGAATACGGCGACGGCAGTTCGACGACCGCCTTGTCGGTTTCGACCTCCGCAAGGACCTGGTCCGCTTTGACGGCGTCGCCTTCCTTCACGTGCCACTTGACTATCGTGCCTTCCGCAATGCCTTCCCCCAAATCCGGAAACCTGAACTCGCTGGCTATGCAAACACCTCAGAACTTCGCCGTCTCGACAAGCGCCTTTAGTATCCTTTTCGTATCTGGATAGAAATATTCCTCTAGCTTCGGGTAAGGGATTTGTATGTCCCATCCGGTGACCCTCCGGACCGGCGCCTCCAAATCCAGGAAATCATTCTCCATGATTCTCGCCGCGATTTCCGCGCCGAACCCGAGCGTCTTGTACGCCTCGTGCACCACGACCGCGCGGCCGGTCTTGTGCACCGAAGCGTGGATGGCGTCCCAGTCGCAGGGCGAGAGCGTGCGCAAATCGACATGCTCGACTGATATCCCCTGCTTCTGGGCCTCCTCTATCGCGTCCCTGCAGATGTACGTCATCGCCCCCCAGGAAATCACCGTGAGGTCGTTTCCTTCCCTGAGGACATTGGCCTTTCCGAGGGGAATCTCGTACCTCTCTTCCGGCACTTCCTCCCGGTATGCCCGGTAGAGCCTTTTCGGCTCGAAGTATATGACCGGGTCCTCGTCGGTCAGCGATGCCGCGAGGAGCCCCTTGGCGTCGTACGGCGAAGACGGGTAAACCACTTTCAGGCCGGGAATATGCAGGTATACGCTCTCGGCGCTTTCCCCGTGGTGCTCCAGGGCGCGGATGCCGCCGCTAGCCGGAAGCCTCATCACCATTGGAAGCGTTATAGCGCCCCGCGTGCGGTTCCTTAGCCTCGCCATGTGCTGGACGACCTGGTGGTAGCCTTCGTAATCGAATCCCTGGAACTGGATTTCCGGAACCGGGCGCAGGCCGAAAGCGGCCATGCCGATGGCCGTGCCTATTATGCCGTTTTCCGAAAGAGGAGTGTCAATCACGCGCTCCTTGCCGAATTTCGCGAAGAGGCCTTCGGTCACGCGGAAGACGCCGCCGTCGATGCCGATATCCTCCCCGAGCACGACTATCGACTTGTCGCGCTCCATTTCCTGCGAAAGGCAATGGTTTATCGCCTCGACCATGTTCATTTTTGCCATAAGAATCACCTGGCCCCTTCGCCGCCGAAACATTCCCCCATCTGCTCCTCGAGGTTTTTCGGCATCTTCGCATACATGTACCTGAACATGTCCTTCGGGTCCGGCTTGTAGGCTTCAGCGTCGCTTACAATCTTTTCGACTGTTCCCGTCGCCTCGTCCTGCACCTTCTTCTCGAAATCGTCGTTCCAGATGCCCTTGGCCTTCAGGTATGCCTGGAACCTCTTGATGGGGTCGCGCTCGCGCCAGTATGCGACCTGCTCTTCCGGGCGGTATTTTTTCGGGTCGTCCGCCGTCGTGTGCGGGCCCATGCGGCATGTCACGAACTCGATGACGGTGGCGCCCTTTCCGTTCCGCGCGGATTCCGCGGCCTCGCTTACCGCCTTGTATACCGAAAGCACGTCGTTGCCGTCGACCTGTATGCCTTTTAGCCCGTAAGCCAGGGCTTTCTGCGCAAGCGTCTCGGATTTCGTCTGGTTCTCCCTCGGGACGGAAATGGCCCATTGGTTGTTAGTCACGATGAATACGCAGGGAGCGTTCCACACGCCGGCGAAATTCAGCGCGTCATGGAAGTCGCCCTCGCTCGTCCCGCCGTCGCCGCAGAATGCCAGGCATGCCGCCTTCTCGCCCTTCATTCGGAGCGCGTATGCGCCCCCGACCGCGTGCGGCAGCTGCGTCGCTATCGGCGTGGCGTAAGGGAAGCACCTGATTTTCTTGTCGAGGCGCAGGCCTTCCTCGAGCCCCATCCACATCAGGTTCGACTTGTAGGGCGGATGCCCGCGCATGTAATAGACCATCGACGCCTCGCGGTAGGTGGGGAAAAGCCAGTCCTGCGGCCCTGCGGCAAGCGTGGCGCCGACGCAGACCGCCTCCTGGCCCTCGAGAGGAGGATAGGTGTACATCCTGCCCGTCCGCTGGAGCGCGAGCGATTTTCGGTCCCAGACTCGGGCGAGGACCATCAGGCGGTACATCCTTTCCAGCAACTCCCTGGCGAGTTTGGGCTCGATGGCGGAATCCGCGTTGCCGTCCTTATCCAGGACCTGCATGTAATCTATCTTGCCTTCGTAAACTGTCGATATCGGCATAGGACTCGATAGGGATAGCCTGATAAATTTAATAGGGTTATCGGCGCGCCCCGGTTTGGAAAATGCCCCTCATGAACGGCTCGGAAGCCCGGTACGAGCTGCGGACGAACGGGCCGCTCGCCACGTGCCTGAATCCGAGCGAGTAGCCGAGCTTTTCGTATTCCGCGAATCTGGACGGCTCCACGTATTCACTGACGGGCAAATGCCTGGCGGATTTGGACGGCGCGAGATATTGCCCGACCGTAAGGATTTCTACGCCGGCGGAGCGTAAATCACGCATGGCGCGTTCCACCTCGCCCTTCGTTTCCCCGAAACCGACCATCAGCCCGGATTTCGTGATTATCCTGCCTTCGGGCAAGGCATGGGCCAGGCGCAGCGTTTCGAGCGACTGCCGGTACCCGGCCCTCCTGTCCCGGACGAGCGGCGTAAGCCTCTCGACCGTCTCGATGTTGTGGGATATTACGTGCGGATTGGCCAAAACGAGCGTCCGAATCGCATTTTCGTCGGCTTTGAAATCCGGAACCAGCGTCTCAATGATGAGCCCGGGGATTTTCCGCAGGCTCAGGACGCACTGCGCGATATGACCCGCGCCCTGGTCCGGCAAATCGTCCCTAGTGACCGATGTAATTACGACATACTTCAGCCCTAGCGATGCCACCGCCCCAGCCAGTTTTTCGGGTTCGTTGCCGTCGAGGGGCGGCGGCCTGGCAAGCGTCTTGACCGCGCAGAACCTGCAGGCGCGCGTGCAGTATTCGCCCATCACCATGAACGACGCCGTGCGCGCGGCCCAGCACTCGCTCCGGTTCGGGCAATGCGCGCTCTGGCACACGCTGTGGAGCTTGAGGCTTTTCAGCAAACCCGCAACCTCCCCCGTGCCCGCGTTTTCCTTATACCTGATTGTCAGCCACGGGGGCAGATTGGTTTTTACCCTGGAACTCATGCAAATGGAAATAGGAAAAGAAGGCTTTTAGGCATGCCGCAGGGGCTGCCTGGCCAAGACAACCATCGGCATCGGAATGACCTTGGCCATCATAGCCATCGGCTTGGTTTCAACGGCCGGCATCAGCCCCATCCGTGCCCTTTCCGCCGCAGCCCTGGTCTTTTTCGTGCCCTTCTCGCACGCAAGTTTCAGGAATTCCATGTGGCTCGGCGTGTCTTCGAGCTTGGCGAACAGCCCCCTGGCGTCCTTGCACCCGTAAGTGGAGAGCTCGGCAAGCAGCCTTCCGGCGCCTTCCCTCGTGAAATTGCCTTCGCAAAGGGTGTCGGTGGCACTCTCGACAATCCGGTCTATGCGGAAGACGTCCATCCTTGTCTTCCCGAACGCCTTCAGGACTACCATGGCGACAGACTTCATGTCGGCCTCCCAGTAAGTCTTGGCATCGATGCTGCCTGCCCTCATCATCCTGCCGACCAGCCTAATCCGGTCGTTCAGCTTCTGGTTGAGCTCTTCCCTGACGCCTTCAGACGGCTTCGCACGGCCCACCAGTTCGCCTAGCGCCCCGTCCATCCGGTCGAACGCGCCTTCAAGGCCGTCCTTGTCCCGTGCATTTATTAGCATCTCGCGCGTGCCTTTCGCAAGCACCGCATTCGCTTCCTGCCAGAAGGCCCGGCTGTCGAAGCCGACCGTCGGCAAACCACTCATTCCATCCATGGTCCCCACCTCGTTTATGGATGATTTCCGGTTCCACGTTTTTTTTCCTTCGAAGGGTAACTACTGGGTATTCTGGGTTTATATATCTTCCTTCATTTGGTGGGTAAAAATGCAAAGAACGTGGAATAAACAGTTGTAAAAACACACAAAATCGAGGATTTTATGTTGGCAAGGACGGTATTCCTCCCCGATACGCGTCCGTACTACTCCCGGATGTTCGGCGGCTTGGCTGAAAAGACATCCGGAGCCCTGCTCACCCAGACCTCGAAAACCGTCATCCCGGCCCTGGTTTTCCTGACGATTTCAGCGGTGAAGCCCTCCATCTCGTAGCGCTGTGCGACGCGCTGGGCCTCCTCGATGCTCTGCGTCCTGCCCACGCAGCGCCTGCCCGTCAAATCCCCGATTTCAGGCCTTTCCATCGCTAGGGTATCGGACGCAACAATAAAAAGATTTCTGGGATTTCCGCTTTAGGCCTTGGCAGAATAACAAGGGGATTCGGGGGGCGGTAGCCCCCCGTTCAAAAAAAAATGGGGTTGTTGTGAACTTCGTTCACTTCTCCCCCATTTTTCCTGAGGCGAGGCTGAAGCTGGCCGGCAAAAATAAATGAAAAATGGGGTAGTTGCGAACAAGCGTGTTCGCTTCCCCCCCATTTCTTGGAAATGGGGTCACTGTGATTTGAACACAGATCAAAGCCTTTTTCTGAGCAATCCGACTTGGTTTTCCCCAGGGCTTTTTCCCGAGGCTTTTTGCCCTATGAAGGACCTAAGTCAAAAAGGCTCGCCCGAAGGCTTCAGTCTACCAGGTTAGCCCATGACCCCGAATATGCCGCAAAACAGTCTAAAATCCGCTTGGCGGTATTTCACGGTATTGAATGATAAGTATTTTTATAGCATGCGCCTCGCATTTCCGAAGGAAGGCACGCGGGCGCCGCACTGGCAAAGAAAAAAAAGAGGCTAGCCGGATGTCGTCGAGTTGGAATTCACCGGCTGGTCGTACATGAGGCTGCTTATGTCGATGATGTTCTGGTTCGACCCGACGACTTTCGGGACCTGGCCGTTCCATTTAAGGGCGTAGAAATACCTCACGTACGGGTCGTTGAGGCTTTCGGTTATCGTCTTTATTGATTCCGCCTCGGCATCGGCCCGGATTATCCTCGCCTTCGCCTCGCCCTCGGCTTCAAGGACGTTTGCGGTTGCGGTCGCGTTCTTTTCCGCTATCACCTTGAGCACCTCGATCTGCTTCTTCTCCAGTTCGAACTGGGCCTGCTGCTTGTTCTGTTCGGCCACGACCTTCTTCTCTATGGCGTCGTTGAATTCGGGCGAGAAATCGAAATTCGTGATGGACACTTCGACAACGTCTATATCATACTGCCTGAGCTTGTCCCTCAGGTTCGCGCCGATTACCGTCTTGAGCTGCTCCCTCTTGGTGATGAGCTCGTTGGCCGAATATTTGGCCGTATTGGCCTTGACTACCTCCTGGGCCAGCGGGGCGATAATCCGGGACTCGTGGTTCCCGCGGAAATTCTCATACAGGCTCTGGACGGACGCATCGTCCTGCGGCAGCCGGTAGTTGATGGCGATGCTCGTCTGGACAATCTGGAGGTCCGACGACGCCGCAGACGACTGTGTCTCGAACTTCTCTATCTGCGTCGACATGACATCCACATTGTTCATGAAAGGGACCATGATATGCAATCCCGGGTACCAAATCTCCTTGACGCGCCCGAACTCGAGCAGCACCCCGACCTCCCCGGCATTGATTATCCTCACCGGGAAGAAAATCAGGATGAAAACAAGCGCGAAAAAACCCAGGGCCATCAGGCCGACTACCTTGGCCCAGGATGACGCCCTGGAACTGTCAATGTAAACCTCGCTCTTTTGCCTGTCCGAAACCCTGCCGATATCCACGCCTGCCATGGCTGGATATCCCAGGATGCATTAATAATAATTTCCGACCTTTCGAAAATCCGCGGGCGGGCGCATGCCGCTCACCCGCCCGGAATCGCGCTAGTAGCTGTCGCTTGCGGGGACCGGGCGCTTCTTCCCGTTCACGAAATCGAGCCATTTCAGGTACCTCTCGTCCTTGCCCTGGACGACGTTGAAAAACGCGTCCCTCACGCAATTGGTGACGGGGCCCGGCTTGTCCCCAATGACGCGCTGGTCCACGCTGAGCACCGGGGTTATCTCCGCGGCGGTCCCGCACAGGAACATCTCCTCGGCAGTGTATATCTCGTCCCGAAGTATCGAGCGCTCGCTCACCCGCATGCCGAGCTCTTCCGCAAGCTCCATGACCGTCTGCCTCGTCACCCCGGCGAGCACGCCGTCATGGAGGGGCGGCGTGACAAGCTCCCCGTTCCGGACGACGAAGATGTTTTCGCCGGTGCCTTCCGAAACGTGGCCGTCGTGCGACAGCATGATGGCCTCGTCATATCCTGCGTTCATCGCTTCGCGCTTGGCGAGGGAGGAATTGAGATAGTTGGCCGTCGCCTTCACGTGCGGGGAAAGCACGTTTGTGCTTATCCTCCTCCAGCTGGAAACCATGCAACGGATGCCCTTTTCGGCCTTCTTCCCGAAATATTTGGCGAAATCCACCGGAATTATCGACAGCTCGAACGGCTTCCCGAGCGTGCTTATCCCGATTTCAGAATACCCGACATACAATATCGGGCGGATGTAGCAGCTCCTGACCTTGTTGACCTTCACGAGCTCGCGCGTCGCCTTCATCAGCTCGTCCATGGTATAATTGATGTCGAACTGGTAGGACTTCGCACCCTGGTAGAACCTCTTGTAGTGGTCTTTCATCCGGAATATCGCGGGGCCTTCCGGCGTATCGTAGCAGCGCATTCCTTCGAATATCGCCGTGGCGTAGTGCAAGCCGTGGGTGAGGACGTGGATTTTCGCATCGTTCCAGTTTACGAACTTCCCGTTCATCCATATCTTCTTGAGCGGCTTCATGATGGGGCTAATCCGCCATGATTTTTTAATGTTTCATGGCGAATCACATCCATGGCGAAGGTCATTGTCTATACGAAGGACGACTGCACCTGGTGCGTCAAGGTCGAGGATTTCCTGCGGCAGAACAATATCGCATTCGAGGAGCGGAACGCCCAGCGCAACCCTGCGTTCGCGCAGGAGGTCGTCCAAAAAAGCGGCGGTGCGGCCGTGCCAATCACGGAAATAGACGGCATCATAATACACGGCTTCAACCTGAAAAGGCTCAGGGAAGTCCTGAAGCTCCAGTAAGCCGGGCAATCCCCATATGGTTTGACGACGTATTTAAGCTTTATAAATTGTTACCTTCCACGATTATTCATGGTTGTATTTGCCAGCAAAAAGGTGGCGGCTCACCCGGCCGCAGCCCCGGGAAATCCGCACGTTCCACTCGTGGAATCCCGGACCGGCCCTGGCGAAAAGCAGTTCGCGAAATGGTTCCGCCTTTTCCTTTCCGCAGTCTCGCACGAGGTGGGCAATTCCCTCCCGGTATTCACCCTGCTCGCAGAGAACCGCAAGGGCGAAGGCGAGGCGCTCGTGCAGGGGATTCTGGAGGACTACAACCGCCTGCGGCTGCTCGGCGACATGGCCGCCCGACCGGCGGATGAACGCATGGCCCAAGAATTCGCAACCCGGTTCCCCGCATTTCCTTACGACGTGCAGGAGCTTGAAGAGGAAGCGCTTCGCCCGCAAATAAGGTACCTGGGAGTGGTGTCCGTGCGCCGGCTGCGCTCGTCCCTCACGGAAGCGGACTCGCTGTTCCGCGTTGACGCCGCCGCAAAAGACGACCTGAAGTTCCATTTCGACCGCGTTATAACATACGGCGGAATGCTCTGCCATGCGCTCGAGAAGCTGTTCATCGACGATTTCAATTTCTCGTCCGAATATTTCCCGCAGAAGGCGCTCGGCCGGGGTTCCGTCATGAACGCGTGCGCAAAAGGCGCCGAAGAGGCGGCTATCGATGTGAAATTTTGCGAAATCGACGCGGCGCTAAGCGGCGCGCGCGTCGTGTCGAACCCGCTTTTCCTGCGCCTGATATTGGCGAATATTTATTCGAATGCCAAAAGGGCCTGCGAAATCGCGGGCACGGAAAGGCTCGTGCGGATTTTCATCACCCCCGGGGAGGGGACGGTCTGCTTCTGTTTCGCCGACGAGGGCTGCGGCATGGACCACGAGACGATAAGAAAGCTGAACGCCGGCGTGCAGGTTACGACGAAAAATGAGGAAGGCCACGGAATCGGATTCTCATACTGCAGGGACATCGCCGAAAAGCTCGGCGGGAAGCTCTATATCGAATACAGCGAGCCCGGCAAAGGCACTACGGTGGTGCTTGAGCTCAAGGTTTCGGAATGACCTGCGGGCGCAGCATCGCGAATCCGGCCCTGCGGGACTCTCTTCTCTTATTCCTTCTCCTGCGCCCTGTCGTAATAGAAATATTCTCCAGCCGCCTTCTGCTCGGCGTCCAGCTGGCTGCCCGGCTTGTTTATCCTCGGCCTCGCGCTGTCCTTGTCGCGGCGCATCGTTATGCCCGCTACTTTCAGGAAGCCGTTCATCCCGCTCCGCTTGTTGAGGGGCGCCGAGGCATGGCCCTGGACCGAGCTTTTGCCGTCGAATACGATGAGCCTGTTGGCTATGGCGTCGATGAACACGATGTCGTGGTCCACCACGAACGCGCATTTCTCGTTCTCGCTGATGACCCTGCGCAGCAGCGAGGCGAATTCGAACCTCTGCTCGATGTCCAGGAACGCGCTCGGCTCGTCGAACAGGTAGACGTCGGCCTTCTGGCTGAGGGCCAGCGTCAACGCGACGCGCTGCAGTTCGCCCCCCGAAAGCTGCGTCAGCTCCTTGTCCATTAGCATGGTGATGTTCAGCTTGCGCTTGCACTCCTCGAAAACGCCCATTGCGAGGTCCTTTCCGGCGAACATCTCCGACACCACGACCTTCTCCGCGGTTATGTACTGCGGCTTGTACGACACCTTGAACCCGAGCTGGTCGCCCTCGTCCGCCTTCTCGTTCCCGGCGAGCATCTTTACGAAGAGCGATTTCCCGAGCGCGTTCTTGCCGACGAGCCCCAGGATTTCGCCCTTCTTGATTTCGCCGTTTTCGCTTGTGAACCTGAACCCCGAGGTGCCGCCGAACTCCTTCCGCAGCGCCCCGTATCTAATCAGCGTGGCTGCCTTGATTTCGCCCTCGCTGTGCTTGCTGAAGCCGATTTCGTATCCCCTGAACCGGACGTTCTCGTCCTTCAGGTAGCCGGCGATGTACTCGTTGATGCCGACGCGGACGTTCTTCACTCCCGAAACGACGCCGTACACGTTCTCGTCGCCGTAGAGCACGTAGACGTAATTGCTGACATAGTCCAGGAACGTCAGGTCGTGCTCGGCCATCATCACGCTCTTCCTCTCGGCCAGCTCCTTGATTATGACCGCCATCCTGAGCCGTTCCTCGATGTCCAGGTAATTGGTGACTTCGTCGAAATAGTAAATGTCCGAATCCTTCATGTACGCGGCGGCAATCGACACCTTCTGCAATTCCCCGCCGGATAGCTGGTCCAGCTTCCTCTTCAGGATGTCCTCGATGCGGAATAATTTCGAGACCTCCTGCAGCGCCGCCTTGCTTCCTGATACGCTTCCAAGGAGCTCTTCAGCGGTGCCCTTGAAGGCGTCCCTCACCCGGTCGATGTGCTGGGGCTTCACGCTGAGCCTGAGCCCCTCCTTCGTCTTCGCGAAATACCTCCTCGCCTCGATGGCCAGCTTCGCCACCACTTCCTCGTCCGTCCATTCCTTCCCGAACTGGGCGAAATTCGGCCTCATTTGCCTGCTGAGCAGCTTGATGGCGCTCGTCTTGCCTATGCCGTTCTTTCCGACCAAGGATACCGCGCCTTCGAGGGGGAGCGGAAGGCCGTACAGCCTGAACGTGTTCACCCCGTACTGGAACACCGGGTCGCTCAGCTCCTGCGCCACGTTGATGATGGATATGCAGGTCACCGGGCACTTCTTCACGCAAAGCCCGCAGCCTATGCACAGCTCTTCGGAGAACACGGGATAAATGCCGTCTTTCTCCACGACGATGCATTCCTCGCCCATCCTGTTAGGAGGGCAGACCTTGGCGCAGACGTAGCCGCATCTTCTTTCGATGCAGACGTCCCTGTCCATGACTGCTACCCTTGTGACCATGAGAATCCGCTTCTAAAATTTCATTGACGTTTATTTATTCCTTATCATATTCCCGGATTTGGAATCCTTCCTTTTAAGGAGCACGATGCGCGAGATTTCGTCGTCATCCTCGAAGCGGTAGTCCGGCATAACCGCCAGGAGCCTTTCGGAAAATCGTTTGACTTCCTCATGCTCCGCCATATAATCCGGACCGAGCCTTTTTCTCGAGAACCCCAGCGCCATGTAGGACTTGACCTCGACGAAATCCGCCCTGGATTTCGATATGAGGGCGGCGTATCCCGCGAATGCTTCATCGCCGTCATTGAGCCCCTTGATGACCGTGAGGCGTATCACCCTCCGGCACGGCAGGGATGCCATCAGCCCGAGCGAGCGGTCCAGCCTTTGCCACCCGTCCTTGTGCATGCTCCTGTTTATTTTTTTGAAAAGCGCCTCACTGGGCGCGGCGAGCGAGATGTACAATTGGGTCGGGAGGGAATCGTCGCGGGCGAGGGCCGCGAGCCTGTCCGGCTCCTGCCCGTTCGTGACGAGGAATACCGTCTTGACCTCCGGATTCTCCTTGAGCATCCTTATCATCTGCCCGAGCTTCGGGTAGATGGTGGGCTCGCCGCTGAGAGAAATCGCCCAGTGGGAGGGGAATCGCTTGAAAGCATCGTCGAATTTCTTCAGGTCGCATTTCGGGCCGCCCTTGATTCCAGAAACGAGCTTCCTGCGGGCCTTCACGGTCTCCGCAATTATCAGCTCCGGCCCGTCCACCTCGTCCTCGCCGAAGCTCGTCCTCTTCATCCATTCCATCGGCCTCCAGCAGAAGACGCACGCCTCGCTGCACCAGGCGAGCGCGGGCGACATCTGGGCGCAGCGGTGGCAGTCGATTCCGTAGAACTTGACCTTGTAGCATCCCCTGTGCCCCTGGATTGATTTCCTGTTCCAGAGGCATATCTGGACGCCGCTGTGGTTCCCCGCGAGGCCGTAGCTTTTCGAATATCGCCCCCGCGCTTCGTCGCTGAGGGTGATTTTCCCCCTCCGGCATACCTCTTCGAGGCGTCCGTCATCAGCATCGCATTCGTCCGATGTATCCCCTTTCGTCATGATGGCCGCCGAAACGTATCCGCAAGTCAAATATTTAATAGATAGCGGGGAAAAACTCACCATGGCAAAAAGCGTAATTGTTTATACCGCCCCCTGGTGCCCCTGGTGCCACAAGGTGACGGATTTCCTGAAGGAGAACAACGTCAAATTCGAGGAAAAAGACGTCGACACCGAATGCAATGCCGAAGAATGCATGAAAAAAAGCGGCCAGGGCGGAATCCCGGTCACCATCATCGACGGCGAAGTCGTGGTTGGCTTCGATATCGACAAACTGAAAGCCCTGCTCAACCTGAAATAGGATGCCGTTACAGCCCGATTATGAAAACGTCTGCCGCGCCGCTTAAAGGCTAAAAGCGCGGCCTCCTTCGCCGATGTTCGCCGCCCCTGTTTTCATGGCCATGGGCGCTGGAATCACGGCCGCGGCCTTCCGGCGAGCCGCTGCGGGTGTCGGAATGCGCAATCCTGCCCGAATGCCCGGCTCCGTAATGGGCGCGCTCCCCGTACGGCCTTCCGCCCGGCCCTCCGTGGCTTGGCCTGCCCCCATGGTGTGAAGGCCTCGGCCCCCTGCGCGGCCTGTCGCTGCTGAACATGCTCGCGCCGCCCTGCTTCATCCAGGCGAAATCCGGGTGGTTGTCGCTCATGCGTTCGTCGAGCGACTCTTTGCGCTGTATGAAATTGATGGCCTTGCCCTCATGGCCCATCCTGCCCGTCCTTCCAATCCTGTGCAGGTGGATTTCCTCGCTCTGCGCCTTGTCATAATTCACTATCAGGCCGAGGTTTTCGATATGAAGGCCCCTGGCCGCGACGTTCGTCGCAACCATTATCATGATGCTGCCGTCCTTGAAATCCGCAATCATCTTGTTGCGCGCCGCCTGCGACATGTCGCCCTGCAGGACGCCCGCCCGGAAACCCCTCTGCCAGAGGCGCTCCTGCAGCCTCGATGAGCCGAGCTTCGTCTCCCTGAAGATGAGTATCTTCATGTTCGCATGCTCGCGCAGGACCTCGAGCAGCCTCGGGAATTTTTCCCGGTCCGTAGTCTCGACATGCTCCTGCTTGATTGTTTCCGCAGCCTCGATTTCGCCGATTTCGATCGTCATGGGCGCGTGCACGTACTTCTGGGCGATGCTCATTATGCTCTCATCAAGCGTTGCGGAGAGGAGCAGCGTCATCCTGTGCTTCGGGAGCTGGTCCAGAATCATGGTGACGTCGTCGATGAAGCCCATGTCCAGCATCTGGTCCGCTTCGTCGAGAATCGATATGTCGAATTCCCCGATCCTGACCGCGCCCCTCTGGGTGAGGTCGATGAGCCGCCCAGGGGTCGCCACGAGTATGTCCACCCCGCCGCGCAGCTCGTCCAGCTGCATGTTGATGCTGGCGCCGCCGTATGCGACGGTTATGCGAAGCGCATGGAGCTGGCCGATGCCCTTGAGCTCCTTGCACACCTGGACCGCGAGTTCCCTCGTCGGCGTCAGGATGAGGGCTTTTTTCGAAGTCCCCGCAACTATCCTCTCGATTATCCCGATGCCGAAAGCGGCCGTCTTGCCGGTTCCCGTGTGGCTTCTCACTATGAGGTTCTTTCCGGACATTATCTGAGGTATCGCTTTTTCCTGGACTTCGGTCGGCTCAACATAATTGAGCTTTGCGAGCGCCAGAAGCGTCTTCTCGCTGAGTCCCATGTCGCTGAATTCCATTCATCTCACTCCTATAGTGTAATCATTGTCTCAAAATGAGGGATTAATTACACTAATAAACATTATTACATACTTTATTACCCAGGCTGGGCATATAAATCTATGTCATCTGCTATGCAGAATATCTAATAAAACCCTTTGCCATCAACAAAAAAGCATGGAAATCCTCGTTTTCGGCCTGTCCAACGAGGACAGCATCCTCTCGCAACTCCGGAAATGGTATCCGGAGGTGGGCTTCAGGAAATACGACGTTTCCGACGAGCTCGGGGATGAGGGTCGGAACATAATCGCCATTGACACAATCAAAGGGCTTTCCCAGGTGACCCTCCTTGACGACATCGGCGCAATCAGCCCGGGCCGCGCGCTCGAAGGCTCCGGCGCGCTTATGACCCTGCGAATCCTCCTCCGGATAGGTTCCATCGATTCGGCTAAGGTCATCGGCGTCCCGCCCGATTACCCCGTTGACAAGTCCGTCGCCGAGGCGGCCGCCATCATCGGGGAGTTGTCGAAGGAAGGCGCCTGAGCTTTCGGTTGCGGGCGAAACAAAAGCCTTTCGATTTAAATATGCCCTGCCGATTCAATGCGGTGATGATATGGCAGAAAACAGCACCCTGCTGGTATTGGGCGTCGTCCTTATCGTGCTCATAACCGCGGGCTTGACATATTATATTACGAAAGCGGGAAATGCGGCAATACCGCCGTTGAACCAGACGAACGCGACCGGCGAGCCGCCGACCATCACGGTCCGGGGCGAAGCCACGAAGACGTACGCTCCCGACCTGCTGACAATCGGGCTTAGCGTGGAAACGACGGGCGCCAACACGTCTGATGCGCAGGCGAAGAACGCCGCCGAGGTCGCGAAGCTCAAATCCGCGCTCCTTGCTGCGGGCGTGAAGGAGAGCGACATCGAGACATCCTCATATTACACGTCTCCGCAATACAACGATTCATGCTACCGGGACTGTTATTACCCGTATTACGATTACGGGTATTCCGGAAAGGCGGTCCCATCAGGCGGTGCCGCTTACGAAGCTTCGGCTTCCAGATGCATCGGCGCGGATGGCGAGGCGATGCAGGGGCCGAACGGTGAAACATACCGCTGCGGCGGGACTGTTGCCGCGGAGGGCGTCTCCACCGGCTCTGACGATGCCGTTGCCGTGTCCGTGGCCGAAACCGGCGTGGCCTACATGGACATCGCGCCAACGCCCCCATACCCGTATCCGTGCGAAAGGAACTGCAGCATAACGGGCTACAAGACCTCGCACGTGCTTAATGTGAAAACCGGGAATACCAATGACGGCGGAGAGATAACCGATGCGGCATTGGGTTCGGGCAGCTTCGCGAAAATCGACTACATCTACTTCTCGCTGAAGGACGAGACCCGCGTGAGCGCGGAGTCCGAGCTCCAGGCTTCGGCGGCAGCCTCCGCCAAGGTCAAGGCCGACAACATCGCGAAGGGGCTCGGGGCGAAACTCGGGAAAATCGTATCCATAAACCCGGACTATTACTATCCGTATTACCCGGCATATGCCTACGACGCGTCGAGTTCCATGGAATCGAAGCCCCCGACGGAAATCTTCCCTTCGGACACGACGATGAGCAGCTCCATAACCGTGGTGTACGAGCTCGTCCAGTGATTTTTTTCCTTTCTTTTTTCCTTCTTCCCTTTTCGTTTTTCCCTCCCCTTTTAGAATTTTCGCGAACCTAGTCATCCCATGCTCAAGCAGGATGAAGGGGCGAAAGGGCTCCAGTCCAAGGCGGGGAAACTCCTCGCAATCATTCCCCTCACTCCGAACCAGTGGACGCTCCTTTCGGTCGCCATCGCGCTCGGTGCAGGGGCGTCGATCGCCATCACCAAGGACATCCCCCTCGGCCTCGGCCTTTTCGCCGCCGCCGCGCTTTGCGACATAATCGACGGGGCGGTGGCGCGGGCGAGGAACCAATCAAGCGCGCTCGGCGGCTTCATCGACGGTGTCGCTGACCGCTTCGTAGAGGGAATATTCCTCCTCTCGTTCATGTTCGTCCCGCTTCCAATCGTCGCGGGGGCGGACAGCCGCTTCTGGCTCGCGCTCACGGTTTTCCTCGGGACCTGCATGCCTTCCTTCGTCCGCGCGTACGCGTGCTACAAGGGTGTGGTGACGCGCGAGCAGGCGGACGCCCTCGGGGGCGTCTGCGAGAGGCCGGAGCGCATCCTCATCCTCCTGGCCGGGCTTGCGGCGGGGCTCGCGCTGGGGATGGAATTCTTCATCTACTCGCTCATCCTGGCCAGCGCCTTGTCGCTCCTGACCGTGCTTCAGCGCATCTTCGCTGTCATCGGCCAGTCCAAAGCTCAGCCGAAAGTGAAGGCATAGACGCGGACCTTTCCCTCGAACACGACGGATATCTCCCTCTCGGCGTATTTCTTGTCCTGGTAGGCTGTGTACATCCTCGGTGCGTCGATAGTCAGCTTCCCCGCCTTCTTCCCGTCGATGAACACCTGCGCGCTTGCTGATTTTTCCACAGGCCCCATGACGATGTTCACCTCGCGGGCGTTGAACCTGTACGAAAGCTGGCCGGGCGTCTTCTTCAGCTCCAGGCACTCCTCCTCCTGGACCCATTCGCCGTGCGGATAGATGATGTTAGGCTCGTGCTCGCCCTGGTCTATATACACATTGCATCCGTTCTTGTCGCATGCGAGCCCCGAGCCGAGCCCCATGCTCTTGCCGTAGCCCGCATACGTCTCGGTGCTCTGGTCGAAGACGTAGCCGGGGAATTCCTCTTTCTCGAATTTCGCCTTCACCCCGAGCGCGTCCTGGATGGCCTTCTCGGTCAGGGTGTAGTCGCCTTCCCCGAAGTGTGCGAAAGCGATGTACCCCTCCCGGTCCACCAGGAATTTCGCGGGCCAGTAATGGTTGTCGTATGCGGCCCACATGCGCATGTCGCTGTCGAGCGCCACCGGGTATTCTATCCCGAACTTCTTGACGGCGTCCGCGACGTTCGCCTTCTCGCCCTCGAACTGGAACTCCGGGGAGTGCACGCCTATAATAACAAGGCCCTTGGCGGCGTATTTCTCGTGCCATCTTTTCAGGTACGGCAGCGTCCGGATGCAGTTGATGCATGAGTATGTCCAGAAATCAACGAGGACCACCTTGCCCCTCAGCTCCTCCATCTTCAATGGCTTGGAATTTATCCAGGCCTTAATACCGTCGAAATCCGGCGCTCTGACTCTCGCCCAAGGCAAATCTTCCATGCGTAATCCACGCAGAAAAAGGATATAAACATTGTTTCCCCCCTCACCGCGGGCACGTTTGCCCGAATCCTTCCGGGCACGGGGGGCAAAACCCTCAAAGCGATTCCGATTTGAGGCGGTTCCGGACCAGTATGCCGATGCAGGAGGCCAGGGTAAGCCCGCTTATCGCGAGAACCGCGAACGGGAGCGTCAAGTCCGGCTGGAATGCCTGCTCATCGCCAACCGATTCCCCGGTATCGAGGGCGCGCGGGGAAAAATCCGCTTCGGGCGGCGCCTCGAGGCCCGTCCGCAGCACATCCCCGCCTTCCTTGGGCGCGGCCCCGCTGCCATTCTCTCCCGGTGCGTATTCGGCGGTAGCCATCATAAGCTGCGGACCGTTCCGGCCAATCTCCGCCCCGTTCCCCCCGAGCGCGTCCCCTGTCAATCCTGGGGCCGACAAAATCGCGAGCGCGGAGGCGAAAAGCGCGATGGCCGATATCGAAAGGAGAATCCAGACCCGGAGTTCCCTCGGCACGACGATTCCCGTTCCCTTTTTCGTCAGCTCGTAATACTTCCACTTGTGGCCGTCGTCCTTCTTGACTATGAGGCCGACGCCCTCCAGCGTCTCCAGGTGCTCCTTGACGCCGGAGACGGACATGCCCTGCTCCTTCGCTATCTCGGAGAGCGTCTTCCTCCTCTCTTTGAGCGATTTGAGTATCTTGATCCGGGTATCGACGGCGAGCGCCTCGAAGCTTTTCCGGTCCAGGACGATCTTGTCCTCTTCCATGGGATTAAGACTTGAAGGACGTTAATATATACCTTGTCAAATCCTTCGGTGCCGGCAGCAATCCGGCGCACTCCCGATAAAGCGCCGCCGTCGAATTCCTTCCAGCAACCCGCATTGGTGTTCCATATGAAACGCGACACATCCGATTTGTTACATGTATCGGGAAAGCGATAATAATACGCCCTGCGGCATCGGTGCCATGAATCCGAAACCGCCCGGTCCGATAATTCCCGCGCCCGCTCCCTTGCGGGGGCCCGCGCCCGGGGCATATGCCGCCCGCGCACCTCTCGAAGAAAGCGTTCTCGATTCGTCAAGGCCGAAAGACGCGAGCACCATCGCGCTGGGGCAAGCCGTTGGAATGCGCCCGGAATGCGGGGCATGGAGGCTGGCGGCATTGGAAAAAAAAGAGCTTGTCACCCGGCTTGGCCGTATCGAGGTGTTCACCGACCCGAACAGGTGCATCCTGCATTCTTGCGATTATCGCCTTCAGCTCACGGTGCGCGTGCCGCCGGGCGAAGGGATGCTCGCATTCAGCGGGGTATGGTACCCGCCGGATGTCCGGTTCAGCGGCACATATTTAATATCGCTCGCGGCATTTGGCAAAGGGCGCGCGGATAGGCTGGATTGCGAACATGCATGGCCGGATAGGACGCTGTACGATGACTTCCTCCGCATACGCCTGGCATTCCCGCTGGGCATGGTAGAACTCGCCGATGCGTTCGGGCTTTATGCCACGCCATACGCCCACACAGCCGCTGAACATGCCCGATAATTTTCACGACGTAAAAATGAGCCCGCGCAGGAACCTTTATAAATAGGTCTATCGCTATATATCTTTCGCGCGTTCTGGCGCTTTCTACGGCATCAGAATACGTAATCTAAGCAAATGACCTTCGCTTCTGCGGGGGGACGCTTTTTGTGGAAATCTATAGCTTATAGATTTGACTCACGCTTCAAGAGCAATTGATCTGTGCAATGTCAATTCCAAATAAGAGAATTGCAACGTACCAAATTCGTGTAATTATACGCACGATCGACTGAATTCCAGTTGATCCTGCTGGAGGGTACTGCTATCAGACTTCGACTAAGCCATGCAAGTCGGCTCACTCACCTGGGTGGGCGGCATACGGCTGAGTAACACGTGGTCAATCTGCCCTGGAGACGTGGATAACCTTGGGAAACTGAGGCTAACCCGCGATAGATGCACTATGCTGGAAGGCTTGTGCGTCCAAAAGGCTGGTGAATTGGAGCCAGTCCGCTCTAGGATGAGACTGCGCCGGATTATGGTAGTTGGTGGGGTAATGGCTCACCAAGCCGATAATCTGTAGGGGCCATGGGAGTGGTGGCCCCCAGAAGGGTACTGAGACAAGGACCCTAGTCCTACGGGATGCAGCAGGCGCGAAACCTCTGCAATGCGCGAAAGCGTGACAGGGGAAGTCTGAGTGGCGGAAACTTAGTTTCCGTCTTTTGCCAAGTGTAAATAGCTTGGAGAATAAGGGTGTGGGCAATCACATCCTTAACAGGTGTTTTTGACAGTTTAAGGAAGTGGCCTTAGACTGGTGGCAGCCGCCGCGGTAACACCAGCGCCTCGAGTGGTACCCACGAATATTGGGCCTAAAGCGTCCGTAGCCGGACCTATAAGTCCACTGTGAAATGTTGGAGCTCAACTCTAACGCGTGCAGTGGATACTGCTGGTCTTGGGAATGGGGGAGGGTCGGAGTACTTCCAGGGTAGGGGTAAAATCCGTTGAGCCTGGAAGGACTACCAGTGGCGAAGGCGCCGATCCAAAACATATCCGACGGTGAGGGACGAAAGCTGGGGGAGCGAACGGGATTAGATACCCCGGTAGTCCCAGCTGTAAATGATGCAGACTGTGGTGTTGCGTATGAGTAATCATGCGCAGTGCTGTAGCGTAGGTGTTAAGTCTGCCGCCTGGGGAGTACGATCGCAAGATTTAAACTTAAAGGAATTGGCGGGGGAGCACCACAAGCCGTGGATGCTACGGTTTAATTGGATACAACGCCGGAAATATCACCAAAGGCGACGGCAGTATGAAGGCCAGACTAAAGATCTTGCCTGACGAGCCGAGAGGTATTGCATGGCCATCGTCAGCTCGTGGTGTGAACTGTCCTGTTAAGTCAGGCAACGAGCGAGACCCATGCGTTTAGTTACCAATTCTCTCTCCGGAGGGGATGTACTCTAAACGGACTGCCCGTGCTAAATGGGAGGAAGGAGTGGGCGACGGTAGGTCAGTATGGTCCGAAACCTTTGGGCTACACGCGGCATACAGTGGATGGAACAATGGGCTGCGACTTCGAAAGGAGGAGCCAATCCTCTAAATCCATCCGTGGTTCGGATCGAGGGTTGCAACTCACCCTCGTGAAGATGGAATGGCTAGTAATCGCGTGTCACTATCGCGCGGTGAATGTGTCCCCGCTCCTTGCACACACCGCCCGTCAAGTCACCCAAATGTTTTTTCGGTGAGGTCCTGGTTCATGCTGGGCTCGAACCGAGAGGGCGTGAGGGGGGCTAAGTCGTAACAAGGTATCCGTAGGGGAACCTGCGGATAGATCACCTCCAAATTTTACTGAAGTCACATTCAGGGAATTATGGAAGCAGTGTGCGAGTACGACGAAGCGAAAGCTTCGGTACAGATCAACTCTAATTGAAGCGTGAGTCATCATTTTTATCTAGCGTGAGCCATACCCGGCATACCTGATTTTCAGGCTCTTGAAGCATGGCGCAAGCCATACCTTTTTTTGAATGAAAAGAATCGCAATTGGCTTTATGGCATTAGCGCCAGCCATGTCTAATCGCCGCCGGGCAGGAATGCCTGGCCGCCCTTCCTGCGGAAAAAATGGATATTGCTTAAGCTGGGCATTTTGTTTATCCGAGAAGCAGTCCATAAAAAAATCGTAAAAAATCTCAATAATTAACAGAAATTCATCAATCCCGGTTTAGCGGGTTTTCAGAATCTCGATTTTGGTTTGTAGCAGTTCCTGCAGTACACAGGTCTCCCTTCAGTTGGTTTGAAAGGAACCTGGCAGGGCTGGCCACACTTAGAGCAGACCGCATCAAACATGGGCCTGTCTCCGCCGCCTTCATATGCCATTCAATTTCACCTTTGTTTTTTTCAGACTTGCGCCTGATAATCCAGATAAACTGTTTTCACTACTATGATTTCCCGACGCAAATCGCCTTGAAAAACAGGACTCATATGATAGTTCGTTCAAAAGAACCAGTCTATCTGATGGTTATTACAACAGTTCTTATATATAAATCTACGCAATACGTCTATTGCCGATGATTAATTGTGAAATAGTACCCGTTTTCATGAAAAGAAAGGGGGTTGCCCCCCCATTTCAAATCAGCAACTCAACAGCAGGGTCGGAGAGCATGCGGTAGACGCTCATGTGGGACACGCCGATGACCTCGGCCACCTCCCGCATGGACATCTTCTCTATGAAATACAGCCTTACGACCTGCTCGAGGCGCTCCCCGTCGCATTCCTTCCTCGGCCTGCCCCTCCTTGAAGCTGCGCCTGCGTATCCATCGGCAACGAACTTGTCTCGCTGCTCTGACCGGTCACCTGGAAATTCCGGGCCGGCCGGTTCTTCGAAAACCACTTTTACCACCATTTTCATGATATTTGGGGGGCATGATAGCCCCCCTGATACCCCGAATATCAATGCCAGGCGCTTCCGGAAGCATCACAGGGCCCTTCTTTTTTACAAGAGGGATATGAAACGGCCGGAAGGCGCTAGCGGAAACACTAACCCTTTTTTTTCCGGGCGCAGGAGGTTTCAGGTGTCACGGACTTTTTGGTCCCCTTTTTCTCCCACAGTTACTTGCGCCACCTGATGGCGACGAAGGTGTAGCTCAAGTGCATACAATTAGACTTTGGCATCGTATAGGTCTCAGTCTTCATTTCCATATGCTACACCTCCTTTGTGGTTTGTTAAGGTATTTGCCGCTGAACTTATTTATAAATCTTTGTATCAGAAATGCCTTGTGCGGGGTAAAAAGTATTTAAAGCGCTCCATGCGATTTGTAAAACAAGGTGTCCTATTGGCTGCAGCAGACTTGAAAAAAGGGGAGAAGAAATCAAAGCCGGCACCATCCGGGCCGAAGGCGGAAAAATTCACGATAACACTGGAGCTCCGCCGCATATGGGTCCGCGTCCGGCAGTCCTGGGTGACAAGCTTCGCCTCGTTCTCATACTCCCTGTCGGTGCTGGACAAGAGGCAGTCGGAGATGCTTTACGACCTCGTCCGCAGGGCGCTTTTCCGGAATTCGGCCGGCGATGTCGTCAAGGCGCATCCTGAAATCCGCGAGTTCATGAGGAGCGACGACGACCGGATGTGCATGGTGGACGTATACGAGAAACTTTCCTGGACCCTCGACAAGAAGGAAGAGCCCCCCGCGGATGTCAAGCTGTCCCAGAAATTCACCGGCATGATGAACAAGCGCAAGGACAACCCCTTCTTCTGATTTTTCTTAAGTTTCTTAAATATCTTGCACTATTCTAATCTTCATGACTTCTCAAGATTCCATAATCCGCAAGCACGTGCTGAAGAACGCGTTCGACTACGGGAAGGCGAGCGCCGGCAACGTGGTCGGCAAGGTAATCGCCGAATCCCCCGACTGCAAGAAGGACATGAAGGGGACGATGAAGCTCATCTCGGAGGAAATCGCACGCGTCTCGAAGCTCGACAAGGATGCAATCGGAAAGGAAATGTCCGGATTCGAGTACGCCGAGAAGAAGGAGGAGAAAAAAGGGATAACGATTCCAGGCGCCGAGCAGGGCAAGGTGGTAGTCCGCTTCCCCCCGGAGCCGAACGGCTGGCCGCACATCGGCCATGCCAAGGCGTTCTGCCTCTCGTGGAGCATCGCGAAGAATTACGGCGGCAAAATACTCCTGCGATGGGACGACACGAACCCCGAAGCGGAAAAAGCGGAATTCCTGGATGCCATCCGCGGCGGGATTAGATGGCTGGGCCTGGATTACGACGACGAGAAATACTGCAGCGACTCGATTCCGGAGATGTATAAGCTCTGCGAGAAGCTGATCGGCCAGGGCGACGCATATTCGTGCTCGTGCAAGCAGGAGGAGATATCCAAGGGGCGCGAGGAGATGAAGCGGTGCTCATGCGCTGACATGCCTACCGGGGCCCACCTCCTAGAATGGAAGAAGATGCTCGACGGGACTACGCCCGAAGGCGGGGCGACGATACGCCTGAGGGGGGACATGGCGTCCCAGAACACTGTCATGCGCGACCCGACGCTTTTCCGCATCCTGACTGCGCCCCATTACCGCCAGGGCACGAAGTTCCGCGTCTGGCCCACCTACGATTTCCAGGGTGCGGTCATGGATTCGCTCCTCGGCATCACCGCGCCGATACGCTCGAAGGAATACGAGCTCCGCGACGAGCTCTACGTGTATTTACTCAAGAAGCTGGGGCTCCGGGTCCCGCAGATGATTTCCATCTCGCGGCTTTCCATCAAGAACGCGCCCGTTTCAAAGCGCCTGCTTCGCCCGCTTGTGGAAAGCGGCAAGCTTTGGGGCTGGGACGACCCGCGCCTTCCGACGCTCGCCGGGTTGGACCGCAGGGGCATCCTGCCGCAGGCCATCCGCGAATTCGTGCTCGGATTCGGGATATCGAAGGTGGAGAGCGAGCCGGACTGGGAGGCGCTGCTTGCCGAGAACCGGAAGCTCTTGGACCCCATCTCGCCGCATTACTTCTTCGTTCCGGAGCCGGTGGAGCTCAAGGTGTACGGCCTCGAGCACCAGGAAATCGAACTGAAACTGCATCCCAAAAAAGACATGGGCACGAGGGCGTTGGGGGTGTCAAGCACCGTGCTGATACCGAAAGCCGATGCGGCCAACCTCATCGCGGGGGAGACGTTCCGCCTCAAAGACCTCTGCAATGTGACAATCACGGGCCAAAAAGACGAAGAAGGCCGCATGGTCGGGAAGCTGTCCACGGACGAGAAGCCCGCCCAGAAGAAAATCCAGTGGGTGAGCTCGGACCGGGCGGAATGCGAAATCCTCGTTCCCGGCGACCTCCTGGGTCCGGACGGGGAGTTCAACCCGCATAGCCTCAAATCCGTGGAAGGGCAGTGCGAGGCCGCATGCCGCGGGCTGAAACCCGGGGATATAATACAGTTCGAGCGCTTCGGCTTCTGCAGGCTGGATAGGATTGAAAGCGGGAAGCTGACCTTTGTTTTCTCGAGCTGAATAGGCAGGGGGCAGGCAGACCAGTGCCATGCCCCGAGCCCCCAGTCTCTGTTTTTACGTCGAAAAAACGTGCATCCTATATTGTTGTAATATTTAAATGTTTGTGTTGGTAATTTATAAATCCTTTCAACAACGTTTATACCACTTCCAAACACATTATTTCGAAATCCGGAAGAAAAACCAGTTTATCCGAAAAATATCATTGTGGGGGATGTCATGAGCACTCAAACGTCAGTGGCAAGGAGGAAGATTTACCGTGCGCTTAGCACCATGACGGAAAGATACCACTTCGTTCCGCTGACAGAAGGCCCTTCCGGCAAGGACACGATGCTGCCCGAGAACCTGGTCCTGTGGTCGCTCACATGCGTCTTGAACGGAAACAACCTCGTCTCAGGCGAACCCGGGTTCGGCAAGACGACCGGGGTCAAGATACTTGCCTCCATGCTTTATGGGATCCCCTATGATGCGCTCGATTCGCTCGAAATCCGCGCCAACCCCCAGAAATACGAGGAGAAAATCGTCGCGCGGCCGCATTACGGGGCCCTAAACCAGGGTAAAGAGCAGGTTGTTTGGCAGGGCTCGTTCGGCCTCCCCATCCTCCTCGTCGACGAGGGCAACCGCCTCCCGCTCGACTCGCAGGACGTAATCCTCCAGGGAATCGAGACCGGCAGGTGGAACTACAACAACTTCTCGCTTTTCGAAGGCAAGAAGCCCACCTTCATCACGATGAACCACCGGACCGGGCACTCGCACAACGGCTTCATACCCGCGCTCAAGGACCGCTTCGACATTGTCACGGACGTGCAATTCTATACCTCCCTCGACATCCCCAGATATACCGGAGCCAAGGATGCGGTGCGGCGCGAGCTGTGCAACCAGGAATTCGTTTCCGGGATGCTGGACTCGCTCTCGCGCGGATACAAGGAATTCAAAACGTCCCTCAGCAGGTCCCCGGCAAACGACAACGGGAGCCTGGGCGAAGCCGAGCTTGCCGCGGTCCGTGAAGAAATACTGGGCATGGACATTGCCGGCTCGGACAACGAGCCGCTTCTTTTCCTTGAAACCGTGATGGCAGAGCTTAACCTGTGCAACCAATATGGTGTAAAGAGGTCGTCCGACCCGATAAGCACGGACACGCACGACAAGCAATATGCAGGCGTCAACGTGCAGAACGGCTTCAGCCCGAGAAGCGCCATGGCGGCCACGGATTATGCCCGCGCACTGGCCTGGTTCATGGGCGAGAGGGAGGTCAGGCTTGACCATGTCAGGTACGTGCTGCCCCATGTGCTTGCGCACAAGGCAGGTTTCACCGACGATTACAAGAACGCCCATGGAAACGATGTCCGGGCCGAGTCCGAAGACATGCACCTTGCAAGGACTCTTGTGAAGGAAATCCATGATCGGTACACGAAATGCATCCAGCCCATGAAGAACCTCATCGCACGGATACAGGAAGGCCGGGCGGAACCTGAGGAACTGGACCCGCAGAAGTACGACCACCCGCTCATGAGGGACATGATAACCCAGGCCAAGGCCCCCGAGAAGGCGTTCTATGAGCAGGCATCCGAAGCCGAGGAAGACGCGGCATAAAGGTGGCCCACATGAAAGTCCTTGACAGCTGGGAAAAGGCGAGGAGGTGCTTCCATTATCCGGCACTAAAGGAGCCGAAAGTCCTGCCCGATTTCGAAGGCGGGGCCTGCTTCAACTTCAAGACCAGGGAAACGCTCGTTTCCGAGCGGTTCATCAAGTCGACCAGCGAACGGGGCGGAATAAGCGAAGAGACCTGCCTTGAGGCGACATTCCTGCACGAAATCGGGCATTACATGAGGTTCCCAAAGACGCTGGGTACGTTCCTCCTGGCAGCGAAGATGGTAGATGACTTTTTCAACAGCGAAACCAACAAGAAAGGCGAAGAAACACGCGGATTCATCCTTCAGACCTATGCCGACATGGCAAACGACATGGACAGCGCGCTTGATGGCAACCGGTCCGGCCCGATACTCAGCCTGAGGGAAAGCCTCCAGTCGTGTAGTCCGGACAAGGTGAACCACTCCGTGCGCGCAGTGATGCTGGTGTACCTTGAAAAGCAGGCCGGGCGCCCTTTCGAGCTTGACGAAGAACTCAAGCCTTACCTGGAAAGGATGCTCGAAATCAATTTCCTCGAGACCGAAGTCAACAAGCTCCGCGTGAACCTCTACATGTTCGGCAATATCGTCTGCGACATGATTGGCAAGTTCGCAGAGGATGGTGGTGGGGGCGGTAAAGGTCCTGGCAAGCCATCTAAGAAAATGGGGCAGGGAAGCGACAAAGGCGAATGCGCCCCTGAAGGGGATTCAGGCGATATCCATGATGCCGACATCAAGGAGCTTCTGGAGACTGCGACTAGTGAAGAAATAAGGGAAGCCCTCCGTGAAATCGCAGGGAAGGTATCGAAACGGGAATATGACAAAACCGTCGAGTGGCTCAAGGAAAAAGCCGGTTCTGAAAAGAAGATTCCTGAAGCCCCCAAGAAAGCAATTACTGTTGGGACTTCGATGGGCGACCTTGTAATTAACGCCGATGGCCTGCAATATTACAAGGAACTTTCCAAGAACTATCCGCTTGTAGTCGTCAAAAAGTTGCTGGAAACCGATGCAAAGATACGCACATGGACCGATACTGAAAAGTGGCGGCCCGGTATAGACCCGAACCTTGTCCGGACGGAAAGTTCGGGGGGAAAATTCCTGCCGGGTATAACCAAGGCCATACGAATATCCGAGAACCCAATCAAAAGCCGGGATTACAAGCTGCCTCATGTGCTGGTTGTAATAGACAGCAGCGGCAGCATGCCGAACCCGCTTAACTACAAGTCCTATGCGGTGCTGGGCGCATACTGCGTCGCACGCTCCTATTACACCCACGGCGCGTCAGTCGGGGTAATCAACTTCAGCGGGATTTCCTTCTATCTCCCATATACGAGGGAACTGGATTCGGCCCTTGGCGCGATTAGCGCATACCAGGGCGGGGGCACCACGGCGGATATTGACATGATCCGCACGATGCTCGGCGACAAGGAAGCCGAACAATACAAGAGCGACCCGACGCGCGACTTGAGCCGCCTGCCCAGGAGCGCGATAAAAAAGCAGCTCGAGGTCGCGGTTCCGGACGAAATCTTCGCGGCGGAGTACCTTGACGTGGTGATGTTCACGGACGGGGGCATCTATAACCTGGGTGAAGTCCTGGCCCTTTTGGATGACCGGGCCGAGCTTAACCGGGCAACCATCGTCCTTAGCCACGGATTCAGCCAGGATTTGCCTGAATTGCAGGGGCACAAGACAAACATCCTGCAGATCGAATCCGAAGAGGAAATCCCGAACATCATCCTGAAGGAGACGCAGAAGGGGTTCAATTCCCTGGAGTGGAGGAAATGAATTCCAAAATAAAGTTTGGGAGCCAGCCCGCTGGAAACCAGCCTCATGTCCCAAAGAGGTTCTGCCATTTCAAGCCGGCAGAAGAGCAGCCGGTTCGCGCGCCTGATGTGGTCCCGGAGAACCCTCAAATCGCCATGCTAAAAACGAAATTTGGCGAGTACCAGTGGGAATATGACGACCAATACATAAACAGGACCTTCGTCGATATGACTGACATCGAAGAGCATGACGCCCTCATCAATTTCAAAAAAATCATGGGATTCATGGCATCGCTTCAATTCACGGCAATAGATATTGAACGGTTCAGCATTGCAATCGAAGAATTCTCGGAAGACGGGATTTTTCCCAAAAAAGCCGGCATTTTCCTCAGCGCGATGATAGCCGCAAGCAAGGATGCGGACTTCATCGTCCACACCAGCCACCTGTCGTTTCCCCTGGAATATCTGGGATTTGAAAACACGAAAAACCTCAAAATAATCGGAAACGGCGGGGCGTTCCTTTGCATGCGGATGGGGGGCGGGACGGTGTCGGTGCATGGCGACACCAACGGCGTTCTGGCCAAGAACATGTCCGGGGGCACCATTGTCGTATATGGCACAATCCGCCGCCTTGGGACTCACGGAATTGAGGCGTTCAGCGACATCCACCACATGAAGTGCGGCAGGGTATTGAGGGTGACTCCGGGGGGCGTGATTGCCCATGAAAAATCTGCTAAAATGCCCATGCCCGACCTGGCGAGATACGATTCGCTCAAAGACGCGCTTGAAAATCAAACGGGGGGTCAGACTGCCGGCCAAACGAAGCCCCGGCCTGGAGGCGAATCCCAATGAAAGCAACGCGTTGCACTTCGGCAGGGGGTGCGGAAAAGCCCCATAATCCAATTTCGGGCAGAGAGCCGAAAGCATTGGCGCAAAAAAGGTTCTCAGGCTTCAAGCCCGAGCTCGAGAAAGAAGTGCGTGGAAAGTCGGTCGTAGAAAGCGAGATGCAATCGCAGTTGAAGAAGCTGTGGGGTGCGTGGAAAGGGCCGACGTATTGCGAAAGCCCGGATTTCAACTACTATCTCCTGCTTACAAGCTCGTCGCTTTTCAAATCCGTAAAGCCAACGCCTGGTGATATAACAGTATTCTGCCTGTCCCTCCCGGCTCTTCTGGAAGAAAAGAGCTTCAGCGATGACATCGAGCTAAAAATCGGACTTTTCCTTTCAGCCCTCATCAACCATTCAAAGGCGAAAGAATTTGAAATTCCTCTTGAACACCTGGGGGTGCGGGCAAATTCCCTCGGCTTTCGTAACCGCAAGGCACTTATCATCAAGGGGGCTGTCGGCAATAGCCTTGGCGAAGAAATGCGCGGCGGCACAATCAGACTATTTGGCAACTGCGGGAATGAAGCCGGGAGCTGGATGAAAGGCGGGCGCATCGAAATCACTGGGGATAGCGGGGCCGAACTCGGGCACCGCATGGAAGGCGGGGAAATCCATGTCGCGGGAACGATAGCCCTCCTAAGCCACGATATCAGCGGAGGGAAAATCTACAACCTGGGCAGGCTCGTTTACGGTGGTGATTCGGATGGGTATTAAGGGAAGAATTCACGGGAAACTTCTTGGGGAAGACGTAGTCCCGCTTTCGAAACATAACGCGACCATGTCCGCCCAGAAAAGGTTCGGGGGTTTCAAGCCGGAAACCGAGAAATCCGTACGGGACGCGCAGGTCAAGGACGACGAAGTGCAAATCGCCTTCAGGAAACTGTGGAATGCATGGAAAGCGCCAGACGGCATGGGCGACGATGGTGAATATTACTCGCTCATCCGGAAGTCGTCTTTCCTTAAAACTATTGATTATACCGCCGCAGATGTCGATAAGTTCTGCGTCATGCTACCATCACTCCCTACCAATAATGACAGATACAGGTTCTCATCCAAGGCCGGGCTCTTCCTAAGCGCACTTATCTCGAGGTGCAAGGACAAAGAATTTACCCTTACGACTTCGGGATTGGATTTCCCATTACATAAAATTGGATTCCGTAACAGGAAGAAAATAACCGTTTTGGGGGACGCCGGCGATTATGTCGGCGAGGAGATGAACGGCGGGACAATCATTGTCCAGGGCAGCTGCGGCAGCTATGCCGGGCGAATGATGTACTGCGGGATTATCAGGATTACACGGAACGCCGGGATGAATACCGGGGCCGTCATGGATGATGGAGAAATCCATATAGGTGGAAAGTGTGGCGGCATTGGCGATGTCATTTTCGGCGGGGCGATATTCGAGAAAGGCGAGTTGATTCACGAAGGTGAACGGGATGACTAGCCGCCGGATTCTTAATAGGCAGTCGGGAGGGCGCATCCTGCCAGCATCGGCTGCCAATGCCACGATGTCCGCCCAGAAAAGGTTCGCGGGATTCAAGCCGGAAGCGGAAAAGCCGGTTGTAGAAGCGAAGGTTGCGGCACCAACCAAAATGAAGGCGATAATCGACGCGTGGTATGTGGACAAATGCGACGTGGAGGGCGAATCCGACTATGCGTATGGGTGCGCCCTGGAAGCCCTCGAAGGCATCCACGCGACGGCCGAGGAAATACGCGAATTCGTGGAATTCCTGAAGAAACTGCCGGAAAACGATTTGACCATTTCCCGCGAGCACGTATTCACCGACCGCGCAGGCACATTCCTCAGCGTGCTCATCAACACGAGCCCGGACCAGGAATTCGAACTCGATTTCAATGGCCTGCGGCCTCCGGACGATTTCGCATACGAGAACTGCAAGAATGTCATCGTCCACGGGGACGTTGGCGATAATGCGGGTAATGGCAACACCGGCCGGCTCGAAGTATTCGGGGATGCCGACGGCATATTCGCCTATGGGCAATCGGACGGGGAGACAATCCTGCATGGCTATTGCAATGGGGATGCAGGCCATAACTTGCGCGGCGGGAAATTGACGCTTCTCGGAGAGGCGGAAGAGCTCGGCGAGGGTATGATGGATGGTGAAATCATCGCCGAAAAGTTCAGGGCACAGCAATCGAGCCTGCTGGAATTCCTTGGCTCCACCAATACGATATGCGTAGGACGCAGGATGAGCGGAGGGATAATCCGCGTGAAATCAGTGGAGAGGATGCACATTGATCCCCGCGCAAGCGGCGGGCAGATTTTCCGGGAAGGCGTCCTTGTCTTCGACAGCGGCACGTGGCTTGAGGGCGATGGCCGGAAATAGATGCGAAAGGGGGGATAAGATGAGGAAAACAATGCAACCGGAACATGTTCATTCGCATGCAGCCATGGCTCAGGGACGCTTCAAGGGATTCAAGACCGAAACCGAGCGCGAATGCCGCACTGCCGATATTTCGGAAAAAGCGGCATTAACCAAGGCAGTCAAGGCATGGTATACTTCAGAATTCGAAGAGGACCTCTGGGGCCAGGAAGATTACGGGCGGGTCAAGGCCGCCCTTCGCGGCATAATCCTGGAGCAGGAGGAAATCAACGAATTCATCCTTTTCCTGAAAGAGCACGGAGCCAAAGACGAGGATTCCGATATTACCATGAAATCCGGCCTTTTCCTCAGCGCGCTAATCAATCAGGGTAACCTGAAAGAGTATCGGCTTGATATCCGCGGGATGAATACGCCATCCGGCCTCGGTTTCATGAATGAAAAGCACCTTACCATATTTGGTGATGTTGGCAATGAATGCGGATACGGCAACTCCGCGTTCATAGAGGTCCATGGCAACGCATCATCGATTTCACACGCGCAGACCGGGGGAGAGGCAATTGTCCATGGTGATGGCCATGATGTAGGCCACATTATGGTCGGAGGGAGATTGACAGTCCATGGGAACTGCAATTCCGTAGGAAGAGAAATGTATAGCGGAAGGATAGATATCCTTGGAAAGGTCTGGACTTCCTACGGGTTGTGGCCGCCCGCACGCATAGGCCAGCGCATGATCGGAGGGGAGATCCACATCGCCACCTACGATCGGAAACGCACCTACATCACCCCGGAAGGAGGGCTGATATATGTTGGCGGCCGGCTTGTATTCGATAACGGGAGATGTGTGGGGTTACGGCTGAGGGCTGAAAAATGGCTGCAGGATATAATCGAGGGGAGGAAATGAGGATAGCCGCTCCTGCCGAATCCATTCGCACATGCCGTGCAATGGCATCCGGGCGATTCGGCCATTTCAAGCCCGAAACCGAAAAAAAGAATCGCCAAGCCGATATACGGAAGGGCCCGGCGCTGAAGCGGATACTGGAAGCCTGGCATTCCATTGACCTGGATTCTCCGTCTGGTAGTTTACGGTGTGGTCGAGCCACGATAGAGATTTACGACACCGTGGCGGACCGGTTATCCGGCATCAATGCGCGACAGACCGATATCGACGCATTCATCGCGTATCTGAAGGTTAGAGAATCGGATCATCATGACGCAGACAAGGCCGGGCTCTTCCTGAGCGCGCTCGTAAACACGGGTTGCCAGAAAAGCTATCGCATCGACCTCAGAGGCATGGCGCAATTGAATCAGGTCGCCTTCAGGAACTGCAAACGCATTACTGTGCAATGCTACAAAGGAGAGTATTTCGCCTCTTATAATGCGGCCCAGGTGACAATACGCGGGAATGTCTTCGGTGTTGCCATTGGCCAAACAGGGGGAAAAACTGTTGTGCATGGCGATTGCATCCATGTGGCGACCAAACTCATGGGCGGGGAAGTCATCGTACTCGGCTCTGCGGAAAATGTCGGATTCATGATGCAGGGTGGGCGGGTGGATATCAAAGGACGGGTAGAGCCGGTGATTGACGAGAACCATATCCAATTCGGGGAGGCAATGGAAGGCGGGGAAATCAGCGTGAATTCATACGACACCGAATCAGTTGATAAGCCCCACCCGTACGGCGGAAGGATTATAATCGCCGGATTCCTATTTTTTGAAAACGGGCACCAGCTTCTGCCTTTCGTGAGGAATAATCCGGAAGGCCTCAATTCGCTGCTGGAACACCTTGAATGGCAGCGGAAAGCCGGCTCTCATTTATAAATTTTCCATGTTTATCCGAAGACACGGTGACCAGATGGCAAAACCAGGCTTCGATTTCAAGAAATTGGCTCTCGCATCGCTTCTGACAGTGGGCATCGGATTGGTGCTCGTAATCATATCACTGATTCTTTCGCTCCTCTCCCTGGTCATCACCGACGACAACAACGCGACGGTCGATTTGATTTCGATGGTTTTCTCGCTGCTGATGTTCCCGGTTTTCCTCGCCCTGTTCTTCTGGACCGGCATGAGGGCGGCGAAGAACTACGGTTTCGACGCGGTCGGGGCCGGGGCCGTGAGCGCGGTCTCGTATTTCGCAATCGGCCTTATCGAGCTCGTCCTGGAGATGCTCCTGGCCGTCATCGTCGTGAGCAGGCCTATGAGCGGGGCCGGGCTCAGCACGCCTGAGATGGCGCTCGCATCCTCCCTTTTCGGGGGCGTGATAGGCCTGAGCGGAATCGCCCTCTCGGCCATATGCGGCATAGGCATCCTGGTCATCGGCGTCATGATAAATTTCGTGATAGGCGGCTTCGGGGCGCTGTTCGCGCTCCGCAAGGGTTCTGCATGATTATTCGTCTAGTCCGGCGCGGCGGACGGGCGGCGCGCAATCATGCGACCACCTCCGGGCGCGTTCAATCAGGGGCTTTGGGATGATGCAAGAAGGGGCAAAAAAGCGGAAAGCGACCGAGTACCCAGGCATCACGGAAGACATAATCGCCGAATACGAAGAAGACACGATGAACAAGGCGATGAAGGCCATTTCCACCCTCGAAGCCGCGCTGGCCGCCTGGGACATGTCCCGCGACAAGCCCGAGGAGTACCGGGAGCGCTTCGAGAAAAGCCGGATCCTTCACGCCAAGCTCAACTCATGGGCCCAGAAGATGGCGAGGCTGAGGGGCAGGAAAGCAACGTATTCCGAGCGGCTCAAGCTGCTGACGGAATTCGTGGATATCTGCATGAAGAACAAGGGGGCGGTATGAATGGTCGAGAAACAAGCGCCACGCCGGGACGTTTCGCAAGCATCCGAGCAGCAGGCTGGCCGCCACGCGAACCCCCCTCAGATGAGCCAGCCCATAGTGCCCCGGAAGCCTCCGGAGCCCAAGAAGGCGCCGCTCGAGAAGGCGTGCGAGGACATATCGAATGCCTCCATGGAGATACAGAAGCATGCGAACATACTGAACAACGCGATGATTTCGGACCGCGCGATGCAAAGCCGTTCGGTGCGCCAGCACATCGAACGGATTATCGACAATGAGGAAGACCGGCGCCAAATGCGCGAGGAAATCGACGAGCTCGAGGCCGAAGCCGCCCATGCGGAAGAGGCGCGGGAGGCCGGTGACGACGAGGAGATGGCCGAAACCGCCCGGGACGTCCGCGCGGGCATTGACGATTTGGGGGCGGTTGCAGGAGCCGCGGAGGCATTGCGCGCTGCGGGAGCCGGCCCGTCCGTCATAACAGCCCTAAGGTGCGCGGCGCGCGACATGCGTGCCGGCGAGACGGATGCGGAAAGGCGGGCGTTCCGCGAACGCGGTCATCTTGCCGTCGATATGGCGCGTTTCTATTCCGAGCACCTTCCCGGACTGCGTTTTGCGGGCATGGGCCCGGCGTTGCAGGGGCTCGGGCGGGCGATAGCCGCCCTGGGAAGGCAGGCCGAAGAGGGGACCAGCGCCGAAGCCGCTGGCTCGGCCGTACGCGATACGAGAGCGCTGTTTACGCGCATGCGCAGGACCGTCATCGACCGCGCGAGATTCGCGCGCGCGGCTGAGGCGGCGCGGCTGCGGGACATGTCGGCCCAGTTCGACCGGCTCCGCCCGTCAATCCGGGACGACGGGCTGAGGCTCGAGATGGGCCGCCTGCGGCTGGGCCTGGAGGATGTCCTTTCGCGCATTTCGCGCGGGGAGCGCGTAAGCCACCAGGAACTCCGGGGCCTGCAGGGGAGGACGGCCCTCCTCCAGGATGCGCGGCAAAACCTGCTTGCCGGAAGGTCCGGCGAGCAGGCGCGGACCCTCGAGGGTATGCTTGGCCGGGCGCTTTTCGCCCTTCGCGGCGGAAATGCAGAACAATCAGGCGCGCAGATGCTCATGGCCCAGCTGTTCATACGGGCCGGAAGGGAACTCGGGGAACAGATAGTGCGGCACAGCGAGGCGCTCGCTTCCGGGACCGGGCGGATAGGCGCAAGCCTGCAATTCCTCTCCGGCCATTTCACATCGGCATTGGAACATTTCACCGGGGGGAGCATGGCCGTCCGGGACGGGGACTGCCGGTCCCTTCTTGGGAGGGTGCTTTCCGGAATGAATGGCCCGGCGCAGGGCGTCGACCCGCTTCAGCGCGCATCCATGGCGCTGGCCGCCGCCGAGCGGCTATCGGACGCGGAATCCCAAATATCCCGCATGAGCGCATCCCGGCGCCCGGCCGCATCAAGGGTTCTTGGCATCTTCCGGAGATGCCTGCGGACGCTTGCAGGCCCGGGGAGCCTGGATGAGGCAGGAATACAGCTCCAATTCGCCGGCCGCCATGCAGGCGCCGCGCCGCAGGCCCGCGCAAGCATCGAGCGCATGTCCGGAAGGCTGATGATCGGCACGAATATCAGGGCGATGGACCGGGTCCTCGGGGCCCGCGATCTTCCTCCGGACCCAGCCCAGCGCAGGCGCGCCATTGTCGCCGCGGCCCGCGATGCGCTCGGGGAAGGCGCCACGGAAGAGGATATCAACGCCCTCGCAGACTCGTTCGAGAGCGCCGGCGCGAACAGCGGCGAGCGCTTGGATTACGCCGACGGAATCGTCCGCGCATGCTCCCGATTCCTGTCCCAGCTAGACCGCAGGTCCGCCCAGGGAAGGACTCCGCGCAGGCCCCCCCGGGGCTCAGGCGAACGGGAAATGCCGGACAGGCGATTCCCGGCCGTGCCATCCCGCACATGACCGCCGCCCTTCGATGCGCCGCCGGGCGGGTTGAAATCGGCCCGGCCATTTTTTTTGTGTCAGAAAGGATACTTTGTGTCGATACTTTTTCGACGTATTATGCCACATTTAAATTCCTTACGCAAGAAATCAACCTGCTTTGGTGTCTTTGAGGCGGACACCCGGAGCCGCCGTGCTTTTTTTCGGCGTCAGGTGGTTCTATGACTATTCAGAAGATTCGCAAGAGGGATGGGTCCGTTGTCGAGTTCTCGAAGGAGAAGATAACAAACGCCATATTCAAGGCCGCCCAGTCGGTGGGGGGCACGGACCGCGAGGAGTCCGGGCGCGTAGCCGACAAGGTCGTCGAGTACATCAACGCCAAGTTCAAGGAGGATTACGTCCCCACGGTCGAGGAGGTCCAGGACCTCGCAGAGAAGGCGCTCATCGAGACCGGACATGCGACGACCGCAAAATCATACATATTATACAGGCACAGGAAGAACATCGAGCGCGAGATGAAGAAGGCGCTCGGCGTCCAGGACGACCTGAAGCTCCCGCTCAACTCCATCCAGGTGCTCGAGAAGCGCTACCTCCTCAAAGACGAGGAGGGGAAGATAATCGAGACGCCGAGCATGCTTTTCAGGCGCGTGGCGACGCACCTGGCCTCGAACGAGGTCAATTACGGGGCGGACGACTCCATGGTGAGGTATTACGCCGATGCGTTCTTCGAGGTAATGACCGGCTTCGAGTTCCTGCCGAACTCCCCCACGCTCATGAACGCGGGCACCGAAATCGGCCAGCTCGCCGCATGCTTCGTGCTCCCGGTGAAGGACGACATCGAGCAGATATTCGAGTCCGTGAAGCACCAGGCCATCATCCACAAGACCGGCGGGGGGACGGGCTTCTGCTTCTCGTTCCTGCGCCCGAAGGGCGATTTCGTGAAAAGCACGGCCGGGATTGCATCCGGGCCCATATCCTTCATGAGCGCCTTCGACAACGCTACGAGCGTCATCAAGCAGGGCGGAAAGCGCCGCGGCGCGAACATGGCGACCATGCACGTATGGCACCCCGACATCGAGGAATTCATCACGATGAAGCAGACGCCCGGCGTCATGGAGAACTTCAACGTGAGCGTGATGGCGGACGACAAGTTCATGCAGGCGGTCGAGGCGAACGCCGACTACGACCTGCTCAACCCCCGCACCCGGGCCCCGCTCCGGAAAATCAACGCGAGGAGCCTGTTCAAGCTGGTGGCATATAGCGCGTGGAAGTCCGCAGAGCCCGGCCTCCTATTCATCGACGAGATAAACAGGCACAACCCGACGCCCATGGATCCGATATACGCAACGAACCCGTGCGGCGAGGTTCCGATGCCGGACTACGAATCCTGCAACCTCGGCAGCATCAACCTGGTGAAATTCGTCGAGCTCGACTGGAGCAAGACCGACTGGAAGAAGAAGGTCAACTGGAAGCGGCTCCGCTACGTCACAAGGATAGCGTCGCAGTTCCTCGACAACGTCATCGACATGAACAAGTACCCGATAACGCAGATACGGGACCAGACCATGAAGAACCGCAGGATGGGCCTCGGAGTCATGGGCTTCGCCCGCATGCTCTTCAAGATGGGCATCCGCTACGACTCGGAGCTCGGCTACCAGGTCGGCGAGGAGATAATGAAGTTCATCGAGGACGAATCCCGCAAGATGAGCCACGAGCTCGGCCGCGCGAGGGGCTCATTCCCCAGCTTCAAGGACAGCCCGCTGTCCGGGACATATGATGCGATGAGGAACGCGACTTGCACCTCCATCGCCCCGACCGGGACGATATCCATGATTGCGGATTCCAGCAGCGGCATCGAGCCGGTGTTCGCGCTATCATTCCTCAAGACCGTGCGGGCGGGGCAGTATTACTATTGCGACGAAATATTCGAGCAGGTGCTGAAGGTGCGCGGGCTCTACAGCCAGGAGCTCATGCAAAAAGTCATGGACGAAGGCTCCATCCAGACCATGCCCGAGATTCCCGACGACGTGAAGAACGTGTTCAGGGTATCGCACGACATGGAACCGGAAGCGCATGTGCTCATGCAGGCCGCATTCCAGAAGAACGTCGACCTGGCCGTCAGCAAGACAATCAACATGCAGGCTGACGCCACCGTGGAGGACGTCGAGAACGTCTACCTCCTCGCCTGGAAGCACGGCTGCAAGGGCATCACGATATACCGCGACAGCTCCCGGAGCGAACAGGTGCTCCACGTGGGCAAGACCGTGAAGACCAAGGGCGTCGAGGAGGACAAGTTCAAGATACTCCAGCAGCAGGTCGCGGTCGCATCAGCCAAGTGAAATCTTTTTATTTTCATTCTTACATTCTTAGATTCTATTCAACCGAGAACAGAGAGGTGTGCGAATCATGAAAGTGACCATCAGCGTAATCAAGGCAGACATAGGCGGGTATCCCGGCCACGAGACCGTCCATCCGGACGTCGTCAAGGTCGTAAGGGAGTATCTGGCCGAAGCGAAAAAGAAAGGCACGCTCACGGACTTCTTCGTCGGCTGGTGCGGCGACGACATCAACCTCATCATGACGCACGCAAAAGGCGTCGACAACAAGGAAATCCACAAGCTCGCCTGGGACGCGTTCGTGGCGGGCACGGCTGTCGCCAAGAAGCTCAAGCTTTACGGCGCCGGCCAGGACCTCCTCAAAGACGCGTTCTCCGGTAACGTCCGCGGCATGGGCCCGGGCGTAGCCGAGCTTGAGTTCGAGGAGAGGGGGAGCGAGCCGGTCCTCGTGTTCATGATGGACAAGACGGACCCGGGCGCGTTCAACCTGCCGGTCTACCGCATGTTCGCGGACCCCTTCAACACGCCCGGCCTGGTCATCGACCCCGCGATGGCCGGGGGATTCAGCTTCGAGGTGTTCGACACCATCGAAGGCAGGAAAATCACGTTCAAGACGCCGGAAGAGATGTACGCCATGCTGGCGTTCGTCGGCTCGCGCTCGAGGTATGTCATCAAGCGCGTCTTTCCCGGCCCGAACAACAAGGTGTCCGAGAAGGAGGCCGTCTGCTGCGTCTCCACGGACAAGCTGTCCCAGGTCGCAGGCACTTACGTGGGCAAGGACGACCCGGTGGGCATCGTAAGGTGCCAGTCCGGCCTTCCGTCTGTGGGCGAGGCGCTCGAGCCCTTCAGCTTCCCGCACCTCGTCTCCGGATGGATGCGGGGCTCGCACCAGGGGCCATTGATGCCCTGCTCCATGGAACAGGCGATTCCGACGCGCTTAGACGGCCCGCCCCGCGTGGTGTGCCTGGGATTCCAGCTTGCCGAGGGGAAGCTCGTAGGGCCCGTCGACATCTTCAAGGACGTCTCGTATGATTACACGCGCAACAAGGCGAACAAGGTCGCCGAGTATATGCGCAGGCACGGCCCGTTCGAACCGCACCGCCTTCCAGAGGAAGACCTGGAATATACGAACCTCCCGAAACTCCAGGAGAAGTTCAAGGGCAGGTTTTCCAAGATATGAAGGGCTATGAGGTGGCGGCGCTTTTGGCGATCGCCGTCCTCATCATCCTCTTTTTCCATGTAGCCACGGCAAAGGGCGACAAGAAGCGCATCGCCCTCATAAATTCCGAAGGCGAGCGGCTGTATATCGACGCCGAAATCGCGGAAGAAGGTGCAATGATGGCCAAGGGGCTCATGGGCAGGAAAAGCCTGGGCGTTGACGAGGGCATGCTCTTCGTGTTCCCCAGAAGCGGCATATACCCGTTCTGGATGCTGAACACGACAATCCCGCTTGACGCCATCCACATTGCTGAAAACGGCACCGTCGTCGATATTCTCGAGATGGAACCCTGCGGGCTGAACGTAACGAAGTGCAGGCTCTACACCCCCAAAGCCCCGGCGAAATACGTCCTCGAAGTGAACATGGGATACTCGGAAGAGCATGGCATCAAAAAAGGGAACAGCTCGCTGGACCTCTCGTCCCTCGCCCCCACAAAAACAAAATAAGCGATTATTGTTGCCTCCTTGAGAAAAAGGAAAACGCTAGGGGTAGGGGGATGGTGATGTTTGACCCCATAGCGTTATCCTTTCCCAGAAGGAAAGGATTGTGATACAGTTCAACAACTGAGGGAAAACCTAAATTGTGTCGCAAAGTAGGATATGGCGGACTCAGTTTATAAATCTTACGACCGTCATCTAACCATGGCACTTTTCCTTGTCGGCACCGGCGTGGCTTTCGACTTGACGCTCGCCGGAATCGAGGCACTGAAATCCTGCGATGAGGCGTTCATCGAGACCTACACGAACCCCATCGAGGATTCGAAAATCGCAATTCTTGAAAGCCTGATAGGAAAGCCGATAGGGCGCCTCGCCAGGACGCACCTGGAGAGTCCGTATCTGGCCGACAAGGCGAAAAAAGCCGACATTTGCATACTTGCCTCAGGCGACCCTCTGACGGCGACAACGCACATTACGCTCGTTATGGAGGCACGGCAAAAAGGCGTCGAAGTCCGGGTAATCCACAACTCGTCCATCCATTCCGTCGCCCCGGCGAGGGCCGGGCTCCAGATGTACAGGTTCGGAAAGACCGCCTCCCTCGTGAACCCGAGGCCGAACTATAAGCCGACGTCTTCGCTGGAAATCATCCGCGAGAACCTCTTGCGGAACCTCCACACCCTCGTCCTGCTCGATACCGAGCCCCAGCCTATGGAGGCGATTGCCGCCCTCGACATGCTGTCCGGATTCAAGGAAGCGGTCGTCCTATCCCGTGTCGGGCATGAAGACGAGAAAATAACCTGGGGCGCTGTGGCTGACTTGAAAAAGAAGGATTTGGGCAGGGCACCGTTCACGATAATCGTGCCTGCCGGCCTGCACCCTGTGGAGCAGGAATTCCTCGAATCGCTGAAATCAGGCTGATGCTAATCTCAATTGTACCTGCCTTTCTTCTTGCCGACGGACTTTTTGGCCTTCGACTTCACGGCTTTCAGTGGCTTCTTCTTGACCGGCTTCGGACCCCATGCGTAAATAGGACCGCTGACGGTGCTGACTACCTTGCTGACCCAGCTGTTGATAGTTCCAATCATTCAAACCCACCTCTGATGGTATTGTTTTTCTGTTATTAATAGTGGTCAAAAGGGTATAAAAAGGTATGCTTTAGGCTAACCTGTGCCGTTTTTGGCGATAAACAGGCCCGGAACCCTCATCTCGCAGCGGATGCCATCCGCCCTCTTTTTGCCTTCCTCCCCGAACGAGTCAAGGCGAAGCAAAAGGTCCCTCATGAGCATGCTGCGCTTGTCGAACACCGAAACCGCCCAGGCGGCGCTTTCGACCTCCCCCTGGTTTTGCGACGCAAGAAGCGTGCCGGCTACACGGATTGCGCCGACATGCTCATGGAATCCTTGATAGACCGATAAGCTGATCAGTGGGTGGATGGCTTCGAGCGAAAAAGCCCTTGCCACAAGGCGTTCCTTCAATTCAACGGAATGCGGGTTCACGGCATGGTTTTCCCTCTGCGAATACAGGTCATATGAAACGGCGCGGGCCATCGAGGCGAATATAATGCCGGCCTCATTCGCAATCCCGCGCGTGAGCAGGATTTCCGCGCATTCGAGCTTTTTTTCCGATGCGTCGCTGTAAAGACCGGCGGCGAACGCAACCGCTTCCGTGCTATCAAGTTCCATCGCCGCATCCGCGCATTCGCGCTTCATGTCCTGGTAGGATACATCGAGATAACGGAATTTGATGGATTCGAGCATTTTCATCCCGGCTTTAATGTCGTCGAGGTTCCCGGACGCGATAAGCGCCCTGAATTCATCGACCTTGCGGGCATTCTGCTCCTTGAGCGCGGCCCGTTTTGCATCCATATATCCGCTGAGCGTGAATATCGAATCCGTATCGAGCCTCTCAGGGACGAATTTCTCCATCTCATAAAGGAGTTCCGAGGCCATCCCGAGCCTTTCCTCGTCCGTGCTATGAATATGCTCTATTGCATTCACTGCCATATCCGCGTGGCCGTCGGATATCGCGACTACGACCCTCATGCTGTTGTCGAAATCGAATCCCTGGCCCCTGACACCCTCATATCCCCCGTCGGCCAGGGCGGAATAGAAGCGCAGATCCTCGCACTCGCCCACAATGCCACGGCAGCGTTCCGCATCATCCACCTTGCCGAGCTTGCGGTACAGCCTCATTGCGTGGTACGCCATCTCGGCAGGACTGTCCATCGCCATGAATAGCATCGACATCATGGAATTCGCCATCGCCTTCGCGTCTCCGCCGGTCATGAACATCCTTGGCTCGGGTTTATCGCCGGATTTATCGGCTTGCTGCCCATCGGATTGCCCCGCGCGTTTCTCAGCGGGCCTGCTTTCCTTTCCGCTGAGGCCGTCCGCTATCCACTCTGCGGCCTGGGGATAGGCGCCGGCGACGGACAATCCCGCGAGATACTTCGCATAGCCGTCAAGCCTCATCAGGTGTTCGGCCGGGCCCTCCATCGATTCGATACGCTGTTCGTCCGAGAGGACCCTCAGGAGGACATAATCCGATTCGCGAACCCCGTTCGGGCCGACCCTTTGCGAAAGCGCCTTGGCCTCCCCGGCAAGCCCGTGCTCGAGAAGCAAGTCCACGGCCCTCCTGTAAAGGCCGATTTTTTCCAGTTTTCCGGCGGTTTCTATCGTCTCCAGAACGGAATGCATGCGCTGCGCATCCTCGATGAGCCCTGCGTTCTGGTATGCCCCGAGGGCGCGCCTGAAATCCCCCTTCTCCTCCAACGCCATGCCGAAACTGGTACGCCTGCGGTGCATGGATTAATAGTGATAGGAAGTGTTTATATATGCTCTTTAATCGGCATCATTGCTCCTATTCAAAAAAGCGTGGTCTGCCCGCCCAAGTCCATGAAATTGCCGAAGCGGATGCCTATCCTGCGGACATCTCCCGGATTCTCGGCGAGGAATGCCTGGACGAGGGCCGCCTTCTCCTTGCGGATGTCGGCGTCATAGCCCTTCGGGTTGCGGAACGACTCGGATTTCGTGTGCGACTTCATGTCCCCGGTCACGAATATGATGGAAACGGTCCGGTAGGACTTCTTCATCTGCATCAGGCGCTCCCTCGCGTCCCTTTCGAGCTCGTCGAGCTTGGCAAGAAGCATGTACGGGTCGCGCGTCTTCTCCTTCAGGGTGCCTATCCTGCTGATTTCGTCCTGTTCCTTCTCGCTGCCGAGCGACGAGTCGAACCTCCCGCGCCCGAGGTCGTGGAGCCAAGCCCCTGTTTTCCTCCCGAACACGTCGACGAGGGAAATCGGGTCGAGCCTCTCGATATCGCCCACCTTGGAGGCTCCCATCTCCTTGAGCGCCTGCGCGGTCTTGGGGCCGATGCCGGGGACCTTTTCCAGGTCCGAGCCGCTTATCATCTTAGCCTCTTCCGCGCGGCTAAGCACGAGGAGGCCGTCGGGCTTTGATTTCGAGGACGCCATTTTCGCGCCGAGGAGCGAAGGCGCGACTCCGATGCTGCATGCGAGCCCGAGCTCTTCCCGGATGGCCTTCTTGAGTGAAATTGCATCTTCCGCCGCCCTGCCGGAATCACCGGCAGGGGCAGGTGATTTGGCGGGCTCCTCAGCTGAGTTGCCCTCATCCTCGATATTCCACTCGTCTATGCTCGCCTGTACGACCTTCCTGAAGCGCTTGCGGATGATGGCGTCTATCTGCCCCGATACTTGCGCGTAATACTCATGGTCCACAGGGATGAACATCGAATCCGCCGGAGGGGCGCGTTTCTTGGCGAAGGCTATCGGCATGCCCGAATGTATCCCGACCGCCCTCCCGGCATAATTGACCGTGCTGACGACGCCGGAATCCGCAGACCTGCCGCTGTAGACGCAGACGACGATGATTTTGCCGCTTGCCATCGGCCTGCGCTTCTCTTCGAGCTGCGCGAAGAAATAGTCCATATCGATATGGAGATACACGGAAATAATCACCCAATAAGGATTTATTAGGTTGCCATAGCTAACCTATCGGATGAAAGTCTACGACGAGATGTGTGAATACTACGACTGGATATACTCGGACGAGCTGGACCTGAAATTCTATCTCAACGAGGCCAAGAACGCGCGCGGGCCTGTGCTGGAGGTAGCCTGCGGCACGGGCAGGATTCTCCTCAAGCTCATCCAAAGCGGCATAGACGCCACGGGGATTGACTTGTCGGAAGGGATGCTGGGAAGGCTCCGCGAGAAGGCGAAGGCGCTCGGAATCAATGCGGAGGCCATCCGCGCCGACATGGCGGATTTTCGGATAAACCGGAAATTCAACCTCATCATACTGCCGTACCGAAGCTTCCTGCACCTCAAGGACAACGAAACGAGGGCGAAGACGCTGAGGAACCTGAGGGAGCACCTTGCCGAGGGCGGGAGGCTAATCCTGCATACCTACGAACCCTCCGGGGAGGAGATGGCTATGCAGGGGGATTACCACAACTACGATTACGAGGAGATGACCTCTCCGGACGGCAAGAAATACCGGCTGGACTGGTTCCTGCATTACGAGCCCCGCGGGCGCATCGGCCACTATAAAATCGTGATGCGGCTCGAGGACGGCCGCGAGAAGGTATTCCTCATGGACCTGTCCTTCGTGACGAACAGGGAGCTAGAAACGCTCCTGAAGGCCGCAGGCTTCCGGAACATCAAATCCTACTGCGGATTTTCCTACGGGGAGATGAACAGCGGCTGCAAGGAGGTGCTTTGGATTGCCGAGCGCTGACCTGCTTTCGAAAATAGCCTCATCCCTCGGGATGGGCGAGCGCTCCGTGCGCTTCTGGAAATTCCGCGACGGGATGGGCAATTTCGAGCTCTTCGTACCCGAAGGCTGGAAATACGACGAGAACATGGCGGTGGTCGACGGGAAATATACTATATCATTCCAGTCCAGCGACTGCCTCTGCCAGTTCACGGTCGCCGTGGATGCGCAGCTGCCTGAGAAGTTCAGCTTCCCGAAATACGCCAAAGCCGAGCTTGAAGGCCCTACTTCCGGAATATGCGCTACCGTGCGCAAATCGCGCTTCCATGAAATGCCCGCGTATGCGCGGGAATATTGCTATACCTCGGGGGGGAGGAAGTTTTTCGGAGGCGGGCTGATGTTCTGCGCAGGCGACATGGTCTTCTCCCTGTCCTGGAGCGCCCCGGTTGCGCGGCAGACCGTGATGGATGCCGTTTTCGACCACATGAGGAAGACAATCGTCCTTCACAAGGGATTCGTCGTGAGCCGGGGAAGGGCTTCCCTCAAGGACAAGCTCGCGGCTATCAGCCCTGGCAAGGGCGATGGCGGGCACGGCGATGGCGGCGGGGGCGCAGGCAGATGAAAATCCCCGACAGGTTCATAGAGAGATACGGCTCCCTCGTAGACGACAAGGGGGCTTTCCTTTCCTGCCTAGGCATAATGCCGCCCAAATCCTTCCGGGTGAATACGCTCAAGTCTTCCGCTGAGGAGGTGGCCCGCAGGTTCGAAGGATACGGCATCGGGCTGAAGCGGGTGCCCTGGTACGGCGACGCCTTCATATGCGACAACCCTGAGGCGGGTTTCTCGCTGGAGCATTTCACGGGCGCCATCTACATGCAGGAGCTCGTGTCCATGCTCCCCCCTCTCCTCGTGCGCAGCGAGCTTGAAAAATCGAGGTTCGTTCTCGACGGCTGCGCGGCCCCCGGCTCCAAGACGACGCAGATAGCGGCGATGATGAACAACCGGGGGACGCTTATCGCCAACGACGTCTCCTACAGCCGGATACGGGCGCTGAAATTCAACCTGGAGAAGGCCGGCGTGCTCAATGCCGTCATCACCAACCGCGACCTGAACGCCTTCCAGAACCTGCGCTTCGAGACAATCCTGCTGGACGCGCCATGCTCCTCGGAAGGCACAATCCGCAAGAACTATGACGTGTTCGATTCGTGGTCCGAAAGCGGGATACGCCAATACTCCAACGTCCAGAAGCAGCTCATCGTCAAGGCGTTCGACATGCTTATGCCCGAGGGCACGCTCACGTACTCCACGTGCACGTTCGCCCCGGAAGAGAACGAGGGAGTCCTCCAGCACCTCATCGATTCGCGGCCTGAGGCCCGTCTGGAAAAGGCCGCGTTCGAAGGCCTCCGGACATCAGAGACCGTCGCCTCATGGAACGGCGTCGAATTCAACGAACAAATCCGCAATGCCGCGCGCATATGGCCGCACCACAACGACACGGGCGGCTTTTTCCTCGCGAAGGTGAAAAAATGAGGCGCAAAGGGACGTCCGAAGTGGTATCGCCCGAAGGGACCAAGGAGAAGGTGTTCTCCTACCTCGAGGAGCGCTTCGGCCTGGGGCGCTCGCTGTTCGACGATTACGGGCTCTACATGGCTTCCAAGGGGCGCATATACCTGGGCCCGAGAAGGGTGCCGGACCTGCCCAAAATCGCGACGATAGGCCTCCTCGTGGCGCGCGTGACCGGTGCGGTAAAGCCTTCGACGAACCTGCTCCAGGCGCTTGGAAAGCAGGTGACGAGGAACATCGTGGATGCGACACGGGAGCAGGCCATTGTTTATGCGCGGGGGACGGATTTCAAGCCGGATTCCTCCGCGGTCAGCGGAATCACGGACGGCTACGTGCTCGTCCGCTACGAAGGCGCGTCGCTCGGTTGCGGCCTCCTCCAGAAAGGCATGGTGAAGAACATGCTTCCGAAGGCGAAGCGCCTCGAGCTGAAGTTCATCTGAAGAGTTTTAATCCTTCAATGGCATGGTGTCGGCATGGACGATTGTATTTTCTGCATGATAGCGTCGGGTAAAATCCCGTGCGCGAAAGTCGCCGAAGACGAAAACTTCATCGCGTTTCTTGACATCAACCCAATCAACCCCGGCCACACGCTCGTGATACCCAAGAAGCACGTGGAGAGCGTGTTCGACCTGGATAAGGCCGGATATTCCGGGCTTTTCGAGATGTCGAGGCGGCTATCCCTGCCTATCCAGAAGGCGATGGGGGCCGGGAAGATGGGGCTAGTCATCGAAGGGTTCCTGGTGCCGCACGCGCACGTCCACCTGGTCCCCCTCAATCACGGGGGCGAACTAAGCTTCTCGCGCGCGAAAAAGGCCGAGGCCAAGGACCTCGCATCCGCCCTGGCGCGCATCAGGCAACAGCTTTAAATTTTCCACGCATTTACTCTTTTCAATCGCATACCGAAAACGGTAACGACTTTCACAAGGTGATTTGTTTGGATAAGAAGGATTATCTGAAATCGACGGTAGAGCACATCGACATCAAGAAAATCAACTCAATCGAGATTGTCGAGGCGATGAAGAAGATGTCGTTCACATCGCGCGACCTGGGCCGCGCGTCCGAGATATACGACATGATGCTCGGCGAGAAGGAGTGCGCCATCATGCTAACGCTTGCCGGCAGCACGAGCGCGGGGGGCTGCATGAACCTCTACACCGACCTCGTGAAGAACAACATGGTGGACGCGATTGTCGCGACGGGCGCGAGCATCGTGGACATGGACTTCTTCGAGGCGCTCGGCTTCAAGCACTACCGCGGCACCCCTTATGTCAACGACCGCGAGCTCCGCGAGAGGTACATCGACAGGATTTACGACACTTATATCGACGAGGAGCAGCTCCAGGAGTGCGACAAAACCATAGGGGTGATAGCCGATTCGCTCGAGCCGCGCCCGTACTCCTCGCGGGAGTTCATCCGCGAGATGGGCAAATGGCTTGTGAAGAACTCCAAGAAGAAGGATTCGCTCGTCCAGGCGGCCTACGAAAACAACGTCCCCATATTCTGCCCGGCGTTCTCGGACTCCAGCGCGGGCTTCGGGCTAGTCCTGCACCAGCACAGGCACCCGGACAAGCACGTTTCCATCGACTCGGTGAAGGACTTCTACGAGCTGACGAAAATCAAGATGGCCGCGCCGACAAGCGGCCTCCTCATGATAGGCGGCGGCGTCCCGAAGAACTTCGCGCAGGACACGGTCGTCTGCGCCGAGGTGCTCGGCAAGGAGGTCCCGATGCACAAATACGCCATCCAGATAACCGTGGCCGACGTGCGCGACGGCGCGTGCTCGAGCTCGACGCTCAAGGAGGCGAGCTCCTGGGGCAAGGTCGACACCACCTACGAGCAGATGGTGTATGCCGAGGCGACATCCGTGCTTCCCCTGCTCGCCAGCTATGCCTACCACAAGGGCAGCTGGAAGAATAGGAAGAAGTGGGAATTCGCCAAGATGCTCGGCTAATCCCCATCCTTTTAAATTTTCCCGGTTTTCTTCCTTCATGATTCGGCTGAAAACGCAGGTTCCCGGGCCAAAATCGTTGCGAATCCTCAAGGGCCTCAAGCAGAAGAACGGCGGGTATTCCATCCCGCACCCCCTCGTCATGTCGGGGCGGGGAAAGGGCCCCTATTGCGAGGATTTGGACGGCAACGTGTTTCTCGATTTCGCCAGCCAGATAGCGTCGAACCCGCTCGGATACAACCACCCCGGCCTCCTCGAGGTCGTGAAAAGCTATTCCCTCAGGCACCCGCTCAAATACGCCGGCCAGGACTTCTCGACGCCAGAGCACCTTGAGATGATAGAGAGCCTGCTTTCCATATCGCCGTTCACGATGGACGCCGCGTTCCTGATAAATTCGGGTGCGGAAGCCGTGGAGAACGCAATCAAGATATGCATGAGGAAAAGGCCGGCGGCGAAGATGGGCATATCGATGGCCGGCGGATGGCACGGAAGGACGCTCGGCGCGCTGTCGCTGACCAACTCCAGCCGGGTACACAAGGAGAACTACATGCGCTTTCCGGCGATGCGGCTTCCGTTCAATGAGAATGCCGGCGAGGAGCTGGAGCGCATCCTGCGCTCGGAGGCGTCGCCCGATGAAATCGGCTTCGTCATCATCGAGCACGTCCAGGGCGAAGGGGGCTACAATATCGCGAAGAAAAAGATGGTCGAGGACATCCGCCGGATAATGAAGAAGAACGGCATACCCTACATTTCGGACGAGGTGCAGACCGGCCTTGGAAGGACTGGAAAATGGTGGTCCTTCGAGCACTATGGAATCACGCCCGACGTTTTCAGCGCGGCGAAAGCGCTGCAGGTCGGCGCGGTCGTGGCAAGGAAGTCGATGTTCCCCGGCGAACCGGGCGCCATCTCAAGCACCTGGGGCGGGGGGCATGTGTTGGACATGGCACTGGGGATGAAGACTATCGAGATAATCAACAAGGAAAAGATGCTCCGCAGGAACAAGCTCCTCGGCGAGTACATGCTCGGGCGGCTGAGCGACATGAAGGGCATATCCGGCCAGCGGGGCCTGGGCCTGATGCTGGCGTTCGACGTGAAGGACTCATCGATGCGCGATGATTTGGTAATCGAGTGCGCCAAGAACGGCCTGTTGGTCCTCGGCTGCGGGCACAAGGGCATTAGGCTCGTGCCGCCATACGTGACGAGCGAGGATGACGCTGATTGCGCTTTCGACATACTCGAGCGCGCGCTGATGAAGACGTCAATGGCTGGATTCCGTCATATCGGGGTCGTATGCGATTTCATACGCTGCGGCAGGCATATAGCCTGAACCCGCCACGAATCCATGGGTGACTTCCTGAAAAACACGGTGGAGATTTGCGCGAACTGCGGCAAGATTTCAAAGGTGCATAGGGAGGATTTCCTTTGCCCGGACTGCGGCGCGAACGTGTCCGTGGTAGTGCCGATTGCCATGTTCCACCAAATGGTCAAAAGCGGGCTGGCGAAGGAATAATCCCCGGTTATATTTCACATTTTGTCCCCTTAACTGCAACCTTAAATATACTTCTATTACAATACCTACCGGGATTACTATGAGGCTAAAGCACAGCGATGGGAAGAGAACTGCTCCTGAAATGAAGGCTGAAAAGAATGCCGATTCGCTCACTAGAAGGATATGCAATTCGCTTGCCCTGCGGTTCATGACCGCGGCCGCCGCAAGCGCCATCGCCGTCTCGCCGATGGCCGAAGGCATAGCGCATGCGCAGGGCGTCCCGGAAGCGTCCACGCAGGACGCGGGGGCGCAGAATGAGCCTACCCTGCAGGTTTTCAGCGGCATAATCACCCAGAACTCGCCAGTTATTTCGCTGCTATACAGCGAAAGGGTCCTCGATACGCAGGTATTCCCCGCGACCATCGCTGAACTCAGAGTCAACAGCATCGACGATAGGGGCGTCGAGTTCAGGCTGAACCTCACCGCATCCACGTCGCGCCCGGACCAGAACGCGTCATTCAGGGTGAATTTCGACGGCTCAAGGAGCGGGGACGTGTCGGTCATGGGGCCGCTCGGGATAGAGGATATGAACATTGAACGCACGGACGGCGGGGAAGTCAGGCTGAACCTCACTTATTCGGACAGGGGCGTCCCGGCCGCGAGAACTCCGGCATCCGATGATAATTCCGTGGAAGTCGGCCAGCCTCGGGTCGTAAGGCCGCCGAGGGACGAATACCGCGACCGCTCGCTCTCCTATTTCCGCGACGAGGTGGACATGGCGGGCAACGAGCGCACGTTCACATTGAACAACCGCTGGGACATCGGCGGCAACTTCTATTCGAATGAAGGAGGCCAGGCGGTCTGGGGCTCGATACGGTACGCGCACAGGACCCCGGATTTCAGGCCTTTCAACGTGAGGATAGATGCGGGCAACATTTGGTTCGGTCGGCAGGAGGCGCCGTATATCCGGCTTTTCGTGCGCCCCGAGCTCAACGTCTGGAGGCTCAAGGGCGTCTATTACGGGAGCGTCGCGGGCATGGCCGAGATGCCGTCCTACCTTTACACCTCGCATGCGCTCGGCGTCGGATATTCACAGCCGATAGGGGCGAACTTCAGGCTGAGGATGGGATTCATCGCCGGGGGCGCGCTTTCGTACCCTGCGTTCGACGACATATATTTCCAGATGACCGGCGGCATTTCGGCGGAATTCTACAACGTCCTGATTTACGGGCTCGTGAACTCGTATTTCGCGGCGCCCGACCCGATTAAGACCGCTTTCGTCGGCAACTATAGCCCGAGGTTCCAGAGCACTGAATTCGGCGTGCAGTACAGGTTCATGGAGAACCAGTACACCGTGCGGGCCTTCGGGGAGTACGGGTTCCTCAACCAGCGGGTGGGAGGGCGAGTCACGAGAAGCATGACCATCAGCGATTCCGTCGCGGCGGATTTCTGGATAGCTGGCGGCGCGACGCACTGGGCCGAGGAGGTCGGCGGCCGCTGGGACCCGATGGTCATGGCGGGCATGCGCATCGTTTTCGGCGGCGAGCACATCAACTCGACGAACACCGCGGAATTCGACCACCAAGGGCGCGGCGGGACCGAGCAGGTCGCCGCGGAAAGGCCGGACAGGACGAATCCCGGGCCGTACGGATTCGGGCGCTCGGGAAACGCGATTGTCGACGAGCAGGTCAACCGCGCCAAGGACAACATGCTTGCGTCGGACAACTTCCAGGAGTTCTCGGCGAGCTATGCCAGCGCGACGGCGAACGAGAAAATCATGGCCGCCCGCTTCATGGGGGCCTTCCTCCAGCAGGTCGCATACGCGAACGGGGCGATGGAAGCCCTCTACAGCACGGATTTCTTCAATTCCGAAGTCAGGAGAATCGCCGGCAACACAACGGACACCATATTCGGGTACATGCAGCGTTATGTTGACTTCTACAACACGCATGCGCCGAGCGACCCGCTTCCGGCCGACCTCGCGAACGGAATAGCCATCTGCGCGGGCATCCACGACATCATGGCCCAGTTCCTCCGTGCGAACGGGATTCCGACCATAGTCGCTTCGGTGAACACCCCGAACGGCCCGCACGTGATTGCGGTCGCCCAGCCGCCCGATGCCACCGTGCTCCTGGATTACGGCAACGCATACGGCGCCCCGGCGAACAGCTTCGACGAGGTCATGCGCTCGTACGGGCAATACCGCCGCGCGCCAACCTTCCAGAGCCAGCTGTTCAACCAGGACGGGTATTTCACGACGTATGTGACGGCTGAAGGCCGGCTGATGCGCGTGACGACCGGCATCGACCTGGTGCGTGCGCTGTCGACAGACTTCCTCGGCGTCAGATAGCTATTTATACCATAGCGTCGATTTAGCGGCATGGAAGACGCAATCGAGATATGTTCCGGTTGTGGAAAGATGCCGCGCGCTATCGACACGCTCAGTGGGCACTTCATCTGCTCAAGATGCGGCAACACGGAGACCATGCACGTGAACACCGACAACTACGAGAATGTGGTCACGGAGCTCGACCAGAAATTCCATATGGTAACGCAGAAGAAACGCATAGAAGCCGCGGCGTCGGCGCCGGTCGAAATGAGGAAGAAGCCGGCCAAAGGCGCGAAACCCGCGAAAAAAAAGGCCGGGAAAACCGCGAAAAAGGCGCCCGCGAAGAAATCGAAGAGGAAGAAGCAGGTGGCTAGATAATGGCGGCATCCGACAAGCTATCCAAATTGAAGAAGGCGCTCGAAGAGAAGAAGAAAGGCTCTTCCAGGGCGAAGGAAGCGCCGGTTCTCACGAAAGTCCAGGAAAAAGCAGCCCCGCGGCCCGTCGAAAGGCCGGCCGCCAAAGCCCCGGAAAAGGCGCCCGCAAAACTCGAGAGGAGGCAGGAACCGCCGGCGAGGGAGGCCCGGAAAACCGAGCAGGCCCCCGCACTTAAGCCGGAGCCGAGGCCTGCGCCGAAAAACGCACCGAACGCCCCGTTACCCGCTCCGGCGAAAAGGTCCGCCCTCCCCATAAAGCCGGATTTGAACAAGCGCATCATCGACACAATATTAGACGACCCGAGGCTTTCGAACCACAACCAGGTCATGAAGGTGGTCATCGCGTCCATAGCGCGGAAAGGGGAAATCGAGAGCAAGATAAAATCCATCAAGGACGTCGTCAATGAGGAAGTCAAGAAGCTCCTCGGTTAGCCTTTTTTCCCTCATCTGAAACTAAAGAAATATAAAAACTACCACATATCATTCCCCCTATGCAGAGGCAGGCCAAAAGGGCGGAGAAAACGAACGGCGGGGGGCTGAAACGAACGGAAGGGGCAGTTGAAAGAAGCGAGATGGGTCGCCTTTCTGTCATCCTCACCGTGGGCTTTTCCGTCGCCGAGGGTTACAGCAGCATGTCGCGGGACAGGCACCATGTGAAGCTTATCGACGGCATCACGCCGAAAAGGCTGCTCGAATTCTGCGAAAAGTTCCTGAAGGGGAGCCCCATTCCGGGCTCGGACCCGATATCAGACGGGCCATCCCTCCTGCGCCTTTTCAAGGCCGCGAAGGAACATGGGCTTGTAGAGATTGAATTCGTGCCGGCTGGAAGGTTCGTGCCGGAAAGGCAGGCGGACATATGAGGGGCGACACACTCGGGATGCGCAATGGACGGCATGGGAAGGATAGGGTTGCCGCACCCGAACCGGTTTCCACGGGCGGGCGCGGTGAGCATTTCAGGAGGCAACGCACGCTATCCGAGGAACCGATGCGGGAGAGCCCGGCCAAAGAAAGCGAAAAAAACCGGAAAAGATAGCCGATTCGGCTACCCTGATTAACGAATATAAATCCCGCCTCCGAATATAATCCATGGCAGAGCCCGAAAACATCCGGATGGGAGTCACGCACCTTGTCATCCCAAGAAGGCAGGCGGGAATGGACTCCGGGGCCGAGATAGCGAACCGGCTCAGGCAGATCATCGGCGACGTGATGACGCAGTCAGAGGGCGAGACGCGAAGGCGGCGCGTCCAGGCCGAGGAATACATCTTCCAGCAGGTGCGCATAGGGAACGTGCCGGACTTCATGCGCCCTGAAAATTACCAATCAATCACGTTCGAACGGACCATAGACGGAAGGAAGGTCAAGGCGACCGTCAGGATATGCCCGGATTACCTGGCCATCGGCAGCAACGACGACCATATCCTCGTTCCGCTCAGCGCGCCCGTCGCTCAACGGATAGCGGACAACTTCGGGCTTGCGCTGCCGACAACCCTTATCGTCGATGCGCTGGATGCCGAAGCGAAGAGGACCGGAGGGTATATCGGATTTTATGCCGCGCCAAAACTCGCCGAAGGCGCGACCAATTCAAGGACCGGGAGGCCGGTTGTCGAGGGGGAAGGCGGGCAGAGGTGGAACTTCCAGCGGCAGGGCGGCTACGAGGGCAGGTGGATGCTTTCGGCCGAGTTCATAATCGAGCAGAACAGGCTTATCACCGAAGCGCGGGCAAGGGCGGGAAATCCGCAGGGCATCCGCTCAGGCCATAAGAAGGACGTGATTTACGACCCGTTCAATTATATCCGGAGCAACGAGGGCAGCGGCCAATGCGTCGTGATTTATCACCGCCCGGTACAGGGCCTGAGTTACACGCACGACGTCTCATATCCCGGCGATTACAGCCACGGGATAAGGTTCCTGGATTCGAACGTATCCCTCGAGATAACCGAAAGGGACGGGCGCGTCACACGGGATACCCGGTCGTTCGCAAGCGTGCTTAACGACGTCGATTTGTACCGCGTCATCAGCCTCGGCCGCGTCGACGCGAGCAGGGTTTACCGCAATCAGCCGATACCCCTTCACGCGCCTCCGCCAAGGCCGACGGCGCAGAACCGCGAGGCCCAGCGGCATTGAAATAAAAATACTTTTGTTGATTAATTACAACATGAGTTCCAAGCCTCCAGACTCACGCACGGCCCCGACACTGAAGGGCCACCTTCCGAGGCGCATCGCCGAGTTCTCGCGAAGGCATGAAACATGCCCGTTTCCTATTTCCGTCGAAAATGCCGCGCGCGACATATGCCGGGCGTACCAGCTCGGCGAGGGTAATTTTTCCGAGTCGCATCTTGCCGGCCTTCTCAAATCCATTCCTCCCGAGCGCGTAGATGGAATGATTCCAGGCCACTATTTCCCGTTGCGCCCTGTCATCGAGCACATCGCCTGGAATTCCCAGTATCAGTCGGTCAGGCTGGCTGCCGGGACGCTACTCGGATCGTCTGGCATGGCTACTGAATCCCATGACGCTTCAGTTGAGCGCATCGGTTTCAGCAAGCCGCCCGCCCGCATCAAGTCGCTCGAGATTCTTCGCGGCTATATAGAAGGCAAATCTTCGGGCGTTTCCGAGTCCGAACTGAATAATGCGATTGATGCCCTCAAATTCGAGAAGGGTGATGAAGTGGCCAAGGTGCTTGCTGAGGTCGCGTTTTCGTGCCCTTTCAAATCCGTCCGCGATAAGGCTCGTGATGTTTTACTTCAATTCTAATAGTTGCTTTGAATTTCTAAGAATCTTATTGAACCCGAAAAAATCCCACTTTTACATCATGATATGATGGCCATCTTGGAATCCGAGCGCATCAAGAAAACCGATCTGGTTGTCGCGCTTGCGAAAAAGGCGGAGCTGCGTTTGTTCCGTGGAAGGACCGGGCGTGTGCCCCCAAACAAGCTGTAATTCCTCTTCATTAATACTCTTAGATTTTCTAATACTCTTTTAGTGTTAATTGATTTTTCCCATTTCCATCGACGTTAAATCCATTCTTTTGGGTTGTTTTGGAACTGGAAGCCTTCTTAATTCGGGTGCGTTTGTATGAGTATATAGTTACTATATATGGAATAAAGAGAAGATATATATAGTCCGGTTGCGTGACATACCCATGGTCCAGAAAAAACTCCGCAAGCCAGTTGAAAAAGAGTTCGAGCGTGTCGATTGGGCCAAATATAAAACTGAGGTCATTTTTACAACCCGCATTGAAGCGGTACCGTTTATCGGCATCCGGACCACGCAATGCCTCTTAACCGGATTCGGCGAGCTGAACCTTCGAAAAATAGAGGATAGGCGTTTCATCCGTGAAACCCAACGGGCAATCAGGCCTGGATTCATTGACAAACTCCAAGGCATTTTCGAAACAGCTGTCGTGGAGATTGCGTCGTATATGAAAATGAACGACATTGGCCCGGGAGACAGAGGATTTGAAGCCGAAGTGATAAGATACGCTGAATCAATTCTTTCGGCACTCAAGGCCGCGGAGGCTGCGATGCTCAGCCTGATGCCTAAGATGTCAGCGGAAAAGCGCGCTGAATTCGATGCCCGTTTTGGAAAATGCATTGGCGGATATAAGAATTGAAGATTTCAAGAAAACTGCTATATAGTAAACCAAATCTAATAGACAATAACCATTACAGTAAACCCAGTCTGTAGGTAAAAACCCGATTTCCACCTAATGGTTCACCGTATCAATATTGATTGGTGAAACCTGACCGCGGAACACGGCTTGCGCGGGTGAAACAAGCCAAAAGAATGGAAAATGATATTTTTTACCGATATCTGGTTTACCTAATTGGTGTATCTAAGAGTTCGGTTTATTATATAAGTGTTTTTTCAAATCCCTGTTCACCAGGATAAGTGCAATTATTGGAAAAGAAATTGAGAATATGGCATAAAGGAGATGCGGATAAACTGTACCATAGTTAAAGAAATTCCTTAATGAAAAATAGACTCCAATTAAAACAGGAAAGGAAATAAACAAAGCTGAAACCAAGATCCCCATTTTTTCAATTAAGGATATACCGCCCTTTCGAAGTAAACGGCTAAAAACTACAGACGCGATCCCTAGGTTGATGGAAACAAAAAGCATTATTGGTAGAGTAAAAAAGGTTGATAAGATACCGAGATACATCAATCCTTCGGGACTGACTGGAAAGTCGTTGATTCTAAATATTGCTATAAGGATACCCAGGAAAAACCCAAATAACGTTAGCCCAATAGTAAAGGCAACTCCAACAATGAATGGGGGGCTAAAACCAAAAATAAACTCTGCAACCGACTGTGGAATCCTGCTATCCCACTGGTGGGCTTTCCAATCTTTAATTAAGAAATATATGCTTAAAACTGCAATCGATATGTCGAATGAGTATACTGCAAAGAAAAGAACTTCGCGAGGATCCAGTCTAGGCACGAATAATATCGCAATTGATAAAAGAAATAGTATCGTCACGATCATAATTAATTTAAAAAAATTTGAAAGAACGTTCATGATCAAAACCATCGCAGCATCCTTATTATTACTATATGTCTGTCAGTTTTGTGCCGCATTTTCCTAAAAGGCGTGATTCTCAATTTCTTTTGTAATTTCTCAAACTATCTTATAATATCATTCTTTTAGCCGTTATTACCTGCAGAGCCAGGGGGATCAATCGAAATCCCGTTCGCCTTACAGAACGCCTCCAGCTCATTTAAGCGTACCGGTCCGAAACCATTGGCGCGAAGCAATCGCTCCCGCCAATCCGGATTCTGCCTGATGAAATTTTGGATATCAATCATGGTTGGGGCCTTTTGTTTCAAAGCCCTGGCCACAAGATTGTATAACCTTTGCCCCATCCCGAGCTCCTGCCGCTCATCTAGCTCCTTGGCACGGTGGAACAACTGCCGCGCCCGGTTTGATGAAACATGCAGCTTAGCCCCGATCTCTTTGAAGGAACGACCTGCCTTAACCATTTCCTGGACTTTCTGCCTGCGGCGGTCGGCATCCTTCATGGCATTCATGAAAATCACGATAATATTCAGCGTTTCTCAATCTATTTTGGATTTTCCTATAGTCTTTTTGACATCAAGGATTTTCTTTCATTCTATCTATCTCCGTCATGCAACCCAGCTTCATAGTCTCGTTTGTGATGTTCTGGCATACGCCTATTGCCCGCTGATAATCTGACGTTTTCGAGTAAATAGATTCTGCCGTATAGGCCAGGCACTCGTCCGGGGCCTTGACATTATAGCAAATATCGGAGTCCGGCTTTGATACTGCCAGCATCTTGTAGCAGTGCTCTTCTGTAAATATCTCGGAGTCCCATCCTTTTTGCGGCTTTAGGCTTCGAAGGGTATCGCAGTATGAGATGTTTGCGGTCTCGACAGCCGCGAAGGAATAGCAGTCAACCCGGCAAAATTCGCATTCCGCCGAGAGATTCCCGCAAATAGACCAGTCGCTGATATTCTGGTAGTCCCGATAAATGATATTAATGTAGCATCTGTCTTTGTCATTTTGTGCCAGCATGTCGCAGATGCCGAGGTCGGCCTTCAATAGCGCATATTCCGAACAGGCGACCTCTAGAGCCGGGCTGGCCGGGGGGTCGCATACGCTCCGGTCGTTTGAAATCATCACTTCGTTCCGGCATAACTGGGCGTACGTCTGGTTCGCTTCGCGCAAATGAGAGCTGGTCGTTGACTGGGTGAATGGCCAGAACGTCGGGACTGTGGAATCAATCTCGTCGCATATCGATGCATCAGAGCGATTTACCGCCAATGCGAACATGCAGATATCGCGGCTGCTGGGGTCGCATCCGAGCTGGCCGCCGGCGCTCATGCAATGGTTGTAGTTATTTTCAACCTTGCATTTCAGATAAGCCGGATCATGTGAATATTTGCTTCCAGTGCAGCCAATAAGAAGAAGGAGGCTTGTGAAGCACACAAGCAAGATTTTCCTGTGGATATTTTTCATTTTCCCAATCTCATTTCCATAAAGTGAAAATCATTCATCTTCTTCTTCGGTCTCCTCTTCGTCCGCATCTTCATCAGTTTCTTCGTCTTCGTTGTCGCCCATAGCGTTTCACCTGGTTTCCACTTGCGTATATCGCTTAATAAACCGATGTTCGGCGTTTGCAGGGGTGAGCGTCTTTCCTTCGCTTTCCCCGTAAGAGCTTGATGTTTCCGCTCCCCATTTATTTCCTGGATTTCCCCTTATTGGCTTTGAAATCCTTGAATTCCTTGGCGGTCATCCAGTCCGCAAATCCGATATACCCGCACTCGCACGTCATCAGCTCGGGGCGGCCGATGGGGCGGAGGAGGAAGAAAAGATAGTAGTGCTTGTAGCCAGACGGATTCCGGCATTTCGGACAAACCTGGATATCCTCATTCATCGCAAGTACCTTCGGGGCTCAATCATCCCAAGCGGATGCCCTCTTCTCAAACACATTAATCTGGCTACTTTTTAGAATACATCCGTCCTAACCCGATTAGAAACGATAGCTGTGCCATCCTGGCATCGCTGAAAAAGGGGGATTGATATGAGGAAACTGGTTGTTTTGACTTTCGTGACGCTCGACGGCGTCATGCAAGCACCCGGAGGGCCGGAGGAGGATACGAGCGGGGGGTTCAAGTACGGAGGCTGGAGCGCCGGCTACTGGGATGACATGCTCGACAAGGTGATGGGGGAGCAGATGTCAGAACCTTTCGACCTGCTGCTCGGGAGGAAGACTTACGAGATATTCGCAGGTTACTGGCCTAGCGCAAAGCAGGACCTGGATATCGCCGAGAAATTCAACAAGTGCACGAAATACGTGGCGTCGAAAACGCTGAACGAGCTCGGATGGAAGAACTCGGTCCTCCTGAAAGGGGACGTAGCCGAGGAGATAAGGGAACTCAAGGGGCGGGACGGACCCGAGCTGCAGGTGCATGGCAGCGGGAACCTGGTCCAGACGCTCCTAAAGAACGACCTTGTCGATGAACTGCGACTCAAGTTTTTCCCGATAACCCTCGGCAACGGCAAGCGCCTCTTCGCAGAAGGGACCATTCCCGCTGGTTTCAAGCTAGCCGACAGCAAGGTCTCGACCACCGGCGTAATAGTCGCTACATACCGGCGCGACGGGAAAGTCAGGACCGGCTCGATGGCGTGATGATTGGGCAACCCATAGAACGGGCTGCCGCCTTTTTTTCCCCCCTTTCAGTCATTTCCCTTCATACGCTTTTTTCAACGCCGCAATATCAATCTTCTTCATCTTGAGCATGGCGGCCATGACGCGCAACGCCTTCTCCGGGTCCTTGTCCATCAGCATCTCATCCAGGATTGTCGGGACGACCTGCCAGGACACGCCGAACCTGTCCTTCAGCCAGCCGCATTGCACGACCTTTCCTCCTTTGGTCAGTTTCTTCCAGTAATAATCGACCTCGGCCTGCGTCTTGCAGTTCACGACGAAGGATATGGACTCGTTGAATGCGAATTTATGCGGCCCGGCGCCGTCCATCGCGGCGAACTCCTGCCCTTCGATAAGGAATGACGAGAACTTGACCGTGCCGGGCTTGCCGTCCTCGCCTTTCTTGTACAGCGACATGGTGCGAATCCGGGAACGTTTGAAAACCGCGGCATAATATCGAGCCGCAGCCTCGGCTTTCCCGAGGCTTTTGCCTACGAAGAGCAGGCATGGTGTTATATGCGGCTTATCCTTCGAAAGCATGACCTGCCATGCCACGCCGAACCTGTCCTTGAAGAAGGCGTATCGTTCGCTGAATGGGTAACTGCCAAGCGGCATCATGATTTCCCCCTTATGGGAAAGCTTCTTGAAAATCCGGTCTACTTCGCGCGCGGTCCTGCAGTGAACGAAGAATGATACAGCCTCGCTGAACTTGAAAACCGGGCCGCCGTTCATCGCCATGAAATCCTGCCCCATGAGCGTCATTGAGACTGTCAACACGGTTCCGGGCTTCATACCTGAGGGCTTGGAGCTTTCTTCGTCGTAGTAGCTTTTCCTGCCGACTTTGGATTTCGGGAAAACCGAGGCGTAGAACCTGGCCGCCTCCACAGCCTGTTGGTCGAACCACAGGCACGGTACGATTTTATGCATTGGCTCAGCTTCTGAAAGGTTGCCAAAGGCCAAGGACGTTGCCCTCGGTATCATTGATGAACGCAATCGTCCCGACATTCGGGATTTTTATCTTCTCCCCGTGCTGCTTCCCGCCGCTCGTCTTCACGAGCTCCAGCGACTTGTCGATGTCATCGACCTGGACATAGCTGGTTATAGGCTGGTTCGGGAACATCCTTTTCGTAAGCCCGCCGGAATTCAATTGCGTCATCTCGTAGTCCCGGGCTTTCGTATTGACCGGCTTGCCGGTCATCACGGACTGGTAGCCCTGGGCCACGCCCTCCATCGGATAGTTCTGGATGTCCCATCCGAAGACTTCCATGTAGAATTTTTTCGCCCTCTGGATGTCCTCTGCCGGAATCTCAAAATATGCTATGTTTCCCATATATGCCACCTCATATTTGCGTTATATGATTCAGACGTCCGACTGGCTGTACGCCAGGGTTATTAGTTCGTTCCGCATCCTCGACCTGCGGTTCATGGTGTCTATGGACCACATGAACGAGATGAGGAACACCGCGCTCATATATCCGAGGGAGGGGATGTCCACCGCGACGATGTTCATGAAGATGTACATCACGAAACAGAGCCCTGCCGCGAAATAGTAGTCCTTGGGATTGAAGCCGGGGAACGACAGCGCGAAGTCCCCCCGGTCGGCCTGCACCGACATGGTATATTCGGTCCCGCGCATCACCGAGCCGAATTCCATCTTTTTTATCTTGATATAGGTCGTCAAGTTTCCGTCCACCGAACGGGCCTCGTTGGAGTCGACCTGGAAATAGCTTTTCTTGATTTCCGCCAAGAGCGAAAAGTATCTTTTTTGGTTAAGATGCACGACTTTCATATACATCCTCGAGCATCCCCTATCGGATGCGAATAATTAAAACCATTGCTCCGCGGAAATCGCTCCCGGGCAAGGTATATGCACGGCGTTATTGCGCCTGCCTGACCAGATGCCTGCTTACATTATTCGGATTGAATTAATTTCGACCTCTCTCGCCCCCTCATAGAATGCCAGGCTGGCAGGCTCTTTCCGCCGCCGGGCAATCCGGTATTTGTACGTCTTATTATTATCGAAATCCTGCACGAAGAGGATATCCGGGTTCGAATTCATCGGCGGGGGCCCGGCCAAGACCAGCTCCAGTGTATAGCTGATTTCCATATCCGAGAGGACCAGGGAAAAGGATGCGGTGGATTCGCCCGCTTTTTTCAGTTCCATCCGAAACCCGTAATAGGCGGCCCCGCCTCCTGCATCAGGACCTGGCTCGGGCGGTTCTTCGGCGTATTCAACCTCGTATTTTTGCCCGTTGATTTGGACCGAATCGTGCGCTTTCAGGTTCCTTATGCCCTCAGCGGCCTCTTCCTCGATTATCATGATGGGGATACGCAGGAAGATTATTAATAAAAATCCATAAAGCGTAAAACGAACCATGAAAAAAGTGTCAAGCAAGGCGATGCTCGATTGGCTCTCCGAAATTGCGCCTCTAGGCGAACTCGCCACGCTCCTCAATCCGCCGGAGTCGCTGTACCGGCTTGAGAACGCTTTCTCCACCGAGAAGGACGCATCCGCATTGTCGCTGGCAGGCTTCTTCTTCTCGGGGGGACCATTGCCGAAAAAGATGCCGGATTACTCGATTTCCATATCGGCCAAGGGGGGCACGGAATACCTGACGCTCGTCGATAACAAGAGGAAAATCATCGTGAACGCGCCAATCCGCGCCTCCGAAGGCTATTGGGAAAATGCCATCGTAAGCATCAGGGGCGCGCTGCGCGAGGCGAGGGGGAGGGATTTCGTCATTTCGAGCGAGGACGGGATTTAGGGCGCCCGAGTATCCTTGCCGCGGCCTCTTTCTCGGCGGCCGCGAACAATGATTTCTTGCCCCCCAGGGGAAGCCCGTTGAATATCGAATAGGCGATTTCGCCCCCGCTCATTTTCCTAAGCCTGGATATCCGTTCCTCGTCCGGGTTCTCGGCCATCATGACGGCTATCTCGGCCACCCTTTTCGGCATCTTTTCAAGGGATTTGCGGGCGCCCATAAGGAAACCGTCGAGGTATTCGTCCTGCCCGTCCGGACTTCCGGCCAGAATCGACGTCCGCACGGCCCGGTCCGCATCCAAAAGGACGCGGCCATCTTCCCGGATAATCGTGCTCCGCCCCCCTTGCGAGGGGACGGTGTGATCCACCAGCGCGGAGGCGTCGAACCCGATTCCAATCGGCTTGCCGTCGTTGTCCCTCAGCAGCCCTATCCGGGCTTCGTTCACCCGCGCATCATCAGGGGGGAACCGCTTCAATGCCGAATGCATCTCGGACAGTATCTGCGATGGCGATGCGATCTCCCCGCGAATCATGCCTTTTTCCGATGCCCGCAACATCCCCTCGTGCATCTGCACCGCGAAATCCGCGGCCGCCTTGTGGAAATCATGGTTGAAATCCGAAAAGTCCGGCGCATCCCCCTTCGCATCGATGAAGTTTCCTATGCCGTCCATATCGGTGGGCTGGAAAGTGAATTCCTTCTTCCCGCCTTGCATGACTTGGAGCATGAACGTGTTGGATGGCCGCCTGTCGGGGAGCAGCGCCCTGCGCGACATCTCGAAATAAGCGGCAAGCGCGCCAAGCACCTCTTTCCTCCCTTCGGGGGTGGAAATCTTTTCATAATAGTCCGCGTGCATGGCGTTCTGCGGGTCTGGACGAAGCGCGATATCCTCCTTGAATACTGCGGCAGCGACAGTCTCCGCATTCTCGAACCTGAACGAGCCGGGCATCCTCATGGATACCGTACCCCGATTGCCTACTTCCCTTGCGTCCTCTGATATAGCAAAGCCTGCAACGCCTGGTTCGACCCAAATCCTGTGCGTGACCAGGCCTTCCGACTCGGCGATTCCCTTGCCTATCCGGGCCGGCTCCATGTCCTGCAGGTGCAGGTAAAGCCGCTTCCTAACCCGGCCCTTTTCGTCGGATAGCGAAATCTCGAAAGCGCCACTCGCCCCGGTCAGGTATGCGACCTTGGAAATCAGGAGCGAACCGCCGTCCATCTGCCTGATGATCGCCTCTTCGAGGCGGCCGGACACCAGCAGTTCGTGGAACGCGGCTATGCCCTTCTCGAATTTTTCCTGCTCCCTCGAGCGGGATACGGGGTCCGACGAATCGCTGATGCGGTCCAGTTCCGCGCTCAGCCGGGTTACGTCTATCCCCATCTTCCGTATTTCGGACAGCACCGACGTATCCGATACCCGGTGTTTCGCCTTGGGGGGCGATTTGCTGCGTTCGATGGCCGAAGGAACGTCGGGAACGGTCCTTTCATCCCCCGTGCGCCCTTCTGCATCCAAATCGTGCGGCTGCCCTATATCGAGGGGCTGCGATACCCACAAATCCCGCCCGTCCGGGCAGACCAGGCGGAGCGAACCCCCTTTCTCCTCGATTGAAAGCCCCATCTCGCGGAGCATCTTGATGACATGGGTGTCGTTTTCAGGCCCCGCGGCGAATTCCGCGGCTTTCTTGCCCGTGCTTCCAAGCACGAGCGCCCGGTACAGGTTCGCATAATGAACCAGCAAAACATTCGGGGATTCCAAGTAATTGGCCCAGATGGGGAGCGGCTCGCCGCTGACACCGGCCCATTTGTCGATGAGGCTTTTCTTGTTCTCCATCGCCCGGAGCTCGACCTCGAAATCCCCGTCTTTGGGCGTGCTCAGCACGGACGGGTTCTCCCCGAAAACTAGCCTGGCCAGCTGCGGGCCGAGACTGCTCGATATGGCCAGCTGGACGCGCTGGGCGATTTTTTCCTGGCCGAGGAGGCTGACGGCCTTCTGCATCTCCCGCTCGTCGGTTATGCCGACTGACTCGAAAAGCTCCTGCTCCTTCTTGCCAATCATTACCCCGCCTTCGGTCATGAGGTTGGACAACGCCTTCCTCCCCGCAAAGCCCCTTGGAGTTTCCGCCTGCCGGTTCTCCTCATGATGGAGGGGGATGAGCCCGGCCAGCCGCAAAATCAGGTTCTCGGCCTTGTTCAGCCGCTCTATGTCCTTTTTTTCCCGCGCGTGCTCCGCCTTGTATATCTGGATGAGGAAATGCAGGTTCGTCGATGAGGCGATGGTTATCTCGCCGTGCTCCGCCGCGAGTTCGAGGACGCTGTCGAGCAGTTGCGGGTCGAGCTGGCTGATTTTGATTCCTTTGAGCTGCGGTCCGAGGGTGTCAAGGTCCAGCAGAGCCATGGTTTCGTATTAACAATCACAATTTATATAAACGCGCGTTCCGCCCGTTTTCATTTCACTTGCCTTTCGCGGCAGAGTTCACGACGTCATATACCAATACCGACGCTTCCACTCCCGCGTACCGGAACATCAGGACCTGCTTTGGCACTCCCTTGCTTTTCATCGATGAATACGCCTCTTTGCTCTCCCAAAGCGTGATAATCCGGCATTTGTTCGCGTTCTTTATGAAGAACGTCTGCACGATTCCCGGCTCCAGCGCTTTCGCGCCTTCCGCAAAATTAGCCTCGAGTTTCGCCGCCTTGTCCGGCGGCAACTCCCCTTCCAATACCGACATGACCATGCCCATAGCTATCGCCGACATGCTTCCCTGCGGAAAGCTTATAATCAGCGGCCATAGCCGTAGGCCAGGGCCTCTTCGCATTCCCCGTACGAGCCTTTCCAGGACGTGATGAAGGCGAAGAGGGTGCTGAGATACTCGCGGTTCAGCTTGAAGGGCACCTTGCCCTTAAGGCCGAGCCTCGTTCGAATCTCGTTGTCATTCTTCCCCTCGGTCCTCAGTTTCCGCGTCATCTGGATTATCTGGTTCTGGTTATAGTCGGACACCTCGTACAGCTCCACAATCGCCTCTATCTGGCACCCCAGGCGGGTATTGAGGACGAGGTTGCACATCGGGCAGACCGTAGTCAGGTTGGTTTTCTTGTTGTTGCTCGAGTCGCCGTCCAAAAACCATATAGTCTGGTATTTCTCGGCATGGAAATCGCAGTAGGCGCACTTGTGGTGGTCCCTTTCCAGAATCGAGTTCCGGATGTCGTCCATATTCTGCGCGCTCAATCTGCGGGTGTTCTGGGTCAATCCGCGGTAATTCGAAGACTCGGCGTAAGTCGGGTTGAGTTTTTTCATTGATATACTGTGACAGACCTTGTATTTAGATGTGCTTATTTGGCCAATAGGCGGAAAATGAGTATTGGCGGCTCCGTTATCGCCTGAGAAAAGAAGATATGGAAAAAAAAGAGAATAAATCCGGACTTCCGGTTAGCCTCAGAATCTGGACTTCGGCTTGTAGCAGTTCCTGCAGTATACCGGCCTTCCTTCGGTCGGCTTGAATGGAACCTGGCACGGCTGCCCGCATTTCGCGCATACTGCGTCAAACATTTCCCTGTCGCTGTTGTCTCCGTATCCCATAATTACACCATTTTATGCTATTACACAATTTTATTCTGTTTTGATATTTTCCCATACATCTTTAATATGGTGGCAAGGGGGGAAAACCCCCCTCGAAAGAAAAAAAATCAGCCCGAGGGGGTCGCAACGAACCATTTTCCGCCGAAACCCTGGCCGTTCGTTTCGCCGGGAGCCGTGTCCGCGGCATAGCGGTAAAGGGGGTCCCCGTTGTACGTCACCTGCGTCGTGTTGTCCGTCCTCATTATGGCGCCCATCTCGCCGGGCAGGCCTTTCGGGATGGAAATCGTGTCGGTCACGAGAACCGGGGGCCAGGCGATGGCGCATGTCCCATAGCAGGTTGTTACGTTGGTCGAATCGGCCGTGAAGGTGTAAAGCGCGTAGCCTTCGTTGTCGACCAGAATCTCGCCGAGGCTCGAATTTGCAATCTTCACGGTGTAGGTTATCAGGCCGGTGCATCTCCAGTTGATTTCGACGCTGCGGTTGTTGCTTACCACGCAGGCCGGGCTGCATCCTGGCCGGTTTGCCTGGATGTTGAACCACCATGTCATTGAATTTTCGTTATAAATGGCATCGGCGCGGGAAACATCGCCCTCGTCCTTGCACGCGCTGGCCTGGGCGACGCCGTACGCATCCGCCTCGCCCAGCTTGCACGGGGTTTCGAATTCGCGCACGCATTTCTGCTCTGTTTCGCACCATGAATAGCCTGCGGATGCCTTGCATCCGTGCTCGTCGGTATCATTCCCGACTATCTGCGGGCACGGGGCGAACTCGCAGTTCGGCCCGGTCCTTCCCACCGCCGTGCCGTCGGGGCAGATTTTCGCCTCCATCGTGCACGCGGTCGTGTTGTTCGCCGGGGGCCCCTGCTGGGTGCATCCCACGGAAAAAATCAATAAGGCCAATATGGCAGTAATCAATATTCTCATTTCATCACCGCAGAGAGAACTACGGCGGCATTAATAAATATTTAGAAAATGCCGGCCTTGAAGCGAAGAATTTCAGAATCAGAACGGCGGCCGTATCTCCACGAGGGGGTCCTTCTGCGGGAATCCCTTGAGGAATTCCGCCGCCTTTTCCCCGGCCTTCCGGACAATCGCCCTTAATTTCGCGGGTTTCTTTTCCGCAGGCTTCTTTTCCATCGTTCCCTGTTCCATAGACATCCCCTATATACCATAATATAGCTGGATGGCAATTTATAGGTTCCTGTTTTTCATACGCGGCGGGAGGGGCGTATCCTGAACGAATCAGTATCCGGGACCGCCCCGATTACCTCGTAAAGGCGGGTTTCGTCCATCCTGGGGCCGTCAATCTGGATGATGAGCCTGGGGTCGAGGAACACAGGCGAATCCAGCAAGCCGGATTCTTTCATGGCAATGAGGAAGCGCAGCGGTTCGAGGATGCACAAGCCGTCGATGACGGGGTTAATGATGCCCGCTTGTTCCAGAACCCTCGCGATGCCCGAACCCGTCCCGGTGCGCGCATGGGCGCCGCCGACGATTATCGGACTTTGCGGGCCGTCCATCAGCCGGCTGATGAACGAGTTCGGGTCGATGATGTCATCGAGCAGATAGCCTCGGGCGGAAATCGCCCGGATGTTGGCCGGCGTAATCCCGTGCGCCTTCGAAAACCTTTCCGCGCCGGGGAATTCGGCCTTTCCGGAGTGGGTGGAAAAAATAGGGATGCCGTTCTTTTCAGCATAAGCAAGCAGCTGCTCCAGCATGGAACGCGACCGTGCCGGGTCTTCAGCGCCCCAATCATCCCGGGCGAGCTGCCAGGGCTGTTCGAGAAGGACCATCTTCGGCAATTTTGGGTAGGAAAAACCTCCCTGCCTCCTCCTTAGCCTCTGCATGTATGGATATTTATTCCAACAATTGATAAATATTGACTGGGGGTGCTGATTTTCAGAAAAGCAGGAATCCTGGGGGTCATCCTGGTTTCGAGCCGTATTTGAGGTATTCCTCCCTGGAAATTTCGACAGGCAGGCCGATATACCCGCATTTGGGGCAGTTTATCTTGGTCATGATGGTTGTCGGGGCCATCTCGGAAACCTCGTCTTCGAGGAAATCCTGCTCGTTCACGAGGCTTTTGCATTTCGGGCAGATTATGACGTCGTCCTCATCCTTCTCTTCGTATGCGTCCGCCTCTTCCTTCCTCTTATCGGCCGCCTCGTCCTCAAGCCTGTCAACTTCCTTCACCGCCTTATCGACGTCATCAGTTGCCAGGGGGTAAGGATGGGAAGAAAAGCACTTAATCATTTCTGAGAATCAGGGGATTAAAACGGAAAAAAACAGGGAAAAATGAATAAAAGGGAATCGAAGAGAACCGCGGTTCATTTCGCAGCGTTCTTTCTGCGGACGACTTTCCGTTTCGGCGCAGCGGCCTTCGCGGCCGGAGCCGGCGATTTCTCAGCCTTCACGAAATCCTCCGGATATTCGGTTGAACGGGGTACCAAGCCGATGCCTATCAGCATCAGGCCTATCAGGTATCCCGCAATCGTTATCTGGATGAACGAGAAGTTGCCTACGAACATGACTCCGAGGCCGAGCACAATCCTCGCTATCTGCTCATCTCTGCTGGTTTTCATTAACATCACCTACCGATTACACTATGTATTATCACTATAAAAGTATAAAAAGATGTGCCTATTCCCCATTCATCTCGCAATGGACATGATTGCGTCCAAAAGCGGCCCCGAACAGGTCTCCATCCCCGTTCCCTGACTGGCGAATTCGTATGCCGAATCAGGGGGTATCGAGCAATACGCGGTCTTTCCGGCGACCGTGCCCTCATAGTCTATTTCCGAGAAATACTCGTCAACCTCCGCTTCGCTCAACCCGTTGGTTAGGAGCGTGTCGCGGAACTTCTGTTCGGAAAGCGCTGTAAGCGTTATTGCGCAGTTCCCGCCGGAATCCTGTCCGGTGATTTCCATCGACACCGGAACATCCAGGCTGTAATCCATTTTCACGGGCTCGCACCCGGCTTCCGCGTACTGCGAGAAGCACGAGAGGTCGTTTTCAGGGCATGTGGCGGTCATCGCGCTTGTCCCGCAGCAGGCCAGAATCAATGCCGAAAGAAGGGGCAATACTATGATTTCATTCATGAAAATAGTTCGGGGGCGCGGTTTTATAGCTTATCGGCTTTCCCTTCCGGCCCGCATATGCCCGGCGCGTTCGCCGCTTTCTTTGCAGCGAAATCCAGGAACTCCTTGAGAGTCCCGCCCCCTCCGCGGTTCCATTCTTCCGCGATTTCCCTGTATGCGGATACCTCGCGCGAGTATCTCTCATTGTCCGAGGCATATGCGCCCTTGTCCGACGGGTTCCACGCGCGGGGGCACGCCCGCGATTTCATGCCAATCAGTTCGCCGCCGCGCTGTCCGGTTTTGAAGGGATACGTCCTGCAGAGCATGGGGCGGCAATCATAAACGGAACACCCGGCGCCTGAGTAGAACATGCATTTCCGTTCCGGGGGCCCGGCCCACCGAAGAACAATCAGCGATGGCTCGCCGCCAATCAGCACCGCCGGTTCGGCCCGTTCCCGCTCCGGGGGCTCGGGTATCGCCATGGCGAAGGATTCTGCTTCAAGGCCGCTCGCCCGGCTGAGCCTGAGGATGTCGAAGGGGGTTATGCAAACCCCGAAGCTGGTGCAGCACCTGCCGCACCTCAAGCACCCGCCCATATGGGATTCGATGCTTGAAACCGCTTAAAAACGGCTACTTTTTCGCCGGAGCGGCTTTCTCCCCGGTATTGATGCCCAGCAGCGAGTAAAGCGCGCAGGTCCCCATCGCACCGGTGAACAGCATTATCACTGCAAGGAGATAGGCGACATAGCTCAGCGGCGCGGAAAGATACGCGTATCCGGCCACCGCCAATACCACGCCCGCCACCAGCCTGACAATCCTGTCCACCTGCCCGACGTTCTTTTCAAATAGTTTCATCCAATCCCCTAGTTATCCGATAAACCACCGTTTTGGTTTAAAATACCCCCCTGAGAGAATGGGACATGGGCGGACTGACGCTTCTTGACCGGACAATCTGCTATGTCGGCATCCTTGTCGGAGTTTTCGGAATCCTGTTCTCCATTTACATGTATCTTGTCATCGGCGACGCGGTGGACGCGATACGCGACACCGCCATCCGGCAGGCTGATTCCGCCATCCAGATACTGGCAGACGCGCACGGGATAGTGGCCGCAACGGCCGGCTCGCTGGATTCCCTGACCTCGTTCGCGAAAAACTCGTCGGCAACGCTCAACCAGTCCGCGGATTCGCTCTCATCCATGGGAATCGCCGTCACATTCCTTGCAACGTCGCTTAGCCAGGTTCCTTACATGCCGGGCGAGGCGACCGGACCGCTCGCATCCGCGGCGCAGGGTCTTTCCGGAACCGCGAACGGAATGAAGGAAACGGCGGCCTCGATGGCGAACGTCTCGGACAACGCGCTTGCGACCGCGACGGGAGTCGCGGCGATGGATGAGGACATCTCAGACAGCATCGCTTCGCTCGAAGATACGAAAGAACAGGTTGAAGGCTTGCACGCAACCGTAAGGCTTGGCCTCCTGCTAGGGTCAATACTCGCGGTGCTGATGTTCGCATTGAACGGCCTCAATTTCTACAGGCAGCTGCGGGGATGAACCTATGGAAGAGAAGGCTTTCCGCGACTGGCTTTCCAGCTATACCGATTGCGAGGCCTGCCTTAGCGCCTTCCGCTCGCAGAAGCAGTTCTTCCGCGTGAACACCATCAAAATCAGCGCCGGGGAATTCGCCGGGAAATCCGCCCTGAAGTGCGCCCCGGTGCCGTATTACGGGGACGCTTTCGAGCTCCAGGAACGCCCTTCGTTCCAGATCGGCAGGACGTGGGAGTATTTCCTCGGCCTGATGCACCCTCAGAGCATGCCCTCGATTCTCGCCTCGCTCGCGCTCGGGCCGAAGCCCGGGGAGACAGTGCTCGATGTCGCATCGGCGCCGGGCTCGAAATTCTCGCACATGGCCGCGCTCATGCGGAACCGCGGCGTCCTGGTCGGCAACGACCTCAAGGGCGAGAAGGTATCCGCTCTGTATTCCACCATAAACCGCCTCAATGTCCTCAACTGCATTATAACCACTCTGGATGGCAGCCGCCTTCCCTGGAAATCAAGGTTCGACAAGGTGCTTCTCGATGCGCCGTGCACCGCGCTCGGAAGCGGCATGGGCGCTTATGACAGGTGGGAGCCGGAGAATTCGGCGAAGATTTCCGGGCTCCAGAAAAGGATGCTGTTCTCGGCATACGACGCGCTGAAGCCGGGCGGGGCGCTCGTGTATTCGACATGCACATATGCGAAGGAGGAAAACGAGGAGGTCGTGAAGAACCTGCTCGAGAACGTGCCCGGGGCCAGCCTCGAAATGATTCCGCTTGACATCCCGCACGAAAAGGGGCTTGCTGAATACGGGGAGGAATTCAGGAAATGCCTGAGAATCTACCCCCAGCACCTTAACAGCGAGGGGTTCTTCATCTCAAGAATCCGGAAGGGGTCCGCATGACGTTCATCGCGAACAAGGAGAGGAATTTCCAGAAATACCTTGAGAACCATTTCGGGATGGTGCTCCCTCCGGAAGTGGCTATATTCTATTCCGAAGGCGTCCGCGCAGGCAACAGGGAGATATGGAAAAACGACATCAAGGGCGAGAAGGGCTATGCGGCCTGCGACGCGGGCTTCAAGCCCACCAACTCTTTCATCCAGAACTTCGGCCATCTCGCGACGAAGAACGTCGTCGAGGTCGACGAGAGGAAGGCGAAGGAATTCGCGGTCGGGCGCGGCCTCGGCGGCATCGCGCTCGAGGGGAAGGGCGGCCCGGTAGTCGTTCGGTGCGCGGGCTTCACGATAGGGCTCGGTGATTATGACGCGAAGGAAAGGAAGGTGCGCAACCTGGTCCCTGAGAAGCGGCGGAGAAAAATCAACGATTCGTTCCGGCCCGGATGAATGCCGGCACCCCGGGCTCACCGGGCCCAGGAGCCGCCCCCGCCCGGAATCCGTCACGATTTTATATCCAGCATACGACGCACATCCATGGCCAAAGCAACCAAGACGGATTACCCGGCCCTTGCCGGATTCGTCGTACTTTCGGAGCTTGCAGGCGTGATAGGCTCGGTGTTCACTTTCGCCGCGATACCCGCGTGGTACGCATTCTTGGATAAGCCGCCCTTCTCTCCCCCATCATGGGTTTTCGCCCCGGTCTGGACTATCCTTTATCTGCTGATGGGAATCGCCGCGTATCTCGTCTGGGAAAAGAGGGTGGAAAACAAGGCGGCGAAGCAGGCATTGATGCTGTTCGGAACACAGCTTGCGCTCAATACCGCATGGTCCATAGCGTTCTTCGGCCTGCGCTCGCCGATATTGGGCCTTGCGATAATAGCCCTGCTCTGGGCGGCCATCTTCTGGACGATGCGGGCGTTCTCCAGGATATCAAGGACCGCGGGCAACCTGTTCGTGCCTTATCTTGCGTGGGTCAGCTTCGCGGCCCTGCTGAACGCTTCGATTTGGATGCTGAACCCTTCATGAGCTCCAGATAATCCTTCCGCGACAGCGTCAGCGGAAGGCCGTTATAGCCGCACCTGCAGTGAATCTGCGGAAGGACCGAATCGAAGCCGAGGTAGAAGTTGTCCATGTAGTCTTTCGCTTCGACCGGCTTCCTGCACTGCGGGCAGAATTTCACCTGCTTCATGGCGATTACATCGTTTTATTTCGGTTTCATATAGCCCCATTTCACCAGGGCTTCCCGGAGCTCGGCGTGGCGCTTCGCCTTCTCGGTGAGCGTCTCGCCTTCCATGGATGCCTCGAGCGCCTGCATGGTCGCTTTCGCGCCAGCGCGCGTGCCTTTGGGATGCCCGTGTATCCCGCCGCTCACAAGAAGGACCATGTCGTTCCCATAGATGTCGAGCACGTCGGGAACAAGGCCGGGATGCAAGCCCCCCGATGACACCGGGAACGCGTTTTTTATCGTTCCCCAGTCCTGTTCGAGCAGGACGCCCGGAAGCGCCCTCGTCTTCTTCTCGCGGAGGACGTCCGCCACCGCGGTGACATCCTGCCTGCTTCCGACAAGCTTGCCGACCGCAGTTCCGGAATGTATTTGCGTGACTCCTATAAGGCGCATGATTTTCGCAAGGAACTGCATGGTGATGCCGTGCCGGGGGCTCCTGCCGAATGCCGCATGCATGGCGCGGTGAGCGTGAATGGCGAGGCCGAGGTCCGTGCAATAGTCGCGCATAGTCATGACGCTGGCGGTCCCGGCGACGACGACGTCAATCATGCAGTAGTTCCATCCGTTGTCATGGAGAAGGTCGGCCCGCTTTTTCATGGTCTCGACATCAGCGCTGATGTTCAGGAACGCGCTCTTGCGGTCGCCGGTCAGCTTCTCGGCCTTGTCGCGGAGGCGCGTCATCAGCCTGACGCGCTCATCGAACCTGTTGAAGCTCATGGACGTCAGGTTTTCATCGTCCTTGACGAAATCGAAGCCGCCCATCCAGGTCTCGAAGCCGACATTGGCGTGCTCGGCGGCGGTGAATCCGACCTTCGGCTTCGGGACGGCCCCGGTGAGCGGGCGCTTGCTTACGCCCATCATCTTCCTCACGCCGCCAATGCCGTGGTGCGGCCCCTTGAAATGCCTCGTATAAGCGCGCGGCAGCGACGCGTCCACCAGCCGCAGGTTCTTCAGGGCCTTCATGCCGAAGATGTTCCCGGCGATTCCGGATAAGAGCTGGACGGCGTTGCCTTCCTCCCAGAGGTCTATGGGATACGCTATCTTGACATAGTTGCCCTTGATTTCAAAGGCGGTCGCCTGGAGTTTTTTCATGCGGGGGGGCATCTTGAAAAGGGTGGTCCACGTGCCGGTGGAGCTTTCGGATGCGATGCGCCCGACCGCCTCCTTCACGCTTATCCCCGCCTCGGGCTCGAAATAGAACAGGCAGACGACGTCGTCTTTCGCAGGCTTGTAACCGAGGTCCACGAATTCCATGTACCAATCTACTTTCCCTGACATGTGATTGGAAAGCCAGCGAAAAAATATAAACGAGACGCCGCCCTGATGGCGCCAGAAAATGCTCAAATGGAAAACGTCTCGAAGGTTATCCCGTCCCCGGCTTCCCACGAGCATGACGCCCGGACCTTGCCAGGCGCGCATACGACGAGGACCGCGCGCCTGGTCACATGGCCCCCTTCGGCCTTGACATAGAACTCGGTGCCCATCCCCTTGCCATCGCCTTCGATGAATGCTGAGAAAGGCGGATGCGCCTTCAGCTCGTCGAAGCTGGCCTGGCCCCCGGAGCACCCCTCTATGAGGTTTCCGAAACCGAGGAATTCCTTGGCGAGCGTCGTCCGCGCGGAGTTTTCGTCCCTGAACTTGAGCTCGGTAACGCCGTTTGCCCGCCTATACTTGAACAGGGCCTGGCGTGATGGCGGTTCTGACATAACAATTATATGTGATAAAAGCATTAAAAATATGATTACTCATAGTATATGCAGGAAAAAACCTGCAGGTGGCCACCAAGTGAGAGTAAGATGCGGTTACGGGAAATGCTTCATCAGCCCCAGCCTTGCCGGCGCTATTGGCAACGCTTTCCCGAAAAACGCGTCCAAATTCGCCCATCCGGGCATGACCGGGGAGGGCCCCATCCTCAGCGTGGAAGAGCTGAAATCGGTGTTCGCGTCGAACGACTGGAAGAAGATGCTCGATGCGGCGAACGAGCTGGGCAGGCGCGTGACGAAACTGGATGACATCGAAGCGCTCGGGTTCGTGGTGCGGTTCTGCGAGAACGACAACATGCGCAACATGGCGATGTCCATGGCGGCCCAAAGAATCGGGGATGTCAAGGACCCGCGGGTCCTCGAGGCAATCGCATTGGTTTCTGATTTCGAGCAGGAAAGGCGCCACGCGGTGCGCGCCCTGGGCAATCGGGCGTCGGACCCCACGTTCTCCTACACGCTGGTCCATATAGCGATTAAATCGAGGCACGACACCATCCGCGTCGCGGCCGTCAACTGCCTGGAGATGAGGCTGGACGAGCTTGGAGTGGTCGCCGAGCATTCGGAATACGGTTCCACGAGGGACTACGCGAAGTCCAAGCTTCCGGACAAGGAGCAGGAGAAGACGAAATAGCCGCGATTCAAGCCGGGCGCCATCCCGGCGAACAGCATTTTCTTCGATTCATTTTTTCAACGCCTTGCGCAGGGCTTCAAGCGGGAGAAGGGCGCATTTCATCCGTGTCGGATTTTTCGACAGGTCTATCTTGAGCAGCGCGAGGGCCTGCTCTTTCCGTATATCCATGAGTTCCCCGACCTTCTTCCCCTTGAGGAACCCGGTGAACAGCGATGAGCTGGCCTGGCTGATTGCGCACCCCTTGCCGATGAATTTCGCATCGGCCACCACGCCGTCCCGCACCTTGATGAATATTTCCACGATGTCGCCGCAGGACGAGTTGTAGATTTCGGCACGGTAATCCGCGTCCTGGATTTTCCCGAAGTTGAGCGGGTTCTTGTAGAGCTCGATTATGAATTCCTGGTAGATGTCTTCGGAAGCCATTGGAATCAGCCCAGCCTGAGTAGCGTCTGTATCAAAGAGGGCGTGAAGAAGCTAATCACGATGCCCATCAGCCCTGCAAGCAGGAGTATGATGCCCAGGCCGCCCGAACCGAACGCCGCCGCCTTCCAGCTTGCCGCGGGCTTGTATGCGCCCTTCAGCTTGCGCATGTATATCAGGACGCCGCAAGCCCCCAGGGCGAGGCCGAAGAAAAGGAATGCCACTGACAGGAAAACCAGGAACGACTGGGTAGTCTGCACCTGATTGTTCAGGACGGAAGTGAGGTTCGCGCTTCCCGCGGACGATGATGCCGCAAGCAGGACAAGGTTAATCGCATCAGCCTGGTGTTTCATAGAAATCCTCCGAATCCCCTCTGTTGCTATCCCTATTACCCTCCGAATACCTTCCTCGCCCTCTCCAGCGACGACACGAGCGCGTCTATGTCCTCCTTCCCGTTGTAAAGGTAGACGCTCGCCCGCGTGCTCGCCTGTATGCCGAGCGAATCGTGGAGCGGCATCGCGCAGTGGTGCCCGCTCCGGACGCATATGCCGTCTTCGGCGAGCATCGCCGAGACATCGTGCGGATGGATGCCTTCCATCACGAATGCAACGAGGCCGACGCGGTTTTCCGCCTTCGGGGGCCCGAGGACCTTCAGCCCGGGCAATTCATCAAGCCTCTTGAGCATGTATTCCGTGAGCGAGATGTCGTGCCGCCTGATTGCCGTTATCCCCGCCTTTTCCAGGTAATCGATGGCGGCGCCCAGGCCTATGACGGCATCCACGAGCGGCGTTCCGGCCTCGAACTTGTGCGGCACGTCCGCCCACTCGGACGAATCCGCCCGCACGTTGCGTATCATTGCGCTGCCGTAAAGGAAAGGGTCCATCTTTTCGAGCAGCTCGGCCCGGCCGTACAGCACCCCGGAGCCGAAAGGTGCGAGCATCTTGTGGCCTGAGAACAGCAGGAAATCGCAGCCGAGCCTTTTCACGTCCGTCGGCACGGACGGGACGCTCTGCGCCCCGTCGACCACGCTGACCGCCCCGGCATCATGCGCAAGGCCGCACAGCGCCTTCACGTCGTTCAATGTGCCGACCACGTTGGAGGCCGCGGAGAATGCGAAGAGCTTCGCGCCCTTCAGCTTTATCTCCAAATCGGCCATGTCCAGAGTGCCGTCTGTGCATATGGATGCGGTTTCGAGCCTGGCGCCCTTGGCCTTCGCGAGGCGCTGCCACGGTACGTAGCCGCTGTGGTGCTCCATTATCGTCGTCAGGATGCGGTCGCCCTTCCTGATGAACTTTTCGCCGTATCCCCGCATGATGAGGTTCTCGCCTTCGGTGGCGTTCTTGGTGAATACTATCCCCTTCGCGTCCGGGGCGTTGATGAAGCGCGCGGCCTTCTCCCGCACGGCCTCGAATTCGAGCGTCGCCCTTTCGGCAATAGGGTAAAGCCCCCTTGCGACGTTGGAATTGTAATTGCAGTAGAAATTGGACACTGCGTCTATTACGGCCTGGGGCCTTTGCGATGTGGCGGCCGAATCCAGGTAGATCATCCCCGGATTGTTTTGGAAGATGGGGAAGTCGCCCCGTATTTTCCGGTAGTCGAGGGCCTCATGCGTCTGCTGCATCCGCTCCGCCCTCCGGGTTCGCGTATCCCTTCTCTTCGATTTCGTGCGCAAGCTCCTCGGTGCCGGAGCGCGTGATTTTCCCCTTGCTGAGGATGTGCACCCTGTCCGGCTTCACGTATTTCAAAATCCTGGGATAATGGGTGATGATGAGGAAGCACCGCTTCCCGTCCCTCATCTTGGATATCATCTTCGAAATCAGCCGTATCCCGTCCACGTCGAGGCCGGAATCGATTTCATCGAGAACGACGACTTTCGGCTTCAGTGCCACCATCTGGATGGCCTCGGCGCGCTTCTTCTCGCCTCCTGAGAAGCCTACGTTCAGCTCCCTGCTGATGAAAGATTCGTCGAGGCCCAGCTCCTTCGCGTATTTGCTCAGCTCCTCGTGCATCGCAACCATACTGTCCAGGTCGTTCGCAGGCCCTTCGCGGGCGGCGACCGCCTTGCGGACAAGGCTGCTCAGCTTCACGCCCTCGACCTCTTCGGGATTTTGGAACGCGAGGAACAGCCCCTTGCGCGAGCGGACGTCGGCAGGCTCGCCCGCGAGCTCTTCCGAGTCTATTTTAATGCTCCCGCCGACCTTCAGGGACGGGTGCCCCGCGAGCGCCCTGGCCAGCGTGCTTTTCCCGGCCCCGTTCGGGCCCATTATCGCGTGGACCTGGCCGTCTTCGATGCGGAGGTTGAGGCCGCAAATGAGCTCCTTGCCGCCTATGGAGACGCTTAGGTCTTTTATCGTGAGCATAACCTTACCCGGTGAAGTAGCAAACCTCTTAGCTCGGACTGAATATTTAAATATATCCGTGGGCATAGGAAAGCCCCTAGTCGTGATATGATGAAAAGAGCCCCAGTCGCATCGGATGTGGCGGATACCGGCAGGGGGGATGCCGTCAAATACAAGCACCTGTACGCCAAGGGCATCGGCGAGGGCACAGTTCGCTCGATTTCCGAGCTGAAGGGCGAGCCTGAATGGATGACTGCGATTAGGCTGGAGGCGTTCCGGGCGTTCGGGAAGATGCACATGCCCAAATGGGGCGCGGACCTGTCCAAAATCGATTTCGAAAACATTCGCTATTACGCGAGCCCCATCGAGGAGGGCGAGAAGACCGACGTGTGGGACAAGGTCCCCAAAGGCATCAAGAAGACCTTCGACCGCATCGGGATTCCCGAGGCCGAGCGCAGGTTCCTCGGGGGCGCTAGCGCGCAGTTCGATTCCGAGGTCGTCTACCACAACCTGAAGAAGGAATGGGAATCGCAGGGCGTCGTTTTCCTGGACATGGACAGCGGGCTCAAGGAATACCCCGAAATCGTCAGGAAGCATTTCGGCACGATAGTCCCGCACCGCGACAACAAGTTCGCCGCCCTGAACACCGCAGTCTGGTCGGGGGGCAGCTTCGTCTATGTCCCGAAGGGGGTGAAGGTGAAAATCCCCCTGCAGGCGTACTTCAGGATAAACACGAAGAATGCCGGCCAGTTCGAAAGGACGCTCATCATCGCGGAGGAGGGCTCGTCCGTCCATTACGTGGAGGGGTGCAGCGCGCCGATATACTCCGCCTCGTCGCTCCATGCGGCCGTGGTGGAGGTCATCGCCGAAAAGGGCTCGTACATACGCTACACCACGATACAGAACTGGTCGAACAACGTCTACAACCTGGTCACCAAGCGCGCGGTCGCCGGGGAGAGCGCCGTCGTGGAATGGCTGGACGGCAACATAGGCTCGAAGACCACGATGAAATACCCCTGCATAATCCTCAAGGGGAGGGGCGCGCGGGGCGATGTCATGTCCGTTGCCTTTGCAGGGAAGGGCCAGACGCAGGATGCCGGGGCGAAGATGATACATCTAGCGCCGGACACGGTGTCAAGGATAATATCGAAGAGCATATCCCAGGGCGGAGGGAGAAGCACTTACCGGGGGCTTGTCCGCATCGCGAAGGGCGCGAAGGATGCGAAATCCTTCGTGCAGTGCGACGCGTACCTGCTGGATGCGAAATCGCGCTCCGACACATACCCGATGATGAAAATCGACGAGAAGTCGGCTACCGTCGGCCACGAGGCGAAAGTCGGCAGGATTTCGCAGGAGAAGCTGCTTTATCTCATGAGCAGGGGGATTCCGGAAAAAGACGCGCTGTCGATGGTCGTGCTTGGCTTCATCGAGTCCTTCACGAAGGAGCTCCCGATGGAATACGCGGTCGAATTGAACAGGCTCGTGGAAATCCAGCTCGAGAACGCGGTAGGATGACGCGCGCCCCAGGAGCACGCATCCCCGCCCTCTTGCCGCATCGGGCTTGCCGCTACGGGAAAACGCAAAATCAGCCGATTACGTCCACGCGGTACAGGATGCAGGAATCATTGTTGTATTTCAGCCGCGCAATCATGGGGTTCTGCTCGTTCGCAGGCGGGGCGCTGACGTTCACGTAAAGCGAATACACCGTGTCGTCCTCCTTCATCCCTATCACGAAATAGCCGGCGTCCTGCTCGTCGCGGAACACGCTCACGACGTTCACGCCTTTCGCGAACGCCCCGAGGTCGAAGGGGCCGTCGCTTGAGACGACCGCGCACTGGCCCAGCTTCTCGCGGAACCGCGCCGGGCTGATATCCGCGTCGGATTCCGAGGGCAGCAAGGAACCGGCCATGAACGTGCCCGAGGCGTTTATCGCCGCGGCGCCAAGAAGAGCCCGCAGCTCGCGGGCGGTGAGCCTGCAAATCGTGATGAATTCCCCGCCTTTCGAGGTTGCGAGGCTGACGCGCGAAAGCGGCCCTCGCCCAATGTGCGCCTCGAGCGACTTCAGCTTGCCCGGAAGCCCGTGGAATGTCAGGAATGCGGCCGAGCGCGTGAAAAGCACTTCGAACTCCATGCCGTCCAGCGCCACGTACTTCATCCCCCGGATGTTGCGCGAGAAATTATCGAAGTTGAACCCGGCCGAATCCGCCGAATTGACGAGGCTGAACCGGGACAGGTGCTCCTTGAGCGCGTACAGCCGGAGCGGCGGGGAGATGAAGCCGATTTCATCGAGCTTGGGCTCCCTCACCCCGAAACTCAGGGTTGCGTCCGTTTCGCGGGATGGGGGCGCCTTCGGCCCGTCCCGTCTCTGCTGCGCCATTCAATCCTCCCGGTAAAGCATGCACGAGTCCTTCTTGTATGAGAACGTGGTCGTGAAAAGGTAATTTCCGGGCGGCTCGGAATCCGAATTGATGTACAGGTAATACGCCTGCTCCTTATCGCCCGATACTATGTAGTAATGCGTGTTCCCGTGCTGGTCCTGGAGCGTGGTGACGAACTTGATGCCCGCGGCGAACTCATCCATCTCGAAAAGCGGGTCGTCGCTGCAGATGTCCGTGGCCGCGCGGAGCTTGCTCGTCAGTGCGGCGTAGGACACCGTGCCGTCGGCCGGGGGCACGAGCGTTTCGTTCTGCTGGGCCTTCCTGCCCGCTGCGAGCGAGGCGATGCTGTTCAGCATGTCTATGTCGCTCTTGGATATCCTGGATACGAACATCGTCTTGCCGTTATCGAGGACCAGGGTGTCGCACCTTTTCAGGTCGACGTCCATGAATCGCGCATCCTCGTAAATCTCCTCGTGGGGCTGGTCGTAGATGAGGACCCAGGTCGAGCGCGTCCGCCCGACGATGAATTTCCTGCCCGCGATATCAAGAACGCCCGCCCCCCTCAGGTTGGTCTGGAGCGTCTTGTAGACGCGCATGGTGCCCTCGTCGTTCATCATGGTCGCTATGCCGGAATCATTCCTCATGACGCGGCATTTGGACAGCTTCTCCTTGACGGCGTCGAGCAGGCGCGCCGGAGTCGGCGGGAACGCGCCTGTCGGCCCTTCCACGCCGAGGCTTGCCACCCCGAATGCGAGCGTCGCCGAGGCTTCGTGCAGGGGCGCCGCAGCCGCTGCGCCCTTCACCTCGCCGATTTTTTTTCCCGCCATGGATAGAGGTTGTCTGGTTCGTTTTATAATCCTTTTCTTTACGTATTTAAACACTATTTCACGATGCCCGCAGGCGACGGGGAAGCGGCGCGGATTGGCCGATGCAGCGTTGGGGCAAGCAATTAATATGGAACCGCACAATCGCTTAGCATGGAGCGGCTTGAGCTTGACGGCGTTGCCTCATCGCACGTGGAAGGGGATGCCGCAATCCATGTCCTGGACAACGCTTCGGCGGACATCCACATAAGCCCGAAAAGCGGCGCCGACATATCGGTCAAAATCGGCAGGGGATGCGACGTCCGGACGTATGTCGTCATGGAATCCGCGCCGAGGCTGAACCTGACGGTGGACGTAGGCGCGGGCTCGGTCGTCCACAGCGCGTCGGCTTACCTTTGCGGGGCTGACGTGAAGGTGAAGTCCATACTGGGCGGCAGGGGGGCGAAGGCGTACGACCTCCACGTATTCGTGCAGAAGGGCAGGGAAACGCTGTCGTTGGATTCCCTCCTCCAGCATGCGGCCAGGGACACCGAAGGGGAGGTCCTCGTCAAGGGCGTCGTCGCGGACAATGCGGGCGCGGAGCTGGGGGGCCTGATAAAAATCATGAAGAGGGGGGGCGGCGCCAAATCGCACCTCGGCGAGCATGTCATCATTCTCGGGAAGGATGCGCATGCGAGCGCGAACCCGACACTCGAAATCGAGAACAACGACGTGGCTTCGCGCCACTCCGCCACGGTCTCGCGGATAAGCGAGGGGAAGCTGTTCTACCTGATGAGCCGCGGCCTGCCAAGGGAAGGCGCGGAGAAGCTGGTCGTGGAGGGGTTCCTCGAATCCCCGCTCTCGCGCATAGCGGATGAAAAAATGCGGGGCAAGTTCATGGCACTCGTCCAAAAGGCGCTTTAGGGCGCCTTAAGGAATTAGCAATTCTATTTAATTATATTCAAAGTAAGGAAAACATGAGAGGCCTTATTTTAGCGATAGGGATGCTCCTGCTCGCCGGTTGCATGCAGCAGGCGTGCGGGAACGAAGTCAATTTCGTGTGCGGGGATGACGGGGTCACATACCAGAACCCGTGCCTTGCGCAGGCCGCGGGTGCGTTGGTCGCGGGCATCGGCATATGCCAGAGCAACGCGACTCCGTCAGAGCTGCTTTGCTCGGACTCGGATTCCGGCAAGAACGTCCTTGAAAAGGGCACGACAGGCGCGAAAGGGCAGAACGCCACCGAAGACTTCTGCATAAGCGCAAGCACACTGCAGGAGGGCTACTGCGATTCAGGGAATATGCTGGTCGAGACGATGCAGTGCCCGGAAAGCACCGTGTGCGAGGACGGGCGGTGCACGGGCGACATATGCAGCGACAGCGACGGCGGCTCTGTCCCGAAGGCAAAGGGGACCGTCCAAAAGGGCGGCGTGAGCCTCGGCGACACGTGCGGCGACGGGAAGCACGTCATAGAATACTTCTGCAGCGGGAACAAGGCCATGAACGCCACGATAGAATGCGGCTCCGCCGAAGGATGTTCGGATGGCAGGTGCGTGAAGCAGAGCGTCTGCTTCGATAGCGACGGCGGCAACGACGCCAACGAGCAGGGGACGGCCACGACCGATGAAGGCTCATTCACGGATTTCTGCAGGGACAACTCCACACTCAACGAGTTCTGGTGCGACGGCAACTCGCTCGAGCAGGACTCCGAGGCGTGCGGCGCGGACTACTGGTGCAGCGGCGGGAAATGCGTATACCAGAACTGCCTCGACTCGGATGCCGGGAAGGACAAGCGCACATACGGGCAGGTCACCAAGGCCGGAATGACCTCCCAGGACTCATGCGTCGATTCCGACACGGTTAGGGAGTATTACTGCGAGGCCAACGACGCGGCGAGCACCGACATGAACTGCGGCAGCGACGAGTCGTGCGTCTCGGGCAGGTGCGTGGCGGCAACCTGCGTGGACAGCGACGGGGGGAACGTCCCGCTTACTTCCGGCACGGTTTCCATAGGCACGGTTTCCAGGACAGACGAATGCACGAACCTCACGATGCTCAAGGAATACAGGTGCACCGGCGGCGACTACACGTACTCGAACGTCGACTGCTTCACATACCTGTCCTCCACCGTGAGGGCGATATGCTGGAACAAGGTGTGCGCGCAGACGTACTGCACGGACAGCGACGGCGGGCGCGACGAGAACGAATCGGGCTCGTCCACGATGACGACCGCGAACGGCTATACCGCATATTACAACGACGAATGCCTTGATTCCAGCACGGTCGCGGAATACTACTGCGACTCCAACTGGCTCGTCGCGGACAAGGTCCCGTGCAGCCGCGAGCAGTTCTGCTTCATGAACAAATGCGTCGATTCGCCGTGCGTCGACAGCGACGGCGGCGCGAACTACATCGAAGCGGGCTCGGTGACGAAAGGCCTCCGGACCGAGGACGACGAATGCCTGGACGGAGACACGCTAAGGGAATGGACGTGCCCGGGCAACAGCGTGGCCAGCGAGGACCACGCATGCCCGGCCGGATGCGATGCGGCGGGGAGGCGCTGCGTTCCGCTTTGATACGGCACCTGCCGGCCTTCCCGATGGCATATTTTTAAAACCAATTGAGGATACACAGAACAAAAATACGGCGAGGTCAATCACTATGCGAAGAGAGGACGAATACGGATTCGAGAAGATAATCGAGGTCTACGACCAGAAGACTGGAATGCAGGGCGTCTGCGTAATCCACAACACCGCAAGGGGCCCGGGGAAGGGCGGCATGAGGATGGTCCCAGATGTCACGACCGAGGAGGTCATGGGGCTCGCCCGCGCGATGACGTGGAAGAACGCGATGGCAGACCTTCCTTTCGGCGGCGCGAAAAGCGGCATCAAGGCCGACCCCAGGAAGCTCACCCCGGACCAGAAGGAGATAATCATGCGCGCATTCGCGCGGAAAATCAAGGATGTCATCCCCGCGCAGTACATAGCGGGGCCGGACATGAACACGACCGAGAAGGAGATGGCCCAGTTCGCGGATGAAATCGGCACCCCGATGGCCTGCACCGGCAAGCCGGCAAGCGTAGGCGGCCTCCCGCACGAGCTAGGCTCCACGGGATTCGGCGTCGCCATATCCACGAGGACCGCGGTCGAGCACATGGGGAAGAGCCTGAACGGCATGACCGTCGCAATCGAAGGCTTCGGCAACGTCGGCACCTTCACGATGAAGTTCCTCACCGAATGGGGCGCGAAAGTGGTCGCGGTGTCGGACTCCAAAGGGACCATTTACGACAAGAACGGGCTCAAATACGAGGACCTGATGAGAATCAAGTCCGAGAAGGGGACCGTCACCGCGGGCGCGGGCGAGAAGCTCGAAGCGGCGAAGCTCTTCGAGCTCCCGGTCGACATCCTCGTCCCGGGCGCGAGGCCGGACGTCATAAACATGGGCAACGTGAACAACGTCAAGGCGAAAATCGTCGCCGAGGCCGCGAACCTGCCGGCCAAATACGAGGTCGAGAAGGTGCTGATGGGCAAGGGCGTCCTCGTCCTTCCGGACTTCGTCGCGAACGCGGGCGGCGTAATTTCCAGCTACTGCGAAACGCAGGGCTGGGATTCCGGAACGATGTTCAAGGTCGTGGAAGGGAAGCTCAAGAACAACACGAAGCTCATGCTTGAGCGCACGAAGGACAACGACACGCGCAAGGCGGCGTTGGACATCGCCCACGAGCGCGTCGCGGACGCGATGAGAATGAGGGGCTGGATGAAGTGAAAAAAAGGAATGTGCCGGCCATGCTGATGGTCGGCATCATCGTTTTGCTTGTTTTCCTGGTGGCAGCCTGCGCGATTATCGCAATCCTGTACCTAATCCCCCCGGCTGATGGCGGAGGGACCGGGCCGGGCGGCACGGGCGGTCCTGGAACCGGCGGCAACGGCTCCATCAGCCTCAATACAACGGCCGGGAACATCAGCGCCGAGGACATGGCGCTCTGGGACAGCATCACGCTGTCAAATGTACAGGCCGCATGCCTCCAGAAGGCGAAGGAGGAGGCCGGCGGAAGCGCCAGCATGGTTTATACCTGTGCGTGCGTGGAGGACGCGCAGGCCATCAAAAAAAGCTACAAATGCGAGATTAGCACCGCGGACCCGTTCACCGAATACTTCGCCAATATCGACTGCATGCTCGTCGAAAGGTCGTGCGTTGTCGAGACTAATTATGGAAAGGCGACCGTCTCGTTCATCGAACTCCGCGGGTATTACACCCAATAAGCAGCTGCCTGGGCATATGCGGATTTTCTTGCATTTTTATATTACAAAAACCACTTTAAATGTTACGGGCAATTTAGTGGCATGGACAATTCAGCGCTCCGGAAACTCGCGGACAGCGTGAGGAGTGCGCCCGACCCGGTACGCAAAGGCAGGGAAGTCCTTCTCGACGAATATCGCAGGATCGGCGGCGTCCATGAAACGAGCGTCGCGTTGTCCGCGGGATTCGAATTGATACGCTCAATAGTCGCCCAGGCCGCATATGAAGCCCTGGGGCCGGGAACTGGGTGGCTGCGGGCCGTGGAATTGGAGGCCGAGATGGACGACGCTTCCAAGGCGTGCGGCGAGCATCTTCGGAACGGCCTGGCGAACATTTTCATGAGGGCATACCCGGAAGAATCAAACAGCCCTGCTTTAGGATTCAGGCGGGCCCTTGAACTGGAGGCGATTAGCCCGTACAGGTTCCTCGGCTCGACCAGGATGCACGTCCCAGGCCTCGGATACGCCGTAAGCGTGAGGAAACGGTACGCGGAGAACCAGGACAGCTACCGCATATGCTCGTTCGGCAGAAGGAAGGCGTTCGTGTTCGGGGACGGCTGCGGCTCTGCACGTTTCGCCTCGCTCGCCAGCCATCTCGCCGTCCGCGAGGCCCTCTGGAAGTCGGCGAACGGAATCGGGAGGGCAGGCGTATGCGACATCAGCGAAACGGTCGCCGCTATGCTCAACGACGAGAAGGTGCGCGCGCTGGGCGGGAATGGATTGAACACCGGAATCAGCACCCTCCTGGTCGGATTGACCGAGAATGGGCGGTCGAAGGTCTTCAAGGTGGGCGACAGCATCCCGTTCATGGTATGGAACGACGGCGATGCGGACATGCTCGAAGAGCTTGCGGTGGACCGCGTAATGCGCTCGGTGATAGGCACGGCCGGAACGCTCGTTGAAAGTTCGGTGGAGGAGTATGAGCGCGAATCGGGCAGGATGGTGCTCACGAGCGACGGAATCACGAATTATCTCGATGACTGCCCGAAGGAAATCGCCAGGTGGACGACGCTGTCCGACGACCCCGTCATCATATCGGAAAGGCTCATGCGCTCGGTCCTGCGAAACCAGATGGCGTACAATCATTCCGACGACGCCACGATTATCGTGGAGGACAGCGTCCGCTGAACCGCCCGCCTGTTCCGTCATATATCGCTTATCACTTTTGTCCCATCACTTTTGTCTTGCCACTTTCATATATCATATTTTTTTATAAAGTATAACATTTATAAGCAGTAGCAAGCATATACAATTCCGCAATAATAACCAGTTTAATACCAGTTTGAGCGGTGTTTGGATGAGGACATTGGCAGCGAAAGGATTCAGGCTCATGGAAAAGTCAGGGGTGGCAAAGGCCGCCGCAATCGCGGTGCCGATGGTCCTCATCGAATGCCATTCCAGCCCCCCGCAGGTCCCCATGGACAGGGTGACCGTGGTGGACATCGGGGCTGCCGGTCCCGCGGCGGCCGTGGATGAAGCGTACGCCGGTTCTTCAGGCGCCGGCGCTAAATCCGGCAACAGGCGGGCGGCGTTGAAAACCGAGCTTAACGTCGATATTTACGAGAACTGCCTTCTTATCGCCCGCCTGAGCGTGATAAACCCTGACGGCTCGCTGAACCGCATCATACTCGACCCGAAGGTCGATTTCATCCTTGAGGGCGCGGGGGTGGGCAGCTTCGCCACAGTTTGCACCCAAGCCTGGGAATGCGATGTCAGCACCGTCGCGATGTCCAGCTCGAAAAACCATATACAGGCCGGCATTAAAGCGACATTCAGCCCCGCAGGGGATTCCGGCTTGTCCGCTTCTTCTGCGAGGATTCCGCTGGCCGGGGAAGATTTCCACCAGAATTGCCCCTGAATAGCATATGGTAGGCGGCGGCGGACATCAGGATGAACAACGCCAGCGAAAGCGCCATGTCCTCGAATCCTGTGCCCGTCATCTTGAAGGCGGAAGGGACCATCTCGAGCGCCGACGTCTCGTAATTCAGGATGAGGATGAAGAGGTTGTTCGCGGCGTGCGCGCCGAGTGCGAGCTCCAGCCCGCCGTCCCTCAGCGTGACAAGGCACAGCCAGTATCCAACGGCGAAATAATACGCGGACGCGACCAGGAACCCATTGGACATCTCAGGGTTGCCGAGATGGACGAGCATGAAAAGCATGGACGAGAGGAACGCGGCGGCGAGCGGGCTCCGGACGGCTTTCCCGAATACCTGCAGGAGGTATCCCCTGAAAAGCAGCTCCTCGGACGAGGTCTGGATTATCGTTAATACGACGTAGACGGGTGCGAAAAGCAGGAGGCGCGAGGGGTCGATGGAGAGGGTGAAGGATGCGGGCTCGAGGATGAATGACACCGCATTCGCGATGACGTTGAACGCGAAAAATACCACGAATCCCAGGCCTATCCTCCCCATATCGGCTTTCGGGCGCGTCGTCACGAGGGAAGCCACCGGCCTTCCAAGGATGAATTTCACGCTTGAGAGGACGCCGGCGGCGAGCGCGACGAATGAAAGGGCGACGGGGATGTAGAATGTCAGGAAGGTGTCGAACCCGCTAAGCGGGCCCTGCACGGGAGGACTGCCCTCGTACGGAAAGGGCGCGCCACCATTGTAGACGACGACCGCCAGGAGCGGCAGGCTTCCGACGAATATCCACATGAAGAGGATTACGATGAGCGATGCGATGTGCCGCCCGAGGCCTTTTTTTCCGGATTCGGCCAGGTCCATGAACGATTCCATCGCTGAGATTAGCCGTATTTCTTTTATAAGGATGTTTGCCGCCACCCCATCTCGGCACGAAAGCGGAAAAGTATATTAAATACGCAGGAGAGTGCTTTCCAGAGCGCAGCGGGGGTGCCTGGATGGTCAAACGCAAGGGAGCGATAGATGCTTCTGCAAAGCCGGCCAGGATAATCCCTCCAGGAATGACCGAAGACGAAGTAATCGCAATCGAAAAGGAGACGATGGAGCGCGTCAGCAAGACTATTTCTGCCCTGGAAGGCGCGATTGCGACATGGGACGCAAGTCCCGACAAGCCCGAGGACCTGAAGGACAAGTTCATCAGATACAAGCGCGCGCATGAAGCGCTGAGCGGCTGGCAGGTGAAAGCCCTCCGCTCGTATGGAAAAAGCGGTTTCGAAGACCGGGTGAAGCTCATCTGGGAATTCGTCGACATATGCAAGGCGTACATTTAGGGGGCGCTTGATTGGTAGAGAAGAACCTGACGACACGGCCTGAGGACGCTTCGAGGAGTGCAGACCAGGTCCTGCGTGACATGCGCCCGCATATCGAACGGATAGACTCGACATTCAGGCAGCAGCAGGTCGACGGCAGCACCATTTACACGCGCGTCAACCTGGCGGACCAGTCGCTTTCAGGATTGAGGAGCCATGCCGAATCGGTCCGCAGGAAAATGGAGGGCGGACCCCATGAAGGCGGCATGAAGAGGCCCCATCGCGATGCGCATTCCGAACTGCAGACGATGCAGCAGACGCTCGCCCAGATGAGCTCCCTGCTCCTGCAGGACATCCGCGAGGAGCATGCCGAGGAGCTCGAGGACCTTGAAACCACGCTCGAAGAAGCGAGGGAGGCCGTCGAGCAGGGTGACGACGAGGACGCGCAAGCGAAGCTCGACGAGGCGCAGGAAAAGCTCTCGAAGCTCGAAACCGTTTTCTCGATTGAGGAGGAGATGTACCGCACCGGCAGCCCGGATGCCCTTGGCGGCGGCGTGTTCGGGGACGTGACCGGCGCCCTCCATGCGGCGTTGCGGGACACGAGCGATGAGAGGAGCGGGACCATCCTCGAAGCGGTTTCGCTTTATGCGCAAAACTCCCCGATACTGAACCTTGACACGCCGGAGACTAAGGCGAAGCTTGCGGAAATCATGGCGTTCATAAAGGGCCTTGGCCAGTCCGCGCAATCCGGCGAGGCTTATACCCCTGAAAGGCAACAGGCTGACAGGGAGGCTTTCGGCGAATTGAGGGCCGGCGTCGCGCAGGTCGTCCAGAACGCCCTCGGGCAGTATGCCCAGGCGTTTTCGGGCCTGGCGCGGGACCTCCAGCGCCGGATTTCGGCAGAGGGCCAGCAGGATTATGTCAAGGAAAAGCTCCAGGCCGTGCTCGGCGAAGTGAACCGCTTGCTGGAACGCCTCGGCGCGGACAGGCGCTCGCAGATTACGGCGCAGGAAGCCGGCACATTGGCGCAGGGATTCGTCGATTTGGCGATGCGCGCCGCCGGGGTGTCGCCCCAGGGTGCCGGGGAAGCCAGGGCGGATGATGTGGCGAAAGCCGCGACGCTGAGGGGAAGCGGCGCTGAAAGCGACAGGCGCGCGGCGCAGGCGGGGACGCCCGAATGGTTCGGCCAGCAGGCGCAGAGGGCGCTCGAATCGGGCAACCGCGAGCTGGCGGGACTCGCCACCATGATGGGGAGCCTGGAGAAGGCCGCCAACGGGATGGGCATGAGCGCATCCGGCCTGCTTCCGCCCCAGCTTGTCAACGGAATCATGGGGCTCATATCCGGAAATGCCTCCGGGGAACAGGTCGCCACGGCGGTCCAGAACCTCCAGCAGGCGCTCGACCGCAAGCTCGGCGTCAGCCCGGCGCGCGTCGCCGAGCGCGTCAATGACGGCATCAGGGCGTTGAGGGACGGCCTCGCATCGTTCCTCTCCCCGCAAAGCGGGACACCGGAAGCGGCGATGCTGCCGCAGGCGCAGGCAATCGAAAGGCAGGTCGCGCAGGCCCAGGAGGCGCTTGCGAACAACGATGCAGGGCTTGCTCAAAGCATTTTGGTGAAGGCTCAGGGCCACTTCAGGGCACTTGGCGGCCTGGCGGAAAAGGCGAAGAAGCTGCTTGGCCTCGGAGCCCCGCAGGAAGTCGTCGGCGCCGTCCAGAGCGCCGCGCAATTCATCGGCACCCCGAACGAGCGGCGCGCAAGCCTCATCATGGACGCCGCCGCGAAGTATGCGGATTATTCGAGGCTGCAGGGCCCGGAGGCCAGGGAAGAGGGCGGCGTGCTTTCCCAGCTCGGCGCACTCATCTCAAGGCTGGCCGACCCGCAGCAGCAGATAGACATCGACGCCGAAACGCAGGCGCTCGAAAGCATAGGAAGGGAAATCGGTGAAACCGCCGCAACCTCGGCATACCAGGACGCGGCATGGATCTCCGCCCAGATTTCATCATCAAGCTTCCGCGACCTTCTTGCCAGCGCGATAGGGGGGGAGCTTGGCGAAATCGGTGGTGAGGCGCAGGGGCTTCTGGACAGGCTCAGCGACCCCGCCCTCGCATCGTCCGTCACTCCGGAGGAGATTGCCGCCGTGAAGAGGCACCTTGAGCAGGCGCTGAGGTGCGGCGGCATCCTCCAGCAGGCGCCGGAAGGAAGGTTCAGGAACGCAATCGGGAAGATACTTTCCGTCGCGCTCGGCTTCCTTCGGGGCGGGGGGAGGAGCGAGGATTACGAACTCATGGTGATGTCGGCTTCTGAAATGTCAGGCGACCCGCATCGTTATTCCGACGTTGCAAATGATGTCGCGCAGGACGCATCGAGGCTGGCAGGGGCGGGTCCGGAGCAGGCCCAGGAGGCGCGCGCCGCCCTCGGCTCGCGGCTTATCCCCATATTGACCGAAAAGGTCCAGGATGCGAGCGACAGGCTAGAAAACGGCGGAGCGCTGGAAACCGTACTTGACACGCTCGGACAGGGACTTGTCGACATGGCGGCCACCCCTGAAGAATTCGGAGTGGACGACATGGCGTTCATCAGCTCCGCGCTGTCGCTCATCACGCCCCTGATTGGCGAGGCTGAATCGGGTCATCACGAGCCGGCGGCTGTGGAAGGGGCCAGCGCATTGGCGGCAAAGGCAGTAGAAATCCTGAGGAGGGGCGGGGATATCGATAGCGCAGGCAAAATCGCAGCCGCGCAGATGACGCTTGCATTGACATACCTTAATGCGCCGGCGGGGCAGAGGGCTGCGATACAATCGTTCGCAGAAGCCCTGCAATCCGACAAGTCGGCGCTGGAAAAGGTGTCCCAGCTCGGGCAGCTCCAGGCACAGCTGGCCCAATTCACGGAGGCTTCGGAAAGAAGGGGGCTGGACGGGCAGGCTCTTGCCGCATTGGGGACGGCGATGTCTGAACTGCGGCGGGCGATAGACTCGCTGATTGGCACTGGACATGAATATCCGCCCCAGGCCTTCGTGGAGGAAAGGTCGCGGCTCGAAGGGGCGCTCGGGGATGAGGAGCAGGCGCTGGCGTACCTGCAGGCGCTTTCGCCGATTCTGAACCTGGGCGAAATCGAGGCAACCCCTGAGAATCCCGCTACAGCCATGCTTGCGTCCATCCTGCAAAGCATCGCAGAACACGACGGCACGGATATCGAGGGGGCGAAGACCGCGCTCTCCTCCATGGTAGTGGGCGCCACAACCCAGGAAAGGCTCGGGCGCATATGCGCAATCGCCCAGGCGATGGACGGGGCGATGCAATCGCTCCATGGAAGCGTGAGGCACGATGCGGCGGCGCTGTTCGCAGCTGCGATATCGGCGCTGTCGGAATGGCGGGCGGAGGACGGAAGGGTTATCAGCGCCGCGGCGCTCGCATACGCCCAAACCGACGATGCGGCCGGAAGGGCCGCGATTTTGCATGCGTACGACAGGTATAATCTTGGGGAACTGGATGGGGGGCAGGTCCAGGCCATTGTCGGAATCGAGCAATCCCGCGCAGGATTCCTTGAAAACGCGGAAGATGGGCATAGGACGAACATAAACGCTTATTTCGACCTCGCGTCAATCGCGGTGGAGAACCTCAGCGCAGAAGAATCGGCAGCCATATGCGAGTTAGCCGCCGCTTATTCCACGTGGGCATCGGTGAAGGAAGGAGACATCGCCGACCCTGCGCTCAGGGAAAGAAGGGACGCCGAGATGCGCTCGATTGAATCCCGCCTCGGCGATTACAGCGGAATCCGTGAAATGGCCAGGGGCAGGGCGAGAATCAGCACGACTCCGATGGACATCCGCGAGAGGATGCTGGCGCCGCTCGCCATCGCAATAATCGACGGGACGGCACTCGGCACCGCGCTGGGCGGGGCAGACTATGTCGATGCGAGGCTGAAGCTCGTTGATTTGAGGGCGGAATCCGGGACCATGCTCCTGCATGCGGATTCGGCCGCTTTCGCATCCGGATTCGAGGCCATTCTCGGCGGCGATGAAAGGGACGCCCAAAGGACTGCGGAAAGATACGAGCGCGAGAAGCGCAGGCTCCTCGAGCGGGCGGAACGCGAGGAAGGGAGGGGCAATCCTGGCCTGGCCGCATGGTATCGCTCGCAGGCAGGGCTTATCGACCGGGGAATGGTCGAAGGCGCGGCGGCGCAGGCTTCGGAATTGTTCATAAGCGGACAGGACGAGATGGCCCAGGCGATAGAATCGCGCAGGCAGGCCGCACATGAAGAGGTCGCGGGCAACGCGCAGGAATCGGAGCGGCTGATGCGGGAATCGCAGGCGCATGAGGCGCGCGCACAGGAGCTTACCGGCGCATCCGAAATGATGGCGGGCGGGCTCGTCCAGCTAGACAAAAGCATACAAGCCATCAGCACGCGCCACCGCGAGAACGGGCGCGCCGAGCTTGCAATCGGAATAAGGACGGAGTATGGCACGGCCAACGGATACCTGGTGGATGCGCTCGGCAATGCGGTCCCGGCCGATGATTCGAGGGCGAAAGGCCCGGGCGAAGCGGAGTACGTGATGGCGGACGAGGAACAGCTTGCCGGGCAGTCGGCGGCCGCGCAATCATATATAGCTCAGGGCACGCAGAGCGTCCAGGTCGAAGCCGCGGTGCAGAGATGCAGGAACGCGGGAATCGCCCAGGCTACAACAGACGTCCATGAAAGGAACATAGAGGGCGCAAGGGAATTCGCCCAGAGGATGATTGACCGCCTGCCCCCGGAAATCACCGGTGCGCAGAAGGGGGAGTTCCAGCGGCGGCTTGACGATGCCATGGCGATTGAAGACGCGGCGGCCAAGGTGGCGGCGCTTGAAGCCCTGCTGATAGATTTGAGCAGGGAGTCAGGAGTCGAAGGCGAGATAACGCAGATATCCGCGACACTGCCAACGCTCATTACCGCCATGATTGACGGCTCCACATGGGATGAATCCATCCGCGGCAACTACCGCAGGAAGCTCGATTCTGCCATCGAAGCCGCCCGCAACGGGAACGCAAGACCGCTGCAGGAATTATACAGGGACATATCAATCACCGGGGGGCATGGCTCAGTCCCGGCAGCCGCCGACGAGGAGGGAGGCCAGTCATACGTGGTGAACGCGTTCGATGTCGCAGGCAACGAGGAGGAATACCGGGAGATTGTCCGGTTATACAATAATGAGAACTTCGCGGCGGCATCAAGGACGTACCAGGGCGCGAGGCAGGAGGTCGAGCTGGACATCGCGCTTTCGGGAATTGCGACGGATTCCGCTTCACAGCGTTACGCCGCAAGGCAGCAGTATGCGCAGGCGGAGCGCACATATGATTCGTTGATGGAAAGCAGGCAGGCGCAGGGAGGCCAGCCCGAGGCGGGGAGCCCGGAGGAGATTGAAACGCTTATCAGGAGGCTTCCGGAGGAATTCCAGAGCGCGCTGCTGGAAAGGCTTTACCGAATTCCCATAGGCGAAGAAGGCGATTCGGCAAGGGAGGAAATCAGGCACGAGGTCCGGGGGATGATGGTCACCGATCCGCTGACCGGAAGGCCAGAGCAGATTGGCGCCCAGGCAGACGCCCTTAGGAACGGAGAGTCCCTTATATATCTCGACAAGGAGGAGTTGCGCGAGGATTTCGGCGCGATAAACCGCATGATCGATGCGGGCTCCCTCGTCCAGGTGCAGGACGCGATACGCGGCTTCGGGTCTGTGGTAGCAGTTCGCGCGTCTGCTGAAAGCGAAGATATCGCCGTAGGGAGCGAGGCGGCGCAAGCCTGGAGCATGATAGAAAGCGGCGGCGGCACAGTGATGGCCGACCCCGGGCGCAGCTCGCGGCCGCCGGACAGCGTCGCCATTGATGCAACCGGGCTCATCTGGGTGAGGAACGGCGAGGGTGTTGTCGAAAGATATACCGAGGGCCCGGTCGAGGGTGAGACTCCGCGCCAGAGGGAACAGAGAGAAAGGAGGAACGCGGAGAGGCAGGATACGCTTACCGATTGGAGCGACAGCTACGGGCGGGATGCGGGAAGGCATTACCAGAACGCGGAGGCCCACTCGCATGCGCGCGCCCTGCTGCTGGAGCCCGGTGCGCAGAACCTTCCAGACAGCCTGACGCTGCTTGACGACCTTGTCGGCGGCATATATGAATTCGCCGAGCCGGAAATGCTCCTTGAGACGCCCGATGGCGTCGGATACCGCGTCGAGCTCGAGAGAATCCGAAGCATCAGCGACGCGGGAGAGAGGAGGAGGGCTGCGAACGATTTGTTCATGGCGATTGCCGCGGATGAAGAGGCGTTCGACATCGGCTTGATAGGGTTGACGCAGGAATACAGCGAATCACAGCTCGCCCAGCTTGAAGCCCAGGGGATGAGCGCCCAGACAGCCCAGCTTGAAGAGCAATTGAATGCCTCATGGACCGCTACGCAAATCAACATGGACAGGGCGATGGAACAGCAGCGCCTTGCGGACAATGCGGAAATCGCGCGCATGGAGCAAAGCCAGAGCCAGATGTACGGGTTCACTCCAGAAGACCACAGGGCCCTTGCCGACCGCAGGCTTGCGCTGGCCGGGGCCCTGCTTTCAGAGGAAAATGATATCCGCGCCCATGATATCATGGCGAACCACGAGCCAGTCCGGACGGACAACGGCGTCCATGTCGACGTCCTTGGCGAGATGGCTGACCTTAACGCCGCGGAATACCAGGCCATGCTGCCCTATGTGGATGAGGATATCAGGGAGCAGTCCGAAGGAACCGGGTTTTGGAAAGCGGCATCCACGCTTGCGCTGGCTGGCGGCATCGCCGTCCCAGCACCAGTCGTCGACACCCGGGGGGCAAGGGAGAGGCTGGGCTCGATGGCGATATCCCAGACTGCAATCGACCTGGCATCGCTGGGTTTCGGGTTCAGGGTGGAGGGCACGGCCACCGAAGAAGGCCGCCAGCAGGTGGAGGTATGGGAATGGGACCAAACGCCCGCCGAGCGGGAGATGGTCCAGACAATGGCCGTCCAGCAGGACCGCCTCAGAGGCCAGATGCAGAATGTGATATTCGGCCATGATTCGGCATGGGGCGCGGACCCCCAGCTGGCGTATCTCACCAGGATAGAACAAAGGATGGATTCGCTTGAAGGCGGCGCCCTCGTGCTTTCGCAGGGCCATGACCTGCAAGCCGCGCAGGCGTATTACCAGGAAAGCGTGCCATTCCAGCTCCAGCAGGTGAGCGCTTACCAATCGGAATACCGCGATGTCGACGCGGCCACCAACGATTCCATCCGCGGGATGCAGAAATATGCGAGCTATTACCGGACCGCGACCGCGGTCGGCGAGTATGCGGTCGCCACAGCCGGCGTAATTCTCTCCCCCGTAACAGGCGGCGCTTCGCTTTCACTCACAGTGGGCGTCGGCGCCCTCGGCGTCTACAGGGGCTTCGACCTCGCCCACCAGAAGGGGGAGTGGGACTGGGAATCGGGCTCGCAGGTCGCGATGGGCGCGCTCGGAATCGTGCTCGCCCCGATAGGCGAAATCTCCAGCATACAGAGGCTCTGGGGCGGGATGAGGGGAATCCAGCGCGTCATGTATACCGCCGAGGAATTCGTCGAGTCCCCGCTGGCGATGCGCATGGCGGTCCACGGCCTTGGCGGCGGGATGGTGGCGTTCGGAGGGGTTCAGTTCATCGCTCAATATGGCCAGATGCGCGAGGCGGTCGAGCGCGGCGAGATGACGTGGCTCGAGTTCGGATTCACTGCATTTTCGTCCATAGGGCAGCCGCTTGCGCAATACGGCGCCGCGGCGAGGATGGGCGGGCAGATGCCCCGCTCCGCGTGGAGACAGGCGTTCGACGTCCTCGTGCTCGGCAACGCGCCGGATTTCATGCAGATGCACGCGCTTCCGAGGCCGGTCGGCGAGGAGACGTCATACCGCGCGGCGCTTCCAGAAATGGGTTATGCTGAAAGAGTCCAGGTTTCGCCGAAGGCGAGGCTCGATGTCCTTGAGGGCGGGTACCAGGCCTACAGGGATCGGGCCGTAGAGCTCGGCGAGGCTTCAGGCTACGACCCGGCCCAGGCGAGATATATAGAAGCCAGGAGAAGCGGGCAGGAGCCTGACCAGGCGATGAGGACCGCATTGGCAGGGGAGGCCGAAGCCGCGCCCATGCAGGCTCCTGAAACAATCGCCCCTCCAGTCCCGTATTACCTTGAATCGGGAGGGCAGAGGGTGGAGTATTCACGGGATTACGCTTCCGGAGCAATCGAGCTTACTTACCATGCCGACAGGCTCGCCATGGCGGGAGAAGCGGACAGGCCGGCCGTGCTTGAAAGCATCCCGCCCGGATACAGGGCGCAGGCCGAGCATCTCGCATCCGACCCGGCCTTCCGGAGGGCGAGCGAAACCGCGAACGGCGACCGTTCGAGCCCCGAGGCCGCTGCCGCGGCCGACAGCGCGAGGAGGGACCAGGCGTTCCTCGGATTCTCAGAAGCGAAGAATCTCCCGGCTTTCGAAGGCAGGCCGGATGCGGCATTCTCCGGCGTCCAGAGCGAGGCGCTTTATATCGCCGAGCAGTACACGCGCGGGATTATCCAGACCGAACAGGCCCTCAGGTATTCAACAGAGAGGCATACGCAGGCCGAGGGTTTGAGGGCATCGACCCAGCGCGTCATCGAAAGCGGAGACCGCCTTCTTTCCCGGCCAAGGACTCCGGAGGAGATAGCGCGCATCAGGAGGCAGCAGGAAGATGCGCATGAATCCCTCGTGCTAGCGGAGGCGACCGATGAGAGCGCCCGGATTATCGAGCGCGCGCTGGAGCACGTCGAGGCAAGCCCGGCCGAGATGATCGTGAACAGGTTTGCAAGGAGGATGGAGGAGCTGGGGGCGGCAATAACATACGATGACAGGATCCTGCTGGCGGAATCAATCGAACTCCTGCGCGACGGGAGGCTGACCACGTCTGAATTCTGGAGGGGTCTGGATGAGACGATATACAGGAGGGCGGCCGGCGCGCAGCCCGCCGCGCTGATGATGGAACGCCTTGTCCCGACCTTCAAGGGGGCGGAACTGTCTCTCCAGAGCCCGGACTCGCTTTTATTCTTCCTCTCGCTAAGCGCGGAAATCCTGCCGGGCCTGTTCAGCGGCGTCCCGCTCAGGGGGATGGGGAGCGAAGCGACGCTGAATGCGGGTTTCGTCTCGCTCGACCTGGTGCGCCAGAACTTCTTCAACTCTCTCTCGAGGGGCGAACTGAGGGTGTTGGGGGACGTAAACATACTTGAATACTTCACCCGCGTCGTCCGCGACACCCCCGGGCTTGTGAACCGGATGCTCGCATCGGAAGGCATAGACGCGTTCGTGACATCGGCGGCTTTCGGGACCAGCTCGGACGAGGGGGGGTTCCTGATACTCGCGCGGGACAGGGAATCGGCCATAAAGGCGAATGACGCCCTCGGCCGAATCATCGGCACGCAGTTCCGCTTCGAAGGAAGCGCGCTCGATTCGCTGAGCAGGGGGATGGCGGTCCGCCCGTATGTCGAAGAGGTAATGGGGACGAGGAAGGGCAGAGTCGGGAATGGCGGCGCATTCGTGGAGCTGAGCGTTGCGGATTTCCGCGCGATGGGGCAGGGCAGGGACGGAGGCGTCACGGCATTCATAGACTTCATGAGGAGGATGGCGGATTCGAGGATAGGCGACGAGGCGTACTTCCGGGATGGCACGGGCATCCCCCGTATGGAGGACCTGCCGGAATCGGCATTGAACTTCATGAGCGAGGAGGCGAGGGGCGCCGATTACCTTGGTGAGAGCTCTGGGCTCGGAAGGAGGTTTTCCGTCGGCCAGGACCGCATGAAACAGATATTCGACCCGAAATCGAACACCGGGCTGCGGGAAAGCGGCTCCGTGGTCGTGCTCGAAGGCGGCCTTCGCGCCCAGGAAGGGAGCGGAGGCAGGGCGGCGCTCAGCGCATTGTCAGGCAAGAAGGGAAAGATGTTCGGCGCCGTCACCGAAGGGAGAATCGGGCTTTCGGTGTCGAACATGCCGTCCCAGGCATCGGGCGAGGAATTCATATACGTGAACAGGTTCGCGGCAAGGCGGGCCGCCGAACGCTTCATGTCCGCTCATTCCATGGAAGAGGGCTCGGTCCAGGTCATCCAGACCGGCCCGGGGCCGGATTTCATTTTCGTCATGAGGGACAGGCGCGCGACGGACGCAGACGTGGCTGAGCTCGCGCAGTATTACCGCGAGGCAGGGAACGGCTTGCTCGTGGAAGGATTCACGACAAGCGCTGCCGCGACCGCGCTTTCGGGCGAGGAAATAAATTTCGGCAGCTACCGCTCAACGGTGAGATACCTCAAGGATGGAGAGGCGTTCGGCAGGCTTGAATTGCCCCCTGAAGGCGGGGCGGTGCCTTTCGGGGACATACCCCGGGACTTCACATCGACGTCGATGCAGCTCGACGGGGCGGGAAACATACTCGGCATATTCTTCTCAAGCGCAAGGGTCAGGGAGAGGGACCCGGTGCTCGCATCAAGGCTCGCCCAAATCGGGGGGGAGGAGTTCGTATCTAAATTCACCTCGTACCTGGAAGAGAACGGGATACGCCTGCGGAACTGGGAGGATTTGCGTGTCGCGCTCGAATCCTTCACCGGCGGCCGGAAGATTTTCCAGGCGCTCTCGGGCGAGCATTTCCAGGCGTTCATAAGCGAAAGGTATGCCGATGCGTCCCCTGAAGCGGCATCGGCAGCAATCCAGTCCGCATCCGCTGCACCCGCATCCGAGGCACCAGCAGCGCATCATGAAGCCCCGCAGGAAGCGCAGGCGGTGGAAGTAAGGGCGGCAAGGGCTCCCGGACGGGGCCGGAGAAGACGGGCAATCGACATCGAAGAGCGCATCGGCAGGGTGCGGCGAAGCGCGTTCGAGCGGAAAGCGGAATCGCTCCAAAGCGAGCAGGAGCGCCTCGAAACAATGAAGGGGATTCTGGACAGGAGGATTCCAGAGGCGCAGGAAAGGCTTCGGATGGCCGAGGAGAACAGGGAGGCCCTCGAACGCACTTATCCAACGGAGGACGCGTTCGGACTCGGAATGAACGACGAAGGATATGCAAGTTTCATCCGGGATATGGACAGGCGCACATACGAGGCGGGCGTGGAGCTTGAAGGCGCACGGCAGTCCCTTGACACGCTGACTTCTGAATTATCGGAAGTTGAGCGCAGGCTTTCCACAATCGGGCCGGAGCTGGAAAGGGCGCAGGAGCGCGAAGCGGAACCGGAGGGGGAATCCATCCGGACCGTCTTCCTGGCCAGTATCGAAACTTCTGGCGCAAGGATGAAAGAATACGGAAAATATCCCGATGGCAGATGGAGAAACGCTGATACGCTCGAGGGTGTTTCGAGACTCCAAGGCGAAATGTTAGAGGCTGTCGTCTCCCCGGAACATGCAACCCCCGAAGAGATGGATTCGGCCAGGTATTATCAGGGTGCTCATGACCGCGGCAGAAGCCAGCCACTCGGGCCGAGCGATTCCGCCCTCGCACAGCTGGCGGAGTCGGGCATCTTCCTCGGCGAGGACGGCCGCTTGGTATTCAGCACGAGGAAAATGGCGGTGCGGGCCAATAATGAATTGCTGAAGGCGGCAAGGGAATCCGATAGCCCGGTCTCGTTCAGGATTAGCCTGGACGACCAGTCAAGGCTCGCGGAGCAGGGGATTTACTTCGACAACTTCGGCGAGCTTAAGCACGGAAGCGCACGGGACGCCATGATGGTCGTGGACATGCGCCTCGCAGAACAATATCACGAAACGCGCAGGCTGAGGGCGCTTGCCGACGGCGGCCAGGTTGATTCATTCCGGGGGCCGATAGCTGTCAATGGGGGACCGGAAGCAGCGCACAGGATTCTTGATGAAAGCGGCGTGCCCCGGCTCGGGCAATTGACAGCGCCGTCGCTCAGCGGGGTAGTGAGGATGGGACGGGCTCCCACCAGCTCAACGCCGACCGACTCGCCGCCAAGAGGTTCGCCCACGACCGGGGGTGGAATCACGGAGGCACAGATTGACACGTTCCTTGTGCGGGTGGGCAGGAGCGCAACGCACAGGGATGTCCTCGGTCCGGACACCGGATTGTTCGTCGGCATGCGCATGCGCAGGCTGGAGGCGATGGGCATAACGCTCGACATGCAGGCTAATCCGAACCCCCAGACTGCAGTCGTGATTCGGGCGGTAGAGCGTGAAATTGCCAAGGAAGTATTGAGCCGGCTAGGGCTGGCCGAGGCGCCAGTACCGCTTCCAGCCGAAGCTCCTTCGAGGCAACCGTTCACGGGCATTCCAGAGGAGCCTAGGACGTTCGAACAGCAGGTCAATGATTTCATCGGATATGCGCAACGTGTCCATGACGAGAGGCTCACTGCGATTCCGGAGATTTTCGAATATAATAGGATGGTATTCGACGCGCTTCTAGAAAAAGGCTATACGATAAAGGATTTCCGTTCGCCCGCCCCGGCAATGCGGAGAGACTTGATTTTAGCGCAGCGGGATGCCGCGATTGAGATTATCTCCAGGAGGGTAGAGCCTGCGGTTGAAATCCGCGCTCCGGCACCGGCCCCCGCCGCGGCGGTGGCGGATAGGGCACTCATCCAGCTGATTGGACGCGAAGCCGCAGGGGAGTTTTCGGCTCTCGGCATCACCCCCGTGACCAGGGAAAACGGGGCGCTGAAGATTTCAATGCCTGAAGGCGCAGGAGGTGCGGCCTTCATCGAGATGAATTATGAAACCCCGGTCGGGAGGGGCATTCTCCAGGTGCGGCTTCCGGAGCAGGCCCACGGGGAGCCGGAGCACGTTTACCGTTTCCGGGTCAGGCAGTCGATAGCTGATGCCGTCCTTTCCCAGCGCGATTCGGCCCTTTCGGCCAATGCGCCAGGCATATCCGCAGAAGCGAGGAGGCTGTACCTCATCGCCCGCGACGCCCAAGCCGAGGCGGGCAGGCATTTCAGCTTTGGAACCGCCGACGAGCGGGCAGTCGCTTCGCAGATGCTGAGCGACCCGCAATACATATCCGCAATGGAAAGGGGCGATATCGGAGAAGCACTTGCGATATCTGAAAGATACGCCCATATCACCGATGCGCTTTCTTCAAGCGAGACGGAGTTCAGGCAGGGCGCTTATGTCGACACTGTGACAGGTGCGAGGCAGGTGATTGTGATAGGCGACGTGCATGGGGACGCCTATGGCCTGGCCGACCAGCTTCTGAGGGGCGGGGTCCTGATTGATACGAGGCCTGATTTGCCCCATTCGGACCGTTCCGTCCTTCCGGCCCAGAGATACAGGCTGAACCCGGATTTGCCCCCCGGAACCCAGATAGTGTTCACCGGCGATTACATAGACCGCGGACCCACGAGCGTGGATGCGGCCATGCTCGTCCGGCAGATGCAGCAGGATGCCGCATTCACGGGCTCGCAGGTGCATGCGCTGCGGGGGAACCACGAGGCACTGTTCCTGAGGTTCGTCGAGGCGTACAGGGGCAAGAGCCAGGCCGAGGTGCAGGCAATCCTGGACGGCACGGCCCCGGATGCGCTATGCGACATATGCGAATGGGAGCGCATCGGCGTGCAGGACACGTTCGATTCCATCATCCAGAGATACCACACGTGGGAGAACTTCATCGCGGAGAATTTCGATTCGCAGGGCAACCCGACGCCGGGAAGCTTCATGGAATTCATCGGCTCGACCAGGGCGGCCGTTGTCGTGGATAACAATTTCTTCACGCACGGCGGACCGGTCATGACCGAAGCAGTCCTTAACGCAGGCTCGCGGGAAGCGGCAATCAGTGCGCTCGATGCGCACTTCACGCAGCTGTTTTCGACTACGGACAACCATTGGGCGAAGACCAACCTGAAGCTTCCGGATATGCTCATGGGCGAGCGGACCGGGGACTTCTCAGCCAATTACGCCGAAGGTTTCGGACGCGGAATCGGGGCCTGGGCCCCGCACATCGAAGCCGAGAGGGGCAGGCGGTGGATGGAAGTCCTGGGCATCGACCATCTGTATTTCGGCCATGAGCGCGGGACCGGCGTGCGCTCGCCGAGCCCGCACATCACCAACATAGATGTCAGCATGAGCGAGGCGTATGGCGGGGGGCGGGGATACATAGTAATAGACCCGCTCCAGCGCAACGGGTTCGTCAGGGTTCAGGAAAGCCGCGCGGAGACTAAGAAGCCGGAAACGTTCGGCATCCCGGATGCGGGCTATTCCCCGAGGGATTACACGGGCGGCAGGACGAGGCGGCAGGCGCTGGACACACCCGTAGCAAGGGCCGCAGGGGACGTTTACGAAGGGAGAGTTCCCGTCGTGCCTGAAACCGGGGCTGGGGAAACAGCAGGAGAACCGAGGCTGGAGGCGCCCATTTCCAGCTTGGAGCTGGCAGAGGCCCTCGCATTGGTGCCCGATGAAACGTCAAGGCGGTTCCTCTCCGAATACCTGGGCGA